>OICB01000028.1_pt1 | contig 96351 bp, 103 predicted proteins | sample 1581121 | NCBI WGS metagenome assembly OICB01 (sample SAMEA3882544, study PRJEB24775) | human gut metagenome | biome: human-associated habitat; feature: intestine environment; material: feces | place: Netherlands | collected 2009/2010 | reverse complement strand
GGGCTTCCATATCGAGGAAATCCACGGGCTTTGTTGCGCTTTTTTTTACAGCGCCTTTTTTTTACAAAAAAGACGTTCTTTTTGACATTTACGGTTTTGTATTCTTATATTATGTATAATCAAGTCATAACTTGTTATGAAAGGAATAAAATCATATGAAAAGAAATTTAATGAAACTCAGCACAAGAATGGGTAAGGTGTTTGCTGCGTTGGCACTTTTGGTTACTGTATCAAACGTGAATGCTACATGCCTTTTCATCACTCACCAGCCTGAACTGCCTGCTGATTATAAGAAACTGCGTAAGTTCTAATGTTTAAGAAAACTGCCTGCAAAATAACGCAACGTCTATGTGAAAAAGGTATTATATCCGAAAGCGATTTCGATTTGTATGAATACGGATTTAATATGGGGATAACGGTTTTACTTAACCTTATCAGCACTATAGTTATCGGCGTTATTGCGAGCAATGTGTTTGAAAGCATAGCTTTCTTTGTTTTTTATATACCACTGAGAAGCTATGCCGGAGGATACCACGCTAGCACCCCGAGGAGGTGCTATTTTATTTCCATTTGAGGATTTTCATACTTACTATGTTGGTATGAATAGAATTTGGTTTCATAATGAATGTAATTTGCCGACTAAAAGATCAAAAAATTTTGTAAAAAGAGTCAATCACAGGGATGGTAGTGTTTCAATAACAAAAAAAATAGATAATAAAAATGTAACCGTAAAGTATACAAAAAATAAAGACGGAAATTTATATCCTAGGTTCGAGAAATTTGCTCATCCAGAGCACCCTAATCCGATAAAAATGAAAGCAAAATTAACTGGTGTTTTTAGAAAAGATGTTAAAATCATTCGTAATGAAACTGGTATAAAATTACCAAAGGATTATACTTGGCACCATTTGGAAGATGGAAAAAGTGTGTTAATGGTTCCTTCCAAAATCCATTCACCAAGGTGTGGCGGATTTAATCATATGGGCGGAGCAACTAAAATAAGACACGGAATAATTTAAAGGAGGATAATTATGAAACTGGTCGAAGTTGGCGAAAAGCTAAGCAGCAAGGATATCAAGGAAATGGAGGGTGAACTGAATTTAAGCTTTCCAAAGGACTATAAGGACTTTTTGCTGAAAACAAACGGCGGAATGCCTGAGGATGAAGTGGAGTTCGATTTTATTGAGAACGGAACTTCCGACGAGGATGAGTTTGAGCAGGGCAGTGATATACACTATTTCTATGATGACAACGAGATAATGGAGTCATACGAGAATTTGGTGGACGAGGAACTTATCCCCGACGAATATCTGCCGATAGCCTGTGATTCTTTTGATAATCAGATATTGCTGTGTTTGGGCAAAGGCGATAATTATGGTACGATATATTTTGCAGACGCTGAAAGCGAAGAGAGCGAGGACTCAGGTTGGGTGCTGTCAAAGGTGGCAGACTCATTTACTGCGTTCTTGGGTATGTTAAAACCTGCGGAGGACTGATAAAAAATGGAGGTAGTTATATGTTAAAAGATTACGTTAAATTCAGAGATATTGATGTGTCACGAATCGAACAGTGTAAGGGCAGATTGCCTGAAGAATTGTTTGATTTTTGGAGAGAGTTTGGTTTGGGAACATTCTACAATGGTTACTTAAAAGCGATAGACCCGAACGAGTATATCGAACTTGTGCAGCAGTCATATTTTGACGGTGAAGTTACTATCCCGATATTTGCGACAGCATTTGGTGATATCATTACATGGGAAGATAACAAGTATATCGGGATACTCAAGTATAGATATCAAGATAGTGATATAATATCAACTGGATTTGAGGACTTTTTTGAGGAAGTTGAAGAGGGCGTCCTTGATGACGATTATTTCACTATCAAAAAGTATAACGCAGCAGTTAAGAAATATGGTGAACTGGAGTATGATGAGTGCTTTGGATATGTTCCGCTGCTTGCACTTGGCGGAAAAGAGTCTGTAAAAAACCTTAAAAAAGTCAAAATGCGTGAGCATATTGCACTTATAGCTGAACTGACAGACGGCATTTAAAACTATTTTACTTTAACAATATGGAGGTAATAAAATGCCAACAAACCAAGAAAAAGTTTCACAGCTTTTAGCGGCAAGGAGATATATAATAATCCTAAAACGGGAAAACAATTAGTATATGATACAGATGGTAATTACTTTAGGATTGAAGACACAACTTTAACGGGAAAAAGAGTATACACTTATCTATTTTCTAACTTGCGTTTTGAATCTATATATGAGAAGATTCTAAGCTTATTCATTTGGTGATCAACGGCGAAGAGATCATAACGACTGAAACCCACCCGTTTTATGTAAAAAAATCAAGGCTTTGTCAACGCAGGAGAACTTGCAGTCGGTGATGAATTGCTTGACTCAAACAAAAACATTCTTTTGGTTGAAAATTTTGATGTTGAGTTGACAGACGAACCAACTACAGTGTATAATTTTCAGGTAGAAGATTTACATACATATCACGTTAGTGGTTTTGGTGTGTTGGTGCATAATGCTGGCGATGATTATGCTAAGCCTACTGAACCATATAATAGAAGAAAACATTATGGCAATACTCCAACGAAGAAAGACCGGCAGGTTGTGGGTGGTTCTCCAGATCATGATCCCCCATTGGTTAAACGATATTATGAAGGAGACCCTAGTACAGGTGAAAAGCCAGGTTATCAAATGACCGCCAGTGAACGAAGGGCAAGTGCATAAGATCGTAGTCGGATGAAGCCAGCAACTAGGTTAGAACAGAATTCGCAAGGTGGACGAATGTCACATTATTCGAAGGAGATGAAGAAAAAGTATGGACTTGATAAAAAAGATTGAAGAACATTATCTAATAAATTGGGGTGAGTGCACAGAGTATATTTTTAATGATAAAGAACCTATTCATAATTTGTTGCCATTTTTTAAAGTGCTGAAATTTAAACCCAATGAAAAAAGAAATTCATGGATATATGCAACTTGCGGGATGTCAGGGAAAGACAAAGAGCAAGGATTAGAATTATTTATACTAGCTTCAACCGAGAATAACTTTTTAATTAATTTGCTTGTAGCTATAGCACATTATTATGCTAGCGGAAATATGCTTGGTTTAGGACACACGGTTAATTTTGGCTGTGCTTGGTACGAAAACTCTAAATGTGACCATGGTTTAATTTCATTGCCTTACTTAGATGGACCAGAACTTGAGTGGTTAGAAACTAAATCTATGAACATTAGGTTTTTATGGCTTATACCAATAACTGAGGAAGAATTACGATATAAAAAAGAAAATGGCTTAGAAGCATTAGAAAATATATTTGAAGAAACTGAATTTAACTATATTGATCCATTTCGTGACAGTGTAGTATAAGGTTAACGTCATTTCAACAGACCCTGAAACAATGGAAACTTCTCCGAAAACAGTTCTTGAAACCTACATAAGAGAAGATTCCAAACTAATTCACCTAGTTATAAATTGAAATACATCATGATAATCAAAATCCCAATGACCATTTTATGAAAAAAATCAAACTGATCATCGACTGGGTGGTAATTATAAAAAAACACCCTCACTATAATGAAGGAAGTAAAATTAATCGTGCTCAATGGCGTCAGCAAAAGAAAAATTATTGGAAAAATGAGTGGGATTCGGGAAGGTGGAAATAAATGAATAATTATAAGTATTTTAGTGATGTCTTAAAGAATGGATACTTCACAGAAACACCATGTCAGTTTTGTGGAAGTTCTGAACATTGTCTTGAAGGATCTTTTTTTGACAGAGATGACAATCTTGTATCTATATGTCTCAATTGCTTTGATAAACGAAAAGTAAGTGTAGATATTCCTAGCTATATAGCAGACAGAGTTGTAAAAAAACAAAATGAAAAAGTAACTGAATTGAGTTTTTGTCCACCTGTACCTTGGATTCAAAATAACGATTGGCCTGTTTGCTGTGATGATTATATGACATATATAGGTGAGTGGGAAAGGGAAGATTTTATCAAAAATTCTACAAACGGTGATGGATTGTCTTTACTAAAAGAACTTTTGATTGATGAACTAAAGAATAATGTTGAAAGTTACGAAGCACTTTGGGCGGATTTAGGATATGAAACTGCTGCATTTGTTTTTAAATGTTCAAAATGTGGAAACAAAGTGGTTTTATGTCAAGATTATTGATGATATCATTTTGTAGATTAAAAAGGAGAAGATTATGGGACTTATAGGAATAAAGGCTGCAAAAAATGATTTTAATGCAGCTATAGCAAAAATCGTAAGAAAATATAGGGATATGTCACTGTCTGAAATCAAGAAGATAGTGTTGGAGGGTAATTATTTATATGAGTGTGATTATGTTGATGAGCAGGGTATCAAGGTGATACTGTCTATTGATTCGGAGCTGAATAAGAGCGGGATAGCGACTGTTATTTACGAGCACGACCGGATAACGGACCTTGCTAGGCTCATATGCTGAAACTGCGGAGCAGGTAGAGGAAGAAATGGACAGAGAGGCATTGTTAGAAAAAAATCTCATGTGTTTGTGACTTGCTTGCTGAAGTTAATGGTTTTGATAATATTTCTGATTTTTATTATCTAAAAAAATATTGCCGAACTAATAAAAATAAAGAAACTTTGTAAAAAGCATTCCATTAATAAGTATGTGAGTATGGACATAAAAATTTTCTTATAAGGCACAAAATGCAAAAGTGTTTGGACTTTAACAGAACCTAATGAAAATTATAAGGAAATATTGGGAATGGCACTGTTAAGAAAATCAAATAAGGAGAAAATAAGGCAATCAAATGAAAATAAAACATTTTGGTGGAACTGAATATGCAAATAATATTTCTGAATTTTCGGAAATATTACAAAAAAGGTATGGCGATGATGTCAACGAGTTTTGGATCACTAATGATACTCAAGATAATCCTTGCTTAGTGATATTGGTAAACAAAGAAATGGCGAATCTCACCTATTTTCCAGACGAGGAGTCACTCGGTTTTCAGTCAGTTGGTCGCCAAACCGGTCAGACCAATGAATATTGTATTTTTTATACTAATACACCTGAGGAAGAAATTGAAATCAGCAGAGATTCAATTATCTCAGTAAATAAAGCTTTCGAGGCAGCCAAAAAGTTTTTTTATAAATGTGAAATGCCGGATAATATTGAGTGGGCTGAAAATTAAAGGTTTATAATTTTTAGGTAGAGAATATCGTACGAAACAAAGAAAATTAATTAAAGCAGGCAAAATCCAAGATGCTTTTGATATGTTAAAGGAGGGCAAGACAAAATGAGTATAGAGATTAAAGTTGAACCGTACATTTCGGTAGGAAAATGTGTCTTTGGAATGACACGAAATGAATTAACCAAAATGTTAGGAGAGCCAATTTCAACAAATAATTATGGTTATCCGTCTTCTGATGGATTTATAGATGATTATAACTTTTTTTATCTTCTTAGTGATAAAAACGAAGTTTTTGAAGCAGTTGAGATTTTTCCTATATATACTGATGAATTGATTATATTGATTTATGATAACAAAAAAAATTGAATTAAGCACTGATCTTGAAAAGACCTTAATGGAATTTGCAAAGATAACAGATGATATGATTCAAGATGAGGACGGTTATTCAAGTGTAAAGCTTGGTATGAGGCTGTTCTGCCCTGATGGACAAGTGGAGAACGCTATTTTTTACAAACAACATTACTATGATTAAACACAGGAAAATTTTCATACATGACAAATTAAGCAATATGCTGCGTTGACTATTTAAGGTTTATAACTTCAAAGCTGAGGATCATCATATTTACTTTGTTGGTGATCGTGCGGTTTGGGAGCATAATAAAAACTGTACTTCATGTATGAATGAAGATGGAGGTTCTCCAGACTTAGATAACGTCGTTTCGCAGAGAAGTGATTTAAATAGGGCAGTAAAAAATACAGATAATTATCGAAGTATGGAAAGAGAGTGGTCGAAGGCATTAAAGAGTGGTAAAAAAGTTACTGATGTAGACATTAAGCTTACATACGAAAATGGTTCATCACGACCATCTGTTTTTGATGTAAGTTATAAAATTGATGATTTAAAAATTATAAGACACTTTACACAATAAAGGAGAAAATTATGATCAAAGGTTTTGAAGACGCATTCACTGATTTACAGTCAGAATTTGTTTCGCTATGTATGGAATACACCAACGGAAGTGTTGATAAAATATATATCTATATTTATCAAGACACATCGCAGAAAATGTTCAACGCTATTTTTGTTAAAGGACAGAATGTTATACCTGCTGGGAATTTTGCCGATGATGAGGCCTCTGACGAGTTTTTATCGATCGGAATAAAAGATATTGACAAACTGGTTGAATTGTGCGATATGTATCAATGTAAAGGTCCTAATGAATATAAGTTGGAGTTTGATGTTGCTACTCATAAATTCGATGCATCCTACCGTTATGATAACTATACCAAGAGTGGAATATCACCTGTGTCGGAATTGATGAGTTGGTATGAAGAAATTAAAGAGAAATATGGCAAATAATCAATCGATGTTCAGAATGTGATGAGGCGATAAAAGGGAATGTTTAAAAATTTTTTTAAATTTGTTGGTGAAAACAAGAGTTGCCGTTCAATTAAAGACTTTATCAATGCTGTCTCTGGTAAAAGTTATTTAAACGGAATGTACAGATTCTTTGAAAAAAATGATATTGATGAGTGGAATGATATTGTTGGTGACTGTTTCCCTAAATATAAAGATACTTTTTCAGTTTTAAGTTATGATTGGATGGGTCGTATATTTGCTTTGGAAAAGAAAACGAATATGGTGATACTTTTTGAACCTGGTACAGGTGATGTTTATGATACCGATGCCGATATAATAAAATTCCATGATGAACTCATTTCCCAAAATCCTATTGAGTGTCTTGTGTCGGACTTGTTTGAATATTGGTATAAAGCAAATGACTACAAACCTCTGGCCTATAAGGATTGTGTCAGTTATAAAGTGCCTCTGTTTTTAGGTGGTAAAGACGAACTGGATAACCTTGATATATGCGATATGGAAGTATATTGGGAAATAATGATGCCATTAATGAATCTTTAACCAATATACTTACGGAGGTGTAAAATTGCCAAGCAACCAAGAAAAAGTTTCACCAGATGCCAAAGCGAAAAAAGCTGTTAATTCAGTATATGGCAAAAAAACTGACCCGATATATGGATACGAAGTTGATACGCTGGAAGCTGATCATATTATGCCTCTAAAAGAAATAACTGAACAGTCAGGACTTGATCAGTTGAGTTTTGAAGACCAGAAAGCAATTGCAAATTTAGAAGAAAACTTTATGGGACTTGGAAAACGAACAAATGCATCTAAAGGTGCTAAATCTATCAGTGCTTGGTCGGGACATTCAAAGTTAGAAGCAATCTCTGAAGAAGCACAACAGTTTTTAAATCAAAAAGATGAAGCTGCTCGTGCAGCTATTGCAAAAGCAATAAGTGAAAGGTTAGGAAAGAAATGAATACTTATACCAAAGAGATTAACGGAATAAAGTATACAATTAAAGTTGATGATATGCTTTACTTTCAATCACAAGCATTATGGAGAGCAATATCTGATATTCCTGTTGGTAGATTAAAAGACGGATTTAAAATTCAAATTGGTTTTTCCTTATATATTTTGCAAAAGGCAATCAGTGGTTATTGTATAGTTACACCTGATTATGAGTCAACACCATTCTTAAAAGTTACTGAGGATTTAACACTTGCTTTTTGGATTCAAATGGAACAGTTGGATATGTTACAAAAATATCATATTAATGGTGAAACAATTAGATTTGATGATAAAATTGCTGTTGCTAAAGGTTCTATAGTTAAACCCAAAATTTGTTTACAAAGATTTAGAGATTTAGGTGGCTCAGGTTGGTGTGTGAATGAGATATTTCAAAATAAAGATGGTAAATTCTCCAACGTTGATACTACGGAATACGAATCAATTTATGCTTATCAATTATTAAATATACGTCCCTCCGTCTTAAAGGCGCTTATGTTGCCGTATGACTATATAGTAGTCATTGACGGAGATGATATAATTGAGCTTTTAAATGAAAAGGATGAAAGTATTATTACAAAAAACAGTCCTTGAAACATACATAAGAGAAGATAATAAGCTTATTCATTTGGTGATCAACAGCGAAGAAATTATTACAACTGAAACCCACCCGCTTTATGTGAATGATCGTGGCTTTGTCAACGCAGGGGAATTGACACTTAGTGATAAGCTTCTCGATACACATGGCAGTCATTTGTCAATTGAAAAAAAGTAATATTGAGTTGACAAAAAAACTACTGTTGTATACAATTTTCAAGTTGAAGATTTTCATACTTATCTTGTTGGTGGTTTTCGCATACTTGTACATAATGCAGGGGATGCATATAAACGTCCGTCAGGTTATCGTAAAGGCGTTAGGGATAAAACATGGGAAGAAGCAAAGGCGAATTCTCCTGATGAAATTGTTCGTGATCCTAAAACAGGAAAACCAATTAACCCCAATGAGCCTTGGAATATGGGGCATAAACCTGGTTATGAGTTTAGAAAACATCGAGCAAGTGCACAGGAACGTGGTATAGACAGAAAACAGTTTTTAGATGAACACAATGATTCGTCCCACTATCGCCCAGAACTTCCAAGTTCAAATAGAAGTCATTCTTGTGAAGATATGACAGATCAATATTTAGGACCATGATTTTAGATTATTTGTCATAAGCTTGAATTGGTAGTTAAATAACTATTATTGCATTAGTTGGTATTGAAAGTATGTATATAACAACATAAATTTTTGGAGGTGCAATATGGAAAATATGCAAAACAAAAAAGAGATTTTTAAAATCATTCACGAGACCGTAAAACTAACACCGAAGGTTATTTCATATTCTGATGAAACCGAAAGTCATAAGATCGATATATACATTGGTGAAAATAGGCCAGATGTTGGTCTTACAACATATTCAACTATTGGTTTGTCAGAGTATCCAATAGAAATTGTGGATAGACAAGGAAGAGAAATCAGGGTGGAATTTATAGGTATGTGCACGAGTGAGTTCACAAGTTTTCCTAATATATTAGCGTCCTGTGCGTTCAATATTATCAAGGATCATTATTCGTACACTCCTGGAATGGTGAACATGAATGTTATTGATGATTATTATAAAAACTTAGAAATGAGGCATATTTATTACACTATCCCGTCATACTGGGAGGATTTGCAAGGCCATCTTATTGACGGTCATATAGTAAACTGGCTGTTTGCAATACCTATCTCGGACAATGAACTGGATTATTTAAACGAAAATGGTGTAGACGCTTTTGAAGACTTGTTGGAAAGCAATGATACTGAGGTATATGATTTGTATCGAAGGTCTATCATCTAAATGACACCCTATTGTGAACAGCGAAGAAGTCGTTACAACTGTTGACCATCCGACCACCCGTTTTATGTAAAAAATCAAGGCTTTATCAAAGCATGGATATGTGGGAATTATGTAACAGTGATTAGATATTAGTTACGCAGATAACTCAAAGTTTCCAACGGTGTAGAATTTTCAGGTAGAAGATTTTCATACCTATCATGTTGGTGAGTTTAGAATACTTGTACATAACGCAGATTACAAAATTACATTATCAAGAGAAAAGTATCCAGAGTCTGCAAAACACATTGAGGATGCAATAAAAAATGGTCAGCCGAGGGAACTTACAATAAATAGAAGTGTAGCAAAATCTAATATAAAAGCGTCACTAAAGGCAATTAGCAAAGTTTCAGGTAAGGATTTGGATGAGTATCCTTTTGCAATGTGTAAAGAAGGAGGCAAAGGGACTCATGTTCGTGCAATCAAAAGATCCGATAATAGAGGTTCAGGTTCTTTTATTGGGCATAAACTAAGGGGTCTCCCCGATGGGGCTACATTTGAAATAATAATTGTTGATTAATGGAGGTTAATGAAAATGCAGGAAAATAATAAATTGTGGTTAGAGGTCAAGGAAATGTTTGAAACGTCACAGACAGAGGTAACGATATTTAATGGTGCTGGGTCAGACAGTGCTAAAATATGTGATATGCTTAGAGTAACTTCTGCGTCTGCTATGGGTGCTGTCATGCTGAACACATCAGGAGTTGTATTTGATGATTGGATAAGACTTTATGGCGGTGATACATCTGATAGGGTAGGCATATCTAAAATAAATTTGCTGTCTAAAAACGGTACACCTGAGAGGGTCAAACAAATGCTTATCGTTGCCACTGATGTTGTGGGCGGTATATTTGCGATCAATTCAGGCAAATTTGATGAGGGCATAGGCGATGTGTGGTATTTTGCTCCTGATACTTTGGATTGGGAAGATCTTGAGTTAAGATACTCTGAATTTATTGCCTGGCTCGCTCAGGGGAATATAGATGAATTTTATAGTTCAATGAGGTGGACAAATTGGAGAGAATCTGCAAAGAATGTGGAATTTGATAAATCCATTTTGATATATCCGTTTCTTTGGTCCGAAGAAGTTAACATTGAAACTGCGTCAAAATCAATAGTTCCATTTGACGAGTTGTTTGCTACAAACATGGAATATAGAGAAAAGTTTGGCATTGGCGATTAATAGATCTTAATTGGAGATTAATTTCTGAACTAATAGTTGGTGATGAACTTCTTGATGTAAACGGAAATGTTCTTTTAGTTGAAAATTTTGATGTTGAGTTGACAGATAAACCAGTAAAGGTGTATAATTTTCAGGTAGAAGATTTCCATACTTATCATGTTGGCGAAAATGGAGTTTGGGTTCATAATGCAAATTGCAAGTTGATAAAAAATGATGACGGTACATATGATGCTGAGCTATCATATAAAGAGGATTGGACACCAGAGCAACGAGCAGAAGCCGATGCAAAATGTAAAGCTTTATCGGATGCTGATACTGTAAAAACTAAGGTTGAAAGAAATGATTCTCCGTCTGTAGAATATAAGAAGGCATTTGGAAAAGATTCGATACCAGCTGGCAAAGATATTGATCACACAATAGATTTACAACTTGGCGGAAATCCTGATGTAAAAGTTAATGGAAAGCCTTTGGATAAAAGTGTAAATAGGAGTCTTGGCAAACAAATAGGCTATTTGATTAAAGATTTTGATTACGGTACAATAATAAGGAAATTTACAATGGTCAATCGACAATAAATTATTGAGGAGTGTTAATTCATGTACGAAAATTTTAACGAATTCATTAAGAATAATGAAAAATTGGATATTAAAAGCGAAAGAGAGTTTTTAGAGGTTTATAATGGTAAATCATTCTTAAATGGGCTATACAGAATCCATAATCTAGAAGATAGAGAAAAATGGAATGAAATAATAGGTAAAACATTTCCGCCAGCAATGGGAAAAATAATGGTTTTTGGCTATGATTGGCTAGGACGGAGTTTTGCAATTTATAATGAGACGGATACAGTACTGATGTTTGAGCCAGGAACAGGTGAAGCCTTTGATACTGATTTTAACTTTTATGACTTTCACAATAAAGAAATTCCCACTAATCATTTGGTATGCTTAGCTTCAGAGTATTATGAAAAGTGGCGTAAGGCAAATAACAATTATATTTTACCGCATAACAAGTGCGCAGGTTACAAAGTACCGCTATTCCTAAATGGAAAAGATGTGGTGGAAAATCTTGAAATATCTGATATGGAAGTATATTGGGAAATAATGATGCCATTAATGAATCTTTAACCAATATACTTACGGAGGTGTAAAATTGCCAAGCAACCAAGAAAAAGTTTCACCAGATGCCAAAGCGAAAAAAGCTGTTAATTCAGTATATGGCAAAAAAACTGACCCGATATATGGATACGAAGTTGATACGCTGGAAGCTGATCATATTATGCCTCTAAAAGAAATAACTGAACAGTCAGGACTTGATCAGTTGAGTTTTGAAGACCAGAAAGCAATTGCAAATTTAGAAGAAAACTTTATGGGACTTGGAAAACGAACAAATGCATCTAAAGGTGCTAAATCTATCAGTGCTTGGTCGGGACATTCAAAGTTAGAAGCAATCTCTGAAGAAGCACAACAGTTTTTAAATCAAAAAGATGAAGCTGCTCGTGCAGCTATTGCAAAAGCAATAAGTGAAAGGTTAGGAAAGAAATGAATACTTATACCAAAGAGATTAACGGAATAAAGTATACAATTAAAGTTGATGATATGCTTTACTTTCAATCACAAGCATTATGGAGAGCAATATCTGATATTCCTGTTGGTAGATTAAAAGACGGATTTAAAATTCAAATTGGTTTTTCCTTATATATTTTGCAAAAGGCAATCAGTGGTTATTGTATAGTTACACCTGATTATGAGTCAACACCATTCTTAAAAGTTACTGAGGATTTAACACTTGCTTTTTGGATTCAAATGGAACAGTTGGATATGTTACAAAAATATCATATTAATGGTGAAACAATTAGATTTGATGATAAAATTGCTGTTGCTAAAGGTTCTATAGTTAAACCCAAAATTTGTTTACAAAGATTTAGAGATTTAGGTGGCTCAGGTTGGTGTGTGAATGAGATATTTCAAAATAAAGATGGTAAATTCTCCAACGTTGATACTACGGAATACGAATCAATTTATGCTTATCAATTATTAAATATACGTCCCTCCGTCTTAAAGGCGCTTATGTTGCCGTATGACTATATAGTAGTCATTGACGGAGATGATATAATTGAGCTTTTAAATGAAAAGGATGAAAGTATTATTACAAAAAACAGTCCTTGAAACATACATAAGAGAAGATAATAAGCTTATTCATTTGGTGATCAACAGCGAAGAAATTATTACAACTGAAACCCACCCGCTTTATGTGAATGATCGTGGCTTTGTCAACGCAGGGGAATTGACACTTAGTGATAAGCTTCTCGATACACATGGCAGTCATTTGTCAATTGAAAAAAAGTAATATTGAGTTGACAAAAAAACTACTGTTGTATACAATTTTCAAGTTGAAGATTTTCATACTTATCTTGTTGGTGGTTTTCGCATACTTGTACATAATGCAGGGGATGCATATAAACGTCCGTCAGGTTATCGTAAAGGCGTTAGGGATAAAACATGGGAAGAAGCAAAGGCGAATTCTCCTGATGAAATTGTTCGTGATCCTAAAACAGGAAAACCAATTAACCCCAATGAGCCTTGGAATATGGGGCATAAACCTGGTTATGAGTTTAGAAAACATCGAGCAAGTGCACAGGAACGTGGTATAGACAGAAAACAGTTTTTAGATGAACACAATGATTCGTCCCACTATCGCCCAGAACTTCCAAGTTCAAATAGAAGTCATTCTTGTGAAGATATGACAGATCAATATTTAGGACCATGATTTTAGATTATTTGTCATAAGCTTGAATTGGTAGTTAAATAACTATTATTGCATTAGTTGGTATTGAAAGTATGTATATAACAACATAAATTTTTGGAGGTGCAATATGGAAAATATGCAAAACAAAAAAGAGATTTTTAAAATCATTCACGAGACCGTAAAACTAACACCGAAGGTTATTTCATATTCTGATGAAACCGAAAGTCATAAGATCGATATATACATTGGTGAAAATAGGCCAGATGTTGGTCTTACAACATATTCAACTATTGGTTTGTCAGAGTATCCAATAGAAATTGTGGATAGACAAGGAAGAGAAATCAGGGTGGAATTTATAGGTATGTGCACGAGTGAGTTCACAAGTTTTCCTAATATATTAGCGTCCTGTGCGTTCAATATTATCAAGGATCATTATTCGTACACTCCTGGAATGGTGAACATGAATGTTATTGATGATTATTATAAAAACTTAGAAATGAGGCATATTTATTACACTATCCCGTCATACTGGGAGGATTTGCAAGGCCATCTTATTGACGGTCATATAGTAAACTGGCTGTTTGCAATACCTATCTCGGACAATGAACTGGATTATTTAAACGAAAATGGTGTAGACGCTTTTGAAGACTTGTTGGAAAGCAATGATACTGAGGTATATGATTTGTATCGAAGGTCTATCATCTAAATGACACCCTATTGTGAACAGCGAAGAAGTCGTTACAACTGTTGACCATCCGACCACCCGTTTTATGTAAAAAATCAAGGCTTTATCAAAGCATGGATATGTGGGAATTATGTAACAGTGATTAGATATTAGTTACGCAGATAACTCAAAGTTTCCAACGGTGTAGAATTTTCAGGTAGAAGATTTTCATACCTATCATGTTGGTGAGTTTAGAATACTTGTACATAACGCAGATTACAAAATTACATTATCAAGAGAAAAGTATCCAGAGTCTGCAAAACACATTGAGGATGCAATAAAAAATGGTCAGCCGAGGGAACTTACAATAAATAGAAGTGTAGCAAAATCTAATATAAAAGCGTCACTAAAGGCAATTAGCAAAGTTTCAGGTAAGGATTTGGATGAGTATCCTTTTGCAATGTGTAAAGAAGGAGGCAAAGGGACTCATGTTCGTGCAATCAAAAGATCCGATAATAGAGGTTCAGGTTCTTTTATTGGGCATAAACTAAGGGGTCTCCCCGATGGGGCTACATTTGAAATAATAATTGTTGATTAATGGAGGTTAATGAAAATGCAGGAAAATAATAAATTGTGGTTAGAGGTCAAGGAAATGTTTGAAACGTCACAGACAGAGGTAACGATATTTAATGGTGCTGGGTCAGACAGTGCTAAAATATGTGATATGCTTAGAGTAACTTCTGCGTCTGCTATGGGTGCTGTCATGCTGAACACATCAGGAGTTGTATTTGATGATTGGATAAGACTTTATGGCGGTGATACATCTGATAGGGTAGGCATATCTAAAATAAATTTGCTGTCTAAAAACGGTACACCTGAGAGGGTCAAACAAATGCTTATCGTTGCCACTGATGTTGTGGGCGGTATATTTGCGATCAATTCAGGCAAATTTGATGAGGGCATAGGCGATGTGTGGTATTTTGCTCCTGATACTTTGGATTGGGAAGATCTTGAGTTAAGATACTCTGAATTTATTGCCTGGCTCGCTCAGGGGAATATAGATGAATTTTATAGTTCAATGAGGTGGACAAATTGGAGAGAATCTGCAAAGAATGTGGAATTTGATAAATCCATTTTGATATATCCGTTTCTTTGGTCCGAAGAAGTTAACATTGAAACTGCGTCAAAATCAATAGTTCCATTTGACGAGTTGTTTGCTACAAACATGGAATATAGAGAAAAGTTTGGCATTGGCGATTAATAGATCTTAATTGGAGATTAATTTCTGAACTAATAGTTGGTGATGAACTTCTTGATGTAAACGGAAATGTTCTTTTAGTTGAAAAATTTAATGTTGAGTTGACAGAAGAACCTGTTACGGTGTATAATTTTCAGGTAGATGAGTTTCATACATATCATGTTGGTGAAATTGGTGTTTGGGTTCATAATGCAAATGCAGATTATAACTTAAGTGAAACCGTGTATCGCAAAATAGGTGAAGATGACACGATTTCATTTGGTGAAAATGAAGAGACTGTTAAATATCGAAGAGTTCAAGGAGGAGATGGCAGCAGTAATTCTAGTCAACAAAAAATAACGGTAAATGAAAACGGGTCAATTTCAATTGCTAACAAGGATAAAAATTTAAATATTAGCATAGATAACGGAGAACATTCAACTTATTTTAAAAATGAAGTTCGAGGAAATGAAGCATATACAGTTGAATTTGAGGTACCAAAGTGGTTTGATGACTTATTACAAGAAAATACAATAAGCCAAGATGGTTATCGCTCAAATCCGTTGAATCAAGGGGGAACTGCTCCAAAGCTAACTGATATATCTACACCTGGTCGAAGTTATGAATTACCAGCACCATGGTCTGAATGGATAGAAGAAGTTGCCACTAATGGGAAAATTATAGAGCGAAATCTAAGGAGAGTGCGTAATGGATAATAAAATGCGTATTATGTCGGAAGAATTTGAAAATACAAATACTGGTGAAAAGGTAACTGGTGTTACAGTTATGATTGATGGTAAATTAAAACAAGTGTTTGATGTTATGATTAAAAAAAGTGGTGGGGAAAAAAGTTATTTAGAAATGTTGCAAGAGGTGCTTGTTATGGGTATAGATGAGTATATAAAAAGGTTAAAGTAGAGTAATTGTTGCAATCAATAAAGTCATTTCAACAGACCCTGAAACAATGGAAACTTCTCCGAAAACTGTTCTTGAAACCTACATAAGAGAGGTAACAACGCTTGTTCATCTCACTGTGAACGGTGAAGAAATCGTTACAACTGTTGACCACCCGTTCTATGTAAATAGTCGTGGCTTTGTCAAAGCAGGAGAACTTGCAATCGGTGATGAACTTCTTGACCCAAACAAAAACATTCTTTTAGTTGAAAATTTTGATGTTGAGTTGACAGAAGAACCTGTTAAGGTTTATAATTTTGAGGTAGAAGATTTTCATACTTATCATGTTGGTAGATTGGGTGTACTGGTGCATAATGCTGGCAAAGAATATGGAAAACAATATTTTCCAGAACGGCAGAAACTGGTTAAGAAAGGAAAAAATATTAGCAAGATAAATCGTGTCACAAGATTAGAGGCAGAAGATTATGTAAATAGATGTAGAGCAGCTGGACTTGGCAAGGATAAAGTTCGTATAGCCCCACCGCATTTCAATAGAATGGATCCAGCAAAATTGGCTGAAGGTATATCAGGTAAGCCGCATTTACGTGTTCCTTCAGGCAAAAATTCTCATGTGGAAATTATTGATTAGGAGAGTGAGAGAATGAAGTTGTATAGAAATGGTTATGTTGTATCCGAGGTAAAAGATAATGATTATACATATAATGTATGGCCGTTTGAAGATGTAGATGATGATAAGAATGCTATGATGTTAACTGAGGAAGCAGATAACACTTGGTTTCTGCAATATGATATGCAACATATTGTCCCTGATTTTAAGTTTGTATATAAATATTTTCAATATTGTCAAAACAATGGGCTAAAGTCGAATATTCTTTTGTATGAAACAACTAACAAAGAAATCGTTGTTCCTGAAATTAAATTACCAACTAAATTATTAGGTTTTGATTGCATTGGTAATGTATATTATTCGTATTTAAAAAATGAATATAACTATTTTAAAGACGATTTAAATGCAAAAGGTATATATGTCAATAAATATGGGTTATTGGATTCTTTAGAAGATGTTTTGACTTATATAAGCTTAAGACAAAAAGACATTAGTTCTGGAATACAGTTGGAAAATTTCTGGAAAGAGCTCCCAACAAAGATTAGTTGTGTCAAATTGTAAAAGTGTATTCATTTAGCAATGGGATTAGTCGCAATCAAAAATATAAAAGCAATAAAACTAATAGTTGGCAATTAAAATTATTTTACTTTAACAATATGGAGGTAATAAAATGCCCACAAACCAAGAAAAAGTCTCACAGCTTTTAGATACTATTAGGAGTTGTAGTAAAATACAACTGTATAAACTCTGACTATTATTGAGAGCAAAGACGATTTTTACGACGAGTACTACTACATGAAGCCCGAATGTGAAAAAAGCCGTTGGGAGAAATTCAAAGACGGCTGCAAAAAAAGTCGGAGAGTGGTGCAAGGAGCATTGGAAAGAGATTCTTATCACAGTAACAATTGTAATAGGAGCAGTATTAGTTATAGTTGCTGTTGTTGCCACTGGCGGAATGGCTCTTGTACCATTATTAACCACGGTGCTTACAACATTTGGAGTTTCTGCAGGTCTTGCTACAACAATTGCAACGATAACTAGTCTTTCTGTTGCTACAATAGCGATACTTTCAACTCTTGGTTCAAGTACATTAAATATAATTGACACATGGGGAAATATTGATAATTCAGTTTTTAATACATTTCAAAATGTATTAAATTGGACAAGTACAATATCGAATTGTTTTTATTCCATTGGTTCTATTTATAGTAGTGTAAAAGGAATTTCAAATGCTGATTTAAGAAATTATGGAAAGCAATGGACTACTAATCCTCAATTTCGTTCAGCCATAAGCGGTGCAAGTGAATATAATTTCACACTTAAATCTGATTCGTCAACTTTCTGGTCTGGAATTGGAGATGAGGGTATATGTAACGGAGATCAAATAGCGGCAAATTGTGCGGATAAAATGGGAAGATCTACTTTGGAAACAACTCTTTCATCGAAGGGTGTTGAACTTCCAAATTGGGATGTTTCCAATCCTTCTACAATAAGCGCATGGAATAGTGCTTCTTCCTCCTACGCAATGCATTCTTTAGGGAATGTGGAAGCGTTACTCGGAAATACTGTTCGACCAACCAGTGTATGGAATGTCTTTGAACGTACTATTTTAAGAATAAATCCTAATGTAGGAAATATCACAATATATACGCCTACTGCGGTTAATGTGATTACGCATACTACTCAGGTTGGTTCACTAATAAGGAGTTTGTTTATAGGAACTTCTCAGACGGGAATATTATTAAATGATTGGAATAAAAAATGAAAGAAATTAAAATTACAGGTACGAAATGGTATGTCGATATTGAGTACAAAGAGAATATCGCAAGATTTGGTGGGGAAATGTGCGTAGATGGTTTTTATGCAACAGTAAATAGTATATCTTGGATAAAACATCAAGGATATATCGAGAAGAATGAATTGACTGAACTTATCAAAGCGGTGCGAAAGCAAAATAAGAATAGTTCATTCAAAATTGAGTTTGTAAATGATGATGGAAGCGAATATAAATAATATATGCTGGATTTTTACCGGGTAAAGGAGTGGTTTATGAGATACAATAATGAAGTATTTGTAAAATATAGAATAGATAAAAATTCTATTGTTTTTTGGGCTTCGGACATTAATGAAAATATTTCCGATGTTGTGACTATTGACTAAAATGTGGCTGATGCTATTGATTTTGCAATTGCTCTAAATGTGCAACATGGTTCTAATTATGAGAATATTGAATTACATTTTGGATTCTCACGAGAAGAGGAAAATCTTTTTAATGGGGAAAATTCTCCAACTGTTGAAGAGTTTAAAAGGAGAGCAAATGAATTTGGCTCGGAGGTTATGAAAGATTTTGTTCATGAGGCATTACAGTATGTTGAATTTAACGATAATTTAGACATTGTGGATTTTGCTAATGGAAGTACTGATAGAATGATATCCTATAGTGGAGATATTATTTCGACAAGGTATGACGATCAGGATTTTTTATCTGATATTGATCCGAATAATATACAGTATAAATTTGAGAACAGTAGCAGTAATTTTCTGGAAGCTCAACAGGAATATAATAAGGCTGTAATGGATGGCAGAATCGATCCTAAATCGGAGTTCATATCAAATAATGGTGGTATTGATCAAATTCGCAATAATATAAATTACGATGTTAAATCTACTTTGGGTGCTTATATTGATGGTGAACTTGTAGGAGAAAAAAAGAAGAGAGCAGATAAATATAAACAGCATATTGATGCCTTTATAACATTTTTACAAGATTAACTTAATGAGGGATTTGTTTATAATGAAACATAAAACCATATTTTCTACGATGATAATTATTACTTGTATTCTTATAATATTTTTGGCTATTGTAATAGGTTTCGGAATATGGTTCTTAAACAGTGATAATGAAACAGAAGCTGATTTACAGTGGAAACGAAAAACCATTAACGATTGTATTAATCAAACAAGTCAGAATTATGATGAGATACGTGAGTTGGTTTGTGATCCGGGTTCTGATGTTGCACTTTTGGGACACGATTATGATTTGCTCAGCAAATTAACGAATCTTGAAACAATTACTATTGTCGGAATCAGTGACGCTTCAGATGCACAGAACTTTTTTGAAGAGTTAACTAAACTAAAAAAATTAACTTCTGTTAATATTGTAGATTCACCTATTGGTTCAATAAGAAAGCTGGCAGATATCAGAAGTCTATCAAGTTTGTGCATTAGATCTAATCCTTATGGGGGTGCTCGTTTTAAAATTGACGATATTAACTTGCTCGGAACAGAGGGAAGCTTCAAGAATTTAAAATCGTTGGAATTATACGATGTTCAAATTGAAACTTTACCGGATTTATCCGAATTAACGGAATTGAAATCACTTTCAATTTCAGGAGCTGATTTTACCAAGCTGGATGATGAAAGTGTTAATTGGGAGAATATTGTATCCCTCAATATAAATTCTACGAATATACACTCAATTGATAAAGAAATTATAAATAAACTTTATAATCTAAAAGCTTTAGATGTTTCTTATTGTAATATTACAGACATAAGCTTTGTGTTAAACTTACCAAAATTAGAAGAGTTCTCATATTTAGGCCATGATACTCATGGAATTGATTTGAAATGCTTAAATGAACATCCAAATTATGATGAAGCTTGGATGAAAGATTAAAAAGTTTAATAGAAGATAATGTTATGAAAGTAATATCAATTGAATATCCAACTCCGTTGAAGAATTGTAACATAAAAAATGATAATATTGATATTTTTGTCAAACTGGAAAACGGAAATAAATATTGCATTACTGTTGCAACAATCGATTGGATAAGCGATCATGTGGGAGAAAGGCATTTACCAAGCGGATCACCTGATTTAATAGTTAAAGAATTACAAAATCAGTTGATTGAAGATGCTGTTAAAGAATACTCAGGGGATGACGCATACTGGCTGCGGGTATTCAGTATGTCTTATGGGGATGAAGTTCCTGATTGATATAAACTTAAAACTTTATGACAATCAATATCAATCTTAGAAATAATCAATCGTGATAAAATATTTAATTATGCTTTAACTTTTATTCAAATGTTTTGAAGATAATGATGTTCAAGAAGGATCAGAAGTAAATGCTTTTCGACACACTTTTTGGATTTCAATTATAACAAGTAAGTGGGGAGAGAATATAGGCTTACAAGCTGGTAATGCTCATGAAAAAAATCAAAACGTTATTCATGAAATCAAAGATATATACTCGCATAGGTTTAAAACTTTAGGTGATGCTGATCAAGCAGTTGATTTGTTAAACAATGTTATTGGACGGGAAATTTGAAAAACAACATCAATTGATAGTACATCCAAAGATATAGCAAAAAAAGTATTAGATTACTATTATACAAATGGATTAAATATTGTGAAGGAAACCTATGATGGATATTATGTGACTGTAAAAGAACGACTTTCATACGAACGATACAAAGATGATTTAATTATATTGGAAACACTTGATGAAAACGGATTTCAACCAGATAATAAATACTATAATAAAAAAGGTGATTGAATTGGTCAAGAAATATATTAGAGTAATTTTGATTGGAGTATTGTGTATGGGAGTTATACTGAGCATTTTTTCAATAATAAATTATCGTCATTCAAAATCGTTAAAGGATAAAATTATAAAAAAATGTAATGATGATACCGAGATTATTATACATATGTCTGATTTTACTGGCTTTGAATGGGATAAGTGTATTGTATATGGACCGTCAACGCAAACGAAAGATATATGTGATGCATTTGATATAAATTATAATACATATCTTGATTTGAATTATGGAATTATCTTCCTTAATAATAACGATGTTACTTATGAAGAATTTTTCAAAGTCTCAGATCATGATTTTACAAATAAAATTCCAGAATTTATTATTTATCCATATAGACAAAACGAAAGTACACAAGTAAAATATGCAAGTTTTGAAAAGAATGAAGCGGAATTTAAATGTATAAAGAAAGATTCTGATAATGGCTATTATTATAGGCTTTACCCTATTAATTAAGTCGACATCGCACAAAGATTTTGGGTTACACTTGATTTTAAATAAGAGCATAAAGTGGTAACAAATGATCCAACGGCAACGACGGATGTATGTTGGTAAGCAGAATGGTATGCGTTTTTGAAAAACAATTAATGTGAGATGGAATTTTTATTATTTGGAATACTGTATCGAGGTTTAAACTATGAGAAGATGCGAACCACTAAACACATAAAAAGCAAACAGATAATTGAACTTAGAAAACATATGGCACTATTGAAAATGGTTTTGCACCTTGTTAATACTATATACCATAAATTTGGAAATGATTATTGCAAAGCAATAAAAAATAACATTACATCAATAATAAAAAATGATCCTGAATATGCCGTAAAATATTATCACCCTTTATTAATGATAATGCTGATTTGAAATCACTGAAATCAAAAGTGCTTAAAATTGACAGCAGCATATGCAATGTTGATGATGTTATCAGCTCGATAAAATCATCAACGCAGACCCAAGAGGACAAAATTGAATCACTTGAGTCATTGAAAGAAAATATTAATGAATACATTTCCGATGTTGTGACTATTGACTAAAATACGGCTGATGCTATCAATAAAAGCAAGAATGATTTTTATGATAAATATGAATACCTGAAACCGGATATTGAAAAAAGCTGGTTGGAAGAAAAAGTGGATAGTGCTTGTGAGTGGTGCAAGAAGCATTGGAAAGAGATTCTCATCACAGTAACAATTGTAATAGGAGCAGTATTAGCTATAGCAATGGTAACAAGTGTTTCAAAGCTAGCTAATTTTGGAACTAGCAATCAATTATTAATTAACATTCCAAGAACTTTTGAATTTACATCAGGTTTATCAGGTCTATTTTCATTAAATGGAAGCATCATCAATTGGTTAAAGGAGAAGTGATAATTGAAAATGCATATGGAATTTGTAACAGTAGGCAAAGCAAGTAGCGATAAAATTCATGTAAAATATAATGATAAAATAGCAACATTTCATGGAGAAATAGGAATAGATTATTTTTTGGTGCTTGCTAATAAAATAGAGTGGTATCCAAATAAAAAAGCAACAATTAATGAAAAAATAGAATTGATGACTATAGCAAACAAAACCTTTTTGGGTGAGAAACGGTTGTATTTTATAGCAGATGATGCAATATGGTTTGATTGGAAAGGTTCTCCTTTAATTGTTATAGAAAATAATATTATAAAATCAATAAAAATATCATGTGTTTGTGAAGTACTAGCTGAAGTTGATGAGTTTAACGATATTTCCGATTTTTGTTATCTAAAAAAATATATTGCTGAATTAAAAAAAGCAAAGAAACTTTGTAAAAAACACTCCATTAATAAGTATGATGGTTATGGACATAAAAAATTTTATTATAAGTGTACAAAATGTAGAAGTGTTTGGGCTTTAACAGAACCTGACGGCAATTTTAACGGAAGATTGGAAAAACTATAGGTTTATAGCTTTAGACACGATAAAATATATGATCAATTATATTTCCAATCAAAAGTGTGGAATTGAAAAAATAAGCAGTAAAATAGCGGAATATATTTTACGTTTTGATAGTGCTGATAAGAGTAAGTACGTTTTTTTTACGATAAGTATGAATACTTAAAACCGGATATTGAGGATGGAGAATGGCGAGATCATGTATGAGGCTTTCAGAGATGCGACTGACAGAACTGCAGGGTGGTCATTCTCAGATGAGACTTACATAGCAACATTAGACTGGAAGGAGAAATAATAAATGAAAAAAGTCATCAGCCTTATTTCGAGCTTAGCATTGGTGATATCTCTGAGTAGTTGTGCCATTAAAGAAACGCCTATCATAAACGGTGTTGAGTATAAATATAACGATCAGTTCTACGCAGATACGGTAGATCAATTATTGACATACATAGACGATGGGGATAAAGACGGCGTAAAATCCTTACTGTGTAACGGTCTGAAAAATTCAGATGGTATTGACGCTGATATACAAGCGCTGATTGATGGATTTGAAGGCGATATAATTCGCACGACAGAGTATGAAAAGGATACTGTGAGCGCCAGTTCTTCAGGAAAAAATTATACCAGTGCTTTTCTTTCCAGATCATTTTATATTATCACGGATAAGCAAAAATATGGGGTATATATAGCAGTTTGTCCCATCGATGAAAAGCATGATGATGGGGAAGATCTGGTCGGCGTTTATAACATATCCATAAATACTTTGGATTATGAGTCCGGTGATATCGAGTGTAATACTGCCAATACTATTGAAATTGCAGACCATAACTGCTGCGTTGCTTCCGGTTATGGCGACAGCAGCAGTTATATAGTGGCTCAGACGGGCAATAAGTACGAAGTTATAGATATTTACAGGATAATCAATCCTCAAAGTATTGTAAAATATAATGATATAACCGCATGGAACAGCAGAGATTTTCTGAGCTTTAAGGAAAAATTCGGCGCTCCGTATGCCGAATCTCTTGACAATGACAAGGAACATGTTTTAGCCGATGTATATATGTATGAAATTTCAGATAGCAATAAATATGCGATCGTGGCTGTTGGCAGAGATGACGGCTCGATCAATGCGCTGTCTGTTAAGGATATAGACAGCCGTTGGAGCGAAGATAATAAATATGAATATATTTTAGAGAATGAATAGATTAAAGGCAAGGAATTAAATAACAAATGAGCAGCGAAATAATCGGAACAAAATTCAAGTGAACGGTATTAACATTGACACCGTTTTCTTCACACCATTTATGCACTGTAAGTCAGCTACTTTTCTGTGCCTGGATCTGGGCTGACCATTCAGTCAGGCGAAATTCGTTCTTTACCGTTGCGATCGTTGTTTTCATTATCATTATCTTTATCTCCACATCTAATTTGGTCTAAGCAGCTCTATAAACTTTTTGAGATTGGGTAATTTACTCTATCGAGTTGCTTGAAGTTTATTATACTTCTTTAGTCATCGGTGGGGTAGATGCGGAGGGTTTGACGGTTACATTCAAATTCACAACGTCAATGATAGATGATATTTTAGAAGATGTCCCCGTTATTGATACAAATAGATATATTTGATGTAAAAATAGAAAATGTTTATTCGTCGTTTGGTGGGAAAGGAAATGTTATGAAATTGGAAAAACAAATTACAAATGGAGAGCTGCTTGAACTTACAAAAAAAGCATTTGAAAATAATGAGGTTGCTGAGTTCCTTTGCGGAGAGAAAGGATATGCTTGTCCTATAAGTCACTTTGTTCCAGCAAATGTACCAACGGATTTTAGTAGAATTATAGATTTTGGAGTATACAAACTTTATGAGGAAACTAAAAATGAAAAAATTGTTGCCAAATTCGAAGAAGCCATATTGTATCTTCTTGATTGCGATCCAGCAAAGAATTGGATAGCGTTTATGGTATGTTGGAATCAAATTAGGAATGAAAAAAGACACGAAGCACCATTTAAATTCATTAATCAAGAGTTAATTGAGAAATTGAAGGAAACGCTATTAAAACACGAAAAGGAGCTTCGTGTTTGTAAGGAATGGCAAGGTTGGAATGAAGAAAATGGGCTTTGGCAGGAAATTACAAGAATTAATAACATTGCAACTAAAGATTATGGGGTGAGTATATTATGAATATAGACGAAATATTTAGTAAAGGTGCATCTTATTTAATATCTGAAAAAGGTTATGAAGACTATATTTCAGGCAAAGATGTTACATTGTGACGTCCTGTTGGAGATGATACTGTTGTTTTGGTTGCACCAAGTGCCGAAATTGATGAAGCTATAATTAAAACCAAATCCGGATGTTAACCCTAATATAGAAGAAATTGGCAACACGAATTCAATAAATGGAATCCCAACCAAACAATTAAATAATCTATATAATTCATTAGGAAGAGATTCTGAGTGCTTACGTTTCATTCATTGTATTTACTATACAAGCGCAGCAAGAGGTTTTATAAGGGTTCTCTTTAAAATACCCTTAAATACTTTTATTATTGTGAGGTTTAGACTATGGCATTTGTTAATGAAAAGCTGACTCCAACGCAAAGAGAGGAACTGGCTAAGAAAAAGATTAAGAACCCATACGGGAGCTTTAGGGACACGACAGAAGGTATCATGCCCCTGTACTTAACTATTGACAAAAATTCTGAAACATGGTTAGCACATTGCTATAACCATCATGACACGAATAATGATATAGAGGAATTTATCTTTATGTATAAATCAAATCCGATACCTGTTCAAGCAATAAAGAGTATTCATGAACAACAAGTTTGTTGGAAAATAACACGTATTGATTTCCCAAAAGGATTGCTAAACGATAAAGAACACCTTCAAATTTTGTTAACTGACGCGTTCAAAGCTTACAACATATCCGGATGGCCTGGCGAAGAAAGTGGACAGGCTAAGGTAATATATGGCTATGAGCAAGGATGTGTATTGTAATGTTGACGTTATTGGAAGCATTAGATGAGCTCAATTCAAAATCAGAAAGTGAACTTACGCTTGATTATCTTGAAGAACTTGCTAAAAAAGTATCTATCGAACCTGTGCCTCATTTAACGATTAAAGGCTCTGAGATGACCTAAAATTGGTCTTATCAGAGCCTTTTTTTTACATTATGCTTTTTAACGAAATGTCATTTTAGGTTGTGCATTTATTCTGGCAGCAGGATGCAGGTGCAGAAACCGGGTTCGGGCTGATAGCAATATGTGGTGAGGTCTTTCCCAATCTCAGGGCTAAAATCCTTCAGCGTGTGCTTTGTGCCGTTGAGTGCTACATCTGCGTAAGATACCAGCCATTTTCGATCTCCGTTGCGAAATACTTCATAAAAAGACCGATTCAGCATTTCTTCCACGGGCACACCCTCAACTACCGCCATCTCCTTGTTGCAGTAGCGGAAAATAAAGTCAACACCGTGACCATCTTCATCGAATACAAGTTCGATAACGCAGTAAGCCAGAGGCATTTCGTCCATAATACTGCACTTTTCGTAGAAACCCAACGGCGGGTCGAATTCCTCCTTAGGCGACGGAACTTCTAGCCCAAGCTCCTTACGCAGCCGATGTGGATGGGCTGCGTAAGGAGCTTTGACAAGACCGAGTTTGATCTTGCTTCTGCAGAGAATACAACAATTGAAAACGCACCAACAGACACAACTGCTTTTGGCATTTCCGGAGGTGCGATCACAAAAGATCAGAAGATCGGAACTATTACAGTAAAGATCACCTCAGACACGTCAGATCCCTCAGACATCACTATGGTGAAAAATTTGGAGGATCTGCGCGGTGTATTTGAAAATGGTGGCAAGGCAAAGCTAAACAGCGATCTTAACGGAGCATACGAGATGCTGACGCTTTCGTCAGGAAAAGATCTGGAGTTTTATCTGAACAGAAAGACGCTGAGCAACGGTACTATCGGTTGTTATGTGCAGATGAATGGAAGAGCTGAACAACATCTGATCGTTGACAATTGTACTCTGAATGGGTTGGGCGACAATAATAATTACTCAGATGTGACCTTGAGAGATTGTGTCATCATGAAAGATTGCTTTACCAGCTATGGCGGCATTTGGAAATTCGAGGGAGTCAATAATATTATCGGAACAATGAAAGTTAAGAAAGATGTCACTATTTCCGGCGACTTTACGTTAGGGACGCTTAAAGTTCCTATGGTTACTACCGGTACGCCGACCTTAAAACTGTCGGGTAATATTCGGATAGGCAAATTCTCCTTTGATAGTGTTTATAGAGAAGAGGCAAAGATCATCTGCGGTGTGGGTACATATAACTTTAAGCCGGATGAATATGAAACAGGCAGATATGGCGGTATTCAACTAGCAGAAGGATGCACCGTCAGCGGACCTGATGAGAACGGCATTTACACCGTTACAGCGGAATAAGGAGGGCAGAAAAATGACAAAAGTTATTATATCCATACTGTCGCTGGCAATGACAGCTTCTATGGCGGTCCCTGCCTTTGCGGACACCACTGCCGACGTGCAGGGCAAATATAAGGCAGGTGCGGAATCTCCTGTAACTATATCCGCCGACATTACTTGGGAAGATATGACCTTCGATTACACCGAGGGCGAAAAGACTTGGAATCCTGAAACACATCAAGTCGATTAGGCAGACGGCAAATGGACCAGCGACACAAAGGCTATCACAGTTACAAATCACTCTAATGTGGGCATTATGGCGAAGTTTAATTTTGCTTCCGAGGGTGATATTGAGGGCAGTTTCACTAAAGACGGCACCTCAACTGACAAACTTGCGCTTGACACTATAAAGAATTTGGATGAAGGCTCAGCCGCTCCGTCTGACACGATGAACTTCGGTATTACTGGTGGTGCTATCAGTGAAAATTGCAAGCTGGGAACTATCACGGTGTATATCACTCCTAATGACAACAGCAACTATATCTTAACAGAAGCTGAACTTACTGAAGCCGCTGTAAAAAAACGCACAATGAAAGAAGACTGCTTTCTACCCCGGAAAAAAGGTAGAAAGCAGTCTTTTTTTTGTGGTATAATACTATGCACTGTTTTGTATGTGTCAAGTTTTATTATACAGGATCAACTTTATTTTTCGCAAATAAGTTTACGCTGCTTTATATGCTTTCTACCGGAATTTGCAAAAAAAAATTAGGCAGCCGTTACCGACTACCTAAAGAACATATTCTATTCTGCAATGACCTTGTATATGATAAATGCCCATAGTGCAAGAGAAATTATCATCACCATATAAAAATACCAGTGTTTTGTTTTGTGACGGAAAAATTCCATGCCCAGAAATCCTCCTGCAAAGCCGCCAAGCAGGCTCAGACCAAGAAGCGTTTTCTCAGGTATCCGCCATTTGTGTGCTCTTGCCTTGTGCTTATCTGCACCAAAAAGTATGAACGTCAAAAGGCTCATTGCGGAAAGATATATTATAATGTATTTCAGCATATCTTTGTCCTCGTATAAACAAAGGGCGGAAAAGCTCCGCCCTTGTATTTTTGTTTTTTTACTTGAAGTAAGCTACGCCGCTTTCAAATATCTTCTGATCCTTTTCACCAGGAACGTTCTTTGATACGCAGCAGCCCTTACGCTCTGAGTGACCCATTTTACCAAGAACACGTCCGTCAGGTGAGGTGATACCCTCGATAGCCTGGAATGATGTGTTAGGGTTGCAATGAATGTCAAATGTAGGCTCTCCGTCAAAGTCAACATACTGTGTAGCGATCTGTCCGTTTGCTGCAAGCTGTGCGATTTCCTCTGCTGTTGCAACGAAACGTCCCTCACCATGTGAGATAGCCACGCTGTGGATATCGCCTACCTCACAGCCTGCAAGCCATGGTGACTTGTTGGAAGCGATCCTTGTGTTTACCATTTTAGACTGGTGTCTTGCAATGGTGTTGAATGTCAGTGTAGGGGAGTCGTCCCTCATATCTCTTATCTCGCCGTATGGTACAAGACCAAGCTTGATAAGTGCCTGGAAGCCGTTGCAGATACCAAGCATAAGACCGTCACGGTTTTTCAGCAGGTCATGGATAGCGTCTGTAAGTCTTGGGTTTCTCAGGAATGATACGATGAACTTGCCTGAGCCGTCAGGCTCGTCGCCACCGCTGAATCCGCCTGGGAGCATTACTATCTGTGACTCTTTTATCTTCTTCTCCATTGCGTCAACAGACTCCTTGATAGCCTGTTCTGTAAGGTTTCTTACAACGAAGATGTCAGCCTCAGCGCCTGCCTTTTCAAAGGCTCTTGCTGTATCGTATTCGCAGTTTGTGCCAGGGAATACAGGGATAAGCACCTTTGGCTTTGCCACCTTGATAGCAGGTGCAACTCTCTTGTCTGCCTTGTAGCTGTACTTTTCAGGCTTTTCAGCAGGCTCTTTCACATGAACAGGATATACAGGCTCAAGCTTGCCCTCCCAAAGTGTCTGGAGCTTGTCAAGGCTTATTGTGTAGTTGTCTGACTTTATCTCGTAGCTTTCTGTTGTTTCACCGATAACTCTCTCGTCAGTGTCAACGCCCTCTGCAAGCTCGATAACAAATGCGCCATAGCAAGCTCTGTAAAGCTCTTCTGCTGTGAGCTTGTCTGTGAACTTAAAGCCTATCTTGTTACCAAATGCCATTTTTGCAACAGCCTCAGATACACCGCCGTAGGATACAGCCCAGCATGAAAGCACCTTGCCCTCAGCGATAAGCTTTTCTACCTTTTCAAATACTGCCTTCAGTGAATCGAAGTTCACAAGCTTGTTGTCGTCATATTCAGGCTTGATAAGGATCACCTTAGAGCCTGCTTTCTTGAATTCCTGTGAAACTACCTTGTCTGCGTCTGTTACTGAAACAGCGAATGAAACAAGTGTAGGTGGAACGTCTATTTCCTCGAATGTACCGGACATTGAGTCCTTACCGCCGATAGAACCGCATCCCAGCTCTATCTGTGCCTTGTATGCACCGAGGAGAGCAGACATAGGTTTGCCCCAACGCTCAGGATCGTTCTGAGTTCTCTCGAAATACTCCTGGAATGTGAGCCAGCACTTCTCATATGTACCGCCTGTTGCGATGACCTTTGCGATAGACTCAACTACTGCACTCATTGCGCCGTGGTATGGGCTTACAGATGAGAGATATGGGTCATAGCCCCAGCCCATAATGGACGTTGTCTTTGTATTGCCGTGAAGAACAGGGAGCTTTGCAGCCATTGCCTGTGTAGGTGTGTTCTGATATTTACCGCCAAATGGCATAAGAACTGTGTTTGCACCGATTGTTGAGTCAAATCTCTCAATAAGACCCTTCTGTGAGCAGATGTTGAGGTTTGATATCATAGACTCCCAGCGGTCAGCAGTGTCAGCATCGTTGCTCTCTGCTGCGAAAACAGGAGCAGGGATAGAAATATCTGTGTGCTTTTCAGCTCCGTTTGAGTTAAGGAACTCTCTTGTAAGGTCAACGATAGTGTTGCCGCACCAGTTCATTTTAAGTCTTGGCTCAGCAGTTACTCTTGCCACCATTGTTGCTTCAAGGTTTTCCTTTGCAGCCTCAGCCATGAACTTTTCAAGGTCGCTCTTTGCGATAACAACAGCCATTCTCTCCTGTGACTCAGAGATAGCAAGCTCAGTGCCGTCAAGACCGTCATACTTCTTTGTAACAGCGTCAAGGTTTATAGAAAGTCCGTCAGCAAGCTCGCCGATAGCAACGGAAACTCCGCCTGCACCGAAGTCGTTACAACGCTTTATCATTGAAGTAACTTCAGGATTTCTGAACAAACGCTGAAGCTTTCTTTCCTCAGGTGCGTTACCCTTCTGTACCTCAGCTCCGCAGTTTTCAAGTGAGTGGAGGTTGTGTGATTTTGAAGAACCTGTTGCTCCGCCGCAGCCGTCACGTCCTGTTCTTCCGCCAAGGAGGATAACGATATCCTCAGGCTCAGGTCTTTCACGTCTTACGTTCTCAGCAGGAGCAGCACCTACTACAGCACCTATCTCCATTCTCTTTGCAACATAGCCCGGGTGATATATCTCGTGAACGTGACCGGTAGCAAGACCTATCTGGTTGCCGTATGAAGAATAACCGTTTGCCGCACCTACAACTATCTTTCTCTGCGGAAGCTTACCTGTGATAGTGTCCTCAACAGGAACCAGCGGATTGCCTGCACCTGTTACTCTCATTGCCTGATATACATATGAACGTCCTGACAGAGGGTCTCTGATAGCGCCGCCAAGACAAGTTGCCGCACCGCCGAAAGGCTCGATCTCTGTAGGGTGGTTGTGTGTTTCGTTTTTGAACATGAGCAGCCAGTCCTCAGGCTTGCCGTCAACGTCAACAGTTATCTTAACAGAGCAAGCGTTTATCTCCTCACTCTCGTCAAGGTCTTTGAGCAGACCGGCTTTTTTCAGCTGCTTTGCACCGATACAAGCAAGATCCATAAGTGTAACAGGCTTGTCAGTTCTGCCTGCATAAAGGTCTTTTCTTGTGTTGATATAGTCTGCAAAGGTAGCAGCTATGTAGTCTGAGTCGATAGAAACGTTATCGACGATAGTGGAGAATGTAGTATGACGGCAGTGGTCAGACCAATATGTGTCTATCATTCTTATCTCAGTGATAGTAGGATTTCTCTTTTCAACGTTCTTGAAATAATCCTGACAGAACTTGATATCGTCAAAGTCCATTGCAAGACCCAAGTCTGTGAGCATGAATCTCAGGTCATCGTCTGTTGAATAGATAAAGCCCTCAACAGTCTTAACTGTGGTAGGGATAGTATACTTGATATCGAGTGTATCGAAGCAATCAAGGGAAGCTTCTCTTGACTCAACAGGGTTTATCATATAGTGCTTGATCTGGTCAAGCTCTGCTTCTGTGAGTTTGCCAGAAACAATATAAATTCTCGCTGACTTGATAGTAGGTCTTTTTCCTCCAGTGAGAAGTGAGATACACTGTGCACAGGAATCAGCTCTCTGATCGAACTGACCTGGCAGATACTCAACTGCAAAAACAAACTCGTCAGCTTTTACAGCAGGAAGGTGATCGTAAGTAACGTCAACAGCAGGCTCAGAGAAAACGACTGGTGCTGCAAGGTCGAAATCCTCTCTTGAAAGACCCTCTGCGTCATAGCGGTTTATAACTCTCAGACCTGTAAGGTTTTCAAGTCCCAGAGCTGACTTTATTCCGCTGATAAGTGAATTTGCTTCAACTGCAAATTCAGGCTTTTTTTCTACATAAATACGGTAAACAGACATGGCTACATCTCCTTATAATAGTTACTTCTATTATACTACATTTTTCGCATATTTGTCAATAAAATTATTATTATTCGGCAGGGCATATAATTATGTGTGAATAAGCGTTGGCTCACTTGTTGATTTTTTAGTTCATAAAAGCAGAAATACCGCACCATTACAGTGCGGTATCCCTAAAATATTAATCTGCAAACGGATTTTCTGTTGGATAAAGCATACCCTTTGGCTGATTGAAGCCTATGTCTGTCATGCCAAGATATGTCATAACACTGTGGAGTGCCTTTCCATAGTGACCAAAAGCAACAGCACCATGGTGAGGATAGTTCTTCTGAACGAGAACATGGCGGTAAAATCTGCCCATTTCGTTTATAGCGAAAATACCGATAGAGCCGAATGAACGTGTTGCCACAGGAAGAACTTCGCCCTCTGCAATATATCCTTTGAGCTGTGCGTCAGCTGTTGACTGGAAGCGGAAGAATGTTATATTTCCGTCAACGATATCGCCCTCAAGAGTACCTCTTGAAATATTAGGCTCGCTGTCTGGCTCAAGATTTCTCTTCATGATACGCTGGAACTTCATCTCAGGCTCTTTTACAAGGCATGAAGCTGTGTTTCCGCAGTGGAAGCCCATGAATGTATCCTTATGTGTGTAAGGGAACTTTCCTGCAATATCATCATTGTATATGTCCGCAGGAACAGTGTTGTTGATGTCAAGGAGCGTAACAGGCTTCTGTGATACACAAACGCCTATGTATTCGCTGACAGCACCGTAGATATCTACTTCGCAGGCAACAGGAATGCCTATCTTTGTAAGTCTTGAATTAACATAGCAAGGAACGAAGCCAAACTGCGTCTGGAATGCAGGCCAGCACTTGTTTGCAAATACGACATATTTTCTTGAGCCCTTGTGAGCTTCTGCCCAGTCAAGAAGAGTAAGCTCATACTGCGCAAGTCTTGGAAGAATGCCTGCCATTTTATTGCCCTTGCCAAGCTCTGCTTCCATGTCAGCTACAACAGCAGATATTCTCTCGTCACCGGCATGGGCGTTGAATGACTCGAAAAGGTCAAGTTCTGAGTTTTCTTCTATCTCAATACCCATGTTGTAGAGCTGTCTGATAGGTGCGTTGCAGGCAAGAAAGTCCTGTGGACGTGGTCCGAATGAGATTATCTTCAGATCCTTAAGACCGAGGATAGCCCTTGCAACTGGAACGAACTCGCTTATCATCTTTGCACACTCGTCAGGTGTACCAACAGGGTACTCAGGGATATAAGCCTTGATGTTTCTCAGTGCAAGGTTATAGCTTGCGTTGAGCATTCCGCAGTAAGCGTCGCCTCTGTTGTCGATAAGTGCATCGCCGCATGGTTCTTCAGCAGCCGCAACGAACATAACAGGTCCGCCAAACTTCTTTGCAAGAAGTGTTTCTGATGACTCAGGACCAAAGTTTCCGAGATATACAACAAGTGCGTTGCAACCTGCCGCATTCACCTCGTCAAGGGCTTTGAGCATATCATTCTCGTTCTCCACAACTGTAGGACATTCGTAGATATCTCCGTAAGCCTTTTTGTACTCCTGACAGACCTTGATACGTCTTGATTCTGAAAGTGACATAGGGAAGCAATCTCTTGAAACTGCAACGATGCCAAGTTTTACTTCTGGTATATTTTTCATGTTTTAACCTCCGATTTTCATTTATTTATGACTTTATTCTAGCATACCTTTGTGCTGTTTTCAATAGCTTTTTGTGCAAATTTTCGTGAAATTTAGTTAGCTGCCCAGCATGAAAAAGTGCGTTAGCCCAAGCCACTCTCTCACCCAATATGTGAACAGGTATCGTGGCTCGGTGTAGGCTGAATAAGCGGTGACATTCTCCACGCCCTGAGCCTTTGCGATAAGGCTTGCACGGTATTGATGAAAGCCGTCTGTGACGATAGTCATATCATGGCTCATGCCGAGTTCATCGAGTATCTTGAGAGAGTTTTGGATATTTTCGTAAGTTGAAGTGGACTTGTCCTCCATTATTATCCTGTCGCTGTCCATGCCTTTTTCTAGCAGATAGTTTTTCATTGCCAAGGCTTCGCTTATTTTCTCATCATCACCCTTGCCACCTGAAACTATACAAAGCGTATCGGGATTGTCGTTCATAGCCGTAATTGCAGCGTCAAGTCGTCTGCGTAACATTCGTGAGGGGCGTTCGCCTTTTACCTGACAGCCAAGCACAACTATAACATTGGCTTTTTCAGGGCGGTTTTCCTGTGCTTTGTACATAAGTATGGAAAGAATACCCACATATATTATCCCAGCAAGTATCAATGTGATTACAAAGATAAGCCCGAATTTACCTGCGCCATGTCCCCATATTTTTGATATAATACCGCAGAATTTTGTCCAGTTTGCCGTTATGATCATTAGCATCACCGAAACGATGATGCCAAGCAGGTTGCCAGAGCATATAACAGGTAATGGAACAAGAAACAGAAACAACAGCAAAGTTTCCAGTGCAAGCAATATTATTTTTACGCTCATTAGTTATCTCCTTGTCTTTTTTGTACTATTATAACATATAGCTTTTGTGATTACAAGGGCAAAAGAGAAAAGCGCTCCGCAGCAGCAGAACGCTTTTATAAGGAATGATCTAAGTTGAGATCAGATCACCGAATTTTTCGAGAAAATCACGCTTGTCGTCATATTTAGCTACCAGCGATACAGTTTTCTTTGTGCCAAGACCGAAAATACCCATAAGTGATTTTGGATTGAGTATTTTTGTTCCTGACTGCACCACCAGATCGTATTTGCAGCTTAAAGCCGCTTCATGCAAAGTCTTGATGTCATTAAGATCGTTTATCCTGATATAAGCTTTGATCATGTTCGTGATTATGCCCTTTGGCATATCCTCCTTTCGCAATAATAACCTCTGAAAAACTAAAAAGAACCGAAAATTTCTGAGATTTTCGTTTCTTTTTACATTGGCAACAGCAGTTCTATACTTATATGTCACATATCTTAATCCATATATAATTATATGCCAATGTGAACAAATAGTAAACAGATATTGTGTAAAATATTATATGTGAAGATATTAATATGAATTTTACTTATTTCATGTTAATTTATTATATAAAATTTGGATAATTAATCATATTAAAACGTTTTAGTTAATGTGGAACTTATATAAAAGCTATAACAAATCAGCTAAAAGTTTTCTTATTACGAAAATATCAAACGTTTTATATGCGCTTTGAATGAAAATACAGCAAAAGTAGAAAGTGTATATTCGTAAATATATTAAACTATATGATGAAATTTTGCAAAAATGCGAAATCGTTTAAATTTTGCAACAAAAAAAGCACTGAGCTTTTAAAACTCAGTGCTTTCGTGATATCAAAGTTTAGTCAACAATAAATTCTTTGATCTCGTCAAGGAATTTAGTAGCGTCGTCTGTGTGTGCTACGAGCTGGATAGGATTTGAAAGGTCAAGGCTGAAAATACCCATAATTGACTTAGCGTCAACTGCATATCTTCCTGACGCAAGATCCACATCAAAGTCGTACATAGAAACTACGCTTACAAACTTCTTTACCGCTGCAATGGAATCGAGCATGATTTTTACCTTTGTCATAAATATTCCTCCTTCAGAATGATCGGTATATCCGATCTTGATTCCCACATAAATTCTGTAGATCTTTTCTCTACAATTTATATTATAAACGATTTTTCTGATTTGTCAATGGATATTTGCAAAAAAATTTAAAATATGGTACAATAGTCAAGAGTGATAAAAATCAAAGTTTAGATTTATACAATATGCACATATATAATTGCAATTTATTGTGCATTATAAACATTTGGCTATTGAAAGGAAATCAAATATGAAAGCCTTTTTCTATACATTCGGCTGCAAGGTAAACCAATATGAAACAGAAAATATAAAGGAAGCAATGCTGTCCGAGGGGTATGAGGTCACTGAGGATTATGCTGATGCAGAGGTCTGTGTTGTAAATACCTGCACTGTTACCGCTCAGTCGGACTCAAAATGCCGACAGCTTATCCACAAGATAAAAAAAGCCAATCCTGAGTGTCTGATAGTTTTGGCAGGCTGTTTTCCGCAGGCTTTTGAAAAGGAAGCTTCTGCTCTTGACGAGTGCGGTATCATAGTTGGCACAGGTGCAAAAAAGGAGATACCTGCCCTTATAAAAAGGTATATCACAAGTGGCGAGCGTATTATCAGGATAGTTCCTCGTGAGAGGGGAGAGGCTTTTGAGAAAATGACAAACTCAGGTGCTGACCAAAAAACTCGTGCGTATATCAAAATTCAAGACGGCTGTGATCAGTATTGCACCTACTGTATTATCCCCACTGCGAGAGGACACATCTGCTCAAAACCTTTGGAGGATATCGCTCCCGAAGTTCAGCAGCTCGTTGACTCAGGTCACAAGGAGATAATCCTCACGGGCATAAATCTTTGCTGTTACGGCAGAGACTTCAAAAACGGCACACGGCTCATTGACGCTGTTGAAGCCGCCTGCGGCTGTGATGGCGATTACAGAGTGCGTATCGGCTCTGTTGAGCCTGAGCTTATTTCAGATGAAGATATCCTGCGAATGTCAAAGATTGAAAAACTTTGTCCGCATTTTCATCTTTCCCTGCAAAGCGGCTGTGACGAAACTTTGAAGCGCATGAATCGCCATTATGATACGGTGGAGTATGCTGAGCTTTGCGAGAAGCTTCGCAGGCATTTTCCAAACTGCGCTATAACCACCGACATAATGGTGGGCTTTCCACAGGAAACTGACGAGGAATTTGAAAAGTCGCTGGCATTTGCAAAGAAGATATCTTTTGCAGAAACGCATATTTTCCCGTATTCACGCAGACCTACCACTGTTGCCGACAAAATGAAAGGTCAGCTCGACCGCAAGACCAAGCACAGTCGTGCGGCTCAAATGGCAGATGTATGCAACGAAACAAAGGCTTTGTATCTCAAAAGCCTTGTTGGCACAGTGCAGGAGGTTTTGTTTGAAAAGGAAACAAGCTCTCAGTGGCACCAAGGTCATGCGCCAAATTATGTGACTGTGAAAATACCGAGGACGAACGAAGAAGTTTCCTTAAGGCGACAGCTTTTAAAGATAGAGATAACCTCGTCAGATGGCGAGTTTTGTTACGGAAAACTTATATGAGTACAAAAAAGAGGACCGCAAATGCGATCCTCTTTCGTTATATCAGATTTTTCTGTGCTTATCCAAGCTTTGCAAGAATTATCTCTTTCATTTTTCCAGGGTTAGCCTTGCCCTTTGAAGCCTTCATGCACTGACCTACCAGATAGCCCAGAGCATTTGTCTTTCCGCCCTTGTAGTCATTTACAGACTTTTCGTTTGCGGCAAGAACTTCGTCAGCGATCTTTTCAAGTGCGCTGTCATCAGAGACCTGTGCAAGACCCTGCTCCTCGATAATGTCGCTTACCTTTTTGTCCTCCTCGAGAAGAACTGCAAAGACTTTCTTTCCGCCAGCGTTGGAAATGGTCTTTGCCTCGATAGCAGCGGCAAGGTCAGTAAGATTGTCAGCAGTGAGCTTTGTATCTTCGAGAGTCTTGCCTGTTGCGTTCATGTACTTAACAAGGTCGCCAAGTATCCATGTTGTATAGCACTTTGCAGGGAACTTGTCCTTTGCCATGCAGTCGTCAAAAAGCTTTGCCAGGGAAACAGACTCTGCGATAAATGTTGCGTCCTTTATGTTCAGACCGAACTTCTTTACATATCTGAGTATCTTTACGTTTGGAAGCTCTGGGATACTCTTTTTAAGCTCGTCAACACGCTCCTGCTCAACAACGATAGTGAGCAGGTCAGGCTCAGGGAAGTAACGATAATCCTGTGCGTCCTCTTTTGAACGCATTGGAATGCTCATTCCCTTTTCGTCGTCCCAACGGCGTGTTTCCTGCTCGACCTTTCCGCCTGCTTCAAGAACAGCTATCTGTCTTTCTACCTCGTAGTCGATACCTCTTACAGCGGCAGAGAAGCTGTTTACGTTCTTCATCTCAGAACGTGTGCCGAATGGCTCGCCAGGCTTGTGAACAGATACGTTTACATCACATCTGATAGAGCCTTCCTGCATCTTACAGTCGCATATGCCAAGATACTGTAGGATAGATTTCAGTGTTTCAAGATAAACCTTTGCTTCCTGTGAGGAACGCATATCAGGCTCAGAAACTATCTCGATAAGCGGAACACCGCAGCGGTTAAGGTCAACAAGTGATACACCATGGAACTTGTCAGAGTGGAGAAGCTTACCTGCGTCCTCCTCGATGTGTATTCTTGTGATACCTATTCTTCTTTCCTCGCCGTCAACAAGGATATCAACATAACCCTTGCCGCAGAGAGGAACTTCTGCCTGTGATATCTGATAAGCCTTTGGCAGGTCAGGGTAGAAATAGTTCTTTCTGTCCTGCTTGCAGACACGGTTTATCTCACAGTTGAGTGCGTGACCCATTCTTATTGCATAATCAACTACCTTTTCGTTAAGAGTAGGCAGTGTGCCAGGCATACCCATGCAGATAGGGCAAACCTGTGAATTGACTTCAAGACCGAACTGGTTCTTGCAGTCGCAGTATATTTTAGACTCGGTATTAAGCTCAGCATGAGTTTCAAGACCGATTACAACTTCGTAGCCTTTTACCATTTTTGTGACCCCTTTCCTTAAAGCTCAGGCATTTTGAATCCGCCAACAAGCTGCTCATAAGCATAAGCTGTGTTAAGCAGACGCTGCTCTGTAAACTTTCCACCGATAAGCTGCATACCAACAGGCAGACCCTTGTCGTCATATGCACAAGGAATGCTTATTGCAGGCAGACCTGCAATGTTCACTGTAACAGTGCAGACATCGTTTGCGTACATTTTAAGGGGATCGTCAGTGTTTTCACCGATCTTGAATGCTGTTGACGGAACTGTCGGAGTAGCGATAACGTCAACGTCAGCGAACTGAGATGCGAACTCCTGCATTATTCTCTTCTGAACGAGCTTTGCTTTCTTGTAGTAAGCGTCATAGAAACCTGATGAAAGCACGAATGTGCCTAGCATTATTCTTCTCTTTACTTCGTCGCCGAAGCCCTCTGAACGTGTTCTCTCGTACATATCAACAAGTCCGTCATATTCTTCAGCTCTGAAGCCGTATCTTACACCGTCAAATCTTGCAAGGTTTGAAGAAGCTTCTGCAGAAGAAATGATGTAGTATGATGAAAGTGCATAATCTGTAGAAGGCAGAGAAATCTCCTTTACAGTTGCGCCCTGCTTTTCAAGCTCTTTCACAGCATTCATTACAGACTGCTTAACGAATGGGTCGATACCCTCGCCAAAATACTCTTTTGGTATACCTATCCTCAGACCCTTTACGTCAGCCTTGAGGTCAGCCGCAAAATCAGGATACTCTCTATAGGAAGAAGTAGCGTCATACTTGTCATGACCAACGATAGCGGACTGTACCATAGCAACGTCCTTTACGCACTTGCCAAGAGGTCCGATCTGATCCAGTGATGAAGCGAAAGCAACAAGACCGTATCTTGAAACGCTGCCGTATGTAGGCTTCAGACCTACAACGCCGCAGTATGAAGCAGGCTGTCTGATAGATCCGCCAGTGTCAGAGCCAAGAGTAACGATAGCCTCTCTTGCTGCAACAGCCGCAGCAGATCCGCCTGATGAACCGCCAGGTATCCTCTCTGTATCAAATGGGTTTTTAGTAGGCTTAAAATGTGAGTTCTCGGTTGATGAACCCATAGCGAACTCGTCCATGTTGAGCTTGCCTGTTACAACGATATCGTCAAGCTTGTTCATTACAGTCGCATTGAAAGGCGGAACATAATTGCCAAGCATTTTTGATGCACAAGTTGTTCTCAGGCCCTTTGTTGAGATATTGTCCTTGATACCAACAGGTATACCGGCCAAAGGTGAAAGCTCCTCGCCCTTTGCAAGCTTTTCATCTATCTCAGCGGCTTTTTTCATAGCGTTTTCTTCGTCAAGTGTCAGATAAGCGTCTACCTTGCCCTCAACTGCTTTTATTCTGTCAAAAACAGACTTTGTAAGCTCTGCGGAGCTTATTTCCTTGTTCTTTATCATTTCTGACAAGTCGCAGGCATTTCTTTCAAAAAGTTCCAATTATAACACTCCTTACTCTACTGTTTTAGGCACGACAAGACAGCCTGCCTTTACCTGAGGAGCGTTCTGCATAAGCTCCTGTCTTGTGAATTTATCCTGAACAGCCACGTCTTTTCTGAGTATCATCGGGTTGTCAGGGTCAAGGGTCATTTCGTCCTGAATGTCGGGGAGCTTTTCAACCATTCCCACGATGTTTTCCATTTCTGACTCAAACTTATCAAGCTGATCGTCTTCGATGCGAAGTCTTGCCAGCTTGGCAATGTGTTTAATGTCAATGTTCATTTTACATTCCTCCTGTTTTATTTATATAAAAAGATATTATCTTATTTTATCATATCCTTGAACTGTTCTTCGGTGATTATTTCGATACCGAGCTGCTGAGCTTTATCAAGCTTGCTTCCTGCTTCCTCACCTGCAAGAACATAGTCCGTTTTTTTGGACACTGAGCCGCTTGCCTTGCCACCGTATTTCTCAATGAGTGCTTTTGCTTCGCTCCTTTTCAGTGTCGGCAAAGTGCCTGTGAGAACAAAAGTCTTTCCTGCAAAGCGGTCGTCTATCTGTATCTTCTCATACTTAGTGTTTATCCCACATTCTTTGAGCCTTTGGATAAGCTCTATCATATGCTCTTCATGGAAAGCGTTGTAAACGCTTTGCGCCATTACGCCGCCAAAGCCGTCTATCTCGGATATCTGCTCAGCGGAAGCGTTCATGATGTTGTCAAGGTCGCCGAACTTGTCGCACAGAAGCTTCGCAGAAGCCTGTCCGATATTTCTTATGCCCAGACCAAACACCAATCTGTCCAAAGAATTGGACTTTGACTTTTCTATAGCACTAAGCAGATTGTTCACTGATTTTTCCTTGAAGTTGTCAAGCTGTAAAAGCTTGTTTTCGCTCAGAGTGTAAAGGTCAGCCACAGAGGTGATAAGCTTGTTGTCAAGAAGGGTGTGAACTATCTGCGGACCAAGACCGTCAATGTTCATTGCCCCCTTTGAAGCAAAGTGAACGATGCTTCTGAATATCTGCGCAGGACATTCAACGTTCGGACACCTTACCGCCGCTTCTTCCTCGGACTTCACAAGCTTTGTTCCGCATACAGGACAGCACTCAGGGAGCGTGAAAACTCCGTCGCCATGTTTTTCCACAGAACCCAGCACCTCAGGGATTATATCTCCTGCCTTGCGCACCTTGATGATATCCCCCACGGAAATGTTTTTCTCTCTTATAAAATCCTGATTGTGTAGGGTCGCCCTTGAAACGCTAGTGCCTGCAAGAAAAACAGGCTCAAACACGGCCACAGGTGTTATAGCACCAGTTCTGCCCACGTTAAGCTCTATATCAAGCAGCTTTGAGGTCTTTTCCTCAGGCGGAAACTTGTAAGCCACAGCCCACTTTGGCACTTTTGCGGTTGCACCAAGTATCTCACGCTGTCTGAAATCGTCAACCTTTATAACAACGCCGTCAATATCGAATGGCAGGTCAAAACGCTTTTCTCCGATAGCCTTTATGCAGCCTATGACCTCATCAGCGGTAGACACACGCTTGTAATCAGGGATAGTCTTGAATCCCAGTGTTTTCAGATAGTCCAGAGACTCCTTGTGGGAAGTAAGCTCCTTGCCCTCTATCTGCTGAACATTGAACACAAAGATATCAAGCTTTCTTTTTGCCGCTATCTTAGGGTCTTTCTGTCTAAGAGAACCTGCGGCAGCGTTTCTAGGGTTTTTGAAAGGCTGCTCGTCATTATCCTCCTGCTCTTTAACAAGCTTCAGAAAAACATTTCTCGGCATATATGTTTCACCTCTGACTTCTATCAAAGGCAGTTCCTCGTTTATTTTTATAGGAATGGACTTTACAGTTTTCAGATTAGAAGTAACGTCCTCGCCCACAAAGCCGTCACCACGGGTAGAACCTATGGCAAGCTCACCGTTGTGATATTCAAGGGATACCGAAAGTCCGTCTATTTTCGGCTCAACAACGAATTGCGGCTTATCCACAGCCTGCTGAACTGTCTCAATAAAGCTTCTCACCTGTTCAAAGGAAAAAACGTCCTGCAAAGAACCCATTTGCACACGGTGTGTGACTTTCTCAAATATTGATATCGCCTTGCCGCCTACACGCTGAGTAGGGGAGTCGCTTCTGATAAACTGCGGAAACTGCTCCTCAAGACCCTTTAGTTCCTGCTGGAGCATATCGTATTCATAGTCTGTGATCTCGTTCCTGTCCTCAACATAGTAAAGCTGAGAGTGATAATTCAAAAGCTTCACAAGCTCGTCTATACGTTTTTTAGCGTCCTGTTCGTTCAAAATAACACAACTCCATTTCTGCCAACTTTTTACGGCATATCATACGCAGGGCAATACCACATAAGGATTGTACGCAAGATGCGTAGCCAGATTTTTCGTTAGCTTGTATAGAAACGACGCAGGAATACTTCCGTATTTCAAGGAGTTTCTGTGCGAGATAACGGAAAATCTGCAAGCAGATTGCGTGCAAAGCCGTTAGGCGTGCCTTATGCGGTATTGCCCTTTATATTATACCATAATTGCTGGTGAAATACAAGCCTTTTTTCTATAAACTGCGAAAAAATCAGCCTTTTTCCTTGCTTAAGTACATATCAGGTATCTCCCCTACGATAACAGTTTCGCTTACGGGATAGTCATATCTCACCACGATATCCGTAGAGTGTGCAGGAAGAATGGCTGTCATTTCTATGGTCACAGTGAGATAGAGGCTGTATTTTGTCTGATTTATCCCTGCTTCCGTTAAATCGCTTTTAAGCTCTGTTTTTGCCGCACCTATCTGATGAAGCCGCAGTGGTATGTCAAAACCTCTGCCTGTGAGGATATTTATTCCTGAAAGTGTGCCGATGGGTACGCTGAGTTTTGTACCCTCAAGCTGTGAAAGGCTTTCGTTCACAGCTTTTGAAACACTGCTTTGAAGCCTGTTCACAGCGTTCGTGTCGCTGTTTATAGATGTTATCCTGCCGTCAGTTTCAGATATCTTTATATAACTGCTCTGGGGCAGTTTTTCAAGCTCTCTGTTTATGGCCGCATTTATCACGTCAAGTGCCGCCTGCTTGCTTTCAAACTCGCTTATTTCGCTGATGTGCCTTGAAAGCTGTGCAAAAAACACCGTCGTGAGCAGTGCAAGAATAATAACGACAGCAAGAATTATGTATGAAATTTTGTTCTTGAAAGAACGTTTGTGAACGCTCAAAAAAATCACCGCCTTTGGCTTATTATATACCAAAATGCGGTGATATGTGATTATTTTACTTTAATTCAACGATAGTTACGCCGTCCTCGCCCTCGCCGTAAACGCCTTTTCTGAATGATTTTACAGACGGGTGGTGTTTAAGCGCGCGCCTTATGGCGTCACGGAGAATACCAGTGCCTCTGCCGTGGATTATGGTGAGCATCGTCACTCCTGACATGATAGCGTCAGAAATAAACTGCTCCATTTCGTGAACGCCTTCGTCTGCGGCATAGCCCCTGATATCAAGCTCGGTGGATACCTTTCGTGTCATACGGCTCTCAATGCCGCTTTTGGATACACCGCCTTTTTTAACAGGCTTCTTTGTTTGCTTTTGCGGCTGTTGTTTTTCAATAAGCTGAAGCTTCTTTACATCTATCTTGGTTTTCATTATGCCTGCCTGAATGAAGCACATTCCGCTGTTGTCAGGGGGCGTTATAATGATACCCTTTCTGTTTGTGTCAACGATAAGCACGTTGTCGCCCTTTTTCAGCGGCCTTGGCAGCACATATCCCTCGTTCCTGCTTTCAGAAACAGGGTTAGCCTCGCTGTATAGCTTGTTCATTGTGGACTTCTGCTTGTGCCTTGCGTCAATGGCTTTCTGAGTGAAGTTTGGATTTTCTTTCTCTTTTCTCAGCTTGTCAAGTTCGTCAACAAGCGCCTGCGACTCACGCTGAACACGATTTACGATCTGCTGAGCCTCACGTCTTGCCTTTTCAAGCTCGGCTTCTTTCTGATCGTAGAATTTTTCTTTCTGCTCTGCAAGCTCTTTTCTGAGAGCCTCGCTTTCCGCACGGTATTTCTCCGCAAGCCTGTTGTTTTCTTCAAGCTGTATTCTTGTGCGTTCAAGATTGTCTATGATAGTTTCAAACTTTCTGTTATCCTCAGAAATAAGCGACTCAGCGTACTTGATTATATCCTTGTCGATACCAAGACTTTCAGAGATAGCAAAAGCGTTGGACTTACCGGGTGAGCCTATGATAAGCCTGTATGTCGGGTGCAAAGTCTGCACGTCAAACTCGCATGAAGCGTTCTCAACGTCAGGAGTGTCGATAGCGTACATTTTAAGCTCCTGATAGTGAGTAGTTGTAACAAGGGTCGCACCGAATATCCTTATGCGTTCGATTATAGCTACCGCCAGCGCAGCACCCTCCACAGGGTCAGTGCCTGAACCAAGCTCGTCAAGAAGCACAAGGCTTTCGCTGTCTGCTTCGTCAAGTATGGTCTTTACTCTGCTTATGTGAGAGGAGAATGTAGACAGATTGTTTTCTATAGACTGCTGGTCGCCGATATCAACAAGCACGTTTTTATATACAGATATCCTGCTTCCGTCTGACGCAGGAATGAGCAGACCGCACATTGTCATAAGCGTGAGCAGACCCACAGTTTTAAGCACAACTGTCTTACCGCCCGTGTTAGGACCTGTTATTATCAGGGAGTGATAGTCAGTGCCAATAGAAAAGTTTATAGGCACGACCTTTTTCGGGTCGATAAGAGGGTGACGTGCCTTGTTCAGCACAATAACTCCGTCATTGGATATCTCAGGGAGCATTGCTCTCATTTTTGCACCGAGGTTTGCCTTTGCAAAATAAAGGTTAAGCTCTGTTACCGCATTGTAGTTTGAAATGAGCTGGTCTTTCATTTCGGCACATTCCATGGAAAATTCAGCGATTATCCTGTGTATCTCGTCCTGTTCCTGACCCTGCAAAATTCTGATATCATTGTTTGCCTCCACAACTGACATAGGCTCGATAAAAAGCGTTGAGCCTGTTGCGGAGGTGTCATGAACAAGACCGCTGACATTGCCCTTGAACTCAGTCTTTACCGGAAGAACGAAACGTCCGTCACGCATTGTGACAATGCTCTCCTGCAAATATTTCTGAGTGCTCGGGGATTTTATCATCTTGTCAAGTGTCTCTCTTATCTTAAGCCCTGAACGTGTTATCTTCTGTCTTATGCTTCTCAGCTCCGCACTTGCGTCGTCAGAAAGCTTTGTTTCATCTATGATAGCCGTTTCAAGTCGCTGCTGCAGATACTTGTTTGGATAGAGCATTTCAAAGAGATATGAAAGGGAAGTGTCCTTGTTCTCACACTGCTCATACCAGTGGTGAAGCTCATAGGTCTGCGCAAGCAAGCGTCTTATCTGGATAAGCTCGCCCAAAGAAAGCACACCGCCTGCCTCGGCCCTTTTGATGTAAGTTGATACGTCATTTATGTTGTAGAAATTCGGCGTGCCGTATCTTACGCTGAGTTCAAGGGCTTCGGCGGTCTTGCCTGTTTCTTTCTTGACCGTGTAAAGATCAGAACAAGGCTTTATCCCCAAAGCCATTTTTTTCGTTTTTTCGTTGGAGCATTCTTTTGAAAGCATTTCAAGAATTTTGTTCAGCTCCAATGAATCGTAAAATCTTTCGTCCATTATATATACCTCAAAATATGACAATAGGCAAAGCTACGCAATGCCTACAAAAGTCTGTAAAAATCAAGCGACGGAAACTTGCCTTTCAGATTATATCTAACAAACCGCTCTGTAAAAGCCGTCAGCTTTTTCTGATATCTTTCGCTTATCTTGAAAGCAAAAAGCCGCTCATATTCCGTCAGTGCAATAAATCGGACTATGTATAGCATAGTCCTGTCTAATTCAATATCGTAAATGCTGTCAGGATTGTAACAGCACTTGTCACACTCCAAGACACCTGTTGACAGATTGAAGTGCATAATGTCAGCTTCATACGCCATGCACACTGAACAGCCAAGAAGCGCAGGTCTTAATCCTGCTTCGCACAGCAGACGAAACTCAAATATAGATTTGAGAAGTTCGCTATCTCTGTCGCCCTTATCGAGAAAATAAAGTGTGTTCAGAGTCAGCCGCATTATCTCGTCACAGCCGCTTTCCTCTGTTCGTATATACATGAGAAGCTCAGAAAAGTAAGAGGCAAGAGCCGTTTTCTTAGGGTCGAGCCTGATGTTGTAAAAAAGCTTCTCTGATTCACTGCTGTTGAGAAAAAACATTGATTGGTCTTTAGCGTTCTTCTTTTCATCAACGCACAGCTTAGAGTATGCAAAAAGCTGCGTTGATGACGCATTTTTCGTGCTTTTCCTGCCACCACGAACAAATATATCTATGACTCCACGCTCTGCTGTGAGAACAGTGACGGATTTGCTTGTTTCGCCCCTGTCATTTTCCCTCAGTATCAGTCCCATAAAGGTCAGCATTGTCAGTATCCTCTTTTCTGTGTGCGGCATATGTGAGATAATCCTCTATCCTGCCGCTTTCAAAGAACTTGTCCCATAAAGTCATGATATTCACCGCCTTACTGATATTATCAGCTTTTTTGGCGGTCATTATAAGCGGAAAAATATGTTGCCTTTATTCCAAACCGAAATTCTTTATCATGCCCTCACGGTTTCTCCAGCCCTCTTTTACCTTAACCCAACACTGGAGATTTACTTTTATCTGGAAGAAATCTTCAAGGTCAGCTCTTGCTTCCTGACCTATCTTTCTAAGCATAGAGCCGCCTTTTCCAATAAGGATACCCTTGTGTGACTCTCTCTCACAGTAAATAGTAGCGGTAACGTCAAGTATAGCTTCACCGTTTCTATTTTCACGCTCGTTAAGCTGTTCGATAGTCACAGCTATGCCGTGAGGAACTTCGTCATTAAGGTTATTGAGTGCCTTTTCTCTTATTATCTCAGCCATTATGACCTTTTCAGGCTGGTCTGTGAATTTATCATCAGGGAAGTAGTGCGGACCCTCCACAGCATTCTTTTCAAGATCTTCCATAATAATATCGAGACCGTCCTTTTCAAGAACGCTCACTGGTACGATATCTATAAAATCAAAAAGCTTTGAATACTCTGCTATCACTGCGATAAGATCCTCTTTGTTTTCAAGAAGATCTATCTTGTTCAGCACAAGTATCACCTTAGTCTTGCCTGTCTTGAAGCCCTTTACAAGCTCACGCTCGTTTTCGGATATTTTCTTTGTGCAGTCAGCCATAAGTATAATAAGGTCAACCCCTGCAACAGACTCGTTCACAGCGTTGAGCATATGCTCGGAAAGCTTGTTTTTAGCCTTGTGCATACCAGGTGTGTCCATGAAAACGAACTGTGTTTCTCCCTTTGTGAGAACACCTGTTATCTTTGTTCTTGTTGTCTGCGGCTTGTCGCTCACTGCGGCTATCTTTTCGCCCACAAGTGCGTTTAGCAATGAGGATTTGCCTGCGTTCGCACGTCCAACAATGGTGACGAACGCATTTTTTGAATTTGCATTTTTCTTGTTCATATATATTTTTCCTTATCTTTTTTATCTTTGTCAGCAGGCGTTTTGAACACCCATACGAGCCACAGTATCACACCTGCGGCTAAAGCTATCCCTAGCCATATGTTTCTTGCAAAATAAGAGGCTATAGCCATAAAAGCATAATAGTCCCAGAATATCCTTATTCCCACAGCCACAGAAGCTACCGCCGCAATGAGAACAGCCCCTGCCGCACAGTCTTTAGCCTTTTTAGCAAGGGGGTTTTTATCTTTACACGCCATATCCACAGCGGCTTCAACAGCCGTGTTCACAAGCTCTAGTGAAATAACAAGCCCTATGCAGATATAAACTGCGGCAGTTTCGGCGGCGCTAAGTCCGTAAAATCGCATAAGCAGTATCACAAGCACTGCAACGCCAATGTGAAAACGCATATTGCGCTCTGTTTTTATGCAGCTCACAACGCCCTCAAAGGCATAAACAAAGCCCTTGAAGAAACGTCCTATCCCTGTTTTACCTGTGTTCATGCTCGCCTAAGAAAGTGGCGTCACGGGATATGCCCAGATTGCCAAGTATAGCTTCTTCCTTTTCACGCATTATCCTCTCCTGAAGATTGCTTTCTTCATGGTCATAGCCAAGGAGATGAAGCATTGAATGTACTGTCAAAAAACCTATCTCTCTTTCAAGAGAGTGACCATATATCTCAGCCTGACGGTAAGCAGTTTCAAGGCTTATGACTATATCTCCCAGCAGGTAAGCGCCTGTTTCGTGGTTCATGTCAAAATCACCGTTCTCGCCAAGAGGAAAGCTCAGCACGTCTGTTGAGCGGTCTATGTTTCTATGCTCCTTGTTAAGCTCATGTATCTGCTCGTCATTCACAAAAGATACAGAAACTTCAAAATCATCATTGTGGCCCTCATATTCCAAAACAGCATGGCAACAGCGTCTTACAAGAAGCCTTATGCCAACAGGTATCTTTACCTCTGTCTGGTTGTTGGTTATCATTACTTTTACCTTGCCCATTACTTTTTCACATTCCTTTTTTGTTATATTTTTCATAAGCAAGGATTATGTCCTGCACAAGCTTGTGACGGACAACGTCCTTGTCGGTAAATCTGTTTATTGATATATCGTCAATGCCTTTGAGTACGTTCATTGCCTGAATAAGTCCTGACTTTCTCTGGTCAGGCAGGTCTATCTGCGTTATATCGCCTGTTATGACTATCTTTGAGTTGAATCCAAGACGTGTAAGGAACATCTTCATCTGCTCGTGAGTGGTGTTCTGCGCTTCATCAAGGATAATGAAAGAATCGTCAAGAGTACGTCCTCTCATGTATGCCAGCGGAGCGACTTCGATACAGCCACGCTCCTGCTGTTTAGCGAAAGTGTCAGGACCGAGCATTTCAAAAAGTGCGTCATAAAGCGGTCTGAGATATGGGTCTACCTTACATTGCAGGTCGCCCGGAAGAAAGCCCAGCTTTTCTCCTGCTTCAACCGCAGGACGTGTGAGGATTATCTTCTCTACCTCGTGCGCCTTGAAAGCCTTTACCGCCATTGCCACCGCAAGATAAGTCTTGCCCGTTCCCGCAGGACCAATGCCCATGACGATAGTCTTTTTCCTTATTGCTTCAACATATCTTTTCTGACCGAGAGTTTTCGGCTTGACGAGCTTTCCGCTCACTGTTACGCACACGCCGTCATCAGACATATGCTTTATCTCATACTGCTTGCCCTCACGCACAAGTGTGAAAACATATCTTATAGTCTGCTCAGTGATAGCCTCGCCCTTGTTGATAAGAGCAATAAGACTGTTTATAGCCTCCGAGGCGTTAAATACGTTCTCCTCATCGCCTGTTATCTTGATATCGTCACCTCTGCTGAGAATCACAACATTATACTCTTTTTGGATAAGATTAACATTCTCGTCATAATTGCCGAAAAGGCTGAGTACAGTTTCCATTCTGTCCACGCTGATAAGTTTTTCCGCCATTAGCACAACTTCCTCTTTTTTGTTCTGATATACCTATTATACAAAGCTATTATATCACATTTTTCCTCTGATTGCAACAATCTCAGTAAGATTTAACACTTTTTTTATGCACCTTTTCACACTTTTTGATCATTTCTTAATAAAAAATTCCACCTCTCTGCAAAGCTCGCCATATAGGGTGTATGTTACAGTAGCGGTTACTCCGTTTTCTGTCACATTATCCTCCACTTGCCGGTCTTTAATCTCATAGTCTGAGAGAAAATTTTCCTCATATAAATACGCCTTTTCATGAACGGCGTCAAGTGCCTGCTGTTCTGTCAGGGTGTCTTGTGAAAATTTATATTCTTCAAGTTCGCAGGTGGTTATGCCAAAAGGCATTTCAAGCCCGAAAAGCGACAGAGGAGAATATCTCTGCTCATTTTTCCAGTAACCCTCAGGCTTTGAGAAAAAAAGAGGGATATCAGCGTCAAACACAGTGAAAAAACGCTTTGTATCTCTCTTGCCTGTCGTCTTTTCTGTCTTGTCCTCAAAGGGTTGTGTGAATGTGACAGTGCGCTCAAAAGTGCCTAGTATCTTACCCTTTGAGCGTGCATAGCTTGTCTTTGTTTCAACGTTTTCCTTGCCGTCTATCCAGCTTGATTTTGATGTGATGATCTCACCGCCTACAACGATATCGCCCTTTGTCACACCGCTTCCCACTGGTATCTTTAGCTGTCCGTCATAAACCTCGACTTTTTCGATAACTCCGTTTTCGCAGGCAACAAGATTTGAGGGATAGCGGTTTGACTCACGCTTTGTGTCACCCTCAGTTTCGATAACGTCGATTATCAGCGTGTCACCCTTGCGTGTTATGCCTGCCCATGATATGCCCTCCACTTTTTGCTTTAAGGCACGTTCTGTGACTATAAGATCAATGCTTGGGATATAAGTGCCGGTTTCAACGCCCTCCTCTTTAAGCACCGACATAACGCCTTTTCTGATATTTTCATCATCACTGAGTATGTCAAACCTCACCACCACGTTTGATAGATAGAAGCACGAAAGCATGACAGCCGCAGTGCCTATGACAAGTCCTCCTCTTCCGAAAAAACGTTTTGCAAGAACAAAGCTTCCGTGACGTTTTGTGGCGGTGTATTCAAGCCCAAGTTCATCGCATAGTCTTTCAAGTGCCTTACAGTGTTCCGCAGGCATACGCAAAGTGAGCTTTCCGTTCTTTTCACACATTTTGCTAACGGGAAGCTTTTTTGACATTATCCTGCGGAAAAACTTGGTGAAGCTGTCCCCTGTGATAACATAATCTATATAACCGAAAATCATTATCCTCTCTCCCTGATACTTCTTGACACAAGCTTGACCGACTCTATTTTTCCTCTTATCTCCACGCTGTCGGAGCAGAAATTTGACATTGTTAGTCCGCTGCCCCATATCTCTATCTCAAAAGAGCCTGTCAGCACCTTTGCCATTATCTCGCTGCACTCAACTATCTGCTTGCAGTTTTCGATAACGGCGGCTCTGTCGTCAGTTATGCTTATGTATGAGCTTAGTGCGGTCAATTCTTTTGTCATGCCGAAAAAGCTTAAAAATGGTATCTTCTTCATTTTTGCGTCCTCCGTTCATTGTCTTATGCTTAATTATATTATTAGACAGACTGACATATACTTAAAAAGTAAAAGTAGGGAGGTAATAAAAATGTTGAAAAGACTTGCAAAGGAGCTTTGCGTATACATACTTGCGGGGGTGGTCATATGGTTCTGCATTATCACCATATCAGGGGGCGAGAGCGTAAAGCTTGGTATCTCCGAAGCCGTTGACCGCTGTATGAATATCATAATCCCGTCGCTGTTTGTTTTTATGGCATTGTCACAGATACTTGTTTCAAGTGGGCTTTACTACTGCGTTTCAATGCCTTTTTATCCTATATCGAGATTTATAATGGGCATACCGCCTCAGCTTTTCTTTGTATTTCTTCTTGGCAATACCGCAGGCTATCCTGTGGGAGTAAAGCTTCTTTCGGATCTGTGTCAGAGAAAGATAATATCCCAGCGTACTGCAAAGATAATGTCCTGCTTTTGCTGCTGTGGAGGGCCTGCTTTTTATTCTGGTACAGTGGGTCTTGCGGTGTTTGGTTGTACAGGAGCAGGCATTGCAGTGTTCGTATCCATACTAGCGGCAAATTTTCTCACTGCACTTGTTCTCGGCAGAGCTATAAATGAGGATAAGAAAACATCAAAGCCGACTTTCAGACTTGACGGCAGAATGTTCACCGACAGCGTTATCTCAGCAGGAAAGTCGCTTTTTGTTATCTGCGTTATGATAGTCTTTTTCGGAGCGTTTATGTCCTCTCTTGAATACTGCGGAGCGTTCAGCTTTCTGAAAAATGCGTTTTCACTGTCAGAAAACGAGCTTGTGCTTGTGAAAAGCTGTCTTGAAATAACCTCTCTCACTGAGCTTTCGGGAAGTCCATTTTATCTTCTGCCATTTATAGCTGCTGTCTGCTCCTTCGGTGGTTTGTGTGTGATTATACAAATATCTGCACTTGGCGTGGATTTCTCCCTTGTGCCGTTTTTTATCTCACGTTTGACATCAGCCTTTTTGTCTGCTGTCATATGCCGTTTTATCTATCCTTTCTTTATTCCTGATTCAGTTTTGACTTCTGTTACAAATAATGTTAAATTCGTCAAAGTGAACAATTTTGTTCCCTCATTTTGCTTGATTATGATGATTTTATTACTAACTTTGAAGAAAAGACTAGCATTTTCTAAAACAGTATGATATAATTAATAACAAATGAAAAAAGATTAACTTATCTTAAAGGAGTTGTATAAATCATGGCAAAGAAGAGCTATTTTGGTAACAGAATTTCACCGTCATGTTCTTACTGCCTTTTCGGCAACAGATCAAGAGAAGGAAATAAGGTCCTTTGTGAGAAGCAGGGTCTGGTAGACGCTGATTATAGCTGTAAGAAGTGGGTCTATGATCCTATCAAGCGTGTTCCAAAGAAACAGCTTAACATTCCAAATCAGGAAGACGATGTTATCTGATACATAAAATGTGCCGTACATTTTTTGGGTGTACGGCTTTTATATTGCAAAAAATCCGCAGAGCGTTTTGTTTCGCCCTGCGGATCTTTCTATCTTATATCTTTATATCTTTTTTATCTTCGTGTAATTTGCCATTATCTTCTTTGTACCACGATTATCGAATGCTATCTCAACAAGAGTATCGTTAGCCATAGGTTTTGAACTTAAAACAGTGCCTTCACCGAATATCTTGTGCAAAACTCTGTCGCCTGGTGCAAAAGTTTCAGTATTAACAGAAAAATTGCTCTTATCAGCCTTTCGCTGAGCCAATTGCTGTTGCAGGCTCATGCTGTGAGGCTTTTCATAGCCGTTGAGATAAGGTGAAGCCTTTGTTTCCTCGGCTTGCTTTTCTATGCAATCGGCAGGAAGCTCTTTTATAAAGCGTGATATCCTGTTTCTGTCAGTACGACCATAGAGCATACGCTCCTCTGCGTGGGTAAGATAAAGCTTTTCCTTTGCTCGTGTCACCGCAACATAGGCAAGTCTGCGTTCCTCTTCCGTGTCAGCTTCTGATTCAAGACTTCTTGATGATGGGAAGATATTGTCCTCCATGCCCACAACAAAAACTATGGGGAACTCAAGACCCTTTGCAGAGTGCATTGTCATAAGCACAACATAGTCAGCATCAGAGTCGAGATTGTCAACGTCAGTGTAAAGTGATATTTCCTCCAAAAATCCCGACAGCGACGGCTCGTCAGCATTTTCTTCATAGCTTGACATAGTGGATTTAAGCTCGTTGATGTTTTCAAGACGTGTAAGACCCTCGTCGCCCTGCATTTCAAGATGACGCTTGTAGCCTGTCATATCAAGAAGCTTGTCCAAAAGCTCCGCAAGTGGCAGAGTGTCAGAAAGCTCAGTAAGCTCTGAGAGCATATCGCCCACAGGCATAAGCTGTTTTGAACGCTTCACAAGGGGTGCAAGCATATCGGCTTCCTGCATGATGTGGATAGGTGAATCCCCAAGGTCTGAGGTTATCTGCTCAAGAGCGTTTACAGTGGCTTCGCCGATACCACGTTTCGGCTCGTTGATTATTCTTCTCAGACGGAGAAAGTCGAAATGGTTGTTTATAACAGAAAGATAAGCGAGGATATCCTTTATTTCCTTTCTGTCATAGAATTTCAGACCGCCTATTATTTTATATGGTATTCCACTTTGTATGAACGTCTGCTCCAAAGCGTTCGATTGTGCGTTCATTCGGTAGAGAATGGCATGGTCATTGTATTTTCTGCCCTTGTTTATGTCCTCTAAAATAGTGTCAGCCACGAATTTTGCTTCACTGCGTTCGCTTGAAGCCTTGTAGACTGTTACCTTTTCACCGTCACCCGAAGCTGTCCACAGATTTTTACCCTTTCTTCCCTGATTGTTGCTTATAAGCTGATTTGCGCAGTTAAGAATGTTCTGTGTTGAACGGTAATTCTGTTCAAGCTTTATAACATCAGTGTCAGCATTGCAGTCGAACTGCTCCTCGAAGTTGAGGATGTTCTCGATAGTCGCACCACGGAACTTGTAGATACTCTGGTCGTCATCACCCACAACGCACAGGTTGTTATACTTCTGTGACAGCAGCGAAACAAGTCTGAACTGAGCCTTGTTGGTGTCCTGATACTCGTCTACCATTATATATTTATACAAGTTCTGATAGTGGTCGAGGACGTCAGGAAACTGCTCAAAAAGCTTGACTGTGTGGCAGATCATGTCGTCAAAGTCCATAGCGTTTGCGGCTTTGAGCTTCTTCTGATAGTGCTTGTATACCTTGCCTATGGTCAGATTACGATAATCTCCTGCGGCTGAGGCGATGTATTCATCAGGCTCTTGGAGCAGGTCTTTAGCGTGGGATATCTCGCTGAGTATCGTTCTCGGTGGAAACATCTTCTCGGATATGCCAAGCTCTCTCAATATGCTTTTTACAGTTCTCTGAGAATCGTCAGAATCATAAATGGTGAAACTGCTTGAAAATCCAAGCTTGTCACATTCTCGCCTGAGTATCCTTGCGCAGGCGGAGTGGAAAGTCGCCGCCGTTATGCCTTGACCTGCCTCTCCCAACATTCCTGCAAGACGTTCTTTAAGCTCGCCTGCCGCCTTGTTTGTGAACGTGATAGCAAGTATGCTCCACGGCTTTATGCAGTCATATGCCACAATGTCTGCGAGGGTAGAAGCGTCATTTGTCTTGCCGTCAATGTAGTCTTTGAGAAACTGTATGTCCTGCTCAGAGGGCGTGCCGTATGTCTGCTCTGTGTTGTATGCGTTGCCGAAGTATATCATGTTTGCGATGCGGTTTACCAAAACAGTGGTCTTGCCGCTTCCTGCTCCTGCCAGTATAAGGAGAGGTCCTTTTATTTTGAACACAGCCTTGCGCTGTTGGTCGTTCATTCGTGAAAAATATTTTTCAAGTGCTTTTCTTTTAAGAGCCGTAAACTGCTCCATTATATACACCTCCGTAGAATTTCTTTTATGCCGCATCCTACATTATAGCATATTTTTTCTATCTTGAAAAGGGCGGTGGCAAATTTTTTTCACATGAATAACAGTGGGTATGTTTTCCAATAATACATTAAATCAAATATTATGAACGGAGGAACATATATGAAAGCTGTTGTTTTATGCGGAGGACGTGGAGAAAGATTGATGCCCATGACAGACAGGCGACCTGCGGCTCTTCTGAGATTATGCGGAAAAGAAATTCTGCTTTTTACTCTTGAAATGCTGGAGAAAGCAGGCTTTGAAGAAGCTGTCCTTGCGGTGGGCTATGGCTCTGAACAGGTAGAAAGGCTTCTTGATGAAAAATACTCAGGTAAGATAAAGCTCCATATGATAAACACCGCAGGCAAAAGCACTGTGCAGGCTGTTAGAACAGCAATGTGCGATGAAACAGAAATTCTTGCCGTGGAATGTAACTGTATATGCACCCACCCTCTTGATGAGATCATAAAAGTTCATTTGAGCCACGATACTTTTTGTACGGCTCTGACTTATGATACTGAAAACAAACCTGCTGGCATATATATAGTGAAAAGAGAGCTTTTTGAAAGTCTTAATCCTGAAAAGCCTATGGATATGACGGAGGATATTATACCCGAGGCTGTGAAAAGTGGCGAAGCTGTCCTGCTTGACGGAAAAGGCTATTATAAAAGGATAACCACGCCTGAGGCTTTTCTCGATTGTCAAAGGCATATGCTTTACAACGAAAATATGCCACAAAGGCTGACGGAAAATAATTTCAGCGGTGCGGCAATAGGTGAGCCTGTTTATATAGGAGAGAACGTTTCTGTCATGTCAGGGTCGGTCATAGAAAGCGGAAGCGTCATAGACAATAACGCTGTTGTAAAGGGCGGCAAGGTGAACGGATATGTTGGCATAGGCTCGGTGATATCTGAACGCTGTGATATAAACAGTGCAGTGGTATGCCGTGGGGCTGTCCTTGACAGCGGTGTGAAGTGCGGTGAATATTCCGTCATAGGCGAAAAGGCTCATATCGCAAGTGAAGCCGTCATTGAAAAAGGCGTGGGCATATGGTCTGGAAAAACTGTTGAAAAGGGCGCAAGGCTTTATGAAAACGTGAAAAGATCATCTGACAGCCGACTGGTCATAGACGAAAACGGCGAGTGCAGTTTGTGGGGCGGTGAAGCCACAGCACAAAAGGCTATGCTTTTTGGACTTTGTGCCGCAAGCGCCGCAAAAAAAGGCGGAAGTATAGTGACAGCCTATGGCTCTGACGAAAGCCTTTTGCTCAAACAAGCCCTTGACTGCGGCATATGTCAGGCTGGAGTGAACGTGTACAGTATAGGCAGAGCAGGCATTTCAGAGCTTTCTTATGCTGTGAACAGATTTGGCGGAGAGTTCGGCATACTCATAGGCGCAAACATTTCAGGTCATGCAAGGCTTATTTCGGCTGGGGGAATGTTGCCTGATGAAAAGCTTCTTGACCGCATTGGAAGCATAGCTGACGACAGAGCTTATCGCAGTGTGGGGCTTTCTCAGACGGGTTGTGTGACAGATTTTTCAGCGGTGAGGGAGATATACGTCGCAGAGCTTGAAAAAATACTCCCTGATCGATTTAAAGGCGTAAATGTGGATATCCGCACATATGATGTTAAAAAGGCGACCCTTGCCGACAGACTTTTTCACGGCAGGAACGATATAGACGGTGAGCGTATAATATTCAATCTTTCCGCAGACGGCACAAAAGTATCAGCTTACAGTGAGAAAACAAGCTATGTCATGTGGGAAAAGCTGGTGGCAATGTATGCAGGGGTGTGCTTTGAAAAGGGGCTTGCGGTGGCATTGCCTGAGAATTTCCCCTCTAATGCCGATGCTACTGCTGAAGACCACTGTGGCAGGCTTTACCGATACGAAAACAACGCTGACATAGCAAAGGACGTTGCGGTTTCGACCCATAATATGTTTGCCTATGACGGACTTTACCTTGCGTCAGCGGTGACGTCTTATCTGTCAGAGCAGGGGATAACGCTACAAAAAGCTCTCTGTGATGTGCCTGACGCATACACTTCAAGCCGATTTGTGGGCATAACAATGAGCCGTGAAAACAAGGAAAAGATATTTTCAGAGCTTGGCTGTTCGGCAGAGGGTGAGATAACAATGGGCAAGACCCACGCAGTTATCAGACCGCTGAGGGATAAAAAAGGTATAACAGTGTTTGTAGAAAGTGTGAGCTGCGAGCAGGCGGCTGCCTTTTGCGAGGATATAACAAGCAGGATAAAGGGCATATTCAGATAAATGTAATAAATTGCTATTGACATTGAGATGAAAATGGAGTACAATATAATCAGATATTTTTGTTCGGACAAAGGCGGCTCATGCCGCTGTATTTAAACTGCGTTCATCACACCATTTTGTCTTTCTTTGAGGCTTTAAGCGTTTTTGACAGCACATGATAATAAAGCCCAAACGCAGCGGTATATTGAATCTAAACGGAAAAATCGAATATTATTTGAGCATGATAAAATGCAGCAGGAAGGAGATAATTGCTCCTGCCGTATGTTTGTGCTGCTTTTTTGCGGCATTTTGTGCCTTTGAAGGCTTAAAAGCGGAGTACAGCAGGGCAAAGTACATTATTTTATGAACGAAAAGAACAACACATTAAAAAATCCTACACAAAAACGTTTTTTTAGAAAAAAACAGAATAAGAGCGAGATACCTTTGGCTCAGGCTTCAAAAGAGCTTGACCGTGTAAAAAGTCAGAGAGCTTCGGGCAGTGTGAAAAAAACGCTTCAGCCGAGAAATGAAACTCCACAGAGAAAACCGCAGAATACTCAGCAAAGACGTCCAAGACCTGCGGCGAACAGAGTGAAAGAGCCTGTAAGAAGAACGCCTGTGAAGATAATCCCTCTTGGCGGTCTTAACGAGATAGGCAAGAATTTCACTGTTATCGAGTGTTCAAACGATATGTTCGTTATCGACTGCGGATTGGCATTCCCTGACAGTGAAATGCCTGGAGTTGATATCGTTATCCCTGATTTCTCATACGTTGAGAAAAATCAGGAAAAGCTCAGGGGCGTTGTGCTTACACATGGTCATGAGGATCATATAGGCGGTCTGCCGTATTTTCTGAAAAAATTCAACGTACCTGTTTACGGCACAAGGCTTACCCTTGGTCTTGTTGAGGGCAAGCTGAAAGAGCATGGGCTTCTGGAAACTGTAAAACTCAACGTTGTAACGCCAAGACAGACAGTTAAGCTTGGCTGTATGGCGGTGGAGTTTATAAGAGTAAATCACTCTATTCCTGATGCCGTGGGAATGGCTATCCATACCCCTGCTGGTGTGCTTATCCATACCGGTGACTTCAAGGTAGACTATACACCTATCGAGGGCGGTATAATCGACCTGCCTAGATTTGCAGAGCTTGGAAACAAGGGCGTTTTGGCTCTTATGGCTGACTCTACAAACGCTGAAAGACCCGGCTATACCATGAGCGAGCGCAAGGTTGGCGAAAGCTTTGTGAAGCTTTTCAACAAGGCTGAGGGCAAGAGGATAATCATTGCCACTTTCGCTTCAAACGTTCACAGAGTTCAGCAGATAATAAATAACGCTGTCACACACGGCAGAAAGGTAGCTGTGTCGGGCAGAAGTATGGTGAATGTTATCTCAAAGGGCATCGAGCTTGGCTATCTTAAAGTGCCTGACGGTGTGCTTGTGGATATCGACACTATATCGAGATATGCACCTGAAAAAATGGTCATCGTCACAACGGGAAGTCAGGGTGAGCCTATGTCGGCGCTTACAAGAATGTCGGCAAACGAGCATAGGAACGTTACTATCACTCCTATGGACTTTATCATAATCTCGGCTAATCCTATCCCCGGCAATGAAAAGTATGTCACAAAGGTAGTAAACGACCTTATGAGATTGGGTGCAGAGGTAATATATGAGTCAATGTACGAGGTACACGTTTCAGGACACGCTTGTCAGGAAGAGCAGAAATTGTTGCTTTCTATCACAAAGCCAAAGTTCTTTATCCCTGTACACGGTGAGTATAAGCATCTTATGAAACACAGAGATACGGCACTTTCTGTGGGAATCCCTGAGAGCAATATAATCATTGCTGATATAGGCAACGTTATCGAAACAGACGGCGTTGACATGAAGATAACAGGACAAGTGCCTGCGGGCAAGGTACTTGTGGACGGTCTTGGCGTTGGCGACGTTGGCGCAATAGTTCTCCGTGACAGAAAACATCTTGCTCAGGACGGACTTATCATTGCCGTGGCAACTATCGACAGGGCTTCGGGAGATATCCTTGCAGGGCCTGACGTGGTTTCAAGAGGCTTTGTGTATGTAAGAGAGAGCGAGGAGCTTATGACCGAAGCTCAGAAGCTTCTTACCGAAACACTTCAGGATTGTCTTGACAGAAATATGAAGGATTGGAATACCATAAAGGGCAGAATGAAGGACAATCTTTCGGACTTTATCTTCACAAAGACAAAGAGAAGTCCTATGATTTTGCCGATAATAATGGAATTATGACCGCCTGTCAACAGTGCGGTTGTTTATAGAAATGCAGGAGCTTTAAAATGAAAAGTAACAACGGATTACAGATCATAATAAGAATAACAGTGTGCGTTACCATGCTTTCGTCACTTATAGGCGCTTTTATGCTGCATTCTACTCCGTCTCACAGAGAGTCGGGCAGTGTGCTTATCCTAGTGTCTGTGGCGGCGGCTGTATTGTGGGTGCTTGAAGAAGTGGTTTTCCACAATCACACTCGCAAGTATGTGGCAAAGCTTTCCACGATGATCTCAAAGACGGAGAGAGATTCTCTCCTGAATTTTCCTGCTCCTGCTATAATAATCGACAGCGAAAACGTCATCGTGTGGTATAACAGACTTTTTGGCAGACAGGTCTACTCTGAGGAAGAGGCTTACGGCATTGACCTCACTGAGCTTATGAACATTGATATGGACAAGATATATTCCTCTGACGGCGACCTTGTGTGCATAAACGCCCATTTTTATAAGGCGAAGGCTATACACACCGATGTGAACGGTGAGCTTTCAATGGTCTATTTCAATGACGTTACCGATTATGTGGAGCTTGAATATGAGTTCAGAATGTCCCACAAGGCGGTAATAATCATAACTATCGACAACTTTGACGAGCTTATGTCAAATATCAGAGAGAGTGAAAAGGCTCACGTTGTTGTTGAGATAGAAAAGCTCATAGAGGAATTTTTGGAGAATACTACTGCGGTGTCAAAGAAAGTAGCAAGCGACAAGTTCTATGTTTATATGGAGGAACGCCACCTTGCACCTATAATCGAGCAGAGATTTAAGATACTCGAGCAGGCAAGAAAAATAGCCGTTGGCGAGCGTTCTAACCTTACATTGTCCATAGGTGTGGGCAGAGATGGTGCAAACCTTGCGGAGAGCGAGAAGTTTGCAAAGCAGGCTCTCGAAATGTGCCTTGGACGTGGCGGAGATCAGGCGGCTGTCAAGGAGGACGGTGAGTTCAAGTTCTTCGGCGGCATTTCTTCTGCACCTGACAAGAACAATAAGACCCGTATCCGTATGGTGGCAAAGGCTATGCTGGAGCTTATCTGCAACCACGATAAGGTGCTTATAATGGGTCATCGATTTGGCGACCTTGACAGCGTAGGCTCTGCAACAGGCTTCTGCTGTGCTATCAGAAACATGGTAAAAGAAGCTTACGTTGTGGTAGACCCTGAGCAGAATTTGTCGAAAACGCTTATAAATTATATAAATGAAAATGAGTCGGAGCATTATTACATAACCCCTCAGGAGGGTCTTGAAAGACTTGACGATAACACGCTTCTTGTGGTAACTGATACCCATAACCCTGCACTGGTGGAGTCAAAGGAGATACTTGCAAGGGCGAAAAATGTGGTAGTTATCGACCACCACAGAAGAATGGTGAACGGAATCGAGCCGACTATCATGTCGTTCTTAGAGCCGAATGCGTCATCAGCCTGCGAGCTTGTGACCGCTCTTATCGAGTATTTCGGTGAGGATTCCAACATCACAGTCCATGCGGCGGAAGCTCTGCTTGCGGGAATAATGCTGGATACAAAGAATTTCATTATGAAAACAGGCGTAAGCACTTTTGAAGCGGCAGCATTTTTGAAGAAAAAGGGCGCTGATACCATAGCTGTCAAAAAGCTTTTTGCAAACTCTATCGAGACTTATCATCAAAAATCGTCGCTTATAAACAGTGCTCACCTTTATAAAGAGTGTGCAGTGGCTTATACAGAGGAAAGCTTCTCTGAAATAAGGATAGCGGCTTCACAGGCGGCAGACGAGCTGCTTGGTATAACAGGCGTAAAAGCTTCGTTCGTTATCTATGAAACGAACGGTGTGATAAATATCTCTGCACGAAGCATGGGTGCTTGTAATGTGCAGATCGTCATGGAGTCTTTGGGTGGCGGCGGTCATCTTACTATGGCGGCAACTCAGCTCAACTGTTCAATGAATGAGGCGAGAAAGCGCCTTGCAGACGCCATTGACGAATACTGGGAAAATAATTCGCAGGAATAAAAAAAGAAAGGCAGAGTGAATAATATGAAAGTTATTTTGTTAAAAGATGTAAAGGGTTCAGGCAAGCAGGGAGATATCATCAACGTTGCAGACGGATATGCAAGAAATTTTCTTATCGGAAAGGGTCTTGCACTTGAAGCTACAGCTAAAAACCTTAATGACCTTGCAGGCAAAAAGGCTTCCGCTCAGCACAAGATAGATGTTGAAACAGCCGACAATAAAGCTATCGCAGAGAAAATAAAGGATAAGGAAGTTCTGGTAAAGGCTAAGGCAGGTCAGGGCGGAAAGCTCTTTGGCGCAGTTACAGCAAACGTTATTTCAGATTGCCTCAAGGCTCAGTATGGCGTTGTTATCGAGAAGAAGAAGATCAATCTTACAGCCGAGATAAAGGCTTTCGGTGACTATACTGCACAGATAAAGCTTACTCATGGCGTATCATGCAGCATTAAAGTAAAGGTCGTTGAGGAGTAATCATGGCTGATAATTTCCGTGGGCTTACCACAGGAGCGACCCTTGGCAGGGAGCTGCCATTTTCTCAGGAGGCTGAGGAAGCTGTTCTGGGAGGAGTTCTTCGTGATCCTTCGGTGCTTCCGAAGGTCATTGAGATACTAAAGCCTGAAAGCTTTTATCGTCCACAGCACCAGCAGCTTTTCACCATAATAGTGAGAATGTTCACCACAGGCAGCAAAGAGGACCTTATCACGGTAATTAATGAAGCCGTCACAATGGGTGTTTTTGAAACGTCTGCAATGGCTAAGAATTATCTTCTTGGTATTATGGAAATGGTGCCGTCAACGGATAATATCGAGAGCTATTGCAAGATAATCGAGGAAAAAGCAAGGGTAAGGTCGCTTATAAATGCCGCTAATCAGATTCTTGAAAAGGCGTATGACGGCGGTGAGGATTCTCAGACGCAGCTTGACGCTGCCGAGCAGTCTATATTTGAGATAAGACAGGGCAGAGATGTTCAGGGCCTTACACGAATAAGCGACGTTATCGTTGATACATTCGAGCATTTGCAGGAGATATCAGGTCCTGACGCAGGCGAACATCTTGGCGCAAAGACAGGCTTTGGCCAGCTTGACGCAATCACAACAGGTCTTAACAGAACTGACCTTATCATTATCGCTGCACGTCCTGCGATGGGAAAATCTGCATTTGCACTTAATATTGCGGTGAATACCTGCAAGGCGACAAAGCGTGACGTTGTTATATTCTCTCTCGAAATGGGTAAGGAACAGCTCGTGTCCCGTATGCTCGCTTCAGAGGCACTTGTTAATAATACCCTGCTTAGGTCGGGCAATCTTGAGCCTTCCGATTGGGAGAAGATAGCAGGTGCGGCAGATACGCTGTCACAGCTTCCTATATATTTTGATGACGGTGCAGGCTGTACAGTGCCGCAGATGAAAGCAAAGCTCAGAAGAATGAGAAATCTTGGACTTGTGGTCATCGACTACATACAGCTCATGCAATCAGCAAATAAAAACGCCAGCCGTGTTGAGGCGGTGTCTGAGATAACACGTTCCTTGAAGCTTATGGCTAAGGAGCTTAATGTGCCTGTTATCGCACTTTCACAGCTTTCCCGTAGCTCAGAGAAGCGTGACGATAAAAGACCTATCCTTTCAGACCTGCGAGAATCAGGTTCTATCGAGCAGGACGCTGATATCATCATGTTCCTCTATCGTGACGCTTACTACAGCGATGAGGGCGACAAGTCGGTGGCTGAGTGTATCGTTGCGAAAAACCGTCACGGACAGACAGATAAGGTGCAGCTTGGCTGGATAGGCGAATATACCCTGTTCAGAGGTCTTGATTTCAGGAGAGATGATGAATAATTTTCTTGTAAAGGTAGCTTCTACCATAGAGAAATTTAATATGGCAAATAAGAGCGAACGCTTGCTTGTGTGCCTCTCAGGAGGTGCCGACAGCGTTACGCTCCTTTTGTGTTTATATGAGCTGGGCTATGATGTATGCGCTTGTCATGTCAATCACCACCTCCGTGGGGAGGAAAGCGACAGAGATCAGCATTTTTGTGAAAAACTTTGCGAGAAGCTTGGGGTCGAGCTGAAGGTGTTTCATGCCGACGTTGTGGGTTATTGCAAGGAACATTCTGTATCCACTGAGGAGGGGGCAAGAAAGCTTAGATATGACTTTTTCGACAGTATCGGTGCAGACAAGATATGCACAGCACACAGTCTTTCGGATTGCCTTGAAACTGCCATATTCAACCTCGCAAGAGGTACAGGTCTGAAAGGTATTTGCGGAATACCGCCTGTGAGGGGAAATATCATAAGACCGCTTATAAATTGTACTCGTCAGGAAATAGAGGGCTTTCTTAAAGAGAGAGGACAGGACTTTGTTACTGACTCCACAAATCTTACTGACGATTATACCAGAAATAAGATTCGCCACCTTGTTGTGCCAAGGCTTGCGGAGCTTAATAGTTCGCTTTTTGGCTCATATTCCATGACAGCTGACAGGCTTAGAACAGACAGCGACTATCTTGAAAGTCAGGGGCTTGAAGCCTTTGAGAAAGCGGTCTTGCCAAAGGGTTATGACGCATTGTGTCTAAGACAGCTCCACGAAAGTGTACGCCGACGTGCAATAATGCACATTCTTGAGAAAGAGGGGCTTACTGTGAGCCATGACAGTATCGAGGATATCGACAGGCTGATACTTGACGTTGGCAAGGCGAACGTCAAGGGCGGAGTTTTTGCGGTCTGCTCAAAAGGTGTGCTCAGCTTTGTAAAGGGCGAGATGCTTGAAAACAGCACTATCAGGAGCGTTAATGTAAGCGGCGAGGGCGTTTATCAGTTCGGCAACAGGGAGATAGAGTTCAAAATCTATCCTTTTGACGGAAAAATCGCAAATGTTCATAAAAAGTTTGCAAATTGTTGTCTGGATTATGATAAAATAAAGGGTGAGATTGTTGTCGAAAATCGCAGAGAGGGCGAGAAGATACGCCTTGTGAACAGAGATTTTGACAGCGATGTGCGAAAGCTGGTGAACAAGTACTTCAGACTTGAGGACAGGAGCAGTGCCGTTATCCTAAAAGATAGTCAGGGCGTTGTTTTCGTTGAAGGAAGCGGTGCGGCTGAAAGGGTGAAGATAGACTCTGAAACCGTTAAAATATTGGCTTTTACCATAAAGTGAGATGAATATCACCCTAAGCTGAAAAGTTTTTTGTGTGAACTTGTATTTTTTCACTTTTCTGTCACATTGATAATATATAATCAGAGAGGTTGTTAGTTAATGAACAATATATCGGTTCTTTATTCTGAGGAAGAGCTTGCATTGTCTGTGAAAAAGCTTGGAGCAGAGATAACTGAAGAGTATAAAGGAAAAAAGCTTCTTGTTGTGTGCGTTCTTAAGGGAGCGTTCGTGTTTACTGCTGATCTTGTAAGAAGTATCGACAACGATATGCAGATCGCTTTTATTACTGCAAAGAGTTATGTTGGCACAAGCTCAACAGGAAATGTTTCAATTTCAGGAGATCATGATTTTATGGGTCTTGACCTGAGAGAGTGGGACGTTTTATTGGTTGAGGATATTCTCGACACAGGAAGAACGCTTTGCGAGTTAAAAAAGAAGTTTGCGTCAATGGGTGCGCCAAGTGTTAAGATAGCTGTTATGCTTGATAAGCCGTCAAGACGTGTTGCAGACATAACACCTGATTTCAAATGCTATGAGATCGAGGACAGATTCGTTGTTGGCTGTGGTCTTGATTATGATGAGAGATATAGAAATCTTCCTTTTATCGGTATAGTTTCCGAATAAGGAGCCAAATATAATACAGAACAAAAGGTTGTGATCGATTGAAAAAAAATAATAATGGAAAGACCCTGTTGATCTATCTGCTGGTATCGGTTGCCATAATCTGCGGATTGGTCTATATGCTAACAAGCATGAGCACAAAATCTTCCGACAAAAAATATTCGGAGATAATGGAACAGTTTGACAGCCTAAACGTGTCACAGTTTGAGCTTGACCTTGGCTCCGGGCAGCTTAAGTATAAGCTCAAGGGCGAGGATAAGGTATATAGTTATACAGTTCCAAATGTTTCACTGTTTGCAAATGAAGTCCTTGGCGGTGAGGACGCTGAGAACTATCGTAAGAAATACAATGCTGAAAATCCAGACGATCCTTTGCAGTATAATCTTATACCGATATCGGATAACAGCTTCTGGCTCAATCTGATACCGACGCTGCTTATGCTGGGCGTTATGATATTCTTCTTTGTGTTCATGATGAAGAATGCAGGCGGCGGAAAGATGTCATCTTTCGGAAAAACAAATGCCAAAATGGCGCCAAGCAGCAAGAAAGCTACCTTTGATGATGTTGCAGGTGCAGACGAGGAAAAGGAAGAACTTAAGGAGATCGTTGATTTTCTCCGTGATAATAAGAAGTATACCGAGATAGGTGCGAGAATACCTAAGGGCGTTCTGCTCCTCGGCCCTCCGGGTACAGGTAAAACGCTTCTCGCAAGAGCCGTTGCAGGCGAAGCAAAAGTTCCATTCTTTTCGATCTCAGGTTCTGACTTCGTTGAGATGTTTGTGGGCGTCGGTGCTTCAAGAGTAAGAGATCTTTTTGAGCAGGCTAAGAAAAACGCTCCTGCTATCATCTTTATAGACGAGATCGACGCAGTGGGCAGACAGAGAGGCGCAGGCCTTGGCGGCGGTCATGACGAGCGTGAGCAGACCCTTAACCAGCTTCTTGTTGAAATGGACGGCTTTGAGGATAACGATTCTGTTATTGTTATGGCTGCAACAAACAGACGTGATATACTTGACCCTGCACTTCTTCGTCCGGGCAGATTTGACCGACAGATACTTGTGGGCTATCCTGACGTTAAGGGCAGAGAAGCTATACTGAAAGTTCACACAAGAAACAAGCCGCTCGCTCCTGATGTTGACCTTGAAACTATTGCAAAATCAACTGTGGGCTTTACAGGTGCAGACCTTGAAAACCTTGTGAACGAGGCTTCGCTCCTTGCGGCAAGAAAGAATAAAAAGGCTATCACCAAAGATGAGCTTGAGGAAGCTTCTATCAAGGTTGTGGCAGGTCCTGAGAAAAAGTCTAAGGTCATCACAGAGGACGAAAAGAAGCTTACCGCTTATCACGAGGGCGGTCATGCACTCTGCACATACTACAGCAAATCACAAGATAAAGTTCATCAGGTATCTATCATACCTAGAGGTCAGGCTGGCGGTTTCACAATGAGCCTGCCTGTCAAGGATAAATCTTATGTTAGCAAGAACGAGATGTACGAAAATATCGTGGTTCTTCTTGGCGGACGTGTTGCTGAAAAGCTGATCCTTGACGACATCTCAACAGGCGCTTCAAATGACCTTGAGAGAGCTACTTCCACAGCTAGAAACATGGTAACACGCTACGGCTTCAGTGACAATCTTGGTCCAGTTGTATACGGTCAGGGCGATCATGAAGTATTTCTTGGCAGGGATTACACTAATACGCCAAGCTATTCCGATAACGTTGCGGCTGAGATCGATAATGAGATAAGAACTCTTATTGAAAGTGCATTTACTGACGCTGAAAAGATACTCAACGAGCATATGGATAAGCTTCATGTTGTGGCTAAGTATCTTATGAAATATGAAAAGGTTGACGGTGCAACATTTGAGAAGCTTATGAATGGCGAGCTTACAGAGAGCGAGTTCATGGGCGAACCTGATAAAACACCAGAAATCCAGGATACTCCTGAGATAGTTGATGATATTTCAGTTGACGATAATTGATATGAAAGATCAGACGTGTAAAAGCGTCTGATTTTTTTGTGATGTCTGCTTGATTTTGCAGTAAGGATAGTGTATAATAAGGGTAACTGTAAAATGCAGTATAGAACGGAGATAGCAAATGAATTTACTTTTTATCGGAGATGTTGTGGGACAAAGCGGCTGCGATTTTCTTGAAAGCAGAATGTATAAGCTGAAGCGTGAATATGATATAGATGTGACCGTAGTGAACGGTGAAAATTCTGCTCAGGGCAATGGTATCACACCGCAGTCTTACAGACAGCTTCTCAATATAGGTGCTGACGTTGTAACGACAGGAAATCATTCTTTCAGACGACGTGAGGCTGAGGAGCTTTATGACACAAACGAGCAACTATTAAGACCTGCCAATTACCCTGAGGGTGTTATGGGTCATGGTGTGACTTATATCGATATGTGTCCTTATAAGATAGCCGTGGTAAATCTTATGGGAACGATGTATATGGAAGCAGTGGAAAATCCTTTCAACTATGTTGACAAGCTTCTTGAAAGCATTGATACGCCTAATATAATCGTTGATTTTCATGCGGAGACAACTTCTGAGAAAAAGGCTATGGGCTTTTATCTGCAAAAACGATGCACTGCTGTGCTTGGCACGCATACCCATGTTCAGACGGCTGATGAAATGATCTTAGGCGGACATACCGCCTATATCACCGATGTTGGAATGACAGGCCCTGAGCTTTCCGTACTTGGGGTAGACAGTGATATAGTCATAAATAAGTTCAAATATCTCACCCCTGTGAGGTTTTCAGAAAGCACAAACGATTGCTTTATAAACGGAGTTGTGGTAAAATTTGATGAAAAATCGGGAAAAGCAACAAATATACAGCGTGTTATTAAGCGATAATAACGAAAAGTATTAATAAAGCTTGAAATTTTATTATGTATGTAGTATAATATAGTGTGTATAATAAGTGGGGTAAATTCTTTGAATTTACTTATGGAGGTATTCAAGTGGAAATTCTAAAGGTTTCTTCAAGGTCTGTCCCTAATTCGGTGGCAGGAGCAGTTTCGGGCGTTATCCGTGACAGCGGTGCAGTTGAGGTACAGGCAGTGGGCGCAGGCGCAGCCAATCAGGCGATCAAGGCTATAGCAATCGCAAGGGGCTATCTTGCACCATTGGGCATTGATCTTATTTGTATCCCTGCATTTGCAAGCGTTTTGATCGACGGTGAGGAAAGAACTGCGATCAAGCTTATTTGTGAAGAAAGATAATAATGCGGCAGCAAGGCGTGTTAAAGTCTTGCTGCTTTTTGCTACAAAGGAGGGGACAGCATGGAAACTGTTTTGCAGACTTATGGGCTTACAAAGCAGTATGGAAGCTTTACAGCGCTGAGCAATCTTGACCTTGCGCTGGAGAGGGGTAAAATTATCGGTCTGCTAGGGCCGAACGGAAGCGGAAAAACAACATTTATCAAGCTTTGCTGTGGACTTATAAAACCTACGGCAGGGGATATACTCATATGCGGAATGCCTATTGGCGTGGAAACTAAAAAAGTGGTTTCCTATCTGCCTGACAGAAATTTCATACCTGACGATATGAAAGTAAATGAGATGATTAGGTTTTTTCAGGATTTTTACAGCAATTTCAATGTAGCAAAGGCTCAGGATATGATGAACAGGCTGGGGATAAACCCTGCGGCAAAGTTCAAGACAATGTCAAAGGGTACAAAAGAAAAGGTGCAGCTTTGTCTTGTTATGAGCCGTGAGGCTGACGTTTATCTTCTTGATGAGCCAATTGCAGGCGTTGATCCTGCGGCGAGAGATTATATTCTCAACACCATAATTTCAAATTACAATGAGCGGGCGGCTGTGGTAATTTCCACCCACCTTATTGCAGATATCGAACCTGTTCTTGACGACGTGGTGATGATACAAAATGGTATGCTAAGGCTGCATAAATCTGTTGACGCTATCCATAACGAAACCGGCAAGTCTGTGGATCAGCTTTTCAGGGAGGTGTACAGATGTTAGGCAAGCTTTTGAAATATGAGCTTAAACGCTCGGCAAGAAAGTTTTTCCCTCTTGTGGTGGGATATATGATAGTTGCACTGATATTTTCTCTTATGCTCCGTTATGGTGAGAGCGTTAAAAACCCTAATTTTCTGATGATATTCATTGTTGTGAGCATTGCCTATGGTATTGCCGTGGGGGCTTTGTTCACTGTGGGTTTTACCATATCGTTGACGAACTTTCACAAGACCCTTTTCACTGACGAGGGCTATCTTATGCTGACAATACCTGTCAAGCCATATTATCACATTTTCACAAAGTTCATCTCTTCTGTTATATGGTCGGCGGCAAGCATGATCGTTTTTGTGCTTTCGCTGTTGCTTATCGACCCAACAGAGTATCTTGACTCTGTTGGAGATTTTATAAACGCTTTGGGCAACGGCTTTGCTGAAGAACCGCTCACTTCGTTTCTGATATGCCTGTATACTCTGACGCTGTTTGCAGGCTTGCAGATATTCTTATATTTTGTTATCTCCCTTTCAAACTGTTTCAAGCATAAAGTTCTTGTAGGCTTTGCCATAATCTTCGCTTGCAATATGTTATCCTCGATGATAAGCAATCTGGCAGGCGACCTTTCTCTGTGGAATATGCTCTTTATGCCAACGTCACGCTTGCCCGATACAGAAGTGGCATTTAACCTAAGACTTGTGTTTATGACAATGTATCAGTTCGCATATATCTTGGCATATTTCCTGTTGACTAACTTTATAATAACACGCAAACATAATTTGCAGTAAAAAAAGGCAGACGATGAGTCTGCCTTTTTTGTGTTGTGATCTTTAGTTAAGTATCCAAATCTGAGTTGAGTTTTCAGGCTCAAGGTCAGCGAAGGAGAGCTTTCCGCCCTTTGAGTTTGCAAGCACCTTTACATAGTCTGTGGACTCAGTGGATATTCTGAAACGTCTTTTTCCCAGCGCAGTGACCCTGAACTGAACAGGCTTGCCGTCTATTTTCAGATAGTCATAGCCCTTGCATGAAGCGTTTACATATCCGCCGTCGCCTATCTTTAAACCGAATGTGCCGTCCTCTGTAAGACAGACCGTCAGCTTCTGTTCAAGCTCCTTGTCAGGTTTTTCAAGCTGCAATCCCTTAGGGGTAACAGTGAGGATAAGTCCCGATATCTCGTTTTTGAATGTGTAAGCCTTGCCGTCAAGTATGTAATTCCCTGCGTCAGAGGTGCAATCGTCATAGAATTTCAGAAGAAGCGCTGTGACATTCTGCTGTGTGACCGGCAGAGTGTTCTTTGCAACGTCATCAAAAGCTCTTGGGTCAAGGTGAGAAATGGTGTCAACGAACTTGCCTGCGTATTTTACAAGCTTGTTTGAAGCCTCGCCAAAGTTATCCTTGCCGTAGTATTTCAGCAGGCGCTTGTCGAAGCTGTCGGCTGTGTGTCTTGTGCAGGTGGTGGAAACGTGCTTCTCAAAAGCGTAATGCACGTTGTTTGCCTTGTCCTGATATTTCATGTTTGCAACGTGAACAGTGCATCCCATGTCTGAAATAAAATGTGCGGCTCTGCCGAGAACACGCATGGCGTTTTTTATGTCACCGCTTTTGTAAAGAGATACTGCGGCGGTGTAGTTTTCTTCGAGGCAAGTTCTTGCGCTCACTGCAAGGTCACCAAAGCGGTTGCGGTAATAGCCGTTAGTTTCAGGAAGCTCCTTGCCCTTTGGATTAACGCAGGAGTAATAATGCTTGCCATGACCCTTGTCCATATCGTTTTCATCGTCAGGCTGTGTGCAGCCCTTGAGTATCTCGCTGTGATAGTCTTTATAGAATGTCACCTGCTTCTGCTTTTTCTCCTTTTCCAGAAGTGCAAGTGATTTTTTCACAATGTCCTCGTGAGTAGTGCCGCTCCATGCGTACGCTTTGATAGGTCTGAGCCTGTAGCATACAGCCAGCGCAACTGCGGCTGTGAGAATTTTTTTCATAACTCTATTTTCCTTTTCTGATATTTTTGTTGTTTTTCTTTTTCCTTACTGAGTAGCCGAACGTGCCAAGCTTTTTGCCAAGACCGTAATACTCTCCGTGAGCGTAGGCAAGAAGCCCCGCTTTGTCAAGGCAAAGCTTTCCTTTTTCGTCAAGCAATTCTTTTGCAACGTCAAGCCCCACAATGTCCGCAATGAACATATCATGTGTACCAAGGCTCACGATCTCTCTTATTTTGCACTCGATATTCACAGGGGACTGGGCCAGCAAAGGTGCCGATACCTTTGCGGACGGTTCTGCGGTAAGGTGCATTCCCTTGAACTTATCCACTTTTCTGCCGGTTTTCACACCGCACCAATCCACAGCTTTCACAAGCTCTCTGGTCGGCAGATTTATGACGAACTCACCGCTTTGAGTGATAAGCTCATGGGAATATCTCTCAGGTCTGACGGAGATGTAGGTAACAGGCGGCTGAGTGCAGAGAATGCCTGTCCACGCAACTGTGAACACATTGGGTTTATCCATACTGCCGCAGGTAACGAGAGTTGGTGGCAGGGGAGAGGTTATGACGCTGCCTTTCCACTGCTCCTTGGTGTATTTTGTGTACTCCATTATTTCACGCCTTTCTCGTTGTCGAGTCCAAAATTATGTACTCGTCTGTATATTTTGTCATAGTCCTTATAAAGAAGCTGAGTCTGATTTTCAAGAAAATAGTAGTGCTTTATATAAGGCACAAGCAGTACGAGAAACGCAATGGCAAGGGGTATGAGTATCATGACCTGCCAAACTGCAATGGCAATGAACGTCATGACAGTACAAAGTGCAAAAAGCACCGTCACGATAAGATGTATCAGCCGTTCGTGCTGAAAAAAAGCGATATGTTCTTTGTGATAATCAAGGAGCTTTGCAAAGTCGCAGTCTTTATCCTCAAGACAGCTTGCAACAAAACTGCGGTAACGCTTGAAATATTCCGTCATGATATCACCTACAGTTCAATAAACTCAGCGTCCTGTATCTCAAGGTCACGGAGCTTGGTCTTGTATGAATTTTTCTTTTTAAGAGCCGCACGTTCCTGCTCTTTTTTCTTGACGTCCTTTGCAACTGTCATAAGCATTATATTGTCGATAGTTTTATAGTGCTTTGAAACACGCTGAGCAAAGCTTTTGCGCTTTGCAGGCTTTTTCTTTTTGCCGTCAAAAATAATGGCAAGAACAACGGATATCGTCATTGCGATAATAGTTTTCTCTGCATTTGAGTTCACAGAGATAACTCCTTTTTTCATACTATCACCATTCCTTCTGCCTGAGTTTTCCTATCAGGATAACAACATATAAAGTTATTATACTATATTATCCCGAAGATTTCAAGTATTATCTATTAATAAAAAAGTAACGGTGTTATTATAAGAGCTATCGTTTTTGTTGTGCTTTAACGGTCACGGAGATGTTGGACTGTCAAAAAATGAATGCCATATGTATCAAAAAAAACTACCGCTTGTGCATTATTTTTACCACTTGTGCAAATGTTGTTGACTTTTTGTTAATAACAATGTATGATTATTGTGAACATTAATGCTATTTAGCAGGAATGTCTGGCTAATGCACAAGCAGGAGGAAAATGATGGAGAATAATGAGAACAAAGCAAAAAAACAAAGGATCATAATAGCCTCACTTATTTTGGGCATGATGTTTTGCATAGGCATTACGATTTGGGCTGTGTTTTTCAGAAAGTCAGAAACAAAATCTCTTGTACCTGATTATGCACCTCAGCAGACAGAGCAGAATGCTGAACCTTTGGAGGACAACAGCAGAAGTCTTGATGTGCCTGAGGGTGGCGGAGGAATTTCTCTTGAATACGAAAATACAGTGAATATCAAGCTTTCTGATAAAACAGCTTATTTTAGTTATAAGCATCCAAGCAGTTCAACTCAGGATATCGTGCTTTGTATCGAGGTAAATGGTGAGATCATCGCACGCTCAGGTACCATAAAACCAGGTAATCAGCTTAAAACGCTTCCTTTGCTTGAGGGCGAGGCGGACAAACTTAGTGAAGGCACTTATACAGACGCAAATTTTAGAGTTTTAAGTTATGATCCGCAATCAGGTGAAAAAGCAATGGTCGATACGGTGGCAAAAATAACTGTCACTGTGGAAAAATAAATAACGGAGGAATTTATCATGAAAAACAAATTTGCGATCATTGCCGCATTAGTGCTTGCAAGCACTAGCGTGGTTACAGCATATGCGGTAAATTCAGAAAAAAATGACGGCAGCGAACCAACAAATATCAAGGTTACAGGAAGCTATATTGATTCCAAGTCAACGACAATGTCTGTGGACGTTGAGTGGGAGGAAATGAATTTTACCTACTTTGGCGGACATAAGGTATGGGATCCTGAAACACATAGCTATACCACAGAGTCTGCATGCTGGTGGGATGAGCCTAAGGAGATAACTGTAACAAACCATTCAAATTCGGCTATTAAAGCACAGTTGAATTTTGCATCAAAGGTCGAAGGACTTAACGGCATGTTTGATGAAGATGTTATTTTATTGGAAACAGCCGAAGGCACTGCTGTTGACGCCGCACCTAAAGATTCAACATATTTCAGTGTAAGTGGAGCAGGGATAGAAACAAACAATACGGATCTTGGCACTATCACAGTAACGATCTCTGAAGACATTCAGTAAGTAACTGACGCAATGGTTGCTTCTACCCATGTTGATACAACTCTTTATTATGTAACAGGATCAAATGGAGCATGGAGGGTAGTAAGAAACAATGATATTGGGATTGTACCGATAGTGTAATTAAAAAAAGTATTCATATCAGGGGGCTTATGATGGATAAGCAAAAAAATGACGGGAAGCTGATCGTATCAGTGCTTATGATCTGTTTTGCAGTTACCATTGGCGTGATGATATTTGCATTGTGCCGTCCAAATGATAAAAAAAGTGCAGAATTTACTCCACCGCCTTTTGAAAGCACAGCACAGCATGGCAATCCTGAGGTTTCAGAAAATTTAGGCTATAGCTCTCCGAACAGAGATGATATGAGCTATGATTTTGCGGTGTGTGGAAACGTCACTATGGAAGGCGACAAGGCAATAGTATATCTTACAAATATCGAGGGCAACAATGCCTGGATAAAGCTCAGAGTGTTTGACGAACAGGGAAATATGCTTGGAGAAACGGGTCTTATCAAGCCAAACGAGTATGTGAAATATGTTACGCTCTCAAAGACGCCGGAGGTCGGTACAAAGATAAAGCTTAAGATCATGGGTTACGAGCCGCACACTTATTATAGTGCAGGTGCGGCTTCCTTGAATACACAGATAGGGGGTCAAATAGACCAATGAAAAAAATGACTTCATTTCTTGCTCTTGTGCTTGCATTAAGCATACCTTCTGGTGCTTATGCAGCCGAGGCAAAGCTTGATGATAATAATACAACTGCAAATGGAAATGTTTATGCGGTCTATACAGAAGATGTTCCATGGAACAGTGTGCCTGTTGACGACGATGGAAATGCTGTTATTGATTTTCCAGATGGCACAAGCGTGAAGATCGAGAATGCCGATAAAGATAAAAATCTTGTGGTGGATCAGGTCACAGAGAAAGAAGCTCTTGACTGGTTAAACAGCGTCATGGGAAAAAAGTCTGAAAACACCGTAGCATTTCATATTTATTACATTGACGGAGATTCTATTCTGCCGGCAAATGGAATAAAGGTAACGATAAACATAGACAAAGATCAGGTAAATTCCGTTAAAGCTGATGGTACAGTAAGCAGTCTTAAATGCGAAGAGTCTGATGCAGAAATATCCTTTGTCACAGACGATGCACCTTTCTATGTCCTTGGTACAAAAACACCTGAAAGTTCATCAGATATATCACCAGACAGCACTGGTAAAAAAGATGATAGCTTACAAAACAGTTCACAGACAGCAGTTCAAAATGTAAACAAAGACGGTGATAAGTCACCTAACACAGGCTTAGGAGCAGGTGCAGCATTGACAATGTTGCTGCTTGGTGCCGTTGCCGTAAGCGTGTCAAAAAGAACAAAGGATAAATGATCTGATATTCATAAGGCTCGCCGTTTGCATTGGCGTTATTAAGCAAAAAAGACTCGCACGAAATTGTGCGAGTTCTTTTTTTATGTAGCAGATATATAAAATACAGTTATATTTCAATATAATCCCAAAGCTCGGAAACAAGTTTTTCTGTAAAGCCCTTGCACAAAAGAAGCTCGTTAGGGCTTTCGTAATAGGATATAAGCTCACGAAGTTCTATGACAGCATTCGCCTTGTCCATATCAATTAGCAGCTTGTCTGATATCTCCTGAGCGTCAGCCTTGTTTATGTTCACTTTCTGCCTGACTTTCTCAGTAGTTTCAGCCGTTGTAACAGTTTGCTCCTCTGTGGCCGGAGGCTCTGTTACAGTATCAGCAGGGATTTCTGTCTGAACAGGCTGAGTTTCTGCGACTTTCGTTTCCTGCGGCATATCATGGTAGTCTGCACTGTCAACATAAAAATAGCCTTTGAGAAGTTCAAGTGTAGAGTCTCCGATGCCGTTTACTTCAAGAAGCATATCCATGTTGCTGATAACACCAACTCTGTCACGATATGCTATTATCCTGTCGGCTGTTACCTCGCCTATGCCGCTCACCGCCATAAGCATTTCCTTATCAGCCTTGTTTATGTCAGCAGGAAATCTGTATTCCTCTTTTGTTTCAGCAATACTGCTTGTGACGGCTTTTGATGTCACTGTTTTCTTTGTGGTGTGTGCCTTTGCAGTCTTGCTAATGACCTTTTCACTGCCTGAATTGTCCACCTTGTCAGCCTGAGAGCTGTCAGCAGGCGGTGTGAGTATCACCACATCATCACGCTGTGGTCTGTTAACAAGTGCAGAAGCGATCGCTGTAGTAATGGCGATCGCAACTGCGATCAAGCCTACGAAAAGTTTTATTCTGCTTGTTTCTACTTTTGAAGCATCATTTTCTGTCACATTCGATTTTTCGTCTTTGTTGCTGTCTAACTTGCTGTCCATAATTGATTATTTTTCTGCAAGCATTTCGTTGAGATTTTCCACCATTTCTGACATCTTCGCTCTTGTGATGTCTGGAACATTTGTAAATGTAACAAGGGTTCTCAGTGGCATATCTCTTATCATTGCTTCCATCATTTCCTTTGCAGAAGCGCCAAGATCGTCGGAAGCCGTGTCGCCAAAACCGCAGTCTATTTTGCTTAAAATGTCCTCGAACATAGCTCTTCCCTCTGGGATAGAATTTATCTCGCCACAGGTGGTGTTCAAGGTGAAATGCACTGGGAGTTTTGTATCGGAAGATACATAAACAGAAGTCGAAAGTCTGATATCTCTTGAAGAAGAGCCTGCCTCGATAATAAACTCACCATATTCAACGAACCAATCGTGTATATCAGGCTCGTAGTATGCAAATGAACGCTTATCAAGGTGGAACACAGCCTTTTTGGTCTCGCCAGCTTTAAGGAAAAGCTTTTCAAAGCCCTTAAGCTCACGGACAGGTCTGCGCACTGAGCTTTCCTTGTTGGAAACGTAAAGCTGAACGATCTCCATACCATCTCTGTCGCCTGTGTTTGTTACGTCCACCATGACCGTCAGGGTCTTGTCGTCTTTTATCTCGTTTTCTGAAACAGTAAGATTGCTGTATTCAAAGGTTGTGTATGAAAGTCCGTGACCAAATGGGAACAGTGGCTTTATGCCCTTTTCATCATAATATCTGTAGCCCACGAAAATTCCCTCGGTATAGTCAACATCGTCCATATTTCCCGGGAAATTAAGATAAGACGGATTATGTGAAAGCTTTTCAGGGAAAGTTTCCGCAAGCTTTCCGCTAGGGTTAGCTTCGCCAAAAAGCAGGGCCTTTTCTGCAGTGCCGATGTTCTGTCCGCCAAGATACATTTCAAGTATGCCCTTCACCTTATCTGCAAACGGCATTTCAACAGCCGAGCCGTTGTGGAGAACGATAACAACGTTTTCATTTACCTTAGCAACTTCATCAATAAGCTTGAGCTGACAATCAGGCATTCTCATATGCTTTCTGTCAAAGCCCTCAGACTCAAAGCTTTCGGGCAGACCTGCGAAGATAACGGCAACATCACTGTTCTTGGCAAGCTCCACAGCTTCATCGAGAAGCTCGTCAACAGTTTCGTCACGGTCGGTGACGAAGCCCTGTGCGTATGTGATATTATCCATGCCCTTGACAGCTTCAAGAGCAGATGTCACCTTAAATGAATTTATGTGAGAGCTTCCACCGCCCTGATAACGTGGCTTGTCGGCAAATTCGCCAATGAAAGCTATCTTTGCAGACTTGTCAAGCGGCAGTATCTTATCATCATTTTTGAGCAGTACCGCACATTCAGACTCTATCTTGCCTGCAAGCTCATGCTGTTTTTCTTTATCCCACTTTGTTGCAGGGGCATAGCCGTCCTCGGCTTTCTGAATAAGCGTAAGCACGTTTCTCACAGCCTTGTCAAGGTCTTTCATTGAAAGTGAGCCGTTGTTTACGGCTTCTATGATAAGCTCGTCATTCTTGCCGTTGCTGGTAGGCATCTCAAGGTCAAGACCTGCGGCAACGCCAAGAGGTCTGTCATCAACTGCGCCCCAATCGCTAACTACAAGTCCTTCATAGCCCCATTCGTTTCTGAGTATATCAGTGAGCAGGAGCTTGTTCTGCGAGGAATATTCGCCGTTTATGCGGTTGTATGAACACATCACTGTCCAAGGCTTTGCTTCCTTGACTGGTGTTTCAAAGGCACTTAAATATATCTCATGGAACGTTCTCTCATCAACGTTAGCAGAATAGCTCATACGTCTTGTTTCCTGATTGTTCATGGCAAAGTGTTTAAGGGAAGTTCCTACGCCCTTGCTCTGAACGCCCTTTATGTGTGCTGTGGCAAGCTGTGAAGCAAGATAAGGGTCTTCTGAGAAGTATTCAAAGTTTCTGCCGCAAAGTGGTGAACGCTTTATGTTACAGCCAGGGCCAAGTATAACGGAAACGTCCTCAGCCTGACACTCCTCGCCAAGAGCCTTGCCGAGAGTTGTAAGCAGCTTTCTGTCAAAAGAGCAGGCAAGTGCGCAGGCACATGGGAAGCATACTGCCTTGATAGCTTCGTTAGGATTGTCTGTATCATCACGCATTTTTCTAAGTCCGTGAGGGCCGTCAGACACCATTATGCTTGGTATATCCAGCCTTTTTATTTCCTCAGTGTGCCAGAAGTCAGAGCCTGAGCACAATGAAGCTTTTTCTTCAAGTGTGAGTTCCTTCAAAATCTTGTCTATGTTCATTGTGAAAACCTCTTTTCTATAAAACTATAGTTTGATTGTAACACAATTTTCTATGAAATTCTATATATTTTGTGCATATTTTACATAAAGTTAATATTATCTTCGATTAATTTGGTAAGAGCCACTCTGAAATCCTCGTCCTGATGTTTGGTGCGCTTTGGCGGACCTTTGAGCCTGCCACCGCTTCTGCGTATCTTCTTTGCAGTATGTCTTGACAGAAGCAGTGCATCAATGTTGGAGCTGTCATATATCCTGCCGTTCTGGTCCAAAGCAAGAACGTTTCTTGCAAGACACATTGCCGCAAGCCCATAATCCTGCGTCACGGCAATATCGCCCTTTAGAGCGATGTTCACAAGCTTCATGTCTGCACTGTCTGCACCCTTGTCGACAGTTATCACCTGTGCATAGTCAGAGCTGAAAATATGCGAGCTGTCGCAAACTATGATACATTCAAGCCCATGGCTTTTGCTTATAGAAACTGCGATATTTGTAACAGGACAGCCGTCAGCGTCTATAAGTATCCTCACGCCTTGCCGCCTTCTATATAAAATGTAGATTCCATATCTGCAATGTGGGTCGCCAGTGCGAGGGGATACATTTCAAGGGCAAGACCGATACTGTTCTTGTTTTCTTCTCCTGAAAAGCCCATGTGCCAGCGTATAGCCATGGCTTCCTCACGGGTCAGTCGCATATAGCTGCTTACTATGTAGACCGACTTTTCACCGTGGCCATATGGCAGTGTTTCGTGAAATTCATAGTATGGGACTTTCTCCCACACGCCCTGTTCGTTCTTGGCATTGCGGTAGCTTACTCTGTAAAGATTTACCTTGCAGATGTCATGAAGCAGTGAAACGATAGCAATGCTCTCGTCAGAGTATTCCATGTTGTAATCTTCCTTTACACGCTCACGCTCCAGATAGCTTTTCAGGCACTCATAAACGTGTATGCTGTGTTCGCACAAGCCACCCTCGTATGCTCCGTGGTATCTTGTAGAAGCAGGTGCAACAAAGAAGTCGCTGTTTTCTGAAAGCAGATAATTGAGCAGCTTTTCCGAACCCGGGCGCTTTATGTTTTCCGTGTAGATTTCAACGAATTTGTCTTTAAGTTCTGTTACCTTTGACATAGTTGACCTCCTGTAAAAATATTATATTATGATAAGCTTTAGCGTTTTAGTTTTACCAAACTAATTATAACATATTTTTTGTAAGATTAACAGTACTTTTCGCTAATTTTTGCATTTGCTATTGCTTTTTCATGCAAAATATGCTATGATATATTATATTTATGTGGATATGGTTTGGAAAAATATAAGAAATTTAATGATTTTTAACAAATGAGAATGAAAGGAGTTGCTTATACATGTGCGGAATAGTAGGCTATGTGGGAAAAAAGGATTGTACAAAGGTGCTGCTTGACTCACTGTCAAAGCTTGAATACAGAGGTTATGACTCAGCAGGAATAGCTGTTTTTGAGAACGATGCTATCAAGACAAAAAAGACAAAGGGCAGACTTGCTGACCTTGAAGAAAAGCTTAAAAGAGAGGGCTGGCTCAACGGTACTTGCGGTATAGGCCACACACGCTGGGCTACACACGGCGAGCCGTCTGATATAAATTCACACCCTCACGGAAATGCGAATATTTCTATCGTTCATAATGGTATCATTGAAAACTACAGAACTATCAAGGATTTTCTGCTGAAAAAGGGATATGTCTTTGAATCTCAGACAGATACAGAAACAGTTGCAAAGCTTCTTGATTATTATTATGAGGGCGACCCTATGGCGACAATACAGAAGGTTCTTGCTGAGATAGAGGGTTCATATGCTCTCGGTATCATATTCAAGGATTTTCCAAGAAGAATATATGCAGTAAGAAAGGATTCTCCTCTTATCGTTGCAGTTGGCGAGGACGAAGCTTTTATAGCTTCTGATGTGCCTGCAATACTGAAATATACGAAGAATTATTATCTTCTTGACGAGAACGAGATAGCTGTCCTTGACGATGGCAAGGTGGAGTTCTTTGACGTTCACGGAATGCCAGTTGAGAAAGAGATGCTCGTTGCTGACTTTGATATGGAAGCCGCTGAGAAGGGCGGATATGCTCACTTTATGCTCAAAGAGATTCACGAACAGCCAACAGCTATAAAAACAACTATCACACCAAGAATAGTTGACGGTATGCCAAATCTTGAAGAGTGTGGTCTTACATATGACAGACTCAAGGGCTATAACAACATCTTCGTTGTTGCCTGCGGTACTGCTATGCACGCAGGTCTTGTGGGCAAGTATGTGCTTGAAAAGATCGGAAGAATACCTGTTACAGTGGATATGGCTTCTGAGTTTAGATACAGAGATCCTATCATTGCAAAGGGAGATCTTGTTATTCTTGTTTCACAGTCAGGAGAAACAGCCGATACTCTCGCAGCCCTTAGAATGGCTAAGGAGAGGGGCGCTGAAACACTTTCTATCGTAAACGTAAAAGGCTCGTCTATCGCAAGAGAGTCTGATATGGTGCTTTACACCCATGCAGGCCCTGAGATATCTGTAGCTTCCACAAAGGCATATATCGTTCAGCTTTCTGTATTCTATCTGCTGAGCTTTGCTATAGCATACGCTCACGGAGCTATCTCAAAAGAGGAGTGTATGAGACTTACAGCAGAGCTTCAGAACGTTCCTAATATGCTTGAAGTTGTTCTTAAAACACCTGATAATTGTCAGTATGTTGCTTCACAGCTTGTAAACAAGGAAAATCTTCTTTATATCGGCAGAGGTCTTGACTATGCACTTTCTATGGAAGGCTCACTGAAGCTTAAGGAGATATCATATATCCACTCTGAGTCATATGCCGCAGGCGAGCTTAAGCATGGCACTATCTCACTGGTAACAAACAATATGCCTGTTATCGCAGTCGCAACACAAAGAGAGCTTCTTGACAAGACCATAAGCAACGTCAAGGAGGTCAAGGCAAGAGGAGCGTACGTTGTCCTTGTTACTCACGGATATATCAACGTTGACGATGAGGTGGCAGATTATAAGATCGGTCTGCCGACAATAGACGATCTGCTCATGCCTATGCTGACAGTGGTTCCTTTGCAGCTTATCGCTTACTATACCTCAGTTCTCAGAGGCAATGATGTTGATAAGCCGAGAAATCTTGCAAAATCAGTTACAGTTGAATAAAATACAGGGCAATCCGCAAAGGGTTGCCCTTGCTGTTTGAAAAGGAGTTTATTATGAGCAAATACAGATATTTTGTTTTCGATTTTGACCTTACTCTTGCAGATTCTTCCGAGGGTATTCTGGAGTGTTTCAAGCACGTCCTAAAAGAGTTCGGCTATCCTCCAAAGGACGACAGGACTATCTACAACACCATAGGCATGACCCTTGTTGACGCTTTCGACCTGCTGACAGATATGCCTGACAATCCTCAGCGTGAGGATATGCGCAAGGCGTATGTAAAAAAGGCAGACGAGGTAATGGTGAAGAAAACATATTTTTATGACGATACTATCGCAATTTTGCAGACCTTGCAGAACGCAGGGGTAAAAGTCGGCATAGTTTCTACGAAATATCGCTATAGGATAGTCAATACTTTCAATGAGCAGGCAGGCTCTTTGCCTGTAGATATCATAGTTGGCGGTGAGGACGTTACAAGGGCAAAGCCTGACCCGCAGGGACTTGACCTGATAATAGAGCGTTTCGGTGCGGATAAATCGGACGTGCTTTATATAGGCGACAGCTACATCGACGCTGAAACTGCACTCAATTCAGGTGTGGATTTTGCAGGAGTAACAACTGGCTCTACCACTAAAGAGGATTTTGAAAAATACCCTCATATCTATATCGGCTCGTCACTGTTGGACATATTTCAGAATATATAAATTTTAAGTAAATATAATTTTAAATAAATGTGAAAAACTATTGCTATTTACGGAGCTTGATGTTATAATATAATTTGATGTACTATGTTAAGTACCAAGCGGATAACATAAATATTAATATATGAAAGGACGGGTATGCTATGATAAAAAGCATGACCGGTTTCGGCAGAGAGCATATCGTGGCAAACGGCAGAGAGATAATCGTTGAGATACGCTCTGTAAACCACAGATATTATGAATTTACTTCGAGAACTCCGAGAGCCTACGGCTATCTTGATGAAAAGCTGAAAGGCTTTCTTAAAAGCGGTATCTCCCGTGGTAAGGTAGAGGCGTCTGTTTCTATCTATAATCAGGAGGGTACTGACGCTGAGATAGAGCTTAACAAGGCTGTTGCAAAGGGCTATCTTGACGCACTGAGAGGTGCGGCTGACGAGCTTGACCTTGATGACGATATCACACTGTCACATATCATGAAACTTCCTGATGTGTTCACAGTTGTGAAGAAAACAGATGACGAGGAAGTTATTTGGAACGAGGTCAAGGACGTGGCTCAGGTGGCGTTAGACAGATTTGTTCAGATGCGTGAAACTGAGGGCGTTAAGATGTATGACGATATCAGCGGCAGACTTGATTACATCGAGGAAACTGTGGGCAAGATAGAAGATCAGTCACCTAGCGTTACTGAAAGCTACAGAGAAAGACTTTATGCAAAGATAAAGGAAACTCTCGGCGATAAGGACATAGACGAGCAGAGGATACTTACAGAAGTGGCTATTTTCGCCGATAAGGTGGCAATAGACGAGGAAACAGTAAGGCTCAGAAGCCATATCTCACAGTTCAGAGGGCTTATCAAGTCGGACGAGCCTGTGGGAAGAAAGCTTGACTTCCTTGTGCAGGAGCTTAACCGTGAGGTGAATACTATCGGCTCAAAGGCTAACGATCTCACTATCACAAAAATGGTGGTGGATCTTAAGGCTGAGATCGAAAAGATCAGAGAGCAGATACAGAATATCGAATAACGGCGGTGTGAGATATGCAGCTTATTAATATCGGTTTTGGAAATATGGTGTCCTCCGCAAGAGTCATTGCCATAGTTTCCCCTGAGTCTGCGCCTATAAAGCGTATCATTCAGGAAGCTAAGGATAAGGGTACTCTTATAGACGCCACCTACGGCAGAAGAACAAGAGCAGTGCTTATTATGGACAGCGACCATGTGGTGCTGTCGGCAGTTGCACCTGAAACTGTAGGCGGACGTGCTGCTGTTGACGAGGAGGACGATGACAATGTATAAGAACAATGCAAAGCTGTTTGTTATATCAGCTCCCTCAGGCTGTGGCAAGGGAACTATACTTGCAGAGGTCTTTAAAAACAGAGATGTGTTCTATTCTATATCCTGCACTACAAGAAAGCCCAGAGAGGGCGAAAAGGACGGCGTTCATTATCATTTTATAAGCGATGACAGCTTTAAGAAAATGATAGACAGCGGTGAATTTCTTGAACACGCAGGCTATGTTGGTCATTATTACGGAACGCCAAAGAAGCCTGTTCTCGCTAATCTTGAGCAGGGCAGAGATGTTATACTTGAAATAGAAACTAACGGTGCTTTTCAGGTGAAGAAAGCCTTTCCTGAAGCTGTGCTGATGTTTATACTTCCTCCGTCTGTTAAGGAGATAGACAGACGGCTTAGAAAGCGTGGAACTGAGTCTGACGATGTTATTGCTGACCGTGTAAGTCAGGCTGCCGGTGAGATCGGCAAAGCCGGCGGTTATGATTATGTGATAATGAACGACGGACTAGAGGACGCTGTGGAAGATTTTGTTGCAGTTATGAACTCCGTGAAAGCCGAGGACGGCAAGGCGGATAAATTCAGATCAGAAAATGATGATACAAAGAAATTAATTGACGAGGTGCTTAATTATGATGCTTAGACCGGCCGTAAGCCAGATTTTGAAGAACAATGAAAGCTATTATTCTCTAGTTATTGCAGTTGCAAAGAGAGCAAGAGAGATCACAAGCGACGCTTTTGACAACAAGCTGGTGCTTGATGAAAAGCCAGTAAAGACAGCAGTTGACGAGCTTTATAATGGCGAATACAAGATAATCGAGGATCCAAGCCTCAGAAAATAATCGAGGCTTTTTATGGGGAGGTGTACGGCTGTGCGTGGAGTTTTTATCGTGGCAAAGGTTGCAATAAGCCGTGCATCATACAGCTTTGACGCACTGTATAGCTATAGTGTGCCGGAGGAGCTGGCTCAGAAAGTGAAAAGCGGAGTGCGTGTGCTTGTGCCTTTTGGCAGAGGAAACCGCAAAGCCGTAGGGTTTGTTACGAGAACGTATACGGAAGCCGAGTATAACGATAAGCTGAAGCCTGTTATTTCAGTGGTGGACGGGGAAAGCCTTGTCACCGAGGAAATGATGAGGATAATAATGTGGCTGAAAGAAAACACTTTCTGCACCTATTATGACGCTTATAAATCCGTTGTGCCTACAGGCTTTTCCTACACTTTTTCACAGCATTACAGCCTTGTCAATACCTATATTGACGAGGATACTTTAAATGAAGATGAGAAAAATGTGGTGGACTTTCTCCGATGTGCAAAAAGTCAGAGGGAGATAGACAGCTTTCTTGACGTGCATAATAACGCACGAAAGAAGAAAACTGTGGATTCTCTTGTGGATAAGGGCTATGTTGAGATCAGCGACGCTTTGAAAAGAAAAGTCGGTGATGAGAACGTCAGCATGGTAAGGCTTTCTGACGAGTATGTGTCAGGGGAGATACAGACCACTCTTACTCCAAAGCAGACCCTTGTGGTGAAGCTTCTTGAGGAGGGCGGCTGTGCCTCTGTGAAAGAAGTCTGCTATATGACCAACTGCACTTCAAGCATATTAAAAAGGCTTGCTGACAAGAAAGTTATCGTGCAGTATAAATACGAGGTCATGCGTGACGCCATAGGAGAACTTGGCGAAAGGCAAGACCCTGACGATATCAAATTAAATGATGAACAATCAGCGGCATATGAGGGCATAATGGGGCTTATAAAAGCCGAAAAGCCCGCAGGTGCGTTGCTTTACGGTGTTACGGGAAGCGGCAAGACCTCTGTGTTCATAAAGCTTATAAAAAGCGTTATGGATATGGGTAAAACAGCGGTCATGCTCGTGCCCGAAATATCCCTTACACCACAAATGCTCGGCAAATTCAAGTCACTTTTCGGAGATAAGATAGCCGTTATGCACTCGTCATTGTCATTGGGACAGCGTACTGACGAGTTCAAACGTGTAATGCGTGGGGAAGCAAGAATAGTTATCGGCACAAGAAGTGCAATATTTGCTCCTGTCACCAACGTGGGAATAATCATCATGGACGAGGAGGGCGAGCCGTCATATAAGTCGGACTCAACGCCTAGATACCATGCACGAGATGTTGCCATACAGCGGTGCGGATATAATAACTGCGTGCTGTTGATGGCCTCTGCAACTCCGTCTTTGGAGAGCTTTTATTACGCGAAAAAGGGCAGATATCACTTGTTTGAACTTAAAAACAGATATTCAAAGTCGCCCCTGCCGGCAGTTGAGATAGTCGATATGCAGGAGGAAGCGGCAGAGGGCAATGACAGCTTGCTAAGCCGTGTTATGTGCCAAAGGCTCACAGAAGTGCTTGCGAAAAAAGAGCAGGCTATCCTGCTTTTAAACAGGCGTGGCTATACAACGTATATCACTTGCATGGACTGCCGTCAGCCTGTGGCTTGCCCTAATTGCAATATACCCCTGACTTATCATAAGAAAAACGATAGGTATATGTGCCACTACTGCGGATATACCATGGATAATATAGAGCACTGTCCACAGTGCGGCTCACAGCGGCTCAAATCAAGCGGTGTGGGAACTCAGCGTGTGGAGGACGAGCTTGAAAGGCTTTTTCCGCAGGCAAGGCTTCTGCGAATGGACGCTGACACCACTTCTTCGAGATATTCCTATGAGGAGAATTTCAAGGCTTTTGAGAAAGGCGAGTATGATATAATGCTCGGCACTCAAATGATAGCAAAGGGACTAAATTTCCCGAACGTCACAATGGTGGGTGTCATATCCCTTGACAAGGCACTGTTCACAGGGGATTTTCGCAGCTATGAGAGAACATTCTCACTGCTCACTCAGGTGGCAGGAAGAAGCGGCAGAGGAGATAAACCAGGGGTCGCATACATTCAGACCTTTGTGCCTGACCATTATGTGCTGAACCTTGCGGCAGAGCAAAATTATGATGAGTTTTATAAAGAGGAGATAGCCTTGAGAAAGTCGCTGACATATCCGCCTTTCTGCGATATATGCGTCATAGGCTTTTCAGCACCCCTTGAAAGCAAGGTAATAGGCGCTTCACGCTGGGTGACTCAGCTTATAAAAGAGTATATCTCACAGCATAGGGTGAATTTTCCACTCAGAGCGCTAGGCCCTGCACCTTGCACATTTGAAATGATAAATAATCGCTACAGATACAGACTTATCCTGAAAACACGCAATACTGCGGATTTTCGGGAGATGATAAAGCATGTTCTGGGCGAGTTCTATAAAAATAAAGATTATCAGACAGTTCGTATTTATGCCGACATAAACGGCGATATCGGGCTTTAAGAAAGGATAGTTAAATAAATGGCACTCAGAAAAATACTTAATAAGAGCGACGAGATTCTTCACAAGGTCTGCAAGCCTGTTACAGAATTTGACGACAAGCTTGGTCAGCTTCTTGACGATATGACAGAAACCCTGAAAAACGCCAACGGCGTTGGTCTTGCAGGTCCACAGGTGGCAAAGCTGAGAAGAGTGGTCGTTATAATAATCGACGATAAGGTTTACGAGCTTATCAACCCAGAGATAACATGGCAGAGCGAGGAAAAGCAGAGAGTTCTGGAGGGCTGTCTTTCATGCCCGAACGAGTGGGGCTATGTTACAAGACCTATGAGAGTTAAGTTCAAGGCGCAGGACAGACACGGCAAGTGGTACGAAATGGAAGTATCAGAACTGTTTGCACAGTGCGTTTGCCATGAGCTTGCACACCTTGAGGGTCATCTGTTTACTGAGATAGTTGAAGAATTTGTAGAGGTCGAGGACTAATGAAAATAATCTTCATGGGTACGCCAGATTTTGCCGTACCAACGCTGAAAAAGCTTTATGACAGCGGATATGAGGTGCAGGCTGTTTTCACTCAGCCTGATAAGCCAAAGGGCAGAGGTTATAAGCTTACTCCGCCGCCGGTCAAAGTGCTGGCTCAGGAGCATGACACAACTGTTTATCAGCCGCAAAGCCTTAAAAAAGACGGCGAGGAGTATGTTAAAATTATCAATGACCTTGCCCCTGATTGTATCGTGGTGGCGGCTTATGGCAAAATGCTCCCTAAGTCGGTGCTTGATATACCAAGACTTGGATGTGTGAACGTCCATGGCTCGCTGCTTCCTAAATATCGTGGAGCAGGTCCGATACAGTGGGCTGTGCTTAATGACGAGGCTGAAACTGGAATTACGACGATGCTTATGGGCGAGGGCATGGATACAGGAGATATCCTTGTGGAAAAGGCTACTCCTATCGGCGAGAACGAAACAGCCGCTGAGCTTTTTGACAGACTTGCTGAAATGGGTGCAGAGGTGCTTGTTGATACCCTTGAAAAGCTCGATAAGGGTGAGATAACTCCTGTTAAGCAGGACGAGAGCCTTGCGACTTATGCACCAATGCTCTCAAAGGAGCTTTGCCCTATAGATTTCACAAAGCCTGTGAGAACGATACACAAACAGATATGCGGTCTGTCTGATTGGCCATGCGCTACTACAGTGCTTGAGGGCAAAAGGCTGAAAGTATATAAGTCTGAGATAGCTTCCACAAAGCCTTGCGGAAAGCCTGCGGGCACTGTGGTGGATAACAGCGACTTTTCTGTTGCCTGCTCAGACGGAGTCATAAGATTTACTCAGGTGCAGGCTGAGGGCTCAAAGAGAATGGATACCGCTGATTTTCTCAGAGGCAGACATATCGAGAACGGCACTGTGCTGGGATAATTCGGAGGAACTATGGGAAACGCCAGAAAAACGGTTTTAAGGCTGCTTACAAGGCTTGAAAACAGCGGCTCATATTCAAATATACTTCTTGACGAGGGCCTTGAAAGGTCAGACCTTTCACCTCAGGACAAGAAATTCGCCGCAGCTCTTTTCTACGGCGTTTTGGAAAGACAGATAACTCTTGATAACATTATTCGGGAATATTCACGCAACCCTAAGAATAAGCTTGGTACTGAGGTCAGAGTTATACTGAGAATGGGTCTTTATCAGCTTTTATATATGGACTCCGTTCCTGACAATGCGGCTGTGGACGAGTCTGTGAAGCTTGCAAAGAAAAACAGAAATCCTGCGGCAAGCGGCTTTGTGAACGCAATGCTAAGGGAGTTTATAAGAAACGACAAAAAGCTTCCAAAGGGCAGAAATGCTACGGAGGAGCTTTCTATAGAATACTCCGCACCTGTATGGCTGACGGAGAAGTGGACAAGGGAATATGGTAAGGACATCTGCCTTGAAATGCTGAAAACCTCTGTGGGACAGGCACCTGTCACCGCAAGAGTGAACACGGTATTTCATTCTCTTGAAAGCACACTGGATATGCTCGCTGAGGAGGGCATTACCTTTGAAAGGCTGTCCGTCCTGCCTGATTGCATAAGGATATGCGGTGCAGGAGCGGTGGAGCATACTAAGGCTTACAAAGAGGGCAGGATACACGTTCAGGATCTTTCGAGCCAGCTTTGCTGTGCGGCTCTTGATCCTAAGGAGAACGATACAGTTCTTGATCTTTGTGCCGCACCTGGTGGAAAGACCTTTACAATTGCCGAGCGTATGAACAACAAGGGCAGAGTGCTTGCTTTTGATCTGCATAGAAATCGTGCAGGGCTTATTGAAAGCGGTGCCAAAAGGCTTGGACTTGACTGCATAAGGGCAGGTGTCAACAACGCAAAGGTCTATGACGAGAAAATGCCAAAGGCTGACAAAGTGCTTTGCGACGCACCTTGTTCCGGACTTGGCGTAATAAGAAGAAAACCTGAGATAAAGTATAAAGAACCCTCAGATTTCGACAGACTTCCTGAAATACAGTATGATATACTGAAAACGTCAGCGGAGTATGTAAAAGTCGGCGGAACGCTGGTGTATTCCACCTGCACGCTGTCAAGGGCGGAAAATGATGAGGTGGCAGACAGATTTTTGGCTGAACACCCTGATTTTGAGCCTGCATCGCTAGGCGAGGCTTTCGGTAGCGACAGCGGTCTTTGCAGAATGTCTATCACACCTGCAAAATATAATTCAGACGGATTTTTTATTGCTAAGTTTATCAGGCTGAGGTGATCTTTTGGTAGCATTTGATGATAATGGAAAAATAGATATATTGGGGCTTCTGCCTGACGAGCTGGAAGCTGAGATACTAAAGCTTGGAGAAAAGAAGTTCCGTGCAGGGCAGATATTTGATTGGCTTCATGTAAAACGAGTGTCAAGTTTTGATGAAATGACTAATCTATCTGTACAATTAAGGAATCTGCTCAATGAAAAATTTTGTTTAAAATCACTATTTGTGTCAAAAAAGCTTGAATCTCATACCGATAATACTGTAAAATATCTATATGAGCTTGAGGACGGAAATCATGTGGAATCCGTAATAATGGAATACAACTACGGAAACACCATTTGCGTGTCAACTCAGGTGGGCTGCAAAATGGGCTGTCGCTTTTGTGCGTCAACTATTGCAGGCTTCAAGCGTGATCTGACTTCCTCGGAGATTCTGGGACAGATATACGCTTCTGAGCGTGACAGCGGAAGAAAGATATCAGGCGTGGTGCTTATGGGAATAGGCGAGCCCATGGATAACTTTGATAATGTTGTGAATTTCCTTGAAGTGCTGTCCTGTCCAAAGGGCTTTAATATGTCGCTAAGGCACGTTTCGGTGTCTACCTGCGGCATTGTGCCGAGGATATATGAGCTTGCAGAGAAAAAGCTGGGCATAACATTGTCTATCTCTTTGCACGCTTCCAATAATAAGAGCAGGAGCGAGATAATGCCTGTTAATGACAGGTATGATATCAACGAGCTTCTTGCCGCCTGCCGATACTATTTTAAGGTAACGGGCAGGAGAATTTCTTTTGAATATGCTTTGATAGACGGGCATAACGATTCTATGGAGGACGCAAGGGAGCTTGCGGAGCTTCTGGGCGGATTTGTCTGTCATGTGAATATAATCCCTGTTAATAAGATAAAGGAGCGTAATTATCATTCTGACAGAAAGTCAGCCAACAGATTCAGAGGATATCTGGAGAAGCTTGGGATAAACGCTACTGTGAGGCGGACCTTGGGTGCGGATATAGACGCTGCCTGCGGTCAGCTAAGACGAGAATATGAGATCTGATAAAAGGTGGTGAATCGCTTGTTTATAGCGTCTGATACAGACATCGGAAAAAAACGCAGTGAAAATCAGGACAGAGTGCATGCTGAATTTCTTGCTGACAATGTTGCCGTTGCGGTGGTCTGTGACGGTATGGGCGGAGCGTCATCAGGCGGAGTTGCCAGTCAGCTTGCCATTGACGCAGTAGTAAAACGTATCAAGGAAAATTTCCGAAAAGATATGAAACCAAATTCCATAAGAAATCTTATGCTCACTTCAGTGCATTATGCGAATACGATCGTGTATGGCAAGAGCAAGGAGGATATTGACAAAAACGGCATGGGTACTACCTGCGTTGCGGCATTGGTGGTGGATAAGACCGTCTATATGGTGAGCGTGGGCGACAGCCGTGGATATCTTCTTACCAAGGACGGTATAGCTCAGATAACCACTGACCATACTTATGTGGAAATGCTTTATAGGTCGGGTCAGATAACCAAAGAAGAAGCGAAAAATCATCATATGAGAAACGTTATCACAAAGGCTGTGGGCGTTGAATCAGATGTTGAGGTCGATTATTTCGAACTTGAAGAAAATGATAATTTTGCGGTGCTGCTTTGCTCTGACGGTCTGACCAATTATTGCACAGACAATATGATATATGAAACTGTGTTTGGCAATAATCTTGACGAGGCTATAAAACAGCTTATTGCTTTCGCAAACGAATGCGGCGGTAAAGATAATATTACTGCTGCGGTAATAGCAAATTAATGGAATGACAATAAAACATGAATAATATAGGAGTTGAATTACATGGATTCTAATATCGGCAAAAAGCTAGACGGCAGATATGAGATAACCGAGCTTATCGGCGTAGGCGGAATGGCTGACGTTTATAAGGCAGTTGACGTTATGGAAAACCGTACTGTTGCGGTAAAGATACTTAAGCCTGAGTTTTCACAGAACGAGGAATTTCTCAGACGCTTCAGAAACGAGAGCAAGGCTATCGCTGTACTTTCTCACCCTAATATCGTAAAGATATATGACGTGGGATTTTCTGACGAGATACAGTTTATCGTTATGGAGTATATCGACGGCATCACCCTTAAAGAGTTTATCGAGCAGCAGGGCGTGCTTAGATGGAAAGACGCTTTGCACTTTGTAACTCAGATACTCCGTGCTTTGCAGCACGCTCATGATAAGGGTATCGTTCACAGAGATATCAAACCGCAGAACATAATGCTTTTCCCTGACGGAACTATCAAGGTCATGGATTTTGGTATCGCAAGATTTTCAAGGATCGACGGAAAGACACTTTCTGACAAGACTATCGGTTCTGTTCACTATATCTCACCTGAGCAGGCAAGGGGCGATATGACAGATGAAAGATCTGACATATACTCTGTAGGCGTTATGCTCTATGAGATGCTCACAGGCAGAAAGCCTTTTGACGGTGAAAATCCTGTGGCTATCGCTCTCAAGCATATGCAGGAGGATCCGGTTCCGCCAAGAGAGATCATGCCTTCTATCCCAGAGGCTCTTGAAGAAATAGTTATGCACGCTATGGAGAGAGATCCTGCAAGACGTTATCAGTCAGCGGCAGAGATGATAAAGGATATAGACACATTCAAGCTTAATCCATCTGTTGTTTTCGGATATAAGAACAGCCCTGTTCCTATCCCTGTGGCTGATAACAATAACAAATATTTTGACGATGAGCATAGTGAGAACTATGACGACGATGAAGAATATGAGGACGATGACGAAGAAAACGATGACGAGGAAGAAGAGGAAGAAAAGAAGCGTTCTTACGTTGTTCCGATACTCCTTGCTGTTACAGTTGCAGTAGTTATCATTGCAGCGTTCGTTATCGTAGGAGTTGTGTTCAAGTCATTCAGCGGTTCAAACGGTATGCACACAGGTACAGTTACACTGCCAAACTTTGTGGGCAAGAATATCGTTCAGGTTGAGCAGGATTATAAGGATAAGCTTAAATTTGATATCACCGAAGAGTATAATGACCAGTATGACGAGGGAATAATCACATTCCAGGGTCAGGCAGCAGGAAAGTCTGTTAAGGAAGGCTTCACGGTCACACTTACTGTAAGTAAGGGCAAAAAAATGGCAACTATCCCTGACATGGTGAAGAAAGACGGCACTGTGGCTGAAAGCGAGCTTAAGGCTGCAGGATTTATGGTCGTTAAGAGAGATATATGGTCTGAGGATATAGCTTCAGGTCTTGTTGTGAAAACACAGCCGGCAGCAGGCGAGCAGTATGCCGTAGGTGCGACTGTTGCTTTGTTTGTAAGTAAGGGTCCTGTTGAAACAAGAGTCAAAGTACCAAGCGTTGTAGGTCTTACAGAAGAAAAGGCAGTTGCAATGCTCAAGGAGAACAAGCTCAAGGCTGAGGTCAAGGAGATCGAGCATGAGGGCGATAAGGGCAAGGTCATCGAGCAGGATACAGATGAAGGCACATATGTTGAGCGTGACACAACTGTTACTATTTACGTTTCGACCGGAGAAACTTCACCTGTTGAGGTAACATTCTCACTGCCACTCCCAAGTGGTATCCACGGCTCATATTCTATAGACATCTACAATAACGGCAACGTTGCTTATACACAGAAGATCGGCAGTGGAGAATCTGTTGCAGGCGGTTCTGTAAATGTAACTGTAAAGGGCAAGAAGACAGAAACTCTGACTATCTTCATCACAAATGACGAAAATCAGCAGAAGTGCCGTTATGCAGTATATGACATAGATTATGATAAGCAGACAGCTACTCTTAGCGGAAGCCTGAATGAAAGCGGTCTGATCGACATTACTCCGACAACGACCACAACTACTACAACTACGACCACAACAACTATTACAACTACCACTACTGAAGCACCTGCACCGGAGCCTCAGGAGCCAGACGAGCAGGGTCAGTAGTTCATGAATGGAATAATCGTTAAAGCTATCGGAGGCATCTACTATGTAGAAGCCTCCGACGGCATTTATGAATGTAAGGCAAGAGGAGTATTCAGAAGAAAGAACATTTCTCCTGTAGGCGGCGACAGAGTTGAATTTTCATTGGAGGACGACGGAAGCGGAGTTATCGAGAAGATAGAGGAAAGACGCTCATTGCTTATAAGACCGCCTCTTGCAAATCTTGATATGCTTGTGTTCGTTTCGTCTACCTGCGAACCAAGACCTAATCTGCTGTTGCTTGATAAGTTTATTGCAATAGCTGTTTTCAAAAAAATAGAGCCTGTGGTAGTCTTTACAAAGATAGACAAGGAAAGCTGTGACGAGCTTGTGAACATATACAAGGGCGCAGGGATAAAGACCTTTCAGGTAGACAATACCACCGGCGAGGGCAGTGAAGCTGTTAAGGCAGTGCTGGAGGGCAAGCTGTCGGCATTTACAGGAAACACGGGCGTTGGCAAATCGTCACTGCTCAATAATATGTTCCCTGCATTGGGGCTTGCCACCAACGAGATAAGCAAAAAGCTTGGCAGAGGAAAGCACACCACACGCCATGTAGAGCTATACAAGCTGGAGGGCGGTGGTTATATTGCCGATACCCCTGGCTTTTCGTCGTTTGATACCAACAGATATGATATTATTTTCAAGGACAAGCTTGCAGGCTGTTTTCCTGAGTTTCAGAAATACGAGGGCAAGTGCAGATTTCCTGATTGCAGCCACACAAAGGAAAAGGGCTGTGCGGTCATAGAGGCGGTAAAAAATGGCGAGATCGCAAAGTCAAGGCATGAAAGTTATGTGGAAATGTACGAGCAGGCAAAGCAGCTTAAGGAGTGGGAATACAAAAATGACTAAGAAATGCACTATCTTTTCAGGCGGTGAAGCGGTGTCGGCTCAGTGTGTGGCAGAATATAAGCCTTTTATCGACGATTCTCTTGTGATATCCGCTGACAAGGGCTATAAGCTTGCACAGGCAGTGGGCGTAAAGTCGGACATTATTATGGGCGACTTTGATTCCGCTGAAAAACCTGTTTTTGATAATATCGAGGTCTTCCCCTCAGAAAAGGACGATACCGACCTTATGCTTGCCATAAAGCAGGGCTTTGAGTCGGGTTGTGATGATTTTCTCATATTCGGTGCAACAGGTGGACGAGTAGACCACTTACTTGGGAATATCCAATCTCTGGGATATATTTTATCTTGTGGTGGTGAGGGAATGATAGCCGCAGATAGTGAGATAATTCGGCTTTATCGTGCAGGCAGTTACAGGATATATGACCGTGAGGGCTTTTCGTTCTCGCTGGTGGCATATACCGATAAGGTAGAAGGTCTGACCATAAAGGGTGCGAAATATGAAGTAGAGGACTGTCTGCTGACTAATACTTTCCCACTTGGGATATCAAACGTGGTGAAAGGCTTTGATGGGCAGGATAGAAAATATGCTGAGATATCATTCAAAAGCGGCTATCTGCTGTCAGTACAGTCAAAAATGGTAACCGATTTTTGATTTTTGAATAATATAAACTATAACTATTCGGGAGGTAATACTTATGAAAGTTGTAGTTGTAAAAAGTCCAAAGGTCATATCGGGTTTAATGAGGCTTATTTTCAAGATCAAAAAGGAAGAAGAATAGGATAACTGGCGGTACTCATGTGACCCGCCCCCTGTCAAGTAGACAGCGCAAAAAACAAAAATATTCTATGTTGTG
>OICB01000017.1_pt1 | contig 143251 bp, 148 predicted proteins | sample 1581121 | NCBI WGS metagenome assembly OICB01 (sample SAMEA3882544, study PRJEB24775) | human gut metagenome | biome: human-associated habitat; feature: intestine environment; material: feces | place: Netherlands | collected 2009/2010 | reverse complement strand
CTGGTGCAAGCAGGTCATTGCGACTTGTCTGACGGCATTTTTGCAGACAACGATATTGTATATCGGACTTCTGACGTACACTCAGCACCCATTGCTTGCTGTGGGGATATGCCTGTCGGCTAACGAAGTGCCGAGGATAGCTCAGATGTACGGGCTTGATACCAGCGTTAGAGTCAATATGATGAGTGTTAGTCATACTGTTTCTATGGGGGCTAAAGCAGTCGGTATGCTGAAACATAATGCATAAAACTTAAATTCATATTTTTATATTGCTTTCTATGATTTAATGTGGTACAATATGTTTGGATAGTAATAATTTCAATTTTTAGCATCAGCACACTGGAAATTCCAATAGATATTATTTCGTTAATGGTAAGTATATTGAGTTTATTTGATCTTGATTTTATCGGAGGCGGTAATATGGGATTTAAAGCATTTCTAAGAAAGGCTATAAGTGGCACTTTTGAGATGATTCTTGTGAATGTACCAAGTATGATGTTTTATTGAAATTATTATATATAAGTGCCATCAAGGGTTCGAATCCCTTGCATCTCACCAAGAACTCTGAAAGCAATTTCGGAGTTCTTTTTTTAGGAGGTCTGATAAAATGAAAACCTACATCTACCCTGAAAATCTGCGGGCAAACGTAAAGCTGTGGTTCTGGAACGTTCGGGATTTTATCATAATCTGCGGCGGGATAATTCTGTCGGTGATCGTGCTTGTAAATCTATGGAACGTTATCCCCATAGCTGCAACCGCTTGCTTTGCGTTTCTCTCCCTTCGGGTGGACGAAACCGCAATAATGGACTATCTTTTTAATGCTGTGAAGTTCTTTGTGACTTCGCAGCAATTGTTTTTATGGAGGAAAATATAGATGGCAAAAAGGAAAAATAACAGCGTTCAGGGTCTTATAGGTCTTGAACGCTTTACTCGTTTCGGCGTAAAAACCGATAAGGCTGAGATAGCGTTTTTCAGCGTTGAGCCGACCAATATTTCCGTGCTTTCTGCGGCGAATATCGACGTGAAGATACACCACCTTATGATGCTGTTAAGCACGATACCCAACCTTGAAATACTTGCTCTGGATTCCTGCGAGTGTTTCGACAGCAACAAAACCTATGTCAAAAAGCGTTTGCAGACAGAGCAGAATGAGGCGGTCAGAAAACTCTTGCAGGCGGACTATGATTTTCTTGACGAGATACAGGTTGAAATGTCCTCGGCAAGACAGTTTATATTTGCCCTAAGATTCAAGCGTGAGAAGGACGAGCAGATCTTTAACACCATTAACCGAGTGGATAAGGCAATAGCCGAGCATGGATCTGCGGCAAGGAGAATGAGCAAATCGGAGGTAAAAAGAATGCTTGCACTGTATTTTGGAACGAGTATTTCAGGCGATGAGATACCCGATATCGAGGGAGAAACCGAATTTGATTTGGAGGCGAAAACAAATGAGAACTAAAAAGCAGAAGAAAAAAGAACTGTCTGATGAGCAGCTTGAGATAGTGGAAGCAAAGGACTTTTTCGACCGCACCATGCCGGGCGTGATCCGCTTTTACACCGACCACTACATCTGCGGAAACTTCTACAAGTCCTGCTGGGCGGTGACGGAGTATCCGCCAAGTACGGAAGAAACGGCTATACTTGCTCACCTTGCGGACAGGAACGGTGTAACGCTCCGTATCTACAACCGCCTTGTTACAAGCATGGAGCAAAGGAAGATCGTTCAGCAGGCAATGAGGAAAAACCATATGATGACCACCACAAATGACGTCAACGAGAGCATAAAGGCTCAGAACAACATTGACGATGTGGTAGAACTGCTGTCGGAGCTTAGAAGGAACAAAGAACCCCTCCTGCATACGGCCGTGTTTATCGAGCTAAAAGCAAGTACTGAGGACAAACTGAAAGAACTGCAAGCCGATATTCAAATGGAGCTTACACGTTCCAAAATATCCGTTGACCGTTTGCTTTTGCGGCAGAAAGAGGGATTCTTGTCTGTTCATCCTGCGGGCAATAACGTATTCGCAAGTCAGTTTGAACGTGTTCTTCCTGCAAGCTCGGTGGCTGATCTTTATCCTCTGAATTACTCAGGAAAGACCGACAAAAACGGATTCTATATCGGCAGAGATAAGTACGGCAGCAATGTGCTTGTGGACTTCGACAGACGTACCGAGGACAAGACAAACAGCAATATTCTCATTCTCGGCAACAGCGGTCAGGGTAAGTCTTATCTTATGAAACTGCTGCTTTGCAATCAGCGTGAATCAGGCAAATCTATACTTTGCTTAGACCCTGAACACGAATATGAGGATCTGTGCAATAACCTTGGCGGCACATATATTGATATGATGTCGGGTGAGTTTATGATAAATCCGCTTGAGCCAAAAGAGTGGTCAGAAAATTCTCGCTTTGGAAATCAAGAAAAGGAAACCGATGACAGCCCTGAAACATTCCGAAAAGTAACCCGTTTAAGTCAGCACATCAGCTATCTAAAAGACTTTTTCAGAGCATACAAAGACTTCACAGACGCAGAGATCGACACAATAGAGATAATGCTTATGAAACTGTATGCACGTTTCGGTATTGACGATCTTACAGATCTCGATAAGTTGGAAAACTGTGACTATCCTGTAATGTCAGACCTGTATGAGTTAGTTGAAAAAGAATTTATGGCATTTGATAATGCTAAAAAACACCTCTACACCGAAGAAATATTGCAGAATATCTGCTTGGGATTGCACTCAATGTGCAAGGGAGCGGAATCGAAATATTTCAACGGCAGAACAAACATCAAAGACAGCGAGTTTATCTGTTTCGGAGTAAAAGGTCTTATGGATACAAACAAACGGCTGAAAGATACGCTGCTGTTCAACATTCTAAGTTACATGAGCAATCAGCTTTTAGGGCGCGGAAATACTGTTGCGGCAGTCGATGAGTTATATTTATTCCTTACAAATATGACGGCAATCGAATATATTCGCAACGGTATGAAACGTGTTCGAAAAAAGGAATCGTCTTTCATATTAGCTTCGCAAAATATCGAGGACTTTCTCCTGCCTGAGATCAAGGAATTTACTAAGCCCTTGTTCTCCATTCCGTCGCATCATTTTCTGTTCAATCCAGGAAATATCTCGCCAACGGCATTCATTGACACCTTACAGTTGGAAGAGTCAGAGTACAGTCTTATCAAGTATCCAGAACGAGGTACTTGCCTGTATCGGTGTGGTAATGAGAGGTATCTGCTGCAGGTCATTGCTCCTGCTTACAAGGCGGGTTTGTTTGGTTCGGCTGGGGGAAGATAGATTTTTATATGGGATAAATTTCTTGACTTCATAACTGAAATTTGATATACTATCTTTAACGAACTGATCGATAAAACGAAAGATATTTGAATGGAGTTATAGTGCTATGGAAATAAAAAAAGCCGAAATCAAAGATTTGGATATTGTTATTAAATTAAAAATGGATATGTTTAAAGAAGTAGGTTCAATAGTTTTGTTACAGGACAATGCTGAAAAACATATATATGAAAAATATAAGGAACTGTATCAGCAAGAGAAATGTTGTCATTATTTAGTGTATGAAAACGATAGTGTTATAGCGTGCGGTGGTGCAGTGATCAAGGAAGATGTTCCGTTTTGTTTCTTCAAAACTCCAATGTATGGATATATAATTGATGTATATTGTATTCCTGATAAAAGGAGAAACGGTTATTCTTCAAAAATAATAGAAGAGCTGATTAAATGGTTGAAGAGCAAAGGCGTTCATAATATAAAACTAAAACCATCAGCAGCAGGAAAACACTTGTACGAAAAATTTGGCTTTTGCGATTCTGGAGAAATGGAGTTGTGGATTTAATAATTGAATTGTTATTTGATCTATCAATAGACTAAAACTATATGTTTAATATACGAGTCGCAGTAAATTGCGGCTCTTTTTGGTGCAGAAACGTAGGCAGATAAAAATGCAAAAGTAAAAATACGGCATATGGAAAACACGTTATGCTGAGAACAACAGAAATATATTTGAGGATTGGGTTCGTCATAGTGGCGAGCCCATTTTGTTTGCAACGGAGCGTGGTGCACTTGAATATATGCACGGCATAGAAATGAAAACACAGGGTGCATTTACTGAATTTGAAGTTAGTGAGGTGATCTGATGTCGTCAGCAGTTGCGGTGGCTGTGAAAAAGATAGCCGTATATATTCTCGGAGATGAAAACAAGCGTGGCAAGCTGTTCGTGGCAGTCGGCAGTATCATCGCCGGCTTTCTGGGGCTTATGTTCCTGCCTATTGCTGTGATCTCAAGTATTGGAAGTATGAATATCGAACCGCCTGACATAGACAAAAATCTGTTTACAGAGTCAGCTTTGTTTGAGAGTCTGGACAGCGAACAGCAGGCGGAGATAACAAATATTCAAAATCAAGGGCAAGCCATAGAGGATGCTATGACAAATGCAGGGATGAGAGATCAGACGATCAAGGCTCAGCTGATATATATGTCATACTTTGATGAAGTGCAGAATTTCTATGCTGAGTCATATGCTGATCTCTTTGCTACTGCTCAGAATGACAGCGATTTGATCTCAGCTATAAACTCGACTTACGGTTTGGATATTAACTATGATGAGTTCGTCCGCACATACACTTTTGTAATGAACAGCACCATAAATGCGTTTATGTTTACTGATACAGGCACGAAAAATTGTGCTGATCTTGCGGCTTGGGCTGATAATGCTTACATCTCAGGCTGGGGATATATGAACGGTTTTATTGGTGAAAGGAATGAAACTGACAGAATACGTTATGCGGATAATGCAGGGCTTGTGCTGGGATATCTGAACTACAGTCCGACCGATAAAAAGTTTGATCCCGATTACGATACTCTTGTTTACACAGAGCAGGGTGGTATAGATACTATGCCTGAAGTTGTCGGGATAGGGTTGTTTGACGGAAGTCAGCACGGAATTTATGTTGGGAACGGAGAAGTTGTTTACAGTTCTGAAAGTGTTGGTTATGTCACAAAAGAGCCTGTTTCAAATGGCAGCTGGACAAGTTGGTGTACCTATGATGGAGTGACTTATCCTCAGGAGGTGACTGACGCTATTCAAAGTGTGAATGAGGACAGCTCATCAGAAAATTAATTTTATTGGAGTGTGATAGGTTGAAAAAATCAGTTACGGTAAATGTAAACGAGAAAAAGCTCTCGGCGATAGAAATGTATCTGGAGCAGAAGAACACAACTCTTGCTGCGGAGCTTGAAAAATATGCAGATCAGCTTTACGGCAAGGTCGTTCCGCAGAATGTGAGAGATTTTATTGATATGATGTCGGACAGAAAGCCTGCGAGAAAGCAGAAGATCACTGCTCCTGCCGAAACGGAAAAGCTGTCCGAGCAGTAATTCGCCACCGTTCGCACCGTGTGCCCTCGTGTGGCGTTTTCAGAGCATGAGTGGGGTAACTACCCTAAAGGCAGCTGGGGCGAATTTGGGGCGTTTTGTTGCAAAGTTTGAGAATGGCAGGGATCAGATGATTTCGGGTGGGTTTGAGGGAAAATATTTTATTGCAAGTTAAAGTTTCGGGGTTGAAACCCCGAAACAGTTACAGCGGACGGCAAAGCCGACCGCATTTTGCGAGATTTACAGAGTTTTCGGCAAAGGGGTTGTAAAATCGGGGATTTTGAAAATTAGGGGTTGCAGTGGCAGAAAACAGCGTAAAGCCAAGGATTTAAGAGGTGTTGTAAGATGAGTTTTGAGAATAAAGTAAAATTTGCGCTATGGGCATATCCCGAAACGTTGAAAGACGTGGAGGTTCACTACAAAAACGACAACTGCAAGTCGCAGAGTGAGTTTATTGAAAAAGCGATCAAGTTCTACATCGGTTATCTTGATGAGGAAAAAAGCGTGAATTACATTTCACCAATGATAACCGAAACAGTCAAAGCTACAATTAAGGGTACGGAACAGCGGCTTGCCCGCTTGCTTTTCAAAGTTGCAGTTGAGCTTGGCAAGCTGTCGCATATGACTGCGGCGATAAATGATGTGGACGATGAAACGCTTAGAAGTCTTCATGCCATGTGCGTTAATGAAGTCCGTAAAATCAACGGTATTATTGATTATGAGGACGCTGTGGAGTATCAGAAGGAGTGATTTTTAATTGCCAAAATTAATTGTTACAAGCCGCTATCTTAAAAGCGGCTCTGGGAAGAAAAAACAGCTGTACCATTATGTAAAATATATTGCAACCCGTGAGGGTTCAGTCCCGATACCGAATGCAAATGAAACAGCTCCTGCTACGAAAAGTCAGCAGGAGCTTATTTCATCTCTGCTGCACGATTTCCCCGACAGCAAAGAGTTATTTGAGTACGAAGATTACCAAAAGAATCCCACAATTAAAAACGGTTCAGCGCTCATATCGGTAATACTTGACCGAAACATGGACAGGCTTACAAGTCGTGAAAATTATGTAGGCTATCTTGCAAACCGTCCCGGAGCAGTCAAGTTTGGTTCGCACGGTTTGTTTTCACAATCGGACGAACCTATTAATCTTGAAAAGGTTGCAAAAGAGATTGCAAACCATGGCGGTAACGTTTGGACTCATGTCGTTTCGCTGCGCAGAGATAACGCTCAGGCAATGGGGTATGATAATTTAAAAGCGTGGCGGGAATTAGTCAAGCGGCAGATTTCTAACATTGCAAAGAATCAAAAAATTGATATGGCTAATCTGAAATGGTATGCCGCCTTTCACGATAAGAAAACGAATCCCCATGTGCATATCATCGTGTACTCCACAAACGAGCGTGAGGGATTTCTCACTAATCATGGTATTGAAAAAATCCGCAGTGGTTTTGCAAACGATATTTATGCGGACGAACTTCACCATCTCTACGCACAGCAGACCGATTTGCGCAATCAGATGAAAAAAGAGTCTGAGCAGTTGATGAAACAGCTTGCGGATAACATTTCACAGAATGATGTTGATAATGCAGAACTAATTGATCTTGTTGCAAAACTGCATGAACAGCTTAATTCTTCTAAAGGCAAAAAGGTATACGGATACTTGAAAGCGGATGTGAAGAAAACTGTTGATGAGATTTTTATAAGGCTTTCGGAAAACGAATCAATTCAAAAAATGTACTCCCTCTGGTGCGAAATGGAACAGCAGAAGCATGATGTTTATTCGTCAGCAAGAGTTCAGTTTCCGAAGCTTGCGGATAACAAGGAGTTTAAGTCCGTTAAAAATATGATCATTCAGACCGTGCTGGATATGAATAGTCCTGTTGTTGATATTGAGATTGAAGAACCGGAACTGACAGAAAAAACTGATGATGACATAACAGATATTCCTCCGCAGATTGATGAGTTTGATAATGCGATTTATTTTGATAATGACGATATGGCTGCCAATGGTTTTTCATGCAGCAGCAAAATCTCGCCAAAAGAACCCGATGATTCTCCGAAAAGCAAATATTATTTAAAATGGAGCAACGCATACAAAGAAGCCTGCAAGCTGATTTATAACAAGCAATCAAAGCTTGAAGATTTTCAAAAAGCGGAACAGCTCTTGCTCTCCGAATCAAAGTCAGGCAATGTCCTTGCTATTCACGATTTAGGAAAATTGTATTCCACCGACAAGCTTGGCGCAAAAGACGAAGAAAAATCATTCGCATTCTACCAAGAGGCATTGCAGGGATTTATGGAGATAGAGCCGGATTCGGACTATATGTTCCCATACGAACCTAAATTCAAGGGACAGGTCATGAAACCTGCGGATATGCGTTCTTACGTTTGGTATCGCATTGGTAAAATGCATTGCTATGGGTTAGGCACAGAACAGGATTATGAAAAAGCGTTTCAATGGTTTTTGAAGTCATCTCAGGAGGGCCACAAATTCGCACAATACAGTCTCGCTAACCTATACTATTATGGCAACAGCGTGGAAAAAGATTTGTCGCAGGCGTTTTTGTGGTATCAGAAATCGGCTTCTCAGGGTCAGCCGTATGCTTCTTATGCTGTTGCACAGATGTACAGCAAGGGTGAATATGTTGCTGAGAATAATGAAACCGCACAGAGATATTACAAAGCTGCATTATCTGGTTTCCTTGAACTTGAAAGCAAAGATCAGGCGGACGATAACCTATTTTATAAAATTGGAGTTATGTACAAAAACGGACTTGGAACGGAAGCTGATATTTCAAAAGCCATTGATTACTTCAAACGTTCCGCTGAGATGAATAACAAGAATGGTCTGTATGAATATGGCAAAACATTAATTCAAGGAAAATACATTGAGGCTGATTTGAATAAGGGTTTGGAGTGTATTGAAAAAGCAATGAAACTTAAAAATTCCAATGCAAAGCGTTTTTTTGCATTGGAATATATTTCGGGTGAATATTTTTCACAAGATATTGAAAAAGGACTATTTATGTTGACAGAATGTGCAGATAAGGGTGACAGTTTTGCTTGTTTTCAGTTGGGTCAGTTTTATTTGAAAGGTGAAATTGTCACGCAGGATTTAGAAAGAGCAGAGAAATATTTGCTGCTTGCAGAGGATAACGAATTCACACAGTATGCTTTTGGGAAGTTGTATTTGCAGGAAGAAAAGTATGATATTCAAAAGGCGGTAGATTACTTTGAAAAATCCGCTGATAAGAATATGTGGTCAAGCTATCAGCTCGGCAGGCTTTATCTTTTCGGAGCAGATGAACTTGAAAAGGATAAGGAAAAGGCTGTGGAGTGGCTCACAAAGTCCGCAAATGATGGTAATGAGTACGTTCAGAATATGCTTAACAATATTGATGATTTTGAAAATATGCTGCTTAGAAATACTGTTATGGGATTGTTTGTGAATTTAAGTCGCTGTATTGAGGATAATTATTCGCAGAAGCAGTGTTCTTTAAAAATACAAACTGATAGAAAGCTCAGAAAAATGATACAAAAGAGAAAGTCAGGAATTGGCATCAGAGAAGAACAAAATATGACTAACTAAGAAATATCTTAAAAGCTATATTCAAAGAAAAGATAGGTTTTCTCCCATATGTTGTGTAAATCTCCAAAGTAGTGTATAATAAAAGAGCTGAGACCCACCGAAAAAAAGTCTGTAAAAACGCAGTCAACTATGGTAAAATATAAATAACACAGGAGGCTGATTTTTTATGGGAAGAAGAAAAAGAGAACCAATGAGCGAAGGAAAAAAGAACATCATCGGAATGCTGCTCGAGGAGTATGATATCCGATATCACAGACCGCCTTCTTCCGCAGATAGAGGACTGGCAGAAACGTCCTCTGGGCGAGGTTTATCTCATTGTATTTATTGATGCTGTACATTTTTCTGTACGAGAAAACGGACAGATAAAAAAACTTGCAGCATATGTAATCCTTGCAGTAAGTTTGACAGGTCACAAGGAAGTTTTATCCATACATATCGGAGAAAACGAAAGTGCAAAATATTGGCTTGGAGTCCTGAATGAGCTGAAAAATCGCGGCGTAAAGGATGTCCTCGTGATATGTGCCGATGGTCTTTCGGGTATGAAAGAAGCCGTAAATACGGCATTTCCACAGACAGAATTACAGCGTTGTATCGTTCATCAAGTAAGAAACACGCTGAAATATGTTGGTGCAAAAAACAAGAAAGAATTTTCCAACGATTTGAAAACCATTTATCACGCACCGTCTGAGGACGCTGCGCTTGAACAGCTTGAGCGTGTGACGGAGAAGTGGGAGAAAGATTATCCAAACGCCATGAAGAGCTGGTACAAAAACTGGGATGTGATCTCACCGATCTTCAAGTTTTCCGCTGATGTGAGAAAGGTCATTTACACCACCATTGCGATCGAAAGCCTTAACAGCGGCTATCGTCGTCTGAACAAGCAGAGAAGCGTATTTCCGAGCGATACGGCGCTCCTGAAGGTACTGTATCTTGCAACGCATGAAATAGCGAAAAAAATGGACTATACCGCTGAGAAACTGGGGCATAGTTCTTGGCGAGCTGGAGATCATGTATCTCGACAGGCTAAGCTGAGCCGGCACAGTCAGTCTGCTTCCATTCCGCTACGCTCCATTCCAGCAGACTGACTGTTGAAGAACCTTGACAAATTACGGTATTTATTGTATACTGTAAAAAAATGAGCGGCTGTTTTTCAAGCCGCTCCACAATATCGTTTTTTATCACTGTTGTTGAATTTACAGAGATTTTTTCGCAGGTCCAGAGCTGCAGCTTATTTGGAAAAATCAGCCCAAAATTTCTTCGGACATGGAGAATAAAATCATCTCAATGTTACGCAAAAGGTGTGTCAACTGCTGACATTGAAGAGCATATCCGCAATATTTAGGTCTGAGCGTGTCAGAAAGAACTTATGGCTGATTTAAAATGTGTTTATCCCGCTGTTGATGTGCCTTCTGCGCATGATGCCATTGACGAATTTGCATCAATATGGGACAAGAAGTATCCAAAGATTTCAAAGTCATGGTATGAAAATCGGGCGAATCTAAGCACTTACTTCAAGTTTCTGCAGGAACTGAGAAAGCTGACTTACACTACCAATGCGATTGAGGGAATTAACAGTAAGCTGCGAAAGGTCACCAAAACAAAGTCGTTATTTCCAACCGATGAGAGACTGTTCAAAATGCTGTATCTTGCACAGAATACTTTTATGAAAATATGCAGATAAGACCGACGGTGGTTTCGACGATCTCATCAAATAGATTTGCTCTTTAATTTTGATATGCCATTCCGCAGCTATACAGAATTTAGAATCAGGTCATTTTTTGTCAAACTTGTATATAACACAATCTTAAAGTTTTGCATTTTTACAATGATAATATGTTCCGATTGCCCGGTCATCATATTCGTCAGTATATTTCAAGGTCGGCAAATCGCAGATGTAATAGTCCGCAAGTGAATTGTTGTGTATGGTAAGCTTTATGCCGTAATCGGTTTTGTATGCCGACTCTATAATTACAGTTTCCTCAGCCGCCTGGTACATTCTTTTCAGATATTTTTCCGAGTGCATATAATTATATATCAGCACAACCAAAATCACAGCCGCCCCAAGCAGTGCAGAATAAATTATCACGTTCTTTCCATACTTTTTGAAAAAATATTTCGCACCTGTTGACTTGCAGACTTTTTCTGTAATCCGCTCCCGTTCGGCAGCTGTCAGCCTGTAGGCATGTATTTTTTTTGACTTTATAAATCCCATTTGGTTTGCCTTTGAAATCATATATTGGTATGCCGCAGCTCTGCCTTTCAGTTTCCCGAAAATCACAGCCTTGCGAAGTAAAATGCACATTCTGTCCAACGCCTGCGGTCTGTCGCTGTCACTTTCCATAAGGCTTGAAAACAGCTCGTTTCCACCGTAATCAAGAAACTGCAAAAGGTTTTCACGCTTGTCCATTCTTATCACCCGACTTTGCAAGTACGTCTTCAAGCTTTGCTCCGAATTTTTCGTAAACCGTGTATGCAAGACTTTCAATAGGCGGCTTTGCGGCTTTCATCTTGTACATACGCTTGCCCTCACTGTCTGTGCAGGATACCAGACTTCCCACCTTTGTGGGATAGTTTTTGTTGTTTATCCGCTGAATTTCATTATAAAGTTCTGTTAGATGAGTGACATAAAATCCCCTTACCCCCACTGCCGCTATAATTTCAAGATGAATTTTTGCAATGTTTAAGCACTCAACTGGCGTGGTTGACTGAATGGATTCGTTGAGAATAACAAGACTTCTGTCGGTCATATATTCGCAGATTTTTTTCAGCTCCTTGATTTCCGTGGTAAATCGGCTTGAATTTATTCCGACAGCTTCTTCCTTTGGAAAATGGGTGAATATGTAATCGGCAGGGGAAATCTCTGCACTTTCCGCAGGAACGTACAATCCCATTTGTGCCATTAAATGACATACTCCCACCGCTCTTGCGAAAGTGGTTTTTCCGCCGTTGTTTGCTCCCGTCACCATATAAAACCGTGCGTAATCTGACATATCAATATCGTTTGCAACAATTTTTTCGGTCAGAACTTCCTGCGGATTTTGCGTAACAAGCTGCCTGTAGAAGTTGAGGTCAAAGACGTTTTTCAGCCTTGTAACACGCTTCTCAGAGGGGAGAAATTTCGGTCGGCACATTTTCATTCCCCTTGCCCTAACACTTGATATAAACTGTGCCGCTCCGCCATAGAAGTCAAGCTGTGATTCCAGCTCCGAAAGGTCTGAAAAAACCGAGGAACGATAGCTTTTAAGTGCTGCGGCAATCCGCAGGGCGAACTCCTTTGTGTATTTGCTCAGTTCACGGAAAAGGGCAGTGTCTATATCAATGGGAGTGTGCCTTGTTGCCGAGTTGAAATGCTCCTCGCCAATAAACTGCTCTCTGCCTGCAAAACTTTTGAACACAAGCTTTTCAAGAATATTTCCCTTGGGATAAATTTTGTCATATCCGATTTCAAGCAGTCCTGCACTGTCGGGATTCATAGCCGAATCAAAATTAACACCGATTTTTACGCTCCGTATGGTTTTTGAAAAGGTATCTTTCAGCTGTGAAATGCTGTATGCTATTTCGAAAATGTTCTCGCTTTTTGGCAGTTTTTCAAAAAACTGTGCAAGCCTTTTTACCGCTACCGACTTAATTGCGTGATTATACTTTGCAAAGAACCTGTTGATGTTTTCAATGCAGCCGAGAAATTCTTCAAGGCTGTCCATATGGGTCTTAATCTGCATAAACGAGTTGACACAATCAACATCTGAAAAGTCAATTCTGTTTCCTGCGAGTTCATTTATCAGCTGTCGAAATCTGCCGTTAAGTTCGGGGACATTCATAAAGTCCTCAAGACAATCCAGCCTGTAATCAAGGGTTTCAATGTCATCTGTAAACTCTTTCATTTTAGATGTTGCGACAGCAAAATTCATAGGTGCAATAAGTTTTGCTATGTTATCCGTTTCAAGATTGACCATAAAATCCTGCGGATAATTTTCATATTTTTTCTGCCGCTTTTTTGCATACTCCTCAGCCTCCGCCGACGGATAGAACAGATCTACATAATCGGTAATTTTCATTGTTTTCACTCCACAATTTATTTTGCTGTAACAATATTCCCGTCACTAATCTCAATAACCCTGCCGCATTGCTCCGCAATCTTCGGGTCGTGGGTAACTATAACAATCGTCCTGCCCTGTTTGTTCAGGGACTTTAAAAGCTCCATAATCTCAGCGGAAGTCTTTGTGTCCAGCGCTCCCGTCGGTTCGTCCGCCAAAATCATTGACGGTTCATTGACTATCGCTCTGGCAATTGCCACACGCTGCTTCTGTCCGCCCGAAAGTTTGCTGCATAGCTTTTTGGCAAGCTCCTCAATGCCTACCGATTTCAGTGCCGCAAGGGCTTTTTCTTTCTTGTCACTGACTTTCTTTTTGGAAAAATTCAGCGGTATCATCACGTTTTCCAGTGCCGTGAAATCCTCAACCAGTGCAAAATCCTGCATAACCATCCCGATTTTCTCGTTTCTGATTTTTGCATACTGACTTTCGGAAAGGTCTTTCACAAGCACATCATCAATGTAGTATTCGCCCTCCTGATAGTTGTCAATGCAGGCTAAAATATGCAGAAGCGTTGATTTTCCTGCACCCGATTTTCCGATAATCGCAATAAGCTCACCGTCCCGAATTTCTGCCGAAACACCGTGGAGAGCCTTGAATTCGTTGGCTTTCTTTGAATTATATATTTTTACTATGTTATTAAGTTTTACCATTACTATTCCTCCGATAATATTATTGCTTTTTTCAAAGCCTTTGGTGTGAGGATAATGCAGGAAATGATACAGGATACCAAGATATATACAGCACACACAATCAGGCAAATGGTGATCGGTTTCCAGCCCAATGTAATTACTGTTTTGCTGAACAATCCTGCCTTGTAGAAAATCAACGATCCTGCTATTGAAATTATCAAAGACACAATGCAAATCAGCCCATTGTAAATTACATTGATTGTAAGCAACTGTTTTCTTTTTGCACCACCCAAATACAGTATGGCTTCGTTTCTTATATTATTTTTGCAGTTAATCGCATTAACGCTCACTGACGCAATCAGTACAAGCAGGTATATTGCACACATTATTGGCATCAATGTGTACAACTCTCTATAAACAATGGTCTGACTGTTGTTGTTCAACTGAGAAAACTGTATCGCAAATGATAATACAGAAAGATTCTCGTTGATATATTTTCTGTTGTAAAGCTTTTCATCATCGGAAATATTCCGGTTGTACTTTATAAAAAGGGAGTCTGACATTACTGAATCCAAATCGGTTTTATTCCACTCCTTATCTGTAAAAAACAATACAGGTTCATTATATACAATGCTGTCCGCTGAATACCCAAGAGATTCGAGTTTCAAAGCAATCTCCTCGTTTGTAAAGCCTTTGTTTTTAAGCTGGTCATTCAGACAGTTGAAATGTGTAGAAAGCATTAACTGATAGGATGGTTCATTTGATTCATATTCCGAGTTTGCTCCAAGGTATTTTTCATTATCACCAATTACACCGATTATTCTGACCTTCAACGTTCCATTTTCAGTTTCAAATTCAGCAATATCATTAACATTATAGCCTTGATAATTTCGGGTAATTACAGCCTGCGGTATATCATCGGATTGCTTGGAATCAGTTATCCACGAACCTTTTTCTATTGTCGGGCGAAAAAGATTTGCAGAATAATCATCATATACAAGTGCATATGCGGTCTTAACCTCGTTAGTTTGTGTATCAACGCCTGTTTGCAGGGACGCAAAGTTTACAGACGAGATAAAATCAACATCTTTCAGCTGAGTTTTGATTTCATCTGTGTTTTCCAAAAGTCCGCCATTTTCATTATCTTTCAAAAAATATCCACCACAATACAATCCCTCGCCATTAAGCAGCGGTTTGACAGCCTCATATGAGGAAGCCTTTTCGTCTATTATCGATGTCATAATTATTCCGATAACAAAAACAGCAATCAGCTGGAGGCTTATTAAAACATTGATAAACGAGTGCTTTTTCAGGAAGATACCGATAACCCTGCCGTATAACTTAATTCTCATTTCAATCCCTCCTTAATTTTTTTGCCGAGATTATGATGAAGCAAAAACAGATTAAGAAGATACGATATTGCAGAGTAAATCAAAATTATTTCTGCGTAAACATATGGATTATATGCAGCTTTCATAAGCGGAAATTTAGCTGAAAGTACAGTAAGAATAAATTTATCATAGCACAAAGCTGAAATAATGCTTACAGGAAGCATAATAAGAATAATCTCATTTGCGGTTGATATGCTCAGATTTGAGGTTAACCCTCCGCAGATACGCATAATGGTCAGTTGTCTTGTTCTGCTGATAATGATGTAATTATACAGAATGGAAATGTTCAATGCCGAAAGAATGGCAATGATTACCGAAATCAGTACAACTGTTATGTAGTAGGAAGTGTTTGATGCCAAGTCGAATGCCGGTTCATAAAGAGTGATTTTATCTTTGAAAAATTCGCTGATATATGCGGTAAAATCATCATATTCAGATTTAGTGATTTTATTGTTGAGTGCAAGATAAACCCCGTCGTTCATAATTGTATCGTCGGGGACTGAGCTGAACGGAACATAGATACTGTAAAAAAAATAGCTGCTGTTAGCAGGGTTTATTGTGCCGATAACATCATAGCTCTGACCGAATGCTGTAACCGAATTTGTATATTCGGGTGCTGAAGTCGGCTGATTTACATTTCCGCTGCCCATTACAACAGCCTTTTTTTCTCCGTTTGAATATTGCTCCTGCGTGAAAAAACTGCCGTCCTTAATTACAAGGTCATCAATCATTGGCTGAAATACGTTATCGGAATATTCAAATTTTCCTTCAGAATACTGAAGATAGAATGCGACAGGTATTTCCTCATCAATTCCGCTTACCTGCGTGGACGAAAAACAGGTAATATATGAAACATCACCCATAAGCTTATTCGGCATATTCTTCACAAACTCACAAAAATTTTTTTTGTAATAATGTCATTTATGGAAAAACCGACAGCATAGCTGTCAATTTCGCCGTCCTCAATATTTTTGCTGTACTGATAGTACAATCCAACACCGAAAAACAAAACCCCGAATGAAACAAACATAGAAATCACAAGTAGAACCAGCATACCGGTATGATTTTTCATCATATTTCTAAGATTTTTCAGCGTGTACATTCTTTCCTCCTTCAAACCCATTAAGGCAATGCATTATCTGATGTTATTCAGATAATGCATTGCCTTTGTAAAATGTTCAATTGATTTTTATTAAAATTTCTTTAATGCATATTTAATTCGGAGCAAAGCCCGATGTAAGCGTAGCTTTTCATCGGCTGCGACGAAGCAAGCTTGCCGCAGGAGCTTTAGCTCCTCAGGGTTATATATTAGTAATCAGACTGAATATCCTTAAAAACTCTATTATCTTTCATGACTAGAGTTCTGGCAGAATACTTATAACTAGTATTACGGTTATGGGTTGTTGTTGCTTTCAAAAGCTGACCTTTGGACAGCGTACCATTTTTCCATCCAGAAGGAGTATAAGAACCGATTTTTGCTGCAGAAGTCTTGTAATAAAGGGGTGACTGTACAGAGTAATTTGTTTTTGTAGTTGAAAGATTCGTTACCGTTCCCACTGAATCTGTCTCGCTTGGAGTATAAGACGTATATGCAAGTATAATTCGATAACTATCCTCATATGATGCTTGATACGCACTAGCACCTATAGCACTCATAGAAGCCATTATCATAACAGCAGCACCCATAGCCGCAATTTTCTTCTTAAGTTTCATATTGAAAACCTTTGAATCAATCTTCTTCCTGCACAAAATGATTAATTCAGCTCAAAACTATACTAGTGTAGATCGTAATAGTCGAATATGCCAATCTTTTGAATTGTGTTTTTGATGCTTATCTCTTGTAAATGTTCTTAGGTTCTCTAGTCTGATATCCGCCGTATGCCGAAGCTGCTCCACAAGCCAAAATTGCTGTATGTTTTGCAATCTTCTGAATCATTTCAGCTAGTAGTTTTTTTAAACTTTTCACATTAATCACTTCCTCTCTCTTTAATCTTTGCTGCAATCATGAGCAAGGCAATTAAAAAAGTTGTTAATATAATCATTGTACCTAGATAACTTCTCGAAAGAAACAATCCGGTACAATTAATTATTAAAGTTATAACTATCCCTATTATTTTAAGCTTTATTCTTTTCGAATCATCAATTGGTTTATTCTTATTCTCTATAGGACCCAAGATAGAAACTATCAGTTCAGTAACACAGATTAAAACAATAATAATCAATAGGGAGAATTTATTAGAAAATATACTATTGGCTAAAGCGGTTAATATGAATGTAGTACACATCAATAGATTGCACCTAAAGTATGTGTCGGCATGATAGCCTCCGGTGAATGATCTGATAAGTATAAATAGTGAAAGAAAAACAATACTTTCGATTATATGATGAATAAGGATACCTGCTATTACAACAAGAACTATGTTAAGTAACGATGAAATACTTATTTCTATTCCATATCTATAAAAGTCTTGTACATCTGATTCATCACTGATTACATCTTGTTCCGTAATAAAATTAACAATCTGAGATACCAAGTAATTCATAATTTTCACCTTGCTTTTTTTGAATTTTACAATATAAAATATCTTTCGTCAAGCGTTTTGGCATATTGTGCAGTTTTCAGGCACAAAAAAATAACTCGGCATAAGCCGAGCTATCATATGAGTTAAGTTTCTAAGATTATAGAGCAGCAGAAAGCATTGTCAATTTCATAGTAATCATATCTTCCACTGTATTTATTTACTATGTCCCTAATAATAGAAGTGCCAAGTCCATGGTTTATGATATCTTTCTTTGTGGTTTTTAATTTTGGATTTTCGCTAATAACAGACTTATCTAGAGAATTTTTCACTATAAATGTATAAATGTTGTTTTCTTTACTGATTTCCAAATAGATAAACTTGTTTAAATCTGGCGGCATAGCTTCACAGGCTGTGATCGCATTTTCCAAAGTATTGCTCAATAAGTCACATAGATCAAGCTCATTGATACCTACAAAGTCATTTACCGTAATACATGACACCTTTATTCCTAAAGTTGATGCAGTAGACAATTTAGAGTTGATTATTGCATTTGCAACTGGATTATTGGTTTGAACAAATGTCATTGTAGCTTTAACAATGCCGTTGGATTGTTCAATAAATTCCAAAGCATCTTCGGTTTTGCCACTTGTGAGCAATTCATAAACGGTGGTAAGTTGATCCTTTATATCGTGCCTTATTTTTCTGATCAGCTCGTATTGAGTCTCCGCATTATTAACATACTGTTCCATATACTGTTCTTTTACGGATAGTACCTTCATATTCTTTATCTGAGCATTCTTGAAGAAGAGTGAATAAATAACGTAAAACATTAGGAAATTCAGTATAATGATAACCAGGTATGATAAATTGATGTATATTCTTTGCGTATCATCCGCATTGAGTGAAAGTACATGGAGAAGTGATACTAGAATAAAGGAAGATATTAATACTGTGATAATCGGAGACCAATCTGATATTGTATAACTGTCAGAGAATTTGAACAGCTTGATTATAATTTTCAAGGAGATCCAAAGAGAAATCTGGATTACAATCAAAGTCATGAATCTTACGCTATTATCATTTGTAATCAAGTCCTTGACGCTTATTCTATTTAGAGATGATAATAAATTAAGTTCAACAGAAGTGATAAGCAGCAGAATAATATTGGGAATGATCGTTGATAGTAGTTTTTTAATAATACTGTCGTTAAAGGCAATAATGGCATATACCAACAATATAACTAAATATAAAGTACTTGTAAATCCCTCATATAAAGTGATGTGATTTAACAGGGTTATGGTTGTTCCAAATATGATACTAAAAATCGAAAGAAATGTTTTTGCCTGTTTGAGAGATTTAGGATTTAGAAATCTATACACAAACCATGTCATAATAAAGCCCTGATAATAATTAATCACAAGCTCAAAGCATTTCCATAGCAAGTTCTTCATTTTGTCTTCCTCAAATACTGTGTTAATTTCTCATCAACAGTTTGTTTGTAGTTTTTACTCATATTTAATCTAAAGCCTTGCTTAAAAATTATCTCGTCTTTATTTCTATCTATATTAAAAATGTGACGAAGATTAACTAGAAAACTCTTGTGTATCCGAGCAAAATCATATTGAGAAAAATGAATCTCCAATTCACCAATATTACCTCTGATCTTTATCGGTTCGTTATGTTCTGAATGATAGATAACATAATGTTTACTGCTCTCAATATAATAAATGCTCTTTATTTGCAGCGGAACTCTTCCGACTTCTTTATTTTCCAAAATAATAATTGTGTTTTGCTTCATTTCATTGAAGAGCTGATTAACCACACTATGTAGTTTTTCTGTGAAAAAAGAATCATTGCTTTTGGTTATAAAATTCAGTGGTCGGAAATAAAGACTATCATAAACCAGTTCAGGATGATTGGTAACAAAAATTATGTAACAGTCGTTTGAACTTGAAATCTTAGCCGCTAATTGAAATCCGTCGAGCTCCGGCATATCAATATCGAGAAAAATCACATCAAATGGCTTTATTAAGTGGTGCTGGAACATTAATTCGCTTGAAACATAGGTCTCTAACTCAATATCTTCATTATTCTGCCTTGTAAATTCAGATTTTACAGCTTGTGACATTTTATTAACAAATACGTTATTATCATCACATATTGCCACTCTGAGCATATGTATTTCCTCCTTAAAATGTAGTATAAATCACAACAATTGTATTTGTGATATAATTTTACGACAAAATTCGCTGATTTTTATAAATAATACAGATTTATGACTTTGGACTATATTTATACTATAATAAAAGTGTTGGAACCGGAAAGAGAGGCGGAGCATATATTATGAAAAAGCAAGTAAAAAGTTCAAATGTTTTTGGCGAAAAGCAAAAACGCATTATAGCTAAAACATTGATCAATCTGCGAGAGCTAAACTTTCTAACACAAACAGATATAGCAAAACATCTTCATCTTTCTCCTAGCACGATTTCTCACTATGAAAAAGGATTAACTGTCCCACCTACAGAAGTTGTGTATCGACTTGCCGACTTTTATAACGTTACTACAGATTATATTCTCGGCAAAAGTGCAAGCAGGACAAATCTTAATGACACTTATGCAATAAAGCTAACAAATAAAATGACTATAGGCGACGCTGTAGAAATAATGGCAAAGATGGACAACGCAGAACGTGAGCATTTAGCGTATTTCATTGAGGTTATAGGAAAGTCAAAAAAATAATTCAATTTAGAACTCTGAATTTGTATCAGGGTTCTTTTTTATTTTACCATAATAAAACAGCAAGGTCAAGCATATTATGTTAGTTTTCTGATCTTTGCATTTCGTGCTAAACATCTTCACCTTATGCCAATTTTGTTGACATCGATAATGTAAAACGTATAATTAAATAAGACTCATGCATCATATGAAATTTAATAAGGAGAATTTTTATGACTATAAATGCTTGGAGAGCTTCAAATGTAAAAAATTTTGATCAATATACTGAATTGTACGATTTTGCAGGTGTTTCTGTTTTTAAAATCGTAGTTCAGTAAAGAACACAAAACATGACTGACAAACTCAGATTCGGTCAGTTCATATCCGAGAAACGAATACAACACTCTATGACCAAGCAAGAACTCGCAAGACAGATTGGGATATCTACAGCATATCTCAGTCAACTTGAAAGCGGAGCAAGAAGCAATCCAACTATTGAAGTGCTTGACCGAATGATTAATAAATTGCACTTGGACGAAGCGGAAACACATAAAATATATGATCTCTATGCAGCATCAAATGATACAATTAGTCCGGACATTATTACATATCTAAAGAGCAATAATATTGTAACAAAAGCGATTCGTAAAGCACAGGAAAATAGTGCAACAGAAAAAGATTGGCTTGATTTCATAGACCAACTTCAAAAATGAACAAATAATTTTGCGGTTTATGCCGCAAATTTATTTAGCATCAGTTTAGCTTACCAGCTAAACGTCGGAGGATTGATAGATTGACAATAGATAATATACATCATATACGCTGCCCAATATGTGGTGGCAGACTTTTTGATGTAATAACAGGAAAAGGCGAGAATAGTTATTTCGGTACAAACTTTGCAGTTATGATCAAGTGTTGGAAATGCCGAGAAACAATAACGTTAAAACCATTAAATAATATTAATTACTTAGTACAAGCATCACACGTTTGTTTAAAATCGGAGTAGAAGCCTGACAAGTAGCTTTTAAAGCTAGTGTCGGTTTCTATTTTTTTATTTTTGTTAACTCCATTTTTGCTTTAAGAGCAGAAATGGAGTTTTTTTATGCCCATTTTTAAATACTGGCAGCAATACATAGCCAAATATCCATAAGCCTTCGTTTTGATTCAGAACAAGAAAATCAAAACGGAGGAATAAAAAATGAGCAAAAACATAGTAAGTGTTTATGACACTATAACCAAAAGATACGTTGAAATTGAAGTAAGCGAAAAGATCCGCACATATTACAATAGAACCCAATGGAATATTGATGACAACAATAAATCGTTCTATAAGCACGAGATCCAGTTCTCTGCGTTAAAAGGAAACATTAACGGAGAACTTGAAAACTTTCAGGAGTTCCGAACAGAAAATGACGATGTCGAAAGAAGAGTGATACAGAATATTAAATTTGAAAAGCTGTATAGCTGTCTGAATGAACTTTCTGAGGATGAACGTAGGTTGATCTTTGCAATATATTTTGAAAATAAAACGGAAAACGAGGTGGCTTGTTTTCTACATAACACTCAGCAAAACATTAACAAAAAGAAACGTAGGATTTTATGCAAACTTAACAAACTTTTAAAATTGCAATAAAAAACGGTTGTTAAATATCCGACTTCTACCCCTATACAAGTGTAAGGAGAATAAAAGCTCCAAGTAACTTGACAATAGAATATCAACTCTGTAAGTATGTTAATCACACGGCCGGTATGAAATCTCGGCAGCCAAAGAAACCATACGCCAAGACTCCGAAAGGATGAGCGATAAATATGACGTTTCAAAATTCGATGCAGCAAAGGCAAAACTGGATGAAACGCAGTCGGCGATAACCAAGCGGCAGGCTCAGAGACAGATGATGGAGAACTTCATGAAGGTGCTGCGGTCGCTGCCGGAGCAGGTCGATTACTTTGAGGAAGGCACCTGGTACGCAATGTGCGACTTCATCACGGTCTACGGCAAAGATGACATCCGGGTTACCTTCCATAACGGATTGGAAATCCGAGTATAAAGATTACTCCCCACAACGGCTCACTTTGAACCGATGTGGGGAGCTTTTCTGTCTTACTTTGTAATAGCCGAAAAATCGGGCTCACCTTTTGTTATGATGCTGAAAATCAAATCTGCCGTTTCTTGACTTACCGCATCTGCATCGCTTTTGTCTCCATAACACTCCACATAGACATTCGTATTTCCAATAGAGAACGAAGCGAAGAATATTGCGGATTGCTCACCTCTGCTGTTGGGACTGGTAACAAAGTATCCCGTAGTGACAGGAATTCCGTTTACCGATGAGCTGCTTTCGTTTCCTTCCAGAACCACATCGCTTATTGGAAAATTATCCTGGGCAAATATGATTGTCGCATCACCGAGTTTTCCTTCGACTCGGAGCAGCTCCCCGTTTTCCTCTCGGAAAGTTCCGATGGCTGATCTTCGTTCAGTGGTTTCAGGAAGTATGGCGTCCAATTCTGCATCTGTCAGTTTACGCGATGAAACGGGATAGCCGACATGAATACTTGCCACGTTGGTACTTCCGATGTGATAGACAATGGAGTCACCGTTTGCAAGATTAACAGTATAACCTTTAGAACCAAACCATCCCATATTGCTGCCAACAATTCCTGTTACTGCGACTATGGCTACCAGGCAAGCGGCAACTGGAATCAGGAACTTTTTGAAATTCTTTCTCTGTGACATATAGTTCACCTTATCCTTTCTGTCATGAACAGAACGGTTCTTCTCTAAAATCGCAGAAAGCATACGATCATTTGCAGAATCGCTCGGTTCGATTTTGTCCCAAGAAGTAATGATTTTATTGTTCTTCATCGAAATCATCACCTAACCTTTCTTTGAGGATGGCACGAGCCTCGTGCAAATAATTACGGATTGTCGATTGCGGCTTTTTCAGGATGCCTGCGATTTCCACGCTGGTATATCCTTCATAATAATACAGATAGACCACGGTCTTATACTTTTCGGGGAGTTCCATAACCACTTGGAAAATATCATCTGTTTCGATATTTTCTGAGCTGGGGAGATTGTAGAAATCCTCGATGTTCTCGTGTCTGCGCCACCAATGCCGCAGGACATTTTTGCAAATGTTCGTGGCAGTTCTGATAAGCCATGCCTTTTCGTGTTCTTCGCTTTCAAAAGCGGGACCGCTCTTGATTAGCTGGAAGAATGTATCCTGAACTGCATCCTCGGTATCAGCAGGATTTTTCATGTAAGCAAAGCAGACGCGATAAACAGTTTTACTGTGGCGTTTGTAGATCTCCGCAATCTCTTTGTCCGTACGCAACAAAGATTTTGACATCTTGCCTTGCCCTCCTTTCACTACTAATACAATTGAGAACGCCAAAGTGTCGGATAAAAAAGAAAAAATATCAGAAACCATTATAACGCCAGTTTCTGATAGCAATATGATAAAATTGAAAATTCCGAGCCTTATCTACGGAAAGGTTACAAAATTTGAACCCGTCCGAGAAATTTGAACCCGTTTTTCTGTAAAAATAAAATTGTATCAGAGACGGCTTTTAGATAGATGAGGGAATAACAGGTACTCGTGAGGACAAGCGTGACGAGTTTCAGCGAATGATAAGCGACTGCCGGAAAGGCAAGATAGACAGGATATATACAAAGTCTATCAGCCGATTTGCCCGAAACACCAAAGACTGCCTGAAAAATATCAGAGAGCTGAAAAGCTTAGGCATAACTGTGCTGTTTGAAAAAGAGAATATCGATACTGCCGATATGACTGACGAGATGATGATAACCATTATGGGCGGTCTGGCTCAGGAAGAATCGGTATCCATTTCAAAAAACTTGAAATGGAGTTATCAAAAAAGATTTGAAAAAGGAATTGTAAATGTTTTTTCTGCACCATTTGGTTTTAAGTTAAATAATGGCGCATTGATTATTGACAAAATTCAAGCTCAGATTGTGGAAGAAATTTTTGATATGTTTTTGAATGGTATTGGTTATCAGCGAATTTCAGAAATCTGTCAGAGCAAGTACAAAGCGTATAAAGATAAATTCAGTTATTATGGCATTCGATATATTCTTTCCAACGAAAAATATATTGGCGATTCAGTTTATCAAAAAACATTTACGACAAATAATCTTCCATATAGAAAGATTCAAAACAATGGACAATTAAACAAATATTATATTCAGAATACTCATGAAGCAATAATTTCGATAGAAATATTTGAAAAAGCTCAAAAATTGATTGAAAGCAGAAAACATAAAAATATAGTGTCTGAATCACCGTTCAGAGGAAAATTGATATGTGCCAACTGTGGAACAAAATACAAACGCAAAGATAGTAGAAATAAAATATACTGGGTTTGTCGCAAACACGATAATTTAGCAGAATTGTGCATGAATAAACGAGTTGAGGAAAAGTTTATCAAGCAAAGTTTTATAAGACTTCACAATAAATTATGGCATGATTATAAGCAAATACTTGTACCTCTTCAAACAGCATTGCAGGACTTAAAATTCAGAAAATTCAGCGGTAAAACTCAAGTAATGGACATTAGCAAAGAAATCGCTAAGCTTCGTGAACAGACTCATGTACTTGCAAGATTGAAAACAAAGGGATTTCTTGACGAGGCTAAATACATTGAGCAGACTACTGAGTTTACGGCAAAGATCAATAAGCTGCAAGCAGAGCTGAAAAAGCTTACACGCTCAGACGATGAGGACGAAACACTTGATAAGATCGAAATACTTATCGACTTCTTTGAAAAAAGAGATAGTCCTATGACAGAGTTTGAAGAAACGGCATTTGAAAGCATTGTTGATAAGATAGTTGTTAAAAGTCAACATGAGCTGGAATTTCATTTGATAGGCGGATTAAAGTTTGAAGAAAAAATATAGCCAAACTGCCTTGCAAGTCAAATCGCAAGGCAGTTTTTTGTTGCTGTTGGTAATAGCTTTTGAGAAGAAAATGTGGTATTGTTGTAGGTCGAAAGGAGGCGAGATCATGGCTAAAAACAGAACGATACCGTTCGGATACTGTATGAAAAACGGTGAGATAACAACCGAGCCAAAAGAAGTTTACGCCGTTGTTAAAATATTTGACGAGTATCTGAAAGGCAGAAGTTTGTCTGAGATCGCAAAGCTTATGCAGTCAGAGAAAATTCGCTACAATGCTGATTCGGATAAGTGGAACAAGAACATGGTTAAGCGGATAATTGAGAATGAAAAGTATCTCGGTACTGACAAATATCCGCAGATAATTGATGATGATACTTTTAGACTTGCAAATAAAAAGCGGATACGGAAAGCAACTACACTTAATCTGATATCCGCTGATTTGCGAGAAATCAGGAACCGTACATACTGCTCCGAATGCGGTCACAAACTTTCAAGGATAGGCGGCAATTCAAAGTATGAGCATTGGGATTGCAAAAATCACGATTGTTACAAGCTTGAATATCGGATTACAGATCAAATGATCATAGGTGCTGTACTTAATGTTATTAATTCGGCAATAGCAAATCCAAGTCTGTTGGAATCGGGCGGCGAGATAAGCACATATTCACCTACTGCGGATATAGTCCGTAAGCAAAATGAGATAAACCATATGACGGATTCTGCCCAAGCAGATTTTGACAGAGTAAAAGCAGAGATCTTCAAACTTGCCGAGATGAAATATGATTGCTGCACTTACAATGACAGCCCGCAGAAAACAGAGGAAATCAAGGCTTTGCTTGAGAATCACAAACAATTAAATACACTCGATATTGGCTTATTTAAAGCGTGTGTTTCACGAATTTGGATAAGCCATTTTTGTGTCATAGAGGTTGAGCTTATTAACGGAATACGTATTAAGAATATTACGGAAAGGAATGAGAAAAATGTCCACAGCGCCGAATGTAACGATAATTCCTGCGAAAGTGCAAACAGCGGAAAGCAGGGATAAATACCACCAGTTAAGAGTTGCCGCATACTGCCGAGTATCTACGGCTCAGGAAGAACAGCAGAACAGCTATCAGGTCCAGATCGCATATTACACCGATCTTATCAACAGAAAAAAGGAATGGACGCTTGCGGGGATATTTGCAGATGAGGGTATAAGCGGAACTCAGACGAAGAAAAGAACCGAGTTTAACCGCATGATAAGAATGTGCAGGAACAAAAAGATAGATCTTGTGATCACCAAATCAATATCAAGATTTGCACGAAATACCGTGGATTGTCTTGAATATGTCAGACAACTTAAAGACTTGGGTATCGGAGTTATTTTTGAAAAAGAGAACATAAACACCTTAACTATGACATCGGAATTTATGATAGCTCTGTATGGAAGTTTTGCTCAGGCAGAATCAGAATCCATAAGTAAAAACGTAAGCTGGGGCAAAGGAAAAGCCTACCGTGAGGGCAAGGTGCAGTTCCAGTATAAATATCTGCTTGGGTATAAAAAAGGAGCAGACGGAAAACCGGAGATAGTACCCGAAGAGGCTGAAACAGTAAGGCTGATATATACGCTGTTTCTCGACGGATACAGCATGAGCAGGATAAAAAAGCTCCTCGAGAACAAAGGTATTTTGACTTCACAGGGAAAGAAAGTATGGAACGAATCACTTATCCGCAGCATTCTGAAAAATGAAAAATATGTAGGTGACGCACTCCTGCAAAAGACGTTCACTTCCGACTGCATAACCCACAAGGTGGTTAAAAATCACGGCGAACGTCCGATGTATCTTGTGACAGATCATCATGAACCCATAATCGACCGTGACACATACAATAGAGTTCAGCAGGAGCTTGCAAGGCGTTCCAGTAAACGAAAAGTTTCAGATAAAACAGTTACGGAACAAGGGAAGTATTCAAGCAAATATGCTCTTACCGAATTGCTTATTTGTGGACACTGCGGCACACCTTATCGCAGAACCACTTGGGCGGCAAGAGGCAAAAAGCAAATAGTTTGGCGTTGCATAAGCCGACTTGAACATGGAAAAAAGTATTGTCCCGACTCGCCTACGATAAAGGAAGAACAGCTCCACAAAGCTATAATCTATGCGATAAACAACTATTATTCATGCCGTAATGACATTGCAAGGATTCTTAAAACGAATATCGGCTCGGTTCTTGAGTGTCAGGGGCAGGAAGAGATCATAGCCATCGAAAACAGACTTAAAGAAATCGACCAAGCGAGAAACGATTTAGTCGGATTGATAGCTTCCGGCGGCTGCGATGAGGACAAGCTCGACAGCGAATTTGCAAAGTTATACCAAGAAGAACAGCAGCTTAGCGAACGATTGGAAACCCTTAAATCTCAGAATAAAACTTCGCAACAAACTCAGGACAAGCTTGATAAAATTATAGATATGATAGAGCATGAGAATTTTGAGTTGGAAACCTTTGATAATGTGCTTATACGAAAACTGATTGAGTGCGTCAAAGTACTGAGCAAGACCGAAATACTGGTTATTTTTAAAGGGGGATACGAGGTCAAAGCGGAGATTGAATAACGATTAAAATTTACGGCTTGCGATATATTCGCAGGCTGTTTTTGTTGGGAGGTGTAACATTGTCATCAAATTTTAACGGCATAAAAACGAGAAAATACGGCATTGAGATCGAAATGACTGGACTTACACGAAGTCAGGCGGCAAAGGCTATGGCAAATGTCCTTGACGGGCGTGTTGAACACGAGGGTGGAAGCTATGACAAATACATTGTAACTGATTCAAAGAACAGAAAGTGGGCGATAGTTTATGACGGAAGTATCAACTGTTACAATGCCAATGGTGAACATGCGTCTAAATCTTACAGCGTGGAAATGAATTCTCCTGTGCTGGAATATGAGGATATTCCGCTTTTGCAGGAAGTTGTCAGAGCATTACGCCGTGCAGGCGGAGTAACAGGTCCTAGATATTGTGCAGGCACTCATATACACATTTCAGCCGAAGATTATACACCGCAGCAGATACGAAATCTTGTAAACATCTTCGCAAGCAAGGAGAACTTTCTGTGGGACGCTTTGCAGGTATCATCTGCCCGTGAATCCTACTGCCACAAGATGGACAAGCAGTTCATAGAGAACATAAACCGCAAGAAACCCAAAGATATGGAGGAGATAAAAAAGCTTTGGTATCGTGGAAGGATGAGTGAGCAGTTTCAGCATTATTCAAACAGCCGATATGTGATCTGCAATCTGCACAGCTTTTTTCAGCACGGGCATTATGAGATAAGGGCGTATAATGGTTCACTTCATGCCGGTGAGGTAAGAAGTCAGATTGTGCTTGCATTAGCCATAAGCAATGCGGCTATGACAAAGAAATACTGTTCTCCTCACGTTTCTCAAAGCGATAATATGCGGTACAGCTTTAGAGTATGGCTGCTGGGATTAGGACTTATCGGTGATGAATTCAAAAATTGCAGGACACATCTGCTGAAACATCTTGAGGGTGACATAGCCTGGCGACATCCGGAGGACGGGATTGCTGCAAGGGCAAAGCTAAAAGAAAAACGAGAGCTCGAAAAACAAGCGGCTCGTGAGCGGCGTGCCGAGCCTGTAAGCGACAACAGCACACAAGCCGAAAATGTACCCGAAGAAAACAACGAGCCGTCAGAAAGCGAATGTGACGGTGTTGAAGAACTTGAAATGAGTATGTAAATTTGAAAAGGAGATTTTTATGGAATACAGAAGATTATATATCGCTTATGGCAGCAACATCAATCTTGAACAAATGGCAAACCGCTGCCCGAATTCAAAGATCGTAAGCAAGGAGATGCTGAAAGGATACGAGCTTGAATTCAGAGGTGTTGCGACGATCGTGCCGAATGATAAATCGGAAGTTCCCGTACTCATATGGGAGATAGACGGACGAGATGAGCACAGTCTTGACAAATATGAAGGCTTTCCGAACTATTACCGCAAGGAGCTTTTTGAGATAGATGTTAATGGCGAAAAGAAAGAATGTATGGCATATCTGATGAACAGCGGTCACATTTCACCGCCTATGAGCTATTACTACAACGTTATAAAGCAGGGTTATGAGGCGAACGGTATGGATACAAGCTATCTGAGAGCGGCACTTGAAAAGTCGGTTTGCGAACAATGTTTTGATGAAATTCAAGATGAAGAGCTTGACGAATATGATGATCTTCAATTGAAGCTTTAAGGAGGTGGTGAAATGAGATACAAGGATTTTTATGTGAGAATTACGCCTGACAAATATATCCCCAGGGTTGACAAGAAAGGCAATAAAATTCTCTGTGAGGGCTTTTTGATACAGGTTTTCGCTGACGAAACCGAGCAGGTCGAGATATACAACTTTTCTGCGGCTGTGGGGTTTGAGATACTTGAGGACAGTTTGGCTGAGGCGGAACAGTTTGCGAAGGATTTTATTGATTGTGAGAACAAAATATATCAGATAGATTCCAACCCGATTGTCACATAGAAAATGTGCATTTTGTGTCTAAAATCTTCACCTTATGCCAAATTCGTTAACAAATTAAATTTACGTAGTTATAATAATATTATAATTCTGCTATAGTGCATTACGTCGAAAAAGCTACTAAATCTTTGTGATTTATGAATTGAAAATGCACCGCAGTATTTCGTTTATTTGAATTAACAGCAAAGAGAGGGCTTGTAATGAATTGGGAAAAGCTTTTATGCGAAAAACGGAAATCCAAGTCTAAATTTAATAATAAGGATTTACGCAATGAATTTCAGAAAGATTATCACAGAATAATATGCAGTGCGTCATTCAGACGTTTGCAGGACAAAACTCAGGTATTTCCGTTGGATAAAAGCGATTTTGTGCGTACAAGGCTGACCCATTCTCTTGAAGTTTCCTCATTTGCCAAATCATTAGGGCAGACCGCTTTTCAGTATCTGATCGACAATAATATTGATGAAGATATAACAGCGGAAACTAAGGACAAGGTATGCAGTATACTTGAATGTGCAGGGCTGCTGCATGATATAGGCAATCCTCCTTTCGGACATTTTGGTGAAGATTCCATCAGAAACTGGTTTGAAGCAAATCTAACGAAAATTGAATTTGACGGAACTACGCTTGATCGGTATTTAGACGAGCAGATGAAAAGCGATCTGCTTCGTTTTGAGGGTAATGCCCAGGCTCTTCGCTTGCTGACAAAGCTGCACTATCTTGTTGATGAAAACGGTATGCATCTTACTTATGCTTTGCTCAATACGCTGATAAAGTATCCGATTTCATCTTGTGAAATAGATAAGCAAAGTGGTAATATCAAGACTAAGAAGATGGGATATTACCTTGCAGAAAAAGAGCTTTTTGAAGATATTACATCTTCGACCGGTGCAGCAGATTGCCGGTATCCGCTTACATATTTGCTTGAAGCCGCCGATGATATAGCTTATCTGACAGCTGACATAGAGGACGCAGTAAAGAAAGGGTTTCTCAGTTATGACCAGCTTCTTGAAGAGTTAAGAAGTGAGAAATACATAAGTAAATGCGCCGATGAAGATGAGAGAAAAAATTATACCAATATGATCGATTGGTTGGAAACAAAATATCAAAATGCTAAAGCTAAGAAAATAGCAAATCCCGAGCTTAATGCGGTTCAGAATTGGGTTATCAGTATACAGGGAAATCTTTTATACTGTGCTTCATATGGCTTCACAAGAAATTACAGAAGTATAATGGAAGGCACATTCACTAAAGATGTGCTTTCTGTATCACGTGGAAATGCTATGTCAAAGGCTTTAGGGGGTATAGCATACGAGTATGTTTTCCGTTCTAAGCCGATACTTAAAATGGAGATCTCTGCGGGTAATATAATCAATTTTCTGCTCGACAATTTCATTCCTGCGGCAGTTAATTTTGATACTGGAACAAAGCTTTCACCTATGAAGGATAGACTAATGAATATGATTTCTGATAACTATCGTCAGATTTACACAATATATTCTGAGGGTAAGAGCGATAAAGAAAAGCTGTATCTCAGACTGCTTCTGGTAACTGATTTCGTCTGCGGCATGACTGATAGTTATGCTAAAAGGCTTTATCAGGAGTTGAGTGGGATTGAGTGATGGAGGAACTTATTATGTTAATTGATGAAATTATTAATTTTTGCGACGCTGACTATGATTCAATAGAATGTAATTGTGATGATTGCAGCAATGCTACAATATGTGGGCATGATTGTAAAGAATGTCTTGATGATATACATTATCATCGTAATAATTTACGATCAGATTATAGCTGTAGAAAACTATTAGATTATTATGTATGTAGATATTCATATAAATATTGTTCAGAAATAAGGTATGCTCTTCAAGAAATTGATCATGATAGATATAGGGATTTTAGTATATTATCGTTGGGATGCGGTGGTGCTGCTGATTTAATGGCTTTTGATGAAGTGTGTAGTGAAAAAATAAATAAATATTATGGTATAGATATAAATGAATACTGGGATACTATCCATGAACAAATAAAATGTGTTTCGGGCTACAAGGTGAATTTTTCAACTAATGTAGATGTTTTGTCTTATCTGCGAACAAATAATATAATGAATTATAATGTGATTATAATTGAATATCTCATATCTTTTTTCTATAAAGAAATTGGGGAAATGGGCATAAGTCAATTTTTTGATGATATTATTGAGAGCATTGTTTCGAATAAAAGATATGACACACCAATGCTGATAATAATTAATGACGTTGATAGTTGCTATACCGGCAGAGATACTGTTGATATGCTCATTGACAAATTAAATAATTTGGAGTATAATTTTACATATAGTAAAAAAAGATTTTCACCGTCGAGTTATTATAGTGACTCTGAACAGTATGATACGAATGAAAACTTTTATGTTATAGACTATGACTTCCAACAAAAATATTGTGTAGCGAAAACGTGTAACAGTGCACAATTAATAATTGAGGTGGAATAATTAAATGATAATCAGTGCAAGCCGCAGGACAGATATTCCTGCTTTTTATTCTGATTGGTTTTTCAATAGAATAAAAGAAGGATATGTTCTTGTTCGGAACCCCATGAATATACATCAGGTTAGTAAAATAAAACTTTCCCCGGACGTTGTGGATTGTATTGTGTTTTGGACAAAAAATCCTAAACCTATGCTTGATAAACTTGACGAATTGAAAGATTATAGATATTATTTTCAGTTTACCTTGAATTCTTATTCTAATGATATTGAACCGAATGTTCCATCTAAAAGTGAAGAAATAATTAATACTTTCAAGCAATTGTCTGATTTAATCGGTCGTGATAGAGTGATTTGGAGATATGATCCGATTATTCTAAGTGAAAAATATACAGTACAATACCATATTAAGTATTTTGAGAAGCTTTCTCAAATTTTAAATGGAAGTTTTAATAAATGCGTTATAAGCTTTGTAGATTTTTATAAAAAGAATGCTCGTACTTTAAATGAGAGTAAGATAAATGAACCTGTAAAAGAAGAAATAAATCTTATTGCAAAAGCATTTAGTGAAATATCAAAAAAATATGATTTTGAAATCAATACTTGCGCAGAGAGCATTGATCTTTCTTCATATGGGATAAATCACGGTAAGTGTATTGATGACAAATTGATAGAACAACTTTGCGGCTGTAGGATTTCAGCAAACAAAGATAAAAATCAGCGTGATATTTGTGGTTGTATAGAGAGTATTGACATTGGTCTGTATAATACTTGTATGCATAAGTGTAAGTATTGTTATGCCAATTATAGCTTAAAAACAGTTGATGATAATTATGCAAAATACAATCCAAATTCACCATTGTTATGCAGTGAATTATTAATTGAAGATAAAATAATTGAAAGAAACGTTAAATCTTTAATAGATGATCAGTTAACAATGTGGTAATAATTTGACGCTTTCATTCTCTATCATTGCTTTTAAGAAAAATGTTTTTTCATTTATAACACAAACGCTTAAACAATTCATCTATTTCATAGTCACAACACAAGTTAGAAAGCTTGCAAATCCTTTATTTACGAGGGTTTGCAAGTTTTTTGTTTTACAATAAAAACAGCTTCCGAACAGCCGCTGACAACTGCTCGGAAGCTAATGCTTTACCTATCATATATCGCTTATCCCTGCACTATCTTTCTTCTTGCACATGATCCTATACCCCACTCTCCCGTAAATAAAACTCAGAACCCAGCCTGCCGGCATCGACAGCCATACTGCCGATACGCCTATGACCGATACTAGAGCGTAGGTAAAAATGATTCGGAACGTGAGATTTATTATGCTTCCGGATAAAAACAGCTTCAAACACCCAAGCCCCCTTAACATTCCGTTGAAGCTTGAATTTATTCCCATTATTATATAACAAAACGCAAGGTCTGTCATGTAGCCCATGCCTGTTTCTATGGCGGAAGCTGAGGAGCTTGACAAGTCCATAAAAAAGCCCAAGAATCGCCGTCTGAGAAGCATTATCACTGCAAATTCTATCACCGCTATGCCTGCGCATAACAGTACGCTCGCCTTGTAGCCCTCTCTGATACGATCTTTTTTGCCTGCCCCAAGATTTTGTGCCGTGTAGGTGGATACCGCATTTCCGCAAGCTATGAACGGCATTATGGCAAAGGAGTCTATCTTTGAAGCCGCCGTGTACCCTGCAAGCACGTCCGAGCCAAAGGGATTGACGGCAGACTGCACTATTAACATTCCCACCGACACCACTGACTGCTGTATCACCGATACTGCCGCATAGGACGACATCTCTTTTAACACTGCCCCCGAAAAGAAGCTGAACTCTGCTCTTTCATGGTCTTTTATGTATACCTTGTCAGTAAGAAGCAGAAACGATATCACTGCCGATACTCCCTGAGCAATGAAAGTCGCCCATGCCGCACCTGATACGCCCATGGAAAATCCCCCTACAAACAAAAGGTCAAGCCCTATGTTCAGCAAAGAGGACATCACAAGCAGATGAAAAGGCGTCTTTGAGTTGCCAAGAGCACTAAATACCGACGCTTGCACATTGTAAAGAAACATAAACGGCATACCTAAGGAATATATCCGCAGATAGTCTGCAGCGTCATTTATGATATTCTGCGGCGTTTTCAGAAGTCTTAAAAGCGGCATACTAAGCACCACCCCAAGAACCGCTATCAACGCTGCGACCATAAGTGAAAATATCAGCACAGTGGAAATGCCCGTCTTGACCTTTGACTTGTTCCCGGCACCGCAGTATTTCGCTATAAGCACCGATGTTCCTATGCCCGTACCAGTTGCAACGGCTATCATGACCATTGTCACTGCAAAGGAAACTCCCACCGCCGCAAGAGCTTCGTCACCATTTATCTTGCCCACTATTATGGTATCCATGGTGTTGTAAAGCTGCTGAAAAAGGTTTGCAAATATAAGAGGCTGTGCAAATCGGAATATTATTTTCTTAGGGTCGCCCTCTGTCATTATTACATTTTCTGGCTTATTCTTCAAATTCTTCACCGCCTGTGAATGTGGGTATGTATCTTTGCTGGGTTACGTCAAAAAGCCCTTTTTCCGTCATCCCCACCTCTGGGATAGTCTGACACAGCGACACTGTAAGCACCACCGTCATACGCTGTATGTTTCCCCCTGTGAGGGCAAGGGCTTCTCTGAAAGCTTTCTGTGCCTTTATCTCGCCTATGATGTTTTCACCGCTTAGTATGCCTGCCACAGGAAGGGAGTAAAGCCCTGCCACCTTGCCGTCAATAGCCATAGCCGCACCGCCGCCATTCGCTTCAACAGCTTTCACAGCGCAAAGCATATCCGCAGGGTCAACGCCCGATACAACGACATTATTGCTCTCCTGAGCAAAGCTTGCGGCAACAGCTCCCCTTTTAATGCCAAGACCTTTTATAAAGCCATTGCCTATCTCACCGCTCCTGCCGAAACGCTCCACAACGAATATGGGCAGAATATCGGCTTTTGTATCACCGCATACAATGCCGTTGCTGACTTCAAGCCTGCCTTTTACAAGCCTTGTGACTATGCCACCCTCGGGCATTTCAATTGCATTTGCAGTAACATAGCCCCTCTCAAAGCCTGCTTTTATCTCAAAAGAATGGCTGTCAAGCCCTCTGGGCAATATCACAGTGTTTTTAAGCTCAGGATAGCAAGTTATGTCAAACTCATGCCTGCAAAGAAACTCGCCGTTTTCAGCCACAAGCCTGCCCTGGTGAAAGACCTTTTTCACTGTCATATTTTCAAGGCTATCCATAAGCAGAAAATTCGCCTTTTTTGAGGGAGCCACCGAGCCTATGATATCGTCAACACCATAGTGCCTTGCGACGTTGAGAGTTGCCATTTTTATTGCTGACACAGGGGAAACACCGCATTTCACTGCAATGCGCAGAGCATTATCTATACAGCCGTTTTCCTTTATATCCTCCGCAGACTTGTCATCAGTGCAGAACATTATATCGTCCGTTGGGATATGATTTTTTACTATCCCCTGGCAAAGAGTTCGGCAGTTCGGCTCTATAGTTCCCTCTCTTACCAACACCGCCATTCCGCAGGCTAGCCGCTGCTCAAGGTCGCTTATGCTTTCGCACTCATGGTCGTCACAAAGCCCGGCGCAAGCCGCCTGCTGAACGTCACGAAATCCCATTGACGGACAGTGACCGTTCACCTTTACACCTGCCATTTTTGCCGCACCGAGAAGCTTTATTATCTCCTCATTCCCCACCACAGCACCGCTTATCTCACCCACAGTTTTCGCCCTGCACTCTTTGATAACATTGGTGATATCGTCTTGCGTTTTCAGAGTAGAAAGATACTGCGAAGAAAGCTGCAAAAAGCTCTCTATGGGCATTTCCCCAAGCATTTCACATATAGCTTTTATGCCCTTAAGATCAAGAGTATTCGACATCTGCATAGGGTCAAAGAATACACAGCCCGTTCCGTGTGGCACTGCGCCCTCGCAGTATGCAAAAGGCGTGAGCTTTGAGGACTCTATGTGCATATGAGCGTCGATAAAAGAAGGCGCAAGATACATTTCTCTGCAATCAATAAACTCTGTTGCTCTAGGCTCAAAGTCAGGGCAAACTGCGGCGATAATGCCGTTTTTTATCCCCACCGAGCCGCTGTCTATTATCCGTTCTCTGTAAACGTCAACTATCATTGCGTTGTAAAAATAAATATCAAAAGGCAGCTTACCCTTAGCCGCCAGTATAAGTTCCTTTAGCTGCCGATCATTCATAAGCTGCCTCTTTCAGATACAAATATTATCAGTGTTTATATAGCGACTTGTTCAGCGCAAGATTGCAAAGCACATTGATTATACATCTTGACGCCGCAAGTGAAGTTATCTCGCTCACATCAAACGGAGGAGATACCTCCACAACGTCCATTCCACAGATACCGGGAGCTGTCACGAGCTTGAGAAGCCTTAAAAGCTCTCTCGGGAGCATACCACCAAAATCAGGTGTGCCAGTACCCGGGCAGAAAGCAGCTTCCAGAACGTCTATATCAAGGCTCACATACACTGCCTTACAGCCCTTCCATGCGATATCGAGGGCAAGCTCTGCCACCTTGTCGATACCATACTTGTCTATATCCTCCATTGAGATCGCAGTACAGCCGCTGTCACGGGTGAATTTTGACCATGACTTGCAGCAGTTTCCGCCTATGCCTATCTGCACAAGATTTTTTGCGCTGAGGTTAGGCAGGTGAGTGGAATGATACCATTCTGTGCCGTGCATTTTTTCGTCCATTTGGATAGCGTCGCAATCGCTGTGGCGGTCGATATGGATAACGCCGATATTGCCGTCGATATACTTTGAAATGCCCCTGAGCGTAGGGAAAGTGGTAGAGTGGTCGCCTCCAAGAACGATAGGCGTTACTCCCTGAGAGAATATATATCCTATGCCCTTTGTTATCTGGTCGAAAGTCTTTTCGGCATTTGCAGGAAGTGTGTAGATATCTCCTGCGTCGCAAAGCTTTATGTTTTCGTATAGGTCAACGCCATAGTCAGGGTTGAAAGGGGATATCTGCGAAGAAGCGTGTCTTATGCCGGCAGGGCCAAGTCTTGTGCCTGAGCGGTTTGACGCTCCGCTGTCATATGGGATACCCACCACTGCAACGTCATATTCCGACACCTTATGGATATCCTCGCAGAAAGGACTTCTGAGAAAAGTTTCGTGGCTTGTGTATGTAGGGCCGAGATTTGTTCTTGCAAAACAGCTCATGCCCTCGCTTTTAATGCTGTCCGCAGGCTCTAATCCAAACTCAACGGCTCTCTTTGCCATTGTAGGAAATCTTGTGTTGCCAAATTCATCAAATCTTGCCGCCGTTTTCATGGCGTGCAGTTCATTTCTGTCTATCATGATCATTTCTCCCTGCTTTCTTTTATAAGCGGAAACTGAAGCTCCGCTATAGTTTCATCACTGTTGTCCGTAAGGGTTATGTCTATACGGTATATCATCACCCCGACGTTTCCAAGGGTGTAGCCATGCTCCTGTGCAAGACAGCGCATTTTCATTATAAGCTCACCGAAATAGCTGTAGCAATTCCTGTGAAAAGCGCAAACGTATTTTCCTCCTGCCACTGTTGTGAAGCTTTCCTTGTCAGCCTGATCTGCCGAGCAGAACACCATAGGGCAGACCTCGGAATCCATATCGTCAGGGTCAACTGAGTTTTTTATGGTCATTGCCACCTTATCAGTGGCAAGCACAGGTGAAGTTCCGCCTATAGCCTCCTCAAGCTTCATAAACTCTATACCGGTGAGATTTGTTCTGAACTTGTTGCTCTCCCCTTTGAGGGCATATCGTTCAGGAAGCTCCCTTATAACAGGGTCATCAAGCTTGAAATCTGTGTTGTTAAGCTCTCTGATAAATTTAAGCTTTTCTTTCAGCACACGGCTTATTTCAAGCTTATCCGCTATCTCCTGCTGTAAAAGCTCATAACGCTGTCTGAGAACACGCTCGGACTTTTCAAGGTTTCTGTCGCTGAAATAGTCCTCTATTTCTTTCAGTGATAAGTTCAGCCTGCGAAGCTCTTTTATAGTGCCAAGCTTTTCACACTGCTGTGCCGAATAAAACCTCCGCCCTGTGAGCTTGTCAACATAGTCAGGTCTTAAAAGCCCTATCTTATCGTAATATCTAAGCCGTTCTGTAGGTATGTTTCGATACTTTGCTATCTCGGTTATGCTCAGAAGCTTTTCCCCATTCGGGACAAGCTGTCCGTTTTCGTCTGTATAAAACACAGTGTATTTCATATCATCAGTCATATCTTGTCCCCCATTCCAATTATTATGACAGCTTATTCAAGAGCCTGCTCGTCCTCTGCCCCTGTTCTTATCTTCACAACGTTTGCAACGTCATAAACAAATATCTTTCCGTCGCCTATCTTGCCCGTATAAAGCACCTTTCTGATAGTGTCAATAAGAAGTCCAAGAGGAACAGTGCTTATAACTATCTCCACCTTTATCTTAGGCAGAAGCCTTGATTCAAGCTCAGAGCCTCTGTAAAGCTCAGTGCTTCCTTTTTGTATTCCACAGCCGCTCACCTGCGTAACTGTCATGCCTGTTATATCAAGCTTATCCAAAGCATTTTTCAGCATCTCGAACTTTGCGACGTTCATAAGAACGACCACCTTGTGCATCTTTCCGTCCGCCTTGTAGTCAGAAGCGTTAAGCTCTGAGGCTTCGTCTATAGCCCTCACCTTTGAAGGCTCGTCAGCGGCAGCGGTGATGAACTGAGCAGTGTTGAGAAGGTCCGCATAGCTGCTTGAAAGTCCATGCTCGCACTTGTCAAGACCAACTATCTCTGTGTTCTCGCTAACTCTCAGACCCATTGTTTTCTTTATCACGGTGAACACTATCACCATAATAAGCGCTGTCCATGCCGCCACTGAAAGCACGCCTGCAAGCTGTATAAGCAGATCCTTCGGGCTGCCTGAATATATAAGACCGCTTTTCTTTGCGAAAACGCCCGTCATAAGCGTTCCCCATGCTCCGCACAAACCGTGAACACTTACCGCACCCACAGGGTCGTCAGCCTTTAGCTTTGTTATAAGCTCAACACCAAACACCATTACAAAGCCTGCTGTTATGCCGATAAAGAATGCTCCTCCTGCCGAAACTGTGTCACAGCCTGCGGTTGAAGCCACAAGTCCTGCAAGTGCTCCGTTAAGGGTCATTGTCACGTCAGGCTTGCCGTAGCGCACCCATGTGATGAACATTGCAGCTATTGCGCAAGCCGCCGCAGATATGTTTGTGTTAAAGAAGATATCCCCAAGCTTTGCCGCCGCATTGTCGCCCTGAGCGGCGAGAAGCGAGCCACCGTTAAATCCGAACCAGCCTATCCACAAAATGAATATGCCCAAAGCTCCGATAGTGAGATTATGTCCCGGTATGGCTCTCGCCTTGCCGTTTTTATCAAACTTGCCTATCCTTGCTCCCACAAGCAGCGCACCTATAAGTGCGGTAGTTCCGCCAACAACGTGAACGGCAGTTCCGCCTGCGAAATCGTGGAAGCCTATACTTTTGAGCCAGCCTGCACTGTTCCATATCCAGTGACCTGTTATAGGATAAACTATTCCGCTCATAACAGCCGAATATGTAAGATAAGCCTTGAACTTTGTTCTGCCTGCCATTGCTCCTGAAACTATAGTCGTGGCAGTTGAACAAAAGACCGTTGCGAACATAAGGAACACTCGCTTAGGCAGATCTCCTGCGGCTGCAAACTTTCCTGCTGCGAACAGGCTTGGCGTTCCGATAAATCCTACTATGGAGTCGCCATACAAAAAGCTGAAGCCGATAACCCAGAAAAGAACAGAGCCTATGCAGTAATCCATAAGGTTTTTCATTATTATGTTGCCTGCATTTTTTTCTCTGGTGAAGCCTGTTTCCAGCATTGCAAAGCCTGCCTGCATAAAGAATATCAAAGCTGTGCAGAGAAGAACCCACACGGTATCCAGAGATGAATACATTATCGCACTTCCTTTTTCATATTATTTCTTATTTTGCCACATGAACGTCTGCGTAACTGAAGTTATACCAGAACATCGGGCTTGGGTCATATGTGAACTTATCGCTTACTGCGTAAACATCAGATGATGTGTAAAGTCCAAGGTAAGGGCACTCATCAGCAAATATCTTATATGCGTCAGTATAGTAACCCATTTTCTCAGCGTCGTCTGTTGTCTGAGCCGCTTTATCAAGAAGTCCGTCTGCTTCTGTGCTTGACCAAAGTGTTTCATTCGTTCCGCCCTCGCAAGCGTTAGAGCCTGCATATAATGTCTTTAACATTCCCATAGGGTCAAGGAAGTCTGACATCATGTATGTGCCGACTGCGTTGTAATATCTCTCGCCGTTATCCTTTGTCTTGTAGCCGAACATATAGCTGAAGATATCGCTGTCAGGCACTTCCACAAGATTCATTGTGATAGAGCCACTTGCGTCTACCATTGACTTGAGAAGCTCAGCCTGCTTCTGCGTCTGTGAAGTCGTATAGAAATCAAACTCAAAGCCGTCAGGATACTTTGACTTTGCAAGACATTCCTTTACCTTGTCATAATCCTGAGTATAAACATCGCTTTCGGCGATAGTTGAATCCCACTTGTCCTTATCCATATACATCATGGATTCGCTCATTGGAACAACAGCCGACTGCTTTGCATAATCGCCGCCGATAGTTGTTGTTATCTGGGAACGGTCGATACAATATGCAACAGCCTTTCTTGCCCACTCGTCATCAAACGGCTTTGAAGCTGTGTTGAATGCGATATAGTTTGAAGTTGTTCCCTCGCATGAGAGGATATTGAAGTTCTGACAACTCTGATATACAGACATAACGCTGTTTGACATACCCTCGACAAAGTCTATCTGTCCACCCTTTGCCGCAAGTGCTAATGCGCTTTCGTCCTCGATAACGTAATATTCTACCTTGTCGATATCGAGAGTATCAGGGTCGCCCCACCAGTTTTCGTTCTTTTCAAGAACTATCTCGCTTCCTGATGACCATGAAGAAAGCTTGTAAGGACCTGTGCCGACAGTCTTTCCGTCAGCAGTGCCGTACTTGTCGCCTTGCTCCTCTGTTACAGACTTCTCGACTATAGTGCAGGCTGATGTCGCAGGAACATACTGCCATGATGAGTCAGGCTGCTTAAGATGAACTGTCAGCGTCCAAGTATCGTTGTCGGCTTCAAAGCTGTCAACGTTTGCAAAAAGATAGCTCATATAATAGTTGTCTTCTGTTACTCTGTTAAGAGAATAAAGCACATCGTCCATTGTCATTTCATTGCCGTCTGAGAACTTTACTCCCTGTCTTATCTTGTATGTGTATGTAGTATCGTCAACCTGCTCCCAAGATTCTGCAAGGGCAGGCTCAACTGTTGTGCCGTCATGTGAGAAGTTAAGAAGCGTGTCATAGCAGTCATAACCTGTGAGAGTTGCTGCCACGATAGTGAAGTCGGCAGGGTCAAATGATGACGGCTCCTGAGTATAGCCTACTCTGAGAACTGTCTCTGAATTTCCTCCTGAAGAACCTGAGCCTGAACCGGAACCTGTGTTGTTGAAGCAGCCTGTCATACAGCTTGAAACTGTTATTGCCAATGCAGCAGCGGCCGCGATCTTGCGTGAGAATTTTTTCATGATAACTTTCCTTTCTTCAAAAGATTTATTACATATCCGAAGCAGTCTTGCTGCGGTCAATGCCTAGCGGGAAATGACAGGCAACGTAATGCCCGTTTCCAATGTCTTTGAGCTTTGGCGTGCGGTTGTCGCACAAGCCCTCTTTGAAATATCTGCACCTGCCTGCAAAGCGACAGCCCTCGGGGATATCCACTGCGTTCGGTATATCTCCCTCCAGCAGGATATGCTTCTTATTTTCAAGAGGATGTTCCTTTGGCTTTGCTGAAATAAGTGCCTGAGTGTAAGGGTGAGCAACGCTGTTATATACCTGCTCCACCGTACCCATTTCCATTACCGCTCCCAGATATACCACCGCTATCCTGTCGCAAACGTGACGGACAACGTTCAGATCATGGGAGATAAAAAGTATCGTCTGCCCTTTATCCTCTTTCAGGTCGAGCATAAGATTCAATATCTGCGCCTGCACAGAAACGTCAAGTGCCGAAACAGGCTCGTCTGCAAGAATGAAATCAGGCTCCAGCATAAGCGCCCTTGCTATTGCAAGCCTTTGGAGCTGACCGCCCGAAAGGTCTTTAGGATATCTTGTGAGCAAGTCCTCCGGAAGCGCTATATACTCCATAAGCTGTTTTATCCTCGCCTTGTAGACCTCAGGCTTTATCTTATGCACCTTTGCAGATTCTTCAAGGCTAAAGCGTATAGTCTTTTTCGGGTCAAAGGAAGCAAGAGGGTTTTGAAAGACCATTTGCATTCTTGAACGCAGCTCCTGCTGTTCCTTGCGGCTCACATGAGTTATGTTTTTGCCGTCAAAATATATCTCGCCTGAATCAACGTCGATAAGCTTCAGAACGCATCTTCCTATGGTTGATTTGCCCGAGCCGCTCTCGCCTATTATGCCGAATATCTCGCCTTTGTAGATATCAAAGCTAACATCATCAACGGCGTGGATATATCTTGTCTTTGCCTTTGCAAGCTTGTAATTGTCAAGGCAGAAATACTTTTTCAGATCTCTGACGCTTATAAAAGGCTGTCTGTCTTTTTCATTGCTCATTGTGATGTCACCTCCCGCCACTTGAAGCAAGCTGTGCTGTGTCCCTCAGACACATTTTCTGTAACAGGCACGCAGCTTCTGCATTTATCGTCAGCATACTTACATCTTGGTGCAAAGGCACAGCCCTTGAACTTTTCATACAGAAGCGGAGGACTGCCAGGTATGCTTTTCATTCTTTTTTCTGTGTCGCTCTCTCTTGGATTGCTTTCAAGGAGCGCCTTTGTGTATGGGTGAGCAGGGTGGTCGAAAATATCCACAACGCTTGCGGTCTCAACAGCCTTTCCTGCATACATTACAGTTACGCTGTCGCAAATCTCAGCCACAACACCAAGGTTGTGAGTGATGAATATTACCGACGTTCCGCTTTCCTGCTGGAGCTTTTTTATAAGCTTTAGTATCTGCGCCTGTATAGTAACATCAAGCGCCGTGGTAGGTTCGTCTGCAATAAGAAGCTTCGGCTCGCATATAAGAGCCATTGCTATCATTATTCTCTGTAACATTCCTCCGCTCATTTCAAACGGATACTGCTCGTATCTTTTCTCAGCAGGTGTTATGCCTATCTTTTCAAACATCTCGATGACCTTTTCTCTTGCTTCACGGCGATTTAAGTTTTTCTTCGCCCTTAGCATTTCTGCTATCTGCTCGCCTGCTTTCATGATAGGGTCAAGGGAAGTCATAGGGTCTTGGAATATCATTGCGGCTGTGCTGCCCCTGAAATCACGGAGCTGCTTTTTGCTCATTGCAAGAACATCTTTCTCGCCGCTGTCATCTCTTATGTAGATATCCCCTGCATATCTGGTGGTCTCCTCGTTATGAAGCCTTATGACCGACTTTGATGTTACGCTTTTTCCGCAGCCGCTCTCGCCTACGATACCGTGTATCTCCCCTTGCTTCACTTCAAGGTCAACGCCCTGAACGGCGTATACGATACCTCTAACTGTCATAAAGTCTACAGAAAGGTCTTTTATTTCAAGAACGTTTCCTTTTTTCATCTTTTACGCCTCCCCGTTTGCCTTAACTGCTGAAAGCTTCTTTATTCTGTGTTTCTTTTCGTATTTCTTGAATGACGGAAGCTTTCTTGATGACGGATCGAGATAGTTCTGAACACCGTCGCTGAAAAGGTTTATGGATACTGTTACAAGTATTACGCATATTGCAGGTATAAAAAGCAGTGCCGAACTATTATAAAGGTTGCCCATGCCGTCACGGAGAAGCGTTCCCCAGTCGGCATTCGGAGCCTGAACGCCAAGTCCCAGAAAGCTCAGAGTAGCCATTGATGTGATAGCTGTACCGATATCAAGTGTGAACTGCGATATCATAGGTGTGATGATGTTCGGCAGGATATGCACGAAAATTATCCTTGCGTCTGAAAAGCCCATTGATTTGCAGGCTTCAACATACACCGCCTTTTTCTCTGTCATTATCATTGATCTTGCGGTCTTTGTTGTAAGAGGGATATAAGAAATGCCTATGGCGATGATACCTGTCATCATGCCCTTTCCCATTACCGCAATAAGGATAAAGGAAAGAAGAAGTGGCGGTATTGCGCTTATAACGTCCCACACCCTCATTACGATACTGTCAAGAGGACCTCTGTAGTATCCGCAGATAAGCCCAAGAGGAACACCTATGACTACCTCTATGGCAACTATAAGAAAGGCATTCAGAATGGAAGTTCTTGCACTGCATATGAGCCTTGAAAAAATATCTCTGCCAAGTCCGTCAGTTCCGAAAATGTGTCCCTCAGAAAAGGCGGGTGCATATATGGCATTCACGTCTGTGGCAAGAGGGTCATACGGTGCGATAACGCTTGCAAAGAGCGATACGAAAACTATTACCGCAAGGAATATTCCCGTCACCGCCACAACAGGTGTGAAAAACGTTCCTGCTTTATTTTTCTTCTTCATTAAAAATCCCACCTTATTTAAGATCAACTCTCGGATCAAGAACGGTATAAAGTATGTCGATAACAAAACTCATTACAAGATAAGCTCCAAGCATGAAAAGCACAAGTATCTGAACTATTGGAAAATTGTTTTCCTCTATCGCCGATATGAGCAGACCGCCTATACCGGGAAGAGAAAAGACCTGCTCAACTATTACTGTCGAGCCTATAGAGCCTGCTATCATATATCCTGCAACTGTTATAACAGGAATAACGGCATTGTGAAAAGCGTGCTTGTAGGTTATGTTGCTTTGCTTTAATCCCTTTGCAGCTGCTGTTGCGATATAAGGGGATTGAAGCTGACTTATCATGTTGCTTCGTGTGATACGTCCAAGCATCGCAACGAACGTCAGCGCCATTATCAGGCTCGGTATCATTATACGTTGTAAGAACTCTCCGAAATTTGTATATGTTCCGATAAACGAATATCCAGGAACGTACTTTGTCATGAAAATAAGTATCAGTATGCTTACCAAAAATGACGGCGCACCTGAAAGCACAAGCATAAGTCCTGAAATTGCTGCGTCTGAGGGTCTGCCTTTTCTCAGCGCCGCTGCAACTCCCATTATAACAGCTATCACTGAGCCTATGACGGAACTCATTATCACAAGTCCGAATGTTATTGGAAGCCTTGACATTATAAGACCTTTTACGTCCTGACCGTCAACATAGTCTGTACCGAAGTCGCCTGAAAGAACTCCCTTTATCCACCTGAGATACTGTATATGCACAGGGTCGTCAAGGTGATATTTTTCTGTAAGAGCCTGCCTGAGTTCAGGAGTGGATTGATTGTTTCCTATCATTACTGTGAGAGGGTCTGCGTCTGACATTCTCAGAACAACGAACACCAGAAAGGATACCAAAAACATTATGACTATCATTGAAAGCAGCCGTTTGATTATAAATCTGAACCTCTTCACTTTACATTCCTCCTATATTTACAGCTGCACTTTGCAGGATTTTCTTGTTTAACTTTCATTTTGCTTTTTGAAAATAATTTACTTCACGAAACTTTTCTTTCGATATACCTATGATATATCCTGTAGCAACTACAACTGCAATACTAAAAATCAGTCATTTTATATTTTATATATAAACTTTTTATTAACGCAAACTGTCTTTTAAGCTTACATAAAATGTTGTATGAATAAAGAAGTTTTATATCCTGCATTTTGTTCATATTCACAAATGTAAAAAAAGAGGGGCGCTCCAAAGCAGAAGCACCCCACAAATGAAGATTTGGTAATCAGTAGAAAGCTTAGTCCTCGAACATCTTTCTTGCAGCGAAGCATATCATCTCGGCAGTGAGATCAGTGCCGTATTCGCTTACGTCGATCATAAGATGTTTGTTGTCACGGTCACCACGATTTTTGCCTGTGACGTATTTATAATAGTTGTGGCGCTGGCGGTCAACACGTTTTATGAGCTTGTCAGCCTCCGGCCATGAAAGGTCATAAGTTTCACACATATGCTTTATCCTTGCTTCCAAAGGCGCATAGAGAAAAACGTTCATGTGGTTCGGATATTCTCTGAGAACATAGTCTGCACACCTGCCGAAGAATATGGCGGATATACGCTTGTTTGCAAGATCTCTGATGATATCCACCTGCGCTTTTACAGCCTTGTCGGAATAAAACTGCGTTGATGAGCCGTAGCCAAATGACTTCAGCAGGCGGTCAGCGTTCTTGTCAAGCATTTCCTCACTGTCAAGAAACGAGTCACGGCTTATGCCTGCACGCTCTGCCGCCATATCTACAAGGTCCTTGTCATAAAACTCCACGCCAAGCTCAGCCGCCGCCTTTCTTGCGACCTCTCTTGCGTTGCAGCCGAACTCACGGCTTATGGTAATAATAAACTTTTTCATAGTCTATGCTCCTTTTTTATTTATGAGATTTTCTTTCGCGGCGGCTATCCTCCGCTCCTGTCTGGCTTTTATCTGAATCTTCGGCAAATTCCAACCGAATTTCACCGACATGAGCCTTAGGGAAAACGTCACCGCAAGGCTCACCATGCAGGCAGGCATGAATGACATCATGCCATAGCAAAGCAGAAAAGCCGCTGCACCTGTGGCAGAAGCGCAGGCATAAATGTTGCCCACAAATATCTCAGGTTTCTTGTTCACGAAAATATCCCTGAGAACTCCGCCCCCAACGCCTGTTATAACTCCTGAAAACACAAGCAAAAAAGTGTTGTCTGACACGCCGCTCCTCATTGCCGCTGTTATACCTGTAACAGTGAAAATGCCAAGCCCTATAGTATCGAGCATGAGCATTGCAGTATCATAAAGCTTCAACGCCTTGCCCCCCAGGTCGCCTTTTACAGCCAAGGCAGCAAACACAAGCACCGATATCAAAGCCGCCGCACTCATTGCGAGGGGGTCACGAAACGCCGCCACAGGATGACTTCCGATGACGATATCACGCATTATCCCACCGCCCACAGCCGTTGTCACTCCTATTATTATAACGCCGAAAAGGTCAAAACGCCTTTTTATCGCTGTCAGCGCACCGCTTGCCGCAAACGCTGCAGTGCCGATAAGTTCAAGTATCGTAACGATAACATCAAAACGCTCATTCATTCAACGTCCCTGCCTGCATATTTGTGTATCTTCCGCACCGCCGTCGCCTGACTTATGCCAAGCTTCTGTGCCACAGCCACAGATGTTCTGTATTTTTCATAGGCTCTCATCACAAGTCCGCTTTCGTAAAATTCAAGCATATCCTTTAGGGAGGCATTCTGTGCAAATACCTCAGACGAACCGCCTGTTATCCTGTCAGGCAAGTCGAAAACGTCCACCTTTTTCTTCTCGGTAGTAAGAACGATACGCTCGATAGTCCTATGCACCTCGTCGATATTTTCTTTCCAATCATATCCCAACAAACAGCCCATGGCACGAGGGGTGAACTCAACGCTCCGTGAGTATTTCTTGTTTGCCGAGCCGAGATAATAGTCGATAAAGCTTTTAAGATCCTCCGCACGCTCGCCAAGAGAATACATCTGCACCTGATAAGGCTCGAACTCGCTTATAAACTCCTCCGACAGCTTGTCAGCACCTTTAAGCTCCTCCACCGAATGTTCAGAAAGCCCCACAGGCACAATGCCTGCTTTTGCGCATTTTTCAAGGACTGCCCTTTGAAGCCTAGGCGACAGCCTGTCTATATGCTTTATTATCACAGCGTAAATGCCCGAAAGCGGCGATATCATCGACCCCTCTCCAAGAAGCTCCTTTTCTATGACTTCTTCCCCGACAGGTGCGCAGTCATAGGTGTAAAGCGTTCCTTTTTTGCCGTATATAGTGGAAGCAAGATAGCTTTTGCCGCTTCCTGTGGGACCATAGATGTAACACGGACAGCCTGCGTCACAGAAAACTCCTGCAAGCCGCCTTGCGTCTCTTGAACGGCTGCTTTGGGCGATATAACGCTGTCCACCGTCACGTCCTGTCATAAGCTCTATTTCATCAAGAAGCTTTTTGTTCTGATACTGCAAAACATTGTAACGCTCCCTCAGGTCGTCAAAGCCTGTTATCTCCCAAGAGGAATAGCTTATTATCATCTCAAGCTCTCCGTCCTTGAATACCGGTATTCCCGTGACGAAAGTTTCGTCATTGTCAACGCCTTTTTGCACTGTTGTGACACGCTTGTGGCTTTCAAAAACCATTTGCGTCACGCAAGGGGAAAACATCTTCATCATTTCCTCTGAGCCTGCGAATTTACCTATTATGTCAGAGCCTTTTACGCTTCTGCCGCTGAGATAGGAGTTTGAAACAAATCTGAACACTCCGCTGCTGTCGGCAATAGTCACTCCTGGGTGGATACTTTCGAGAATGTGCCCTAGCTGCTCATAATCCATTTGTCTGCACTCCTTTCTGCGGCTTTATAGTTTACACATTAAGTATCTTTGAGAAGAACTGCTTTGCACGGTCGCTCTTAGGGTGCTTGAACACTTCCTCAGGGGTGCCGTCCTCGATAACATAGCCGCCGTCCATAAAGCAGACTCTGTTTGCCACCTCTGCCGCAAAGCCCATTTCGTGTGTGACAACTATCATTGTCATTCCTGCCTTAGCCAGGTCTTTCATAACGTCCAGAACCTCGCCAACGAACTCAGGGTCAAGGGCGGAAGTCGGCTCGTCAAAGAGTATGACCTCAGGCTCCATTGCAAGGGTCCTCGCAATAGCCACACGCTGCTGCTGACCGCCTGAAAGCTGAGTAGGATAAGCGTCTGCCTTGCCGTCCATTCCAACTCTCGCAAGAAGCTCCATGGCTTTCTTCTTTGTTTCTTCCTTGTTAGCCTTTTTAACCTGAACAGGACACTCCATGACGTTTTCAAGCACTGTTTTGTGCGGCCAAAGGTTGAACTGCTGGAACACCATTCCAACATTCTTTCTTATGACCTTTGCAGCCTTTTCGTTAAGCTTTTTGTTGTGCTTGTCCTCGTCGATGCCCTTTAGGGAAACTCCGCCTATATCTATTTCGCCTGATGTCAGCTCCTCGAGATAGTTCAGGCATCTGAGAAAAGTGCTTTTGCCAGAGCCGCTAGGGCCGATAACGCTTACCACCTCGCCCTTGTAAATATCCATATCTATTTTTCTGAGGACCTTAAGCTCCCCGTAATTCTTTGCCAGATCGTGAACCGATATAACAGGCTTTCTGCTTTCAGCCATTGTATTTTACACTCCTTTTTCGTCAGATAGCAACACGGTTGTTGTGCTTTTCTATACATCTTGATGCGAACTCGATAACAAGGTTCAGCGCCCAGTAAAGAACGCCTGCACAGATATAAACTATCAGAGGACTGAAAGTTATACCGATAGCCTCTTTTGTCATCATTGTCATTTCTGCAACTGTGATGATAGAAAGGATAGATGAGTCCTTAACAGTCTGAACAAACTGTCCTGTCAGTGACGGAACGATTATTTTCAAAGTCTGCGGGAAAATTATTCTCACCATTGTTTTAAATCTTGACATTCCCATTGCATATGAAGCTTCAAACTGTCCCTTTGGTATAGCGCTGACGCCGCTTTCAAGGATAACTGCGGTATAAGCCGCTGTGTACATTCCAAGAATTATAACGCCTGTTGAGAACGCTGAAACGTTCAGACCAAGAGCAGGGAGTCCGTAATATGCAAGATATACCTGCACCATAAAAGGGGTGCATCTGAATATCTTTATAAACGCCCTTGCGATAAGCTCAACAGCCTTGTTTTTTGAAAGGCACATATAGCCTACCGCCGAGCCTAACACCATTGCAATAAGGATAGACAGCACCGATATTGCCGCCGTTGTTCCAAGACCCTGCAAAAGCAGCGGAAGCGCTATTTCCGCAACGTGCATAAATTCGTCCATATATCTGCGCCTCCTTATCTTCTTTCAAGTCTTTTCTTCTGAAGCTTTACAAGCTCTTCAAGTCCTGCGCAGATAACAAAATACATAACTGCGATAGCAATATAGAAAGGCAGGTTTATGTATGTCTGCGTTACAAGACGCTGAGCCGTTCTTGTAAGCTCTACGATTGCCAACACAGAAAGCATCGGCGACACCTTTATAACGTTTATGAACTCGCTTGTTAGCTGCGGCAAAGCTACCTTGAATACCTGTGGGAAAACTATCCTCATTAGTATCTTTGGCTCGCTCATGCCCAAGGCTCTGGCCGCCTCCGTCTGACCCTTTGACACAGCCGTAAGCCCACCACGGATTATTTCTGCGATAAATCCGCCGCTGTTAAGGCTAAGAGCGATTATGCCTGACGCCAGGTTTGAAAGGTTCAGACCCATTACTGCAAGTGCCTGATATATAATGTATATCTGCACCAGCACAGGCGTGCCACGGACAAAGCTTATATAAACTGCGACTATCTTTTTCAGTATCCTCGAAGGAAGCGAGTCGCCGCCCATTCTCATCACCGAAAGCAGCATACCAACGCAAAGCGCTATAAGTATCGCTGCAACGGATACGAATACTGTATAGCCAAGACCTTTCAGCAGCAGGTCTTTATAATGCCATACTATGTTGAAATTCTCCATTGATATATAATGCTCCGCCGTTTGCGACGGAGCATTTCCTCCTTTCAAAGGTGCTTTTTACTCGGCAGGGATATAATCGCTCTCAGGCAGGTCAACGGCTTCACCAAACCATTTCTTCTGAAGCTCTGCAAGAGTTCCGTCCTCTTTGAACTTGTGTATCTCAGAGTTGATATAGTCAGAAAGCTCTGTGTCTTCCTTACGAACAGCCCATGATACCCAAGTGTCTGTGCCGACCATTTCAGCCTTGCCTGAATCGTCAGCCACTATCTCATAATAGTCAGGATTCTTCATTACAACTGCGGCGCAGCTTGCATAGTTCTGAGCAACAAGGTCTATCTTGCCGTTCTTAAGCTCTGCAAAAGCCTCAGGGAATGAGTCGTATTTGAGCAGTTCAGCATAGCCGTCCTTGCCCTCTGACTTTAGCTTCTCGTTGAATTTCTTTGTATCGTCCTCATTGTAGCAAGAAGTCTGTGTGCCGACCTTTTTGCCTGACATATCTTCGATAGACTTGATGCTGTCATCGCCCTTTCTCTTTACGAAAACTGTAGTTCCGTTCTGGATAGGATAAGTCATCGTGTACTTGCCTGCACGTTCAGCAGTTACGCCGAGTGTTGCTCCAACAACGTCATATTTCTTTGCTTCAAGTCCTGCAAGTATTCCTTGGAACGGCAGGTCGATATAATCAAGCTCCACCCCCAGATCGTCGCAAATCTTAGCAAACAGATCTGCGTTGTAGCCTATGATCTTATCGCCGTCCATGTATTCAAAAGGCTCATAAGCGGCTTCTGTCGCAACTGTGAGCTTACCGTTTTCCTTGATCTGGTCCAGTGTGAGCGGACCTGTGTTCTTGCTGCTTCCGCAGGCTGTAAGACATCCTGCCGCAAGTACTGAAGCCACTGCCACTGCACAAACTTTTCTTAACATTCCAAATCTTCTTCCGCTTTTCATAACTGATTCCAACCTTTCACTTACTTTTCTAAATAATTCGGAGCGCTGACAAGCCAGACACCCTAGTGCCGCCGTCAACGCTCCGTTGCGTTTGATATTATATTTATTGGAAGGTGAATTATTTTTCTATCTTTATTTTCTCTTGCCGATCTTCTTCTGATAAGCAAGGATAGACATGAACTCAAAAATGATATTTGCGCCCATATAAGCTGTTATCTCTGAGTGGTCATATGGAGGAGCAACTTCTACTACATCAAAGCCTGTGAAGTTCAGATCTTTCAGCGCTCTTATATATTGAAGTGTTTCAAATGAAGTAAATCCGCCCACCTCAGGAGTACCTGTACCTGGTGCATAAGCCGGGTCAACAAAGTCAATATCGAATGTAAGGAACACCTTATTGTCGCCCACCTTTTCCTTTATGACCTTGAGAAGATCTTCAGGAGAATATGTGTGGAGCTTGTCCCCTGGGATAACCGTGAAGCCAAGGTCTGCGGCGATCTTGAAATCGTCAGGATCGTAAAGAGAACCTCTCATGCCGATCTGAACTGACTTCTCAGGATCAATAAGACCCTCCTCCATTGCTCTTCTGAATGGTGTGCCGTGATTGTATTTCTGACCGAAAACCGTATCGCACAGGTCAAGGTGTGAATCGAAATGCACAAGGCTTACCTTTCCATGCTTCTTTGCGATAGCTCTAAGTTCGCCAAGGGTGATAGCGTGGTCGCCGCCAATACTTATTGGAACTGCACCGCATTCAAGAACACCGTCCAAGGTCTGCTCGATAGCTGCATATGTTTCGTGGATATAATCAGGGATCACAGGAACGTCGCCAAGGTCTGCGCCCTTGAGTGAATCCATAATGTTGACGCCCATTGCAACATTGTTAGGCTTTATCATTGCCGAGATGTTTCTTACACCGTTAGGACCAAATCTTGCGCCTGCTCTGAAAGAAGCGGCGGTATCGAACGGTATACCAACGATAGCGAAATCCAATCCCTCTGCTGAGGTCGCGTGAGGAAGCCTCATGAAATTACCCATATTACAAAAACGAGGAGAGCCTGAGGCACTCGGTGGCTGACAATTGTTGTTGATCATTTGAGGTCACTTTCCTTTCAAAATCACTGAGAAACATATCCGCATGACCGTTCAAGTCATTTCTGAATTGCTCTATGTGCAGAATTATATCACCATTCCTGCAAGTTGTCAAGAGCTATTTTTCAATTTTTCTGAAAATTATTCACTTTGGAATAATCTTTGTTATCACTTATACAGCGTATTTACGCCATTTCACCCATATCAAAGTCGAAACTATTCATTTTTGAATAGTTTCTTTGTGCAAATTTACAAAGGGCAATAATGCAATATTCAGATGTCAGACTTTCATTTTGTTCACATCTATTTTTTATTCAAAGCTGAATAAAATAAGAATTTTTCATTAACACTATTGCCAAATAAAAAGCTCTGTGCTATACTGATAATCAAAGCAATGACGCTCTTATAACCGATACGGCAATGCCTGTCGGTTTATAAGGGCGTTGTTTTTTTATTATTACTAGGTCAAACTCAGAAAACAATTTTGAAAGGAAGTTTTATTATGGCTTGTTTTTTAGTACCAGCAACAGAAGCGATCGTTACAACTATTGTGGCAAAGGCAGTAAAGTCTCACGAGGCAAAGACAGAGGAGCAGACAAAGGTCAAAACTCTTTCAGAGGACAAGCTTCCTCTTTCTAAAAAGATAACAAGGCTCTCAGGCTTTCTGTGGGGCGGCTCAGGACTTTTGGCATTTGAACATCTGTGGCATGGCGAGATATCTCCGTTCTTCCCATTCCTGACAGCGGCTAACGACCCTTCGGAAATGGCAGTAGCATTCCACGAAATGGCGACTGTCGGAACATCAATGGCTGTTCTTGTGACAGCGGTATGGGCTGTACTGACTGTGGTGTCTGACAAGATACTGAAACGTAAGCCAAAAGAGACTGCAAAGCTGGGAGGTGATGCCGTATGACACTTCTTATCACACTCATAGCAGCCGTTATCGTTACTATAGTATGGTACACATCACCAAAAGCCAGAAAGCTTAAAGTGGGGCTGATGTGCTATATGTACTGGGGCGCATCTATAATGTGGCTCGTGGACGCACTTTTTGAATACAAAGAGCAGGGCGCAGGATATTTCACCCCTGCCACCGCAGACATGATAAACGACAGCTTTTTAGGGATCTGCGTTGTTGCACTCGGCACCGTCGTATGGCTCGGCACTATGCTCATAAGCGACCCTGAGGGAGTAGTAAGAAAAGTCCTTACAGAGAAAAAGCAGTAGATACGCTATACTATATAAATAGGAGGAATAATAATGCGACTTGTTCCAAGAGAGCAGGATAAGCTTATGCTCCATTATGCGGGCATGCTTGCCCGTGACCGAAAGGCACAGGGATTAAAGCTCAACTACCCTGAAGCTGTGGCATACATAAGCATGGAAGTAATGGAAAAAGCAAGAGCAGGAGCGTCAGCCGCTGAGCTTATGCAATACGGCACAAAGCTTCTTACCGCTGATGACGTCATGGACGGCGTTCCTGAAATGATACACGAAATACAAATAGAATCCACAATGCCCGACGGCACAAAGCTTGTGACAGTACACAACCCTATCAAGGGTGCAAGCAAGCTTCACCCAGGGGAATTTATCGTTGAGGAAGGCACTGTCAAGCTCAACGAGGGAACAGAAAGCATTGAGCTTACAGTTTCAAACACAGGGGACAGACCTATCCAGACAGGCTCCCACTTCCACTTTTTTGAGGTAAACAAGGCTTTGGAGTTTGACCGCAAGGCGGCTTATGGTATGCGGCTTGATATCCCCGCAGGCACAGCGGTAAGATTTGAGCCGGGAGAGAAAAAGACCGTCCGTCTTATACCTATCGGCGGCGACCGCATAGGCTATGGTCTGAATGGTCTTGTAAACGGAAAAATGGACGACGAAAACATCAAGCAGGCAGCCTTTGAAAAGGCTAAAAAGCTTGGCTTCAAGGGGGTGTAGGAAATGATCGAGATATCGAGAAAAGCTTACTGCGATATGTATGGTCCGACAGTTGGCGACAGGGTGCGCTTGGGCGACACTTCTCTTATTGCAGAAGTGGAAAAAGATTTGACAGTTCATGGCGATGAAGCAAAGTTCGGTGGAGGAAAATCTCTCCGTGACGGCATGGGGCAATCCTGCAAAGCCACTGACAAGGAGTGCCTTGACACTGTTATCACAAACGCTCTTATCATCGACAGCACAGGCATTATAAAGGCTGATGTTGGCATAAAGGACGGCAGAATAGCAGGAATAGGCAAAGCAGGCAACCCCGACATCATGAATGGCGTTGACAAAAACATGATAATAGGCGCTTCCACGGAAGCTATCGCAGGCGAGGGACTTATCCTCACCGCTGGCGGACTTGACACGCACATTCATTTTATCTCTCCAACTCAGGTGAGAACAGCCCTTTACAGCGGAATCACCACCATGATAGGCGGTGGTACAGGTCCTGCCGACGGCACCAATGCCACCACCTGTACACCCGGCGAGTTCAATATCCACAGAATGTTGGAAGCCTCCGAAGACCTGCCAATGAATTTCGGCTATCTCTGCAAGGGAAATTCAAGCGATATCACAACTCTTGAGGAGCAGATAAAGGCAGGCTGTATAGGCTTGAAGATACACGAGGACTGGGGTTCTACCCCTGACGTTATCGACCACGCACTTACTGTTGCGGATATGTATGACGTTCAGGCGGCTATCCACACCGACACTCTTAACGAGGGCGGATTTGTTGAAGATACCGTCAATGCTTTCAAGGGCAGGACTATCCACACTTATCACACAGAGGGCGCAGGCGGCGGACACGCTCCTGACATTATCAGAGCAGCAGCGTTCCCGAATGTTCTCCCTTCCTCAACGAACCCTACAATGCCTTACACCGCAAACACTCTTGACGAACATCTGGATATGCTCATGGTGTGTCATCACCTTGACAAGAACGTACCGGAGGACATTGCTTTTGCGGATTCAAGGATACGTCCTGAAACTATTGCCGCAGAGGACGTTTTGCACGATATGGGAATATTCTCAATGATGAGTTCCGACTCTCAGGCAATGGGACGTGTAGGCGAAGTTATCACACGAACATGGCAGACCGCTGACAAAATGAAGAAACAGCGTGGCGCACTCCCTGAGGACAGCCAGCGAAACGACAATTTCAGAATAAAACGCTACATTTCAAAATACACTATCAACCCTGCTATAACCCACGGCGTATCAGAATATGTAGGCTCAGTGGAAGTTGGCAAGGTGGCAGACCTTGTTCTTTGGAATCCTGCATTTTTCGGTGCAAAGCCTGACATGATAATAAAGGGCGGATTTATTTTCGCATCAAAAATGGGCGACGCAAACGCTTCTATCCCTACCCCTCAGCCTGTGTGTTACACAGAAATGTTCGGTGGTCACGGGCTTGCCCTTTCAAGCACCTGTATCACGTTCGTATCAAAATACGCCTACGAGGACGGCATAAAAGAAAAGCTTGGTCTTAAAAGGCAGGTGCTTCCTGTGAAGAACTGCCGAAACATCTCAAAGGCTGATATGGTATACAACAACGTCTGCGGTGATATAAGAGTAGACCCTGAGACTTACACCGTTACAGTTGACGGCGAAGTTATTACCTGCGAGCCTTTTGACGAGCTTGCACTGGCACAGCGTTACTTTATGTTCTAAAGCGAGGAAACAAAAATGATAGCAGAAAAAATATTAGGCAATCTCTCTGAAAGCACCCCCTCTGTAGAAGTAGACACAGTTGAGCTTGATTGGTTTGAAGCCGAGAAAAAGCGCATAAGAAAAACCACCGCAGGAGGACGTGACATAGGCATTGCCATTGACGAAAGCCTAAAGGACGGGGATATCATCTATCTTGACGATAAGCTTTGCGTAGCAGTGAAGCTCACAAGCTGTCCCCTTATCAAGATAAACGTTCACACTATGCAGGAAATGGGCAGGCTTTGCTTTGAGATAGGCAACAGGCATTTGTCACTTAAAATATCTGACGACAACGTGCTTATCCCACATGACGAGCCTACAGAAAAGCACCTGAAAAACCTCGGCTTTGAGTGCGAGAACATCATAGGCAGATTTGACGATTTTATCGTCTGCAAAGCTCACGGACACTCACACAGCCACTCCCACGAGCATGGAGAACATCATCACCACGAACATTCACACTAAACGGAGCTGATAAAAAATGACCGATACCGCAGGACTTATGCACATTCTGCAAATATGCGACAGCCTTTTCCCAGTGGGTGCGTTCACGCTTTCAAACGGGCTTGAAACCTACGTTCAGCATGATATCATCACTTCCCCAAAAGGGCTTGAAGAATATCTCCATTCTTACATCTCAGTGCTGCCCTACAATGAGCTTGGTGCGGCGGCAGCGGCATACAATGCTGACGAAAAGGAGCTTTGCCGTCTTGATGAGATATACTCTGCGGTGAAAACACCATTTGAGATACGAAGCGGCTCAGAAAAGGTCACAAGGCGTTTTTTCAAAATATTCAACAATGGTCGGGAAAGCTTCACAGGGCTTTATAAAAGCCTGACGGAGCAGGGCATATGCAAGGGTCATCAGTGCATCGCCTATGGGCTTTATATGCGTGACAATGGCATCGAGCTTTCAGAGGGGCTTGCGGTATACGGCTATTCCATATGCTCCGCCATAGTCACAAACTGCGTGAAGCTTGTACCTCTTAGTCAGCTTGCAGGGCAGAAAATTCTCGGAGAGAGCTTTGAACTTATATCCTCCGCTTCAGAAGAAGCCCTTTTCACTGATATAAACGATATCGGCATAAGCGGTGCAGGCTTTGACCTGCGTGCAATGCAGCACGAACGGCTGTATTCAAGACAGTATATGTCATAAGCTATGATTTATATAATATAATAAGGAGTACCAAAAATGAGCTATGTAAAAATAGGCGTAGGCGGACCTGTGGGATCGGGAAAAACCGCACTTATCGAACGCCTTACAAGAGAAATGTCAAAAGAATATTCCATATGCGTTGTAACAAACGATATCTACACCAAAGAGGACGCAGAATTTCTTACAAAAAACTCATGCCTGCCTGCTGACAGGATAGTTGGCGTTGAAACAGGCGGCTGTCCTCACACTGCCATAAGAGAAGACTGCTCAATGAACCTGGAAGCCGTTGACGAAATGGTGAAAAAGCACCCTGACACGCAGATCGTTTTCATTGAAAGCGGCGGCGACAATCTTTCCGCCACATTCTCCCCTGACCTTGCAGACGCTTCTATCTATGTTATCGACGTTGCACAGGGTGAAAAGATACCAAGAAAAGGCGGCCCTGGCGTGACACGTTCCGACCTGCTTGTTATCAACAAGACAGACCTTGCGCCACTTGTTGGAGCTTCCCTTGAAGTAATGGCTTCCGACTCAAAGCGCATGAGGGGCGACAGACCGTTTCTTTTCACAAATCTCATGAGCCGTGAGGGCGTTTCTCAGGTCATAGACTGGATAAAAAAATCAGTGCTTTTTGAGGATTTGAAATGAACGGCAGACTAAGCCTGTCAACAGCCTTTGACGGACAAAAAACCGTTACTGAGGACTTATATTTTGCTCCCCCTTTCAAGGTGTATTCACCATTTTATGACCATAAAGGCTGGGCGAAATATATCTCAATGTGCGGCTCAGCAGGAGTATTGGCAGGTGACGAAAACGAGATAAAGCTTTTTGTGGGGGAAAACTGCAAGGTCATTTTCACAGATCAGGGCTATCAAAAGCTTTTCAACACAAACGGCGGCGTATCAAAACAGAGCATAAAGCTTGTTGTGCGCAAAAACGCAAGGCTTTGCTATATGCCCCACCCTATTATGACCTTCACAGGCTGTGAGCATATCTCCATGGGCAAGGTGAACATCACAGAAAGCTCTGAGCTTATTTTCTCTGAGATATACTGCTGTGGCAGAACTGCAATGGGTGAGGAGTTCGGCTTGAAGCGCTTTCGCTCACGCACCGAGATAGCAATTGACGGCAGGGCGGATTTTATCGACAACACTCTTATCGACCCCGCCGCACTGCCCATACGGCAAAAAGGCTTTTTCGAGAGCTTCACCCACACGGGATTTATGTATATCTACACCCCTGACAAGACAATGCTGGAAAGCATTTACCAAGCCGACTACACAGGCGACCCTGACAGCGCACAGCTTTGCGCCACTCACACGGAACATGGCATAGCCATAAGAGCCTTGGGACGTTCGGGAGAAGAGATCTTTGACGCTTTTCAGAACATTGCAGAAAAAATTTGCACATAAAAAGCAGCGGATAAAATATTGTTAAACTTTTCATAAATGATAAACAAAACCAGTGAAAGCCTGCTGTAGGCTTACACTGGTTTTATTATTTCTCACATCTCACAAGAGCCACGATCTCCCCCTTGTCAACCAAAACAAAATATGCTATAATATAAGGGATTGTAACCTACAACCATATTAAAATACAGATATATACAGATAACGAAAGGATTAGCTATGGATACTTCCGCACTTCTTTGGTATAAGACCCCTGCAGACGATTGGAACAAAGCACTGCCCCTTGGAAACGGCAGGATAGGCGCAATGGTGTTCTCTCAGCCACTTGAAGAGAGGATTCAGCTCAATGAGGACTCCGTCTGGTCGGGCGGCTTCCGTGAAAGAAATAATAAGTCCGCACTGCCTAATCTCGAAAAAGTGAGAAAACTGCTTTTTGAGGAGAAAATAAACGAGGCTGAAAAAATAATCTATGGCGCTTTCTGTGGCACGCCTGTAAATCAAAGGCACTATATGCCACTTGGCGACATGAACGTTATACATTATAAAGAGAGCGAATGTGACTTCAAGAGCAGAAGCCTTGACCTTAACACCGCTGTCTGCACCACAGAATATGCCATAAACGGCGTTGACTACACAAGAGAAGTGTTTATCTCACAGCCCGATCAGGTGCTTGTTATGCACATAACGGCTTCCGAGAAAAAAGCGATAAGCGTCCGTGTACGCATTGACGGCAGAGATGATTATTTTGATGATAACTCGCCCGTTCATGACAACGATATCCTCTTTTACGGTGGATGTGGCTCAGAGGACGGCATAAACTTTGCCGCTTATATAAAGGTACTCCACAAGGGCGGAAAGGTCTACCCATATGGAAGCTTCATAACCTGTGAGGACTGCGACGAGGTGACTATCCTCCTTGGCGCACAGACAAGCTACCGCTGTGAAGATTACAAGGGACAGGCTGTCTTTGACGTTGAAAGAGCCGAGGAAAAAACCTATGCACAGCTTAAAGCTGACCATATCGCAGACTACAAGTCATACTATGACCGTGCGAATATCTCCCTTTGCGACAACAGCTCAGGTAATTCCACCCTGCCTACAGACGAAAGACTTGCACTTGTGAAAGAGGGCGATCCCGACAACAAGCTTATTGAAATGTATCACAATTTCGGCAGATATCTTCTTATTGCAGCCAGCCGAGAAAAGACCCTGCCTACAAATCTCCAAGGCATTTGGAACAAGGATATGTGGCCTGCTTGGGGCTGTAAATTCACTATCAATATCAATACCGAAATGAACTATTGGTGTGCAGAGAACTGTAATCTCTCAGAGCTTCATATGCCTCTTATCGACCATATCGAGAAGCTCCGTCCAAACGGCAGAAAGACCGCAAGGAATATGTATGGCTGCCGTGGCTTTGTCTGTCACCATAACACCGACATATGGGGCGACACCGCACCGCAGGACTTGTGGATACCCGGAACACAATGGCCAATGGGTGCGGCATGGCTCTGCCTGCACATATGGGAGCATTATCTCTATGTTCAGGACAGAGAGTTTCTCAGCGAGAAATATGACACCCTGAAAGAAGCGGCAGAATTTTTCCTCGACTTCCTTATCGAGGACAAAAAAGGCAGACTTGTTACCTGCCCGTCAGTTTCCCCTGAGAATACCTATCTCACAGCTTCAGGCTCAAAAGGCTCTATCTGCATAGGTCCGTCTATGGACAGCCAGATAATCTATGAGCTTTTCACTGCCGTTGCGGAAGCTTCAAAAATACTTGAAACTGACGGAGGTTTCAGAAAGAAAGTCCTTGAAGCCAGAGACAGACTTCCTGCACCTGAGATAGGCAAATACGGTCAGATAATGGAATGGGCAGAGGACTATGACGAGGTAGAGCCTGGTCACAGGCACATCTCACAGCTTTTCGCACTCTATCCTGCTGACATCATAACAATGCGAAAGACCCCTGAGCTTGCCAAAGCCGCAAGGACTACCCTTGAAAGACGTCTTTCACACGGTGGCGGACACACAGGCTGGTCAAGGGCATGGATAATAAACCACTGGGCAAGACTTTTTGACGGCGAAAAAGTGTACGAAAATGTTATAGCACTTCTTTCAAATTCCACAAGCGAGAATATGTTCGATATGCACCCGCCTTTCCAGATAGACGGAAACTTCGGTGGCACAGCCGGTATCACGGAGGCACTTTTGCAAAGCGAGAACGGCGAGATAATTCTCCTGCCTGCGCTGCCGAAAGAATGGTCGGAGGGCAGCTTCAAAGGACTTTGTGCAAGAGGCGGCTTTGTTATCGACCTTGAGTGGAAAGACTCAAAGATAACAGCCTGCCACATTCACTCAAGGTGCGGAAAGAAGTGCAGGATAGTGTGTGACAGTGTAAAGGTACACACTGCAAGCAGCGAGGTACAGACCTTGTACACAGACGGCGCAGCAGAGTTTGACACGGAAACAGGTAAAACATACACGCTCACATTCTGAGCAAAAGACAAAATTTGAGAGGATATTGAAATGAGACATTATCGGATAATGGCAGCGGCTGTTGCAGCAATTTGCACGCTGTCAGGCTGCGGAGTGCAGATAGGCAGAAACGAGAGCATGACCGCCCCCGAAAAAACATCTGTTGTAACCACAACAAAGAAACAGACAAACGATGACAGCAAGGCTGACGAGCAGGCTTTAAAAAGCTATGAAGAAACAAAGATAGTGGCAAACGCCATACCTTATGTGAAGTTTTCAAAAAGCGTTGAAGCCGAAACAGGCTCAGTTTCAGGCAAGGCGAAAGTAAAAAGCGACCGCAAGGGCTACAAGGGCAAGGGTTATGTGACGAACATTTCCGCTGAGGAAGATTGGTCAAGAGAGATCGAGCTTACCGACTCACAGTATTATAACCTTACCATAACAGTGGCTTCCGATGTGCCGTGCGTGAACGGCATAGCTGTGAACGGCAAAAAGCTTCAGGATTTCTCAGCCAGCGGCTCGGGCAAGTTTGAAAAGGTGACTTTCAAGAACATCTACATAGAAAAAGGCAAGACGGCAATATCCGTTATCCCTGTGGACGGCGGACTTGACGTTGACTGCCTGACCCTCACCGCAAGCGAGGATATATCAAAACTTGACCTTACTATATCAAAGCCTGCTCTTTCAAACAAAGACTCCGACTACAACGCAAAAGCGCTTTATCAGTATCTTTGCGAAAGCTACGGCAAGCAGGTGCTTTTGGGTCAGCATGACACCATCGGCACATCTGCTGAAACAGACATGATATACAAAACCACAGGAAAATACCCTGCAATACGTTTTGGCGACCTTATGCTTGCCACTGAAAAGGACAGCATCACCACCGACACCGAGATGAACATCGCCATGGATTGGGCTTCAAAGGACGGCATAGTGGGCTATATGTGGCACTGGGCTGCCCCTGACGACAAGCGTGAATATTATGCCGACCAGACGGATTTTGACATCAAAAAGGCAGTTACAAAGGAAAATATCGCAGAACTCAGCCTTGAGGATATCAAAAAGCTTCAAAAGGACGGCAAGGTAAGCAAAGAATGTGTTGCTGTCGTTCAGGATATCGACACCGTATCTGAGAAACTCTCCACCCTCCGTGATGAGGGAATAGCAGTGCTTTGGCGACCGCTCCACGAGGCCAGCAACGGCGATTTCTGGTGGGGCAATGACAAGGAAGCCTACAAATGGCTTTGGAAGCTTATGTACGAGCGTCAGACGAAATACCACAAGCTGAACAATCTCATATGGGTATGGTCAGCACAGAATGCCGATTGGTATGTGGGCGACGAATACTGCGACGTGCTTTCCTGCGATGTTTATGACGACGGCAATAAGGACGCACAGGTGAACATAATGCTTTTCCTGCAAAGCATATCAAAGAACAAGCCTATCGCAATGAGCGAATGTGGAAGCTTCCCTGACATACAGAGCATTGCAGACGAAAAAGCCATGTGGGCGTTCATAGGTCAATGGGGTGGAAATTATCTTATGACCGATGACGGCAAGCTTGCTGAAGAAAACAACACCGCCGCCGAGCTTATCAAGATGTATAACAACAATCTCACTCTAACAAGGGATAAGCTCCCCGACTTCACCCACCTTGCAAGCTCCATAAAGGACACGGAAGAAAAATCCGCTGAGAGCAAAAAGAATGATAGCTCAAAGGCTGACAGCAAAGCGAAGAAAGAAAATACTTCTAAAGCAGAATAATATCGACCCGACACGGCAAAAAAAGCCTGTCGGGTTTTAACTTTTTATTGACAATTTTGAAGAATTTTGTTACAATGGGGAAGTAATAAGATTTTAGGCGGAGGAAATTATATGAAAATTACAATGGATACTACGTTTCAGGAAATAAGGGACGCTTTTGCAAATATTAATGCAGACGATATTGAGCATGACGAATTTGCCTTGCAAATGAAAGAAGCAAGAAATAACACTAAGAACAATGGTAAGATTCTTAACCAAGAATTTGATTTTTTTATTTCTATTATTCTTGGTGGTTATAAAAGATCTGTAAATGACAACAAGGAAATTGTTAACTACAATATGACTTTCTTTCCAAACTCAAAAAGTGGAAATCCTTGGGGCATTGCATTTGAAGCATCTATGGGGCTATCTTCAAACCAAATAAAAAAATATGATGATGCAGCCGAAGTCAAATCATTAAAAAATGATAAAGCACTAATGAGGCAGGAATTTTCAACATTTTGCCGAGATTTACCTTCCCATACTACATTATCTCAACTTAGCCAAGCTTGCACAACTTCTTTATTTGACCCGACAACTTATCCAACACTGCATAAATATTGTGATAACCCAACTTCACAAAATCCAGCTCCACTCAGGCTAAAAATTAATAATATTATCCCATATTTCATAAGTCAACCGACACCTGCACTCCCAGCCCAAGCCCCAATCCAACAGCCTCAAGTAAAACCCTATGACCCAAACGAAGTTACACAATACATAGGTCATTGTATCAAAACCTCCCGCAAGAAAAACATAATCTTCACAGGTGCACCAGGAACAGGAAAGACATATTCTGTTGAGAAGTATGTCAACGAACAAAATAGTGAACAGCTAGATTCAATATGTAGTTATTCCAGCAGGTACTTCAAATTCGTTCAGTTCCACGGCTCATATGACTACACCGACTTTGTGGAGGGTCTGCGCCCTATAGAGCGTGCAGATCAAATGGTATTTGTCCGCATGGACGGCACTTTCAAGGCGCTTTGCCGTGAAGCGGCTGAGGCTGAACAAAGCGCAATGGACGAAGAAATAGAAGCACCAATCTACTATTTTGTCATAGATGAAATAAACAGAGCCGAGCTTTCTAAGGTTTTTGGCGAGCTTATGTATTGCTTTGAAAAGCGTGGCAGTGAACATAAAGTTCAGACACAGTATCACAATCTGCCTACATATGGAGAAACAGAAAACGGTATAGAAAAGCTGGACAATGATATTTTTAATGACGGCTTCTATGTGCCTGAAAATGTTGTGATAATAGGCACAATGAACGATATCGACCGAAATGTTGAGACCTTTGACTTTGCACTCCGCCGCCGTTTTGATTGGATACCTATAAAAGCAAATGACTTTATGGAAACCTCGCTCAGGTCTATGCTTAACGACGAAAAAGTCAGCAAAGACCTTGCACAGAGAGCCATAAGAATGAACGAAGTCATTTCAGGCGAGAGCGGCAAGAGATTTGGTCTTAATGAAGATTATCATATCGGACCTGCATATTTTAAGGACTATGATAAAGCCAAGAGCATGGGCGAAAATCTTGATGATATTTGGAAGCGCAATATAGAGTCTATACTTAGGGAATATCTCCGTGGCAAGAACGGCGTAGATAAATTCATAAACGATTGTCATAAAGCTTTGATGAATGACCAAAGCGGTGATAAAGACACCAACGAGCCACAAACCACTGCCGAGGACGAAGAATAATGTCAGCTATAAAAATAACCGCAACAGTCTATGACTATTCAAAGTTTGATGAAATAGAAATAGTCGAAGGCATTAACTACAAAGACGTGGTGCGGGATTTTATCTCCAGCTATAATTACACCTATGAGGGAAAAATTCACCACCTATGTAGAACTTTCAATGGAAAGAACTATATCGGCGGAAGTGTCGGCGTAGTGAGAAACCGTATCTATAGATACGCTGAAAAAGAATATGACATCACACTGCAAATAAAATCACGCTTTGACAAAGACTCAAAGCCATATTTTCTGGAAACCATGCTCCTCGATACATTTGAAGATGAGTATATAAAAGAGAATGACCTCAGAATAAATGACGATAATTTCTTCGATTTTCTTCTTGTCTATCTTTTCAAAAACGCCGTTACGGAAGCTTCAAGAAAAGGCGTATACAGAAAATATTGCCGCTTTGAGGGCAATAACAGCCGCCTAAAGGGCAGTATCGATATCGCACGGCACATAAGGCTAAACATGGGTATGCAAAACGGCAGGATAGCCTATTCTTATCGTGAAAACACCATAGACAACCCTCTTAACCGCCTTATCTATGCCGCACACAAACGCCTGAAAGAACGCTTTAGCAACAACTCCGTCATGACGGCGCTTCTTGACAGCAGTGAGATAACAAGCTATCTTAACATTCTCCACTCGTCAATGGATCTCTATTCCACCAACGTAAAGACCATTCTTCCGCAGAATTTACAGCCTATCGCACACCCATATTACACCGAGTATGAAAAGCTCCGACAGGTATGCCTGAAAGTTTTCCATGACGAGTATCTCACCCTCTTTGACCCTGATCAAGACAGCGAAGCTGATACTATCCTGCTTTATATCCCGACCCTTTGGGAAAATTATCTCAAAAATCAGTTTGCCCGATATGATCTTGGCGTGGTAAAATCGCAGGAGAAACACAAATATCTTTGTGAGCTTTCAGATCCTCACGAAGTTCTAGACCCTTCCAAGAACGGAAGGCTCACCTCAAAACCTGACTTTGTGTTCAAGAAAGACAAAAAGCCTTTTATGATACTTGATGCAAAGTTCAAACCTAGTTGGGGAGAGTGTATGAAAAGTCCGCCTAATTATAAAGATTTTGATGACAACGACTTTAACAAATGCCTTCGTGACATGGTAATATTTGAGACTGATCGCACAGGAGTCATTTTCCCCGCACATAAAGATATTGAAACGATATTCAAACAGTGTTGTATTATCGGCAAAAAATATTTTTATATGCACGCAGTAATAGTTCCAGAAAGCAGTGATGATACCACCTATGAGGAGTGGCACAGCACTTTCATCGAGAACTTGAAAAAGGTCTGCGATAAAATCAGGGAAAGCATTAAAAACGAAGCTTAAAAAAAACCGCTGAGAGCTTTCTCAGCGGCATTTTTATACCCTATTTATCTTTCAGCGCCTCAGAAAGCGTCCGCCAGCCAAGCATTGCACACTTTACTCTTGCAGGCATATGGGAAATATCCCTGAGGGCTGACGCTTCTTCAAGGCTGTCTAGGAATTTTCAACAAACAATTATTCTAAACTAACTCACATAAAGTGATGATAACAAAAAAATTGATTTTACCCCTTGACAAATAATATTATATGACGTATAATATATTCAGCGATATAGTATTATAGATCTATATAATAACTGAGCTGACTAAAGAGAGGAGAGAGTAAATGGGCTTTCCAATAAGTGCAGGACTGCTTGATTCCATGGTACTGTCGGTGGTAGACAGAGAGGATACCTATGGATATGAGATAACGCAGTTCATACGCAGTGCGGTGGACGTTTCAGAATCCACATTGTACCCTGTACTGAAACGGCTTCAAAAAAACGAGCTGCTTGAAACCTACGATAAGGAATATATGGGCAGGAACAGACGTTATTATCATGTTACCCCAAAGGGAGAAAAAGCTCTTGAAGAATACCGCAGAGAGTGGAAGAAGCATAAAAATATGGTAGACCGTATATTATTAGAAAAAGGTGGAGAAAACACATGAACAGACTTGAGTATCTTACCCAACTACGCAGATTGCTTGAAGACGGCGGACTTGCCGAAGATGAAATAAATGACGCAATGGGGTTTTATGAGGAGATATTCCTTGATGCAGGTGCAGCCCATGAAGCTGAAACTGCCGCAAACCTCGGCTCGCCCGAAGAACTTGCCAACAAAATTTTGCAGGACAGCGGCATACACCCACAGGGCGACTCGGTATTTCAAATGGAAGCCGCCGCTGACCCATCACAGGCTCGTGATACTGACAATAATGTGCCACAGAACGGCAATTCTCTCTCAAAGCTTCTTGTTATCATCATCACAAGCCCAATATGGTTCAGCCTTATGTGTGCCTTTGCCGCAATAGCCCTGGCGATACTTTGCGCACTTTTAAGCATAATAATTGCAGTTTTCGCAACAGGCTTCTCCCTTACAATAGGCGGTATAGTAACACTTTTCACGGTCTATCCCGCAGGCATTGCCCTGATCGGTGCAGGACTTATTTGTATCGGACTTGGAGGCATGATTGTAATGCCTGTTATAAGGTGCATATGGCGTGGCTGTGTAAGCCTCTTCAACAAATTCACAAACTTTGTCCATAGATTTGTAAGCTCAAAGGCGGTGGCGTAATGGCAAAATATGATAATACAGGCGACGTAAAACGCAGACGTTTCCCATTTTTTTTGACGATATTTATTATCGGCATAGTGCTTTTCATTGTTGGCGTGGTGCTTATCAAGGTCACAAACACCAAAAGCCTTGGCAAGCGTTATTCCTACAACGAAACTTTTGACGTTGCCGCTATAGATAATATGGAGATCGACTTCTCCGCAGGGGATCTCAACATCAAAATGAGCAGTGACGAAAATATCCACGTCACGGGAGAAAATCTTCCAGAGAAGATAAATTTTTCGTCATCAAACAGCAAGCTTCAGGTCAAGACCGCCGACAGCCTTTTGCACCTTAAAGGCGGATATATCTCCTTTGACGGAAGTCAGCCTACGCTGACTATAGAGCTTCCTGAAAAAGCGTTTGACACTGTAAAAATAGACGCAGGCGCAGGACAAATGAAGCTTTCAGATCTGACCTGTGAAAACCTCGACATAGATTTCGGTGCAGGAAGCTCAGAGGTCATTAACGTCACCTGCAAAAATGAAGCCGACTTTGACCTTGGGGTAGGAAAAACAGTTTTCAAAGACTGCACTTTCAACGATTCCGACTTTGACTGTGGAGTAGGCGAAACAGACTTTTCAGGAAAGCTTCTCGGCGACGCTGAGATAGACGGCGGCATAGGAAGTATAAATTTTGATATCGACGGCTATAAAAACGATTATAAAATAAAATCAAACAGCAAAGTGAAAATAAATAGCACAACAGAAGAGAACGAGCTACTCTACAAAATAAAACTTGACATTGACAATGGTATAGGCGAAATTTCGCTTAATTTCAGATAAGGAGTGATAGAAATGGCAAAGCCACTTTACAAATTAAGAGAAGGCAGGATAATTTCAGGCGTTTGCGCAGGACTAGCGGAGTATTTCAACATCGACGTGAACATAGTCCGTATCTGTGCAGTGCTTATAGGCTGTGCAGGCGGTGCAGGAGTTATCGCATATATTGCGGCTGCAATGCTTCTGCCTGAGAAATAAGACCGTACTAAAAACAAAAACCACGGCTGAATGTAAACTCAGCCGTGTTTTTTTACGTCTTAACAAATATCTTTTCTGTTCATGAAAGTATGTGACAAATGCACAAAATTGCCGCACCAAAACTGTGCAAACAAATGATTTATATTTTAATTTGGCAACAATTCTGCAATTGTTGCATTTTTTATGCAACAAAACACCTCTTTTTCGGGATAAGTAGGAGGTGATAAACATGGAAGCAGTAATAGCGGCGTTCATAGCGGCGGCCGCCAGCATAGCCTGCCAGCTTATAATAGCTCGTTCGGGAGCTAAAGAAAACAAAAAATCACAGGAAGCCACCGAACGGCTTATTATATATAGAATAGATAGGCTGGAACAAACAGTTTCCGAGCATAACGCACTCATCTCAAGAATGGCGGCAGCGGAACAAAAGATAACAGACATGGAAAGGGAGAGATATTCATGAAAGAAAAACTCGCAAAGCTCATTGACGTAAAATCGCTTGTCACACTGCTTATGACAAGCGTGTTCTGTATCCTCACGCTGAAAGGGATAGTCAGCGGAGAGCAGTTCATCACAGTTTTCACCGTGGTGATATCATTTTACTTTGGCGTACAGACGGCAAAAAAATCTGGAGGTGACGGCAATGGAAAAAGCTAAGGGCATAGACGTTTCCCATTGGCAGGGAAAAATTGATTTTGAAAAGGTGAAGTCACAGGGTTACAGCTTTGTGATGATAAACGCAGGCTACGGCAAGTACATCAGTCAAAAAGACGAAAATTTCGAGAAGAACTATGCCGCCGCCAGAAAGGCTGGTCTTAATATCGGCACATACTGGTATTCCTACGCCCTCACAGAAGCCGATGCACTTGCGGAAGCGAAAACTTTTCTTGAAGCGGTCAAAGGCAAAATGTTTGAATATCCCCTCGCCTTTGATATCGAGGACGCTTCCCAAAGCGAACTTCCAAACGCTGCCGTAAACAAAATTATAGAAGCTTTCTGCGACTATCTCGAAAGCAACGGCTACTATGCGGCTGTCTACAGCTACGCAAACTTTTTCAAGCGCAAGGTATCAGACTCCGTAAAAAGCCGCTACGACATTTGGGTGGCACACTTTGACGTTGCAAAGCCTGCCATATCAAACTATGGAATGTGGCAGTATACAAGCAAAGGAACTGTAAATGGTGTTTCCGACCGCTGCGATTGCAACTACGCCTACAAAGACTACCCTGCCATAATGAAGAAAAAGTGCCTTAACCTTTACCCTTCCAACGCAATAGATCTCGATACCACAGGCTACAAAAAAGGCGATAAAGGCAATGGTGTCCTTGCACTGAAATATCTTCTTATGCTTGCAAAGAAAAAGGGTATGCACAATATCAACCTTGATAAAAACGATATTTTCGGTGCAGGTACTCAGAAAGCCATGAACAATATACTCAAAAACCACAGCTATTCACAAAACGGCATAGCAGGCAAGAAATTCATTGACCTCATTGGCAATGAACTTCTAAAATAACCACAAACCATAGCCACACTTGTAGGGGCGAACAACGTTCGCCCGCATATCTTGATACCAATGCCCAAATATAAGCACATAAAAAAGGCTGTACCCTTACGGATACAGCCTTGAATGCTATGCAAAATTTATTAAACCAACTGAATGATAGCCATTTCAGCAGCGTCGCCACGACGTGGTCCGATCTTGATGATCTTTGTATAGCCGCCGTTTCTGCCCTCATATGAAGGTGCAATGTTGTCAAACAGCTTCTTAGCTACGTCTTCCTTAGTTATATAAGAAAGTACCTGACGCTTTGAGTGAAGGTCGCCTGCCTTGCCGAGAGTAATCATTTTCTCAGTCATAGCAGCAACTTCCTTAGCTCTTGTTACAGTGGTTTCAATCTTACCGTTTTCGAGAAGATAAGTAACCATAGCTCTGAGCATTGCTTTTCTCTGGTCGCTAGTTCTTCCCAGCTTTCTTGTGCCTGGCATAGATTTTCACTCCTTACTTTAATTATCGTCCTCTGAATTAAGGTCGTAACCCAATGAATGAAGCTTTTCCTTGACCTCGTCGAATGACTTCTTACCAAGGTTTCTTACCTTCATCATTTCTTCAGCAGACTTTTCAATCAAATCGTTAACCGTGTTAATTCCTGCACGCTTCAGACAGTTAAATGAACGCACAGATAAGTCAAGTTCCTCAATGGTCATCTCAAGGATCTTTTCCTTGCCCTTTTCATCCTTTTCAACCATCATCTCTACAACGTTAGTCTCTTCTGAGAGATCAACAAAGAGATTCAGATGCTCGTTGAGGAGTTTGGCTGCCATTGATACAGCTTCCTTAGCGGAGATAGTACCGTCGGTCCAAACCTCCAATGTCAGCTTATCAAAATCGGTGATCTGTCCAACACGGGTGTTGTCAACCGTGAAGTTCACCTTTAATACAGGCGTATAAATACTGTCTACTGCAATAACACCAATAGGGGCGTTAGGCATAAGCGCCTTGTTCTTTTCCGCAGAAACATATCCACGACCTCTGTCGATGACAATTTCCATATAAAGCTTTGCGCCCGGTCCCAAAGTTGCAATGTGCATATCAGGAACAAGAATGTCCACCTCAGAATCTGTCTTGATGTCGCCGGCAGTGACAACGCACTCGCCCTCGGCCTCAATGTAGATAGTCTTAGGACCCTCGCCGTAAAGCTTTGCAGTTAAACCCTTGAGGTTAAGAATGATCTCAGTAACATCTTCCTTAACTCCGGGAATTGTTGATAGTTCGTGGTGTACACCGTCGATCTTTACCGATGTAACGGCGACGCCTGGCAAAGAGGAGAGCAGTACACGTCTCAGACTATTTCCGAGCGTAATACCATAGCCACGCTCCAGAGGCTCGAGAATAAACTTGCCGTATGTTCCGTTGCTCTTTAGCTCGGCTGTTTCGATTTCAGGCTTTTCTATTTTTTCAAGCATTTAAGACCCTCCTGTTTTCAAACTCGATTGTTTTATATGATCAATAACACATACACTTCCAAAAACATATCAAGTATTTCTCCGATACGCACTCTTGAAGAGTGCATACCGTAAGAACCACTATCAATACATTATTTAGAATACAACTCGACGATGAGGTGCTCCTCGATGTCATAGTCAAGGTCTTCCTTAACAGGCATACGAAGAACCTTAGCTGTCTGGTTGTCCTTGTTTACATCAAGCCATGTAGGAGCTGCCTTTGAAGCGTTAGCCTCAATGATCTGCTTGAACTTCTCGCTCTTCTTGCTGTTTTCCTTAAGTGAGATAACATCGCCTTCCTTGATTCTGTAAGAAGGAATGTCAACTCTCTTGCCGTTAACAAGATAATGACCGTGAACAACGAGCTGACGAGCCTCTCTTCTTGTCATTGAAAGACCCATTCTGTATACAACATTGTCAAGTCTTGACTCGAGAAGAGTAATGAGATTAGCACCGGCCTGACCCTCCATTTTCTCAGCAAGCTCGAACAGGTGACGGAACTGCTTCTCAAGAACGCCATAGATGAACTTGAGCTTCTGCTTTTCCTTAAGCTGCATACCGTATTCTGAAACTTTCTTTCTCTTGTTAGCGTTAGGATCACGCTTTGTTTCCTTAGCGATACCCATAACTGCTGGGCTGATTCCGAGAGATTTACATCTCTTGAGTATTGGTTCTCTATTTACTGCCATGGTAAATACCTCCGTTTTCTAAATGTTATCGGGTCTTAGCCGAATTGCTTACCCGACTTTGAGTAAACTACAAACTCAAATTGTCTTATAAACTATACACGTCTTCTCTTTGGAGGACGGCATCCATTGTGAGGGATCGGAGTTACATCCTTGATAAGTCTAACTTCAAGATCCTCAGACTGCAAAGCTCTGATTGCAGCCTCACGGCCAGCACCAGGTCCCTTTACAAAAACTTCAACGGTCTTAAGGCCATGCTCCTTAGCAGCTCTTGCAGCAGTTTCAGCAGCTGTCTGAGCAGCGAATGGAGTAGACTTCTTAGAACCTCTGAAGCCGAGTCCGCCGGCAGATGCCCAAGAAATAGCATTGCCCTGCATATCTGTAATAGTTACGATAGTGTTGTTAAAAGTAGACTGGATATGAACCTGTCCCTGTTCAATGTTCTTTCTTTCACGACGACGACGAATAGTAGTCTTCTTCTTAGCCTGAGCCATTGTTCACACCCTCCTTACTTCTTCTTATTAGCGATTGTCTTTACAGGACCCTTACGAGTTCTTGCGTTGGTCTTTGTTCTCTGACCTCTAACTGGGAGACCTCTTCTGTGACGAAGACCACGATAACAACCGATTTCTGTCAATCTCTTGATATTGAGCGCAACATTTCTTCTGAGGTCACCCTCAACAGTGATGTTATGGTCAATATATTCACGCAATTTAGCTACATCGTCCTCAGACATATCCTTAACTCTTGTGTCAGGATTTACGCCTGTTTCATTAAGAATCTTAGTAGCAGTTTTCTGACCTATACCATAGATATAAGTAAGAGCAATTTCAATTCTCTTATCCTTTGGCAGGTCGATACCAGCAATACGAGCCATTATTTAGCTGCACCTCCATTATTGGTTTGTTAGCCCTGACGTTGTTTGTGCTTAGGATTCTGGCAGATTACCATAACCTTGCCTTTTCTCTTGATTACCTTGCACTTCTCGCAGATAGGCTTAACTGAAGGTCTTACTTTCATTGAAATACCTCCTTTGAATTTAGCGACAAGAATTAAAAATTCTTAAACTTACGGGAAAGCTTACTTAGCTCTCCATGTGATTCTTCCCTTTGTCAAGTCATACGGTGACATTTCGACCGTTACCTTATCTCCGGGTACGATACGAATATAATTCATACGCAGCTTACCCGAAATATGAGCAAGGATTTTATGACCGTTTGAAAGTTCTACCAGAAACGTTGCATTTGGCTTAGCCTCAATTACCGTTCCCTCAAGTTCGATAACGTCTTCCTTTGACATTAAAAAACCTCCCCATCTAAAAGGTTTTGGTCTGCTGTAACACGGTTTGGGTCAAAACCTTGTATCAGCCGTCTTAATTTCCTGTTTGTCAGTTCATCAGTGCTGATGTTGACGCCCGCAGGTGAAATGTGTTTTATGTTTTTACGCTTTGGCTTTTCAAGCTTACGCTCCTTGCCGTCTGCGATATACACAAAACCGCCGCTGGCAGCTACCGCAACAAAATATCTGCCCTTATCACGGCCTGCGTTCGCAAGCACCACTGAACCGATCGGTATATCTACAACGCTTTTCTCCGTCATACTTTGGTCAGGATAACTGCCCCGTCAGGAGTAACTGCGATTGTATGCTCAAAATGAGCCGCCCACTTTCCGTCTTTTGTCTTGACAGTCCAACCGTCAGGCATTGTCTTGATATCAGCCGTACCCATGTTTATCATAGGCTCTATGGCTATTACCATACCTGCCACAAGTCTGATGCCGTGACCAGCCTTGCCATAGTTTGGAACTTCTGGATCTTCGTGCAGGTTTTTGCCCACACCGTGACCAACGAACTGTCTTACAACGGAATAGCCGTTGTCCTCATTGTATTTCTGAATGGCCGCACCCAAGTCGCCAAGTCTAACGCCCGGCTTTACCATATCTATTGCAAGATACAGACTTTCTTCGGTGGACTTCATCAGAGCCTCTGCCTCAGGGGAAATCTTGCCTACAGCAAAGGTCTTGCAGGAATCTCCGTGATAGCCGTCAATGTAAGCACCAACGTCTACTGAAACTATGTCGCCCTCGCAAAGCTTGCGTGGACCGGGGATACCGTGGATTATCTCATCGTTGACGGAAATGCAGGCTGAGCCTGGAAATCCGCCGTAGCCAAGGAAGCTTGGCTTTGCACCATGAGAAGTGATATATCTGTGAACGACTTTATCAAGTTCGTAGGTAGTCATACCCGGTCTGATAGCCTCGCCCGCAGCGATCAATGCTCCGGCGGTTATTGCGCCCGCCTTCTGCATTTTCTCGATCTCTTTATTGGATTTAACGCATATCATTAAAAACGCCTCGGATCTATGCCTTAACAGCTTCGAGAACAAGCTTTGAAGTGTCCTCTACCTTATCCTGTCCCTCAACAGTAACGAGCTTACCCTGCTTACCGTAGTAATCTTTAAGAGGAGCGGTTGATTTGTGATATGTCTGAAGTCTGCTGATAACTGTTGCAGGCTCGTCGTCCTTACGGATAACGATCGGCTTTCCGCAAACATCGCACACGCCCTCTACCTTTGAAGGCTTGAAAGCTGTGTGGTAAGTAGCGCCACAGTCGAGGCAAACTCTTCTGCCTGAAAGTCTCTGCTGGATAGTCTCGTCAGGAACATATATCTCTATGACCTTGTCTATCTTAACGCCCATAGCGTCAAGAGCCTCAGCCTGAGGAACTGTTCTTGGGAAACCGTCCAGAATGAAACCGTTCTGAGCGTCAGGCTCAGCGATCCTGTCCTTAAGGATACCAATTACGATATCGTCTGATACAAGGTCGCCTGCGTCCATAGCAGCCTTAGCCTTGAGACCGTACTCAGTGCCAGCCTTAACAGCCGCTCTGAGCATATTGCCTGTAGAAATAGTAGGAATGTTCAGAGCCTTGCAGATAACCTCAGCCTGAGTTCCTTTTCCCGCACCGGGAGCACCTAAAAGAATGATATTCATTTTTAACTCCTTTTTATCTCAAACGTAAAGCCTATGGTTTATTCAAGGAAGCCCTTATGATGACGCATCATCATTTGAGATTCCATAGTTCTTGCAGTTTCAAGAGCAACTGATACAACGATGAGTATCGAAGTACCACCCATTGCAATATTCATCTTTGTGATCGAAGTGAAGATAATAGGGAAGATAGCGATTATTCCGAGGAACACAGCTCCTACCAATGTTATCTTTGACAGAACCTTCTTAAGATAATCGGAAGTTGGTCTACCAGGTCTGATACCAGGGATACCGCCGTTGTTCTGTCTGAGGTTGTTTGCGATCTCAAGTGGGTTATACTGCATTGAAACATAGAAATAGTTAAAGCCGATTATCAGCACAAAGTACAGACAAGCGTAGAACGGATGAGTGTACTCGAACCAGTGAAGGAAGTGATCGTAGAAGCTTCCGCTCTTAGGTTCAATGAACATTTTGAGTGTTGAAGGCAGTGACATGAAAGCCATTGCAAAGATGATAGGCATAACGCCGCTCATTGCGATCTTGATCGGAATAAAAGTATTCTGACCGCCGTACTGTTTTCTGCCGACTACTCTCTTAGCGTACTGTATCGGTATTCTTCTTTCAGCCTCGTTCATAAAGATGATAAAGCCTATCATCAGAACGAACACAACAAGGATAGCAATTACGAGAATGATGTTCTTAGCCTCGCCTGTCTTCATGTAATCGAACAGACCGATAACTGCTGAAGGACCTCTTGCAATGATACCTGCGAACAGGAGCATTGAGATACCGTTTCCGATACCCTTCTCGTTTATCTCGTCACCAAGCCAGATCGTCAGTGACGCACCTGCTGTAAAGCAAGCGATAATAACTATCTCTGCGAATATCTTGCTAAAGCCCTCTGTGTAAACACAAGCACCCGCTTTCTTCATGGTGAGGTAATAAGCCCACGCCTGGAAGATAGCAATAGCAAGTGACGCATATTTTGTTATCTTGTTAAGTTTCTTTCTACCCTCAGGGCCTTCCTTCTGGAGTCTTTCCAGCGGTGGGAGAGCGTAGGTCAGAAGCTGAATGATAATTTGTGCATTGATATAAGGTGAAACGGAGAGCGCCAAGAGAGTAGCTTTTGAAAAGTTACCTCCTGACAGAACGTTCAGATAGCTAAAAAAGTCACCTGACGAAGCACTCTGTTCAAACCATGCTGACAATGCGACTGAGTCAAGGTAAGGTACAGGAACTGTACCGCCGACTCTGTAGATGATGATGATGAAAAAAGTAAATAGAAGTTTTTTTCTTAATTCCGGAACTCTCCAGGCATTACGAAATGTCTCTATCACAATTACATCACCTCAACCTTCCCGCCTGCCTTTTCAATCTTTTCCTTAGCAGCTGCTGAGAACTTTGCAGCCTTAACGGTAAGGTTTTTAGTTAATTCGCCGTTTCCGAGGATCTTGACGCCGTCAAGTTCCTTCTTGATGATGCCTGAAGCTTTAAGAAGCTCAGTATCAACAACTGTGCCGTCAACAAATCTATCAAGATCAGATACATTTACGATAGCATACTTTGTTGCGAAAATATTGTTGAATCCACGCTTAGGGATTCTTCTTGCGAGCATTGTCTGTCCGCCTTCAAAGCCCGGTCTTATTCCGCCGCCGGAACGAGCCTTCTGACCCTTGTGTCCCTTGCCTGCGGTCTTTCCGTTACCAGAACCGTGACCTCTGCCCTTGCGCTTGCTCTCCTTTACGGAGCCTGCAACAGGTGATAATTCGTGCAGTTTCATTCAGATTGCACCTCCTTATGCTTCAGTTACTTTAATAAGATGGGAGATAACCTTTACCTTTCCCTTTGTCTGAGGATTGTCAGGCTGACAAGTCTTATCCCCGATTTTTCTGAGACCCAGTGAATTAGCGGTAGCGACCTGCTTATCGCTTCTTCCGTTAAGGCTCTTTATCAGTTCGATGTTTATTGCCATAACTGTTATCCTCCTTAGCCTGTAATTTCTTTAACTGTCTTGCCTCTGAGAGCTGCTACTGTTTCAGCGCTTCTGATGTTAGCAAGACCGCTTATTGTAGCTCTTACTGCGTTGTAAGGATTGTTTGAACGGAGCTGTTTAGCTCTGATATCCTTAATTCCGGCAGCTTCTACAACGGCTCTTACTGTGCCGCCTGCGATAACTCCAGTACCTGGTGCTGCAGGCTTGAGAAGAACCTCGCCTGCACCGAACTTACCGATAATTTCGTGTGGGATCGTTGTTCCCTTAAGTGAAATTCTGATAAGGTTCTTCTTGGCGTCCTGGATTGCCTTTCTGATTGCGTCAGGAACTTCTCCTGATTTACCGATTCCGAAACCTACTACTCCGTTTCCGTCGCCTACTACTACGAGGACTGAGAACTTCATTATACGGCCGCCCTTAACAGTCTTTGATACTCTGTTAATTGCAACGACCTTTTCAGTAAGTTCCATGTTTGAAGCATCTATTAAAGCCAATGTTTACCCTCCTCTTTAGAACTTAAGTCCGCCTTCACGGGCTCCGTCTGCCAACTCCTGAACACGTCCGTGGTAAAGGTAGCCGCCTCTGTCGAATACGACATTCTCGATGCCCTTTGCCTTAGCCGCCTGAGCGATCATTTCGCCGACCTTACGAGCGCCTTCCTTGTTGCCGCCGTTGCCTTCAAAGTCCTTGGACATTGAGGAAGCGCTGCAAAGTGTTACGCCGTTTACGTCGTCGATAACCTGTGCATAAATATGCTTAGAGGAGCGGAATACGTTGAGGCGAGGACAATCAGCTGTTCCGTTGATCTTGTTGCGGACTCTCTGATGTCTTTTTGCTCTTGCCTTAGCCTTGTCAAGCTTTTTAACCATAGTAATTCTCTCCTTTTATTACTTCTTGCTGCCCTTACCAGCCTTACCTTCCTTACGGATAACATACTCGCCTTCGTAACGAATACCCTTACCCTTATAAGGCTCTGGTGGACGCTTCTCACGGATCTCACAAGCAAACTGACCTACTTCCTGCTTGTCGCAACCTGAAATTACGATGTGGTTTGCGTCAGGTACATCGATCTTGATAGTATCTGTTTCAGGTACGATTACCTGATGAGAAAAACCAAGGTTCATAACAAGGTTCTTACCCTGCTTCTGTGCTCTGTAACCTACACCAACGATCTCAAGCTTCTTTGCGAAACCCTCTGTAACACCCTCTACCATGTTGTGTACGAGTGTTCTTGTCAGACCGTGCAGTGACTTGTGGAGCTTATCCTCTGAAGGACGCTCTACTGTGATCACGCCGTCTGCACACTTTATTATCATATCCTTGTGGAACTCTTTTGTGAGTGAACCCTTAGGACCCTTTACTGTAACTACGTTTCCGTCTGCAACAGTAACCTCTACACCTGCAGGAACACTAATTGGCTTAATACCTATTCTTGACATAACTTAGTCCTCCTTACCAGATGAATGCGAGAACTTCTCCGCCGACATTCAGCTCTCTAGCCTTCTTGTCTGTGATAACGCCCTTTGAAGTAGATACGATAGCAATGCCAAGACCCTTTATAACCTTTGGCATATCCTCGCAGCTTGCGTAAATTCTCAGACCAGGCTTTGATACTCTTCTGAGTCCTGTGATGACTGGATTTCTGTTCTCGTCATATTTAAGAGTAATTCTAATGATACCCTGCTTACCGTCTTCAATGATCTTGAAGTCCTTAACGTATCCTTCGTCTACGAGGATCTGTGTGATCGACTTCTTCATATTAGATGCAGGAACGTCAACTGTTGCGTGCTTCGCAGTACTTGCGTTACGGATTCTTGTAAGAAGATCCGCTATTGTATCAGTAATTTGCATGCGTGTTAACCTCCTTTTACCAACTAGCCTTCTTAACTCCCGGAATCTTACCCTCGTGAGCCAACTCTCTGAAACAGATACGGCAAACGCCGAACTTTCTCAGATAAGCGTGAGGTCTTCCGCAGATCTTACATCTGTTGTAAGCACGAGTGGAATATTTAGGCGTAGCCTGCTGTTTGTTGATCATAGCCTTCTTAGCCATTTTTTATCCTCCTCTTACTTATCAGCAAATGGAGCACCCATAAGTGAAAGCAGCTCCTTTGCCTCTTCATCAGTTTTTGCAGTTGTGATAAAGTTGATATCCATACCACGAACCTTATCTATCTTATCGTATTCGATCTCAGGGAAGATCAGCTGCTCCTTAAGACCAGTAGAGTAGTTGCCTCTGCCGTCGAAAGAGTTAGGGTTGATACCTCTGAAATCTCTTACACGAGGAAATGCTACGTTGAAAAGTCTGTCAACGAATTCATACATTTTCTCAGCTCTCAGTGTTACCTTAACACCGATGATCTGTCCGTCTCTGAGCTTGAAGTTAGCAACGGACTTCTTTGCCTTACAAACGATCGGCTTCTGTCCTGTGATAGCAGCCAGATCAGTCATGATAGCGTCGATAACCTTCTTGTTATCCTTATCTGCGCCGCAGCCCACGTTGATAACTACCTTATCAAGCTTTGGGATCTGCATAACGTTAGCGTATTCGAATTTCTTCATCATAGCAGGAGCTACGTCGCTAACATAATATTCTTTAAGTCTAGCCATCGTAATATCCTCCTAATTAAAATTCTTCGCCGCAGTCTGCGTTCTTGCAGACTCTAACTTTAGTACCGTCCTCAAGGAACTTATGAGCGACTCTTGTTGGCTTGCCGCACTTAGGGCAAACTGCCTGTACCTTTGAAGCGTACATTGCAGCCTCAGCCTCAACTATGCCGCCCTGCTCGCCCTGACGTCTTGGCTTAACGTGCTTTGTAGCAATGTTAAGACCCTCAACGATTACCTTTCCCTCCTTAGGGGAAACTTCCAGGACCTTGCCCTTCTTACCCTTGTCCTTACCGGAGAGGATAACGACGGTGTCGCCTGTTTTTACGTGTACCTTATTCATTGTTACGACACCTCCAATTAAAGAACTTCTGGAGCAAGTGAAAGGATCTTCATATAATCCTTCTCTCTGAGCTCCTTAGCTACTGGTCCAAATATACGAGTACCTCTTGGGTTCTTGTCTTCTTTGATAATAACAGCTGCGTTTTCGTCAAAACGGATATATGTGCCGTCTGCACGACGAAGACCCTTAGCTGAACGAACGATTACTGCTTTAACAACGTCGCCCTTTTTAACAACTCCGCCTGGTGTTGCCTTTTTAACAGAACAAACTACAACGTCACCGATGTTTGCATACTTTCTGCGTGTTCCGCCGAGTACCCTGATGCACATAAGCTCCTTTGCTCCGGAGTTATCTGCTACCTTCAGGTAAGTCTGCATTTGTATCACAGTGCGTTCCTCCTTTCAGAATTTAACGTGCGGTCGGCAGAAGTTATCTGCCACCTGCACTATTGCGTTTTAATTACTTAGCCTTCTCAAGAACGTTAACAAGACGCCATCTCTTGTCCTTTGACAGAGGTCTTGTTTCCATAACTTCAACCTTGTCGCCTATATTGCAAACATTGTTTTCGTCATGTGCCTTAAGCTTAACTGTTCTCTTGATGATCTTCTTGTAAAGTGGGTGCTGTACGTTATCCTTGATAGCAACTACGATAGTCTTATCCATCTTGTTGGAAACTACAACGCCAACTCTGGTTTTTCTCAAATTTCTCTCTTCGCTCACAGTTAATCCTCCCTTCGAAAATTACTGAACATTGGACTCTTGCTTACGAATGAATGTCTTTACACGAGCAATATCCTTCTTCACAGCCTGAAGTCTCTTAGGATTCTCCAACTGATTTACAGCGTGCTGGAAACGAAGGTTAAAAAGCTCCTGCTTGAGCTCAGCGAGTTTGCTGTTGAGCTCGTCGACTGTCATATCCTTGATTTCATTAGCCTTCATTATTGCTCACCACCCGTTTCTTGAGTATCTCTTTTAACGAACTTACACTTGATAGGCAGCTTGTGCATTGCAAGACGCATTGCTTCTCTAGCTGTCTCTTCAGGTACTCCTGCGATCTCGAACATTACTCTGCCTGGCTTAACAACGGCTACCCAATACTCAGGTGCGCCCTTACCTTTACCCATTCGAGTTCCAAGAGGCTTTCTTGTTGCAGGCTTATCTGGGAAGATCTTGATCCAAACCTGACCGCCACGCTTGATGTATCTTGTCATTGCGATACGGGCAGCTTCGATCTGATTTGATGTGATCCAAGCAGGCTGAAGAGCCTGAAGACCATACTCACCGTGAGAAACTGTGTTACCTCTCATAGCCTTGCCTGTCATACGGCCGCGGTGCTGTTTTCTGAACTTAACTCTCTTTGGAAGCAGCATTACTTGTTACCTCCCTCTTTTTTAGCCTTATTGAAGTCACGCTTACCATTTCTGTTCTGGCGTCTTCTGTCGTTTGACTCTCTCTTGTCTGAAGCAGCAACTTCGCCCTTAAGAACCTCGCCTCTGTATATCCATACCTTAACGCCGATCCTACCGTAAGTTGTGTGTGCCTCAGCTGTACCATAGTCGATGTCAGCTCTGATCGTCTGAAGTGGAATTGTACCCTCGTGGTATGTTTCTGCTCTAGCGATCTCTGCACCGCCAAGACGGCCGCCGCATCTAACCTTGATACCCTTAGCGCCGAGCTTCATTGCTCTGCCGATAGACTGCTTCATTGCTCTTCTGAATGAGATTCTATCTTCAAGATCGTGTGCGATCTTTTCTGCAACGAGCTGTGCATTGATGTCAGGCTGCTTTACTTCAACGATGTTGATAGCAACGCTCTTGCCGATCATCTTTTCAACGTTTGCACGGAGCTTTTCAATCTCTGCGCCGCCTCTGCCTATTACGATACCAGGCTTTGCACAGTGGATGTGGATTCTTACCTTCTGACCGCCGTCCTTATCGGCAAATCTTTCGATCTCTACTTTTGGAACGCCGGCGTATACGCACTTATCTGCTGGATTCTTTGATCTTGTATTCAGCTCTTTAAGAATAAAGTTACGAACGTTGTAATCCTCAACCAGTGTATCGCCAAAAGTACCCTTTTCTGCAAACCAGCGGGAGTCCCAATTCTTAATCACACCGACACGAAGTCCGTGTGGATTTACTTTCTGTCCCATAGTTTACCTCCTCTTTCAGCTTATTCCTTTTCCTTAAGAACGATCGTAACGTGTGATGTTCTCTTAAGGATTCTATATGCTCTGCCTTGTGCTCTTGGCATGATTCTCTTCATTATCGGTCCTGGACAAACATAGCACTCTGCAACGTAAAGGTTGTTCTTATCCATGTTATGGTTGTTCTCAGCGTTGTGAGCGGCGGACTTCAGAAGCTTCTCAAGATATTCACTTGCAGCCTTTGGTGTATGCTTTACTGTTGCCATTGCAACATCATAGTCTTTTCCTCTGATCAGATCGAGAACGATCTGTACCTTACGAGGAGCAATACGAGCATTTCTCAGAATTGCTTTTGCTTCCATTTGTATTCCTCCTTCCGCACTACTTACCGTTGTTTGAGGTCTTTGAACCTGCATGACCCTTGAATGTTCTTGTTGGAGCGAACTCTCCCAGCTTGTGACCAACCATGTCCTCTGTTACATATACAGGAACGTGCTTACGTCCGTCGTGAACTGCGAATGTGTGACCAACGAATTCAGGGAATATTGTAGAAGCTCTGCTCCATGTCTTGAGCACCTTCTTCTCGCCTGCATCGTTCATTGCCTTAACTCTCTTGTAAAGGACCTCCTGTACGTATGGTCCCTTCTTGACACTTCTACCCATTGATCATCTGCCTCCTTTCAGCATTACTTACCGTTTCTGCGTTTTACGATAAACTTATCGGAGCGATGATGCTTAGCACGGGTCTTGTATCCCATTGTAGGCTTACCCCAAGGTGTAACTGGAGTTGGTCTACCAACTGGAGCACGACCCTCACCACCACCGTGTGGGTGATCGCATGGGTTCATTACAGAACCTCTAACGGTAGGTCTCCAGCCCATATGACGCTTTCTACCTGCCTTACCGATATTTACGTTCTCATGGTCGATGTTTCCTACCTGACCGATTGTAGCCATGCAGTTTACAGGGACCTTTCTCATCTCGCCTGAAGGAAGTCTTACAAGTGCGTAGTTGTCTTCCTTACCCATGAGCTGAGCCATGTTTCCTGCTGAACGAACGAGCTGTGCGCCCTTACCAGGATAAAGCTCGATGTTGTGAATGAAAGTACCAACAGGAATGTTGATCATTGCAAGTGCATTACCAGGCTTGATGTCTGCGTCTGCGCCTGCTCTGATTACGTCACCAACCTTAAGACCATAAGGTGCGATGATGTATCTCTTCTCGCCGTCCTCATACTCTACAAGAGCAATGAATGCTGAACGGTTTGGATCGTACTCGATAGTAAGAACTGTTGCGTTCATATCGAGTTTGTTTCTCTTAAAATCAATTACACGGTATTTTCTTCTTACTCCGCCGCCTCTGTGACGAACAGTGATTCTACCGTAGCTGTTTCTACCTGAGTTCTTCTTGAGTGGCTCAAGCAGAGACTTACATGGAGCAACCTTTGAAAGCTCGGAATAATCGGTAACTGTCATACCTCTTCTGCCGGCTGTTGTAGGCTTGTAGCTCTTTATTGCCATTTGAAATTCACTCCTTATCTGAGTTTTGCGAAAAGGTCAAAGCGTTTTCACGCCAAGCGCCCTTCCATACTTACGTCCTGCGGTGAAATGATGAGCGGTCCTCGCCGCCTCGCAAGACCTTTCCGAAGGCTTCTCGGTATTCATGAAGTTCTTCGGAGCAATGCAGCCTTACGCTGCACCTCTTTTAGAGGATTTAGAACAAGCCCTCGAAGAATTCGATTGTCTTGTCACCCTCAAGAGTAACGATCGCTTTTTTCCAGTCTGGTCTGTAGCCTACGCTTCTTCCCATTCTCTTCTGCTTACCCTTAACGCTGATCGTGTTTACCTTAGCTACCTTTACGTTGAAAAGCTCTTCAACTGCCTTAGCGATCTCGATCTTGTTAGCGTCCTTAGCGACCTTGAAAGTGTATCTGTTAGCCTGAAGTCTGTCCATAGAATCTTCAGTGATAACTGGCTTTAAAATTATATCTTGAGCAGTTCTCATTATGCGTAAACCTCCTCAATCTTCTTTACAGCCTCTGAAGAAACGATAAACTTATCATAGTTCAGAATGTCGTAAACACTGAGAGTATTTACAGTAGCTGTCTTAACGCCAGGAATGTTGGCTGCACTCTTGACAACAGTCTTGTCAGACTCTGCTGTAACGATGAGAGCCTTACCCTCAGCACCAAGTGCCTTGAGCATCTCAACAACTGCCTTTGTCTTGTAGCTCTCGAGCTTGATTGAATCAACAACTACGAGATTCTCGTCAACGACCTTTGTTGAAAGTGCAGACTTCATACCGAGTCTTCTTTCCTTTTTATTAAGTGAATAGCTGTAATCTCTTGGCTTAGGACCGAGAGCAACACCACCGTGTACCCACTGTGGAGCTCTGATAGAACCCTGTCTTGCGTGACCTGTTCCCTTCTGTCTCCATGGCTTTCTACCACCGCCTCTTACTTCTGTTCTTGTAAGAGTTGACTGTGTGCCCTGTCTCTGGTTAGCAAGATAATTTACAACCATAGCGTGCATGATAGCCTTGTTTGGCTCGATACCGAAAATAGCATCGTTAAGCTCAGTGTCGGCAACCTTTTTGCCTGTCATATCAAATACTGAAATCTGTGACATTATGATTCCTCCTTCCACTAAGCCTTCTTAACGCAGTCGCAAATTGTAACTGTACCGTTCTTTGGTCCAGGAATTGCGCCCTTGATTGCGATAAGATTGTTTTCTGCGTCTACCTTGACGATCTCAAGATTCTGTACAGTTACCTTTACGTTACCGTACTGACCAGGCATACCCTTGCCCTTGAAGATTCTTGAAGGTGATGAACAAGCACCCATAGAACCTGCGTGTCTGTGTACAGGACCTGTACCGTGAGTTTCCTTAAGTCTTGAGTTGTTGTGACGCTTGATCGTACCGGAGAATCCGTGACCCTTGCTTGTACCGCTGACATCAACGATGTCGCCTGCAGCAAATGTGTCAGCCTTTACGATATCTCCAACATTAAGAGCTGATGTGTCAGCAAGTCTGAACTCCTTAAGAGTTCTCTTCATTGCAACGTCAGCCTTCTTGAAGTGACCCTGAAGAGGCTTGTTTACTCTCTTCGCTCTGATGTCGCCATAGCCAAGCTGAACAGCCTCATAGCCGTCATTCTCAACTGTCTTCTTCTGAACGACAACGCAAGGACCAGCTTCAACAACTGTTACAGGAATTACTTTTCCTGCTTCATCGAAAATCTGTGTCATACCGATTTTCTTACCGATGATTCCCTTTTGCATTATGTTTTCCTCCTATGTGGTTATTGGTCGGACTTGTCCGACGTGACCTGCGTGTTAAATGTTTTTTGAGATCGCACGCGATCTCATTTGGAGATTACTTGATCTCCATAACAATGTTAACGCCTGCAGGAAGTTCAAGATTTTCAAGAGCTGCTGTTGTTTCCTTTGTAGGTCTCAGAACATCGATAAGTCTCTTGTGAGTTCTCATCTCGAACTGCTCACGGCTATCCTTGTACTTGTGTACAGCTCTGAGGATAGTGATTACCTCTTTGTCTGTAGGAAGTGGGATAGGACCTGAAACCTGTGCGCCTGAACGCTTAACAGCCTCAACGATCTTTGCTGCAGCTGCGTCTACAACCGCATGCTCGTAACCCTTGATCTTGATTCTGATCTTTTCATTGACTGCCACTTAAATCGCCTCCTTGTGCAAATTAAAAAAGTTTAGGGGGCAGCTTTCTTTCACTCAAGCCTCAGTCAATTGCGTAAATGATCGAGGCGTGCCGATCGCTTACGCAATTGACAGGTTCGAGCTTTAAAAGCTTTCTGTTGATACCCGTTTACACTCTGCCGTGTGTTCCCTGCCGTTCTCATAAAAAATTCCGAAACCCGCAAGGCTTTCGGACTCAGAAAACAGCGCACACAGCATCACACATACTCACGCTAAAGCAGACCTTGTCCGCTATCGCAAGAAGCATAAGCACATACTGTGTTCGGTATTAACAGTCGCCCGGTTTAAAATCGGACATACTCCACGGAAATTACCTGACCAACTGTCAGCAACCTTCCGCTTCATCGCATATCATCATCGTGTACATTAAATACACTGTGCAGTCACGCAAGTATTATTATACACTACTTTTACCCCATTTGCAAGCGGTTACAGACAAATTACAATATAGAATTTTCACTGACTTCTCAACGTGTTTATATGCACATTGCACAAATTTCACTATGAGTATCATTTGCCGCTACATTTTATTCATATTCGTTGTAAAAGTCGGTTTTTCGGGGCTTTAGCAGGGTAAAATGCTACTATTTATCGCAATAATTTTGCTATCGCAAAAAGAACGGGCGACCACAGGTCGCCCTTACAAGAGGTATGGTATAGGGGGACAGCGTCCTCGACGTCCCATTTTGCTGTATCATGTTATACAAAGTTTATATTACGCCACTTCGTCAGTGTCATAGTACGCCTTGACCTTCTCTTCCGTTTCATCGGTGATCGTCTTTTTGATCTCTGTTTCCTCATCGCTGAATATAAGATCAGCAAGCTCAGAGGGGATAGTTTCCCTGATCGAGCCTTCATACATTGCTCCGCCTCTTGGCTCCCACATCTTGGTCATTGTCCAATTGTCGTCCTGCTTTTTAAAGTCCAACATTCTTACGACCAGACCGCCGCTGTACATATTGCCCGCACCTTTATAATGTCCGTCATTGCTCAGTATATAGACCTTGCAGGTCTCATCGTTGATACTCTGCACGCCCATAAGATAATGGGATTCCACAAAAAAGTCGTTTTTGCCTGCATTCTCATAGTCATTTGCTTCGCCTCTATTGTATGTGCGCATTATTACCGCATTTGAGATATCCTCGTCAGTGAGACCCTCTGGCAGTTGGTGGACGACCTCCGCATCACAGCCCTTATAAAAATAGTATCCCCATATGCCGTGAGTTTTGTAATAAAACGTCACGATTTTCAGCCCCCAACATATGACCAGCGCCGCTATCAGCGCAAGGAATATCAGCAGCTTTATATGCACTTTCTTTTTCGGCTCTTCATAAGCTACGTTTGTTTCTTTATTTGCATCGTTCATATTAAGCGCCCCTTTCTGTTGTCTGTATCTTCTGATCTGTTCTTACAGTAACATAATAACAAAAATCTGCACCAAATGCAAGCATTTGTAATTTTGCTAAGATGATTTTAAGATTTATCATAACAATGCACAAATTTGCACCTCCGATTTTATTCACTTATGCAAGATGCGGAAACGCCTGACATTCGGGCAAAGACAAAAACAGAGCGGCACTATCTGCACCGCTCTGTTCGCTATATTATAATGTATTACTGCTTAACGTTTCCCATAATGATACCACGTCCGTCAGTGCCTACATAAACTCTGCCGTATACCTTAGGGTCGCCGCTGATTATCTTTCTAACGTTGCCCCACTTCTGTGTGTCATCATTGATACGCTTCCATGTTACTCCCTTGTCGGTGGACTGGTAGATTCCGTAGCCGTCGCCATTTGCTTCGCCCATCATGTAAAGAGCCATATAGTCGCCGTCTTTTTCAGGCTTACCAAGACCAATAGCATCGCACAGTGTAACGTCCTTAGATGTAGGAGCGAGAGTGCCTGTTGATGAGTCAAGATAGTAAACTCCGCCCGCACCTACAGGTATCCAAAGGTCGCCCTCTGTATCAGGACAAGCTTTCATTGATGTTGCTGAAACGAGCATATTTGCTATAGGACTGAAAGTCTTTCCACCGTCTGTACTCATATAGAACGTTCCGTCATATGAGCCGTAGAACTTATCAGGATTTACCTTATCTGTTTCAATAACTGCACCGGCAGGAAGTCCCTCGCAGGTAGTCCATGTTTTGCCAAAGTCGCTTGTTACTGCCGCAGCAACGCCTGTTGTGCCGCTCTGATAGAAAATGGTCTTGCCGTCAGCGGAAAGCTTAGCTGTGCCGCCTGCTTTTTTGCCAACGCCCTCCGGAAGTGTTTCCACTGCCTGCCAAGTTTCGGCTGCGTCTGTTGAATAGTAAACCGAGCCGTCGCCATCGTCTGTCGCTCTTACTACTATCTTATAATCTTGTGCCGCACAGTCTATAGAGGTCGCCTTGAAGTCGCCATAATGCTCCTGCGGAGCTTTTGTTACATCATCATGGCGGAAGCCGTAAAGGTCACCCATTGTGGAATAAAGCTCAGGAGTACCCTCGCCATTATCGAGAGGTGAAACGAAGTCAAAGATAGCTGTCATTTCAATGCCCATTGCCTTTACGCTTATGTCAACAGGTTCGTCCTTTATCTTTGAAAGATTTGATGTGCCGAAGATAGTTGCACCTGTTGTGTAAAGAACCTCATCTGGGTTGAACGGGTTGATAGCAACGCCTGTCATCCACCAGCCCGGCTTGAGCTGTCCCTGCCAATCCAGCCAAGGAGCATTGCTTATATCGAGATCAAAGTTGTTTACCGTCTTGCCGTTCTCGTCACAGCTCCAAATGCCGTTCCAAGTTTCGCCTCCGTCATAGGAAACGAAAAGGTTGTCGAAATATGCCCAGAGGTCAAGAGTTGTGCATACTATCATGTTAGGGTCGTTAGGGTTTACTGAGATACCATTGTAACCGCAAGTATAAGATCTCTCAGGAGTTATCTCTGTCCACTCGCCTGTTTTAAGGTTATACTTCTGAACTGCTCCGTCAGAAGCGCCGTTTGGTCCTACCTTATAAGACCATGTTGAATAGAGATATCCGTCAGAAGATATCTCGCCCTGACAAGGCTTGAGCTTCTCGGTCTTGTCGCCTGTAGCCTCAGACTTTGGATTAGGGATAGCTGTCCAGGTTTCGCCTGCGTCATCAGAACGATAGAGATAATCCCCCTGTGTTCCTGCTGAGCCAACGATTATTGTCTTTGTTGCCTGACCCTTTTCAGAGCTTGATTTATCGAATGCCACAAATGTAAGTCCGATAGAATATCCGTCTTCAGTATATCCGCCCTTTGTAGGGAATGAAGTGACCTCGTTCCATGTTGCGCCATAGTCTGTGGACTTCCAAAGTCCGTCAGCTCTTGAGCCGAAGTAAAGTATAGAGTTATCGTTAGGGTCTACCTGAAGTCTTTCACCGCAGCCTCTTCCGACCTCGTTACCGCCCATGCCGAAAGGCATTTCGCAGATAGTCCAGTTCTTGCCGTAATCGTCAGAAGCAAATATTGCACCGTTGTTTGTGGAGTATGTACCAGCCGCAAGATAAACTCTGTTTGGCTCAACCGGGTCAGTTGCAAGGCTCTCTGTTCCGTTATAGTTCCAATCGTCGCCACCAAAGCAATCTGTTATACACTCCCAACGCTGAGTATCCTTATTATACTTATAAGCGCCACCCATATCTGTTCTGGCGTAGATAAGCCCCTCCTCAGTAGGGTTATAGATGACGTCAGGGATAAAACCACCGTCAACTATCTCGACATTTCCCCACTCCCAGCCAGTGTCAACAGGCTGAGCGTTGTAATACTCCTTCTTAGCGTCGCCCTTGCTGTCAGAGCCGCTGGAGGAATCGTTCTTTTTTGAGCAGCCTGCGAAAGCTGTCACTGTAAGGGCGGCGGCACAAACCACTGCCATTAGCTTTTTTAACCTCATAAAAATTCTCCTTATAAGTTGTATTCGTTTACATCTCTGTGTTATTTAAAGGCGGAAGAGCTCCGCCTTTAAAATTTGAACTTATTTTACAACTATTGTACTACAATATCTTCAAATTGTCAATAGTCTTTTGTGTATTTATCTAAACTTACCACAACTTTGATAAACGCTTTGCTCTTACACCTTTATAAAATGAAGTATCTTTGAGCAGAAGTCGCCATAAAGTCCGTCACCATTCCACATCTTTGCGATGTTGATACCTGCATTCATAAGTGCCGCACCTGATATCTTCTTGTCAGGCTCGTTCTCCTCATAATAGTAAGCGTCAGCTTCAAGACCTTTGAGCTTGATACGTCTTGATCTTTCGTTTGGTCTGCCAAGCACCTGAACGAATTCAAAGAGAGCTTCGCTCTTGTCCTTTGCAACGAACTCCCAAGCGTCCCAGGTGTTGTCCTCAAACATATTGCCTATTCTGTAGTGGTCGCCTGTTCTTACAAGCTTGTTGAACTTGTTGAACTCCTCTATCTGTGCTGGGATAGCGTCCCTGTCCTCCTGCGGTATCCTTGTTACGTCAAGCTCATAGCCGAACGTACCCACCATAGCAACGTGACCTCTTGTTTTGAACGGAGTGTTTCTGCCAACAGTATGATTAGGGCAATCGGAAACGTGCGCACCCATTGCTGAGCATGGATAGCACATTGAAGTGCCGTGCTGTATCTTCAGTCTTTCGATAGCGTCTGTATCATCAGAGCACCATATCTGTGGACTGTAGTAAAGCATACCGGGATCAAATCTTGCTCCGCCGCCTGAGCAGTTCTCCAGCAGGATATGAGGATAATCTGTTGTAAGTCTGTCCATAAGGTCATAAACACCGAGGACGTATCTGTGCCAAAGCTCTCTCTGTCTTTCAGCAGGCAGGGTAGCCGAGCCGACCTCTGTGAGCTGTCTGTTCATATCCCACTTGATGTACTCGATATTCGCACTGTCGAGAATCTTCTTCATCATGCCGTAAACGTAATCTCTGACTTCTTTTCTTGAATAGTCAAGAACATACTGCTCTCTGCAAAGTGTCAGAGGTCTGCCCTTTATCTGGATAGCCCAGTCTGGGTGAGCCTTATAAAGTTCAGAGTCAGGGGATATCATTTCAGGCTCGAACCAAATGCCGAACTTCATGCCAAGCTTATTTACCTCGTCAACAAGATATTTAAGACCGCCCTTGAGCTTCTTCTCATAAACGAACCAATCGCCCAGTGATGAGTTATCAGAATCTCTATGACCGAACCAGCCGTCGTCCATAACAAGCATTTCTATGCCAAGCTTTGAAGCTTCCTTAGCGATATCTATAAGCTTGTCTGTATCGAAGTTAAAGTAAGTAGCTTCCCAGTTGTTAATGAGTATCGGACGTCTTTTATCCTTATACTCGCCCCTGATAAGGTTGTTTCTATAGAGGTCATGGAAAGTTCTTGACATTTTGCCTATACCCTCGTCAGAGTGCACCATTACTACTTCAGGACAGGTGAAGCTTTCGCCCTTTTCCAGAAGCCACTCGAAGTCAAGAGGATTTATACCCATAAGAAAACGAGTTTTCTTATGCTGAGTAACTTCTGCCTGAGCATAGAAGTTTCCAGAGTAAACAAAGTTGAAACCGAACACCTCGCCCTTATCCTCGTCAGCGTTATTGTCGCAAAGAGCAACGAACGGATTGTTCTGATGTGATGATTCGCCCCTGCAGGAATCAACAAGCTGTTTACCATGGTGAAGTCTGCATCTTTCAACAGCTCTTTCTCTAGCCCATGAGCCGTTGAGGGTTATCATATCCATTTTGTCTGTATCAAAATCAACGCAAGCTGAAAGCGCTCTTGTTATCTTGAACGGCTTTTCGCTCTTGTTTGTGATAACAGCGGAACGTGTGATAACGTCAAGCTTATCGAAAGCTGTGTAGATAAGAACGACTTCGATATCAGCATACTTATCATACATTGTTATCTCGAGAGTTGAACAACCGCTTTCCTCAGTAGCGAAAGTAGCAGGCAGACCCTCAAGCTTTGGCTTGCCCTCATACATTTTATGAGAAACATATCTCAGGTCGCAGGTCGACATACCGTTAGCGTCCATTATTTTGAAAGCAGACTCTCTGTAGTCGCCAAGACCGAAGCATGGATATTCAAAAGGCAGTGTATCCATAAAGCTTGCTCTGTCACGGTCGTTAGTGGCAGGGGTAAAAGGGCTTTCGTCAAGACGGAGAAGATAAGTCAGATCCTCGTCAGGAACTTTATTTCCATAGTAAACGTGAGCGAGGTAGCCCTCCTCGCAGACCTTCATCATATAGTCTGTATTATTGGCTCTCAGCTTGAAAGCCTTATCTTTTTCGTTATAAAAGATATTGATAATTATCACTCCTTGCAAAAATCTGAACCTTACGGCTCATTGATATTATAACACATAGAAAAAATAATGCAACAGGGTAAAACGATTACTTTGAAAATTATTTTGTTAATTTTTCTTGATAATACAAATATTTGAACATGGGTGGTTCAAATTGTGGGAATATATAAAAAAGGGACTTATGCATTTAGCACAAGTCCCTTAAAAATTCAATATTTATCTGTTATCAGATTAGTTGCCGTACTTAGCAGTGCTGATCTTGATACCAGGGCCCATTGTAGAAGCTACAACTACGCTCTTAAGGTACTGACCCTTAGCAGCGGCTGGCTTAGCCTTTACAACAGCGTTGATAAGTGTGTTGAAGTTCTGCTCGAGCTTCTCAACACCGAATGAAGCCTTACCGATAGGGCAGTGAATGATGTTTGTCTTATCAAGACGATACTCGATCTTACCAGCCTTAGCCTCTGTAACAGCCTTAGCTACGTCTGGAGTAACAGTTCCTGCCTTTGGGTTTGGCATAAGTCCTCTAGGTCCGAGAATCTTACCAAGACGTCCTACAACACCCATCATGTCAGGTGAAGCAACTACAACGTCGAAATCCATCCAGTTTTCCTTTGTGATCTTCTCAACGAGATCCATGCCGCCAACATAGTCAGCGCCTGCTGCCTTAGCAGCCTCGTACTTGTCTTCCTTACAGAATACGCAAACTCTTACAGTCTTACCAGTTCCGTTTGGAAGTACAACAGCACCTCTTACCTGCTGATCAGCGTGTCTTGAGTCAACGCCCAGACGAATGTGAAGCTCGATAGTTTCATCGAACTTTGCCTTAGCACCCTTAGCTGCAAGTTCCAGAGCCTCAGGAGCGTCATATTGCTTAGCCTTGTCGATAGCCTTGAAGCTGTCAACATACTTCTTGCCATGTTTCATTAATATTTCCTCCTCATTAAGTGGTAATACCGACAGTGGATATCTAGTCGGTTAGCGGAAAATTCCTCCCACCATTGCCGTGCATGAATGCACAGTACGATTGATTAGTCCTCAACTACAACGCCCATTGAACGGCATGTACCAGCGATCATGCTCATAGCACTCTCGATGTTTGCTGCGTTCAGGTCAGGCATCTTCTGCTCAGCGATCTTCTGAAGCTGCTCTTTTGTGATAGTTGCGACCTTAGTCTTGTTAGGAACACCGGAACCTGACTCGATCTTGCAAGCCTTCTTGATGAGAACTGCTGCCGGAGGAGTCTTGGTGATGAATGTGAATGATCTGTCTGCGTAAACTGTGATAACAACAGGGATGATAAGACCGATATCGTTCTTAGTTCTCTCGTTAAAATCCTTTGTGAACGCCATGATGTTTACACCGTGCTGACCAAGAGCTGGACCAACCGGTGGTGCAGGAGTTGCCTTTCCTGCTGGAATCTGAAGCTTAATATAGCCTACTACCTTCTGTGCCATTTGTTCGCACCTCCATAATTAAGTGGTAAGGCGAGCGCCATACGCTCTCCCACGTTTCCGGAAGCCGTATATCCGAACCGTCATTGACGGCTTTGCTTCCATTTTCACGAATGTTTGCGGAGTTTTACCGCCTTTTTCCTTATTCCTCAGACTTTATCTGTGTCAGCGGCATAGTAACAGTTGTTTCTCTGCCCAGCATAGATACTCTGACGTCTGCCGTCTGTGCTTCCATATCGAATTTCTCCACAACTCCTGTGAAGCCCTCGAATGAGCCTGCTGTTACAACGACGTTGTCGCCTTCCTTGAAGCCGACCTGAACGTTAGTGCTTCTCTGTGTGTCAACACCCAGCGCAGCGACCTCTTTATCGGTCAGCGGAACAGGCTTTGACGCAGGACCAACGAAGCCCGTAACGCCTCTGGTATTTCTAACGATATACCATGAATCGTCTGTAAGCACCATTTTTACAAGCACATAGCTTGGAAAAAGCTTTCTGTCGCCCTTGTCGATCTTATTGCCCTTTACTTCGGTAACTTCCTCCATTGGGATCATTACCTCAGGGATGAGATCCTGAAGGTTTCGGTTTTCAACAACCTTTTCAATATTGCTTTTTACCTTATTCTCATAACCTGAATAAGTGTGAACAACATACCACTTTGCTTCTTCTGACATGTTTCTTACCTCCATATTGATGTTGTCAAAACCGCTGTGACGGCTTAGCCGCCGATTTTAAGGATAGCCTTGATAGCTGCACCCAGGCCTGAATCAACGCCGAAAAGGAACAGAGCCATAACGACCATTACCGAGAGAACAACTCCCGTATTCTTAGTCACCTGCTGTCTTGTAGGCCAAACGACCTTTTTCATTTCAGCTTTAAGCTCTCTGAAATATTTTCTTATTCCGCCCTTTTTCTTCTGATCCTTGCCGGTATCCTTTTTTGAAGACTTAGTAACATCTGTTTTTTTAGCCATTAGAAATAGCTCCTTTCAATATTACTTAGTCTCTTTGTGAAGAGTGTGTTTCTTACAGAACTTGCAATACTTGTTCATTTCAAGTCTGTCAGGGTCATTCTTCTTGTTCTTCTTAGTGTTGTAGTTTCTCTGCTTACACTCAGTACAAGCAAGTGTAATTTTTACTCTCATTTCGGCACCTCCTGACGAAATTTATACCCCGCAAGAACATTCAGGGTACGTCTGCCTCCCTCATACGTTTTCACGCAAGCTGTCACACAGCCCTGAGGTAACTTATGCTTTTTCACGCTCAAAAAAAGAGCGCAAAAAAATAGACCTCATAAAGAGGTACTACAATTATAACATCTGTGTTCTTCTTTGTCAATCATTTGTCAAAGAATTTTATTAATTTTTTGTAAACTTTTTCTTCACTTGAAGTGAGGAATGAGGAATGAGGAGTGAGGAATTATGGTATCGCCTTGCGGCGATGATTATTTTTCTTCGGGCAAATTTGCCATGCCGCAAAATCGCTACGCTCTTTGCGGATTTACATTTACTTAAGGATAGGGTAGGCGGTGCAGATTTTTGCTCCGATATTGCCTTTATTTGATATCTGACTTTTGCGTGCTTTTTTCTAATTAAATCTGCACCGCTTGGTCGGCTTACGCCGATTGAGGCTCTGCCTCAAGCTCCGCTTAGGGCTTTGCCCTAAGAACCCACAAGCCCTCTAACGCCGGGCTTGAGCCTGCGTTTTATCTCTCGCTACGCTCGGTGCTGGGGCACAGCTCTGGTCAGCTATGCCCATTCCTCATTCCTAATTCCTAATTTCTCATTAAACCGGAAACTCTCCGTCCTCCACGGTCGCATCAGCGATCTCTCTCATTTCGTCCCAGTCATGCGAGTAATGGTCATTCAAGCAAGCCACAGCAAAGAACCCGCCTGCTTTCGCTCCCTTTATGCCCTCGACTATATCCTCATAGACCACGCAATTCTTTGCTTCAAGCCCCAGTTTTTCAGCCGCCAGCTCATAAACATCAGGAAAGCCCTTTCCCCTTTTCACCTGTTCTGTAGACACGAAGCAATCAAATTGATCCAAAATGCCGTTTCTCTTTAGCACAGGCTTATAAAGCTCCTCCGTTGAAGCGGTCGCCAATGCTATCTTCCTGCCCTGTTCCTTAAGCTTTCGCACATACTCCCCTGCGTTTCCGCAAAGCTCGATAACGTTCGTATACTCATACACCGCCATATCGAACCATTCCTTCATTATATCCTGAATGTTCTCACCCAGAGAAAATCTATCGTTTGTATAAACAGCCGCCTGCTCGAAATTCATTGCAGACACCTGCTTGAAATAGTCCTCAGGCACTTTTATCCCACGCTTGCCGAGAAATTCCTCGTCTATCTTTGACCAAACGTGATTTGATCTTGTCAGAGTGCCGTCCAAGTCGAAAATGTGTCCCTTAAAATCTTTTATGTCCATTGTAATGTCCTTTCAGAAGTATTCATCAGAGAGCCTGAAACCCTCGCCTATTATCTCGCTCACGTCACCCACAAGCACGAAAGCCTTTTCGTCAGTTTCCGCCGCTATCCTGCGAACGTCCGTTATCCTGCGTTTTCTCACTGCGCAAAGTATAAGATCTCTGTCCTCTCCCGTGTATCCCGTTCGGGCTTTTATGACCGTACAGCCCAAGTTGCCCTCATTAAGAAGCCTATGGAGTATCTTATCTGCGGCAGGGCTTATTATCAGCGCAAGCTTTCCTCTGTCGCCGCCGTAGAGTATCATATCCAGTGTTTTTGAGAACACCCACAGCGTAAAGAACGAATACAGTGCATTGTCGATACTGCCGAAAACAAAACCGCTGAGCACACATATCACACCGTCTGCAAGCATAAAGATCTGTCCTGCCGCCATGTAGGGCTTTTTCCTTTTGATAAGCTTAGCGGCGATATCAGTTCCGCCTGTTGTTCCCCCTGAACGAAAAACTATCCCACAGCCTGCGCCCAACAGAATACCGCCTGCTATTGCGCTGAGAAAAATATCATTTGTAAGTGGTGTAAAAAGCGTACACATATCCGCAGTCAGACCTGAAACTGCAATAGCTACAACAGTTCCCAAAAGAAAATGCCAGCCGAACACATAAAGGCTAACCGCCAACAAAGGAAGATTTATCGCCATTGTAAGCGAGCCGACACCAAGAGGCAGAAATCTTGACAACATGACAGCAAGCCCCGAAGCACCTCCGGGGGCAATTTCGTTAGGGCTTAAAACCAACCCAACGCTCACGCCATATATGACCGCACCGAGAAGCAAGAGAGGATAGTCCACTCTGCCCTTTGCAGACTTTTCTGCCGAAAACAATTTATTCAGAAGTATCATAAAAGCCCTCCAAGCTATGCAAAAGCAAAGATAGGCTTATTTTTCCCCTGATGCCTCGTAAAATACATTTTTACAAAAGAGGCGCAATGGTCCTGAGAATGACCGACATGAACCTTGACCAGAAGCTGCGGTTATTTATATCATCATGTGTTATCCTATGACAGCGGTTTTCAAACATATCGTCAAAGTCCGCTTTTATATCCTTTATACAACTTGTTTTGTACATATAAGTTGCACACTCAAAATGGAGATACAAGCTTCTGTAGTCGAGATTTATCGTACCCACCACGGCTGACTTATCGTCCGAGAGGAACATTTTTGCGTGGTTAAAGCCGCCTTTATACTCATAGACTTTCACACCCAGCGTTTCAAGATCTCTGTAGAAAGACCTTGTTATAACGCTCACATACCATTTATCAGGTATCTCAGGAGTGATTATCCTAACATCAACACCGCTTTTTGCCGCATAGCCCAGGACGGTGAGCATTTCGTTGTCAGGCACAAGATACGGGGTAGAGATATAGATATAATCCTTGGCATTGTTTATCATATCCATATAGACAAGCTCGCCCACATTCTCGTCATCGAGAGGGGAGTCGCCGTAGGGGATAACATAGCCGTTGTTCACAACGTTTTTTACAGTTGGGCGGTACATATTATACTCAGTTTTATCACCTGAGATGACCTCCCACATTTGCAGAAACATCATGGTAAAATTCCAAACGCCGTCGCCCTTTAGCATAACGGCGGTATCTTTCCAATGACCGAAACGCTCCTTGCGGTTTATATACTCGTCGGCAATATTAACGCCCCCGTTGAAAGCCACGTTGCCGTCTATAACGAGAATTTTTCTATGGTCACGATTATTCTGTATAGTAGAAAGCATAGGACGGAAAGGATTGAAAACAAGGCATTTTACCCCTTGTTCGGTAAGCTTTTTCTTATATCTGAAAGGCAAAGTGAACTGAGAGCCCATGCCGTCATAAAGAAGTCTTACCTCCACGCCTGCCTTAGCTTTTTCAAGAAGTATCTTAACTATCTCACGCCACATTTCACCGTCATCGATAATAAAATACTCCATAAAGATAAACTCCTGAGCTTTCTGAAGCTCCTCAAGCATAGCCTTATACTTATCTTCGCCAAGCGGAAAATAAGTGACCTCGGTATTACCGCAGACAGGGTAGCCCCCCGACTTATCCACATAGTTTGCAAGCTTATAAAAATCAGGCTCACTTTCATGGAGATAGCTCATTATCTGTTCATTTGTTTTAAGGAAAGGTCTTGTATTGGCGGATTTCTTAGCATAAAGGTTTCTGACCTTTCTTGTTGAAAACTGATTTTTGAGTAATATATAAAGCACCACCATAAAGATAGGCACAATAACAAGGGGTACTATCCACGCCAATTTATAGGCAGGGTTCTCGCTGCTGTTAAGGATATAGATAGCAAGCACGATAGCCACAGTAGAAAAAACGATATGCAGATAGGCATAATGCACAGCGAAGCTTTGGAAGATGATAAAAATGAAAATAAGCTGCAATGCAAGAAGCAGGATAATAGTGGTTTTCTGTGAGAATATCATATTTATAAGTTTTTTCGGTTTTTTCTTTTGTATTTTTTCGCTTATCTTTTCCGCCACATTATCCGCCTGCCTTTCTGAAAATAGTGATACACAACTGATTATAACATTTATTTTTGATTTTTGCAATACGCAAAAATGCAGTTAATCCACCCTGATTTCACGAATTTCTGTGACAATGACACAACTTTTGTTATCTTATTGTTGACAACAATTTATGAAACAACGCACGAACAATGTAAGTGTTCGCCCGTTTAGTTCACCCACATGGTTTATGGAAACTCAAACCTCGCAACTCCCCGAAGAGGGACGTCGAGGGCGCCGTCCCCTACAACTCTAAACATAACGCCACATAAATACACAAAAAAACAGGCAGACGGCTTTCCAGAGCAAGCCGTTCCCACAGCCGCTAAAAAACCATCTGCCTTATTATTTTTGCTAAAATTTCAAACAGCTATTCAGTATAGCCAAAGGCAAGCACTTCTCCATGCTTGTCCTCATCGCCTGCCGCCATTGATATCTCAACGGTATAGTTAGTTGCTTCAGGCATCATGGCGATATTCTGTATCTGAGCATTTCCCCAGCCTGACGGACTTATGGTATCGTAATCGCTTTCGTCATACACCTCTCCGTCTGCTGTTACCTTAACATGAAGCTTGCCGAACTCGCCCTGCTTCACCTCTTTGTATATCATGTACAAGAATTTTTTGTCCTTGAACTCGAATACGATAGGGCTGTTATCTCCGGTGTTGTCGTAAGTCCAGCCATTTGTAAAGCTTGCGATAGTAGAGCCTTCCTTCCAACTTCCAAGGCTTGTTGGCGTAAGGCTGTCGCCCTCATACATATGAGCGTCCACCTCTCGCGGAGAGAAAACAGTGTCTGTGGGCATAACATAATCGCCCTCTGGCGCAACGTCCATAACAGTGTCAAAATAGTAGTCCACCATTGAAGCCACAAGCTTGTGACCCTCATCGTTAGGGTGTGACTGATCGTCAGAGAAATCTTTCCAAGTCATTCTGTTGTTTGCGAAAAGATATCTTAGTGCGTCACAGTATGATATCATCGGCAGGTGATAAAACTCGCCTATCTGCTTCATATAATCCTGAGCAGAATGGTCGTTTTCTGTCACCGAGAACAGCAGAACAGGAGTGATATTCTTCTGCAAAAGCGTTCTGACTATTGACTCGTAAGCGTTCTGATAGTCAGTCTCTGTGCCGTCATTTACTGCAAATTCGATAAAGCATATGTCAGGCTCATAAGCCAGCACATCTCTGTCGAGCCTGAGTATTCCAAGCTTAGACGGCGTACCGCTAAGGCCTGCGTTCACATACTGGACGTTATCCCCCGTACCGAATTTCTGTGCAAAATAATCATAAGTGAGCTTAGCATAACAGCCGTCTGCACCGGCAGAAATACCCTCAGTGATAGAGCCGCCAAGATACGCCACAGTGACCTTTTCGCCTGACTGTGCTTTCTTTATAACATTCTGCATCATAGAAGTGTTGCCGTATGACACCATAGCCTTGTCATACATAGCCTGCGTCCACTCCTCGTCAGTTTCAGGCATTTTTTCGACCTGCGAGCTTGAAGACTCCGCTTTGCTTTCAGCCTTTGAGCTGTCCGCATTATTTCCGCAGCCTGCAAAAGCCGCTCCGCACATAGCAACACTCACAAGCACTGCCAACAATTTTTTTGTATTCATTATTTGTACCTTTCTAATCTATGATAGCGAAATCGGTTTCACACCGCATATAACACAAAAAGTACGGACAAAGCCGTACTTTTTGGTTATATCAATATGATAAAAATTCTTATTAGTTAAGAACTGCCTTCTCAGTTTCCTTATCGAAGATATGGATTCTGTTAGGATCGATAGCGACCTTAAGCTCATCCTGTGGACGAACGTCAGAACGAGGTGAAACTCTAGCTGTGAGCTGGATACCCTCGCAGTTGAGGTACAGATATGTTTCAGCACCCATCATTTCAGTTACTTCAACAGTTGTGTTGATAACGCCTGTTGTAGCCTGAGCGAGGAATGCAGGCTCGTCATGGATACACTCTGGACGAACACCAAGAACAACTTCCTGATCAACCAGTGGCTCAAGAACTTCAGGATCTACCTTAGACTCTGGAACTGTTACCTGATACTTAACGCCTCTTGTTGTCTTTGTATCCTCAGAACCGAACTCAACAACATACTTGCCGTCTACCTTGAGGAGCTTAGCGTCGATGAAGTTCATCTGTGGTGAACCAATGAATCCTGCAACGAACTGGTTTACTGGATCGTTGTAAAGATTTGTTGGTGTGTCGATCTGCTGGATGTAACCGTCCTTCATAACTACGATACGGTCACCCATTGTCATAGCCTCTGTCTGGTCATGAGTTACATAGATGAATGTAGTACCGAGCTTCTTATGGAGCTTAGAGATCTCAGTTCTCATCTGTGCTCTCAGTTTAGCATCGAGGTTTGAAAGAGGCTCGTCAAGAAGGAATACCTGTGGCTCACGAACGATAGCTCTACCGAGGGCTACACGCTGTCTCTGACCACCGGAGAGAGCCTTTGGCTTTCTGTCAAGAAGGTGAGCGATGTCAAGTATTCTTGCTGCTTCCTCTACCTTTCTTGCGATCTCATCCTTTGGTACCTTTCTGAGCTTCAGACCGAATGCCATGTTCTCAAATACTGTCATGTGAGGATACAGAGCGTAGTTCTGGAATACCATTGCGATATCTCTATCCTTAGGAGCGATGTCGTTTACAAGTCTGTCGCCGATGTAAAGTTCACCTTCACTGATCTCTTCAAGACCTGCGATCATTCTAAGTGTTGTAGACTTACCACAACCAGAAGGACCTACGAGGATGATAAACTCCTTATCCTTGATCTCAATGTTGAAGTCTGAAACAGCGATAACGCCGCCTGCATACTTCTTATAAATTTCCCTTAATGATACACTTGCCATTAAAAAAGGACCTCCCTATTTGAATTTTACTAATATCCTAATTAGCTATGCTTTTATCATAACAAATTTTTAACATACCCGCAAGAGTTTTTTTTACTAAACTTTATTATATCTCATTATGAATATTGACGAAAATTCACATAGAATAGGTAATTACTTACATTTAAACGATTTCGCTGTCAATAATCTTTCAACATCTTTGTGCATTATTTCTAAACAGCTTCCAAGAGGCAGATCCGGATCTAAAGGCAGTTCTCCGATCTTTATCCGCTTAAGAAAAACAACTTTATTTCCCAGCTTTTCAAACATTCTCTTGACCTGATGATACTTACCCTCATGAAGCACAACGGTACATTCATCGGGACAGTTCACACTTGCGGAAAATTCCGCAGGCAGACATTTCTCTCCGCCGTCGATAGTCATGCCCTCAGCGAATGCCTGAGCATAATTTTCCTGCCAAGGGTCACGAAGTCTGACGAAATAGGTTTTCGGAACATGGGTCTTAGGGGACAACATTCTGTGAGCGAGAGCTCCGTCATCAGTGAGAAGCACAAAGCCCTCAGTATCCTTATCGAGCCTGCCCGCAGGGAAAAGTCCCTCCCTGAACATCTCAGGAGGTACTAGCTCAAGGACAGTTTTCGACTCTCCGTCACGAGTGGAGCAAACCACACCCTGCGGCTTGTTCATCATTATGTAGACAAACTTTTTATAGCATATCTCCACGCCCTTTACGGCAACAATATCGTTTTCGCTGACCTTAGCATCAGCCGCCTTGGCGACCTTTCCGTTTACAGTCACCTGACCTTTTCTGCAAAGCTCTCTCACCATGCTTCGGGAAATATCATTACGCTGTGAAGAAACAAATTTATCAAGTCTCATAGCAAAAGCCTTTCTGACAATTTTCTTATAAAGATTATAGCATACGATACCGCCAAAAGTCAAATATGCGAAAAAACCTGACCAAAAGCAAACGCCTGCAGATATGCTCCGCAGGCGTTTTATTACTATTTGTATCGGTTTTTTCGACCTATGAAGCATTAGTTTACCCTTATTCACAATGCCGACGTTCCACGCTCAGACGCCTACTTTTTCCTCAGCCCCTGCATAAATCCGTCCAGCTCCGCTGAGCATACATCTCCTCCCACGAGCTGTCCCTCACAGACGATAAGATTAGCCCTGACCTCCTGCTTCTTATTCCCATAATTCTTCACAGTATATGTATACACCTCAGCGGTTTTCCCTTTATAGTCCTCCAAGTCAAAGCCCTGCTGCTTCTGAAGCTTATTATACTTTTCATACACCTCATTGAATTCTTTCGGTATGGTCACCGCCTTGCATTCATCGTATTCGTCAGACACCTCCCAGCCCATTTCTTTCAAAAACGCCTGTCTTTGTGCTTCGCTTTTCATCTCGTACACCGCAGGCGACGATATCCTCACCACTGTCACTATTATCACCGCCAACAGTGCCAACGCCGCCAGAACCGCCCCGATCACCGCAAATGTTGGCTTTTTTACTTTTATTGTCTTGATAAACATACCCTTTTCCTCGCTTTCTGTTTTCAAAGTTTGTACATTTATATGTATTGTCCCAAAAATTATAACTACCTGTCCGATTTTTTATTTTGTTATATAATTTTCAAAAATAATTTTTATAGCATTAATAATCTTATTGTATAATAAATTTATCGGTTTGCTATGATTTATTATTACAAACTCTGTAGCACTGATATGGCATTGTGCAAAATTGACAAAAATAAAAGTGAAAATTAATGTGAATTAACGATTTTGTATTTTTTTGTACAAATGTCTTTGACAATTTCAAAATATGTGGTACAATATTATTAGGTAACGCTATGCTTCTCCGCATTGCCTGCGGAGGGTACTGAAACGTTTTCTTAAATCTGCCTTTTCACGGCTGTGAAGGGGCAAGTTATTATTGCTGATGCGTTCTGCGGTCAGCCGCAGGATTGATATATGAAAGGAGCAATGAGTTTTATGTCAAAAATTATTGCAGTTACTTCCGGTAAAGGCGGAACAGGCAAATCTTCTATAAGCGCCTGTCTCGGTTATGCCCTTGCTAAGCAGGGAAACCGTACACTTATAATTGAGCTTGACTTTGGTCTGAGATGTATGGATATCATGCTTGGTATGCAGGGTAATATTACATACGATCTAGGTGACGTTCTTGAGGGTACTTGCGACGTATACAAGGCAACAACAACTGTTAAGCTTGCTTCAAACCTGAGCGTTCTCTGTGCTCCGTCCGACCCGTTCGTTCAGCTCAAGGCTGAGGATATCGAAAAGATCACACAGGAAATGAGAAAGTATTTTGAATACATAATCATTGACACCTCTGCAGGTATCAACGGTTCTGTATTTGATATAGTTACTAATTCCGACCTTATACTTATAGTTACAACTCCTGATCCTGTATGCGTAAGAGATGCAAGAATGATGTCAGATGAGTTCTATAAGAGAGGAAATCAGAAGCAAAGACTTGTTATCAACAAGGCAAACAAGAGAATATTCGAGTTTGACGAAATGGACGACCTTGACGCTATCATCGACACAGTCGGCGTTCAGCTTCTGGGTGTTATCCCTGAGGACAGTGCTATCCCTCTTGCAACAGGAAAGGGTGCGCCGCTTTCATCAAGCTCTATGGGCTTCCTTGCATTCTCTGCTATTTCAAGAAGAATAAAGGGCGAGCATATACCCCTCTCCATCAAGGTCTGAGTATATTATCAGCCGTGTGCGTGAGGATATCTGCGCATAGTGCGGCTGTTTTATATCACGAAACTTATTTGTTCATTAATATACTAATATATAAACGGGGGGTTTCCATTGAATATTGCACTTATTGCTCATGACACAAAAAAGGAACTCATGGTACAGTTCTGTATCGCCTATTGCGGTGTACTCAGCAAGCACAATCTTTGTGCCACAGGTACGACAGGAAAAATGGTAGCCGAAGCAACAGGCCTTAACGTTCAGCGTTATCTCAGTGGCTCACAGGGCGGCGACCAGCAGATCGCAGCGAGAATATCCTGCAACGAGATAGACCTGCTTCTGTTTTTCAGAGATCCTATCTCAGTGAAGCCACACGAACCTAATGATATGAATCTCCTCAGACTTTGCGATGTACACAACATTCCGGTAGCCACAAATATTGCCACTGCCGAAGCGCTTATCCACGCACTTGAGCGAGGCGATCTTGACTGGAGAGATATCGTTAATCCTACAAAGATATAATTGAAATTTCATATACAAAAGCGATGAAAGGGAGAGTATTCCGTTCTTATGTTTCAGCGAGAGCCGTTGGTGAGAGGGTTCACACAAAGGGCAGGAAGAAGGACACCTTGGAGCTTCCGTTTGTTCAAGAACGGACGTATAGCTGCGTTAAAGCGTTAGAGTGATCCGGCACGAAGATGTTCGGATAATTAGGGTGGTATCACGGTAAAAGTCGTCCCTTACTAGGGGACGGCTTTATTTTTTTATCCACCACCCGTAGGGGAGCGGCTCAATTTCTGCTTCACAGAAATGCAACGTCCCGCTTTTTCGCTCCTCACTTACTCTCGAATACCTTATCTCAGCACACCAAAAAGCAAAGGCGGTATAACAATGAAAGCCAGCCAGCTAACAAAAGAAAACATCACCCCCGAAATAGTAGACAAGCTTCTTTTCGAGGGTCTTGACTATAAAGGCGAAACTGCCGACGTTATAATAGTTCTGGGAAGCCGCAAAGCCTGCGACTATCGTGTTCCCCTTGCGGCAAAGCTTTTTCATAAGGGGAAAGCCCCCAAACTCGTTTTCTGCGGCGGAAAAGTGCAGAAAACCTCGCTGGGGGAAATGGCTGAGTATAAAGCTATGCTCATAGCTGCCGAAAAATGCGGCATACCACGCAGTGCGATACTCACGGAAACACAGTCGCTCAGTACCGTGGAAAATCTGCAAAACGCAGCCGAGCTTGTAAAAAAGCATTTTCCAAACTGCAAAAGCATTATTATAGTCACTACCGCATATCATATGCGCCGCGCAAAAAAGCTTGCGGAGCATTTTTTCACACAGAAAATTATCCCCTGCCCTGCCAGCCGTGGCAGTACACAGCGAAATAATTGGTCAATGACCGAAAAAGGCAGCACAACAGCACTTGACGAATGCCTTAAATTCGGTTATTATATAAAAAAAGGTTTTATTGACGATTTTGAAATTTGAAACGTTGTAATTAACAGCATCAAGGCTCTTTAATGTAGTGGTGAACAGTGTTCGCCCGTTTATTAACAACGTCCCGATATCACAGCTATTTAAACGATATCGGTATTCAAAAGTTCAAGACAAAATACAGAAAGGATCGTTATTATATGGCATTGATAGTTAAAAAGCCAAAAGGCACAGAAGACATCGTTCCCTCAAAGGTCTATAAGTGGCACACTGTAGAGAAGATAGTTTCCGAAGCTGCCGAAATATACGGCTTCAAAGAAATAAGAGTACCAACTTTTGAGGAAACAGGTCTGTTCGTGCGTTCTGTTGGCGAAACAACAGACGTTGTTCAGAAAGAGATGTATTCAGTTTCCGCAGCAGGCGACTCAAAGTTCGCACTCCGCCCGGAGGGAACATCCGGCACAATGAGAGCTGTCCTTGAAAACGGCATTATGAACGAGGGTCTGCCGCAGAAGGTCTATTATATCCTCTCATTTTTCAGACACGAGAATACACAGAAAGGCAGACTCAGAGAGTTCCACCAGTTCGGCTGTGAAATGGTCGGCTCTGAAAGCCCAAGAGCAGACGCAGAGGTAATTTCACTTGCAAAAAGCGTCCTTGACAGAGCAGGGCTCAGAAACATCAAGCTCAACATCAACTCTATAGGCTGTCCAACCTGCCGTGCAGAGTATCGCAAGGCTCTGAAAGAGTATTTTGCCGCAAGAAAAGACCAGCTTTGCGAGACTTGTCGGGACAGACTTGACAAAAATCCAATGAGAATACTTGATTGTAAAATCAAACACTGTCAGGAGCTTGGCAAGGACGCCCCTGTTATCCTCGATTATCTCTGCGATGATTGCAAAGAACACTTTGAGAAGCTTCAGGAGTACCTCTCCGTAATGGGTATCGACTTTGACATCAACCCTAAGATAGTAAGAGGTCTTGATTACTATACAAGAACAGTTTTCGAGTTCATCACCGATGAGATAGGCGCACAGGGTACAGTCTGCGGCGGCGGACGTTATGACGGACTTATCCAGCAGCTTGGCGGCAAGCCTACCCCTGCCCTCGGCTTCGGTCTGGGACTTGAAAGACTTCTCATGGTAATGGACGCTCAGGGCTGTGACTATATGGAGCCAAAGACCTGCGACCTTTATATCATACCAATGGGCGAGGACGCCCTTAAAAAGGCAATGGGCATAGCCTCCGAGCTTAGAGAAGAGGGCTGTTTCGTAGAATATGACCTTATAGGCAAAGGACTTAACGCTCAGATGAAGTATGCAAACAAAACAGGCGCAAAGTTCGTTATGGTGCTTGGCGACAACGAGATAGAATCAGGCGTTGCAAAGCTCAAAAACATGGCAACAGGCGAGCAGACAGATATCAGGCTTGACAACACAATTGCCGAGAACTTTTCAAATGCACTTATGGCGGATATGTTCAAGGATATCGACGCTGATATAGAGAAATTTATCGGAAAGGAGAACTAAGCAATGAGATGTGAACAGTGCGAGAAAATACCTCTGGTAGAAATACACACTCCGCAGGAATATATGCTCTGTATAGGTTCTCTTGCAAGAATGCTGCTGGCAGGGGAAGTTGAAATGACCTATCAGACCTGCCCACTTGATAAGATAATGGATAACGACAACAAGTGGTATGCTGAAAAGCTTTTCCACCAGTTCAGGTGTACAAAATGCGGCACTATCTATGGTATGCTCTGCAACACCCACACAGGCGGACAGATAAAGATAAACGACAAGGTCTTTGACCCTGCTGATTATCCCGATAAAAAGGAAGATAAATAATGCTTGCAATAAGACCCGTGACCTATGAGGTGGAAACCTCACTTTCGCCTAAAAGAGTTCTCAGAAAGCTTGACGGCGACCTTATCGAGCATAAACCGACCATAAACATTCTCTCCCAAAGCAAGTTCATGAAAAACCACCGTGACGATACCATTTTTTATGGCTACCGCACAGACGCCGAAAGCTTTCAGATCTTCCACCACACCGCTAAAAAGCGTGACGGAGGCTCAACAGGCTTTTATGGCAAGGTAGAAAAGACCCCCAACGGCTCCAGGATATACGGCAAGTTCAGAAAGCCTATCTATGCCTATGTTGTGGGCGTCATATGGACGGTGCTTGTGCTTTTCCTCACCCTTATGCTTGTGGCACTTGGAGAGAAAACAGGCGCAGTATGCTTTGCCGCAATATGGCTCGTGGGATTGTTCCTCATGTTCTGGGACAACAAGAAGAAGTTCGTCAGAGCCTATCTCGACAGCTTCCCGCCTGCCGTCAGCAAAACAGACGAAAGCGATGAATAATTATTATCCATATAAACATAAAGAAAAGGAAGTAATGTAAAATGAAACTTGATACAATGAAGGGCTTACGCAGGACCCATTACTGCGGCGAAGTGCCTGAAACAGAGCAGGAAGTCGTGGTATGCGGCTTTGCCGACAGAGTAAGAGATATGGGCAACCTTATCTTCATCAACCTCCGTGACAGAACTGGACTTGTACAGCTTGCATTCAATGATGAAACAGACAGAGCCGTTTTTGAAAAGGCTCAGCTTGTAAAAAGCGAGTATGTACTCATGGCAAAGGGTATGGTACGTCCTCGTGAGAGCGTGAACGAAAAGCTAAAAACAGGCAAGATAGAAGTTGCCGTAACAGACCTGAGAATTCTCTCAAAGGCTGAAACAACACCGTTTGAGGTAACAAACTCAGATAAGGTAAACGATGAGCTGAAGCTCAAATACCGCTACCTTGACCTTAGAAATCCAAAGCTTCAGAAGAATATCATCACCCGTCATAAGATCGCTCAGATAACAAGAGAGTATTTCTATGACAATGGTTTCCTTGAGATAGAAACTCCTATGATGATGAAGTCCACCCCAGAGGGTGCAAGAGATTACCTCGTTCCTTCAAGAGTTCATGCAGGCAAGTTCTATGCACTTCCACAGTCACCGCAGATATACAAGCAGCTCCTTATGATATCAGGTTATGACAGGTATATCCAGCTTGCAAGATGTTTCCGTGACGAGGACCTGAGAGCTGACAGACAGCCTGAGTTCACACAGATAGACCTTGAGATGTCATTTGTCGATCAGGAGGATATCCAGGCTTGTATCGAGGGCTATATCGAAAAGCTTTTCAAAGAGATACTCGGTGTAGAGGTAACTCTCCCACTGCCAAGACTTACATTTGCAGACGCTATGAGCCGTTATGGCTCTGACAAGCCAGATACACGTTTCGGCATGGAGATACAGGATATCACAGATACTGTTAAGGATATTGACTTTGTGGTATTCAAGTCAGCTATCGAGGCAGGCGGCTCAGTTCGTGCAATAAACGTCAAGGGCGGAGCAGCCACATACACAAGAAAAGAGATCGACAAGCTTGTTGAGCACGCAAAGGGCATAGGTGCAAAGGGTCTTGCGTATATCCGCTGGGCAGACGAACCAAACTGCTCATTCAAGAAGTTCCTTGGCGAGGGCGATCTTGAGAAGATAAACGCAGCCGTTGGAGCAGAAAAAGGCGACCTTATCCTCATCTGTGCAGACAAGAACAAGGTAGTTCTTCCAACTTTGGGCGCACTCAGACTTATCTGCGGAAAGCGTCTTGGCGTTATCCCAGAGGGCAAGTTCAATTTTGTATGGATAACAGAAATGCCATTCTTTGAGTATGACGACGAGAACGACACATGGGTAGCAGCGCACCACCCATTCACAATGCCAATGGAGGAGTGTCTTGACTATCTTGACACCGACCCTGCAAACGTCCGTGCAAAGGCATGGGATCTTGTCCTCAACGGCACAGAGCTTTCATCAGGCTCAATGAGAATAACAGACTTTGAGCTTCAGCAGAAAATGTTTGAAGCACTTGGCATGACAGACGAAGAGATAGAAGCAAAGTTCGGCTTCCTCGTAGACGCCTATCGTTATGCCGCACCACCGCATGGCGGCATGGGCATAGGACTTGACAGACTTTCCATGATAATCTGCAATGCCGACAGCCTTAGAGATGTAATAGCGTTCCCAAAGGTACAGAACGCCAGCGAGCTTATGAGTGCTTGTCCGTCCACAGTAGACGAGAAGCAGCTTGAAGAGCTTCACATCAAGACCACAGAAATAGAAGAATAATTCGCATTAACGCAAACAGGATAGCTCATGAGGGCTGTCCTGTTTTTGTTTTATTGCACAAATTCTAATGACCGCACAATGTATATGTAGGGGCGACCTGAGGTCGCCCGCATTTATCTTGCCCTCAATTTTTCTCTTACCACCACATCTTATTCGGGCAAGTTCTTCGCCGCAAAATCGCTACGCTTGGTGCTGACTTTTACTTTGTGCTTGTTTTTTACTCTGGTCGGCTTTGCCCATTCCTCACTCCTCACTCCTCACTTATACTCCCCCTCATAAAAACTTGAAACCCGCAGCCGAATTTCTCCGACCACGGGTTCCAAGCTATAATTTATAAGTGGGATGGGGGCAATTTTATTGGGTAGTCACCCGTCATCTTTAAGGCTTAATCGTCCTGAAGTGCGTCATAACCCTCTTCATTCGTTCTGATCTTTACTACGTTCTCAATGTTGTATACAAAGATCTTTCCGTCTCCAATATGACCTGTATAAAGGGCTGCCTTTGCAGCATCAATAACTGCTCTTGTTGGTACCTTGCAAATAACGACCTCGACCTTTACCTTTGGCAGCAGATTTGTTTCAACAACTGCACCACGGTAATACTCAGGCTGTCCTTTCTGCATTCCGCAGCCAAGAACGTTCGTTACTGTAACACCTGTTACGTCGATGTCCTCCAAAGCTGTGATAAGATCGTTGAGCTTCTGCTGCTTGCAGATGATAGCGACCTTTGTCATTTTAGGTGTGCCGTCAGCAGACGGTGCGTCTGTTGCATAAGATTCTACCTTGATGGCCTTCTCAACAGGAACTACAGGCTCTGTTGACTTGTCTACCTTTACAACGCTCTTTGCATCGTCCTTTGTATAGCTGAGCATTGCCTGTGACATTGCTGGTGCGAAGTCAGCGTAAGAAGATACAAGACCATGCTCTGTAACGTCAAGACCAAGGATCTCTTCCTGCTCGGAAGCTCTAAGACCGATCGTGTGCTTGATGATCTGGAATACGATAGTCATTGTGATAGCTACCCAAGCGATAACTGATACCATACCGAGAAGCTGGATACCAAGGAGATGTGCTCCGCCGCCTGTGAAGAGTCCCTTTTCACCGCAAGTACCGTCTGAGAAAAGACCCACTGCGATAGTACCCCACATACCGTTGAGCATATGAACTCCGCAAGCACCAACTGGGTCATCTATCTTGAGTACCTGATCTATAAACTCTACACCTACAACTACGAGGATACCTGCAACGATACCGATTATAGCTGCTGATACTGGTGAAACTGTGTCGCATGGAGCTGTGATAGCTACAAGACCTGCAAGCGAAGCGTTAAGTGTCATTGAAACATCAGGCTTCTTGTACTTGATCCAAGTAAAAATCATTGTTGTGATAGTTGCAACTGCTGCTGCAAGGTTTGTTGTTACGAAAACTTTACCTGCAAGCGGGATAGCGTCGCCTTCCATTGAAGTTGTTGACGCACCGTTGAAACCGAACCAGCAGAACCAAAGGATAAAGCAGCCAAGTGCGCCAAGTGTAAGCGAGTGACCTGGGATAGCCTTTGCCTTGCCATTCTTGTCATACTTACCGATACGAGGACCAAGGATAGCTGCGCCAACGAATGCTGCAACGCCGCCTGCCATATGAACGCAAGTTGAACCTGCGAAATCATGGAAGCCGAGGTCTGCGAGCCAGCCACCGCCCCAAATCCAGTGAGCCTCGATAGGATAGACCAGAAGGCTTATAATTGCTGAATAGATACAATAAGAAATGAACTTTGTTCTTTCTGCCATAGCTCCAGAGACGATAGTTGCTGCTGTTGCACAGAACACTGTCTGGAAGATAAGGAATGCAAAGAAAGGCACTCCGTCTGGAGCAGCTGAGGCATATGTTGAATCAGCTATTCCCTTGTAAGCTCCGATGAACTTTCCGTCGCCAAACATTATACCGAAACCAAAGAGCCAGAACAGCGGAGTTCCGATACAGAAGTCCATCAGGTTTTTCATGATTATGTTACCTGCGTTTTTCGCACGGGTGAAGCCCGTTTCAACCATTGCGAAGCCTGCCTGCATAAAGAATACAAGTGCAGCTCCCAACAGTACCCATATAGTATTGACGGCACTGAAGCCTGTGCTTTCAGCCAATACTGTTACAGTGTTTGTCATATCTTTTTCCTCCTAAAATACAAAAAAGTGTATGACGACCAAAGCCATTCGGCTCGGTCTGTCATACACTTCATTGTGCATTCTGTATATTATTGTAGCTGTAGGGGAACAAAGTAGTAGATCTGTGGTTAGTTTGTTATAAAGTCCGTGTTATATTGAAAATTTGAATTGTCCCTTACTTAACGTAGAACAGCAGATCGCTGTATGTTGGATAAGGCCAGTAATCCTTGCCTACCAGTGTTTCGATCTTATCAGCCGGAACTCTGAGAGCACCCATATCTGCAAAGATAGTATCGTGGAAGAAGTTTGCCATTTCCTGTGTGTCCTCGATAGAGTGTACTTTCTGTACATCAGCTTCCAGTGTGCCAAGTGCCTTGTACATCTCAGTTACGAGAGCTGAAATTTCCTTAACGGTCTCTTCCTCAAATACAGTTTCAGCACCGCAGCTCTTTGCAAGCTCAGCAGTCTTTGCGATATCCTTGATATACTTAGCGGCAGCAGGAAGGATCTCCTTCTTAGCCATGTCGATCATTGTAAGAGCCTCGATATTGAGTGTCTTGCAATACTCGTCGAGGAGAATCTCAACTCTTGACTGAAGCTCAGCTTCTGTATAAACTCCGTACTTAGAGAATACGTCAACATTCTTTTGTGCAAGGAATGTTGGAACAGCTTCAGGAGTTGACTTAAGGTTAAGAAGTCCTCTCTTTTCAGCTTCAACAGGCCACTCGTCTGAATAACCATTGCCGTTGAAGATGATGTTCTGATTTTCCTTGATAGTTCTCTTGATAAGATCGTCAAGAGCGTCCTGGAAGTTGTCAGCCTTTTCAAGCTCGTCAGCAAACTGATCGAGAACGTCAGCAACGATAGTGTTAAGAACTGTGTTAGGGCCTGCTACTGAAAGCTTTGAACCAGGCATTCTGAACTCAAACTTATTGCCTGTGAATGCAAATGGTGAAGTTCTGTTACGATCTGTTGTATCCTTAGGGAAGTGTGGCAGAACGTCAACACCGATCTCCATCTCAACTCTCTTGTCCTCATACTTAACGCCGTTTACGATAGCATCGAGAACGCCTGTAAGCTCGTCGCCAAGGAAGATAGAAATAATAGCCGGAGGAGCTTCGTTAGCGCCAAGTCTATGGTCGTTACCAGCAGAAGCAACTGAAGCTCTCAGAATATCCTGATAATCATTTACAGCCTTGATAACTGCTGTAAGGAACAGGAGGAACTGAGCGTTCTCAGCAGGTGTTTTACCAGGATCGAGGAGGTTTACACCTGTGTTTGTTGAGATAGACCAGTTGTTATGCTTACCGGAACCGTTGATGCCAGCGAATGGCTTCTCATGAAGCAGGCACTTGAAGCCGTGCTTTCTAGCTGTTCTCTTCATGATCTCCATTGTGAGCTGGTTGTGGTCGGTCGCGATATTTGTTGTGCCATAGATAGGAGCAAGCTCGTGCTGAGCAGGCGCTACCTCGTTATGCTTTGTTTTAGCGTAAATACCAAGCCTCCAGAGCTGCTCGTCAAGATCTTTCATGTAAGCCTGAACTCTTGTCTTGATAGTACCGAAATAGTGATCTTCAAGTTCCTGACCCTTTGGAGCAGGTGCGCCGTAAAGCGATCTGCCTGCAAGGATAAGGTCCTCTCTCTTTGCATACATCTCTCTGTCTACAAGGAAGTATTCCTGCTCAGGACCAACGTTTGCTGTAACTCTTGTTGCGTCTGAGCCGAACAACTTCAGAATTCTGAGAGCTGACTTATTGATAGCTTCCATTGAACGGAGAAGCGGAGTTTTCTTATCAAGCGCTTCGCCATTGTATGAACAGAAAGCAGTAGGAATACAAAGTGCTTTTTCCTTAATGAATGCGTATGAAGTTGGATCCCAAGCTGTATAGCCTCTTGCCTCGAATGTTGCTCTCAATCCGCCTGATGGGAAAGAAGAAGCGTCAGGTTCGCCCTTAACAAGCTCCTTGCCTGAGAACTCCATGATAACGTGACCGTCCTCAGTTGGTGAGATAAAGCTGTCGAGCTTTTCTGCTGTAAGACCTGTCATTGGCTGGAACCAGTGAGTGTAATGTGTGCAGCCCTTTTCAACTGCCCAATCCTTCATTGCGTTAGCAACGATGTTTGCAACCTCGATATCAAGTGGATCGCCGTTGTCGATAGTCTTCTTCAAAGCCTTATATGTAGCCTTTGGAAGTCTTTCTTTCATCACTGATTCATTGAATACGTCTGAGCCGAAATATTCAGGAACGTTTGCCATATTGAATTCCTCCTATTATAAATTATAGTCTAAAAAAATAAAAAAGACACTGCGAACCTAAGTGGTTCACAGCGCCTTTGCTGTTTACAATTATGAGTATATACCTTTTGACCTCATTTGTCAAGGCTTTTTTTTATTTTTATAGACTTTTACAAATTGACGCAAAAATATTTGTTGAAACTTGTGAAATCACATCCCATGTCAATAAAATGCACATATTTTTGTAAAGAAATACATCAAACTGCTAAAATAGTGAAAAAAAGTGGGCGACCCTAGGTCGCCCCTGCGATAATATCCTAAATATCTATATAATGATCCTTATCAGGTCTGTCTTTCAGCTCTTTTTTCATAAGCTTATTTACCTTTTTGAGCTTTGAGCCTGCGGTAAAACAGCCGAAGATATTCGTCACACCTGAAACGAGCAGAGCGATACCAAGGACTATCATTGCGGTTTCGCCTAAAATAAGAGGGTCAAAGAGGAGAAGTATACCAACGAGAGTGGTAACAGCGGCTGAGATACAGCTTACGTTCCAGCTTTCTACACCTGCACGTCTAAGGTTAAGGGAGTCCTGAATGTTCACGATGCCGCTTATGAGCATATAAAGTCCGCAGACAACGGCAATGACTTTCGGGATAAAATCAGGTCTTATGATAATGAAAATGCCTATGGCGGCGAGGATGATCCCTCTCACAAGGCTTGAAGAATAGCTCTGGTCGTCTTTGCCCATGGCGAAGTATCTTATAAGCTCCACTGCACCGAATGCGGTGAAAAGTCCACCAATAACATAGCCTATGGCGGCGGTGAAGAAATTAGGGTCGATTATGAGCGCAATGCCCAGCACTACGCAGAATATAGACAATATCCAATAGCTTCTGAATACTTTTTTGATATATTCCATTTTTATCTTTCCTTTCATGTTTTTATAATGCTGCAAGCTGGCGACTAGACGTGCGACCTCAGGTCGCCCCTACAATTTATTTGTGCAGTACAAGGGTGTTGCATTAATAAATGCACAGCGTGAAATGCCCGTCACGGAGAGTGACCGCCCCTACAATAACATTGCAGAAATTACGCCGCGCCATTACAAATGTCATTTTGCCGACTTTAGCTTTGCCGCCTTTATTACTTTCATTCGTGAGAACTCCTCTCTGTCCTTTTCTTCAAGAGAGTCAGTAATGAATTTCACTATGCGTTCATTTCTTGGAATGATTATGTTTTGCAGGGCGTTTGCTCTGCGCTGTGTCTTTTTTATGGCTACGGACAGTCTGTAGATACTGTTTTCCACCTCTGCGAGGACTGCTGTGGTCTGTTTTACCTTTTCAAAGGCAAGATAGGCTCTGTCAAGCTGAGAATCGGTCTGAGAAAAGCCGTATGTGACTTTCAGAGGGCGTTCTTTAAGGGTGACCTTTGGCAGCTCAACGCCCATGACGCTTCTTGTGCTTATCTCAACGCCTGTTTCAACAGGGATACAATTTGCATAAGGTGTAACAAGACCCATGGAGATATTTGCAAGCTGGAGTGCGCTGTAGGCTTCCTTGTAGGTGTCCTCAATGCTTCCTCTAAGCTCCCCTGCTTTGTCAACAAGGCTCATAAGCTCTCTTATAAGGATATTTCTTTTTCTGTCCAGAAGCTCATAGCCCAATGCGGCAAGCTTCAGAGCCTTTTTATAAAGTATAAGATTTCCCTTTGTGGCAAAGACCTGCTGTTCAGCCATTGGTCACACCCTCTTTCTATTATATCACTGTATATAAATAAAGTCCAGTAGGGGCGAACATTGTTCGCCCGATTTTTTCTTTGTGAGCCGTTTTATTCAGCATTGGAATAGTGATGTTGCAAATAATTTCAAAATCGCAAACAACAATATTGTGAGTGACGGCAATATCATAAATAACCGCAATATTGTGGAATAACGGGCGAACAATGTTCGCCCCTACATAATTATTTGTGCGGCACTGAATTTTAGTCCTCTGCAAAAAGTGCCTTAGCTTTTTCGGCACTGTAATAATGCTCCAGATGTTCTTCGTCAACACGGTCAAGCTCTGATTTCGGCAGGGTGGAGAGCAAGCTCCAGCCTAGGTCGAGAGTTTCGTCTATGGAACGGTTCACGTCAAAGCCTTGGTCGATAAAATGCTTCTCAAAAAGCGTACCGAATTTCAGATAGGCTTTATCGGTATCGGAAAGCTCCTCCTCACCGATAACGGAGGCAAGGCTTCTTGCGTCCTGCACCTTTGCATAGGCTGCAAAAAGCTGGTTTGACACCATTTGGTGGTCTTCCCTTGTATAGCCCTCGCCTATGCCGTCTTTCATAAGTCTTGAAAGGCTCGGCAGGATAGAAACAGCAGGATAAACGCCTGTTTGGTCGAGGTTTCTGTCAAGAACAATCTGCCCCTCGGTTATATAGCCTGTAAGGTCAGGGACAGGGTGGGTGATATCGTCATTCGGCATGGTGAGTATCGGTATCTGCGTAACAGAGCCTTTTGCACCCTTTACAATGCCTGCTCTTTCATAGATAGAGGCAAGGTCGGAATAGAGATAGCCCGGATAGCCTTTTCTTCCCGGTATCTCGCCCTTTGATGATGAGAACTCTCGCAAGGCTTCGGCATAGGAAGTCATATCTGTGAGGATAACGAGAATGTGCATATCATGCTCAAAGGCAAGATATTCGGCACAAGTGAGGGCGCATCTTGGAGTGAGGATACGCTCTATGATAGGGTCGTTTGAAAGATTCAAAAACATTGCGACCCTTTGCAAAACGCCTGTTTCCTCGAAACAGCGTTTGAAATAATCTGCAACGTCGTTTTTTACGCCCATTGCTCCGAAAACTATTGCGAAATCCTGTCCGTTTTCGTCGGCGATTTTCGCTTGCCTTACTATCTGCACGGCGAGCTTATTATGGGAAAGTCCCGAACCTGAGAAGATAGGGAGTTTCTGACCTCTTATAAGGGTAGTAAGGGCGTCTATGGAGGATATTCCTGTGTTTATATAGTTTCGAGGATATGTTCTTGAAACGGGGTTAAGGGGCGAGCCGTTTATGTCACGGTATTTTTCGGGGAAGATCTCCCCCAGACCGTCGATAGGCTTGCCTGCTCCGCTGAATATCCTGCCCAGCATTTCGGTAGACAATGCAAGCTCCATAGGCTTGCCCTGAAAGCTTGTGGTGGTATTAACAAGGGAAAGTCCTTTTGTTCCCTCGAAAACCTGCAAAACGGCTCTGTCTTTTTCCACCTCTACAACTCTTGCAAGGCGGCGTGTGCCGTCATCAAGTTTTATTTCTGCCATTTCGTCATAGGAAATGCCGCTTACATGGTCAAGTGCAACGAGCGGTCCGTTTATTTCGCTAAGGCCGATATATTTTACGTTCACGCTCCTGCACCTCCTGTCAAAGCCTCCATATCGGCTTTCATATTCTTTTCGTATTCGTCAAAAAGCTCTATTTTATCGTTCGGTATATCATACTTGACTTTGATAAGCTTTTCTATCCAGCCGCAGCCTATTATTTTATCAACGTTCACGCCCTGTGAAAGTGATTTCTTTGCAAGGGCATAGAAATCTGTGATAAGTTTCATCATGCGGTACTGCTTATCAAGGGGGACGTAGGTATCGTCCTTATGATAGGCGTTTTGCTGTAAAAAGCCTACTCTTACGGCTCTTGCGGTTTCGATAAGAAGCTTTTGATCGTCAGGGAGGACGTCTGTACCCATGAGCTTAACTATCTCCATAAGGGTATTTTCCTCAACGAGGATATTTGATATCTCCTGTCTGACTTTCATGAAGTTCTCATTGACGTTTTTATTATAATAATCTGCAAGGTCTTCTGTATACTCGGAATAGCTTGTGTTCCAGTTTATTGCAGGATAATGTCTTGCATAGGCGAGGGATTTATCAAGTGCCCAGAAGCAACGTACAAACCGCTTTGTGTTCTGTGTGACAGGCTCGGAAAAGTCAGAGCCTTGGGGCGAAACTGCTCCGATTATAGTAACAGAGCCTTCCTTGCCTCCCAGAGTTTCAACATAGCCTGCACGCTCATAGAACTCGGAAATTCGTGACGGCAGATAGGCAGGAAAACCTTCCTCGGCAGGCATTTCTTCAAGTCTGCCTGATATCTCACGGAGAGCTTCTGCCCAACGTGAGGTAGAGTCTGCCATAATTGCGATATGATAACCCATATCACGGTAATACTCGGCAAGGGTTATGCCCGTATAGATAGAAGCTTCACGGGCGGCAACAGGCATATTTGAGGTATTTGCGATAAGCACTGTTCGGTCGGTAAGCGGTCTTTGTGTTTTCGGGTCGATAAGCTCTGAGAACTCCTCAAGCACCTGCGTCATTTCATTTCCACGCTCGCCGCAGCCTATATAGACGATTATATCTGCGTCACACCATTTAGCAAGCTGGTGCTGGGTCATGGTCTTGCCTGTGCCGAAGCCCCCAGGGATAGCGGCTGTTCCGCCCTTTGCAACCGGCAGGATAGTATCAACGATACGCTGACCTGTTACCAACGGCTTTGTGATAGGCAGGCGGTTTTTGCATGGTCTTGATGTTCTGATAGGCCATTTCTGGCAGAGGGTAAGCTCCTCTACTGCTCCGTTAGGGGCTTTTATTTTTGCCACAACGTCATTTATTGTATAGTCGCCGTTTTCGGCAGTCCATATGACCTCTCCGCCTTTTGACAGAGGGGAAAGCATACACTTATGTGTGATAAGTGGCGTTTCGGGGCAGGTGCAATAAATATCCCCTGCGGAAAGCTTATCCCCTGTTTTCACTGTCATTGTAACGGGATACTTTTTCTCTGTATCAAGCGAGCTTATGTCTGCACCGTCAGCGATAAATGCGCCTGAGACTTCCTCAAGCTTTTTAAGCGGTCTTTCTATGCCGTCGAAGATGTTATTTATTATACCGGGGCCGAGGGTTGCGGACATTGGTGCGCCTGTTGAGATAACAGGCTCGTCAGGCATAAGCCCTGTTGTGCCCTCATAGACCTGAATGGTGGTAAAATCGGACTGCACTCTTATGACCTCGCCGATAAGACGCTTTTTGCCCACATAGACCATTTCCTGCATGGCAAAGCTTTTCGTATCTGCAACCTTTACTACAGGTCCGTTTACCGAATATATTTTATCCATAAAAAACTCCTTATTACCCAAGCACAAGCTCGGCTTTTTCAGTAAAGGCTGAACGCTGCCCCTCAAATGCTGAATCAAAGGTATAATCAAGTGCTATACCAATATCCTCATAGACCATGAGCATACCGCCAAGCTCTATGGAATCTCGGCTTTTTACTTCAAAGTCTGCAAGGTCAGAGGCGTATTTCATATCCTCAGGTGAGAGGTAGATAACGCCCTTATGCTCGGGATAGGTCTGTTTGCATTTTTCGGCTTTTTCTTTTAGCCAAGACTTATAATCTCTGCTTGCTTTGAAAGTCGCAAGCCTGCTTTTTACGTTGTCAAAAACGCTGTCTATAAGCTTTTCTCTATGGCAAAGCACGTTTCTTTTAGCTTCAAGCTGTTTTGAAGATATTTCCCTTACGGCTCTTGCCTCCTCGGTCTTATCTGTGGCGGCTTTTTTTGAGTCTGCGAGGCTTTGTGCTTCTATTTTCGCCTGAGCAAGCTCGTTTTCACGCTGTTTATCAGCGGATTCGGTTATGAGCTTTGCCTGTTTTTCAGCGTCCTCAAAGACAGCCTGCTTGAAGCGTTCAAGTTTTATCGTCTGATTTTCCATTACTAAACTCCTATCAAAATCACAGCTTTATTCCCACTGCTTCTGCGAGATAGTGGGAAATGGTATCAGATATCTTTGATGTGGCATGGCGGTCTGGTATTTCAACTATGAGGGGCGTTTCTCTTGTGAGCTTATAGTCATAGACCTTTTCTCTGCACTGCTTGACTGCAAGCTCTGTCATAAGCACAACGCCCACGTCCTTCATTTCCATAGCCTTATCAAGTGCGTTTGACACCTCCTCGGAGGTATGCACCACAACGCCCTCGATACCTGAAAGTCTCATGCCCATTTGGGTATCTATATTATCGCTGATAAGATAAAATCTCATGTTAGATGCCCAGTGCAGTGCCTACGTTTGAGATTATAAGGATAGCGATAAGAAGTCCATAGAGGGCGATACCTTCGCCAAGAACAACGAAGATAAGAGCCTTTACAAAGTTCTTAGGGTCTTCTGAGGTTGCACCGATAGCGGCTGGAGCGCCTGCAGCAACAGCTATGCCTGAACCTACGCAGGAAAGTCCAACGGCAAGGGCTGCTGCAAGGTAGCCAAGGCCTGCGCCTGTTGAAAGGGCTGCCTTAACGCCCTCCTCGCTTGCGGCTGAAACAAAGTTACCTACAGGGACGATAAGAGCGCATAGCATTATGCCTGCAAATGTACAGAGATTGCCGATAAAAGCACCCTTTGGCGATCTTCCGTTCTTTATTTTCTTTGCGGTGAAAATGAATGGTACGCAAAGAAGTGCGACTGCTATAAGTGGGAGCAGGAAATAGATAAGCATAGTTGATTCCTCCAAAAAAATTATTTTTACTTTAGATTTTACGAATTACATTGTACGGGTATGGATAATGGTCGGGGTAAAATGCCCGTCACGGCAAGTGACCGAACGATGTTCGCCCCTGCAAAACAATACCACAAATTTGATATCATTCTGTTTGTGCAGTAAATTTTACACCAACAGGCTCGAATGGTTTTCCGCCGCCCTCATAGAAGCGGGAGAATATCTCATAAAATTCAAGTCTGATTATCTGAATGGCAACTATCATGCCCTCCATTACCATTACAAACAGGTTGCCAAGCACAAGCACAAATGGCTGTGCGGCGGCGGAACACATTTCCATAAGGGTCATTACCACTAGCATCATGCCTGCGTGGGAAAGGACAAATCCGCCCACACGGAGAAATGACATAGTATTTGAAACATAGCTCAGCAGGAACTCAAACATTTCAAAGAAGTTCTCAACTATAAAGTTGCCCACGGTCATTTTTTCCTCGTCCTCGGACAAGCGCCACTGTTTATACTTCACGGCGATAGAGAAAGGTGTTCGGCAGAATATGCACACCAATGGTATTACGATAAGGAAAATGACGAACGGAGTGGACATGACTTTTACATCGAACATGAGCGTTCCAACAAGTCCTGCCGCAACGGAGCTGTAGAACACAAGTCCTGCGATACCGTTACAGCCGAAAATGGCTTTTTCGTAATCCTTATTTTTAAAGCCGATATAGATATTGAGTATCATTGAGATAACGATAAGTGCCACACCTATGGCAACGGCAGTTATGAGGATAAAGTTCGTTTGCTTGAAAACCTTTAGGGGCAGGAAGTCAAGTCCTATATTCTCAAACACAGGGTCTAAAAGCTCTTCATAACCGAAGAACGAGCCATAGAGAGTACCGAATATCATACTTGATATGCCAAGGCGTGTGACAAGACCGCTTATTTTTGCTCCCAGCTTTTTCTTCAAGGCAAGTCCGCCTAGAACGATAAGAAGTCCTTGTCCCAAGTCGCCGAACATTATACCGAAAAGCAGAGTATAGGTTATTGCCACGAAGGCTGTCGGGTTATAGCCTTTATACTCAGGCAGACCATACATTTCCACAAGCATTGTGAAAGGTCGGGTCAAAAAGTTGTTTTTAAGCACTGTAGGCGGCTCACATGAGGCGTCTGCGTCAGGTGGGAGATAGACCACTGACACTGAACGCATATCCTCGAAAAGCTTATCAAAACGGTCTTTTTCCTTTTCGGGGATAAAGCCTTTAAGATAAAACTTATCGTTTAGTGCGGCGGCATTTCGCCGCAGGTCAAAGGTATCGTGGATAAACCTTAGTTTTGAAAAAGCTTTTTGCAGTTCAGGCTCTGCTTTTGCGGCAAGCTCGTTTATCTGCTCGTTTATCTTTGCGTTCTCAACTGTATCTGCGTCTATAGTTTGTTTTAGCTTTTCCAAGGCTTCGTCTGCGTCACCTGATACATAGGACGGTATCCGTATCCTTTCAAAATACATTGAGTGGAAGATATCATCAACACGCTGTTTATCACGTTCAGGGACGAAATACATTCCCCAGCAGAAGCTTTTTCCCGTTTCAAAGGGGACAAAGAAGAAATTCTCGTTATAATAGTCAAGCTTCGGCAGGTTATCCACAGGCAGCTTTCCGATACGGACGGAAACATACTTCATTGAGAAAAGCTGCTGAAAGTCGCTGTGCATACCTTTCAGGTGGTCTATTTGTCTGACCGCCCCTCCAAGCTCTGAGATACGCTGAGTAAGCTCCAGCCGCTTTGTATTAAGCTCGCTGAAAGGGGTATTATACTTTTCAAACAGGGAGTTAAAATCCTGCGGAGCTGACAGGTCACAGTCAGTAAAATCAGTTTCCTTTAGAGTTATACCAAGCTGTGCAGAAAGCTGGGCAAGCTCTTTCAGAGGTCGGTCATACTCATTTTTCTCGCTGAGGGGCTTCATTGCGCTGTCAGGAGAATTGCCCGCAGGCTCAATATGAAAACAGCCGCTTTCACAGCACCTTTTCAAGGTCGCATCAAGCTCGTCCATAAGACCTGCTATATTCACAAGGGACATTTTTTCTATAGCCAATCACATTATCTCCTTTCCTGAGAATTTACCGCTCAGGCGGTGATGATAAGATCCTTTTCAACTGCCGAGGGGTCGGCATTATATCTTATCGCTTCGATTATATGCACGATGTTCAAGGCTTCCGTACTGCACAGTTTCATAAAGGCATAGAGTGAAACCGGTGCGGCGGTGCTTTGGGCGAGGATATGAGAAAGATAGGCAAACTGTGAACTTCGGACTATACTTTCGATATATTCAGAGGTCTGTTTGCAACCCTTTGAATACTTTGATCTTTTCACCCATTCGAGCATATCTTCGGGGCTTTCAAGCTCATAATACTTATCAAGTCTTTTAACTGAGCCTGTGCCTGTTTTTATTCTTATCTGCCGTTTTTTTATCTCCTCGGAGGAGTAGCCAAAAAAAGCTTTCATACGGTAGGCGTTTATTATGTTAAGGCAATCTATCTCTCGGCTTATCATTTCTGAGAGCTGTTTGCTTTGCATTTCGGAAAAATCATGCTTTGCGGTATTTAAAAGCTCGGTATAATAGGCTGTTCTCAGCCTTAGCTCGCACTCGGTATAATCCGCTGAGCCGTCCTCCAAAGGCGGTATTTTCACCAGTATCTTATAATACGGTGTATTTCTTAGTATTTTAAGAAGCTGTTCATAGTTCTCGGCTCGGCTCATTTCAAGAAGGCTCACCTTTGAATGTTTTATGACATAGCCGGGAAGGTCGTTAAGGTAAGAATTATCAAGCCCTGAATTTATATTGTTTATCATGGACAGAATACATTCTATCTCCTTGCTTTTTATAAGGAAGTCATAAAAAGGCAGTTTATCAAGCTCCTGAAATCTGCACAGGCGCATATAGGTATTGAAATTCTCTCTTTGGAGAAGCGCCTCCACAAAACCTCTATGGACGGTATTTGGGTCAACGTCACGGAAGGCGTCTTTATATCTGGCTGAATGTGCAAGATAGTCTGCGGCTTCGGGGACTGTTCTTCGCATGAGCATTTCATGATAGTTCTCTTTAGTAAACATTCTGCCGTGGATATATTTTATTTTCGCCACTGTTCCGTTGGCAGACCAACTGTCAAGCATATTTTTTCAGCCCCTTTCACGGAGAATTTTTGCTCTACTTCGGAGAGATGATATTATCAAATATCTCCTTCTCCCACTGAGTATGTTTTTCTTCAAATATTTTATTGAGAACTGTTGTTTTCTCGTTCTGTGCGGAAGTTATCTTTTCGCTTTCGGTATTTATACGCTCTGTGACCTCTTTGGCTTTCTGCGTTTTATAGGCTTCGGCTTCTTTCAGGGCGTTTTCTTTCAGCTCCTGTGCTTCTTTCACTGTGCGCTCCAGCAGTTCGCCGCTTTCCATATCTGCTTTTTCAAGCTTGCCTGCAGCGGCTTTATCTGTTTGCAGTATTTCTGCTATCATATCCATATTATTCTCCCCTTTCAGGCAGGATAGTTTCATAACATTAATTGTACACCTTTTTGTCTTAAATAGCAAGTTTGAAGGGGTACAAAGCCATACTTTTTATATATTTTGCACTATCTATATGACTTTTCTTTGGACAAATTGCTCTATGTGTAATGATTTTAGTCAGAATACACATTTTATTTTACCCTGAATTTGAAAAATTAGTTGAATATCTGCGGTCATGTCACTTGACAAAAGGGGACAAAAGTGGTAAACTTGTATTTATCACGCACACATCTGTACTTTGGAGGTGGACTAAAATTGGAGAACGGGCAAAACAAACTTGTTATCGTAAGCTCTGAGGTGCTTCCTGACATTGTGCTAAAGGTGCTTGCCGCAAAGCGCATGAGGGCAAGGGGCGAAGTTTCCACTTCATCGGAAGCCTGCCGCAAGGTGGGGATATCGAGGAGCGCATACTACAAATACAAGGACTCCGTATTCAATTATGAAGAACAGCTCACAAACAACATCGTTTCGGTATACTGCATACTGAGAGATGAAAAGGGAGTGCTTTCCTCCATTATATCACGGCTTTACGAGTTGAACACGAATATTCTGACCATAAACCAGAATATCCCTATCGACTCGGTGGCGACGGTGACATTCTCGGTAAGATTTGAGCATGACGCACTTAGCACCAACGTGCTTACGGAGGAGCTTTCTAAAGTTCACGGCGTTGTGGAAGTCAAGATAATATCGGGAGAGTAAGGGTAAAATAAGATTTTAACAATATATAATTTATTAGGAATGAGGATTTTTTATGTGTAAAGTAGCAGTTATCGGTTATGGCGTTGTAGGCTCTGGTACGGTAGAGCTTTTTATGAAAAACCGTGAATCTATCTCAAAAAAGGTCGGCAAGGAATGTGACATCAAGTACATTCTTGATCTGAGGGATTTCCCTGATTCTCCATTTGCAGACAAAATGATAAAGGACTTCAACATCATTCTCAATGATGCCGAGGTAGAAGTAGTAGCCGAGGTAGTAGGCGGAACGACTTTCGCTTATGACTACACAAAGAAGCTTCTTGAACACGGCAAGAGCGTTGTTACATCAAACAAGGCGCTAGTTGCGGAAAAGGGTGCAGAGCTTCTTAAAATAGCAAGGGAACACAACTGCAACTATCTGTTCGAGGCAAGCGTTGGCGGCGGTATACCTATCATCAGACCGCTTAACAAGTGTCTGGCAGGAAACGAGATACTTCAGATATCGGGTATTCTCAACGGCACAACAAACTTCATTCTTACAAAGATGATAAAAGAGCAGATGTCATTCGACGATGCGCTGAAAATGGCTCAGAAGCTTGGTTACGCTGAGGCTGACCCTACGGCTGACGTTGAGGGCGAGGACGCTTGCAGAAAGATCTGTATACTTGGCTCACTTGCATACGGCAAGCACATTTATCCTGAAATGGTACACTGCTCAGGCATAACAAAGATCACACTTGATGATGTTGAATATGCTGCAAACGCAGGATATGTTATAAAGCTTATAGGTTCTGTAAAGAAGCTTGATGACGGCAGAGTGAGTGCTATCGTTTGTCCAAGACTTGTGCCAAAGTCAAATCTTCTTGCGTCTGTTGACGATGTATACAATGCTATCAGCGTAACAGGCGACGGTGTTGGCGACGTTATGTTCTACGGACAGGGTGCAGGCAAGCTTCCTACAGCTTCAGCGGTAGTAGGCGACATTATCGATTGTCTGAAGCATCATCACAGAGTGCTTGCTCTTACATGGGAAGATTGTGATGACAAGAACTTTGTTGCGCCATACAAGGACATGGACGTTTCAATGTATGTTCGCATAAAGGCTGAAAATGCTGAGGCTCTCAAGTCTTCTATTTCTGAGATGTTCGGAAAGCTCATGTATATAGAGCGTTCGGGCAGGACAGAGAACGAGCTTGCGTTTATCACGCCGAACATGAAAGAGGCTGACATTGACGCTAACCTGACTATCCTTTCACACTCCGCTGAGATCGCAAGCAAGATAAGGATATACTGATAAAAAAGCGGCGGACACTGTTTGCCATTACACAAAAGCAATATGGGGCGGACTTGATGTCCGCCTTTTTTATAAAGGAGTTTTCACCATGATAAAAATACAGATACCTGCCACGTCGGCTAACCTTGGCGCCGGTTTTGACGCACTGGGGCTTGCGCTCACTTACTACAACTACATTGAAATGGAGGAGTGCGACAAGATAGACATAACGGCGGCGGACGGGCTTGACATTCCTACGGACGAGAGAAACCTTATTTACATTTCTGCCAAAGACCTTTTTGCGGTATGCGGAAAAAAACTTGAGGGACTAAAGCTCATACAGACAAGTAATATTCCTATGGCGAGAGGTCTTGGCTCGTCTTCTGCCTGCATAATCGCAGGACTTGTGGGAGCAAACAAAATGCTTGGAGATCCCCTCACAAAGGACGATCTTGTTGACCTTGCTGCTCAGATAGAGGGTCACCCTGACAACACTGCGCCTGCACTGCTGGGCGGAATCGTTACGGCGGTATTTGACGGAAGAAAGGTACACTGGGTAAAGCAGGAGGTTTTCACAAAGCTGAAATTCGTGGCGATAATACCTGATTTTGAGCTGAAAACTGAGGAAGCGAGGGCTTGTCTGCCTAAGGAAGTTTCACACAAGGACGCAGTTTACAACCTTTCCCGTGCGGCGCTTTTCTCGGCTTCGCTTCTTACGGGCAAGTTTGAAAATCTGAAAACGGCAGTTGATGACAGGCTTCACCAGCCTTACAGAATGGCGCTTATACCCCACTGCAAGGACGTTTTTGACATTGCGTACACTCACGGTGCATATGCGGCATACATAAGCGGTGCAGGTCCAACTATCATGGCTATTGTGGACGAGAGCAATCAATATTTCGCAGGCAAGATGAAATTTTCTCTTGACAACGCAGGGCTTAAAGGCTGGCAGGTAAAGGAATTTCACATTGACAACGAGGGTACGAAGCTTATATGAACAGGTGCAAATGGTGCGACCTTAAAAATCCAAAGTATGTGGAATATCATGACAAGGAATGGGGCGTTCTCAGGACTGATGACAGCTATTTGTTTGAGATGCTTGTGCTGGAGTCTTTTCAGGCTGGGCTTTCGTGGGAGTGCATACTGAACAAGCGTGAGAATTTCCGCAGGGCTTATGATGAATTTGACCTTGATAGGGTCTGTGGATATGACGAAGAGAAGATCGCAGAGCTTTGCTCTGACAGTTCTATTGTGCGAAATAAGCTGAAAATTAGGGCGAGTATTTCTAATGCAAGAATATTTCGGGATATTGTGAAGAAGCAGGGGAGCTTTTATGATTATCTTTGCAAGTTTACTGACGGAGAAATATTGTATGAGTGCGATAAAACTACCAACGAATGGTCCGACAGGATATCTGCAGACTTGAAAAAGCGTGGAATGAAGTTCGTGGGAAGCGTGATAATATATTCGTTTTTGCAGGCGGTGGGAGTGATATATTCCCATGATAGTGAATGTGGACTTTATAGAGAAAAATAAAGTAAAGATATAAGCAAAGCGGTGTCGGAGTGGAAACTCTGCACCGCTTTTTCGTATTCTCATAAACAATGTAAAAAACCGCCCTGCACAATGTATACAGAGCGGCTGCATTTTTTCAATTTTTTTATTCCATAGGACAAATATTTTTGCGGTTTTCGGCTATCCTTTCGTCTATACCCTCTACCTGCGGCTTAACAAGGCTCGATGTTCCTGCGACAAACATTCTTGCACCTGCTTCGTAAAGCTTGCGGCAGTTCTCGTTTGACATATTGCCGTCAGTTTCTATGATGATGTCCTCGTGGCCGTTTTCGTCAAGCCACTTTCTAAGACGTCTTGCCTTATCCACCGTGTTAGGCACGAGCTTCTGTCCTGCAAAGCCAGGGTTTACTGTCATGACAAGCACACCGTCTATGAAGTCTACGGCTTCCTCTACCACGCAGATAGGTGTGCCGGGATTGATAGCCAGGATAGGCTTTGCACCGATAGAACGGAGATATTGCAGGCACTTTGCGATATGCTTTGTGCTTTCATAATGCACTGCCGCATAATCGCCCTCTCTGATATCAAACCACTGGAGCCTTTCCTCTGGCTTTTCTATCATGAAATGAAAATCAAATGGGATATCCGTCAGATCACGGAGCTGTTTTACATAATCAGGATAAAGTGTGAAATTCGGCACAAATGAGCCGTCCATTACGTCTATATGGAGATATTCGATATTGTTGCGCTTAAAAGCGTCAAGATATTCCTTTATCTGTCCCAGATGGACGCACATCATTGAGACTGATATCATACCATTGTCCATACTGATCCTCCTGTTTCTATTCATCTTTTTTATCTTATGCTGTTATCTTCAGGCTCAATGCCCATGATAAGCTGGTCTATTACTCTGTCGGTAGACTTGCCGTCTGTATATTTGAAGTTCTTCTTTATGAAGCCCTCCATTTTTTCAAACTCGTAATCCTTATCTCTGAGAGCGGTCATAAGCTCATCAAAATCGTGGACGATCTTACCAGGAACAAGCTCCTCATACGGCTCATAGAAATCTCTTGTTGCTTCATAATACTTTTGGTCGAAAGCAAAGAAAAGCATCGGCTTTTTAAGCAGTGACATCTCATATATGATAGAGCTGTAGTCTGTGATAAGCACGTCAACTATAAAGAGGATATCATTTACCTCTCTGTAGTCGGAGGCGTCAAGTATTCTGTGAGCATACTCGTCAGGTATTTCGATACGCCTTTTTACAAACGGGTGGAGCTTTACGATAAGAACGGAATCCGTTTCATCAAGAAATTTGCCCCATGCTGTAAGGTCAAGCTTATCAAATGGGAAATGAGCATTATTTGCGTTATTTCCTCTGAAGGTCGGTGCATACATATAAACTGTTTTTGCAGTTTTGCACTCAGGGAAAACTTCCAGCATCTGCTCTCTTGTTTTGGCTTTATATTCGTCGTCAAAGAAAATATCCGTTCTTGGGATACCCACAGGATAGAACTTCTTTTCGTCGATAGCGAAGCCCTCTGCATGGTGGAGTGCAGAATGATAGGAGCTTACAGGAACGTGGGTATAGCACTTATGCACCCTTGTATTGAACGGAGGTGCGCCCGGCTTGCCCAGTCTTTCAAAGCCCAATGACTTGAACGCTCCGCAGGCGTGCCATACCTGAAGCACCTTGACGTTCTTAGGATAATCCACAAGATAGATGTCAGGATAATAATCATCTATAAGAATGATATCGGAGGTTGCAAGATAGTAGACGAACCTTATCATGGCAGGTATCGACCTATTGACAGTGATACTAGCTTTGAAGTCAAATCTGAACTTATACTTGCTGTCAAGTCCTCTTTCTATCATGCGGTCATAGATGACCTTTTCGTTTCCGCCTATCTCGGCTCTCGAACCGCTGGCAAAGAGGATAATATCCCCGTTTTTCTTAGCAAAATGCTTAAAGAACGAGAAAGCCTTTTTAAAGCACCATATCTTTAAACCGTAAACATCTCTTATGATAAGCTTCTTACGGTTTTGAAGCTTCTTCTCAATACGCTTTGGCAAGGTCTGGGAAGGCTTAGGCTCTTTATAGGTGACGGCAAGCTTATATTCGAGTGTATCCATATCGCTTGCAGACTCGGCATAGAAAAGGTTTTCTGCGCCTCGTCTGAGCTTGAAGTTCATAGGGTTCGCCTTTGTATCGTCCTCTATAGTTTCCACTTTATCGGATATGATACAAGGATACTCGTTCGTAAGCACCTGTTTTGACAGGCATCTGCCATCGTTATCATAGGTGAGCTTGAGAAGCGTACTGCCACTGAGGACATAATCCACTGTATCTGTTGATATCTGCGGTTTATTCATGCCCTTATACTTTGTGAATATTTTAAGGGCATATTCGCCTGTGGCGATAGGAGCTTCGTTATTGGCGGACATTATATTCACTGTCAGATGAAAATGAGTTCCGCTTACTTCAAAATGCTGGGCAGGGAACATACAAGTTCTATCATGTGTGACAAATCTTGCTGACAAGTTTTCAAGCTCGTCTTTTTCAAAGCCCACAAGCTCGCCCTCGATATGGAGGATAACTCTCTTGAACTCTACTCTTGTAAGCTCTGCGAATTTTTTGTTTCTCTCTTTTAATCTCTCAATAGTCTTTCTTCTGTTCCCGTATATCTCTTCAAATTCGGGAGTCATATTATCCATTTAAAACTATTCCTTACTTTCCGCCGCTTTTATCTATCCCTCAACTTTCATTTCAGGTCTTGAAAAGCGACTACAAAATTTTTACTCAAATTTACAAACAGTAGACTGTTTAATCGTCAAATGTGAACATTACCTTTAAGGTGAACTCGCCTGTGTTTCTGATAGCGGAGAATGCCTTTTCGTTCTCCTCTATTGTGAATGTATGTGTGATAAGATCGGCAAAGTTTACGTCGCTATGCTCGAAAACTTCAAGGGCTTTCTTCCAATCGTTCACTCTGCTGTTATAGCTGGAATTCCATGAGCCTTTGACTGTTATCTGCTTTCTCAGTATTGACCAATAGATATTCTTAGGCAGGATAAGGTCTGTTGAAGGGTTGCCAACGAGAACAATACTGCCAAGAGCGCCTGTTGACTCGATAGCGGAGGCGATAGCTTCGTTCGAGCCGACAGCTTCAAATGTTACGTCTGCTCCGTCGATACCTATTATCTTCTTCACCTGTGCAGGGAGATCGTCAACGCTTGTATCAACAACGTCAAAGCCCAGCTTCTTTGCATACTCAAGCTTATTCTTTGAACGACCTGCGATAACCACCTTACCGGTCTTTGTTCTCTCTTTTGCAAAGAGGGCTATCATAAAGCCTATTGTACCTGTGCCTATGATAACAACATTCTGACCCTCTTTGATGTCACCGATATTTACAGCGTGCATTGAAACAGCGGCAGGCTCGCAGAGCGCTGCAGTTTTATAATCGAGGGTATCGTCGAAGGGAACTAAGTTCCATACCGGAACAACGAGGTACTCAGCCCATGCGCCGTCCTGTCTTGAACCGAAATAGCTATAGCCTGAGCATTGTGCATATTCCTCCATTTTGCAGGCTTTACAATGCTTGCAAGGGAGCATTGGGAACACGCAGGAACGTTTGCCGAGAAGGCTTTCGTCAACGTCATCGCCAACTGCAACTATCTGACCTGAAAACTCATGACCAGGTATGGTCGGGAAGTGGTAAGTTCCTGTTACAAAGCATCTTGGCATATCGCTTGAACAAATTCCGCACGCCTTTATTTTCAGCAATACGGTGCCTTTTTCAAGCTTTGGCACGTCTACCTCAGTTACTCTCAGGTCGCCCACGCCATAAAGCACAAGTGCTTTCATCTTTTCGGGTATGTTTATTAAGCTTTTCATAAAAAAAGTCCTTTCTATTTACCGCCAAGCAGCGTTCTGACAATAAGCAGGTCGCTGTCTGTTGTTATCTTGAAATTAATAGCGTCGCCCTCTATAAGGTGGATAGGCTGGTTATTCATTGTGCATATCTGCGAAGTGCCTGTGATGACTTTTTTCTGCTCCTCAGTGAGGTTATCCTGCATTTGGATAAAGTGGGCAAGGCGGAAGCTGTCGGGAGCTTGTCCGCTGTAAAGCTCGCTTCTGACAGGGATGTCTTCAACATACTCTCCTCCCTTTGAATGGAGGATAGTATCTGCACATGGAAGTCCGCAGACGCAAGCACCGTATTCTGCGGCACAATCTATGGAATCGTTGAGTATCTTCTCTGTAACAAAAGGTCTTACGGCATCGTGGATAACGATAACATCGTCATCATGAAGTTCGTTATCATTTGTGATAGCGGTGGTGACATTATTTATAGTATCCATTCTTTCCTTGCCGCCGAGGATCACCCTTACCTTTTCGCTTTCAGGAATATTCTTTTTCACCTGTTCGTTCATATAGTCCTCATAGTCCTTATGGACGGCGATATAGATATAATCAAATCTCTTTACCTTGAGCATATTTTCAAGGGTATAGATTATGATCGGCTTACCTCCGATCTCGATAAACTGCTTTGGTATTTTTGAGCTTTTAACTCTTGTACCTGATCCCCCTGCGAGCATTGCACCGTAAATCATAGACAAACTCCTTACTGATATTTATATTATAATAATGTATCTGACAAATAGATCATTGTGATACGCCGATAAAGTTTCGGCAGTCAACGGGCGAACGCTGTTCACCCCTACTTAGTATTCGCTGTTTTGTGACATAATATAATCGGCTATCCTTTCGGTAGAACGGCCATCGCAAGCGCCCATAAATCTTTCTCTGAAATCAGAAATGACAGTAGGGTCGGCTTTTCCCTGCTTTATGGCGTTTATAAGCTCCTCATTGGTCTTAACTATTGGTCCCGGGAGAAAGCTATAGTCATAGGGATAATAAAAGCCTCTATAGTCATAAAACTGGTCAAGGTCAAAAGCGTAGAATATCATAGGTCTTTCAAAGAGCGAATATTCAAAAATAAGCGAAGAATAATCGGTTATGCACATATCGGCAGTAAAAAGAAGATCCTCGATAGGCATATGTTCTGTTATGTCAAAGGCGAAGTCCTGACAATCCTCGGGGATATCCCACTCCTTTTTAACAAAGCCGTGTCTTTTTACAAGAAGCACCCACTCGCTGCCGAAATTCTCTTTAAGGGCTTTTATATCCAGCTTTTCGGGGATATAAGCCTTATCAGCGTCCCCACGATAGGTCGGGGCATAGAGCAGGACTCTTTTATACTGTGCGTTCGGGCAATTCTTATAGAGATTTTCAAAGGCTTTCAAACGATTTTCCTCTTTAAAGAAAAAGTCAGTACGAGATACGCCTATTGCCTGCACGCTATTATTATCAAGGTCAAAGCCGAAAGCTTCCTTGAAAGCCCATATGCACTCTTTACTGCTGACGGTACAAAGTGTATAGCTTGTATGAGCAGGGAACTTTCTCAATTCTTCCAGCGACTCGCCGAAAGAGAGGTCGGTGATACTTTCTCCCCACTTTTTGAAAGCTCCGCAGGAATGCCATGTTTGAATGACCTTTGTGTCTTTTCTGAACTTAAAAGCGCCGAACAGATTACAGGTATCGTTAAGCAAAACGCAACCCACGTTTCCCATTAGCCAAGTAAGCTTCAGATATCTCAGCAGATAGCCCATTCCGCCCTTATTATTATGGACGTAATAGACCTGCGGATCAAGTCCTCTGGTCTTTATCTCCTCATAGATATAGCGGAAGCTATCCGTCAGCGTACCGCTTCTTATCTCGGCAAAGATGACCTTGTTTTTTCTCAAAGGTCTAAGGCTTGACACTTTATAGCAAAGGGGATATACTCCTTTGAACATTATGATCTTGGCGGTGTTTCTGACCGCCTGTTTTAAACCGCTCATTTCTCATCCTACATTATATCATATTATGCGCCGTTTGTCTACACTTTAACAAATAACAGGACACTTTTGCGGCACATCTCACAAAAAAGCTTATTTTCTTAGCTTTATTATGCTCATTTTAACGTATGCACAACGCTAAAAAAGTTCTCTTGTGTAGTATTATAGTGCAGAACGGGAGAAGTGTCAAGGGGGTATTTGTAATTTTGTAAAATTATTTGAATAATGAAAGTGAGTGTGAAAAAGGCTGTGAACGAGGTGCGTTCACAGCCTTGGGGTATCGTATCATTCCCACTCCACCGTTCCCGGTGGCTTTGAGGTTATATCGTAAACTACTCTGTTTACATGGTCTACTTCATTTGTTATCCTGTTGGATATTCTTGCGAGAACATCGTATGGTATCTTTGCCCAATCGGCTGTCATGAAGTCGTCTGTTGTTACAGCTCTGATAGCTATAAGGTGGTCATAGGTTCTGTGGTCGCCCATTACGCCTACTGTCTGGACGTTCGGGAGAACTGCAAAGAACTGGCTCAGGCTGCTCTCAATTCCGCTTTTCTTGATCTCGTCACGGAAAACGGCGTCTGCTTCCTGCAACACCTTTATCTTATCCTCTGTTATCTCACCGATTATTCTTACGCCAAGTCCTGGACCTGGGAACGGCTGACGCCATACGAGTTCCTTTGGTATGCCGAGCTTTTCGCCGACTTTTCTTACCTCGTCTTTGAAAAGGTCGCCAAGAGGCTCTATAACGCCGTCAAAGTTGATATCCTCAGGCATTTTTACCTGATTGTGGTGGGTTTTTATTGTGGCAGCGTCGCCCTTTCCGCTTTCGATACGGTCAGGATAGATAGTACCCTGTGCGAAAAATCCGCCGTCTGCCTCTTCTCTTATCTTATCCCAGAACACTTTATAGAACTCTGTGCCGATAGTTTTTCTCTTTTCCTCAGGGTCTGTTATGCCTTTAAGCTTTTCGAGGAACTGTTTCTGACAGTTTACTCTCACAAATCTCATATCGAAAAGTCTTGTGAAAGTTTCCTCAACAAAGTCGCCCTCGTCTTTTCTCATAAGGCCCTGATCTACGAACACGCAGGTGAGCTGTTTGCCCACTGCAAGGCTGATAAGTCCTGCGGCAACTGATGAGTCAACTCCGCCTGAAAGTCCCAAAACTACTTTCTTATCGCCTATCTGCTCTTTAAGCTTTGCAACTGTGTTCTCGATAAAGTTATCCATTACCCAATCGCCTTTACAGCCACAGACCTCGTAAAGAAAGTTTTTCAAAATGACGTTACCATACTCACTGTGAGTTACCTCAGGGTGGAACTGAACGGCATATATCTTCTTCTCTGCATTCTCCATTGACGCACATGGGCAATCATCTGAATGGGAAGTGATAACAAAGCCCTCAGGTGCTTCGCTGACATAGTCGGTATGGCTCATCCATACGATATTCTTATCAGGAACGTCCTTGAAAAGCTTGCTCTCTGCGGAGGCTGTTATCTCTATCTTGCCGTACTCGCTCTTTTTACAGCTTTCTACCTTTCCGCCGCTCATCCATGAAATAAGCTGACAGCCGTAGCAGATGCCGAGAACTGGTATGCCAAGGTCAAGTATAGCCTTGTCATAATGCGGGGAAGTCATATCATAAACGGAGTTTGGTCCGCCTGTGAAGATTATGCCCTTATAGCCTGCTGCTTTTATTTCTTCAAGTGGAGTTTCAAAGCTTTTTATCTCTGCATAAACGTGGTGATCTCTCACACGTCTTGCGATAAGCTGATTGTACTGTCCGCCAAAGTCAAGCACCAGTATCTTCTCATGTGACATATATTTACCTCTTTTCCTTATGTTTTTTGAAATACATAAATATTATAACACGTTGCCGTCCCTTTTTCAAGAGCAATTTACACACTCTTTGAAGCATGGGGTAAATTAATTGTGAACACCTGACATCATGCAGGAAAATATTTGTTGATTATAGCTGTTGTAATTTGCTAATAGCTATGCTATAATGAATAGGTATTGTAAAATGCGTGTAAATCAACAGAAAAGAGTATATTGTAATGAAAGAACAACAAAACATTCAAACACAGCAGGCAAAGGATAAAAAAGGCTTGCTGAAAAAGATAGGAGCATGGTTTGCGTCGCCTGACGGAATGCAAACATTACGATTTATAAGTGCCATAGTGGCAGTTATAACGATAGGAGTCATCTGTGCTTTGTTGGGCATATACATGGACAAAGACAACTTCCTGCCGAAAGAGCGAAATTATGCGCTTATAGGGGCTTGTGCTGTTGAGCTGGCACTGATATTTATTATTGCGAAATTTTTCTCAATGCAAAAGAAGCTGAGAAAGAGCGAAACAAAGGGCTGCATCGACCCTTTCACGGCGGCTTTTATGCTTGGACTAAATTCTTATTTTCTTCCGGACTTTGTAATGGGGTCATATTTTCCAAAGAGCAATGTGCTTTACATTCTCCTTGGAATATTGCTCTGCTGGCTTTTATATCTTATAGGTGCGGTGATATTCCCAAAGCCACACGCCTGGTTTTGCGGAGTGAACGTCATATTTGCCATATATGCTTTGGCACAGTATTATGTCACCGAGTTCAGGGGGAATCCTGTTCAGTTTGCCGACCTTGCCAACATAAAGTCAGTCAGTGAGATAAACGGAATGTACTCACTGTTTTTAGACAGCAAAGTGATGTTTGTGCTTTGTGATCTTATTCTTATTTTCGCTGTAACGGTGACGACAAAAGTAAGGAAGATAAAAATACGCAGCAGGATAATATCGTGTGTGGCTGTTATCGCAGGATGTTTCGTATTCGTATATGGCGGCAGGTTTGCCTATGACCTTGGTATAAAGAACAGATACATCAGGCTGAACTTTTCAGGTGCAGAAAATGCAGACACATACAGGTGCGTAGGCTATGACCTTATGTTCTGCTTTGACGGAATGTTTAACCGTGTGACGAAGCCTGATGGCTACTCCACTCAAAAGGCTGAGGATATCATAACTCAGTATGAGGTACAAAAGGCTGACAAAAAGCCTGCTATCATTGCTATCATGAACGAATCCTTTGCAGACTTTGAGCATATCGCTCAGTTCAAGACTAACAAAGACTATCTGCCCAACTATCACAAATTGCAGGAGGAAAGCATAAGCGGATATGTTTCCGTTTCGGCATATGGCGGTTATTCCTGCAACTCTGAGTATGAATTTCTCACCGGCAACACCCTTGGCTTTTTGCCGTCGGGAAGTGCAGTATTCACCCAATATCTCAACGACAAACAAAACGGTCTTGTAAGCTGGCTAAACGAGCTTGGCTACACAACGCAGGCTATCTCGCCTTGCTCTGAGGGACTATGGGATATAGGCAACGCCTATGAACAGCTTCAATTCAAAGACAGGATATACAATTGTCAGGACAGAATGAGCGATATCCAATATTTCAACGGAAATATCACAGATGAAACCATTTTCAGATATATTGAAGAGCAATATGAAAGACATGCAGGCTCGCCTTATTTTGTATGGACAGCGACCATGCAGAACCATGCGCCGTATGATCATCCGGAGGGTGTTATTCATGAGATAACCTTTGAGGACTACAACGACCCTGCGGCACAGGAATATCTAAATCTTATCTATCAGTCTGACAAGGCGTTGGGAGAGCTTATAAACTATTTCCGACACAAGCAGGAAGAGGTCATAATCGTAATGTTCGGCGACCATTATCCGCATATCATAGACTTCACGGAATATCTCTATGGCAAGGACGTGGCTTTACTTTCAACGGAGGATTACTCAAGACTTCGACAGACTCCTTTCCTTATTTGGAGCAACAAGGGCGTTGAAGCGGAGAAGATAGACGATATAAGCCTTAACTATCTTTCAAACGAGGTCATGGAAGCGGCTGGACTCCCAAAGTCGAGATATCAGCAGGAGCTTGACAAGATACGCTGTGACATTCCGATAATAAGCTCTTACGGCTACAAGACGGCTGACGGAGAATGGTATTCTATAAATGATGTGGCTGACAAATACAAGGACACGCTGAACGAATATGAAACTGTGCAGTATTACAAAATGTTTGATGAAAAGCGTGACAATAGTGTAAATTAGGCTGTTAAAAAACACAAACAACAAAAAAAGTGGGACGATTCCCTACAAAACAATAAACGGACGAAGCTTTTTTACTTCGTCCGTTTCGTTTTATAATGCGTGTCAAAATGCGGGCGAACACTGTTCGCCACTACAAATAACTACATAATTATGCGCTTATTTTTTTTATCCTGTGACCTTTTTCTCGAACATGAACATTCCCATGACATCGTTCATTATGCTGTCAGAAGCGACCTTCTTGCTGTTCTTTGTCATTTGCCTTACGACAGTCTGACCGTCATTCTTGCCGAATATCATAACATAATCGTCGCCGCTTTCGGAAGTTCCCTCATAGGACACCTGATTTTTAAAGATGTTATATTTCCACTTGCCGTCTTTGAAATATGCGTCAACGGCTTCACCGTAATTTTCGCTTGCCAATTTCATTTCGGTATCGAAATCGTAGGTGGAATGTCTTACGCTGAATATTCTCACAAAAGCGATCACAAAATATATCACCAGTATTACCACTGTGATCTTAAACAGAGTCTTTAGTATCTTTTTGCCCTTACCATAATTCTCTTTGCCGCTGCTTGAATGTTCAGTTGGGGTGCGCCTATAGTCTGCCGCACTCATTTCTCTGTTTCGGTCTGTCTCTCTTACACGCTTTACCCTGCGAGCTTCCTGCTCTCGGCGCATTCTTTCCTCTGCTTCGGCTCTTTTCGGGTGTTCGTAAACACGCTTCGGTATGCCCTGTATCCTTGAACGGTCTATAAACTCCTGCTCGCCACGTCTTTGGGTCGATGAGGCGATAGGTACCATTTTTCCGCAGTTGGTGCATATCTTAGCTCCGTCCTCCAGCTTAGAACCGCAGAATGTACAATGTCTGCTCATTATTACCAATCCTTTACACACTTAGAACTGTTTTGTTTGTCGAAGTTTTTTCTATATCTATGTTGGACTATCCGCCCGTTTTCTTTAATGACACGGGCGAACGCTGTTCGCCCCTACAAATCTTCTTTATCTATATTTACAGATATCTTACAACGCCCACAACCTTGCCAAGTATGCTTACTTCGTCTACTATGATAGGATCCATGGTGTCATTTTCAGGCTGCAGTCTGTAATGGCCGTCCTCTTTATAGAAAGTCTTTATGGTAGCTGACTCGTTGTCAACAAGTGCGCAGACTATATCACCGTTTTCTGCATATGGGGTCTGCTCTATAACTACCATATCTCCGTCAAGGATAGCGGCGTTTATCATGGACTCTCCCCTTACCTTTAGGGCAAAAAGCGGATTGCTGTAATGCCTTGCAGGCTGGAAGCTTATATAGTCTGTTATCTCCTCAATGGCAGTGATAGGGATACCTGCGGTGACAGTTCCCACAAGGGGGATCTTCATGCCGTTGCCGCCTGTGAGCCTTATGGCTCTGTTCTGGTTATTTCCCTTTTCAAGAAGACCTTTTGCGGTGAGATTATTTATATATCTATGGGCTGTTGAGGTAGACTTAAAGCCAAACTCCGCACATATCTCCCTAACTGTCGGCGGATATCCCTCTTCTATGCGATCCTTTATGAACTCGAATACCATTTTCTCGTTCTCGGTTACTTTTCTCATAGCTCCGTCCTTTCTGTTATATCAATAAATCTTTATCTTCTAAGCCTAAAGCTCTTTTGCAAGCCTTTTTGCAAGCTTATAGACATCTCCGCAGCCAAGAGTTATAACAAGGTCGCCCTCCTTGCAGTTTTTCTTTATATAGTCGATACACTGTGAGAAGTTATATTCCTTCTGCTGTGCAGTCTGCTTGTCAACAAGCTCGTGGTCGGTCTTGAACCAAACTGCATTTGGTATCTTCTCTGCAAGCTGTTCAGCATAAACACCGTCGGTATTTTTCTCACGGCTTCCCATGATATCCGTTACAACGGCAATATCTGCAATAGAAAGCGCTTTCACAAAATCGTTCATGAGTATCTTTGTTCTTGAATAGGTGAAAGGCTGGAAAACTGCCCACACTCTGTTGAAATCAAGACCCTTTGCGGCTTTCAGTGTACACTCGATCTCCTTTGGGTGGTGAGCGTAATCATCAACGATAGTAACGCCCTTGACCTCGGCTATCTTCTCGAAACGTCTTATTGCGCCAAAGAAAGTATCAAGTCCCTTTTCGATACCCTCCCATGAAACGCCTGAATATCTTGCGGCAGCGATAGCTGCAAGGGCGTTCATGACGTTATGGTCGCCAGGAACGTGGATAGTAAGCTCTCTGACGAACTCGCCCTTATGATAAAGCTCAAAGCGTGTCTGCAAGCCTTTTTTCGACTTTATAACGGCAGAATAATCGTTTTTCTTATCCCAGCCAAAAGATATCATTTCCTTGTCGACACCCTCAACGGCTTTCAGGGTATTTGCGTCATCGCCATTATAGATAACGGCTTTTGAAGCCATGGTTGCAAACTTATGGAAAGACTTTATGATATTTTCAATATTCTTGAAATACTCAAGGTGGTCTGCGTCAACGTTCAGGATAATTGAAACGTCAGGGAAAAGTCTGAGAAAATGGTCCTCGAACTCACAGGATTCACAGACCATAGTTTGTGATGAGCCTGCCTTGCCTGAGCCGCCTATGCTTGGGAGCTTTCCACCTATAACGCAGGAAAGGTCAGTACCCTCCTGAACGAATATCTGTGTGAGCATGGAAGAAGTTGTGGTCTTTCCGTGAGTGCCTGAAACGCAAAGAGCGTTCGTATACCAGCTTGTGACAAGGCCAAGTATCTCGGCTCTTTCGCAGCAGATCGCACCGCTTGCCTTTGCGGCGATAAGCTCAGGGTTATCTGCCATTATTGCGGCGGTATAGATTATAAGGTCTGCACCCTTGATATTCTCGGCTCTCTGACCGAGAAAGACTTCGATGCCAAGCTTTCTTACGGCTTCAAGAGTTTCGGTTTCGTTATTGTCTGAGCCTGTGATGAAATATCCCTTTGAATGGAATATCTGCACCAGAGGGTACATACCAGAGCCGCCTATACCGATAAAATGAACGTGCTTTATATTTTTCAAGATCTCATTTGTTATCATCTTTGTAATACTCCTTAGAATAATAGATAATTCAGAATGTATGTTTATTTTATTATATAACATTTCTAAAAAAAAATAAACCCCTTTTTTGATTATTTTTCAAAAAAAGAGGCAAAAATATTACTACAGGCATTACATCACAAGAAAGGACGCATGAAAATGACTATAACAGAGATAAAATTCAGAAGATTTATAAACGAGGGCAAGCTCAGAGCCGTTGTGAGCCTGACCTTTGACGGCAGTTTTGCGGTACATGATATCAAGATAGTGCAGGGAGAGGAGCGACTTTTTGTGGCTATGCCCAGCCGCCGTGATGACAACGGGGTTTTCCGTGATATCGTTCACCCCATCGACAGCGAGCTTCGCAATGAGATAGAGGGAGAGATACTTTCTGCTTACCGCATGGAGCTTGACAGGCAGGCGGCGGAACAGCAGGATCTAAGCTGAGAACGACAAAAAAAGCCGATAAAACAGGCATAAAAAACGGGCGAACAATGTGAAATGTTCGCCCTATTATTTTTTCGGCTTTTAGCCCCAAATTTTATCGCCCATGTTTGAGAGATAAGCTGTAAGCTCCTCCGCCATTTCATACTGCTCAGGAAGTCTTGGGTGACCGGGGGTCGCCTTGCCTGTTCTTGTGAACATGAAGTGTGTTATCTTCTGGTCATTAAGCTCGTTTGCTATCTCGTCAACGGCTTTATCCCACTCCTCACCGTGGCAGAGAACTGTCAGCAGAAGCACGAATGTTGCGTTTGGATATTTGCTTCTAAGGTCAAGGATAATGCTCTTGTAGGCATTTTTCCACTTTGCTCTGTAATCGGGATCGGCGATATCGAAATCCTCGTGGCCCTCGTTATGCGGGTCGTTCTGACCCACTGCAAAAAGCACAACGTCAGGGGTATAATTCTCAAAATCCCAAGGCGTTACGCCCTTTGCACCCTCTGGGAAATAGCAAAGCTTATTGTATACAGACTCCATGCCGATATAATTCGGGGCATGATAATAGCCAGTGTTGTCGAAAATTGCGATACCGCCCTGTGCGATATTATGGATCTGTGCGCCGAGGTTTCTTGCTGTTATCATTGCATAGCTATGCCATGCGTTATCGTAAACTCCCTGATGATCCTCAGGGTCACAGCTTGCAACAAAGTCAACTGCCTCGCACACTGCGCCTGCAGAAACAGAGTCGCCATAGCACTCTATTTTTCTTGCAGGGAGAGGAGGATTTTCAAGAACTTCTCCGTCGGGGTCTATTTCAAAGCCCACGAACTCAAAGTAATGGGAAGCGTCCTGCCTTTTAAAAAGGGTGACGGTATGAGTGCCTTTTTCAAGGTCACAAGCGATATCAAGGGTGATATCCTCGTCATTTTTATCGAAAGTCACCTTGCCCTCTTTGCCGTCCATAACAAAGCCAAGCTCCTGAATGTTGAAATACTTATGGTTTTTTATCACGGCGGACACGCTTGTGCCTGTGAAAGTCATTTTTACATTTGAGCCTGCGTAATAAAACTCAGGGCGTGTTTTGTCGGAAAAGTCTATTCTGCCCATATAAGTAAGAAAGCTGTTGTCTGCTGTTATAAGCTTTTTATTCTCTGCCATTTTTTCATATCCTTTCGATACTATGATTTTTTGCATATGTTTATTTTAGCTTTTCAAGGCGTTTTTGTCAAGGATATAAAACGTTTTCAGAGAAATATTTTTGTAGGTTTGTCAATCATATTGGACACTATTATTAAGAAATTCGATAGGCGAAAACCATTTGAGGGGACGCATAGGACGGTTGTTTGTTCGACTTAAACGTGCAGCTAGCTGCACGTTTAAGTCGTCGCAGGAAT
>OICB01000009.1_pt1 | contig 168518 bp, 163 predicted proteins | sample 1581121 | NCBI WGS metagenome assembly OICB01 (sample SAMEA3882544, study PRJEB24775) | human gut metagenome | biome: human-associated habitat; feature: intestine environment; material: feces | place: Netherlands | collected 2009/2010 | reverse complement strand
TCATGCGGTATCTAACTGATTAACAAATTAACAAAGAGACTGTGGTTAGAGCCTTTGCAAAACCATCTAGTGGTAGGAGTTGAAAACTAATCCACAGTATCTAAAACAATATAGCTTAAATTTTTATTAAAAACAACCTAAGCTATGACTATATTATACGAGGTGTTGATGCGATAAATCCTGCTACTGGTAAGCCTTCTGGTACTTTTAAGCCTGGCAGTAGTATTTATGATGGAATTATTTTAAATCCGTGGGTTTACCAAGGGGATATTTCTTCAACATTAACGAAGAATTTACAGCATGAAGAAACAGATGTAAGCCTGAACTTTATGGATAAGATTGAGGTTGGCAAGCTGACGCTCTTAGCTGCTGCTTCTCGCCGCCACGGTGATTATGTACGTGGTACGACGGCTAAGCAGCAAAAAAATAATGTCAAGGATAATAACTGGGCGACAACCTTCGGTCTGTCTTATGCGCCGACGGAAGATTTATCTATCTACGCTGCAAAGGCTGCTTCCAGAAACCGTGGTACAGCAGTTGTTGCAGCGGGTAAAAAGAACTATGAAAATGATGGTGAAATTCTGCCGTCTGTTCGCAATACTAATGCCGAAATTGGTATTAAATATAAGGCTAATGATAATCTGATGATGACTTTGGCATATTTTGATATGAAGCAACCGCAGACTATAGATGTGAAAGACGCTAACGGCAAGCTTTGGTTGACGAATAATGGTTTAAATCGTTATAAAGGCATTGATTTCAGCCTGAATGCTTCCTTTGCGGATAAATGGAATGCCTTTGGCGGTTTTGAATGGCTGGATGCACGTCAGGAAAAAACTGCTGATGGAAAATATGATGGCTGTCATGTATTTGGTTCCGGCGAATGGAGCAGTGTCTGGGGTTTGGAGTACAAGCCTGATGAAGACACTAGCTTTACTGGAAGACTTAGCTATGTTGGTGTTGGTAAATATGTCAAAGAAAACAGACAGGAGCTGGACATTCCGTCTCACTTTACCTTAGATCTGTTTGCAAGTCACAAGACGAAACTTAATGGTATGCCTGTAAAATTAACTGCTGCCTGCTATAATGTGGCTAATGACAGTCATTGGATTGCTCAAGCCGGTCAGAATAATAAATTCATGCTCAACAATCCGCGTTCCTTTATGCTTTCTGCAGAATTTGAATTTTAATTAAGCTCATCACACTCATCTTCATTTCATATACGAAAACAGCAGCTAAAACACTTTGGTGTGTTACAGCTGCTGTTTTTTATTTTTAAGGCAGATAATAAAATTTTTTCAATCCTCTGCCTTGAACGGTAAGCAGGTTTTTATTCAGCATTTCTTTGGCAATAAGATAGGCGCGGGTGCGCTTTACGTCGAGCAGTGTTTGCAATTCTTCATCAGTTATTTTTCCGTGTTCCTGTACATAGCTTAAAACCTTTTGCTGCTGTGCATTGGGGTAATAGGCGGATGCAGATTTTGTTTCTGCCGCAAGCGTGATTTTCGGATGGTTATTGCTATAGTTAAGGTTAGGCAGCGTAATCTTAAAGGCGTGCTGCGTAACAGTAATTTTAGGTTTTACATAGGAGTCTTTGTAAAGAGCAAAGATTCGTCTGATGCCGGTGCCGTAGGATTCAATAAACTTTAAGCAATGAAAAATTTCTGCCAGTTTGCCATTACGTGGCTGCGAAATCCCAAGCTGTATATCTTCTAAGGAGAGTCCCGGAAGAAGTCCGCCGAGAGAAATAAATTCCATTGCTTGCTTGTTGACGTTAATAATAATGCTGCCGCTGTAGCTGTAATCGCGATGAATAATTGCATTGAGCAAGGCTTCGCGGATAGCCTCTTCGGGATAGTCCCAGTTGTCATTGCGTGTTAACCCGGAAAAGTTAGAGGGATTTTGGTTGCAGAGCATGAGAAAGGAGAAGGCGTTTTCCAGCTGCTGAAAGATAGAACCTGTGAATTCGCGGTGCGCCTGAAATTTTGTGTTTTCGGTGTCTTCAAATACAGCAGCTTTGATGCTATGTTGGCACTGCTCGGAAATAAGCAATGCCAGATTGGTGAATTGCTTATCCTTTAAATTACGTAACCCGAGATTGGTGTATTTGCTTTCATCAAATTCTAATTTATTGGCCTGAAATATATTTTGTGCCGTGGTGAAGCTAAGCTCCTGGTTCAGCGAGCGCATAGCTTCATAAGAGTCGCCGTCACTCAGCTTGATGAATTGGCGTATCTGGTCCTGTGATGCCGGTACGGATGAAGCTCCTTGTCGTATAAAAACTCCGGAGGATTTTAAGCCTTTAGCTTTCAGGTAGTAAGGCTTGGCGCTGCCCTCTGCTATGTCGATAATAATAAATCCCTGCTCATCTAATGTATAACGGATAAACATGGTTATATCAGGAAGAATTGCATCACGAATAGTATTGGTGATGCGTGTATAGATATCGTCGATGTCGGTCAGCTTATTAATTTTTCCGTTGTCATTGATACCGATATATAATTTTCCACCGTTTGAGTTGGCAAAGCCTATGACACTTTTGCAGATGTTAGGGATAGCTTCGCTTTTAAACTCTATTTGTTCACTTTCATGCAGCATTATTTTCACTCCTTACATAAATTCATTCACTGCATTCATTATAGTCACTCTTGAGAGTGAATACAAGTGAAAAAATTATCTTCTTGGCAGCAGCTTTTTCTTGACTTCGACCGTACTCCAGGTGTTATGCTATAAGCGAAAACAGCATGAAAGGAAGATACGTATGAGCAAGAAATATAAATTTTTGCTGCTTACACTGTGCGTTGCAGCTTTGGCCTTAAACGGTTGTGCTAAAAATGCTGACAGCGAAGTGCAGGGCAGTGATACCGCCGTTGCCATTACCAATCCGCGTCAGTTTGTCGCTGCAGATAACAAAACAGGGCGCACAATTATGTGGGAAGCGAAGGTGAAGCAGCCTTATACACTGGAATATCGCTTGCAGGGCAGCAAGGATATACAGGCAGTGCAGGCAACGGACAGCAGCTTTACGGATAAAAACAGTATTATTCAATATACTGCGCGTCTTAGCGGCCTGGTGCCGGGCAGTGCTTATGAATACCGCATCAGCACAGCGCAGAATAAAGGACGTTGGCACAAGCTGAGCACCGAAAATGGAGATGGCTTTACCGCCTTAATCTTCCCGGATTCGCAAAGCGCTGATTACAGCGGCTGGCAGCAGCTGGCGCGTGAAGCGTACAAGCGTCATCCGGAGAGTGCGTTTTACGTGAATATGGGTGATTTGGTGGACAACGGACAGGATGCAAGCCAATGGCGTGCCTGGTTCAACAGCGTGAGCTTGTTCAGTGATGCTGTGCCGCTGGCACCGGTAATCGGCAATCATGAGGCGTACAGCCTGGAGTGGAAGGAATGCCTGCCTGTAAGCTATACGCATTTGTTCAATGTACCGCAAAACGGGCTGGCAAAGTATCCGAATCAGTTTTACAGCTTTGATTACGGTCCGGTGCATTTTGTAGTGTTGGATACAAATTTTCCGGAGATGAAAAAATTCCAGCCTGATTTGCTGGCAGGTGAGCTGTCTTGGCTGGAAAAGGATTTGGCGGCGAGCAAGGCGCAGTGGAAAGTTGTTCTGATGCACCGCGATATCTTTCTCTACGGCTTCGGGCCGGAGTCGGGCAGAGCGCAGACCAAGACGCATTTTCTTGATTTCAGCTACCAGCTGATGCCGGTGTTTGAAAAATATAAGGTTGACGCAGTGCTGACGGCGCATTTGCATACATATCGCCGTCGTGTGCCGCTGCAGAACTTTGCGCCTGCACCGCAGGGAAGCGGTATTACATATATTCTGACAGGTGTGGCCGGCGATGTGCGCTATCCTAAGCTGTGGGGAGATTTTGAGTGGGATGCGGCAGCAGCGCCGAAGCCGGAAACAGCCAACTATATGACGCTGACGGCCGATGAGAAAAGTTTGGAGTTTAAAGCATTTCTGCCGGATGGCAAGCAGTTTGACGAAGTAAAATTAATTAAATAAGCAAAAAGGCTGTCGCATCATCGTAGTGCGACAGCCTTTTTAATTACGGTTAATCAAGCTCAATCAGTTCATATTTGTCATTGCCCATTTTCAGCTCGCGCATAGCGGTGAGCTGGTGCAGGCCGTGACGGCTTTCCATGCGCTCAACGAGGTCATGGTTGCTTTCCTTGGCATATACCAGATCGACGGAAGCTTGGTCGATGGCCAGAATGTCGGTAGAAGCGAGAATGCCGATATCAGGAATGGTCGGCTCTTCTGCGCTTAAGCCGACGCAGTCACAGTCAACGGACATGCGGCGCAGGACATTGATGTAAACGATGTGCTTGCCGAAGAAATCAATGGTAGCCTTAGCGGATTCAGACATGTTTTCCATGAGCAACTCTTTTCCGGGCCATACGTTCCAGTCTGCAGGCAGGTTATCCTTATCTACGCCGTGAACCTGTGCTTTGCCGATGCGTCCGTCAGCGCAGCCGATAGCAAGGTTTTTCATGGAGCCGCCGAAGCCGCCCATAGCGTGGCCCTTGAAGTGCGTTAAAACGAGCATGGAATCGTAGTTGACGATGTTTTTGCCCATGGAAACCTCTTTGAAATGCTTACCGTGGCGGACAGGAAGATTAATGGTGCCCTCTGCGTCCATAATATCAACAGGGCAGAAGGTCCAGCCGTTGACCTTTAAGGTGTCGAGATGCTCTTCGGTGGTATAGCGGTCGCCCTGATAGAGGGTGTTGGTTTCTACGATGGTGCTGTTGGGGATTTGCTGCTGCAGCGCTTTGACCAGCTCGCGCGGCAGAATGTTGGGCCCGTGCTTTTCGCCGGTGTGCAGCTTGATAGCAACCTTGCCGTAAATACTTTCATTAATTAAATCATATAATTTGATGAGATGCTCGGCATCAATGTGCTTGGTGAAATATACTTTGGCATGAGAGCCTGCTTTATCGGTTTTGGCAACTCTTTTGCAGCCTACTACAGGGGCTTGTGCAAATTCTTGTGTCAATTTCGTCTACCTCCTATAATTTGTTACTTATATTTTAATACCTGAAGTATACTCTAAGTCAAGAGGAAAATGGAAGTTTGTGTTAATGGTAATATAAATTTTTGGCAGCTTACTTGCTTGGCGCGATAGCGTTTACACAGCTAAGTCCGTTTAAGGTGCGTGGATAGCCGATGTAGGGCAGGGCAATGGTGAGCGCATCCAGCAAATCCTGACGGGAGTTGCCGACGGAGATATTGGCGGCGGCGTGTGCCTTGGCCTGTGATTCGCATCCGCCGAGAGTAACGATTGCTGTAAATGTGATCAGTTCACGCTCTTTGACGTCGAGCACTTTGCGTGTGTAGTAGTCGCCAAAGCAGTTGGCGCTGAGGTAATCATTAATATGCTTTTGGTCAGCAGGGGCACTCGCGTTCATCTTATCAATGTTCTCTGCGCCGAAGATGGCGCGCTGTACGGCGAGGCCTGCTTCGTGGCGTGTTTGATCGGTAGTTGTTCCGGCAGGAGCGCAGGGCTTGATTTTGATCATTTCCATAACCTGGTCAAAGCGTTCCAGTGCTGTTTTTACCTTTGGCAGACCAACGTATGGCGTGCAATGGAAAATGCTTTCGTGTACCTGCTCCGGCGTTGCACCTGCTCTGAGAGCGCCTTCGACGTGGGCAGGAATATCCTCCGGTGTGTTGTTGGCAGTGAGAACAACGAGCGTCAGCAGCTCCTGTTTGGCGGTACTGAGCTTAATCTGCTTATTGATATCGTGATAGATAAACTTTTTGCTGATAGCGGAAAGCTCCGGTTCGTTTTTAATATCAGTAGGATCATTTTTGGTGAACAAGCTTTGAGCAGCAGTATTTGCTGCTGTTTCACGTGTTTGTGCCATAGCGGTGGTGCCTCCTAAAAGTAAAGTGCATGAAAGAAATGCAGTGAGTATAATTTTTGAGATGTCTTTCATTGGTGATTCTCATTTCAGTAAATTAGTGTTGAGCGACTTGTCTGTCTGTAAAGGAAGATATCACTGAAGGTGATAGCGGGTTTATTTCAGCTTATTATATTCCTCTGCATCCACAGGCTCGCACCATTCGCTTTTGGTGTTTTCGCCCGGAACCTCGATGGCGAGGTGCGCAAACCAGCTGGTGGGGGCGGCGCCGTGCCAATGCTTAACTCCGGCGGGGATGTTGACTACATCACCGGCATGCAGCTCACGGGCAGGCTTGCCCCATTCCTGGTAGTAGCCACGACCGCCGGTGACAAGCAGAATCTGCCCGCCGCCTTTATCGGCGTGGTGAATATGCCAGTTGTTGCGGCAGCCCGGCTCAAAGGTGACGTTGCCGATGACAACCTGATCGAGAGAAAGCATATTAAGATAGCTTTGGCCTACGAAATATTTTGCATAAGCATCGTTTTTATGTCCTGTTGGGAATACGGTGAAAAATTTTTCTTCTGTCATTGTTATCGCTCCTTTAAAAATTAGAATTGCAAGCTGTCAAGCCAGCTTTTGATTTGACCTTGGGCGTTCTTGGCGCTGCTGCCGGAGAGAACAAGATCTTGGGTGAATTTGGCATTAGGTGTCAGCTTCTGCAAATCGCTTAGGCAGCGCTGTTCGCCACCGCCGCCGTGGGTGAAGAAGGGAGCAACGGTTTTGCCGTCCAATTTATAGGTTTCTACGAAGGTGGCAACAGGCATGGGGAAGCTGCCCCACCAGTTGGGATAACCAAGGAAAACAACGTCGTATTTGTCGAAATCAGCAATTTTTGTGCTGATGGCAGGACGGGCGTTGGCTGCCTGTTCTGCTTTGGCTTTGGCGACGGTGACGCTATAGGTTTCGGAGTACGGAGTTGCGGGCACGATTTCTACGATGTCGCCGCCGACCTGTTTATGGATTTCTTCAGCAACAGCTTTGGTGTTGCCGCTCCAGGAAAAATAGGCTACTAAGATTTTTTTACCATTATTCATGTTTTGTGATGCTCCTTCACTAGTGGATTGTTTTACTTTAGGCGCAGGTGCGTCTGCTTTAGCAGCGTTGAACGAACCGCAGCCTATAGTTAATGCTGCAAGGCTCAGAAGGCTAACGCCTGCGAGTTTTAAAAAGTCGCGTCTGTTCATATTGAATCCTCCTTGTATGATTGATGTTTATATTTAGCTAAGATAGCAAGAAAAGCCATAACGCCCACGCTCCCCACGCAGCTTCCACCGCAGCTGCCGCACACGCCTGTGCAATAGGGCAGCGTCTGTGCCGTGACGGGCGCAATGCTGGCGAAAAGCTGTGGCATAGCCTTCGTAACAGCCTGGGGCAGGAGGATGCTGGCAGCAGCACCGCCGCCGAGAGCGAGCTGAGATAATTTGTTGTCATGAAGCGCTTTATCAGTTGTGCTCATCTTACTTTTTCTCCTTCGCCAGATTGCTTTGATAGCAGATAGCTTGTTTCGGACAGCCGTGCGCGCACTTGCCGCAGATGATGCAAAGTCGTCTGTCAATCGTTGCTTGGCGTTCGTGCATGGTTATCGCACGCATGGGGCAGTTTTGCGCGCATTTGGTGCAGCCGATGCAGGCGTTTTTGCGCACCTGCATGGCGAAAGCACCGGGAACAAAACGTCCAAAAATGTGAAACAAGGAATTATATGTGCCAACAGGACAGATAAACAGGCAATATCCGCGTCCACCTTTGGTGAAAAGCCCTAAGAAGACATTCGCTAAAAAGAACGTGGCGATGAGCGAGGAGAGCGTGTTTAAGAAATGTTCTGTGAGAAACAAGTTGATAAAAATCTCGAAAGAATAATAATTGCAATAGGTGCAGGGAATGCCAAAGCCCAGCCAGATGGAAAAAAGAAAACCGATGAAAAAACCATAACGTAGCGGCAGCACGGGCACGAGCTTTACCCAGTCTATTTTATATTTGTCAGGCAGCAGGCTGCCAAGCAGTTCACTGAAGGCACCGGTAGGGCAAAGCTTGCCGCAAAAGAGCGGACCGAACCACAGCGAGGTTACGGCGAGTAGCAGGCAAAAGATTAGTGAAATCGTGCTTGTCGCAAGCCATTCGCCTGTGACGATGTTCGCAAGCGGAATACGTGCACAGGGAACGTGAATCGAGCTGAAGCTTGTGTCGGTGATGAAAGTACTTGCTATTTGGTTGAAGAACATGAACGGCTCGTAGAAAAGTATGAAGCCGACGATATAACCGACAGTGCGTTTGAGATTGTAAGTTAGGTTTTGCATAGCGTTTCCTTCGTTTTTAGTTTATGACTTGGAGATAACTCCAAGTCAAGTAAATTATAGCTTGCGGTTGTTGCTATCGGTCAAGAGTTTTTTTATAAGCTGTGATCTAAATCAGAGGCAGCCTGCGGAGCTGCCTCTGCTGCAGGAGCAGTTTCTGGTACAGACTTTGTATTCAGCATATTGATAGCGGCACCGCTGGAGAGTACAGTGCCGAAGCCTGCTACGGCAACCTTGATAAAATCTCGTCGGTTCATAGTAAGTTCCTCCTCACAAAAACATAAAAAGAAAAGGCAGATAACGCTCTGTTATCTGCCTAAAATTATATAGCTTGCAGGGAAAATGTCTAATACTTATATTGGCGCTTATTCTATGCTTAAAAAGCATTTTGCGAACTGAAGAAATTTTTGCAGTGCGAGGCTTTGCTGTCTGTCACGACGCCAAACAAGCAGAATGTCGCTATGCAGTGCAGGGGTAAGTGGGCGATAGGTAAAACGCTTCTCGTCGAGCAGAGGCATTTGGACGGAGATGCCATAATAATCGCACTGCTCAACAAAGACGGCAGTATTGGCTAAAAGATTACTGTTGCCAATAAAACGCATCTTAGTAATGTCACCGCTGAGCCAGTTGAAAATTTCGCTGCGTGCCTGTAGGCGTGCAGGCAAAATTATGGGTAGACCGCTTAAATCGCTGGCAGTGATGGCGTTCTTGCTGGCGAGAGGTGCATCACTGCGCATGAGTACGCACCAGGTTTCTCTGATGGGCAGGCGTAGGTAGTCGTAGTTCGTCGTATCGACAGGAGCCTGCAGGATGGCGACGTCTAAAAGGCCTTTGTCAAGCTTATCTTGCAAAAGGTCAGCAGAGCTTGTGAAAAGCTCAAAGCTTACAGCAGCGTACTGCTTTTGAAAACCGCCGATAAGCTTGGCGAGTACCTCTGTGGCCTGGTATTCGCCTGCGCCCATAGCAATGCTGCCAGCGAGGTTGTGTTCCTGTTCCTGAATGTCGAGCGTAGTTTTTTCCACCATATTCAGGATTTCGCGGGCGCGTTCAACGAGGAATTGCCCCGATGGCGTGAGCGCAAATTTATGCTTGTCACGGTCGAAAAGCTTGACGCCCAGCGCTGTTTCCAGCTGCATGAGCTGCCTGCTTAAAGTAGGCTGCGTGATGTGCAGGATTTCAGCTGCTTTAGTGATATTTTTTTCGTGCGCGACAGTCAGAAAATAGTTGAGAATACGAAAGTTCATAGCGTTGGCTCCTTTCTATCGATATGCTTGTAATTTTTGGCATTATTATAACGCAGCCTTGCTGATTATGCAAAAAAAGCATGCAACGGTAATTATTATAGGTATTGGACGCATATTTAGGCTGTTAGTATAATTATCGGTGAAGGGTAAATCCTGTTTTACATAATGATGTCTGCAAGGAGGTTTACTATGAAAAAATTATTGGCTTCTACAGTTTTAGCTGTAACATTGCTTATGAGCGGCTGCGCCGGTGCGGATGCACCTGATAGTAAAGCAGCTCAGAATCCTGCACCGAAAGTGCAGTCTGCTCAAAATAAAACGCAGCAGTCACAGTCTGCAGCGCAAGGAACCAAGCTGAAGCTGCAGGTTGATAGTAAAAATATTGTTGTAGCACTTGCGGATAATGCGGCAGCGAAGCGTTTAATTGATATGCTTCCCGCAGAGATAACCCTGAGTGATTTTAATCATACCGAAAAGATTGGCTATTTTAAAAATAAGCTTACCGGGGACGGAGCGCCACGAGGGCATGCTCCGAAGGCCGGAGATGTGTGTGTTTATGTTCCATGGGGTAATATAAGTGTGTTTTATAAGGATTTCAGATATACGGATGATTTGATTTATTTGGGACACGTTGAACAGGGACTAGATATTTTGAGTACGCAGCAAAGCGATTTTAAAGTAAATTTTAGTATAGAGCACTAATTAAGGTAACTGTAAATCCAGCAAGAGAAAAAGCTTCTTTGGATAATACAAGAAATTAAGCTTTCCTTAGTTTATTACTTAGAGAAAACGTAAGCGTCAATTATGGTGCAGGCTTGAGCGTGAAAACTGGCAAAGATAGCTATGCGTACTTTGACATCGAGCGTGCAGTCGGCGGCGAGTATAATAAGAACTGGGATTTTCACGCTGGCGTACGTTGGAGCTCCTAAAGAAGTCACAAAGACTTCACAATATAAATCCCAGAAATTTAGTATACTTTAAATATGGTTTAACTTTTCACATTGAAGGAGGTTTATCTCATGAAAAAATTAACAGCTATTATTACTGGCGCACTGACTGTTTTGGCAATTTCTGCTACAGCATTTGCTGCTAATCTGATTAGTGCGGACGAAGCTCGTGCAATTGCGCAAAAGCAAGTTCCAACAGGTAGTACTTACCTGCATACTGAAGCAGAACTGCAAAAACTGCAACCATATTATGAAGTGAAGTTTTTTGATACTGCTACTCAGACAAAATATGAAATTGATGTATACCAAGTAAATGGTAAAATCAAAGAATACAATATGGAAAGAAAAGCGTTGGGTGGCAGCGCTAATGTAATCTTGTCCAAAGATGATGTAAAAGCAATTGTTGCTAAAGAAGTTGGTGACGTGTCGATTTATGAACTGAAATTGGACAGAGAACATGGATTATATGAATATGAAGTGAAATTCAGTGCCTCTGGTTTACGTGGTGAGATGAATATTAATCCGGAAACTGGTGTGGTGCTGGATAAAGAGGTGAAATATAGCCTTTAAGAATAATTTTCTATAAGTTTTTTTAAAATTTTTTAGAGCGGTGCGAAAGCATCGCTCTGTTTTTGTGATTTTTATTCTTAGTTTCGAGTTAAATTCAAATGCTGTCAAAAAGCTACAAGGAGACAATAAGGAGCTGCTAATTATTTCTGGTGCTGTGCGTCGGATTTGTACTGCAAGATGGATGTAAGTTCCTTTGATAAAATAGAAGCTTTCTATATGAAATATCTGAAATAAAAAGTGGAGGCTATCACTAGAGTGTATGATAGCCTCACTTTTTTCCACAAATCGGCTGGGAGAACCGATATTGAGAGGGAAATCAGGGTTTTACTGTTGTACGGTAAGCCTGCTTGCCATCTTTGAATTCGATGATGGTTACGCTTTTTACTGCGTCATACTGCTATGCAAAAGGGGCGGGCAGTGCATGTTTTTTCAACAATTTTATAAATATATAAATCTGGCACCATCAGCATCTCCTACCGGAAAGCTTTGAAAACTTCGCTTAAAGATGATATAATAAGCTATTATACTATGACTGGAGTACGCTATGCGCAGGAAAATATTATTTGGTGTTGATTATACGGACAGCGAGCTGATTAAGCTCTTGCTGTATCTGTTTGTCGGCGGCACGGCGGCCTTGGTGGAGTGGGGTTTGTTCTACATTTTCTTCCACTATCTTTTAGCCGGCTTGAACCTGACCTTGCTGACTATGCTGGCAACAGCCTTATCCTTTTGCCTGGCAACACTGTATCATTATTTCTTGGGCAATGTTCTGGTTTTTGACAGCGGCAGCCGTTACAAACGCGGCAAGGAGCTTGGCCTGGTGTTTTTGGTAAGCTGTATAGGCTTGGCGTTTAACCTGCTGCTGATGTATATTTTTGTCAGCCTGCTTGACTGGCAGCCGATGCTGTCGAAGGTGCTGACAAGCTGTATTGTTGTTGTATGGAACTATCTCTCACGTAAAAAATGGATTTTTAGGAGTTAGATATGCCTGGAGAATATGTAGACGTAAAAAAATTTAAAAAGGTTGTGCTTTTGTATAACCGTAATTCCGGTAAGCAGCTTTTTGCCAGTATGATGGCTAAGGTGAATGAAACCTATAAGCTGGTGAAGGAATTAGTAGGACCTAAAAATGCAGAAATGCGAGATATCCGCTTCTTTGACCAGATACCGCAGATTGCTGCGGAAATAGTTGAGGAAAAGGTTGATTGGGTGATAATTGCCGGCGGTGACGGCACAATCAGAGCGATGATTGAACAGCTGGCTAATCGCAAGTATGTGCCTTACATCAGCGTTTTTCCTGCCGGTACGGTAAATCTGGTGGCTAAGGAGCTGCTTTTGAAGGCGGACCCGCATAAGTGGTTTAAACGAGTATCCAAAGGTATAGAGGTGCCTGTTTATCTGGGACGCGCCAACGGCAACGTCTTTTTGACAGTTGCCGGTATAGGCTTTGATTCGCTTGTAGTGGACAAGGTGACCGAAAAGGAGAAAAAGCTGCTCAACAAGCTTGCTTATGTTTGGCAGGGAACAGAGATTATGCGTAAGGAATTTCTGTTTAACAACTGGCGTTACCGCTTTCAGGTGCGCTTTGATGATGAAGAACAGTGGTATGATGCAACCTCTGTTATTGTAGGCAAGAGCCGCTATTATGCCGGACGTTACAACCTCTTTAACGGTGCGTCGCTTTCGTCACCTCTTTTACATGCGGCGCTGTTTACCGGGGATAAGCGCGGCGATTTTATCCGTTATGCGGCCTGCATTGCTATGGAGGCGCTGACGTTGGATAATGATATTATTATCCGTGCAGCAAAAAAAATGGAAATACGCTGCAATGAAGAGAATTTTGCAGCAGAGCTTGACGGAGATGCTGTAACAACTGCTCCGCTTTTAATTGAGATGGAGTCCGAGCCGATTAAGTTTTTGGCGTAAGCAAGGAAATGGTGTAAGGTGAATAGGATAAGCAGAAAAATGGGCTGGCTGATTTTTATTATCGCGGCCTGCATAGTAGAAGGATTTTTTGCCTGGCAGAGCTTCGGCGGAACGCACCCCTTTCCGCTGAATGAGTTTGGCTTTCAGATTTTTGATCATGTATTGCGTGACAGCGTTTTGGCAGAGATAGCATATGTACTGTATTACCGGCGAAAGCGTGTGCCGGACAGATTGCAGCGCTATTTTCCCGTTATTGTTATCGGTATTCTTTATCTGGGCGAAGCCTTTTTTATGGTAAACCAGCTTAGTCTTGATAAAGGTTTGCAGACAAGCCTTTCCGTGCTTGCCGGTATTAACAATAACATTTTTGTTGTGCTGCTGATGGCAATGTGCTACCATAAATGGCCTAATATCGGGATGAAAATCCTCTATTTTGCTGTTTATGTATTTTCTGCTCTGGCAGTGGTTTTTGACGGCTTTTACTTTTGGCAGACCTCCATGCATGTGGAGAGCGTTCTCTTCCAAAACCTGAATATCTATGCTGTTAAAGGCATTTTTGCGACGATGAGCAATACGATGATTGCCGGTATTGTTATCAGTATAGTTGTGATTTTACTGCTTTTTTATGTACCGAAGCCGCAAAAGCGTAAGCCGAACTTTGCTTGGTCACTGCTGTGCGTGGCCATGTTTACCTTGGGCTTGAACATTACCGACAGATTGCTTGGCTATGCCGGCATGTACGGCGTGGAAAATGTTATCGGTATGTACGCTGAGGTAGAGAACGAAAAGACGCGTATGAACTACCGCAATATGCTTTCCGTACCGGTTAACGTGAACTTTGTCAGCAAGGCAATTTTTGATACGGATAAAATTGCCGGCGGCAAGCATGTGGAGCAGCGCGAGCTGACTGCCAAGGATAAAACACGTCTGACGGAAATGGGTATAGATGAGCCTAAAGCAAAGATTGCCAAAATCAAACCGCAGTATGACAGAGTTGTGCTGCTGATTATGGAATCCATGCACCGTGATTACATCAACTACTATAACCATGATATTCCCGAAGAAGCTACACCGTTTTTGAATAGTCTTGTTATCCGTTATCCGCATATGAACAGGTATTATTCCTCTGCTGTGCCGACAACGCAGGGGCTGAATGCTACCTTCCGTTCGCATCTGATTATGGATAAGGATCTTCCTGGTAAAAATACGCCATCACTGTTCCGCAGCGTGCAGGCAGCGGGAATGCGCGGCATTTTCATGAATGCTTCCAGCCAGTATTACGCCAACGAGCTGCGCGAATATCCGACGCAGTTCGGCATGAACGAATACTATGCCAAGGAATATTTGGAAAAGCAAGGCTATACAGGTGCCAGCGGCTGGGGCTTCCATAATGACGTAATGTATGAGGAAACACTGAAGCTGCTGGAAAAAGCTAAGGCGAAGAATGACCGTCTGGTGATGGTTACCAAAACCTTGGATATGCACCAGCCTTATCCTTACACCGGCTTCAGCTGGAACGAAATGCCGGATAAGGTGCGCAGCAATACCTTTATAACGGTGCGCGGTGTCTATTGGGTTGATAAAACGCTGGAGCATTTCTTTAAGGAAGCGCAGAAGCGCGGACTGATGGATGACAGAACGCTGTTCATCATTACGAGTGACCATAATCCGCACAGCGGCGGCGAGTATACGAAGCTTGTTACCAAGGCTGAGGATAAACAGAGCATTGCACCTATTCCGCTGATTTTTGTATCGAAGAACCTGGCACCGCTCAATAATTTGCGCACCAATGAATATGCTTCGCAGATTGATCTGGCGCCGACGCTGTTGTATCTGCTGGGCATTGATGTGCCGGAAAAATTCATGGGTCGCAATCTTCTGCAGCCTACGGATATTCCCTATGCCTTAGGCTACTTTGGCGGTAAGGCGTTCTATTGGTCGGATGAGCGTCATTTGGTCGATCAGATGGATAAGCCTGTACCGGACACAGAATATGAGGATGCTTTAACAAACTATATTATTCATTATTATGGCTTGTGGCACCAATAAAGTTATTAAAAAATACCGTTCCGCAGAAATGTGGGACGGTATTTGTACTTTTGCTATATAAATTTAGCTGAAGAAAGCAAGTATATTGTATACACTTACTATTGTGCTTTTCAAATATGCCAGTTTCGCATATAATGATAATGCTAAAATATTTTTGTTTTATGGAGGGAATGAAGATGTTTCTGATAATAGGTGCACTCGTTGTTATCGGTGTAATTTATCTTTTGTTGAAACGACATGAATCCAGAATGGTATTGATTGCCGCTGGTATTCTGATGTGCTGCATTGCCGGCAAGCCGATGGCTTCTCTTGATGCTTTTGCCAAAAGCATGACTAATGCCGGTCTGATTACTTCTGTTTGCTCCTGCATGGGCTTTGCCTGGTGCATGAAGTACACTGGCTGCGACAAGCATTTGGTTGTTGCAATCGGTAAGGTTTTGAAAAAAATGGGCTTTTTGCTCATTCCCGGCGCTACGCTGGCAACCTTCGTCGTTAATATTGCTATCCCCAGTGCTGCAGGCTGCAGTGCTGCGGTAGGCGTAATTTTTATTCCGATTATGATGTCTGCGGGCATTCATCCGGCAATGGCTGCTGCTGCCGTTAAATCCGGTACCTACGGCAGTATGCTGAACCCCGGCCTGGTACATAACGCCGTTATCGCTAAGCTGGCAGGTGTACAGGTTACTGATGTAATTGCCAACCATATGCTGGCAACTGTAGTCGGCGTAATTATTGCTGCAGCTGTATTGACTGTTCTGGCAGTTGTGCTGAAGGAAAACAGAGGCTTTGCTCCGGAAGGTGAAGCCGGTGTTGACGAGAACTTCGGTATCAATCCGCTTTTCGCTATCATGCCGCTGGTTCCGGTTATCATTCTGCTGCTGGGCAGCACCAAGCTGGTGCCTGCGCTGAAAATGGGCGTACCCCACGCTATGGTTATCGGCGCAATCTTGTCCTTGGCAGTAACCCGTAAAAATCCTGTTGAGCTGACTAAGAGCTTCTTTGACGGCATGGGCGATGCTTATGCTAATATCATCGGTATTATTATTTCCGTAGGCGTTTTCGTAGCAGGCCTGAATGCTTTGGGACTGATTAAGGCGCTGATTAACTGGATGCTGAATTCTACCGGTATTGTTAAAATTGCTGCCACCTTCGGTCCGTTTGTGCTGGCACTTATTTCCGGCTCCGGTGACGCTGCAACCGTTGCGTTCAACGAAGCAGTTACTCCGCATGCGGCACAGTTTGGTCTGGAAACCATGAACATGGGCTCTATTGCAGCTTTGGGCGGTACTCTCGGCCGTACTATTTCCCCGATTGCCGGTGCTACTATTATCTGCGCAGGCATTGCCGGTGTAGATCCGATGGAGGTTTGCAAGCGTAATGCGTTGGGTATTACCTTGGCGCTGGTTGTAGGCATGATACTGCTGCTGTTCTAAAATCTGATATTTTTTAAAGTATAAAATGGATGCGGAACTTTTGCTTCGCATCCATTTTTATTGCTACGACTTGCCTCTATGCGGTATAATAATGCATGGAGGGAATTATGGAGATTAATACTTTTCTTGATAAATTACAGAGCTATCACAGCGAGCAGGTTTTTAACCCCTGGCGTGATTTTGATACAAGCTGTGATATAGGCCCGCAGGCTCCCGTTATCCGCAGTGCCAATCTGCGCCGTTATCTGGAGCTGCGTCCTGATGCACATTATTTGTTTATTGCCGAAGCCTTGGGCTATCAGGGCGGTCATTTCAGCGGCATTGCTATTACTTCGGAGCGTATTCTGCTGGGCCATCATCCTGATGTAGAGCCGAAAAGCGTTTTGGGTGAATGGGATTATCGCCGCACGAGTGATGCAGGCAGCGCAATGCTGAACAATACGCAGCGCCTGAGGGGCTTTAACGAGCCTACGGATACTGTTGTCTGGAACGCGCTGAACAGCCATGGCCTTGCGTCCTTTGATGTTATTCTTTGGAATATTTTTCCGTTTCATCCGTATAAAGCAGGTAATCTGCTGACTAACCGTACGCCCTCACCGAGCGAGCTTGATGTAGGCATTGAGTACGCGCGGATGCTGCTGGAGCTGCGTCCGGGGATGAAGATTGTCGCCATCGGTCAGAAGGCGGCGACAACGCTGTCACGTTACGGCGTTGAATGTATGGCTGTGCCGCATCCTTCTATGGGCGGTGCCAACCGCTTTAGAGCGGCAGTAGCGCAGCTGTTAGGCGGTGAGATGTAATGGAATTGGAAGCTGTTCCTTTAAGCCGTGAGCAGACACTGCATATTGCTCTCGGCATGGGCAAGGCACTTTTGAAAAACGGTGCGGAAACCTCCAGGGTGGAGGACACTATTTCCCGCTTCTGTCATACGCACGGCTATCACGATATTCATGTTTTTGTTACGCCGACGGTTATTATTTTAGGCGATGAGGAAAGCGAGGGTGCGACGATTATCAGCCGTATCCGTTATCGTAGCACCAATTTGAGCGTCATCAGCGCGGTGAACGATTTTTCCTATAACCTGAAACGCTGGCCTATGAATTACGAAGAAACGCTGGCGTATCTGGAAGAGCTGCGTCACAAGGCTCCGCCCTATGGCGAATGGCGTGTCTGCATGGCTTCGGCAATCAGCTCGGCAGCCTTTTCGGCGATGCTGGGAGGCAACAGCCATGACTTTATCGCGGCCTTTATTACCGGCGGATTATCCATGGTGCTGTTAAAGCAGTTGGGTGGTTATCGCCCCAGCGCCTTTTGGGAGAATGCGCTTTCCGGTGCGGCAATCGGCGCTTTGGCTATTTTTTGCTGTGAGATGGACGGCGAATGCACGCGTACCAATATCATCGTAGGTGCGCTGATGCCGTTCTTGCCGGGTGTAGCCTTTACCAACGGTCTGCGCGATTATATGGCCGGCGATTTGATTTCCGGTAATTCGCGTATTGCCGAGGCGATGCTTTTTGCTACATCCATTGCGATTGGTCTGGCATTTAGTTTGCTTGTATGGTATCACTGGGGGTGGAAGCTGTGGGCATAAATTATTTTACAGCCTTTGGCTTTGCGTTTATCGCTACGGCTGCCTTCGGTATTCTGTTTCAGGCACCGCGCAAAAGCCTGCCTGTCAGCGGCGTTATAGGTGCGGTAGGCTGGGTAGTTTATTGCTATATCCGCAAGGATTTAGCGTATGATTCTTTTTATGCCATGTTTTTTGCCACGGTTGCGCTTTCGCTTTTGAGCGAGCTGGCGGCGCGTGTCTTCAAACAGCCGGTAACGATTTTTGTTATTCCCGGTATTATCCCGATTGTGCCGGGACTCGGCATGTATCGCGGTATGGCGGCGATTATAGAAAATAATTACGACACGGGCATGAACATTCTCATAACTACCGGCATGGATGCCAGTGCTATTGCCTTGGGAATGATGCTTATGACGAGCGTGTTCCGTGTAATTAAGATAAGCAAGGATCATGAACGCTTGCTGCAGCTGCTGCATAAGGAAAATAAAGAATAGATTTGTTTACAGTGAGTGAGGGAAAGAAAATATGAGTTTAGCAGAGCTATTGCTGTTGGCAGTTGGCTTGGCGATGGATGCCTTTGCCGTTTCTGTTTGCGGCAGTATGGTGCTGACACCGGATAACAGACTACGCGGAGCTTTGCGCTTCGGCAGCTGGTTCGGAGCATTTCAGTTTTTGATGCCGGTGCTGGGCTATTACAGCGCTGTATCCTTCCGTGATTATATTACGGAATATGATCATTGGCTTACCTTTTTCTTATTGCTTTATCTGGGAATCAACATGATTCGTGAAGCAAACGAGGCCTGTCATGTCAAAAAAGATTATAGCGTGAAGGAGATGGCGGTGCTGGCGATTGCCACCAGTATTGATGCTCTGGCAGTTGGTATCAGCCTGGCCTTTTTGAATACCGATATCTGGTTCGCTTCCATACTGATTGGCGTGGTGACCTTTGCTATCGCAGCCTTTGGCGGTCTGGCTGGCTTTAAGCTGGGAGCTATGGCCGGCAAGAGAGCTGACGTGGCTGGCGGCCTGGTGCTGATTTTTATCGGTGTCAAAATTTTGCTGGAACATACAGGAATAATTTAAGAAATAAAAGTTTAGCGGATTTGCTACCCCTTTAGGCACGCTGAGCTTGAATTTATATTATTGAAAGGAAGATAAATATGACGCAAGTAAATAAGGAGCGTATGCTCGCAGAATTTAAGGAAATTGTTGCTCTGCCTTGTCACAGCCTGCAGGAGCGTCCTGTATTCGAACTGCTCAAAGGCAAATTGGAGGCTCTCGGCTTTACGGTGGAAGAGGATGACGCCGGTGAAAAGCTGGGCGGCAACTGCGGTAATCTGTGGGCATTTTTGCCTGCCAGCGCAGGAGTTGAAGGTGCGGTACGCGTGTTGCTTTCTGCACATATGGACGGTGTTGAGCCTTGCGGCGGCACTACCGTTATCCAAAAGGACGGCGTTTTATACAGCGACGGCACCACTATTCTCGGCGGTGACGATAAGTCCGGCGTTGAGGGTATTTTAGAGGGTATTCGCCTGCTGCTGGAGGAAGGTGCTCCGCATGGCGATATCCAGATTCTCTTCACTGTATGCGAGGAGGGCGGCGTTAACGGCTCCCGTTGCCTCGACCGCTCTAAGCTGCGTGCGGACGTTGGCTATGCACTGGACGGCGAAGGCGCACCGGGCGAGATTGTTGTCGGCGCTCCCGGCCAGAAGAAATATAAAATCGACATTATCGGCAGAACCGCGCATGGCGGACTGGAGCCGGAAAAGGGCATCAACTCCATTATGATTGCTGCTAAGGCTCTTGCCGATGTTAAACGCTACGGCCGTATTGATGAGGAAACTACCTGTAATATCGGCATTATCGGTGGCGGTAAGGCAACCAATATTGTGCCTGATCTGGTAACCATTGAAGGCGATGCGCGCAGCCGTAACAAGGAAAAGCTGGAGGCTATCTGCAAGGAAATCGTAGAAACCATTGCAACCAGTGCTGAAAAATACGGCGCTAAGGCAGAAGTCTTTGTGGATAATAAGTATGATTCCTTTGCTGTTGCCGAGGACAGCGATGTTGTGACGCTGGCAAAGGCTGCCTGTGCAATGCATGGCTTTACTCCGGATATTACGGTTACCGGCGGCGGCAGTGATGCAAACTTCCTGAATGCTTACGGACTGCCTAGCGTAATTTTGGGCACTGGTATGGCTAATGTGCATACTGTTGACGAATACATCAAGGAAGAGGATTTGTACAATTCCGCCCTTATGGTACACGGTATTTTGAAGGCTGCGGTAAAATAAAAAAATCAAACGCTGTATGTATATAGCAAAAGGCCTGCATGTGCAAAACGCATGCAGGCCTTTTCTTATGAAATTTGACCGGATAGCCGAATTAAGGTATAATTTAGCTATATGAAGGAGGTGCGATTATGCCGAAAATTACTTCCAGCGCAGATTTGCGCAACAACTATAACGAGATTTCTAATTTCTGCCATCAGTACAAGGAGCCGGTTTTTATTACCAAAAACGGCAAGGGAGATTTGGCTGTCATGAGCATTGATGCCTACGAGGAGCTGACAGCAAGGTTTGAGTTGTATGGTGCGTTGAAACAAGGTTTAGATGATATTGAGGCGGGGAGAGTAGTTTCTGCAGAAGATGCTAAAGAGATGTTCAGAAAGAAATATCCTGGAGCAAATATATGATGACGTACAAGATAATTTATACGCAAAAAGCATTGGCGGATTTAGATGCTGTCGCTAGTTATATAAAGCTCAAGTTGTGTAATATCTCTGCGTCAGATCGTATAATAGAGAATTTTTTCGGCGAAGGAGATAGCCTTGCTTCTTTTCCGACTCTTTATCCCTTATGTAACGACGCATTTTTGCGTGCGTGGGGAATCCGCTTCGTGCCCGTCAAAAATTATCTGCTGTTTTATGTCGTGCGCGAAGATGAAAGTGCTGTTTATGTCATTCGTTTTCTGTATGCTAAGCGTGCTTGGCAAAATATTTTGCGCGAGTATGTCAAAAAAGAAGGCGGCGGATTTAAGCCTGTTTTTACAACACATTACATTCAGGAAGAAACTGAAAAATACGGAGCAAAATAAAAACAGCAGCCTTAGCATACGCAAGCGTATACTGAGGCTGCTTTGCATTATTCTTCTGCTGCTGTCGCCAGCTGCACCTTCAGCTCTACGCCGAAGGTCTTTTTGAACCATGACAGATGCTCCTGAATCTGATGCATTTCAATACTGGGAATACCTTGAGCATAGAGCTTTAAAGTAGCATTCTTTTTGCTGATGCTCGGTTCAATAACATGAATCTGGGAGGTTTCCGTATAATCGAGGCTTTCAGCTAAGGCCAGCAGCAGTGCCAGCTTGTTGATTGTTTTCCAGTTGGCGTCGCTAAGCAGTTCCTTGTAGAAACGGTCCTTGAAATAGTTTTTGGAAACGCCGTTATGCCAGCCGGCGATAGCTGCCGTGATGACCTGCTCTTTGTGCGTCAGACCAAAGAGCTTGGCATTTAAAATCATATAGGCACTGTGACGTGCGTGACTGTAGAAGTTGATGGTGATGCCGATGTCATGCAGCAGCGCAGCGGTTTCCAGCAGGCGGCGGTAATTTTTGCGTAAGCCGTGCAGCTCGCTCCAGCCGTCAAACATGGATAACACCAGATGGGTGATGTGACGGGAATGCTGCTGGTCGGGTTCATATAAGTTTAACACATTTTCCCTGCTCATTTTAAGGATATCCTTCGCTATAATGGGCACGTGGTTTTCCTTGGAATAATAATCGAAGAACAGTCCTTCGCGCAGGCCGCAGCCGGAGGTGATGAGCTTTTTGGCACCGGTGGCCTCCAAAAGGCAGCTGATAATGCTGCTGCCGGCCAGAATGATATCACTGCGCTCGCTGCTGAGACCGGAAATCTTTTTGCGCTGATCCAGATTTGTGTTGCGCAGTCTGTTGAAAAAGCTGCGATAGGTTTGCGCTGTATAGGAATAATTATGGATTTTGGTTGCCGGATATTTCTTTTCACGCTGGATGATTTTAGCTACCGTACGCGCTGTACCGCCAACGCCGATAAGCGGCAGTCCGTTTTGCTTAAGCCAGGGGTACTTTTCCAGACGGCTCATGATAAAGAAGCTGACATCACTGAAAACATTGGCGGGCATGACGTTACGGGTATTGAACATGGAGGTGGTATTGACCGCGCCGATGGGCAGGGACACGCTTTCCAAAATTTTACGGTTCTTGAACAGAATCAGCTCGGTACTGCCGCCGCCCAAGTCGAAGATGATGCCGTCCTTGACGTTGAGGGTATTGATAACGCCAAGGTAGCTGATGTAGGCTTCGGTATTGCCGGAGATGATGTGCAGCTGGATGCCTGTTTCCTCGGCAACGCGTGCGACAAGCTCGGCACCGTTGGCAGCGTTGCGGATGGCTGCGGTAGCAACGGCAATGGTTTTGTCAGCCTGATAAATTTTGCACATATAGGCAAAGCTTTTCATGGTTTCGATGGTGCTGCTGAAGGCTACTTCTGTAAGCATGTTTTTTTCGTCGACCTTCTGACTGAGGCGCAAGGCTTCTTTTTGGTTATAGACCATATTATAAGCACCATTCTTATAAATATGGCTGATAACAAGCCGGGCCGAGTTAGAGCCGATATCAATAATTGCGATTCGTTGCATTTTCCTTTTCTCCTTGTGGGGTGTTCCTCTAAACTCCGATTATTCTATTTTAACGATATATTTATTATATTACCCATAACCTGAAAAAATCCTGCGTAAAAAAGTAAAATTCGTGTTAACTTGTTAAATTACTGTATAATTTTGATTTTTTCGCAGGATTTTTGTTAAGAAACCCGAATTATAACAATAACATACTGTTTTGGAGGCTTAGTTAATGAAGCGTAAAAATTACACAACCTTTGCTGCTATTCATCTAGGCTCGGAGATGCTAAGTATGCAGATTACCGAATATCACAATACCGAAAGGTATAAGGTTATTGAGTGCTGCAACCGACGCATTCGCCTGGGTGAGGCAACTTTTAAAAATAAAATAATTCCTTTCCCGCTGGTTTCCGAAATCTGCGAAATTCTTATCGGCTTCAAGCGTCTGATGAAGGAATACGGGGTCGAGGAATATGTTATGCAGGCAACTACTGCTGTGCGTGAGGCCAGCAATCAGGTTTTTCTGCTGGATCAGATTTATAACAAAACCGGTCTTGTGGTCGATGTTGTTGATATGCCGAAGGAGATTTATACAAAATTTGTAGCCATCCGTAATACGCTGAAGGCAGAAAAAATTTCTACCGAACGTGAAGGCATGCTGATGATGGATATTTCCTCTGGCGGTTTGGGCGTAACGCTGGTGCGAGATGAAAAAATCTGCTATCAGGGCAACTTCCATATCGGTATTATCCGTATTAAGGAAAGCTTTGAGCGCAACCGTCGTGAAAGCATGCATTTTAACAAGGCGCTGACGGAATTTCTCAGCAGTACAATCGGACCGGTAAGAAACGAGCTGGGTGACAGCAAGGTGCGATATCTGGTGCTGTCCGGTACAGAGACCGAGCTTTTGCTGCGCATGCTGGGACTGGATGAAAAGCAACTGGTGCATCGCATCAAGGCGGCGGATTTCCATGCCTTTTTCGACAGCATGCGTCAGATGAGCTTGCCGCAGCTGATTCAGGTATATAAGCTGCCGGAAAATGTTGCGGAGCTTGTGCTGCCTACGGTGTTGCTTTATGAACAGCTGCTGCATCTGATTCCCGCCAAGGAAATTATTATTACGGCAGACCGCTTTATCGACGGCATTCAGCTGCTGCATATCGGCAATAAAACGAATCCTGTAATGCGCAAGGAGCTGGAGCAGGAGCTTATCAGCCTTTTCCATACCATCGGCGCCCGTTATCTGTATGATAAGAAGCATGCTCAGCAGGTGGAGCGTCTGTCGCTGATTATTTTCGACAAGATTTCCAAGGCTTACGGCATGGGCGAGCATGAGCGCCTGCTTTTGCGTGCAACCTGCATTTTGCATGATATAGGCAAATACATCTGCATGCGCAGCCACTCTATTTACACCTATCAGCTGATTATGTCTACGGATATTATCGGCCTGAGCGAGAAGGATAAGAAAATCGTAGCGCTGGCGTCGTATTATCATGCCAATAGACTGTTTGACAAGACCAATACGCGTGCTCCGCAGGTGGAAAAGGAGCTTGTGCCGGTTGTAGCTAAGCTGGCTGCCATTGTGCGTCTGGCTGATGCTCTGGACCGCAGCTATATGCAAAAAATTCACAGATGCAGTGTAACGCTGAAGGATAATAAGCTGAAGGTTCTGGCAGCAAGTAAAGAGGATTTGACGTTGGAAATCTGGACGTTTGATGATAAATCAACTTTCTTTGAGGAAGTTTTTGGTATTGAACCGATTTTGGAACGGGTGAATAAGTAATGGGAAAATTAGATTTGACAAAGCCTGAGTATTTTTATAACCGCGAGCTGAGCTGGCTGAAATTTAATCTGCGCGTGCTGAAGGAAGCAATGGTTAAGGACACACCGCTGCTGGAGCGCTTGAAGTTTATCGCCATTTCGGCCTCTAACTTAGATGAATTCTTTATGGTGCGCGTAGCCGGTTTGTGGAGCAATTTTGACAGCGGCGTAGAAAAGCGCGATGCCTCCGGAATGTCGGTGCATGAGCAGCTGGTGGCTATTTCGCAGGCAGCGCATGAGCAGGTGCGCACTCAGACAAAATCGCTGATTGCGCTGATGGCAGAAATGGATGCGGTGAAGCTGCATTTCCGCCGCGTTAAGGATTTGAGCGAGCTGGGCAAGGACTGGTTGGAGGAATATTACCGTGAGGTTGTTTTCCCGGTATTGACACCGATGGCGGTAGATGCTTCGCGCCCCTTCCCGTTTTTGGCCAATAAAACACTGAACCTTGCTGTTGAGCTTATTAAGGCTGACGGCGAGCACAGCATGGGCCTGATTCAGGTGCCTAGCGTATTGGACCGCATTGTGGAGGTTGAGCCTGAGGGCAAGCGTACCTTCGTATTTTTGGAGGATATTATCGCCAGCCATTGCCACGATCTGTTCAAGGGCTGCCATATTCTGGATATGGTGTCCTTCAGAGTAACGCGTGACAGTGACCTTGACTTGGAAGAGGATGACAGCGTTGACCTTATGAAGGAGGTTGAGGAATCGCTGCGTAAGCGTAAGCGCGGCGCTGCGGTTCGCTTGGAAATCTTCAAAACGAATAATAATCGTATCAAAAAATTTCTCGAGGAAAATCTGGATGTTACGGAGATGGAGGTTTATGAAATCAACGGACCTCTGGACCCGACCTGCTTCTTTAAATTTATCGGTATGAAGGGCATGTGGCCGTGGCTGTATGAGCCCTTTGTGCCACAGCGTCCGCTGGAGCTGCCGAATGACAGCGATTTGTTTGCCGCTATCCGTGAAAATGATATTTTGCTGCATCACCCCTACGAAAGCTTTGACCCGGTAGTTAAGCTGGTTAGCGATGCTGCCGATGATCCGCAGGTGCTGGCGATTAAGCAGACGCTGTATCGTGTGAGCGGCAACAGTCCTATTGTTGCTGCGCTGGCGCGTGCTGCGGAAAACGGCAAGCAGGTAACGGTACTGGTAGAGCTGAAGGCACGTTTTGATGAGGAAAACAATATCCTCTGGGCGCGTCGTCTGGAAAAAGCCGGCTGCCACGTTATCTACGGTTTAGTCGGCTTAAAGACGCATGCCAAAATTATTCTGATTGTGCGCAAGGAGGATAACGGCATCAGGCGTTATCTGCATCTGGGTACAGGCAACTACAACGACAGCACCGCAAAGCTGTATACCGACCTTGGCCTGATGACGGCGAACGATGAGTTCGGCAGCGATGCTTCGGCGTTCTTCAATCTGCTTAGCGGCTACAGCGAGCCGCCGGTTTGGAATAAGCTGGTTATGGCGCCGCTGGGACTGCGCGAGAAAATTTACGCGCTGATTGATAATGAAATTGCCATGGTGCGTGCCGGTCGTGAGGGCCATATCATTGCCAAGATGAACTCGCTGATTGACCAGCCTGTAATCCAGAAGCTGTACGAGGCTTCTGCCGCAGGCGTACATATTGACCTGATTGTGCGCGGTATCTGCGGCCTGCGCACGGGCATCGAGGGCATCAGCGACAATATTACGGTCCGCAGCATTGTTGGCCGTCAGCTGGAGCACAGCCGTATCTTCTGGTTTGCCAACGGCGGCGAGGAGCAGCTGTATCTGTCCAGTGCCGACTGGATGCCGCGTAACCTTAATGATCGCGTTGAGCTGTTCTTCCCGGTAGAAACAGAGGAGCATATCCGTCGCATCAAGGCGTTGCTCGATTTGTATCTGCGCGATAACGTGGGCGCGCATATGATGCAGTCCAACGGCAGCTATCGCCGTGTACGCAACAAGCTGGAGCCTGTGAGCGCGCAAAGCACCTTGTACGAGATGGCACAGCTGGCAGTGACTGCCGATAAGCTGCCGATGGAAAAGCGTCTGCAGCCTGTATTCAGCCGCAGATAATAGTGCCGCATTATATTTATCAAGGATTATGAGCTAAAAAAGACTTATATTTTAATTGCTTACTTAAATCCTTATATTGATATTATGTGCTTAAGTTGCTATAATTAGTAACAAGAGCAGAGGGGGATTGAAATGAGTAATTATGCTGTAACCTTGAATTATAATTGCCATTATGGCTATGTAGAATATAACGAAGCAGATAAGACTGCCGTAGTAACCTTGCCGGAGGCTGTTGCCGAAGCTAAGGCTGCTGTCGAAAAGTATCTGGCAACTCCGTTGAGCCTGGATGTACCGCAGGGTGATACTATCCGTGATTTTGCTACGATAACGCTGGAGCCGCTTTCCAGTAAGGAGGCGTTTCAGGTAGCGCTCACCCGTCTTTGGGGTAAAACCGGCGTGCGTGTAGAATGGAGCATGCCTCCGGGAATGGCGGACGATATCGCAGCTGAGGTATTGGCAGAAGCACATTAACTGCTGATTGTTTTAGGGCAGACTCTTGATATAGCAGAGTCTGCCTTTTTGTTTATAAAATTTGTGTGAAGAATAGGAGAAATGCAGATGCTGGATATCAACAAATTACGCAATGCTTACAATGTTATTCACCGTATGAGCCAAAACAGACATCCTTTTGCCGAGGAGGAGCTTTCACTGGAGGCTGTACAGAGCGCGCAGGTACAGGAGGCGCTTGCCGATGCCGCAGAGGTTATTGCTGTTTACGGCAAGATTATGAATCTGGTGTCGCAGAGCACGAGCTTTAAGATTGCACCCAAAACTCCTAAGGCAGTTAAAAGCAGCTTTGTTGTGGAGCAGGATGACCTGAGCAGGCTGCAGCCTATGACTGAAGCTACCAATATCACAAAGCTTGTAAAATATATTAATGATACCTTTGCAGATAAGGAAATGCATAATCTTACCACGGTGGAGCTTGGCAGATGGTTGGAACATGCAGGTTATCTGCAGTTGCCGGAAGATGGGCGCAATAAAATTCCGACAGAAAAGGGTTCTGAGTTGGGTATTGTTACCGAAAAGCGTGTAAGACAAGCTACCGGAGAAATTTATTATATTAACTTTTATCCGCAGGCAGCGCAGCAGTTTATTTTTGATAATCTGCCTGCTGTGGCGGAGTTTTTGGCAAAGGAAAAAGAGGAGAAGCTTGCTGACGCATAACTTGCTGTTTCCGCATTGCCAGTAGACTGTTTTTGCGGTATAATATTTAATACAGCTTGGGCGGAAAGGCTTGAGTTCTGCCTGAGCTGTTGTTATGGTTCCGTAGCTCAGTAGGATAGAGCAACCGCCTCCTAAGAGAACCTAAAGTGTTCCCTTTTTGGCAGGCACCATCCGAAAAATTTTATATACGTCTGCGTAGCTCAGCAGGATAGAGCGACCGCCTCCTAAGCGGTAGGTCGGGTGTTCGAATCACCTCGCGGACGCCAGAAAGCTCGCCGAAAGCCTTGATTTTACAGGGTTTTCGGCTTTTTTTGTTTTTCTCGGTAGGTTCACCTGTGTTGATTTGCTAATTTTTCTTGCTAATAAATTTCTATAAATCTTTGTCTGCTAATAAAAAGTGAGCAGTTTACGGAGCGATCAGCGTCCGCAGGATTTGCTAATAAAGCCCTCTTGATAACCCTTTTGGGGACGCTGATTTTTTCTGATTTGCTAATACGGCATTTTGACCTCTCTATGCATTTGCTAATAAATTTACTGCTTATTAGCAAGCTGGATAGACTGAAGAACTTTCATTAGCAATTCTGGATTGCTGGTCAGAGCTGCCGCAAGGGCGTCTGTATCCATATTTGCAGAAACAGCAGCCTGTTCTGTAATGGATTTTTGAGATGTTTCTCCGTGATAGAACTTTGCCTCCATCTCGGCTGCAAGGGAACGCCGATCCTCATCCAAAATGTGGGCGTAGCGTTTTGTAACCATATCCGGTGTATTCCATCCGCCATCTCCCTGGACCGCTTTCAGATCTCCTTTGGAGAGCCTCAATTTTACACCTGCACTGGTATGCCGGATGCTGTGAAACACAATCTCTTCTGGATTGATTTCCGGGTCCTTCATGGCATCCAGAACTTCTTTGAAGCGTTTGTTGAGGTGTTCTGTCATAATGGGCCGTCCATTGGCCTGGCAAATAATAAGGCCATAATCCATATATCCATCAGAGCCAAGTTCATGTTTCAGCTTATCCTGCATCTGACGTAAAGTTTTCAATTTCAATGCAACAGTATCTGGAATATAGACATTACGGATACTTCCCTCAGTTTTGGGCTGTTTCAGAACAATGACTGTCCGCGTACCAGGATAAAGATTCGGAAAACGGTAAAGGATATCCATTTTCGTGAGTTTGTCCAACAGTTTTTTATCAACCCGGTCAATAACCCGATCAATGTAGAGCATTCGATTCTCAGAATCATAACGTTCCCACTGTGTACCGCCCACCTCACCACCACGCAAACTGCAGGCAAATGCAAGCTGAATGGCACAGTGGATGAGAAAGTAGTCATAAATATCCGGGCGATCAGTAAATTCCAGAACACGGTGAAGCTGGTCTGGTGTCAGCGCAGGACGCTTCTTTTCTTTATGCTCCGGAAGCGTTGCATTGAGAAAGGGATTTTTGGCAATGTATTCCCATTTAACAGCCTGGTTAAATGCACAACGCAAAACCTTGTGAATATCGTGAATGGTAGACGCCGTAATCCGCTCCCTTTTTGGCTTTCCCATATTAGTGACAGGTTCGGCAGTATAAAGAAGGAAGTGGTAATAATCGTCCACCGTTTTTGTCCGGATACTGCGCAATTTCTTGTCTCCCAAATAAGGGTGTACATAATTTTCCAGAAGCCCTACATTTCCGTCGTAGGTGGAAGCTACCCATTTTTTCTCTCCATACTTTTCTACGAATTCATAGAGAAATTCACTGACGGTAAGGTCATTACGGTCAATGTGAATATTTTGCGCAACTTCATATTCTAGTTGAGCTTTTCTGGCCTTAGCCGCATTGTAGCTCAAACCCGATTCCCAAACCTGATGTCTGTCTTTACCTTCCCCCTCATAATAAACGATAGAATATGTTTTACCTCTTTTGACGATTGATGCCATTTTCAATACCTCCATTATCTCCATTATCTTCAAAATGATCGAGCCAGTAATCGAAGGAATATTTTGACACCCGCAGAGCTCGTCCAATGCGGATAATCTTAAATTTCCCGGAATTGCAAAGTTCGTAGGCCTTTCTTCGGCTGATGCCCAGGATTGCCTGAACTTCTGCAACCGAATACGTTCTCTTTCCAATAGGTTCTGTTATTGTATTTTCTATCTGCCCGAGCATAAAAACCTCCTTCCACCGCATCGGACTGATAGACTGCATCACATCGTCATACAATGCTCTTTTATTATAAGAGAGCTTATTCAGTTTATCAATCTTGCGGATTAACGCTCACTATGTTAAAACCGGATGTTATTGCTTGCTGGAGCAGACATCCGGTTTGATATTCCATATTAAAATTTCAGAGGAAGCATATAACGGCGACTGCTACCGTTATACATCCGGTAGACCTGGTACATATACTTTTTGTACCCAGCCATATTTATACCAAGAGAACGGCCTTCCCGGTAAATGGTAAGCGGATCGTACCGGCGCAGCTGCTCTACCAGGCGCTTAGGGCTATATTCATCGTGATAGAGATCCACGAAGAACACCACGCCCAGCAGAATCTCAAAACGAAGAGAATCCGGAGCGCCGTCCCATGCATTGACAATGTGCTGCATTCCTTCCTTATAGATTTTTTCGCCTACCTTTTTGTAGACGGAGTAGGCAGTGCCAACGCAGCCGATCCGGTACTTGCCTCTGTCCTGGTTGTAGTCCAGCCGCAAGCCCACATCCTCCGTAGCTTTCAGGAAAGCCACCGCATCCGGGTCATTGCCGTAAATCAGCGCACGCAGTTTCGCACCGGCAGTGAGCTGAGCGGAAGTACCAGTCTGCTGGGCAAATAAAATAGCCTCATCCAGTTCGGAGAGGCCATAGAACACTTTGCAGCGGATGGGCAAGTCTTGACCACCGTTGCGGAGCTTCCTGGCGGCAATGGTATGCTGACCGTCAAAAACATAGTAGTGTCCGTCGCGGAAGCTAACCTTCGGGTCGTTGGCGATATGCTCGTCAAATTCTGCCGCAATCTTGCGGACACGGTTTGGATTCAGTTCCCGCTGGTAAGCGTTACGAGGGACTTCCAGATTCTTGCTGTAGATCATCATCTCGTCAAAGGGGCAGTTAATCAGGTTCTTCATGTTGGTTCCTCCTGTTCGATTTTGTGAATAAATTGAATAGCTTTTTTGAATATTTTCAGTACCTTGCGGCGGTACGATTTCTTACTTAAAAGACCCGGATAACTTTCAAAGCAGCGGAGACAGCGACGAATCATGGTGGATATCGCATCCTCCAGTTCATAGAACATGGTGCTTTCATCTGCCAGTTCTTCCGCAGTTTCCATGCCAGAAGAAATCGCAAGGATTTTTTGGATTTCTGTCATGGGGCGGGTAGGAAGCTCAGATTCTTTCGGCTCTGACTCTGGCTGAGCCTCATCATCAGTGATTGATGAAGGCTCAATCTCTGTCGGTATTTGCTTTTGAACTGGGGAGGGTGCTTTATCTGGTAGCTGCTTTGACTGACGTAGCTGTTCAACTAAAGCTGGACGATCATCGAGATTGGCTTTGGCAATAGCTGCTACAGCAGTATCCGTGGGTCTAATTGAGCCTGAAAGCAGTTCCTGTTTGATACCGGGTTCTATTTCCTCAGCAGCATCGACTCCCTTAGCATAACGCTCAGCACGACGGACATAGCTTTCGCTGGTGTTAATTTCTCGTGCGATGCATTCACTGGTTCGTTCGGATTTTTGCTTCGGGTCATTTTGAACCGAAGCACTTTTGTCTGCTAAAGCGTATTGATTTCCTCGGAAGCAATTAGCCAGCTTCTCCGCTTCATACCGCTGCCCAATCAAATATTTCTTCTGCTGTGGTGTCAAATTTCGACGACCAAGCTGGTTACAGCAAATCCAAGCAATGGCGGCATAGCGGTCAGGAAACTCCTTTTCAAAGACTGTGTATTTGATTTCCGGATGTGCTTGAATAATACGAAAGCGATTATGACCATCTACGATACAGCCGTTCCAGACAATCAACGGATTCAGCACAACGTCGTCCTGGAGAATATTTTCTTCCAGCAGCTGATATTCTTCCTCAGTCAGAGGTGGAATTTTAGACTCGAACTCTGGGTCAATCCGCAGTAGTTCATCCATCTCATCACCCCCGTTCCGATACCGGCGTTACATAGTAGTCATAGCCCATGCGAATCTGGCAGTAGGTGCAGATTTCCTTTACTGTCTGCCGGTAATTTGCTCGCCGGATACGATAACTCCCTGTGATCTCGAAGTTTTCCCGGCAGGTGGGGCAAAGACAGATCAGGGAATTCCTGTCATTTCCTTGCCGGGTCAGGCGCGTCATACGCTGTCCTGGGAAAGCCCCAGGCTGGCACATACCGCTTTATCAATCACTTCCATCTGAGCTTTGGTCAACCGCCCAGCATAGCTGCGTATGCGGTGCTTATCGATCACCCGTAACTGTTCCAACATGAACAAGGAGTCTCCGTCATATTTCATTCCGGGAATCTTGCTCAGAACAACGTGTGTCGGCAGATATGGCTTTTTGTCGGCCTGCTTTGTAGCAGGTGTGACGATCAATGTCGGTGAATAGAAGTTGCCTACGTCATTCTGCAGGATCAGCACAGGGCGGATACCGCCGTGCTCACAGCCATAGGCAGGATTTAAGTTTGCGAAGTATATCTCTCCGCGATGATATTGTTTGAAATCTCGATCCATTGTGTGTACTCCTTTCTTGTGGGTATGTTAAAGGAGCCAGAACACGGGAATAACCTTCCCGGTCATGGCTCCCGAAAATTTCTTAAGCGGTTATTTTCTCACATTTGTCCTCGACACCCCTGAGAAGCGGGAAATCATCAGGCGGCGGCTTGCTGGGCTGCTCCATAGGCATCTAACCTCCCCGCCTTCCTTATGGCCGGGCTGCGAATTACAGAAGTATCATTATCCCTGTATGCCGTCCTGGCCCTGCCGGTTGCAATCCGGTATTTTGTAGCAAGTATGGTTCGCTCGCCTCCGGGTGGAAGGTCATGGCGTACTGCCTGTCTGGCTCTGACATACGGTAATGTACCTGATGAATGAATATTCGGTTTTCAAGGTTCCCAGCCGGTGCTCCCTGGCTGTGATTAAATTGTAGCCGAATCCAAATTGTTTCCAGAGTGACTCGTTGTCACGGTACTGGTCGAGTTTGTCACGGTAGATTAAAGAGAAGCCTTCAGTTGTCCAATCTGACCCATTATGTTTTCCAGTTCTCGCTGGATACGCTCACTGTCTGAATATTTCACTCGTCCAAGGATCAGATAGTCCAGAGATATGTCAAATGTAATAGCAAGTTCAATCAGCAGGTCGAGTGAACCACCGCGTCTTCCGTTTTCCAGTGCCCTGTAATGATCCAGACTAATGTTCAGCTTGTCGGCCATCTGTTGCTGGGTCTTGCCGCATTCCATGCGCAGTTTTGAGATTCTCATTCCACATTCCATCGGATCGTAATACATAATTTTTCCTTTCCGCCTGTGCGAAAAGCGGCAAAGGATACAAACTCCACAGCGGTTTCCCATCTCACAGCCTGAAAATGAGCGCAAAAAAGAGAAGGGTACCGATACCGCACTTTCCTAAAACAGAATCAGTGCAATATTTGTATCCTCAGCCCTTAATGCATATCAGGCTTTCGATATTTTTTGAAAGCCCTGCCGGAAAGCAAAAGAAAGCCGCCGACAGAGCTGGACTCCAAAATTGGAATCCAATTCTGCCAGCGGCCTCTCATGTAATGTCTGGTTAAACCTCTGGAACTGTTAAGGTATGTGACCTGGAGCAGGATTTACACAGCCTGTTTCATCTCAACCTGTCCGTCGTTATACCTGTGTATTCATTTTTTGTCAGAGACTGGCGAGCCGCCCAGTCTCATTGACTTCACCTTTGGGGGCGTAGATGTCAATTCGGTCATGCCGACGCCCCATTACTTTTCTGACCATTACTGCATGGCATTTTGAGCATTCCACCTTGATCGTGCCGCTGGAATTTTTATATCCAACGGAGATTTCACCGCAATTTGGACAATGCCATGAGAATGGTCGCCAAATTTCTTTTTCCTGCATAAGTCCATCCTCCCTCCATGGCCTTGTCACTTTGTTGACATCAAAAATTTCTCTGCCAGCTCCCTGCCGGTATAAACAGGGATTGGCTTCGTCTTAGCATATGCCAGTATCTGCACTGCCTGATGGCAATGCTCGCACTCCATCCAGCCATCCGTTTCATCCAGATAGAGATTATGGTTCAGCTCCCCGCAGATTGGGCAGCGCACATCGTAGGTTTCCATTGTCAGAACACATCCTTTCCTGATTTATCGTAAAGGCCAGTGTTACAGGGCCTTGATGACGTGTTTTGCCACGCCCTGTACAATGAGCTGCTTCACTCGAATTTCTTTGTCCGGATACTTTGTTTGATTCGCATATCGAAGAATCACATCTCCGTTTTCCTCATCAATTCCGCCAAAGGTTTTCAGAGTGTTCTCATTGTCCTCATCCAGCGCGACGACAATATCGCCGACCGTCGCTGTATCTTGTATTCTGATAACGATCAGATCTTCATCCTCGATGCCCGCATCTACCATGGAGTCGCCTTTAGCGCGGAGAATATAGAATTTACCCTCTCCAAAAATGGATTTGGGAAGGCTTACATATTCCTCTACGCTTTCCTCCTCACGCTCCGGGTCACCACAGCGGATACTGCCAACCACCGGTGCGGAAAAATACCCGGAGGTACATTTGCCGACCTGCTTTGTCACAATGGTTTTGCCATCATAGGAAAGCATACCGCGCTCATTCATGGCGACAAGGTAGCGATAGGAAGTCGCCTTTGACACGCCAACGCCTTGTGCAATCTCATTTACAGACGGAGAGGCGTGGTGTTCACGGTAATACTGGTCAACAAAGGTACAGATTGCATTCATCACTTCCGGGTTCTTGCTTCTCATGGTCATTCCTCACATTCTAAATGAAACGGCTCGTTTCAGATATTTATATTATAGCGAACGCCTGTTCTTCTTTCAAGGGATATTTTGCCAGAAAAAACGAGATGTCGCCGTTTAGCGACATCTCGTGCGAAATATCATTGTTTATTCGATTTCTTCCCATGGTTCTAATCCCATTTCCTCCCAGGTCACGCCATAGGGAGCGCCGCCGGAAGTATAACCGGCAATAAAGAAAAATGTATCATCCTGTTCGGGAAAAGGAATTTCTTTTGGCTTTTTCTGTCTGTGTCCTTTTGTTTTGCGCTGTTTCTCCTTTGATGTGCTCATTGGGTCAGCAGATGGTTCATTTTTCGTTTTGGGAAGCAAGTGCTGCGGCAAACCGGATTCTTGTAATCGCTGGAGAATATGTGGACATTTTTTCTGATATTCATTCAGCACTTCGCCATAAGAAATCCAGAATCCAAGCCCCTGAATGAGACAGTATACCCGCTCAGCAATTTGAACAACTTCATTATCATCCGGCGGCCGCTTCTTTTCCTGCAGAAACCGATCGGTTTCCCGATACATCAAATCGGAGATACGGGCTTTTTGCTTCTGCTTTAGTTCCTTATATTTCTTATTTGGATTGTTCATTCGTTGTCGGTTCATACAGTTACCGTCTCCATTAACTCTGAAACAGACTCATTCCAGCGCAGCCCTCGCCATCCGATGATATTCATCCAGTACGAACGCAGGGCTTTCTATCTTCATTCTGCCGCACCAACCAAAGACCCAGCGGTAAAAAGTTGGGCTGGTACAAACCAATACTCTTGCTCTGAAATGATTGTCATCTACAGTTTCCGTCTCTACATCCAGACCAAAGTGATCTATCAGATGTTTCATCAGGCTGTTTTCACAAAGCAGTGATACTTCGACCGGTTCTTCCGTATCATACATCCGGAATACCTCACGCGAATAATTTGCCAGATTCAGATTGTCTTGTGCCGGTGTCGCTGCCTCATCAAGAATTTCCGGCTGTCTGCTGATCCGGTCTACCCGGAAGGTATTGATTTGATTCCGGCGATGATTCATACCAAGGACGTAGTAGAAGTCACCATCCCAGATCAACGCATAAGGACTGATAACATACGGTAACCCATCGTTTTTCAGCACCCTCTCTTTTTGAGTATTGTAATCCGTATAGTAGAATGAAATCCGTTTACCTTCGTTAATCGCATCATTGATTGCTTCGACAATGTAGTAGCTTTTTTCGTTGTCCGATTTAACACGTCCGGTCACATATAGATTGCGCTTGAGCTTTGCCGCATTGGCTTCACTGGTAAGCGCCATCAGTTTAGAAATCAGCACCTGGCTTTTGCCTACGGAGATAAACTTTGAAGACTGCACCGCATCAATCAGCAATTTCACTTCCGGCAGTTCAAACAGACGGTCATTCAGATAATATTTCTTTTCACGGGAACGAATCTCCATCACTTCAAGGCCACCGGCGTTCAGCAGTTCTATGTATTTAGGGATGGTTGTCCGATGCAATTTGATTTGATGATAGGTTTCCATCATATCAATCAGCTCTTTGGTGGAGACTGGATGATCTACATCGGAGTGACGGAGCAATATCTGGTACAGATATAAGACTCTTAGCTGGTGATCAGTTTCCATAATTATTTACATCCTTTGATTTTTAATTAAGTTCTGCCATAAGCTTCTCTCGATATGAGCAGTCCAGAACACATCGGTGAAACTCTAAAAAACGTCGGGAATCAAACAGCGCTTCTCCAAGTTTGTATAAGCTGCTTTCCTTAAATTTCAACGGCGTATCACCTTCAACATTAAAAATTGCCCATTGCAGTGCGGAGGATGCTGCATCCGATTGTAATGCTGGCGGGACGAGAGCTTCCGCCATTTGAGCAGCAACATGATTCCCGAACTGAGACTGAATCTGTTCTGCTGCACAATCCTCATATTCCGTTTCAAATGACAGGCCTGTATCTATTTTATCATAACTGTCTGGTGACTGCTTCTCCAATGTTATATAAATGTCGCCTTTTCCTGTCGTAATATCAATATGCTCAGAAAGTTCTAATTCAAATTCTACTTGATTGAGTTCTGACTGAAAAACAAACATCTGAACGATGCAGGCACTTATCGTTCCATCATCTTCCTCCGATGATAAAAAAGACAATGGATTGTACTCAACACATTCCCATATAGCTGGGTTCTTTTGTGTGAGTGTCAATAAACTGTTTAATAGGTAATTCTGTTCTTCATCAATAAAATCTGGTTTATTTAACATTAGGTTGCGCCTCCTATCTTTTTAATTCAATACTTACGTTGCCTTCTGAATCTATAACGAGATGCATAGGGCGGATATATTTATCATAGAACTGACGTTTTTCAGCTTCGGTCATGGTAAGTCGGGTAATGCGCAGAGCTTCTGCAAACATATCGTTTACATTTAAGTGAATCGAATGATCCAAATACCGGTACATTTCTTTGAACAAAGCACTCATTTTTATACCATCTGCATTCCCTGAATAAAAATCATCAATATAGCAATAAAAAATACCTGATTCTGCAAGGGCTTGTTTCATTGCATGGCTGCATTTTTCTCTTTCTACCATAACGAGAAAGCGGGCTTCTGGAAGTGAAGAAATCAATCCCCAGTAATCGGAATCGCTGGATACAATAATAAAGGAATCTACATGATTTTGATAGTGTTCCTGACAGGCCCTTGCCGTCAATTTAATGTCAACCAGAGATTTGTTTTGCTTCACACGTTCTGTCAAAATATGCTCTACAGAAATCTTTGTAAAGTTATCCAAAATCCTCCAGGCCGATGCTGTATGTATATCGTCGAACAAAAGGATTCTCGATATTTTTGCCGTATTCCTATAATCTAAGCCTTTCAGGGTAGCACACAGTTTATATGGATCGGAGTTTTCACAATCAACAACGATAACTGCTTGTGTACTGTCACCAATAAACTCCTGAATACTTCCTTTTACATAAGTGCTTACATCTGAAACCCGGTTGTACTCGGTAAACGTGTCTCCATGCCATCGATACAAAAGAGTGACAAATTTCTTGTCATTATACAAGATATTTCCCTCATTTGACGGATTCCAGTTCATATACATCTGGTAAGGATAATCTTGTTTGTGCTGATAGTAGAGCGTTGCGGCGTTTTTCGTACCTGTTTCGCTAAAGCCATCTGGCATAATAAACAGATCCTGGATATATTTCCAGTTAAGCCATAGCGGGAAGAAGGGCTTGCAGTTATTGATTCTATTTGAAATAATGCGGTTAAGCTCGATAATGTGCTGAAACAGCTTCGTACTTGATTTTTTGACGAAGTAAATCCCCTCTGACTCCAAATAGCGCATACTTTCCGCCGGGACGTATTCCGGCATCGATAGAATGGATAGATATTCTGTCTTCATTTTCCGGTTGATTGTCCGATAGTTTCTCTGTATGCTCGTCCGGATAATGGATAGATGGCGAATAATTCTGGTACTCTTTTCGTTGTCCATCTGAGCAAACACTTCTTGTTCCGGTGGCTCATGTATATTCTCAAAGATTCGCTTCGGCACCCCTATCAGATAAGCAATTTTTGAAACAAGTTCATGGGTGCTGTCCTGGTAAATCTTTTTTTCATTTGAATCTGAAGAAATAGCAATGTCCATGTGAAAACTCCTCGTATTGCGGTTTTATCTATATCCATTATAGCAAAAAAAGTTTAACTGGCGTAGATTTATTGATACCTTTCCGGGCAGTAGAAAATAAGCAAATCCATTTGATGGGAATCTCCGTCTGAATCATCTGAAGTTCTTAAATCGCAGGATACATAAAAGTCATCAAACATAAACGCAGTTATGTTCCTCTCAAGCAATCGAATTTCTTCTGTCTCGAAGTTAATTACCCCCATACCGAAAGGGTCATCATTCCAGCACTCTTCAAGAGTCTGATTTAGACATTCTGTACAAAGAAAATCAGCCGCTTCGTCTATGTTCAATTCTTTATCATTTTCAAAATATATGGTAGCGTTAGCATAACCTCGGTCATGATTGGGTGTAATGTAGGCAGTAAAGCCATTTTCTCCCGTATTTTGCATACTGGTAGTCGAAAAGCCCGCTGGCTCTTCAATCAAATTTCCATAATCATCATAGCGGTTAATTTCAATCGGGACAAACTCAAATGTATTCAGACTGATAATACCAAGATTGGTTTGACCTTCGTAAAAAGGGAGCAGAGATTGTTCAGGAGTTCCGCACAGATAACATTTTTCAGGTGCGGTATTTGAAATATACAGTCCTTCCTCTGTTTCGGAAATCGCTTCCATTTGCATATCTTGATCTCCGCCAGAGTCATGGCATCCAACTGCGCATAGACAAATAAATGCCACAAGGATACCCATTCCGAACTTATTACGTTTTATCCTTGTCATTTGCTTCCTCCCTCGTATCTGAACATATCATATGATAATTTAATAATATCCAATACAATCAGACAGGTCAATCGAAATATATAGTCATACCAGATATAATTTACCGCCTTGTGGGATACAATCGTATAAAAAGGTGGTCGCTATGTTTGAAGATTTGTTTTATCAGCGTTTAATAAAATTACGAACAGAAAAAGGTGTCTCTGCCAGGGATATGAGTCTTTCCATTGGCCAGAGTCCCGGATATATCAATTCATTGGAAAATAGAAATGGTTTTCCATCAATGCAGGTGTTTTTCTATATCTGTGAGTATCTCGGCGTCACTCCAGCCGAATTTTTTGATGACGGCAGCGATCACCCTGTTGAGTATAAAGAAGTGTTGGACGAGATAAAATTGTTAAGCCATGAGAATCTAAAGAATGTGATGGCAATCGTCAAAGCTCTAAATCACAATCAAACATGAGCAGCGCCAGTCAGGGAAACCCCGGCTGGCGCTTTTCCATAGCTACAGTAACTCATTTAGTAGATTCATACACTTCACCTTTTGCTGAAGGTTGGCGCTTCCGTAGACATTCAAGGTAAAGGAAACATTTTTATGCCCCAGAATCTCAGAGAGCGATTTAATGTCAAATTCTGGTATTTCGATTGCCCGTACCGCAAATGTATGGCGGATCTCATGAAATTTTACTTTTTGCAGCCCGTTTCTTTTGAGAAATCGCGCAAAAAATTGCCGGTATGTACGTGGTTCAGTCGGTTTTGTCTTTCCGGTCAAAAAATAGTGATTCGGATTTTCTGTGTAAAACTTCTTGATAATGTTCATAAGGAGCGACGGAACAGGAATTGTCCTGGCCGATGTCTTTGTCTTAGGCGGCCCTATATGAAGATAGGATGACTGTTTCCGCTTATCATAAATGCGCTGCACAGTCTTATTGATGTTAATTGTCTTATCTGTGAGGGAAATGTCCTTCATTTGAAGTCCACAAAGCTCGCCGATCCGAACCCCAGTAAACAGTGCAATTAGAATACCCGCCGTTTTTCTGTTCAAATCCATGTAGATGCACTGAATAAGGGTTTGTTCCTGATCTTTGGACAGTGAATTGACTTTTTTGACTCCAAGTTCTTTGGGGTATTCGATGAGATCCCAATTCAACAATGGAATAGCCCGCTCCTTATAAGCATACTCCATTGCAAGTCTGAGTACAAGAATAACATCACGGATCGTCTTTACAGTCAATCCGCCTGTATTGTCCAACCGGCCGGAATTATGGAGATAAGTAATATAGCTCTGAATATCCGCCTCAGTGATACTGCCAATCTTACGTTTACCGAAATATGGAATAAGATGATTTTCGGCAATTAGAGTAAAGCTGGCATGGGTTGACGGTGTGATCATTGGTTTCTTTTGATTTAACCAAGTGTTCAGCAACGTCTTAAATTGTGTATTTTTAGTCATGTTGACCACCTCCACAAACATTATCATGTGGAGATGCAAACAAGGCATTACCATCCTCAAGTAACGGTCTCGAAAAGTATCCGAAGCTGCGGTTTCCGGGGTTTGATGAGCCGTACATGGAATGTCGAATAGGTGATATTTACTCAGAGCGTAGTCAACGAGGAGCTGACGATATGGAGCTTTTGTCTGTTACATTAAACGATGGAGTAATGCCTCGTTCTGAGATTGAGGGAAAAGATAATTCGAGCGAAGACAAAAGCAATTACAAGGTTGTTTGCAAAGGGGATATGGTATATAACTCTATGCGTATGTGGCAAGGAGCAAATGGTGTTTCCGACTATGATGGGATCGTCAGCCCTGCATACACCGTACTAATGCCCAACAAAGAGATTGATAATCGTTACTTTGCTTCGCTGTTCAAGACTCCTAATTTAATAAATGAGTTCAGAAAATACTCCCAGGGATTGACCTCTGATACATGGAACCTTAAATACCCACAAATCCGTTCTATCAGGCTCTATATTCCTTCTCTACAAGAGCAGCATAAAATCTCCGTTTTCATTAGTACGCTTGAAGAAAGGATAGGCATACAACGACAGCTCGTTGATTCCCTCAAGAAGTATAAAAGAGGTGTATTTGAGGCGATTTTTTCTCGTAAGCTGCGCCTTGTCCCCAAAGAAAAGCAAAAAGATTGGAAGGTTTTCAAACTCAATGAATTTGCTTCACGAATAACAAGGAAAAACAACGGTGCAACTGATATTCCGCTTACAATTTCCGCCCAATATGGGCTGATAGATCAAAGAGATTTCTTCTCTAAGGTGGTTGCAAGTGCTGATATGAGCGGCTACTATTTGCTCCGGAAGGGTGAATACGCATACAACCGCAGCACTTCAAATGAATATCCTTTTGGCTCGATAAAAAGGCTTGAGCTTTACAATGAAGGTGCTGTGTCCACTCTCTATCTATGCTTTTCAATAAACGAAAAAATAATAGTAAGTGATTTCGCAAAATGGTACTTTGAGTCATCTCAGTGGTATAGCAGCGTAAATAAGATTTGTTCCGAAGGTGCAAGAAATCATGGGCTTTTGAATGTACCCACAGACGGATTTTTCAATACAACGCACATCCTTCCGAGTGATATTAAAGAGCAGATGGTTATTGCTACATTTCTTTCCTTTATTCAAGGGAAACTTGAAAGATCACAAGAAAATTTGGACCAGCTAAATCAGTTGCGGAGCGGACTAATGCAAAAGCTCTTTATATAAAGAGCTTTTGCATTAACCCCGTTTTTAATCCTTTCAAATAAATGAGCACCGAGTCCGTATAAGTAATCTTTTTGTCCACCCTTTCAAGAAGTGAGACTGCTTTATGCTGAACGGAAAAGTCCGGGATAAAGAACTCTGCTTTTTCAATATTAGACCATTCTGCTCGTGGCATTTTCGTTCCTGAACTAATGTTTGCAACCTGAAGAAACTGCTCGGTTTGAGTGAGATAGAACAAGAACTTTGGTAAAACCACATCTGACGGAATAAGCGTCCAGATCTCCGATGAGCATACCATCATTTGCTCAGCAAAAGCATATTTGCGAAGGTAAGGTCGCAATTTGCCAAAAAGTGTGTCACCGGGCCTCGCTATATTTTTAATACTACCTTGCTTTATTGATGGAACCGTAGCAAGAATTTTTCCTGATTCCTGTTCGATGTTTTCCAATTCTACACATGGATATTCGATGCCGGAAGAAGGATCATATTTCTCGCTTCTCCTTTGAGCGATCTCTGAAAAATAGTATCTTTTTGTTGTGCATCTCTGAGTTGACTTTTCACTGAACAAGTGCGAAAGTAGTCCTCTTTTATACTTCTTGAGAGCTTCAATAAGTTGCTCCTGCTTTGCGATTCTTTCATCCAATTTTTCAATAAAATCTGCAATTCGCTTTTGTTCTGAGTAAGCTGGTAGGTACACCTGGACACTCATATATTCCTCATAAGATATATTGAGAAGTCCATCCATCCGAACGCTAGATGAAACAAGTCGTTTTAATTGTTTATCCATCTTTGGATTGTTTAACTCCAAAGCAACATAAGGCGTATATTCGGTGTCACAAACTTTGAAGCAGTGATAGACGTATGGTATTCTAGCTTCTTCCTCTTGCAATTCATAGCAGCAACCGAATTGTTTAGCCTTTGAAGCACCGTGATTGTATGCCAGCTCACCTTTTTTCAAAAGAATATATTTCTTTAGGCTTTGACCAGCATTGTCTCTGGAGTATTTGTCAGACTGCATAATAAATCCATTCCCGGCACTAAGCATCATAACCGGAGCATTGGACTGTGGATCAGACCTTTTGATCATAGAAGATATTTCACCTAATGTCACTACTCTGTATGGCTCATCAAACCCCGGAAACCGCAATTTCGGATACTTTTCGAGACCGTTACTTGAGGTTTATTCTGATAGTTAAAATCAATATATCAACATAACAAAATCCCTTACAATAGCAGAGGAAAATCTGCTATTGCAAGGGATTTCGGCGTTCATAAAGCATTTCTGCATACTTGAACAGAAGTATAAAAGAGGACTACTTCATGAGATATTGTGTGAAAAGATTAAAGTTACGAAATCAGTATGGAATGTTCATAAAATTGGCGATTATCTAAACTCAAAAAACATAAAACAACTTCCAACTCCCGATGCGCCACTTATGGCTTTCACAGCAACAGGAGGAGTATGTGATAAAGGAGAGCGTTATGATCGAGGCTTTCTTGTAAAAGATGCAAGCACAAAATTGTATAAGCGTACTGATCTTAATGATTTTATATATAGCTCAAACAATCTGGATGTAGGATCTATTGGACTTAATTTGTACGGATCTGCGGTTATTTCTGATGTATATGAGATTTTCTCGATTTCCGGTGCTGATCCGTGGTTTATAAGTGAAGCAATTCAACAGAAATCTGTGCTTCATCAAATACTAAAATATCGTCAAGGTTGTCTCTACGGACAGTATCGAATATATGCAGAAGATTTTCTGGAGGTTTCAATTCGAGTACCTCCCCTTGAAACCCAAAAACAAATTGGTACAATTTTCTCAAGAATAGAATACAAAATAAAAAGTGAGCAGGCACTACTGGACAATCTTGAACGCGCAAAAACATTTTTCTTGCAGCAACTCTTTATATGAAGAGTTGTTGCAGGAAAGCTTTCCTCTGATCGACAAGAAAAGAGAGCATTTTTTCATGATTAGAGATTTGTAAATCAATGTTCAAAAGAAATGACGCTATTTTCGATTGAATTTCTTTATCTGGGACAGTGCATTTGAGTTTTAGTAGCTTATTTACAGCAAGGCCGGGTTGTGCTCCTTGATCTGAATATTGACCGAGTTTCATGAAGTAAAGTAAAAACAATAAAAACTTAGTGTCGTTCTCATCATTTGCCTGAACGGCAATAGCGTGTTCAGACAAATAGTTCTTGCCCTGAATAAGCCGAACATTTCCGCATAATGCGCCCTGTCTTCCTACTACAACATATTCACCTTCATGACTATAATGGTCACAATACCCTCGTATACCATTTCCACCATACACAGCATACTCTCCAGTTTCGGTAATGAGTGATGCTGATATGTTTCGCCCGCTTCTGAACTCACAACACAAATCAGCAAGTGTCTTCTCTGTCCATGTGGCTTCAGCAGCAAACTTGTTACATTTGCCGGAAAAGATGTAGGTAATGACACCTCTTTTATACTTCTTCAGGTTATCTACGAGAGACTGCTGTGCTTCGATACGACGATCCAGAGCGATGAGGAAATCTGCAATCTTTCTTTGCTCATCAACGTTTTCCGGCAGATAGTGTTTTGTGTCAAAGAAATCTTCGGTAGGAACATTCAAAAGCCCATGATTTCTTGCTCCTTCAGCAGAGATCCTATAAATTTCACGGTACCATTTCAGAGAGTCAAAATAAGCTTTTATAAAGTCGCTGTCATGCCTTTTGAGTGCAAAACAGATGTAAAGCGTCGATAATGCCCCCATCGGGTAACGATCCAGACGCTTGATAGAGCCGAAGTCATAGCCCACGGAATAGCTCTTATTATAAGCATACTCGCCATTCTTGAGGAGATAGTACCCACTCATATCTTTACTGGCAACAGTCTTATTGAAGTAGCTTACCTGATCTACAAGACCGTCCTTAGATGAAATGGTTAGTGGAAGATCGGTTTCATTTTTGCTGTTTTTTCGCGTTACCCGGTCCGCGAAATCAGATAATTTTTCAGCTCTCCACGGCTCATCAAACTTCGGAAACCGCAGCTTCGGATACTTTTCGAGACCGTTACTTGAGGATACATTTTCCATAATTATTTGCCCTCCACATCAAATGGGAAATCCAGCCCTAACTCATCGAAATACGGCTTCAATTCCGCATCAATATCTTTCATTTCACGCTGGAGTTTGCGAATTTCCACAGCCACTTCATTCAGATCAATTTCTTCTTCCGGCTCAAAAGTGTCAACATAGCGGGGAATGTTGAGGTTAAATCCGTTATCTTCAATCTCCTGCATTGTTGCCACATGAGCATACTTATCGATATCCTCGCGGCGCTGATATGCGTCCACAATTTTATCAATATCACATTGTCGAAGGATATTCTGATTTTTCCCGGCTTCGAAGTCCTTAGAAGCGTCAATAAACAAAATGTTATTTGCATTACCGTTACGTTCTCTTTTTAGGACGAGAACACAGACGGGAATGCCCGTGCCAAAGAAGAGATTTGCCGGAAGACCAATAACGGCATCCAACACATTCAGCTTTTGGATAAGATGTTTACGAATCACCTCTTCTGCAGCACCACGGAATAGAACACCATGAGGAAGAAGGACAACAGCACGTCCGTCTTCATCCATGTGATAGACCATATGCTGTACAAAAGCAAAGTCTGCCTTGCTCTTCGGGGCAAGTTTACCGTATTCGTTGAATCGAGGATCTTCCATAAACTTCATATCAGCAGACCATTTTGCAGAATACGGTGGATTGGCTACCTGAACGCGGAATTTCTTCTCACCAAAATAGTCATGTTCCAGGGTATCTCCATTATAGATGTTGAAATTACGGTATGGAATGCCGCGCAGAATCATGTTCATTCTAGCGAGATTATATGTGGTCGATGTAAGCTCCTGCCCGTAGTAGTTTCTGACATTTGCGTAATTTTTCAAACGTAGCAACAGAGAGCCTGAACCGCAAGTCGGATCAGCTGCATCCTTTACATCCGTCAATCCAAGGCAAGCAATACGGCAAAGCAACTCGGCAGGTCCCGAAGGCGTATAAAACTCACCGGCTTTTTTACCAGCAGTTGCTGCAAACTGTCCAATCAGATATTCGTAGGCATTACCCAATACATCAATTTTTGTGTCCTCCACTCCGAAATTGATTTCATCGAGAGAAGATATAATTTTTGACATAACGGCACTGCGATCCTTAACTGTATGTCCAAGCTTCGTGGAATCAAGTTGCATATCAGAAAACAAGCCGTCAAAGTCATCCTGAGAGTCGTTACCGATGGTAGACTCCATCAGCGAGTTGATTGCCTTCTGTAAAAACTCAATGTCAAAGGAGCGGTTCTCCACCATTTTAACCATCTTGCGGAAGAGAAATTGCGGCTCAATCACATAGCCGAGGTCGCGCAGCGCTTCCTCTACAACAGCTTCTTTGTACTCAGGATCAGCCCATGCCTCTTCATAGCTGATTCCATCATCTTTTAAAAGGTTGACCATGTACTTCTCGGTTTTGTCCGAAAGGTAATAGTAGAAAATCATGCCTAAGATGTAATTCTTGAACTCGTAGGCTTCCATATTGCCACGAAGGGCGTTTGCCATTGCCCAGAGCTTGTTGCAAAGCTCTTTCTGATGAGCCTGAATAGAATTGTCCATTTCACATTCTCCTTATTGGTATTTCTCTGCGTGTTTCCTGATAAACTCTACGATACGGTTGACCAGTGAACGCTTCTTCAAGAGCGGCATCGGTTTTGTAAGCCGGTCGCGGATATTCCCGGCATCCATCGTGCCGGAAAACTCATATTCTGAGATGAAATCAGTAAGCATCTTAGAGTCGATGTCCTCTTGTTGTGCAAAGGCTTCAATCTCTTTTTGCTTTTCTGCGTTCTCGAAATCATTGTAGGCAGCGTCAATTTCATCGGCGCTGTTAAGCCCTGCGACAACCGTATCCAAGAAGGATTGCAGGATTTCAACCTTTTTAAGCAACTGTGGGTTGTCCGTCCTACCAAGTTCATCTTTGATATGTTTGATGTCATAGTCCTTTTGCTTCGCATCATCAAAGTGGATATTGCGGATAAGGTTCATGATGTAGGCAACATTGATTCGGTCGCTCTCCATAAGCTCAATACAGAAGTCCACATCATTCAGAACAGATACAACCTCACGGTCTGCTTTCTGTTTTGAGTAGAGCAGCATATATTTGCTTTTATAGTCCTGATACTCCTGCTCAGACATCGTGAGTGCATCCTGGTCAAAGCTGAACTCGATAAAGGTATGCAGCGATTGCAAATACTTTGTTAGTTCGCGGAAAGTGACAACGAAGAGCTTTTGGTCTTCTTCACTTTGCATGGTGTCCACAGCTGCAGGAGTATCAGCGATCTCTTTCAGTTTGATGACCATTTCGTTAAATTTCTCGACGAAGAAGTTATAGTCCGGTACAATAATGCCGGAGGTGTCCTGCGTCTTTGAAAACAGGGTAAGCGCATCATCCGTCTGCTTTTTAAGGTTGCGGTAGCAAATAACAATACCGAATGGCTTAGTCTCTTTCTCTACACGATTCGTGCGGGAATAGGCTTGTAGCAGGTCGTGATACTTCAAATCCTTGTCCACATAGAGGACAGAAAGTGTTTTACTGTCAAAGCCAGTGAGGAACATATTGACTACAAGCAAGATGTCCAGCGGTTTCGTCTTCTTACCTTTTACACGGTCGGAAATATCCTTGTGGTAAGCTGCGAAAGTATCCGTAGAAAAGTTGGTGCTGTATATCTCATTATAGTCTTTGATGATCCGCTCCAAAGCGTCACGGCTGTGCTCGTCCTTGCCTTCCGCATCCTCATTCTGCCCATAAGAGAAAATCCCGGAAATGTTAAGGTCATGCTTTATGCTTTTAAAAATGTCGTAATACTTGACCAGCGCCTCAATCGACGAAACAGCAAAGATCGCGGTGTACTGTCTGTTTCGCGTTTTTGCCTTATGGTTCTGGATGATGTGATTGGCAATCAGAGACATACGCTCTTCGGACATATAAAGCTCGTTGACATCAATGGCATCCGCCAGAGTAGGATCATCCCAGTCGAAATCGCCCTCCATCGTCTTTATGTACTCCACATGGAAGCCGAGGACATTGTTGTCAAAGATAGCGTCTTTGATCAAGTAGTTGTGGACGCACTCCCCGAACAGCATTTCTGTGGTTTGCGTGATTTTTCCTTCTACCTTTCCGTTGACTTCAAAACGTGGCGTTCCTGTAAATCCAAAGAATTGAGCCTTCTGGAAATGCCGCACAATATCTTTGTGCATATCTCCAAACTGACTTCTGTGGCACTCGTCGATGATGAAAACTACTTTCTCATCTTTGTATGCATCCATAATCTTTGCGTACTGCGGACGCTTGACGGCATTTGCCATCTTTTGCATGGTGGTTACAATAAGCTGCCGGTTTTTGTCTTGCATTTGCTTCACAAGGACATCAGTGCGGTCAGTCGCATCCACTGATCCGTTTTCAAACTTATTGAATTCCTCCGTAGTCTGAGAATCCAAGTCCTTACGGTCAACGAGGAAAATAACTTTCTTAATATTTGGATTGGCCGCAAGGATCTGCGCCGTCTTGAATGAAGTAAGCGTCTTGCCCGCACCGGTTGTATGCCAGACATAGGCGTTGCGATTGGTCAGTGTTGCTTGCCGGACGAGTGCTTCAACAGCATACACCTGATAGGGACGCATAACCATAAGCAGCTTATCCGTATCGTTCAGAATCATATACCGCGCCAACATTTTGATAATGTGATCACGGGCAAGGAATACTATTGAAAAATCCTTCAGGTTGGTAAGTCGGACATTATCAAAGTCCGTCCAGAAGAAAGCAAGGCTGTGAAGCATCTCACGGTCTGAATTTGCAAAATACTTCGTGTCTACTCCATTGGAAACAATGAAGATCTGGATATAATGGTAAAGTCCATTGTACGAATGCTTCTTGTAGCGCATCACCTGATTAACCGCTTCTCGGATGTCAATGCCTCTACGTTTCAATTCCACTTGAATCAGTGGAAGTCCGTTGACAAGAAGAGTTACATCGTAGCGATTAACGTACTTCCCGACAACGGTGGTCTGATGTGTCACCTGAAAAATATTCTTTGTGTGATCATTGGAAAAGAATGAGAGATAAACCTTCGTTCCATCCTCTCTTTCCAACACAAATTTATCCCGAAGTATCTTCGCACTCTGAAAAACTGATTTTCCGAGCATCAGGTTAAGAATGCGTTCCCACTCTTTATCAGTAAGGGGGTTATCGAGTTTATCAGCATTAAACGTCTCAAACTGCACTTTAAAATTCTCGACCAACGTATCATAGTCAGGAATAAAAACGGTACTATATCCCTGCTTATTCAGTTGATCAATAAATTGCAGTTCAAGCTCTGCTTCACTTTGGTATCCCATATCTTCATCTCCATTACTTGAGGATCATTTTAATTTGGTATAATTTATAGATCGCCCTATTAAGTCCTATGTTCCCAATGGTGCTTATTCATCATTAGTAAATTCCATTATTTCCTCAACAGAGCAGTTAAGAGCTTTACAGATTTTCTCTAAAACTTCTGTCGTCACGTTCTCTCCATGACTTAACTTATAAACTGTATAATGACTGATGCCTGCTTCTCTCTCTAAATCGCTCTTTTTCATGTCTTTGTCAATCAAGAGTTTCCACAGTCTTTTGTAACTTACGGCCATTGTAGTACCTCTCGTTCCAATTCAAATCGCAGATTATCAAGATCATACATTTTATTTTATCAGAGAAAATTCGGTTTCTCAAGTGGTTTGTTTGCGTTCGATAACAAGGCCAGAATAACACAATCGTAGGATTGCACAAATTGGCGAGCAGGGCCTTTGTATATACAAAGGCAAAAATACCGGTGCGGCTTTCCGGGCTGCATCGGTATTTTTCTCGTTGGGGAAATCCCCAATCCCCTTGAAGATCCGTATCTGGCGATACGGGGCTGCGCATTCGTCCCGAACGCTTTACGCTACGCGTTCCATCGAAAATACGGTATAACAATCAGAGCTTAATCAAAATCTGTTTCTGACTCATTGGCGATTTCATAGATTTGTCCGTCTATATCGAGAATACAGTCAACATCAATCCGCGTCTTATCCATCAGAATCACTTGCTTTTGGTAATCATCTATTTTCTTAATCTGTCCGGAAATCGTATGGTAAGAACCGCCAGCTTTTCTCTGATCCGGAACAAAGTAAGTAATTGTAAGCGCTGGCTTTTCTCCGGGATAATCACAAGCCATCTGTAGCTTATAATCCAGCTCTGCTTTTTCCGATTCAGAAAGTTCCGGCTTGCGATCTGTCAGCCGAGCGGTTTCCTTTATCACCTCACCATATCCGGTCAGCGCAGCGAATGGAGAAAACTGGGCCGCCCGGTCTATCATCGGCATCCTGGGATGCCGTGTAGAAACGTGATGGGGATGATTGATAATGTCATCATAAGAATTTTTTGTGTTATCTCTATTTAGCAAAATAATTATCACCTCTTCCGGATATTTGCTGGCTCAAATATTTCTATGCTTTATGACCTCCAATCTGCTGATTGCGGTCTTTTGCCGTCGCCCCTTCCTGCAAATTCATTCCCTTCAGGATTGCATTCTTGCCAAATTTTTTCTTGATTTCCAGCATGGCCTGCTGCATTTTCCGCTCCTTCTCCAGTTCCTCATTTTCCTTTTCCTGCAGGTTTTGACGAGCGGAATAGTCTGTAAATAAATCTAGTTGCTCGAAGCTATTTTCACTTTGCGCCTGTGCTTCGGCCTCAGTGATAACATGAGTAGCAGCCATGTTAATCCTGCGTACCAGAAGATCTTTATCTACAATTCGATCAAACAGATCCATCACAGCCTGGGTAATCAAACGGGTGGAAGAAGTATATTTTTTCAGATTGGCAGTACCGTGGGCGTGCTTTGGAATGCTGCGGCCATATCGGTCTGTCTTGATTTCTCCATGATACTTCTTTCGTCGCGCCGGGTCTTTCAGATTATCAATATCATAACCGACTGTCAAAACAATTTGGTTTGTCACAAGCCCTTTATCCACCAAATCCAGTACCAGCAGGTCGGTCATTTCCCGCACTACAAGTTTTGCTTTTTCAAACAAATATGGACATTGCAGCACCTGACCGGAACCGACACTGTTACTTTCCGGTTTATACGCTTTGATGTCAGCAATCGTGCAAGGCTCCCACCCCCAGGCATGGTCAATCAATAATTCTGCATTGATACCGAAAAGCTGATACAAAAGTTCCTCGTTATAGTAGTCACATGGTTTACCTTCCGAACAGCGGGCTATGTCGCCCATCGTATAAAGTCCATGTTCTTCCAGCTTCTTTGCGTATCCTTTTCCCACCCTCCAGAAATCGGTCAAAGGGCGATGTGACCACAGGGAACGGCGGTACGACATTTCATCCAGTTCGGCAATCCGGACACCATTCTGATCAGGCGAAATATGCTTTGCCTCTATGTCCATCGCAACTTTACAGAGATACAGGTTCGTGCCAATTCCGGCTGTCGCAGTAATTCCAGTAGTGTCCAGAACATCAAGAATCATTTTCATTGCCAACTCACGGGGTGTCAACTGATACGTTCTTAAGTAACTGGTTGCGTCAATAAAGACTTCATCAATCGAATAAACATGAATATCTTCCGGCGCGATATATTTGAGATACACCCCATAAATCCTGGCACTGATTTTCATATAATGTGCCATCTGCGGCGGTGCCACCACATAGTCTACAGCTAAAGCGGGATTTGCTTTCAGTTCTCCATCCTGAACTGAAGAACCTGTCAGTTTCCGTCCCGGCGCTTTTTGCTGCCGTAAGGAGTTGACCTCTTTGACCTTTTGCACGACTTCAAACAGTCTGGGTCTTCCGGGAATCCCATAGGATTTCAAAGCCGGAGATACCGCAAGGCAGATGGTTTTCTCCGTCCTGCTGGCGTCTGCGACCACCAGATTGGTTGTCATCGGATCAAGACCGCGCTCCATACATTCAACGGAAGCGTAGAACGATTTCAAATCTATGGCAATATATGTTTTATCTGACATTGTTCGACGCCTCCTTCTCATCAGATTTTAGACAGGTGCGGCATCCGGGCAGTAACTATTTTTTCAAACTCTCAATTTTCCGATTCCTCTATAATGCCATAGTCAATCAGTACATTCGTCTCTGCGTAGTGCGGATAAACAATCCCCATCATTTCATAGTTATATCGCTTCACTTTTCGGAAACTCTTTATAGTTTCCGGCGCATAGGCAGATGTTTCACATCCAGCATATTTGGTGTCACCAGCCAAATCATCGGCCACATCCTTTATCAGTGCGTCCTCTACGTCTTCAATCGTACTGCCATACTCGACAGCAACTAATTCATGCTTTTTCACATCTTTGTCCAGGTCACCAAAAGAACGATACAGTTTGTACTTCATAATAATAGCCTCCTTCGTCTTAAATAGTTTCAAGATACTTGCTGATTTTCAGCTTTAATTCAGCCAGGTATTCTTCAAAATATACACTGATTGCCACCGGATACACCTCATCCAGTGCTTCCAAAATCTCTTTGATCTGCTCATTTCCAATCCTACAGAATCGCTTCATCGGCTCAAGGTAGAATGGGTATACTGCCGGTATCTGAGGAACGCCAAGATGCTTCGCAACCACTTCAGCACCAAGTCTTGCAGAAGATGAAAAATCATCCTGTTTGAATGCGTTCAGTAGCATTTTCAGGAAATGGATTAGCAAAGTATCCTGCTTTTTTAATATTGCTTCGGTCAAATCACTAAGACGGAAGCAATCCGTAAAATCAAAGCCAACAAGATTTCCGTCAGGCGTTGCTGCTATCTGCACCGCATCAATTTGCTCGAACATGACCGCCAAAGCATAGTGACAGGCATACTCAAAAGCCATATTGATAGAATTTTGCAGGTCTTCCGTTGTGAATGGATGCAGTCCTTCCAAGTAAGTGATTCCAACAACATAAGGTGTCTTAAACGGCCAGCTCTCTTTGCGGGCGCTCTTTTTTACCAGGAACGCCTGCGGAACCGGAATTTGCATTTCCTTTGCGAGCCGGGAATATACGAATTCACAGCAGGCTGAACATGGCTGTTCCTGCTTTACGATAAGAGGTGCCAGACCTTCTTCTACCGGAGTTGCCAAAAGCAGTTGCCCGGAAAAACCCTCATGGCTAAATGGCTGATAGAGATAATCCCTGCTGTCCACAAAAAATTCATTGTCCAAACCAGTCACCTTCCTTGTTGAGATGTTATTCTGCTGGCGTTGATCATCTGCTTATCAAAATTATAGCAGATCCAATCAAAAAAAACAGTCCAAACCTACTCGAAAGCAGTCAAACCCATTTTCATATACATAAATATATCCATCCCAAACACCGCGGATCGGAATACAGATAAATTCACGCAATTCGTTCTTTAGCACTATTTCATGTTCTTTATCTTCTGTATTACACAGAAGATGACCGATATACTAAAGAGGAACGAGAAATAGTTCTAAAGGAGGAGGTGACGAGATGGACGCACAAGCTGTTGGACAACGGATCAAAGCTGCCCGTGAGGCAAAGGGACTAACACAGGAAGGACTGGCAGCGTTGGTCGATCTCAGCCCCACTCATGTGAGCGTAATAGAACGAGGTCTTAAGATTCCCAATCTGGATTCTTTTGTAGCCATCGCAAACGCACTGGGCGTTTCCGCAGATTCACTGCTGATTGATGTAGTTGACCATGCCACGGAGAGCGCAGCCTGTGAGCTATCCAATCGGATTTCTCATCTGCCGCATCGGGAGAGAATGAAGATCCTGAATGCATTCCGCATTCTGACAGAAGAATAAGAAATATCAGGGGAGCCGTAAAGGCTCTCTTTCTTTTTATAGAATTTTTATAATTTCGACAAAAGATGCCATCCACCGACAGTCATTTTATGTTAAAGTAGTTCTAAAGAACAAGTGCAAACTCTAACGGAGGATGAAATTATGAATTTCCAAAAGATTCTGAAACAAGTTGCCATCGAAAATAATACGACACCAGAAGATGTTTACCGTGAGATGCAGATAGCTCTTGCAGATGCGTACAGCCACAAGGATGACACACAGGAGTCTCAGGCACTATGGAAGGAAATGGGCTTTGATAAAAGATGCCCCTCACCAGAGCAATTCATCAAAAAGTCGGCTCAAAAATTGCGTGGTGATCTCGGAATGTCTATCTGGAGGAGGCGATCATGAAGAAAGTGTGTTTTGTAGCGGATCGCTTTTTCTGGGAAGAGGAAATGGGCGATTTGCTATATCAGGAAATCAATAAAATTTCAAATGAGGATCGCGTCGTTGAATTCTATTTTCATACTTGCCACGAGATTTTTGCACAAAAGGCAGTCGCCTGTATCCAGAAATTGCGTAGAGAGCGACCGGAAAAACATCTGTCAATAATAGCCATTATCGATCCCTTGAGGTGGGGAGAGGATAAGTTTGATGAGGAAATCCCATTTCGCCACGATCAATTCCCCCGTGGTAGTGTTGACCGGATTGACTTTGCTCCCGCATTTGACGGTAAATGTGAGAAAGACGAAAGGCGCTTCATTCAACACTTTTATAAGATTGACCGCTGGCTTTACCATCAATGTGATGACATGATTGCCTATTATTATGACAATCTTCCAAATATTACGCAAAGAACCGCCAGAACTGCTACATCCGGAAACTCCAGACCGGCACTACATCATCTTTATCTGCCAAAAACCAAAGACAGGATTGACATCCTAATCGAGCAGCTTCCCGAACGGGAGAGAAACGCCGTGCTGGCGATTAACAGTGGTACAACCTATCGGCAGCTTGCTGAACAATTAGGCGTATCTTATAACCGCGCACAGCAGTTGGTAAACAGAGGCGAACTGCAAATCCGCAGATGGCTGCGGCAAAGCTCCTGATAGCAGTTCATACACAAAAAACGCCCCGGACGACCTATTACAGTCAATCCGGGGCATTCATGCTTATCTTTGAGTTTCTTTTTTTCTCTTTTCTTCCTGAGCCTTTTCTTCTTCCTGACGAGTCAGATTCAAGAATTGCTCCACATTTTTTTCCGCTTTTAAATAGTCCTGCATCTCAGTCCGTGCATTCCGGTATTGTGCATAGGCGGATTTCTTGTCTGCCAGAACTTCGGCATATTCTGCTGATAAGTCCTTTACCTTTGGAAGTTTCTTGATTCCCAATTCGTTAAAGGCATCCTTTGCTGCTTTGTGCAGGGTTATTGCTTCCCGATGGGATTCATAAAATTTTCTGCTGTATCCAGACTTACGGTAATCTACATATACATCCTTTGTTTTGGCATAGTTGATGATGTGTTTTTTCAGGGAAGCAATCTCCACCAGACGTTTTTCTGCCGTCTTGATTTTTTCATCCAGTTGGTCGAAGCGTTCTGTTGACTGTTTCGTTTTCTCATGAAGCTGGTCGATATTCTCAATTCCATGCTCACGAAGGAAAATCATGGTCTGCGCCATTTGTTTCAGATTATAGACCGTAGCCCATCGCTGATAGCCGATTCCTTTCGCCTGAAGTCTGGCGTCAATATCTACCAGCAGATTCAGACGTTTCTGGCTAACAGACTGTTTATTCTTGCTTCGGATACGGTGTTCTTTTTCGCCCAAAATGACAGCACGGATTTCTTCCTCTGTGTATCCATCTCCCAAAGAGCGGAAACGCAGAAAACGATCCTGTCCTTCCTTCCAGAGCGCCGTGTGTTTGCCGCGCTTGCAGGTATAGCCGTCCTGTTCCAGAAGCCGGAGAAATTCTTCAAAATCCTTTGGTTTCTTTAGAAGCGCCTGATCGATAGCCTGCCGGATTTCATCACGAAAGCAGTGCCGCTTCGGATAAGTGGTTCGTTTGACACGCTCTTTGTATGGTTTCTTCTCAATAATAGACAGCCCATGCTCCACACAAATGATGTCGCTGACCTTCTGAAGAGCAAGGCCGGAGTTATGGAAGTCACGAAATTTACGCTTGCAGTCCAGCGAAGTGGAATTGAAAACGATATGATTATGGATGTGGGCACGGTCTGTGTGAGTTGCTACCAAAAAAGCGTGTTTTCCTTTGGTGAACCGCAGCCCCAGTTCATAGCCAACCCGGTTGGCTTCCTCCGGTGTAATCTCACCCGGTTTGAAGGACTGACGAATCTGATAGGCAATCACATCATTTTGCTGCCGCCTGCCGGTGATGTGGAGATATTGTCGCTTAGCCAGAAGAAATTCCTCGTCTGCCGTCATGGGATCACATTCATATCCGCTCACCAGTTCGCCTTTTTCCGTCTTTCCCGGATTCTGAGCATAATCAGTCCGGTCGCGCAGGCACTGTGCAATGGTTTTCCCTTTGTTGATATGCAATGCAATCAGTCTTGTTGCCGCCATAGCTCACCGTCCTCTCCACAGCAAAAAAGAAGGCAGGCCGTTCCGCTTATTATTGCGGAGCAGTCTGCCCAAAACATTTATTCTATGAATGTACAAAGCCCACCAGAGAATCCTTCATCCCGTCCAGTGCTGTCTCGATCACTACGGCAAAGAACATGGCGGCTACATATAGAATTTCTAGAATGACCAGAATGGCCACTGAAGTCCACATTTGCTGTACAGCTGAGTAAATTCCGCATCCGAGTATAAACAGCATCAGTGGTCCCATTACATAGGCTGACAGGTTGGTTACGAGTTTTACCAAAAGAGCCGCTGCCATCAAAATCAGAATGATGGGAAGTGCCAGTAGCTTAAAGGGGAGTTTTATAAGTTTCATCACTTTGCTCACCGCCTTTCTACTTGTATTATAGTTATTCGTGTTGGCTCAGGCAAGGATGTCATTTGGTTGATTTTGGAACGCGAAAAAAGAAGCTGCGATGGCTTATCGCATCAATACACACAGGAAGTTATCAAACAGATATAGTATCTGCTATGCAGATCAATCTCGCATATTTATTTTCGGAATCGTTTATAACTTTGATTTTATCCTGCTGTATAAAATGTTCGATCCGTCTGGCGAACCACCAGTCACCCATACCGATCTGAAAACAACCGAGAATATCGCCTATTAATCTTGCCTCTTTGATTGGTTTACGTGTAAGTCTTTTCCATATCAGAAAATCATAAAAATCTTCTGGAACGCCGGTAACTTTTCCATTTATCACTGCTCTGAGAGGACTGTTATCCTCTGTTAATTCTGTCCATAGCAGTGCATACATCCTCACTTCTTCTTTGGTCAGCACCCTTTCATAGGCAAGGAATCCTGCAAATTCCTCCGCCGAAACTTCGCCCCAGTTTCTGTAAGAACAAATACTTGTTTTTTTTACCACATATTCCGGAAGTTTTACGATATGAATCTTATTTTTATATTTTTGCAGTATCCGGCACAGACTGTAAAAACCACATATGGAATATGGTGCATCGCTGTACCAGACCCGGATTGTCTCCCCATTTTCTAGATATTCTTTTAGGCGCAACAATTCATTCAAATAAACTTCACCTGTCAGCTTCAATTCCTGATCGATTTTTGGATTTTTAACATATTGATTTTGTGCATACATGGAATAGATGAGATTTTTCCGATATGGACTGTCTATAGGCTCCTTGATATTACCAATATCCAGCATGAAGCCAAGACAGACTACGTCTTCTGATGTTCCTTCCACCCATCCGGCGAAGGTTCTCTCCGGTGGTGTCTCTTTCCCTGTCACCAATACCGACGTTGGCCCATTTGCATAACCAACTATTTCCATACTTTTCGCAGCTTTCATGGAGGCCGCTTCACTTTCTCCAAATAATACTTCAATCATATCTGCTTCCTCTGAACTCCAGTTTGCTTGTTAACCTTATGAAAGAAGTATACTGAAAAAACGTGAATAAGTCTATCCAAACCATAAATGAAGTTCTGAAAACTATGTTGCAGGCGTTTCGCTCACGCCAACCGCCTGCTATAACAGATTTAGGAGATACTGGCCAGCCGCACCAACAGTTCCTTTGCCGCCCGCCACAATTCATCCAGCCGCACCTGTAAATCCTGAATGTCAGCCAGATAAATACTCCCAGTCTCATTCGCCTTTTTAGCATACTGATTCAGATTATTGCTGCAGATGCGTAACAGCCGGATCAGTTCTTTCAAGTCTTGCAAATCCAGCTTCACACAGTAGCCATCCAGTGCCATTTTACGGATGTAGGCGCTCATATTCATTACGCCCAGTTCGTCCATTTTTGCCCGGATACGCTCACGGTCTGCTTTTGAAACCCGCAGGATAATCGTATCATTCAGTTTTTCCATCACCGCACCTCTTCTCGTTCTGTATATCGTTTGGGAGCTTCACCGACCATCGCTGCTTTTGCCTTTAAATCTGCCAGCACAGAAGAACGGCCTTCCGGCTCTGTTACTTCCTCCTCTACGCCGTGATCGTCCATATTGAGGGCGGCGTCCAGTTCAGCCAGCCGTGCGCTTTTCTCAGCCAGTTCCGCTTCCTGGGGGAAGGGCTTGCCAAGCTCTGCCTTCGCCGCTTCCTGCTGATTGTGCAGGTTTTCCAGCTGTACCTGCGCCTTTTCTTTACGGCCCTCCAAACCGGCGAGCGTATTATCCATACGAGTGAAATTTCCTCTGGCATCTGTTCCCAACGTAACCGTATGGGTCATGGAGCCTTTCAGCGCGATCTCGTATTCCTGGCTGAGGCTGTTGTACGAAAGTTCCATGGAAAAACCACGGTACGTTCCCAGCGCCACCGGCTCCATGCCAGTATAACTCTTGCAGGCTGCCAGAATCGCCTCACCTGCCAATTCCTTTTCAGAGAATGTGCGTCCCTGAATCTCCGCGCCGACAAATTCCTCTTTCGGAAGAGGATGTGCTGTCACGGTCTGCATATCGGCTTCAAATCCCTGAATAAAGCCGCGCTGTTTTTCCATCTCTGCTGGGAAATACTTTAACAGGCGGTCTTCCAGCCGGTACTGCTGGCTCTGATGGTCAGATTTCAGCACTTTCAGACGCGCCACATCAATATCCAAGTCCATCTTTTCCTTGATCCGGCTGTCACCGGCGCACAGTGCTTTGATCTCCGCATAGCTGAGTGCCTGCTCATCCACATCGTCACAGGCTCGCACCGGCGATTTGCTGGTCATAATCTGCGAAATAAATTTCTGCTTGTTCTCCAGCGTTTGGTAAAGGTAAGCGTCAAAAGTGCCTTCCGTCACATACTGGTAGATCTGAACCTCTTTGTTTCGGTTGCCCTGGCGGATGATGCGCCCATTTCTCTGTGTCATATCGGAAGGACGCCAGCCCACATCCAGGTGATGGACAGCCACAAGCAAGTCCTGGCAGTTGGTGCCAGCCCCCATCTTCTGCGTGGAGCCGAGCAACACCCGCACCTGACCCGTGCGCACTTTAGCAAAGAGTTCTTTTTTCTTTACCTCGTTGTCCGCGTCATGGATAAAAGCAATTTCTTCTGCAGGAACGCCCCGTGCAATCAGCTTCGCCTTGATGTCGTCATAGACATTAAACGTACCGTCATCTTTTGGGGTGCTCATATCACAGAACAGGAGCTGCGTCAGACGGCTTTTCTTTCCTTCCTCCCATATCCGGAACACATTTCCCACACAGGCATTGAGCTTGCTGTTCGGATCGTCCGGCAGAAGCGGATTCATCAGCCGCTGGTCAAGCCCGATTTTTCTGCCATCCGAAGTAATTTTGAGCATATTGTCCTGGGACGGATCAACCTGCCCGCTGTGGACGGCAGCCGCCCGTTCTGAGAGCGCCGCAACCATTTCTTTCTGAATCTCCGAGGGCTGCACCACAACCGTCTCAAACTTTGCTTCCGGCACCGGCAGATTCAGCTGGTCACTGGTTTTTATATCCGCAACCTCTTTAAAAAGGTTCATCAGCTCCGGCAGATTGAAAAATTTTGCAAATCGGGTTCTTGCCCGGTATCCGGTTCCTTCCGGAGCCAGTTCAATCGCCGTAGTGCTTTCCCCGAAGGTGGACGCCCAGCAGTCAAAGTGGGTGAGTCCCTTTTGCTGTAAGGTGTTGTACTGGAGGTAGCGCATGACGGTGTACAATTCCGTCATACTGTTGGAGACGGGAGTGCCGCTGGCAAATATCACGCCGCGCCCGCCGGTGACTTCATCCAGATACCGGCACTTCATAAACATATCGCTGCTTCGCTGGGCTTCCGATGTGGATAATCCTGCCACATTTCGCATTTTTGTGTATAAGAACAGGTTTTTGTATGCCTGACTCTCATCCACAAACAGCCGGTCTACGCCAAGCTGCTCAAAGGTAATCACATCATCCTTCCGATCTGTGTTCAGCAGTTTATCCAATCTTGCCTGGAGAGACTTCCGGGTCTTCTCCATCTGCTTGATGGTAAAATTCTCGCCCCGGCTCCGTTTCAACTCATCCAGCGCTTCGGTTACATCATCAATCTGCTCCTGTAAGAGCCGTTCCTGCCGCTCCGCTGAGATGGGAATTTTCTCGAACTGACTGTGGCCGATAATGACCGCATCATAATCCCCGGAAGCAATGCGAGCACAGAATTTCTTCCGTTTTGCTGTTTCAAAATCTTTTTTCGTTGTCACCAGAAGTTTCGCGCTGGGGTAAAGCCGCAGAAATTCATTCGCCCACTGCTGAGTCAGATGATTGGGAACCACAAACATCGACTTCTGGCACAGTCCCAGCCGTTTGCTTTCCATTGCAGAAGCGGCCATTTCAAAGGTTTTCCCGGCTCCTACCTCATGTGCCAACAGTGTATTGCCGCCATACAGCACATGAGCGATGGCATTCCGCTGATGCGGCCGCAGCTTAATGTCCGGGTTCATGCCGACAAAATGAATGTGGCTGCCGTCATATTCGCGGGGACGGGTGCTGTTGAACAGTTCATTATACTTTGCCACCAGTGTTTCTCTGCGTTTCGGGTCACGCCAGATCCAGTCCCGGAAAGCGTCCTTGATTGCCTGCTGTTTCTGTTGAGCGAGGGTCGTTTCCTTTTTGTTGAGAACACGCTTTTTATTGCCCTCCGCATCTTCAATGGTATCGTAAATCCGGGCGTCTTTCAGATTCAGAGTATCCTCCAGAATCTTATAGGCGTTCGCCCGATCTGTACCATATGTCACATAGGCCGCCACATCATGCCGCCCGGTACTGCTTTTACCGGAAATCTGCCATTCTGCCGTAATCGTAGAAAACTTCACTTCAATGGCACGGCGGAGATAGAAGGGTGTCTCAAAAGTTTCCTCCATAAACTGTTGGATATACTTTGGATCAATCCAGGTAGCGCCCAGGCGTACCTCAATCTCCGAGGCTTCCAAATCTTTGGGCTGAGCTTTTTCCAGCGCAGCCACATTAACCGTGTACTGCGGATCGGTTTGTGCGGCAAGACGTGCAATCCGCAGCTTATCGCGCACATTACCGGACAGATATTCATCCGCAGTCTGCCAGCCAAGTTCCGGCGCTTCCGGTGCCATAGGATCACGGAAAATTACGCCAGTCAATTCGCCGGTGACGGCCTCGAAATCATCCGCTTTCCCCAGCAGTTCAGCCATAAACGGAATGTCTACCTTGCCACGTTCTCCGATGGAAACCGCCAGTGCTTCGCTGGGCGTATCCACATGGGTCACATGACGTTCCGGACAGATGGTGCGTTTGGTGAAAATATCGGCTTTGCTTTCCAGTTTTCCATCTTCATCAATATTCTCCAAAGAGCAGAGCAGATAGTAGGAAGAATCCTCTGAAAATGCCTTCTCGTTGCCACGGCTGTTAATCAATCCGTACTTTTGGGTAAAGGCATCGTAGGCGGTATTTAGTTCCTGCTGTTTGGCCTCGATAGCTTCCTGTGGATAGTCTTCCAGCTGGTACTCAATCAGGTCATTGACGATCTGACGCAGCTCCACCATGCCTTTGACCCGGCCTTTTGCGGTATCGTTTAAGTCAACCGGCGACATAATGGAATTTTGCCGGAAATACACTTCGCCGTCTACCACCGTGTAGGAAAAGTTTTTTACCGTCGGATCTGCAGGCAGTACAGAGGCATTGTCCTCCAGTTCCGGATTTTCCCGTTCCTGAGCCACGTATTCCCCGTGAATATGGGAAATCGCTTCTTTCAGCTGTTGGCTTAAATCAGCGCCGTCAATGGGCAGCACAGTACATTCTTCTTTGCCATACTGAGTGCTTTCGGTGGAAAGCCGTCCCAGTACCATCTCCGGATGCTCCACAAAGTAGCTGTTTAAGGTCAGCCCGTCTTCGTTGCGTCCAAGATGAATCCAGTCTGCATCCAGGTCGATGGGGTGTTCCCGCTTTTGTAGGAACAGAATATCCGATACTACATCCGTACCGGCATTGGCACGGAACGCATTGTTCGGCAGACGGATCGCTCCTAAGAGTTCGGCCCGCTGTGCCAGGTATTTGCGCACCTCCGGGCTTTTGGCGTCCATAGTATAACGGCTGGTCACAAAAGCAACCACGCCGCCCGGCCGCACCTGATCCAACGCTTTGGCAAAGAAATAGTTGTGAATGGAAAATCCCAGCTTATTGTAAGGTTTATCATTGACCTTATAATCGCCAAAGGGGACGTTACCAACCGCCAGATCATAAAAATCACGGCGGTCGGTGGTTTCAAATCCGGCAACAGTGATCTCGGCATTGGGATATAGCTTTTTTGCAATCCGCCCGGAAATGCTGTCCAGCTCCACGCCGTAAAGACGGCTTTGCTGCATACTCTCCGGCAGAAGACCGAAGAAGTTTCCCACACCCATGGACGGCTCCAGAATATTTCCCTGGCGGAAGCCCATCTGCTCCACGGCATCGTAAATCGCGTGGATCACCGTGGAACTGGTGTAATGTGCGTTCAAGGTGGAAGCCCTGGCGGCCGCATATTCCTCCGGTGTCAGAACCGTTTTCAGCTCCAGGTATTCCGTTGCCCAGTTACCTTTGTGCTCATCAAAAGCATTTGCAAGGCCGCCCCAGCCGACATACCCGGAAAGGATTTTCTGCTCATCCGGCGTAGCCGGGCGGTTTTCTTCCTCACATTTTTTCAGAAGCTGGATTGCCATGATGTTGGCGCGGAATTTCTGCTTCGGCCCGCCTTCACCCAGGTGTTCATCGGTAATGCGAAAGTTTGCAGCAACAGTCTCCGGTTCCGGACGTTCCGCCTCGTTTACACGCAGCCGTTCCACTACAATATCATAAGGCAGTTCGTTTTGTTCGGCAGGATAAATAGTTTCCGGCTCCGTTGTCAGTTCCGGTAATTCTGGTGTATCTGATTCTTTTTCTTCCTGCACAAACAGGCTGGCGTTTCGCTCATCCTGACGGAGAAGTTCTTCAAACTGACTGCGCCCCATAACCTTGTTACTCCAGGAATATGGGCCGGTATCAATCCGCACAGTGGTGTCGCCAACGTAACCAAGAGTGCCGCTGATAGGCTGATCAGGCGCAGGCAGGAAGACAGAATCGCCTACCTGGTAGGACGGCTGTCCCTCAAGTACCGTCTGCTTTTGCCGGTAACCTTCCGGGTTCTGATAAAAGCCTTCTTGCTCATGGATATACAGTCCGCGAAGAATGGGAGCCATGTCGCCCCAGCTGCCGCCCAGCGCCGCCAGCCTGCGTTCTTCACTGTCCAGAATCTCCACTTCGATACCGGTGGTGTAGGTGCGGAAATCTGCCGTGTCCCCGGTAGCCAGTTCCATCGTTTCCGCCCGGTTTGCAAACAGTTCTGAAAGCCGCTGTGCAATCCGGGTATTGCCTTCCCCATCCCGCAGCCAGCCAGAAATATACTCTTTATCCTGCGCAGAGAGCAGTCCAGTAGCCAGCACTTCCAGCAAATCCTGATCGACATTTGACGGATTGGGGGCAAGATACTCCGTTACAGCGCCGTTGCGGCTGTCCTGCCGAAGCAGTCCCTCGAACCGTTCCCGGCTTTCTGTACGGAATACAGGGTAAGCCACCCCATTAGGAAGGAGCTGCACCGTGTCTTCCCGCAGTTCGGTAATCCGATATTCCTGATTATCCAGATAAACGGTATCACCCATGTGATACGGCAGCGAAGCGGGATCGTATGCCGGTTCTTCCGGGATGGCCTGTTTGATTGCTTCATATTCTTCTTCCGACACCATAATGTCTACCACATGAGTGGGGTTGCCGGTGCCAATGGTAATATCATCACCACGTCGGGTAATCGGATACTGGCTCAGGTCATGAACTTCCCGTTGTTCTACTGTTTCTTCGGAGGCAGCGTTTTCTGCGTCCTTTTCGTTATCCTGATTTTCAGGCACAGAAAAAGGACCGGGCGATGGTTCGCTCGATCCTTTCATGGACTGTTTGGCGGTGGGGGCTTCCTCTGGAAAAGTAAAACTTAACTGTTGATAAGCTCCGTCAAAATCACTTCCTCGGCCTGGGCTTTCAGTGCGTTCATGTGCTGTACCCACGCCATCGCGCTCTGCTTCTTGTCCGGAGCCGGGTCTTTCTCCAGAAGCTGGCTCATCATCTGCTCCAACCTCTGGCTTGCCGTCTCCTCGATCTCCAACAGGTGCGGATACAGCGTCCCGTTCAGCAGGAACTGATTGTACAGAAGCGGGCGGTTCTCCTTCAGATACGCCCGGCGCATCCGTCCATACTTGCCCAGGGGCTTCTCCGGCTGCTTGTCCAGTTTCAGGTTCGGAATCAGGTAATCCCCGTTCCTCGTGTAGGTTAAGGTGTTCTCCATCCCATATTCTCCTTTCCTCAATGGCTTCCCGCTCCGCAGTCCGGATAGTGTCCCCGATCTGCAGGAGAATCTGCCTGCTGCATTGGCTGACGGCGGAACCCAGTGCCATAACTGCCGGAATGGTGTTGAAGTCGAAGATCGGCATGAAGTCCTCATGCCCCATATATTCCGCTGGATTCAAACCGCACCGGCTGAGTACCGTATAAGTGATGCTGGCGGTGGCTGCTGTCTTAAACTGGATTCCGATGTTGTAATTATCGTACCCTTCTAAGAAGGAATCGTCAACGATGTAGAAGAAGTCCTTCTGGTTATCTGCCCAATACTCGTCTGCCAGAGTTCGGGCGGCCGCCGCAATCTGTTCGCCCAGGTCAACGCCGCCAACGCCGTAGTTTCGTTCCAGCATAGCCATAATGGGAACGATATGCTGATCCTCCATTGTCCACAGCCAGGGCGTTCGTGAATTTTCCCTTGTTCCCGTATCTGCCACATCAAATACATAGCGCAGACGCAGCTTGTCACCGCGCTCATCTAAAAGGGCAATCCCTTTTGACCCGCGCCGGACGTAGCGGTTCATCTTGTCATTCCATAAATCGTATTCTGCGCAGGCGGTGGCATCCGGCCTTTGTGCGTAAATCATCATCTGATCCATGAACGGATACTTATACAGCCGGGAAGCCGTGGTAAGGAACTTTGCCCATTCCTGCCAGCTGGCTGTCAGTCCTTCCAGAGTTTCTTTTGCAACCGCCGAATAAAAATCTGCTTTACTCCACATATTGGCCTCCTTCCTTACAGCAGAAAAGAGCCGGGACAGTGATTTCCATCCCGGCAGTATTTAACTTCTTGTCAGTCCATAAAATCGGGGTACAAATCCAGTGCCGAAAACTCCTGATCGTTCATCTGGCGCAGCTTTTCCAGCACACAGTCGGTCAGTGTCAGCAGCTCTGTTTCGTCGGCCTGCAGATAGCTCCGCATATCCGTCAGATTGTCGATCAGCTCCAGGCGGGTGCCGGAATTATACAGGTACATCAGATTCCTTTCTTCGGAAGTAAACGTCTTCATCGTTCCAAGCTCCTTTTCTTTTTCTCGTATCATCGCTCCTGTTCCGCGTATTTGATCGTGGATTTCTTTCTGACCTCACAGTGTGGCTGGTTTTTCAGCTGCTCCACCACAGAAGGCTTCTCAGCTTTATCCTTTGCCGCTTTCTCCTTACGATCTTTTGCGCCATTATTAACAACGCCGTCGATCATACCGTAATCATCCTCAAGCTGCATTTCCGCATTTTTCAGATAATTCTCCGGGATAAGTCCGGGAAGTTCCTGAAAGCAGATACTGTCACAGTAATAACAGGATACCGCGCCATTTTCACGGATGGCAACAATGTCGCTGACCGAAAGGCTGTGACCCTTAAAATCTTCCGGACGATCCAGATTAAATTTCTCGAAGACGCTTTCCAGAAAGGTGGAGCGGTTCGTGTGAATGGGTAGCGGTGCGATATATACCACTTCATAATGGTCAATATTCACTTCCATATCCATCCGTTCCAGCATCCGCAGAGATGAAAAGCGCTCCATGCGTGTTTCCTCAATATCGCGCAGCTGCAAAATCGCATAGTTGTCCCCGGCGCTATCCAGGAAAGCTTCCAGCCTGCCGTTGTTTCCCATATTACCGTTTACTTCATCCCACTTTTCAATTTTATCCTGTGACATAAACTCCCTCCTGTGAAATTTTTCCCGGTCATAATCGGTCAGTTCTCGATTGCGGCTGCTAAGCCTGCATTGTTCCATCGCCTGATCACGGGCTTCCAGAATCGAAGTCTCCAGTCCGCCCACTTCTCCGGCAGCTACCGGCTGAAATCCCTGATCGTATAAATGGTACGCCCAGCCTGACGAACTACGTTCCACTGTCAGATAGTTTTGACTTCCCAGCTTCCATGCGGCAGTATCCCGGTCAAGCTCCGGTTCCGGGCGGCAGGTTCCGCCGCCACGCTCCAGAATCTCTGCAAACTGGCAAATGTGGTAGACGTTGTTTCCAACCTGGGTATGGTAATCGTCAATGTAGCAGCATTTGGCTGCATAATGCCGATCCGGATAATCCACCTGAATTGTCCCTCCGTCCGGAATACGGAACAGTTCCTTGTACCGGCTGTCGATAAAACGAATATCGTGGGTGGGAAGACTGGCTGGTTCCTGAAGGCTTCGGCGTCGAATCTCAGACCGGGGATACGGAAGCAGGGACAGCAGAGATATTTTCGCCACTTCCTGACCTTCCAGTCCAATCTCCTCACAGACGGCTACCCGCGCAGCTGCCAGCGGGGAGGCAATTCGACTCTCCAGAAGGTCTTCCCATGTCAGCATTCCGGAGTAATTTTCTTTCTTCTCGCTCCGATGGAACGCTTCATACTGAAAGCCGCTTTCCGTTTCCTTGAGGTGGAGAAAAAACTGACGGTCTACCAGATAAACTGCTTCTAACTTTTCCGCACTCATTTCCCGCCACCTCCGCTTTCAAATTCCAGCTGAAATTTCGGACGTCCATCTGCTTCGGTGGACAGCAGAACAGAAGCATTGTAGGTCTTTCCGGTTTTCTGGCTTTTGCAGTCCTTCACGCGGATTCTTCCGTCCCGTACCAGACGTTCCGCCATCTGAGCAGTGAGGCGTTTGCCAATTTTCTTGAAGTAGGCGTTGTCTTTCCAGAGAATGAAGCGGCATTCTCGATTGGAGCAAAACCATCCCTTCTGACGTTCTATGACTTCAGCCCCACAGTGAGGGCAGGTTCCGATTACAGTTGTACCAGGCATAAGCACTTTGGCTCCTTTCACAATCTCATAGTTGTTGACCAGTTCCATAATCATGCCGGAAATCTCATCCATGAAAGTTTCCGGCGCATATTCGCCGTGTTCCACCTCCGACAACTTTTCCTCCCAGTCTGCTGTCATAGCAGGGGACTGGAGCTGCTCCGGCGTTACGGTAATTAAGGCTTTCCCTTTTTCTGTGGGTATCAGCGTCTTTACCTTACCGCTGCCTTTGCGCTCCAAAAAGCCTTTCAGAACCAGTTTTTCGATGATGGCGGCACGGGTGGCAGGAGTGCCAATTCCTTTCCGTTCCGCATCCTCTGGAAAGTCATCGGCGCTGGCTGCTTCCATTGCCTGCAAGAGTAGATCTTCGGTGAAATGCTTTGGCGGAGAAGTTTTTCCCTCTTTTATTTCTGTTTTCTGAAGGGGAAGTGCCTCTCCCTCTGCTAATGGCGGAAGCATTTTTGCAGCTTTTTCCTCTTTCGGAAGAAGCTGACGTTCCATCGTTTTCCATCCATCATCCAGAATTTCTTTCCCTTTGGCAGAAAAGACAGTACCGGCACAGCTTAGCTCCACGGCAGTTTCCGCATACCGGTGCGGCTCGCTTACAGCGGCAAGAAATCTTGCTACGATCATCCGCACGACAGACTGTTCACCGGCAGGCAGAGCCGCAAGGTCAGCTTTCGCCATGCTTGCCGTGGGGAGCAGGGCATGGTGATCGGTAACTTTTTTCCCGTTGATTACTGCGCTTGCATGAACCACAGCGGGCCGCTGTACATCAAACGCAAAAGCACTGTTTTCTGCCAGCCCTGGAAGCGATGACGCCATATCCTCGGTCAGATACCGGCTGTCCGTTCGTGGATACGTCACCAGTTTCTTTTCATAAAGGCTCTGCATATAGTCCAGCGTCTGTTGTGCCGTAAAGCCGAAGAGACGGTTGGCTTCCCGCTGAAGTGTTGTCAGGTCATAGAGAGCTGGCGGCTTCTCTGATTTTTCCCGGCGCTCCACTTTACAGACAGTTGCCGTTCCCGCTTCCTGACAGGCTTTGCGGCACGATTCTGCATCTGTTTTTCCTTTAAATCGCTCGCTGGAAACAGTAAAATCATTTACTGTAATTTGCACTGTATAAAACGACTCCGGCACAAAGGCAGAGATGGCTGCTTCCCGCAGCACCACCATACCGAGTGTAGGAGTCATTACACGCCCTACATTGAGGGTCACACCATACAGACAGGAAAAAAGCCGGGTAGCGTTGATCCCGACAATCCAGTCGGCACGCTCCCGGCAGAGGGCGGCTTCATATAAGGCATCATATTCCGTTCCCGGTTTCAGATTGGCAAAGCCCTCCCGGATCGCAGTGTCTTCCATAGAAGAAATCCAGAGGCGTTCAAAGGGCTTTTTGCATCCGCACTGATGATAGACCAGACGGAAGATTAGTTCACCTTCGCGCCCTGCATCAGTTGCGCAGACCAGACTCTCCACATCCGGGCGTAACATCAGCTTCTTTAAAACGGAAAACTGTTTTTTCGTTGCCGCCGTCACCTGGTATTTCCAGGAATGGGGCAGAATCGGCAAGTCTTCCTTTCGCCATTTGGCATAGCGTTCTTCATAGCTTTCCGGCTGCGCCAGTTCTACCAAATGGCCGACGCACCAGCTGACAATATAGCCGCCGCCTTCCAGAAAGCCATCGCCGCGCTTTGTTGCTCCCAGCACTTTTGAGATACTCTGAGCGACTGAGGGCTTCTCGCAAACCACAAGTTTGAGCATGGGCAATTCACTCCTTTTTCATTTTTATGTTAGGGTAGCCCACAAGCTACCCCACCGAGGAAATACAAGCTACGCTGGACTACATCTGTTCCTCGTTGTCATCCTCTGGCTCATCCTCAGAGTCAATTTCTTCACCGTCAGTCACATCATCCTCATCCTCATCCGGCAGTTCAAAATCTTCATCCTCGTCTTCGGTATAATCCGCGTCCGGATCAGGCTTTGTCTGTTCGGCCTGCTTCTTTTTCTTCATCTGGAGAAACAGGAATCCACCGCCACCAGCCAGCACTGCCGCAAGCAGCACAATAATCGGAAGCATATTCGTGGATTTTTCTTCTGGTTCCTCTACCGGTTCCGGCTCAGGTTCCGGTGCAGCTGTCTCAGGAGTCTCCGGTTCTGTTTCAACTTCCAGACCTTCCTGATACTGTGCCGCCGCATCCTCATCCATCAGACTGAGAAGATCGGCTTCATCCACCTGATTGAGGAAGTGGACGGTCTGTTCTCCTTCATCGTCACGGTCAATAATCAGGTAAAAATAATTGCCGTCCTTGCTCACCAATGTGATGAACTGCTTTCCAGCACCTGTCGGGCTGCCGTTGTCGTCCACAATCGTCAGATTGCCATCCGGCGTCAGAGCTTCCATGGGTTCCTCCGCTGACTCCGGCTCAGGAGTTTTCTCCGGCACTGGTTCTTCCTGAACTGGCTGCGATTCTGCCGCAGCACTTTCATCCACATAAGCGTAGGCGTTTACCGAAAATACACCCATACAAAAGGTCATAGCCAAAAGCAGCGCGAAAAACTTTTTAATCTTCATCCGTGGCATCCTCCTTTACCACCTGATTCACTGCTTCCGGAGAGGGAAGGGACTGCGCGGTCTGGCGCAGCAGCTGTCCCAACTGTTCCGGAGTCAGGTTAAACGCATGAACCAGGTCATGAATCTCCGTGTTTTCCTGTTCCCGATACCGTTTATCCAGTTCCTTATAGCGGGCATCCCATTCGTCCCGCCTGCGAAGAGCTTTATCCCGTTCTTCGCCGATTCGATCCAATTTTGCACTCATTCACATACCTCCTCAGCGAATGCGTCCATACGCATAAAAATGAGATTGCCAGTAACTTGTTTCTATCGAAGCATAAGAGATCGGATTTCCGCAGTGGATCATCATCCCGCCGCCCACATAAATTCCCACATGGCTGGCACCGGCAGTATCATACGTCCCCTGGAAGAAGATTAAATCACCGGGCTGTGCCTCACTGGCGGGAATAATATCACAGGAACCCATAAGGCCGTTTGCTGTGGTTCTGCCAACATTCCAGCCATTGCCGCAGTTGTTGATTACCCAGCAGACAAAACCAGAACAATCAAAGCTGGTGCTGGGTGAACTTCCGCCCCAAACATAAGGAAATCCAAGATACTTTTCCGCCTCGTGGATCATATTGACGAATTTTTCATCGGTCAGAGCTTCTCCCGGAATATCGTAGTCTGTATAAGGGCCGGTAGGTGTGGCATAAATATCATCCTCAAACAGATAGGGACGGTTGCCCTGGGTCTGCAACAGGATGTTATATCGTTCCTGCTGATCCTCCGTCAGTCCTGACGCAGCGATTGCCGTCCCCAGCCCATTGTTTCTAAGGGTGACATTGAGAATATAGTAGTTGTATTCCACCTCAACCTCATATTCTTCTTCCGAGGTTTCACCGGTTTCCGGATCGGTCACTGTATGGGTGCGTGTCTCCGTGCGTGTACGCACCTCCACTTTTTCCTCAAGTGTGAGCGTATACTGACGGTCAAACAGTTCCTGTAAGGTTTCCTGGACTTCCGCTCTGGTATAATCCTCAAACAGAACTGTCAGGTAGGCAGTCAGCTCATAAGGATTGTGGTTGATCTCATCCAGCTGATATCGGTATTCATCATAACCGGGATGCGTAGATTCGATATTGTCAATCTCATTTTTCAGTGTGGCTTCCAGTGCCTTATAGTCCTCATTGGTTCCGGTAATGTCTTCATCCGTAGCAGTGAAGGAAGTACCCAGCAAAGAGCCAGTACCGCCCTGAACCATGGCAGAACAGGAGGAAAACGCCCCGGAAACCATCAGAAAAAGCAAAGCAAATACCAGAATAATTATCATGGCATGGGTATGCCGGACAGCAAATTCTTTGAGCCGTTCCAGCAGTGTTTTCGCTCCCTGAGCAGTCTTTTCGGTGCCTTTTGCCGCACCACTGGCAGCCTTAGAACCAGAGGCAGCCCCCTGAGCAGCTTTTGCTGCATAATATTGTTTCTTAATTTCCTGACGCTGCTTCCAACGGGAAATAGGATTGGATGCAATCTCCGGGTTATCCGCTACAGCCTGTTGATAAAGGGCTTCCACATTTGCCTTGTCTGCTTTCCGGTCAAGCCGGGCTGCTTTCTGGTAGGCTTTCAGCTTATGACCGTACCGGACATTACTGACAGTCCGTGCAGCGCCTTCCGCAAATTCTTCGCTCTGATGCGCCGCCTGTACACCCACGTTGTCATCCTCGTTTTCCGCAATTTCATGGTGTACACGGCCAGCAAGCGTACCGGTCACCGCATGGGAAGCAGTGCGGCTGATACAGCTGACAGGAGATACTACATCCACTGCTGAATCGTTGAAGCGTAAATGCTCATTTACACCTGCTGTGCCAGCTTTCTGTTTGCCTTCCTTTTTGCCTACCGATTTCTTTCGATCTGGTACCGCTTTCTTATTTGCCTGTTCAGATGTCTTTTGAGAAGAATCCGCATCTTTGGAATTATCCTTTTTGCCAAAGCGCAGCTGCTCCTTGCGATCAGCTGCCTTATCTTTCTCATGCTTTAGCTTATTCTTTGTGGGCAGCCGGGCTTTCGCGGAATCCGCCTTATCCGCAGCCCGTTCCGCTTTCTTTGCCGCACGGGCAACCGACTTATTCTCCAGTTCCTCTTCATCAAACCGCAGACGTGTACTTTTATTCTTCATCTGACACCATCTCCTTTCTGGCCTTCCGAATCCGATCTTGTGCGATTTTCCAATATTCCTCTGAGATTTCCGTTCCGGTAAATTTTCGTCCAGATTGAATCGCAGCCAACGCTGTACTTCCCGTTCCCATAAATCCATCGAATACTAAATCACCCGGATTACTGGATATTTGAATCAGCCACTGCAGACAGACTTCATTTTTTACCGTTGGATGAAAGATTCCATTCTTTTTCTGCCACATGGAATGGTGTGTGGCCTTCGGGTATTCTGAGCCAAACCAGCAGTCCGAAAACCGTGTCTTATACCGTTTGCTGGGCTGGCGTCCCTTGTGAAACATAGTGCCTTCTTTATTCCGGTTTTCCAGAAGCGTAGTTGAGTTGAAAACTCTCCGCCCTTTTTGACAGAAGATCACCCACTCTGCGCTGCTTGCATAGCTTCCTTTCAGATCGCCAATCCCTCCAAGCGTTCCTTTTTCAATTACCAGGCAATTTTTGATGGTAAAGCCAGCTTCCTGCAGGCATTGAAAATGGTACGGATAGCAGTCAAAACGGGTAAAAAAATACGCATGACTGTTCATGCGTAAAATGCGGTAGCTCTCCCTGGCAAATGCAGGATAATCAATCCCATCATCTCCCGGAAGCATGGTGTGCGGATTCTTTGCGAACTGATTGCTGTAATGGATGCCATAAGGGGGATCGGTCAAAATCAGGGGAACTGACCCGTCCGGAATTCCTTTCATAAAGGTCAAGCAGTCCTCACAAAAAATTCTGTTCTCGTAGTCCCTGGGAAAAATCCTCTCTTCATTTTTGAACGGCATCTCACGCCTCCCGTTCCATAACCTCCGACAGCTTCGATGTCATGATACTGTACAGCTCCAGATCTGTCGGGAATCGGTCAACGAAAGGCAGGATCACGTTTCCATAGAACAGAAGACCTTCGCCCTCGCCGGAATGAGTTACATAGGAAAGCTGATGGGGACTGATATTCAGCTGGTTCGCCAGAATCTGCCGGTCACCGGCTGCCTGGTTGAGCATGATAATAAAGTCAGAATTTTCAAAGATATTCTCCACCTCGCGGCTGGAGAGCAAGTCTTTGACATTCTGCGTAATTCCGGTCGGAATGCCGCCCCATTTCCGGAAACGCTTCCAGATTTCTACGGAATAGGAAGCGGTCTGTTCCTCTTTCAAAAGAAGGTGGAACTCATCCATATAGTAGCGGGTGGTTTTACCCTGTCCACGGTTCTTTGTCACCCGTCCCCAAACCTGATCCTGGACAATCAGCATCCCGATTTTTTTCAGCTGTTTGCCAAGCTCTTTGATGTCATAGCAGACGAATCGGTTTTCAATATCCACATTTGTCCGGTGATTGAACAGGTTCAGAGAACCTTTGACGTAAATTTCCAGTGCTGTTGCCACATGGTGGGCTTCCTTTTCGTCCTGTGCCAAAAGCGCATTGTAGAGATCCTCCAGCAATGGCATATTCTCCGGCACCGGATTTTCAAAGTAGGGCTGATAAATCTGATGCACGCAGCGGTCAATGACTGTCTTTTCCACCGGCTGCAGCCCTTCCTTGCCGCCCACAACCAGTTCGCAGAGCGACAGGATAAAATCTGCCTTCAACGCAATGGGATTATCTTCCTCACTGTAATTGCTGTTGATGTCCATAGGATTGATATACTGGGTGCTGGCAGGGCTGATTTTAATGACCTGACCGCCCATGCGCGTCACAAGAGGTGTGTACTCGCTTTCAGGATCACACACGATGATGTCATCATCCGTGGCAAGAAAAGCATTGGTGATCTCACGCTTTGCCGAAAAGCTCTTTCCGGAGCCAGGGGTGCCGAGAATCAGACCATTGGGCGTTTTCAGTTTCTTCCGGTCAACCATAATCAGATTGTTGGAAAGCGCGTTCAGGCCATAATACAGCGCCTCCGGGCTGTCCTGAAACAGCTCCTGAGTGGTAAACGGGATAAAGATAGCCGTGGAACTGGTAGTCAGCGCACGCTGAATCTCAATCAGGTTCTGTGCCAGCGGGAGACTGCTCATAAGCCCCTGTTCCTGCTGGAAGTCCAGGCGGCACAGATTGCAGTTGTGCTTCTGTGCAATGCTGGATGCCTGGAACACATTGGTTTCCAGCTCCTGCAGTGTTTTTCCGGTATTCATCACCAGAAAAGTAATCAGAAACATTCTCTCATTTTGGCTCTGCAATTCCTTCAAAAGTGCCTTTGCGTCTTTCCCGTAGGTAGCAAGATCGGAGGGGATAATGTCGATGTCATACCCCGAACGGACCGCTTTCTTCTGTTCCTCGATCTTGCTGCGATCCAGTTCTGTGATCGTGCGCTTAATGGTCTTAATTGCCTTGTTCTGGTCTACGGACTGAATGTGCATCGTTACAATCTCGCTGGATTCCATATCCAGAAAATCCTTCAGCAGCTGGTCGCTAAGGTCAGAGGCAGTAATGGAGAGAAAACTCATAGCCCCATACAGCGATCCCATCTGGAACGTCTTTCCACCGGGGAAAGAAAAGCTGCTGGGCGCAATAAAATCCTTTACCGATAATCCCGATGCAGGAAGCCATTTCCAGTCGAAATAGAACTTGTCATGGTCGCCCATGTGGAACATGGAGTGCATCAGGTGCAGCCGTTCCTTACCATTTAATGTCCGGGCAGAAACGCCCAGGCGTCGGAAGTTGTTGAGCAGGTCTGTCTGAACGTGCTCCAGTCGGGGCTTTGCCTGCTTCATGGATTCTGCTTCAATACCGAAGGTCAGATATTTGGTTTTGGTCAGACCGTTGTTGCCACGTTCCAGCTGCTGGCGGAGCATCTGGCTGTATTCCTGGCGTACATCATCGAAGCCATCCTGCCGGGGCTGAATCTGAATCCGGCGTTCAAAGCTCTCCATATCAGTAGCCATATTCATAAAGGACAACTCGAAGTGGATGGAGCTGTCAAAGAAATTCAGGAAGCCGCACCATTCCTCAAAAATGGAAGTTTTGTCCTCCTGCTGAGCCAGCTGATAGTTGATGTCCTGAAACTGAATGGTTTTCGTGTAATAGCGGTCACTGACCCGACAGATGCCGTCCGGGAACATCCTCTGAAATGGGATGGACTGCTGTGCCGTGCGGGGAATGCCATCATCCCGCTTCGCCTTTTCAATGACAGAGTGAATCTGCTTTTTCTCCCGCTTTGTCAGAGTGTCCGGCAGAGCCATTCCGCTGGGTTCTGTCTGTTTTTTTCTGTTTTTCAGAGCAAACAATACGCTGTACCTCCTGTTCTGCCCACGCCTGCCGCATCAGCACCGCATAGTAATTGTTGGTCTGATAGGGACGGACTTTCGGGCGAATAAATTTTGCTTCAATAAACTGCTTTGCAATGACTTCCAGCGGCTGGCCGTGTTTCTCATACATCCCCAGAAAGAACATGGGGAGCATGATAATCATCATGCCGATGGCAGCAAGCGACACATTGCCGGACTGCTTTAACAGGAAGAAAGCCGGAACGCCCACCAGCGCACCGGCTCCAAAGCAGAGAAGCTGTCGTTTTGTCAGATTGAATAATACTTTTGATTTCACCCGTGTAAGGTCACGGGGAACCGAGATATAAGCTGCCAATTTGAATCCCTCCTAGTCTAGTGAGCGGAAAACACTCCCTTAGCGAGAGCGCCGGTCTTAAATAAGGTAAAGCATAACAGTACCGTGTAGCCGACTACGCCCCAGATTGAGGCAATCACGTCATCGCTGAAAGAGATTCCCTGAATCAGTACCGCATAAATTCCGACACAGATCAGAATCAGAAATCCCTGAAAACCAAGCGCCAGAAGTGAGCGCAGGTAATTCTGTCCCACCTGACTTTGCTCCCGATTTCCGAATGTGGCAAATGGAATCGGCGCAAGGCTCACGGCCAAATAAATTTCTATCATCCGGCCATACACGATAATGAAGATAATGATACTCAGCGCCCACATGGTGACATTGAGCAGGAACGACTGGAGGAACAGGCCAATCAACGGGCCAATGGCCATCTCCATCAAGGTTTCTTCCAGAGTCTCCAAAGCAGCTCCATCAATGGCTGTGGTATCTGAAATCAATCCGCCTGCTCCGTTAATCACGTTCTGACAGACATCAAACACCGCCATGGTGATATTAAAGCAGTTGGTGATCAGCATAACTGCCACGAAGGTCTTGAAAACCCACTTGAAGAAAATCCAGGTTTCAAAATTGGCAAGGTTGTTGTGATCGATAATCATCTGGATCAGTTCGTAACAGGCGATAATCGTAAGGATAATGCCTGCAATCGGGATAATGACAGATTCCGACACATTCCGAATCATAGAGAATACCCCCGGCGAGAAATTCGCCGGGGATGTTCCCACCTGCGTCGCAACATCGCCAACCTGCTGGTTGACTGCATCAAACATCCCGGACAGATGATCCATAATCCCGCCGACCAGCACTTCTTTCAGCCATTCGGTAATCGATTCCCAGATAAAATCCATCCGGCTGCGACCTCCTTTCTGCCCGCCCCGCATTATGTGGGACAGGGCGAGGATTTACAGGGTTTCCGATTAACCGAACAGACCGGACAGGAGCGGAACGAGAGTGATGCCGATCAGGGCAACGCCGCCGCCCGCCATAAGCTGTTTCATCCGTTTTGTTCACGCCGGTGCGCGATTCCGACGCGGTTCCACCTTTTATCAGGCGAACACCCCATGTTTTCACATGGGCGCAGACTATATCTTCACCCGCTGTTTGCGGGGCAGACCACTTCGGGCCGCTTGACCCTACTCCTGCAAAGGATAGTCGTTGAACGTCCCTCTGTTCGAGGTTTCGCTGCTGATTGCCCATTCTTACCGGCGTTTAGGTTCGCACCTTGCGCGATCCATGTGTTTCTTTCTGCTTTCGCGGCCATCACATTGGAGCCTGTTTCATCTCTGTGTTGTGGCACACATGGCTTTAGGGGTTCCCAGCAATTCAGTCTGTCATCGTGTGGACTTTCACCACACGCTTCACGGCAATTACTTGTCCGTGGAGGGCATTCATTACCCCTGAGATTTGGCACCGGGATTGTCGTTTCCATAACCTTCCAGAAGGTTGATTGCGCCCCAGATACCAAGGCCAGCACCGAGAGCAACAACGAGGGTCTGGAGAACAGTAATCGCTTCATTAAAGAAATCCATACAAAATACCTGTGACCGAAGCATATCGGGAGATTGTCTGTAATAGGAATCCGCACAGCAAAGACAGAAAACAAAAGCCGCTGGTATTTTTCCTTCCAACGGCTCCCGGCTTCGGTCTTTCCTTTCTTAGTTTGATATTGTGATTTCTGCATTCTGTTTTTGCAGGCGGAGAGAATGCCTGAATGTGAACCGCACATTAGAACCAGATAAATTTCTCTGCTTACCGCAGTCGGACTATTCTTTGCGCAGCCAGGGATTCAGGGCATAAATAAAAAGCCTGCCATTCCAGACAGACTTGCGTCACAAAGCGTCAGCATCCACGACCGTAAAGACATCGTTCTTTTTCAATTTCATTTTCCTGTTCAGGAATTTCTCAATGTCGAAGGTGTTGCGCTTATCGAAATCGGACGTGTATTTGTAGTTCGGGTGCTGGGTTAAATCATATTTATCAGACAAAAATGGTCGGACACCGCGCAGCTGAAGGATGCACTTGCCGCCGTCCAATACGGCAAGCTCATCGATGGAAGCGAGATCATGACCGGTCTTTTGATAATTTGTGCCGTATGACGGGCTGTTGCCTCTGGTATCGGAAGTGTTGAACATATCAATCGTTTCCTTACCCAGTGCGGCATTCAGTTCTTTTAGTGTTGTCGGCTCGGAGCCACCCAGGAAAATCTGCGAATCCATATTGCCAACAATCGTATCCGCATTGTCCTTGTAAATGGCTTTCAGCTGGCTTTTTGCCTGCAGCACCAGACAGGCAGAGATTTCCCGGCTTCGGATGGTTGCTACCAGCTTCTCCAAGTTGGGGATCTGCCCAATATTGGCTGCCTCATCAATCAAACAGCGCACATGAACCGGGAGCCGACCTCCATACACATCATCCGCTTTTTCACAAAGCAGATTAAATAACTGTGTGTACACCATCGAAATCAAAAAATTGAAGGTGCTGTCCGTATCGCTCATGATTAAGAACAGCGCCGTTTTCCGATCTCCAAGGGTATCCAGCTGTAGCTCATCGTAGGCAGTGATTTCCCGCAATTCCTGAATGTCGAATGGAGCCAATCTGGCACCGCAGGAAATCAGGATCGACTTTGCGGTTTTGCCAGCGGCTAATTTATAGAGTCGGTATTGGCGAACCGCAAAGGAATCTGGTTTCTTTCGTTCCAGTGCCTCAAACATCAAATCCACCGGATTCTGAAATTCTTCATCATCCTCCCGGACTTCCATCGCATTCAGAAATGTCAGCAGCGTAGCAAAATTTTGTTCCTCCACCGGAGCCTCGTAATGGATATAGGCGATCAGCGCCGTATAGAGCAGCTTCTCCGATTTTTCCCAGAACTCGTCACCGCTTTTTCCGTCCCCCTTCGTATTCGCCATCAAAGTTGTCACCAGTTTCAAAATATCCTTCTCGCTATGCACATAGGCGAATGGATTGTACCGCATGGACTTTTTGAAGTTGATAGTGTTAAAAATCTTGATCCGATACCCATGCTTTAGCAATGCGTTTCCGCATTCGCAGACGATCTGGCCCTTCGGATCGGTGACTACAAAGGAAGTCGGATACTCTTTGGAGTTACACTGGAGAAGATTAGGCTTAATCCAGAATCTGGTCTTACCGGAGCCGGAGCCACCTACAATTAAGACGTTCTTATTGCGGGCATTCTTTGGATTATCAGGCCGGTTCGATAACATCAAGCGTTCCGTCTTTGTCAGTATAATATTATCTTCAAATTTCGGAGCCATGAATGGTTCAATGTCTTTGGCTGTTCCCCATCGCGCCGACCCGTATTCCATATTGTGGCGATACTTCTTAGCATTTTTCCCTTTCAGATAAACTGCCAGCCGGACACATCCTCCGGCAAACAGCCCGACCAGTAAATCGGAAGGGTAGAAGCTGGGCATCGGATTGGCAAAAGCCTGACCGACTGTGGAGAAGAACGCCAACAATTTTGCAGAAATATCTATTCCTTCTGCCAGACGCCATGCTTCTCCGAGATTGGTAGCAAGCAACCCAAGGATCAGATACGGGATATTCAGAATTACCAGGCGTTTGATTTCTTTCTTACTCATAAATCACGCTCCTGTTTCTTCTGCCGTACCTTCGCAGGCATGGAAGCAACCAACTGCTTCAGTTTGTTCAGCTGCTTGAGCACGCTCGGTTTCTTTTTCTTTTGCAGCAGAGAAGCGGAGTATTCCTTAAACGCAGCGGTCATGGCGTCCCCATCCCTGGCTTTGAAAAATACCAGATACCGGGGCGGCGTCTGGGACGGATCTTTCGTAATGGCATAATCAATGCCATACTTGTCCAGAAACCTCTTAAAGCCTTTGATGTCCGTTTTTTCAATCTCAATATTGGTGGCACCCTGATTTTGCCCTAACAGCTGATCAATGGTCTGCTCACCTACGGGCTTTTCGTTTTCAGCAGCCAGCTTCTTTGCTTTTACATTGCGTCGATGCTGCATATATTTCCGAAAGGCCGCAAGCAGCGCCCGACCGCTCAACTTTGTTGTGCTGATCGCCAGATTCAGTGTCCTGTTTTCTACTTCCTCCTGCAATAGACCACCTCCTTAACCCGAACACGAAATCGGGGAAAATGAAAGATGCCGGATCAGGTAGAAAAACTACCGTTCCGGCATCAACGAATCTGTTCTTTTTTATCGTAATGCAGGTGTCCCTGCACTACACGGGCATGGCTTAAAATCTTGATGTGACCTTTTTCCTGATTTTCGAGGGATTTTCGATACCCTTCATCCGTTAAAAACAAACGGGTTCGCTCACCTTGCCATCCAACAGGAGAATCTTTTGTCAGAACATCAAAGATAATCATATGGCGGGTATCGTCAGCAAAGCGCTCCAGTGCCATATACTCATGTCCGTGATACTCCTTTGCGCCAGCTTTCAGACGCATTTCCTCCATCAGTTCACCAATGGTTTTTCCGTTACTCATGTGCATCTCCTTCCGATTGCGTCAGCGTAATGCTGCAATCCACCTCATTTCCCCAGACATCCCAGCCGGGAGACGTTTCCCTTGCGAATAACTCAATGCGCGGTACATCGCCCACCAGCGAAATTGCCAGATCACGAACAATATCCGGCTTTTTGCTGTGCCGCTCTCTGGGACTGATAATCAGCTGAGAAATACCGGCGCATTGACGTTTTGGTTTCCCTCTGACTGCCAGCAAACATATCTCAGCATTACTGCGTGTCCACCAGCCAAGGCCGAGAAAAAAGCCGTTTCCGGATGGATTTGTCTTTACCCATACAAAGCCGACTGTCTTGTACTGGAAGCCCCACGCTTCAATCAGCCGAAGGGCTTCCGGGAGCTTTGGAAAGGTTGCCCACAGAAGCAATACACAATTATCTGCCGCAATTTCTGCAACGGGAAGCTGATATAGTTCCTCATCTGACATTGTAGCGTAATGGTTAATTGCGGCTCCCTGTACCTTGCCGCTGCGGTAACGCCAAGGCGGATCGGCATAAATCAGTTCATATTTCTTCATACCTCACCATTCAACAAAAGTGCCAGAAACTCCTGCCCGTCGGCACAAAGGATAACTGTGCGACGTGCAACCATGCGCTGTATATCGTAAATATCCTCTGCCGTTACGGAAATGTCCTCTCCGTCACCGTCCACATCATAGAAGATAGCGGGGCCGACCAGATATTTCCGACCATCCAGTACCAGAACCTGCCGTTCATCATAACTCATAAGTAAATCACAGTCCGGAGTCTGGATCACCGAATCGTCTGTGCCGAAACATTTCAGCACATCAAAACATTCGGTGACGTCCTTCACCTGGATACCTTTCCCTGGAAGCGCAGCAACCATCAGAATGTAATCGCTGTCTGTTGAACTGCTGTGCAGATCGGTGGCTTTCAGGCAGTGCCGGATTCCATCCAACATTTCTCCGATACCTGCCACCAGCAAGTCCACATCTACGTCCGCAGCATTGGCTTTACAATTCATTTCATTTTTGTTAAGCATATTTGTTCTCCTTTACCTTGACTGATCCCGCTGTCTCTTTTTCTGCCATTGTTCCAACAGCCGGATAATCGTATCTTGCATTTGCTTTGGAGTATAAGAGCGTGGAAAATACTTGCGGAGTACATCATTCTTGAGCGTGACCGTATCCAATTCGCTCTTTTTCTCTTCATTCATAATCGTGTTCATAGCTTCCTGGGTACATATACCTGCCTGACTGAGCTTTTTAATCCGCTGTGCCTGAGACAGCGATGGAGTGGACTGTCCGTAATCCATAGCTTCCAGGAAACCTTGCTGTTCCTCTTTTTTCAGAAAAGATAATTCCACCGCCGGGTTGAATGCAATTTCTTTACGATCCACCATATCCAGAAGCTCCGGGATCAGATTGGTCAAATTGATAAATCGCTGAACCTGACGGGCGCTTTCACCGGTTTGCTCAGCAATAATCTCTCTGGACTCTTTTCCCTGAAAATCCCGGCCAACTTGGCCGGAATTTTCCTTAGACGGTCTTCCAGCCCTTCTAGCCATCGCATCCATCTTCATTTTGTAGGCAAAAGCACGCTCACTGGGGAGAAGCGTTTCCCTTTGAAGATTGGAGTCCACCATGGCAATGGTTGCGGTATCATCATCCATCTGCCGGACAATCACTGGCATGGTTTCAAGTCCGGCAAGTTCCGAAGCCCTCATACGCCTATGACCTGCCACTAATTCATATCCGCCCTCCGGACGGGGGCGGGCAAGTGCTGGAGCCAACACGCCAAATTGTGCCACGCTTTCTACTGTGCGTTGCATGGCTTCATCATCCACCACCCGGAAAGGGTGATTTTTGAACGGGTGTAATTCAGAGAGCGGAATCTCCTGAATCCGTTCAGACTTTTTTACAGGCATTCATAAAACCCTCTCTTTCCCGGCTGTACAGCCGTTTTTCTATTATGAGAACAGCACCTCTTTGACCAGTTCCTGCTTTGATTTTCCAATCGTAGTTCGCCGGTCATGCCCCGGAACGTGTACCGGCGTACACATCTCCAGTACCCGGCTGTAAATTCTGGCGTGTGCCACATCTTCAGGATTACGGAGCTGGCTGATCGTCAGGTTTGTTGTGATAATCAATGGAAGCCCTGTCTTATAGCGTTCATCAATAACAGCGTAAACCTGTTCCAACGCATACTCGGTATTCCGCTCAATTCCAAGATCATCAATAATCAGCAGAGAGAAGCGGTTGAAAGAAGCAATATAGCGATACCGCTCATCCGAATACATGGCACCCATCTGGTTTAGGATTTTGGAAAAATTGGTCATCAGGACGGGAACACCTTTTTCCAACAATGCATTAGCAATACAAGCGGCCAGGAATGATTTTCCTGTTCCAACATCGCCCCAAAGCAAAAGGCCAAGGTTTTCCGCCTTGACTTTCTTCCAATTTTCCGTATACCGTTTCGCCATCTGGATGCTGGGAGTATCTGTCGCTGACGCAAATGTCCAATCCTGAAGATGTCTCTCCTGAATACCTGCCGCTTTCAGACGGCGAACGTAGAGCAGCTGTTCTTCCTCCTTCATGCGCTGTTCCTGCCGTTCCCGTTCTTCCTTCTGGCATTTACAGATACAGGGCATGAGCCGTTCTTTGCCCTCAAATGTGATCCGACATTGAACCGGCGTATGACATTTCCCACAATAGAGGAGTCCATCTTCGCCGAGATACTGCTGCGGCCCAGGTTCTTTCTGAACCTGAATACGATCCAGAAAATCGTACATTGTATTCATAAACTTTCTCCCTCCTTGTACCGGTAGTTATCATGGCTGTAGGCGGGCAGTTTGGACTGTTTGGAATCCCGTCTTGCCCAACTGCGGATGGTAGCTAAATGATTTTTATAGTGCCTTCCGCTGGAAGCCATATATTCCGACAATCGTTCAATGCGGCTCTGATAGTCTGCTGGAAACTCAGTTTGGAGTTTTTGCAATTCTTCGTCCGAAAGAAGTACATTCTGATACATTCCGTACCGATGACGAGAGGGTTGTGATACTGTTTTTGCCTTCTCATCCGTACTTAATTGTTCTTTACTTGATCCTTCTTTACTTCTTTGTGCGGGAGTTATCGTATCCGGCGGAACCGTATTCGGGCTTACCGTATCCGGCTTTTCCGTACACGGTGAATCCATACACGGCTGTACTCTCGGCTTTTCAAAAATCACATACTCTGTCTGTCCCAAGCGACCATTCGGTTGACGAAGCTGATGGCGTTCCAGATAGCCATGTGTTTCCAGCTCTTTCAGCGCGGTGAGAATACCGTCTACACCTTCCAAGGAGATTGCCGCAAGTCCTCTCACAGAGTAGTGCCATGTATCCGGCAGGCTGAGAAGCATGGAGAGAAGCCCCTTTGCTTTCAGACTCAGTGTCTGATCCCTCAGATGGTAGTTACACATGGTTGTGTAATTGGCGTTTTTCTCTACCCGGAAAACTGCCATCTCAACCACCTCCTTACGGCGCTGTACTCGTTAGCAACATATTTTTCACTTCACACAACCTCCTTGCATTGCTTACTTTTTGCTTCTGCCAGTAACGGCAGAAACAAAAAAAGAGCGGTTACCCGCCAGCCAGGATTTCTCCTGACGGCAGATAACCGCTCTATGTTCAGCTGTTAAGGGAAATAGGATTTAAAAATTATCCTATTTTCTTCATGTTTTCTTTGTGATATACTGACTTCAACAAAAGACTAAGTTAAGAACGTTAATTCAAGTCAGTCGGTGTTCTTTCTATAAAGAAAGAGTTGAACGTACAGTGTTCCCCACAAGTGGTTGCTAATATGTCCGCTAATCGCATTGAAAAAATGGTGTGATACGAAACGCATTAGCGGGATATAGAAGGATATTTGAATTGCCCGATTTCTGCATAAAATAAAGGGTTCTTAGCATTGCATGACACTGTGATGTACAGCAGGATACAAGGCTATCCAAACTCCTAAGCGGTAGGTCGCCAGTTCGATTCTGGCCGGGATCACCATAAAAATAGATTGCCGTACATGCTTACCCGAGAGGAAACCAGTCCTATTCCACCCTTGCGGGTACGCGTGGCCGGGATCAGCATGTTGAAATTATCATATTTAATGAAGAACGCCCCTGGAGTTAGGTCCGGGGGCTTTTTATGTGGCTGCCGGAACAGTATCCTTGAACAGCATCACAGAATATATAATGCTTTCTAATATTGACAAAAACGCTGTTAATGTTTATAATAATAAACATTACGAGGGTGGTGATTAGAATGAAGAAAGCTGCGTATAATATATTACCGGTAACAGAAGAAATCCTGCAGACTATGGGAGAACAGATTAAGCTTGCAAGACTCAGACGGAGTTTATCTGCTGAACTGGTTGCTGAACGTGCCGGAATCAGTCGCGCCTCTCTCTGGAAGGTTGAAAAGGGAGATCCGTCGGTAGCTATGGGTATATATGCAGCCGTCCTGCATGCCTTAAACAATCTTGATAAAGACCTGCTTCTTGTCGCTAGGGATGATGAGATGGGCAGACAACTGCAGGATCTAAATCTGATTACAAAGAAACGTGCACCAAGGAGGTCTGAATAATGGCAATAAATCAGAAAACAATATTCGTTTATGATGATTTTAGTACAGATCAGCCTGTCCTTATGGGAAGTTTATATGTAAATGTTATCAAAGGCGGAGAATCCTATTCGTTTGAATACGATAAAGGCTGGCTGAAAAAAACGGGTCTTACTCTAACTCTGGATCCAGAGCTTATGCCGTATTCCGGTAGACAGTATCCGACCGGTAAGAACATTTTTGGTTTGTTTGCAGACGCTTCTCCAGACCGCTGGGGACGCGTGCTTATGAATAAGCGTGAAAGAATTCTTGCGGAAAAGGAGGGCCGTAAGCCTTCAAAGCTTTATGACAGCGATTACCTGCTTGGTGTGTACGATGAAACCCGAATGGGCGGCATTCGCTTTAAGGTAAATCAGGAAGGTCCATTTCTTTCCGATGATAATGAAACAGCCGCTCCACCTTGGGCTACGCTTCGCACATTGGAGGAAGCCTCCAGAAACTTTGAAAATGATGAGACCGGTTTAACTGAAAAATGGCTGAATCAGCTGATCAAGCCAGGTTCTTCTCTGGGTGGTGCCAGACCGAAGGCAACCGTAGTAGATACAAAAGATCAGCTTTGGATTGCAAAGTTCCCGTCAAAGAACGATGAAAATGATACCGGAGCTTGGGAAATTGTGGCACATGATCTTGCAGCGCTCTGCGGTCTGAATGTCCCAGAGGCTAAGCTTGAGAAGTTTTCACCACTTGGAAGCACTTTCCTGATAAAGCGTTTTGATCGTCTGGGAAGTAAGCGAGTACATTTCGCCTCGGCGATGACGTTGCTTGGGAAAAAAGACGGCGCATCTGCTGCTGATGGAAGTAGCTATCTGGATATAGCAGCTTTTATCAAGTCCTATGGTGCGCAGCCTAAGAAGGATTTAATCGAACTTTGGAAACGTATCGTGTTTAATATGGCGGTTACCAATACTGATGATCATCTGAGGAACCATGCATTTATATTGACAGACAAGGGCTGGATCCTTTCACCTTTGTATGATGTAAACCCGGTTCCTTACGGTGATGAGTTGTCTCTCAATGTGGATGAGGATGATAACAGCATCAGTATTGATCTTGCAGTGCAGACTGCTGTGAAATTTGGCATTTCAAAATCGGATGCTGAGGCGGTGGCGGAAGATATTTTGCAAATCGTCAGAGATAACTGGGAAAGAATCGCCGCCAGATATGCTCTGACCCGCAGACAAATTGAAGAAATGAGACCTGCATTCAACGCATGTTACGAATAAAATACATATTCCCATTTTAGAAAAATCTAAGAATCGGCTAAAAGACAGGGCCTGATGAAGAAAAAGCTGTTTCCATGTTTGAGTGGAAACAGCTTTTTAGCTTTCAGTATGCTATTTTTTGGCCTTGCTGAACTTACCTATTCACCTTCGCCATAAATTTTTCATTATCAATAATAAAACGCTCATGCGTACCCTTACCGATAACGCCCTTGCTGTCCGCAGCACTAACCTCAAAGGTCAGCTTGCGTCCGTCAACCGCAGTCAGTTTAGCGGTAGCGGTAACACTGTCGCCCATAGCGGTAGCGCGGTCATGTGTAATATTCAGGCTGATGCCTACAGTGCCGCTGCCCTCCTCCAGATGAGCATTGACTGCGGCGCAGGCAGCCTCCTCCATCAGTGCGCACATAGCGGGAGTGGCAAAAACAGCCAAAGAGCCGCTTTTCATAGTAGCGGCAATATTAGCCTCGGTTACGGTTACGTTAGCGGTGCCGGTAAGTCCGGTATGTAAATTTGTCATGCTTAAAACCCTCTTTCAATAATCAAATCATACGCTTATATCATAAAGTATTATCGTTCTGCTGACAAGTCCTAAATGCAAGGATAAGAATTTTTTGCCTGTATATTGCAGGAATTGTTTACTTAGCGCCGAATTATAATAATATAAGCAAAATTGAAATGATGGCTGGAGGTGTAGAACCATGGCTTTAGAATTTAACAAAACCTCGTATTTGAAGATTTATACAGGCGAGGATGTTCTCTTTGAGGATATTCCGCTTTATAAAGCAATCCTGCGTGAAGCGCGCTCTTTGGGACTTGCCGGCGGTACTGTTATCAAGGGTATTGAAGGCTATGCCAGCAAGGTGCGCGGTGTCGGCCGTGCGGTAAGCACATTTATCAGCGGCAATGCCAATTTTCCGGTTATTGTGGAGTTGGTAGATAAAAAGGAGAACCTCGAAAAGATTCTGCCTTTCTTGGAAAAGAATGCAACCCATGCCTTAGTGGTGATGGGTGAGGCTGATTATCTGGTAACCGATTTTATGCGTAAGGCAGAGAGCTATAAGGATATCAACAACGGCTCGCCGGAGCCAAGCTACCTGCGTAAGCAAAAGGAACAACAGCAATAAGCTGATAAACCGCAGTTAAAAATTGAGGCTGCGGTTTTTTTATGGGAGATGACGAGGAGGAGAATTTATGTATGATGTTGCCATTATCGGTGGCGGTCCTGCCGCAATTTTTGCCGCCTATGAGTTTGTGCTAAAGTATCCGCAGCTGAAGGTTATTATGCTGGAGGCCGGCAATACGATTGAAAAGCGCTTCTGCCCGCTGGCAGCCAAGAAGGTTGACCACTGCATTAACTGTAATCCCTGCAGCATTATGCGCGGCTTTGGCGGTGCCGGTGCTTTTTCGGACGGCAAATATAATTTTACGACGGAATTCGGCGGCTGGCTGAACGAATATCTGCCGGAGGAAAAGGTTATCGAGCTGATTGATTATGTTGATGAGCTGAATTGCCGTCATGGTGCTCCCGGCGAATATTTTTCTACTAAGAATAGCAAAATAGGCGTGCAGGCGCTGAAATACGACTTGCATCTGCTGAACGCCAAGGTACGTCATCTGGGTACGGAAAATAATCTGGTGATTATGGAAAACGTCCATAAGTTTTTGGAGGATAAAATTGAAATCCGCTGCAATACTGCGGTTGAAGAAATTTGCCGTCAGGAGGACGGAACATTCGTACTGGAGTTGAACAAGGGCGAGAAGGTTGCCTGCAAGTATCTTATTGCCGCTCCCGGCCGCGCCGGTGCGGAATGGTACACAGAGCAGTGCGCTAAGATGGGCCTTGATTTTATCAATAATCAGGTGGATATCGGCGTGCGTGTGGAGGTGCCGGCAGAGGTGTTCAAGCATATCACCGACGAGGTGTATGAAGCAAAAATTTTGTACCGCACATCGCTTTATAATGACGTTGTGCGCACCTTCTGCATGAATCCCTACGGCTATGTGGTAGCGGAAAACACGGACGGCATTATTACGGTTAACGGCCACAGCTACCGCGACCCCAAAATGCACAGCAAGAACACCAACTTTGCGCTTTTGGTGAGCAGCAAGTTCACCGAACCCTTCCATGAGCCGCTGCAGTACGGCAAGCGTATCGCTTCCTTCTCCAACATGCTGGGCGGCGGCGTGCTGGTGCAGCGCTTCGGCGATCTGGTGAAGGGCAGACGCACGAATGAGAAGCGTATGCTTAAGAGCTTTACCAAGCCGACGCTCAGTGCAACGCCGGGCGATTTAAGTTTGGTCTTGCCTAAACGCCATCTTGATGATATCATTGAAATGATTTATGCTTTGGATAAGATTGCTCCCGGTATGGCGAATGCGGATACGCTGCTTTACGGCGTAGAGGTGAAATTCTACAGCGCACGCCTCGAGCTGGACAGCAATCTGGAAACCAAGGTTGCGAATATGTTTGCGGTAGGCGACGGTGCCGGTATTACACGCGGATTATCGCAGGCGAGTGCCAGCGGGGTCTGGGCGGCGCGCGTCATTGGTGCCCGTGCCTGCGGACAGAAGAATTAAGGAAGGTGCTTTTTTAGATGAATTTTGAGTTTTTTGCGTTTCTGGTATTTATGTCTTTCGTTTCCTTTGCGGTAGCCTTTTTGGCTTATGGCATGGTAGTGCGCTTTATGGGCAAGGACGGCTTCCTCGCCCGCATGGGACAGATTATCCTGGTGCCTGCATGTATCGTTATCTATGACTTTATCACGATGGCTGCACCGCAGAGCTACCGTTATATTATCGGCAGTATTCCTCTGGTGCTGATTGCCGGCATTGCGATTTATTTCCGCTTTGTGAAGGGCGAAAACTTTGCCGAGGTTAAGGAGCAATCTCCTTCCGAGCTGGCAAAGCTGGCTGATGAACCGAAAAAGTTCAGCAAGAAGTCTGCCCGCATCCACGAAAAAAGAAAAAATCGCGGTCGCGAGTAATTTAAGCAGGAATTTTTGCGCTAAGGCAGAATATATAACGTAAGAAGAAAAAAGCCTCTTCTTGTAGAAAATATAATAAATAAATTACAACATGTGCATTATTATGGAGGTGCGTTGTTATGTTTAAAAAGATTCTTGTTCCTGTAGATGGCAGTGAAGGCTCCTGGAGAGCACTGGATACTGCTGTAGAGCTTGGCAAAAAGTTTGGCGGCGAACTGCATGTAATCAATGTAATCCAACCATATAATAATGCTGCTTTGCTGGCAGTGCCTCTGGATCATGCAACTGTAAGCCAAGGCAACAGTGAGCTGGAGAAAATCGGTGACAAGGTTCTCGAAATGGCGCAGGAGCGTCTGAGCACCTACGAAGGCGAAACCAAATTCAGTCTGGAGGTTGGCCATCCGTCCGAACGCATCATCGCTATGGCTAAAAAGACCGGCGCAGATGCAATCATCATCGGCAGCCGTGGCCTTTCCGGTATTGCTGAATTCTTCCTTGGCAGCGTAAGCTCTAAGGTTGCTCAATATGCAAATGTACCTGTGCTGATTGTAAAATAAAATGCTTAAACGCATTCTTGTACCTATTGACGGTACGGAGCATTCCTGGAGAGCATTGGAATATGCCTGTGAGCTTGTAAGCTATACGCGTGGCTCGCTGGTAATTATGACGGTGGTTTCCGGCAGAATGAAACAGCATATTGTGGAATTTGGAAGCGATTGCCTGTATGCTCAGATGGGTGATGAGGTGCTTGATGCCGCACATGCGATTCTCAGCGGCAAGAACATTGACTGCACCTATTTGCTGGAAAACGACAACGATATTGCCAAAAGCATCCTGCGCGCGGTAGGTGAGCAGGATTGTGACGGTATCGTGCTGGGCAGCAGAGGCATGGGAGTTTTGGAAGGCTTGTTCCGCAATAGTGTCAGCAGCGTCATAGTGGAAAACGCTGATGTGCCTGTGACAATTGTTAAGTAAATATGCAAAAATTAACGAGTACGCAAGGGGTTTGTCCTGTGCGTACTCGTTTTGTTATGCTTATAATTTGCTTTTGCTGATGAAGCCGAGAAACTCTTTGACGTAGCTTGGCAGCAGATAATTTTTGCGGTAGATGAGGTAGAGGCTGCGTTCGGAAAAAGCCTGCGGCAGCTCGAAGGCCAGCAAACGTTTTTCCTGCAGAAAGTTGTGCGCCGCCTTTTCCGAGATAATGGAAATGCCCATGCCGCCGGCGACAAGGTTTTTGATGGTTTCCTGATCGTTGACGCGGGCAATAATCTGCAGCTCGTCCTCGGAAATACCGCTGTGCGCAAGAAAGTTATCGGCCATTTTTTTGCTGCCGCTGCCCTTTTCGCGCAGAATCAGTGGCTCGCACAAAAGCTCCTGCAGTATATTTTCTTTACGCTGCTTGTAGCGCAGAAAATGCTCGTTGACCGGAGTTATGACTACCATGCGGTCCTTGCAGAAGGGCTGGCAGCAGAAGTCGCTGTCCTCGCAGCTCATGCCGATAAATCCAAGGTTGAACAGTCCGTCCTTCAAGCCGTTGATGATGCCCTGACTGTCGCTTTGGTGAATGATGAAGTAAATATCCTGATGCGATTTGCCGAAGTCCGCCAAAAGCTGCGGCAGGATATAAGCAGAAGGAATGGTGGAGGCACCAAGGTGGATAATGCGCCGGCTTTCGATGGAGCAGGCCTGAATCATGCGCTCCTTTAACTCCAGAATATTCAGTGCGTATTCGTAAAGCTCGCGTCCCTTGGGTGTTATCTGCAGGCTTTTGGTGGTACGCAGAATCAGCTTGGTGTTAAGCTCGCTTTCCAGCTGGTGGATATGCGTGCTGACGGTGGATTGCGATACGAAGAGCTTACCTGCAGCCTGCGTGAAGCTTTCCTCCTGCACTACGGTGACAAAGCTTTGCAGCTGTTTAAAGTCCATGGGCGAGCACCTCTTTCAATGCTTGCAGGGCAACATTGACTTCCTCCGCAGTATTGTTCCAACCGAAGGAAAAGCGCAGCGTACCCGTGGGATAGGTCCCGAGCGTTTTGTGAGCCTTGGGAGCGCAGTGCAGGCCTACGCGAGTAGCAATGGCGTATTTGTCCGCTAGGATGAAGGCCAGCTCTGCGATATCTGTTATATCCGTGCTTACGGAAACTACACCGACGCGGTCAGTGCAGTCCCTTTTGCCGATGATGCGCAATAAGTTTTGCGCACCTAATTGCTGCAGTCCGTCTAAAAACTGCTGCGTAAGCGTCAGCTCGTGCATGCGGATTTTATCAATGCCCTGCTGCTGCAGCCAGCTGAGGGAAGCATGCAGGCCGGCGATGCCCGGCAGGTTGAGCGTGCCTGCCTCAAATTTATCGGGCATGAAGCGTGGGGTGTGCTCCGTGTGGCTGAGGCTGCCGGTGCCGCCGACAATGAGCGGTGTTATTTCGTCAATCATGCTTTCACGCAGCACAAAACCGCCGATGCCCTGCGGTGCCAAAAGTCCCTTGTGCCCCGTAAAGGCGAGAGCGTCGATGTGCATTTCCTGCATGTTGACAGGAACGACGCCAGCGCTTTGCGCACTGTCGACGATGAATTTCAGCTTGTGCTTGTGGCAGAAGCTACCGACTGCTGCCAAGGGCTGCAGCGTGCCGCAGACATTACTGGCGTGCGTCATGATGATAGCCTTGGTGTTGGGGCGCACAAGCTGCGGCAAAGCGTCTAAACGTAGTGCACCATCTGCGTCGCAGGGGATGCGGCTGAAGGTGATGGCATCGGTGGGAGCGTTGTCAGTCGTAAGCTCTGTGCCGATTTGCTGGAGCGGACGCATGACGGCGTTGTGCTCCATTGCTGTAACAAGCACATGGTCGCCGCTATGCAGCAATCCTTTGATGATGATATTCAGGCTTTCGGTAATGTTCTTCGTAAAGACAACATTTTTGCTGTCCTCGCCGCCGAAAAAGCGGCAAAGCTGCTCGCGAGTGGCAAAAACAAGGTCTTCGGTATTGGTTGCGCAGGTACCGCGGCTGATGTTGGTGCCTGTATGGGTAATATATTGATAAACTGCGTCAGCAACTGCCTGTGGCTTGGGAAAGGTGGTGCTGGCGTTGTCGAGATAAATTTGCTGCATTTTCCGTGCCTCCTCATGTTACGCCTATTCTATCATATAATTATCTGAAAAGCTAATAAATCAATCAGTTTTATCTATAAATGGTATTGGTAGAAGCGCGTGGGCTATGATATACTTTTGTCGAAAGAATATTTTGGGGAGGCTTTTTATGAAAAATGAACAAATAACGATTGTTGCGACAGGCGCTGTTATCGGCCTGCTGGCAGCAATGCTGGTGTTTTTCGGCAATCCGGCCAACATGGGCCTGTGTATTGCCTGTTTTTTGCGTGATACTGCCGGCGGTTTGGGCTTGCATGCCGCCAAGGCTGTGCAGTACATCCGTCCGGAAATCAGCGGTCTGGTGCTGGGCGCCTTGGCTGCAGCTTATATGCACGGAGAATTTTCGCCGAAGGGCGGCAGCTCTCCGCTGACACGTTTTGTGCTGGGCTTTTTTGCGATGATCGGCTGTCTGATGTTTTTGGGCTGCCCGTTCAGAATGCTGCTGCGTATTGCCGGCGGTGATTTGAATGCTGTTGTCGGTCTGGTTGGTTTTGCAGCAGGCATTTATGCCGGCATTTTCTTCCTGAACCGTGGCTACAGCCTGAAGCGTACTTATAAGATGACAGCGGCGGAAGGTAGCATTATGTCGGTGATTGCCGTTGTACTGTTGGTGCTGCTCGTTGCCGCACCGGCCTTCATCCACTTTACCAAGGCGGGTGGCGGCCTCGGTGCCAAACATGCGGCTGTTGCTGTGAGCCTGATTGCTGCAGTGGCAGTCGGTTATCTTACGCAGCGTACACGCTTCTGCATGATTGCCGGTATCCGCGATTTTATTCTCTTTAGAGAAACTAAAATGCTGTGGGGCTTTGTGGCTGTTGTTGCGGCAGCTGCTGCCTGCAATTTTGTGTTGACCTCTGTAACCGGCGTGGCCTTCTTCAAGGTTGGCTTTGCGGCGCAGCCTATTGCACATACCGATGCACTGTGGAACGTGCTGGGACTTTTTCTGGCGGGTTTTGCCTGCGTACTCTTGGGCGGTTGCCCGATGCGTCAGCTGGTGTTGTCCGGCGAAGGCAACTCCGACAGCGCAGTAACTCTGCTGGGTTTTATCGTGGGTGCGGCCTTTGCGCATAACTTCGGTCTGGCCTCCAGCGGCAACGGTCCTACTGCAAACGGTCAGATTGCTGTTGTTATCGGTATTGTTGTTGTTGCTGCGATTGCTTATCTGAATACATATAAAAAGTGAGGAAACGCTATGAAAACTATTGATGCAAGAGGACTTTCCTGTCCCGAACCTGTTATCCTGACGCGTCAGGCGATGATGAGCGGCGAGGCTGCTTATGAGGTAATCGTGGATAATAATACATCCAAGGAAAATGTAACACGCTACGCACAGCATCAGGGCTATAAGGTTGCTGTAACGGAGCAGGACGGCGAATTTACTCTGTCCCTGAGCAAATGATGCAGTATATTGCAACGTTCTTTTCGCACTTCGGTGCGGTGCGCTTTCAGCATCTGTGCACGGAGCGCGGCTGGCAGGCGCAGGTTCGCCCCGTGCCGCGCAGCCTGAGCAGCAGCTGCGGCACCTGCGTATTTTTTAAAACAGAGGCACTGGAGGATGCAGCGTCCCTGCAGACGCCGGAGCTGGAGCAGATAGTGCGTGAGCGGGAGAATGGCTACGAGGTTTTGTATACTGCTGCCGAATAAGCGGAGGTTTGAGCTATGGAAAACGAAGTAAAGCTGACGAAGCTGGCGAGCTGTGCGGGCTGCGGTGCCAAGGTGGGTGCCGGTACGCTGTGCAATTTGCTGGAGGGCTTTCAGTCACATTATGATCCTAATCTTTTGGTAGGCTACGATAAAAGCGACGATGCCAGCGTTTATCGGGTGAGTGACGAGCTGGCGATTGTGCAGACAACGGATTTCTTTCCGCCGATTGTCGACGATCCGTTTATGTACGGACAGATTGCGGCGACGAACGCTCTGAGTGATGTTTATGCTATGGGCGGTGAACCGAAGCTGGCGCTGAATATCATGTGCATTCCCGAGAAAATGGACAAGGCAACCGTGCAGGAGATTTTGCGCGGCGGTTATGCCAAGGCCTATGAAGCAGGTGCAATTATCACCGGCGGCCACACCATTCACGGCGCGGAGCCGATTTACGGCTTGGCGGTGACAGGCTTTGTGCAACCTGAGCGCGTGTGGACGAACAGCGGCGCGCAACCCGGTGACGTACTGCTGCTGACGAAGCCATTGGGCGTGGGGATTCTGACAACGGCGGCGAAGGCCGGCTTAGTAGAGCAGGAGCTGCTCGACAAGCTGTATGTGCAGATGAGTACGCTCAATAAATATGCGCATGATGTGCTTGTGAACTACAGCGTGCATGCCTGCACTGACGTTACAGGCTTTGCGCTTTTGGGCCACAGTCTGGAGATGGCGCAGGGCAGCGGCGTTACCGTGCACCTGAAGGCGCAGGCTGTGCCCTATCACGAGGAAGCATACGAGATGGCGGATATGGGCTTTATTCCTGCCGGCGCCTATCGCAACCGTGATTTTGCCGAAGCAGGTGTGCGCGTTGTGGGAGCTGTCGCGCGTGCGCTACAGGATATTTTTTACGACCCGCAGACGAGCGGAGGCCTGCTGTGTGCTGTTCCTGCGGCGGAGGCAGAAGCCTGTCTGGCAGAGCTGCGGGCTGTTGCTCCGAGCACGCGGATTATCGGTTATGTAACCGAAAAACTTGACAGTGCGATTTATCTGGAAGCATAAATATTTTCAAGATGCTGCTTAACCGGCGGCATCTTTTTTCACGTTTTATTTACGCAAAAATGCTGTATACATTTATGCAGATATTTTACAAATAAGGCTGAGTAGTGTATACTAATTATATGAACCGGAAAGTTTTTCCTGTAAAAATTAAGGTCAAGTAATTTTGTGATTTCAAGAAAGAAGGGAATCCAATGGTAAAAATGAAAACAATGGACGGCAACACAGCTGCTGCGTATATTTCCTACGCATTTACCGATGTTGCTGCAATTTATCCTATTACTCCGTCCTCACCGATGGCTGAGGTTGTCGATGAATGGGCTGCCCAAGGCAAAAAGAACATTTTCGGGCAAACCGTTAAGCTGATGGAAATGCAGTCCGAGGCAGGTGCCTCCGGCGCAGTTCACGGCTCTCTGCAGGCAGGTGCGCTGACTACTACCTACACCGCATCTCAAGGCTTGCTTTTGATGATTCCTAATATGTATAAAATGGCCGGCGAGCTGCTGCCCGCAGTTTTCCACGTTTCCGCACGTGCACTGGCAACAAGCTCTCTGTCTATCTTCGGTGACCATCAGGACGTTATGGCTACCCGTCAGACCGGCTTCGCATTGCTGGCTGAAGGCAGCGTACAAGAGGTTATGGATCTGGCAGGCGTAGCACATCTGAGTGCTATCAAAGGCCGTGTACCGTTTCTGAACTTCTTCGACGGCTTCCGTACCTCCCACGAAATCCAGAAGATTGAGGTTATGGATTATGCTAATCTCGAAAAGCTGCTGGATAAGGATGCGGTAGATGCATTCCGTAAACGCGGTCTGAATCCGGATAATCCTGTTATCCGCGGCACAGCACAAAACCCGGATATTTACTTCCAGACCCGCGAGGCTGTTAACACCTATTACAATGCTCTGCCGGAAATCGTAGAGGATTACATGGGCGAAATCAGCAAACTGACCGGTCGTGAATATCATCTGTTCAATTATTACGGCGCTGAGGATGCAGAAGATATCATCATCATCATGGGCTCCGCTTCCGAAACTGTCCGCACTGTTGTTGAAAAGCTCAACGCAGAGGGCAAAAAGGTTGGCGTACTCGTAGTTCACCTGTATCGTCCGTTCAGCATCGAGCACTTCATGGGCGCAATTCCGCAAAGCGTAAAACGTATCGCTGTACTGGACCGCACCAAAGAACCGGGCGCTTTCGGCGAACCGCTGTATCTTGATGTACGTGCTGCCTTCTATGCAAGCGACCGCAAGCCTATGATTATCGGCGGCCGTTACGGCTTGGGCTCCAAAGACCTGCTGCCCGGCGATATCGTAGCTGTATTCGATAATCTGGCAAGTGCAGAACCGAAAAACAACTTCACCATCAGCATCACTGATGATGTAACCAATACCTCTCTGCCGTGCGTAGCAGGTGTTGATGTAACTCCTGCAGGCACCAAGGGCTGCAAATTCTGGGGCCTGGGCAGTGATGGTACTGTCGGCGCCAACAAGAGTGCTATCAAAATCATCGGTGACCACACCGATATGTATGCTCAAGGCTACTTCTCTTACGACAGTAAAAAATCCGGCGGCGTAACTGTTTCCCATCTGCGCTTCGGTCATACTCCGATTATGGCACCGTACCTGATTGATGCCGCTGACTTTGTAGCTGTGCACAATCAGTCCTATGTTCATAAATACGATGTAACCGCAGGCCTGAAAAAAGGCGGCACCTTCCTGCTGAACTGCAACTGGAGCGCTGATGAGCTCGACGCACAGCTGCCCGGTCAGCTCAAACGCTACATCGCGAAGAACGATATCAAATTCTACATCATTGATGCTGTAAAGATTGCTCAGGAAATCGGTCTGGGCGGCCGCATCAACATGATTATGCAGTCTGCTTTCTTCAAGCTGGCTGATATTATTCCTCTGGCTGATGCTGTGAAATACCTGAAGGATGCTGTTGAGCATTCCTACGGCAAGAAAGGCCAGAACATTGTCGACATGAACAATGCTGCTATCGACAAAGGCATTGACGCTATTGTTGCCGTTGATGTTCCCGCAAGCTGGGCTGAGGCCGGCGATACTGCTGCCGAAGCTGCAACCGGCAACGAATTTGTTGACAAGCTGCTCGTTCCGATGAACAAGCTGGAAGGCGACAAGCTGCCGGTAAGCGCTTTTGCTGATTATGCAGACGGCACCTTCCCGAGCGGTACTGCTGCTTACGAAAAACGCGGCATCGCTATCGACGTACCGGAATGGCAGATGGACACCTGTATCCAATGTAACCAGTGCGCCTTCGTTTGCCCGCATGCTGCTATCCGTCCGGTTCTCATGACCGAGGAAGAAGCTGCCAAGGCTCCGGCAACTCTGCCGAGCAAGCCTGCTATCGGCGCTAAAGGCCTGATGTTCAGCATGAGCATCTCCCCGCTGGATTGCACCGGCTGCGGCAACTGCGCTCAGGTATGCCCGGCTCCGAAGGGCAAAGCTCTCGTTATGAAGCCGCTCGATACTCAGCTTGATAAAGCTGCTGCATGGGAATACAGCCAGAAGGAGGTCGCTCCGAAGGCAAATCCGCTCAACAAGAAGACCATGAAGGGTATTCAGTTCGAGCAGCCGCTGCTTGAGTTCAGCGGTGCGTGCGCAGGCTGCGGCGAAACTCCGTATGCTAAGCTCGTAACCCAGCTGGTTGGCGACCGCATGATGATTGCCAATGCAACCGGCTGTACCTCTATCTGGGGTGCATCCGCTCCGTCTATGCCGTACACCAAAAACTGCAAAGGTCATGGTCCGAGCTGGGCAAACTCCCTGTTCGAGGATAACGCTGAATATGGCTTAGGTATGTTCCTTGGCGTTAAACAATCCCGTGAGCGTGTAGAAGACATGGTAAAAGCTATGCTGGAAGGCGAGCTGCCTGAGGATCTCAAGGCTGCGCTGACCGATTGGCTGGAGCAGGTCAACGACAGCGAAGGCACCCGTGAGCGTGCCGAAGCGCTGACTGCTGTACTGGAAAGATACAAAGACAACTGCGATAAATGCGCTGCTCTTTATGACGAGAAGCAATTCTTCGTTAAACGCAGCCACTGGATCTTCGGCGGCGACGGCTGGGCTTATGATATCGGCTACGGCGGTCTGGACCATGTACTGGCATCCGGCGAGAATGTCAATGTTATGGTATTCGATACCGAGGTATATTCCAACACCGGCGGTCAATCCTCCAAATCTACTCCGACTGCGGCAATCGCTAAATTTGCTGCCAGCGGCAAAAAGACCAAGAAGAAAGACCTTGGCATGATGGCTATGAGCTATGGCTATGTGTATGTTGCACAGGTTGCTATGGGCGCCGACAAGAACCAGACTCTGAAGGCTATTGCCGAAGCAGAGGCTTATGACGGCCCGTCCCTGATTATTGCTTACGCACCTTGCATCAACCACGGCCTGAAGGTTGGCATGGGCTGCAGCCAGCTCGAAGAAAAACGTGCTGTTGACTGCGGTTACTGGGCAACCTACCGCTTCAATCCGGAACTGAAGGAGCAAGGCAAGAATCCGTTCATTCTGGACAGCAAAGAGCCTACCGCAAACTTCCGTGACTTCCTCATGGGCGAAGTTCGTTTCAGCTCCCTGCAGAAGATGTTCCCGGATACAGCGGAAGCATTGTTCGAAAAGACCGAGAAGGACGCAATGACTCGTCTGGACGGCTACAAAAAGCTGGCAGGCAAGGAATAAGGCTTGCACTGAAAAGTAAATAAGAACAGCAAAGTGTTAGTGTTGCTGTAATAAAGAAACTCTCTATGATGCACTGCGTAAACAGGGCGCGTAGAGAGTTCTTTTTTAGCAATTGTGTATGCTGCTGTAATAACAAAATCCCGGCATGGTTTCTTCAAAAACCATAACCGGGATTTTTTCGTCAAGAAATTATTTTACCAGTGCTGCCAACGCTTCCTTATCGTGCAGGCCGACTGCGGATTTTACCAGCTTGCCGCTTTTGAAAACCAGCAGGCTGGGGATGCTCATGATAGCAAATTTTTCTGCCAGCTCCGGATTATCATCAACGTTGCATTTGGTAATCTTGATATCGCTGTGCTCCTGAGCAAAGGCTTCCAGAATCGGAGCTTGCATACGGCAGGGGCCGCACCAGGATGCCCAAAAATCAACGAGAACTGTTTGGGTAGAATTGGTAACCTCCTGCTCAAAGTTTGCTGTAGTAATTTCTAATGCCATAATTATCACTCCTTAGGTGTTTTGATAAAACTTTTGGTTATTTATTGCTGTTTTCGTCTGTCTTATGTTGGCGCAAAAACTTTAACGCTGTCAGGCCTGCGCGTGCGCCTTCGTGTACTGCCTTGGCTACCTGCATCAGTCCGCCTGTGCAGTCGCCGGCAGCGAAAAGTCCGGGGATGTTAGTCGCTCCGTCGCCGTCGATACGGATGAAGCGTCCGTTCAGCTCTGCGCCGAGCTTGCGCGCCATATCGGTGCTGTCTGCCGTACCAAGAGCGATGAACAAGCCGTCGACGGCAAGCGTGCTGCCGTCGGTAAAGCGGATGCTGCTGAGCTTGCCGTTGCCTTCTACTGCCTGCAGCACAGCGGTGTTTACCTCAAAGCCTGCCGCTTTGGCCGCGTCTCCACTTTGTCCGTTAGTCAGGATGGTGACGCTGCCTGCCAGCTGCTTAAGATAAGCCGCCTCGTGCAGAGCGTAGGCACCGTTGCCAAGGACGGCAACATTTTTCTTGCGGAAGAAGAAGCCGTCGCAAACAGCACAATAGCTTATGCCCTTGCCCTCCAGCTCGATAAGGCCGGGAAGGTTGAGCGTAATATTTTTGCTGCCGGTAGCCAGAACAAGAGCTTCCGTTTGCAGCTGCTCGGCCGTGTTTTTTAAGCTGAGCGTGAAGCAGTCAGTGTATTCAACGCCGAGTACCTCATCCTGCAAAATTTCTACGCCCAGCGAGTGTGCCTGCTCCAGTCCTGCTGCATAAAGCTTGGCTCCGGAAGCGGCAATGCCGTAGTAGTTGTCAATTTTATGTGCCTTGGCCAGTGCGCCGGGGCCGTTTTCAATGATGCATACCTTTTGACCGGCGCGCGCCAGATAAAGAGCGGCACTTACTCCGGCGGGACCGCCGCCGATAATAATTGCTTGCTTAATATTGTTAGTCATAGGCAGCCTCCTGTCAATGTAAACTGAGATAAAATGGAAAATTATTCTTTATTTTATTATAACTCAGTTTGCAAAATTTTTCTGCAAAATAATAGTGAATTAGCAGTTGGCAGAGGTGCTGTTATCTTTTGGTTTATCAGCTTCTGATTGTGCTTTGGCAGGCTGTTCGGTAACATTTTCCTGCAGCGGAGTTTCAAAATAAAGACTGGTGCTGGGGAAGGCGCAGCTTACGCCCACCTCTTCAAGCAGCTCCAATGTATGCAGGTTGATTTCCTGCATAATGTTGAGGTATTCGAGGTGCTTGCCTGTTTTGGCGTAGCAGACAACACGTATATCAAGGCTGCTGCTGTTATAGGTGAGAAAATGAACGCGTACATCATTTTCATCAATAAGCGTGAGATCCTCCAGATAATTTTTCAGTTTGAAGATAAATTCCTCGATTTGGGCAGCCGTTGTACCGTAGGTCAGGCCAAGCGTAAAGTCGATGCGGCGACGTTCGCGCAGCGTATAGTTGGTAATCGGCGTGTTGCTGAGGAGGGAGTTCGGAATATAAACAAGCTCCTGCGGAAAGGTGCGGATACAGGTGCTGCGGAAGGAAACGCTTTCTACGATACCTTCGATGCCGTTGGCTTTAATCCAGTCGCCGATTTTAAAGGGCTTGTCGAGCAGGATTATCATACTGCCGAAAACGTTGGCCAACGCATCCTTGGCTGCAAATGCAACAGCCAAAGAGCCGATACTGAGGGAGGCGATGAAGGCGCTGATGTCATAATTCCATTCGCGGGCTACGGTTACAAAGCCCAGCATGATGATAATCATACGGAAAACAGTCGCGAGAATGTTGGCGATGGCTTCATCGGTCTGGATACCGAATCTTTCCAGCAAATCGAAGAAAACGCCGTGCGTTGTATCAATCAGGTTATACAGGCCCCAGAAAAAGTTGGTGACAATGATCGTTCGCAGAATGCGGTCGGTAAAGCTGAAATCGTGTACTGATGCCAACGGCGACAGGTTGATTGCCGCATAGAACGCGATAATAAAGAGTGCAATGTTGATAGGTGTCTCAAAGGCGTTAAGAAAATCCTCGCCGTAGCCGAAGGATACTTTGTTATTCAGACGGCGTAAAAGGCGGATGAAAAAGTTTTTATAAATGTAGCGGACAACGGTAAAGAAAAGAAAGGCACTTATGGAAGGGTACCATGGTTTAAGAGTAAGCAATATATCGTTCACGAGGGAACCTCCTTGGTTAAGAATTATTCAGCTTAACTAATTTTAGCATTTTCTATGTTGCTGCACAACGATTTTACATTTATTTCTAATTCTCGTGACACTTTAGTAAACTTGTATGTTTATGGATGTGGTATAATTAATACAATATAAATAGACGGAGGCATGTTATGGAACTGCTGGTTGAACGTACATTTGCAATCTTCATAGCTATATCGGGACCGATACTGACAATATTCGACCTTCCGGGGAATACTTTGCTTTTACTGACATCTTTGATGTTTGCTTTTTTTGACGAGGTGTTGTACTTTAACGGCAGGCTGCTTTCAGCTATGGTGCTTATTTATGCTTTGGGCGAATTTTGGGAGTTCTGCGTTGGCCTTTTCGGCATCAAACGCAGTAAAGTTTCTTGGTTCGCGGTTATTTTCATTGCCTTGGGAAGCTTTGCCGGCACTCTGCTCGGTACATTGATTTTTCCGATATTAGGCTCGTTGCTCGGCGGTATGGCCGGTGCCTTTGCGGCTGCGTTTGCCTATGAGCTGGCGCATACGGGTGTTTCGGCGGCTGCTATGCAGTTGGCGTGGACGGCAGCGAAGATGCGCTTTTTTGCAATGGTCGGCAAGCTGGCAGCAGGTATTGCTTTAGCTGCTCTGCTCTTGAAGCAGGTAGTGTTTTTTTAAATATATAATATAATTTAATGAGAGGTGTACAATATGGAATTTACTTTCGCACATAACAACTTTAATGTGTTGGATTTGGAAAAAAGCCTGAAGTTTTACGAGGAGGCTTTGGGCCTGAAGGAGGATCACCGTAAGGTGGCCGAGGACGGCAGCTTTATTCTGGTATATCTGACGGACGGCAAAACTCCGCATCTGCTGGAGCTTACCTGGCTGCGTGACCGCAAGGAAGCTTATAATCTGGGCGAAAATGAATTCCATCTGGCATTTTTGGCAGATGATTACGAAGCAGCGCATGCTAAGCATAAGAAAATGGGCTGCATCTGCTACGAAAATCCTGCTATGGGAATTTACTTTATTACAGACCCTGATAATTATTGGCTGGAAATTGTACCGAAGAACAAATAAGCGCATAAAAAAGCGTCAAGGTCCGGGAGGTAGATGTCATGAAACACAAGCTGTGTCTGCATGGACTGGAAGTAAAAAACCAGGCGCAGCTGATTAATCTTGCGAAAAGGCTGCTGCCTGGCAGTACAGTCAAGGTAAAAATCAAAGAAAAATATTTCAACGATAATGATATGTATAAATATCGCCTGACACGGTTTACGCCGGAAAATATTGACGGTGTGCGCTTGTATTGTGCTTGGGGCACGCTGCTGGTGAGCGACAAGCTGTTGGCGATAGCGGATATTATTCTTGAATTCGAATCTCATAATGCGGAAGCTGCAGAAGCTGTCGACAGTCTGCTGCAGAAGCTGCTGGCCTCCAAAACAAAATTTGTGCTGGAGGAGCCGGATTTTTCGCAGCGACTGGACCAGCTGCGCGGCTGTTTTGACCAAAAGCAGCTGGCGGCCTACGATGCCGACAGCGCTATGAGCCTGCTGTATTGTCATCTTCCCTGGCAAGTTTATTATGTAAGCAAGCTGTGGCAGGAGGTCTTGAGCCGTGGCCCGGAACGCAGCCTGCTGCGTCAGCTGCGGGTAAAGCTCAGACGTCTGCGCTCGCTGCTGACTCTATGCAAGCCGCTGCTGCCTGAGCAGGAGGCGGTGCATTGGCAGGGAGTGCTGAAGGCGAGCACCAATCTTTTAGGTGATGTGCGGGAGTACGATGTGGCGCTGCAAATCTGTTCACGCCTGCAGCGCAGCCGGGAGCAGGCGGAAGCTGCGCTGCCGCAGCTTACGGCTTTGCTGACGCAGCTGCGCAGTACGGCTGCAGCTAAGGCGCTGCGCGGACTGAGGCTGAACCGCTTGACGTTGGAGCTGGCCCGTTTGCTTTTGTGGCTGTACAGCGTGCCTGCGCCTGAAAAGGAGCTGACATTGGCAGAGTTTTTGTCACGTCGCTTCGGTAACTGGTATGACAAGCTGATGGAGCTGCCGGAAAAATATCCCGATTTGCATAATATGGAGCAGCTGCACCGCATCCGCATCAAGCTCAAGCGCTTCCGTTATGCGCTGCAGAGCGTGCCGGAGCTGGCTCCGGAAGCAAGCCTTTTGCGTAGCCTGAAGTATCTGCAGGATATGCTGGGCCTGCTGCACGATGATTATATCAACACCATGATGGTAGAGAAGCTGGTGGCGGCACATCCCAAAATCAAAGAGCTGCGCTATGAAGCAGCCTTGTTCAGCGGCTGGGAGCAGGCCAAGGCCGATGCGGCGCTGGAAGCATTGCCGCAGCAGTGGGAAGCCTTCAGCAGCCAGCTGACGGAGTGGAAAAACAAAAATCTTTAATGCTGTGCTTAATTTTATCGTTAGCGGAAAAGATTTGTAAAGTTTTTATGGTAACGCTTGCACTTGTTGGCACGAAAGACTATAATTAAACACATATTAAGCATATAGGGAGGAGAATTTTCCATGAAAAAAATATTAATGCTGGTTACAATGATTATGATGTTGGCTGTCAGCGCAGTTTGCAGCGCATCCAACGGTAAAGTGCTGGACGAAGAGGAAGCTATCGTTGACAAATTTATCAACGGCGGCAACTACAAGGCAGTTACCTCTATGATGACCGAGGATATGCAAAAGAACTGGAATGAAAAGGCTTACAATAATCTGCATGCACAGCTTGCTAAGGATTTCGGTAAGCTGACCACCAATCAACTGATTGTTGTTGAAAAACATAATGGCGCAGACGTGCTGCTGTATCAGGTTGTTGCAGAGAAAAAACCGGCTGCCCGCTTCGTATATCTTTTCAAGCTGAACGGCGAGAAGCCTTTGCTGAATGATTTCAGTGTAATGCTGCCGCAGCAGAAAGAAGCAGCCAAGGAAGAAGCTAAAAAATAAATTTTATATTAAAAAGCTGACGACAGAGCTATACTATGGCAGTATACTCTGTCGTTTTTGGTTGATTTTTTTAGCTTGCTGTTATGGTAAATCTTGCACTTCCTTATGCAATTTCTTGACTGTACTTTATAGCTGTTATATAATATTGAAGAATATAAGAGGTCTTTTAGTGCAGAAAAGTTTAATGGCATTAGATTGACAAAAATCTTGTAGGGCTTGCAACCTTTCGATCATAATGGTGTGGCGAAACGGTGCAGGCTCTCTCTTGTTTATGGAGGCACGTATTATGCAGCCGGTAAAAATTCGTATTTTGAGTACAACGAAGGATGAGGGCAGTGAGGCTCAGGCTTCTGAACAAAAGTATACGGGTATGATGACGGAAAAAGGCGGCAAATACTACGTAATCTATAAGGAGGATGAACAGTCCGGTCTGGATAATACCAAGACAACGCTGAAATGGGACGATGAGCACGTTATAGTCATGCGTAGCGGCAGCGTGGACCACAGACAGGAATTCCGCCGTGGATATGTAGATAAAAGCCTTTATCAGACACCTTATATGAAAATTCCTCTGACGACGGAAACAAGCTATGTATATACCCATTTCCGCAACGGCATGTGGGAGCTGGAAATGGAATATACACTGTATCACGATGAGAAGCCTTACGGCGAGATGAAGATTTTAATTGAGGTTGAGGAAATTTAATATGAAAATAGGTTTTGATAATCAAAAATATTTGACCATGCAATCTGAGCATATCAGAGAGCGCATCAGTAAATTCGGCGATAAGCTTTATCTGGAATTCGGCGGCAAGCTGTTCGATGATTACCATGCTTCCCGCGTACTGCCGGGCTTTGCTCCGGACAGTAAGCTGCAGATGCTCCTGCAGCTTGCGGATCAGGCAGAGATGATTATTTCCATCAATGCCGATGATATCGAAAATAACAAGGTGCGTCACGATTTAGGTCTGACCTACGATCTGGACGTACTGCGTCTGGTAAAGGTTTACCGTTCTAAGGGACTTTATGTCAGCAGCGTTGTTATTACGCAATATAAGGGGCAGAAATCCATCGAAAGCTTCAAGAATAAGCTGGAGGCTTTGGATATCAAGGTTTATTACCATTATCCGATTGAAGGCTATCCGCATAATGTGGAGCACATTGTCAGCGATGCGGGCTATGGCCAGAACGACTATGTAGAAACTACACGTCCGCTGGTAGTTGTTACTGCTCCCGGTCCCGGCAGCGGTAAGATGGCTACCTGCCTGTCACAGCTGTATCATGAAAATAAGCGCGGCATTAAGGCCGGTTATGCCAAATTCGAAACCTTCCCCATCTGGAATCTGCCTTTGAAGCATCCTGTAAATATGGCTTACGAGGCTGCTACGGCGGATTTGCAGGATGTTAATATGATTGACCCCTTCCATTTGGAAGCTTATGGTGTAACCACGGTAAATTATAATCGTGACGTTGAAATTTATCCCGTACTTGCAGCAATCTTTGAAGGTATTTACGGCTATTGCCCGTACAAATCGCCTACCGATATGGGCGTTAATATGGCAGGCAACTGCATTTGTGATGATGAGGTCTGCTGTGAGGCTTCCCGTCAGGAAATTATCCGCCGCTATTATCAGTCCCTGAACCGTCTGGCATTGGATGAGGCTAGCAAGCAGGAGGTTTATACACTGGAGCTGCTGATGAAGCAGGCTAAGGTCAGCGTAAATGACCGCCGCGTTGTTACCGTAGCCAAGCAGGTTGCGGAAGAACGCAAGTGCGCTGTTATTGCGCTGGAGCTTGCCGATGGCAGAATTGTTACCGGCAAAACTACGGATTTGCTGGGACCTGCCAGTGCCGTGCTGTTGAACGCTATTAAGGAACTGGGCGGTATTGCGGATGAAATGCACCTGATTTCGCCAACCTACATCAACCCGATTCAGAATCTGAAAACACGCTACCTTGGCAGCAGCAATCCGCGTCTGCATATGGATGAGGTGCTGATAGCGCTTTCTATGTGTGCTGCAACGGACAGTCTGGCTAAGCTGGCGCTGGAAAAGCTGCCGGAGCTGAAAGGTTGCCAGGCACATTCCACCGTTATGCTGACAGAGGGAGATTTCAAGGTATTTAAAAAGCTGGGCGTTGAACTGACTAATGACCCTATTTACGAAACAAAATAAGCAATAAATAAAGAGAAGGAGAGATTTTGCTTTGGATATAAAGGATTTATTAGCCGCTGCCATTAAAGATGCAGCGCAAAAAGCTATCGATAATGGCACTTTGAAACCGGGTACTTTGCCCGAGGTTATGCTGGAGGTTCCGCCACAAAAGGAATTCGGCGATTTTGCGACTAACTTTGCAATGCAGTCTGCCCGCAGCCTGCATTGTGCACCGCGTCAGATTGCACAGGCTGTTGTAGATAATCTGGACTGTGCTTCCGTAGATAAAATGGAAATTGCCGGCCCCGGCTTCATCAATTTCTATCTGAAACAAAACTGGACCGCTGATTTGCTGGCAGGCATTCTGGCTGCCGGTGAAAACTACGGCAATCTGCCTGCTAACGGCTTGGGCCGCGTGCAGGTTGAATATGTAAGTGCTAACCCCACCGGCCCGCTGCATGTAGGCCATGCCCGCGGTGCCGCAGTCGGCAGTGCTATGGTTAACCTGTTGCGTGCTGCAGGTTATGATGTTGAAAGCGAATACTATATCAATGACGCCGGCAATCAGATGAACAATCTGGCAGCTTCTGTCAATGCACGTTATCTGCAGCTGTTGAAGCTGGAGGAAATGGGCGGCGTTCCTGCCGACCTGACCGTTAAACAGCTGGACGAAATGCCGACCGGTATTCCTTTCCCGGAAAACGGCTATCATGGTTATGATATCATTGAAACCGCTCAGCGTATTATCCGTATCTATGGCAAGGAATTCGTTGCTTTAGAGGAAAAAGAGCGTCTGGCTAAATTCCTGGAGATTGCTTATAAAGAAAAGCTGGCAGGCCTGAAAGAGGACTTGGAAGCTTTCGGCGTAACCTTTGATGTATGGTTCAGCGAGCAATCCCTGCATGATGCCGATAAAATCCGTGAGGCTTGCAAATTCCTTGAGGAAAAAGGCTGCGTTTATGAAAAGGATGGCGCAAAATGGTTTAATTCCACCGCTTACGGTGATGACAAGGACCGCGTTGTTATCCGTGACAACGGCGTATCCACTTACTTTGCTGCCGATATTGCATATCACCGCAACAAATTCGAGCGCGGCTTCGACCGCATCATCAACCTGTGGGGGGCTGACCACCATGGTTATATTGCCCGCGTGAAGGCTGCTGTAAGTGCTTTGGGCTTTGATGCCGATAAGCTGGAGGTGCTGCTGCTGCAAATGGTACGCCTGTACCGCAACGGCGATATCGTTAAGCTGTCCAAGCGTACCGGCGAAACCATCACTCTGCGCGAGCTGATGGATGAGGTTGGCGTTGATGCGGCACGTTACTTCTTCTGCATGCGCTCCTTAGACAGCCAGCTGGATTTTGATATGACTCTGGCTACCGAAAAATCCAATGAGAACCCGGTTTATTATATCCAATATGCGCATGCGCGTATCTGCAGCATTGCCCGTCAGCTGGCCGAAGCAGGCATTGAGGCTGTAGCTCTGGACGAGCTGAAGCTGGATACTCTGCAGGCTCCCGAAGAGCTGGCGCTGGTTAAAAAGCTGGGCGAATATCCGGAACTGCTTGCTCGTGCAGCCCGCGAACGTGCTGTACATCATGTGGCAACCTATACCTACGAGCTGGCAACCCTGTTCCACTCCTTCTATAACCAATGCCGTATTCTGGGCGTAGATACAGACTTACAACAAGCCCGCATTGCTTTGGTGAAGGCAGTTGGTCACACCATTCGTCATGCGTTGGGTATTCTGGGCGTTTCTGCTCCGGAAAGAATGTAATTTAAGAAATTCTTTTGCAGGTGGCAGAGTCCTTGGGCTTTGCCGCCTGCAGTGAGTTTAGATACAATTTAATATTTTTGTAGCATTTTATGAAATCTGAGGGGGTTAAAAATCATGACTACTAATACCAAGTACATTTTTGTGACAGGCGGCGTTGTTTCTTCGTTGGGCAAGGGCATTACTGCTGCGTCTTTAGGCCGTTTGCTGAAAAGCCGCGGCTATAGGGTTACTATCCAGAAGTTCGACCCGTATATCAATATTGACCCGGGCACAATGAGCCCGTATCAGCATGGCGAGGTTTTTGTAACCGACGACGGTGCGGAAACTGACCTTGATTTGGGACATTACGAACGCTTTATTGATATCAACCTGTCCAAAAACTCCAATACGACCACAGGCAAGATTTACCAGAGTGTAATAAATAAAGAACGCCGTGGCGATTATCTTGGCGGTACCGTACAGGTTATTCCTCATATCACAAATGAAATCAAAGAGCGCGTTTTCCGCGTAGGCCAACAGGATAATGCCGACTTCGTTATTACGGAAATCGGCGGTACTGTAGGTGATATTGAAAGCCTGCCGTTTTTGGAAGCCATCCGTCAGGTAAAAAAGGATGTCGGCAAGAACGATGTGCTTTATATTCACGTTACGCTGGTACCGTATATTTCCGCAGCCGGTGAGCTGAAAACCAAACCGACTCAGCATAGCGTCAAAGAGCTGCGCAGCATCGGTATTTCTCCTGATATCCTGGTTTGCCGCAGCGAAAAGCCTATTTCCAAGGAAATGCGCGAAAAAATGGCTATGTTCTGTGACGTTGATCCGGACGCAGTTATCCAAAACCTTACCGCAAGAAGCATTTATGAGGTACCGATGCTCATGGAGGAACAGGGACTTGATACCATTGTTCTGCGCAAGCTGGCAATGGAGGACAAGCCGAAGGATATGCAGGGCTGGCATGATATGGTGGCCCGCATTCTGAAAAAATATAACAAGAAGGTAACTATCGCTGTAGTCGGCAAATATGTTGCTTTGCAGGATGCCTATATTTCTATTACGGAATCCTTGCGTCATGCAGCAGTTGTCAATGAAACCGAGCTTGATATCCATTGGGTAAATGCTGAAGAAATTGAAGCAGATGATACGGATATGGATAAGATTATGGCCGGTGTTGACGGCATTCTGGTGCCGGGAGGCTTCGGTAACCGCGGTATTGAAGGCAAGATTAAGGCTATTCAATATGCACGTGAGCACAAGATCCCGTTCTTCGGTATCTGCCTGGGCATGCAGTGCGCAGTAATTGAATTTGCCCGTCACGTCTGCGGTATGGCTGATGCCAACAGCTCGGAGTTCAATCCGAACAGCACACATCCTGTTATCGACCTGATGCCGGAACAGCTTGATGTTGAGGATTTGGGCGGTACGATGCGTCTGGGACTGTATCCGTGTAAGGTTTATCCCGATACGCTGACCAGCAAGGCTTACAATGCAGAGCTGATTTACGAACGTCATCGTCATCGTTATGAGTTCAACAATGCTTTCCGTGAGGAAATTGTGGGCAAGGGATTAGTTCTTGGCGGCACACTGCCTAATGGCCGTCTGGTAGAAATTGTTGAATTGCCTGAGAGCGAGCATCCGTGGTTCCTCGGTGCGCAATTCCATCCTGAATTTAAATCCCGTCCGACAAATCCGCATCCGTTATTCAGAGAGTTTGTGGGTGCGGCGGTAAAACATCACCAATAAGGTTATCCTGAAAGCGCTGAGCTTAAGCCGACGTTGCTTTCGGAAAATAAGAATACTCCTCTTAGGCACCTTAGGCGCAATTGCCGTAAGGCATACGCCTGAGGGGAGTTTTTGCTTATGTTATACTAAAAATTAGGGAGGAGAGTGATTGAATGCTTAAGAAAATTTTTATCAGTGCGGTATTGATTCTGGCTGTGCTGAGCTTTGTCGTTTCGTTGCTCAAGGGAAATAACAATACCGAGAAAACTGTTACTGTACCTGACCGTGTGGCCGTAATCAATATTTCCGGTACGATTATCAGCGGTGCGGACAGCAAGGACAATATTTTCAGCCAGACTAACGGTGTGACGAGCGGCAGCATTATGAAGCAGATTCGTGAGGCAGCGGCTGATGACAGCGTCAAAGCATTAGTTCTGCGTATTGACAGCGGCGGCGGCAGTGCTACGGCTGCCGAGGAGGTCGGACGTGAGCTGAAGCGCTTTAAGGAGAAAACCAAAAAGCCGATTGTGGCAACTATGGGCAATACAGGTGCCAGCGCTGCCTATTGGATTGCAGCCTGCGCCAGTGACAAGGTTTATGCCAACGCTACAACGCTTACCGGCAGTATCGGTGTGTATATGCCGTACATGAATACGGAGGAACTGTTCAAGAAAATAGGTATCACCAGCAATAAGATTAAAAGCGGTCCCTATAAGGATATTATGAGCAGCGACAGACCGATGACACCGGAGGAGCAGGCTATTTTGCAGAACATCGTCAACGAAATCTACGAGCAGTTCGTGACAACTGTTGCCGTAGGACGCAAGATGGAAGAAAGCAAGGTAAAATCCTTGGCTGACGGCCGTGTTTATACCGGTCTGCAGGCTAAGAATCTGGGCCTGGTAGATGAAATCGGTGATTATTACGATGCACTTGCCGCAGCGGGTGAATTGGGCAAGATTAAGCCGGGTGCCGACGGCTTGCCGCCGGTGAAGGCTAAGGAAAAACAGCAGCCGTGGGAGTTTCTGCTCAGCGCTCATATTGCGGAGCTGATTAAAACAGAGCTTGTAAACCAGCTGACAGGCAGTCTGCAGCAGAGCGGGGCGCCGGCAGGCGGTATGACGAGGTGATGAGCTATGAGGCGCAAAACCTTTGAGGTACTTTTTGAGCCCGGTGCAGGCATGGCTGCGATTGCCAAGCAGCCTTCTCTTTGGCGCAGTGCTTTTTATTTCACTCTCAGCTTCAGCTTTTTTGGCGTAGCAACAAATTGCTGGCTGCTGGATTCGCCGTTGGAGGTGCGCTTCGGCATTATTATTGCTACGGTGCTGATTGCGGGAACAGCTTTAACGCTTTACGGTTTTTTGCTGCACGGCATTATGGAAACCTTCGGTGCGCTGGCAGGCGACCCTGTCGGGCTCATCTGCCTTTTGGGGTATACGACGCTGCCGTTTTTGCTGCTCACACCGGGGGCCTTGCTTGCGGGCAGGATGGGGCTTAACGGCTTGCCGCTTTTAGGTGTGCTGTTTCTTATAGGCTGTCTGTGGATGCTGTATCTTCTGGTGCGGTCATTGGAGGCAGTGTACCTTGTAGATGCCTTCCGTGCAGGTGTAACCGTAGTGTTCAGCCTGTTTTTGCTGTATATTGTTTTTGTTTTACCGTGGCAGGTTTGCCTGATGCTGTTGCTGTAAATAAAATTTAGATTGATTAATCAGAATAAACGTGTCATAATAAAGGTTGGACATAGAGTTAATTCTCTTGCGCTGCACAAGCAGTGCTATTACCATATGAAATTATATTAAGGAGTGTTGTGAAGAATGAACAGAGAGCTTTCTTTGGAATTTGTACGTGTAACCGAGGCTGCAGCTATTGCCTGCGGTCATCTTGTAGGCAGAGGCGACAAGAACGGGGCTGACGGTCTGGCTGTTGACGCTATGCGCGCAGCCTTTGATACCGTAAATATTAAAGGTACCGTTGTTATCGGCGAAGGCGAAATGGATGAAGCTCCGATGCTGTATATCGGTGAAGAAGTAGGTGCCGGCGGCCCTGAGGTTGATATCGCTGTTGACCCGATTGAGGGTACCAACCTGGTTGCTAAAGGACAAAACGGCGCTATCGCAGTTATTGCTATCGCTCCGCGTGGTTGCCTGCTGCATGCTCCTGATATGTACATGGATAAAATCGCTGTCGGCCCCCGTGCTAAAGGCTGCATCGATATCAATGCTCCGATCAGCGAAAACCTGGCACGCGTTGCTAAAGCAATGGACCGTAAAGTAAGCGACCTGAACGTAGTTCTGCTGGACCGCGAACGTCATTACGGCCTGATGGACGAAATCCGTAAAGCCGGCGCACGTATCTCCCTGATTACCGACGGCGATGTTAACCCGATTGTTGAATGCTGCATTGAAGGCAGCGGCGTGCATATGTACGTTGGTAAGGGTGGCGCTCCGGAAGGTGTTCTGGGTGCTGCTGCTGTTAAATGCCTGGGCGGCGATATGCAAGCTCGTCTGGTTCCCGAAGACGAAGCACAGGTTCAACGTTGCCTGAAGATGGGTATTGCTGATGTTAACAAGGTGCTGACTCTGGATGATCTGGTAAAAGGTGATGACTGCATGTTTACTGCTACCGCTATTACCAACTGCAACATGCTGAACGGCCTGCGTTACTTCGGCGACGGCGTACGTACTCATACTATTTCTGCCCGTTATAAAACCGGTACCGTACGTTTTGTTGATGCTATTCACAGCCTGGACCGCAAAGTACTTGCTGTTAAGCTCTGATTTTAAAACAGATTATAGGGCTGTTACGTCTGTAACAGCCCTATTTATCAATTTGTATAGCCTATGGAAAATTTATTAGTCAATAAGGTTGCCGCTGTCAAGGAAGTGCGGCAGGCAGCCGAATATCAAAAGAAAAAACAGGCCTGTATTTTAACCGGGTTGGCTGGAAGCAGCAAGCCGGTCTTTTTTGCTGCCGCAGATAAGCTGCTGGGCGGCAAGGGCAGTATGGCCTTTATTATTGCTTCGCGTGAGGAAATACGTACCTATCGCCGCGAGCTTAATTATCTGTACCCCGATTTGCCGATGCAGGAGCTTTATCCTGTAAGCCTGCCGCGTGTGCAGGCCGATACGCAGAGCCTGGAGCTGCAGGCCGGACGTGCGGCTGCACTGCGCTTTCTGAGCGGTGAGGAGCGTGGCATTGTTTTCATTACAGCAGAGGCGCTGCAGCAAAAGCAGCTGCGCCCGAGCGGTATGTCCGGCAAGGCGCTGCAGCTCGCTGTCGGCGAGGAGCACGAACAGCGTAATATAGCTGCCGCGTTGCTTGATTTGGGCTATGAGCGTACGGAGCAGGTTGATGCTTTGGGGCAGTTCTGCCTGCGCGGCGATATTCTGGACGTGTACCCGATTAACAGCAGTGCGGCGGTACGCATAGAATGGTTCGACAATGAGCTTGACGCTATGCGCAGCTTTGATGTTGACACCCAGCGCAGTCTGCAGACTCTCACCAGTATCAAAATTGCTCCGCTGAAGGTGGATGAAAGCTTCAGCTATGATGCCGATATCTTTGAATATTGCGCTGCGGATACTATGGTAGTTGTTGATGAGCCGGTGCATGTTTTCAGTATGCTGGAAAAGCTGGACAAGGAAAACAAGGAGCATGCCTCCGAACTTTTCGGCAAGCAGGAGCTTATAGAGCAGCTTGCCGCTAACGGTGCTGTGCTGGTATCGGCGTTGGGTCACAGCTATCTGCAGCAGCTGCCTTCGCTGAATATACCGGTGCGCGCGGTTGCGCCGTATAATAAGAATACTAATTTGCTGGTGGAGGATTTGCAGAACTGGCTGGCGGAGGGAATTACGCCGCTGATTATGCTTTCCGGCAGCATTAAGGCCCGTGGCTTTGCGGATAATCTGCGCAACTACGGCTTAAAGGGACATTTTGCCCAAAAGAGCTTTGAGCCGGGAGTCGTCAATGTAACCTACGGCGATTTGGATCACGGCTTTCGCTTCTGGGATGAAGAATGGCTGCTGCTGACAGAAAATGATATTTTCGGCATGCAGAAGCGCAAACGCTTGCATACTAAAAATCAGGGCCAACAGCTGCAGTATTTTTCGGATATCAAGGCCGGAGATTACGTTGTTCATAAGGTGCATGGCATCGGCCGTTATATAGGGGTAGAAAACGTCGAGGTTGACGGCATCCACCGTGATTATCTGCTTTTGGTCTATGCCGGCGATGATAAGCTCTATGTTCCGGTAGAGCAGGTCGGCATGCTGCATAAATATGTCGGCAGCGAGGGCAGTGTGCCGCGTTTGTCGAAAATGGGCGGCAATGACTGGAAGCGCACTACGGCCAAGGCAGCTAAGGCGATTACGGAGCTGGCGGAGGAGCTGCTGCGTTTATATGCGCAGCGGCAGATTATGCCGGGGCATGCTTTTTCACCGGACTGTCAGCTGCAAAAGGACTTTGAAGCAGCCTTTCCTTACGAGGAAACACCTGACCAGCTGAAGGCTATCGCCGAAATCAAGGCTGATATGGAAAAGCCGCAGCCGATGGAGCGCCTGCTCTGCGGTGATGTCGGCTACGGCAAAACTGAGGTGGCCTTGCGTGCTGCCTTTAAGGCTGTGCTTGACGGCAAGCAGGTGGCGGTGCTGGCGCCTACAACAGTGCTGGCACAGCAGCATTATATTACGTTTAAGGAGCGTGTGCGCAATTTCGGTGTAGAGGTTCGCTTGCTGAACCGTTTTTGTACGCCGAAGGAGCAGCGCACTGTTCTGCAGGAGGTTGCCGACGGTAAGGTTGATATTCTTATCGGTACGCACCGTCTGCTGCAGCCCGATGTGAATTTTACCAGCCTCGGCCTGCTGATTATTGATGAGGAACAGCGCTTCGGCGTTGCCCAAAAGGAAAAAATCAAGAAATGGCATCTCGGCATAGATGTTTTGTCGCTTTCGGCAACGCCTATTCCGCGTACTTTGCATATGGCGCTGGTCAACGGCCGTGATATGAGCGTTATCGAATCGCCGCCGGAGGATCGCTTGCCTGTTGAGACCTATGTCAGCGAATATAACGACGGCATGATTAAGGAGGCGCTGGAGCGTGAACTGCGCCGCGGCGGCAGAATTTACTATATAAGTAACCGCGTGAGCGCTTTGGAGCCTTTAGCTGCCAAGCTGCGCCGTCTGGTACCGGGCATCAGCATCAAAATTGCCCACGGGCAGATGAATGAGGACGCCTTAGAAGATGCCATGATTACCTTCTATGAGGGCGGCTGCGACGTGCTTTTGTGTACGACGATTGTGGAAAACGGTCTGGACGTACCTTTGGCGAATACGATTATTATCGATGGTGCCGACAACTTCGGCCTTTCGCAGCTTTACCAGATGCGCGGACGTGTAGGACGCAGCTCGCGTCTTGCTTATGCTTACTTTGTTTATCAGCCTAATAAGGCGCTCAGCGAAATTGCCGAAAAACGTCTGCAGGCTATCCGTGATTTTACGGAGCTGGGCGCAGGCTTTAAGATTGCTATGCGTGACTTGGAAATCCGCGGTGCCGGCAATCTGCTGGGACCGCAGCAGCACGGACATATTACCGGCATAGGCTTTGCCGCTTATTGCGAGATGCTGGAAAAAACCATTGAGCGTCTGAAAAACGGCAAGGAGGCCGAGCCTGAGCCGGAGCCGGTTCTGGAAATTCAGGCAGAGGCCTATATTCCGGACAGCTATATTCCGGACCCACGTTATAAAATGGAGCTGTATCGTCGCTTCAGCGAGCTGGAATATTCACAGCGTGAGGATTTTCTGGACGAAATTATCGACCGTTTCGGCAATCCGCCGCCGGAGGTGGAAATGCTCTGGCGTTTGGCAGCGCTTAAGGGCTTGTGCCGAGTGCTGAAAATCCGTGGCGTAAATGTGCGTCAGGGAATTATCCGCCTGACCTTCGGCGAGAAGGCACAGGTAAATCCTGAGGCAGTTCTTAAGCTGCTGATGCAGCATCCTAAGACGATGACATTGAAAAACGGTCAGGAGCAGCAGCTGACGTACAGAATGGGTACGTCAAAGCAGGAGCCCCTGGCGTGGCTGGAGCAGACTTTGCCTGCTCTGATATTGGAAGATTGATTTAAAGGAGGTGAAAGCAGGAGATGAGCAGTGATAAATTTTTGCGCGGCGCAATGATTCTGACATTGGCAGGACTGATGGTAAAGGTTATCGGTTCTGTGAACCGCATCCTGCTTTCACGTCTGCTGGGTGGCGAGGGTATCGGTCTGTACCAGATGGCCTATCCCGTATACCTTTTGCTGCTTGCGATTTCTGCGGCCGGCATTCCGGTGGCAATATCGATTATTGTCGCAGGCTTTCTGGCGCAGAAGGACTATGCTAATGTGCGTCAGGTGTTTCGTGTTTCGCTGCGCCTTATGGCCTGCGTGGGTGCGGTGCTGGCGCTGTGTCTGGTGCTGGCGGCTGGCTGGCTGGTGGATGCCGGCGTGATTACCGATGCGCGTGCCTATTATTCGCTTATAGCGCTGACACCGGCAATTTTCTTTGCTACGATTTTAGCCAGCTTCCGCGGGTATTTTCAGGGACATCAGCTGATGACGCCGCCTGCGGTGTCGCAGATTGTGGAGCAGTTTATCCGTGTAGTGACGATGGTGGTGCTGGCGTATGTGCTGCTGCCCTACGGTCTGGAATACGCTGCTGCCGGTGCTGCCTTCGGCGCTGTGCCGGGAAGTCTGACCGGTCTTGTGGTTATGGGCTGCTTTTATCGCTATTACCGCAAGCAGTGGCAGGCTGATGCAGTGAAGGTGCAGGCACCTGCTGCCGAGCTTGTGCGAAGCAGCGCGCTGATTAAACGCCTGCTGCTGCTGGCGTTGCCTGTTTCCTGCGCTAATATTCTGGTGCCTGTTACCAGCAGCATTGACGTATTGCTGGTTCCCGGCCGATTGATTGACAGCGGTCTTAGTGTGGAGCAGGCGACGGCGCAGTTCGGCTATCTGGCAGGCATGGCACAGCCATTGCTGTTAATGGCCACGATACCGACGATGTCGCTGGCAACAAGCCTTGTGCCTGCTGTTTCCGAAGCCTTTGCTTTGAATAAATGGCAGATTATCGAGCAAAAGGCGGCAACCGCGATGAAGCTGTGCTGCCTGATAACTGTGCCTGCTTCCGTAGGCATGTGGGTATTGGCGGAGCCTATCAGCCTGCTGCTGTACGGTACGGCGAAGGCCGGCGTTGCTATTATGCATTCGGCGCCTGCCATCTGCCTTTTAGGCCTGCAGCAGGTGACAACAGGTATGCTGCAGGGAATGGGGCACACCAATCTGCCGATGCTGAATATGCTTATCGGTATTGCCGCCAAGCTGGTTGCCGTTCTCCAACTGACGAATGCGGAATACGGTATTGCCGGCGCAGCGTGGGCAACGAATATTAACTTTGGCGTGACGGCGCTGTTAAATATTATAGCGTTGTATAAATTCAGTATAAGATTTTCCTGGCTCAGTATTGCGAAAATCATTGCCGCAGCAGCGGTGATGGGTGCTGTTGCCGTAGAAGTGCATATGCTGCTTGGCGGTGCATCGCCTGCTTTGGCAACAATCGCTGCTATGCTGGCTGCCGGGATAAGCTATATCATATTGCTGCCGCTTTTAGGCGTGCTGAACAGACAGGAGCTGCGTCAGCTGCCGGTAGTGAAACGATTTTTTAAATAATTAAGAAAGAAGGCGTATTATCATGGGAACAATTACAATTGTCGGCTTAGGCCCCGGTGCTGTGGGACATCTTTCGTTGGAAACTATGGGACTTCTGCAAAACTGCGCTCAGGTTATCCTGCGCACGGCGGTACATCCCACCGTTGCCGAGCTGGAAAAGCAAAACGTAAAATTTACCTCATGTGACGATTTATACGAAAAGGCTGCTTCCTTTGAGGAGGTATATAACAGCGTTGTTGAACGTGTGCTGGCAGCAGCGCAGAACGGCGATGTTGTTTATGCCGTACCAGGCAGCCCGCTTGTTGCGGAAAAAACCGTTGTTTTGATGCGCACCGCTGCGAAGGCACAGGGCATTAAGCTGGTTATTAAGCCTTCCATGAGCTTCTTGGACTTGGCTTACGTTGAGCTGGGCATCGACCCGATTGCCGGCCTGCAGATTATTGATGCGCAGGATTTTGCGGAGATTGCAAGTGCCGGACAGCATCCGCTGATGATTACTCAGGTTTATAGTCAGATGGTGGCCAGCGATTTGAAAATTGCGCTGATGGATGTACTGCCTGACGAATACGAAATTTATTTCCTGCGTAATCTGGGTTTGCCTGATGAGGAATGCCGTCCGATTAAGCTGTTCGAGCTGGACAGACAGCCGAATATCGACCATCTTACGAGCGCCTATATTCCGCCGATGGCTGAGGGAGCAGAGGATACCGTATTTGAAAAGGTTGACGATGCGGAAGCTGTTCCCGGTATTATTACCTTTGGCGAGGATGAGGACGATTTTGCCGAGGAAGGCGAAGAAGAAGGCTATGCAGAGGACTTTTTGCCGGAAGCAGGCTTTGATGATTTCGACATCCAGCCCTTGGCTGATGTTATGCGTACCCTGCGCGAGCCTGACGGCTGCCCTTGGGACAGAGAGCAGACACATAAATCCATCCGCAGCAATATGATTGAAGAGGTTTACGAATATCTGGAGGCTGTGGACGCTGACGATGTTGACGGTATGCGTGAGGAGCTTGGCGACGTGCTCATGCAGGTTGTTTTCCATGCCCGCATGGCACAGGAAGCAGGCCGCTTTGATCTGCAGGACGTTATCGACGAGGTTGTAGATAAGCTTATCCGCCGTCATCCGCATGTTTTCGGCGATACCAATGTTGACAACAGCGATGATGTGCTGGTAAATTGGGAAGCTATCAAAAAGCAGGAAAAACAGGAGCGCAAGCATGTATTGGATGGCGTATCTCAGGGATTGCCGGCGCTGCTGCGTGCCTATAAGCTGCAGAGCAAGGCTGCCAAGGTAGGCTTTGACTGGCAGGACAGCGAATCTGTATGGGCTAAGGTACAGGAGGAGCTGGGCGAGCTGCAGGAGGCTTTAAAGGCAGGCGACAAGGCTGCTGCCGAGAGTGAGCTTGGCGATGTGCTGTTTGCTGTGGTAAATTATGCGCGTCATAACGGCATTGAGCCGGAGGTAGCTTTGGACGGTACCAATAACCGTTTCGCTTCCCGCTTTAATTACGTGGAAAAGCAGGTGGAAGCCAGCGGCAAAAAATGGCAGAATTTCACTTTGAACGAGCTGGATGAATTTTGGAATCAGGCTAAGGATTTGGAACGAAAGAACGATTTATAAGGTGAAATTACAATAAAGTTACTAAAATAACGCTATTTTCCCCGTAATTTATAAATATTTTCGGAAAAGGCTTGCAGGAAAACGTTTGACAGTGTAGAATACTATTGCTAGTTAAATTTGAGTTACGTTACGAAGTTACGTGCTCCGCAAGCATTTGCAATAATAACTAAAGTCATAATTAAGGAGGAATTTTTGATGAACAAGACTGAGTTAATCGCTGCTGTTGCTGAAAAAGCCGGCTTAACCAAAAAAGACGTTGAGAAAACTATCACCGCTACTCTGGAAACTGTTAAAGAGGTAGTTGCTAAGGGTGACAAAGTACAAGTAGTAGGCTTTGGTACTTTTGAAGCACGTGCTCGTAAAGAACGTGAAGGTAAAAATCCGCAAAATGGTGAGAAGGTAGTTATTCCTGCTGCAACCATTCCTGCTTTCAAAGCCGGTAAAGCTTTCAAGGATGCTGTTAACGTAAAATAATAAGCTGTTATAGTGCTTTAAGCCCGGCAGCTGCTGCCGGGCTTTTCTAAAGATATACTGCGGAATACTCAATGCTGGGGGGCTATGATATGGTTAGACGTCGTGTAAGACATAAATCTAAAGCTTTTAATGTCTTTATGATGCTGCTGTTTGTTGCCTGCCTGTTCGTTATCGGCAAGCAGGAGTATTCTATTTATCAGATTAAACAGGAACAGGCTGCTACACAGCAACGTATTGCTGCTTTACAAAAACAGAAGACTGAGCTGGAGGCAGAGCGTAAACGTCTGGATGACCCGCGTTATATTGAAAAGCTCGCCCGTGAGGATTACAACATGGTGGGTAAAGACGAGGTGCCGCTGTTTATAGTTGATGAGAAAAAATAAGGCAGAACAAGAAATGATAGCTTTTGTTCTGCTTTTTTTATTGACACCATGAAAAATTAAAGAGTATAATACAAGAGTATTAAGAATTTTTAAGGGGGATTTTTTTCTCGATGTCACTTGAAGTAGGTGCAATTGTAGAGGGTGAAGTTACAGGTATCACCAATTTTGGCGCATTTGTCCAACTGCCTGAGGGCAAGGTTGGCCTGATTCACATTTCTGAGGTTTCTAATGTTTATGTAAAAGACGTGCATGACTTTTTAAAGGAGCACGACAAGGTTAAGGTTAAGGTATTATCTGTAGATGATCGCGGCAAAATTGGTCTGTCTATAAAACAGCTCACTTCGCCGCCTGCAAATCCGCAGCCGAGACCGCAGCGTCCGCAAAACGATAACCGCGAGCGCCGCAACAACAATGGTATGCGTCCGCAAGGCGACAATCGTGAACGCCGTGGCGGTATGCGCCCGCAAAGCGCAAGACCTATGGCGCCCGTTTCCTTTGAGGATAAATTATCTAAATTCCTGAAAGACAGCGATGACCGTATGCTGGATTTAAAACGTAATACTGAGTCCAAACGCGGTGGTCGTGGTGCCAGACGTGATAAATAAGCAAGCTGGTAATTAATGAAATGGCACTCCTGAGAGTGCCTTTTCTTTTATAGCATAGAAAAATGCGATACGACACGTTTAAACCGCTGCTAAAGGAGATATGCTATGAGGCAGATTGCGCCTGCAGTCTACAAGCTGCGCAAAACAATTAAAAATTTGCTGCAGCCGGATGCTCATTACCTGCTGGCTGTTAGCGGCGGTGCCGATTCTCTGGCTTTGGCACATGCCTGTGCTGCTTTGGCAGCCCAGGGATGGGGCAGCTACAGCGTCTGTCACGTTGAGCACGGACTTCGTGGTGAAGAAGCTCTGCGCGACATGCAGGCTGTGCAGCGTGCATGCGAAGCATGGGGACTGCCCTGCTTTACGGAGCACGTGCAGGCTGCAGCATATGCGGCGCAGAACCGGCTTTCTACAGAAGATGCTGCGCGCCGCCTGCGTTATGCGGCGCTTAGGCGCATAGCGGCACAGCAGGGCGCTGCGGCAATTGTTACAGCGCATCACGAGGGTGATCAGGCGGAAACGCTGCTCTTAAGGCTGCTGCGCGGCGCAGGACTGCAGGGGCTTGCCGGAATACGGACGCAGCAGGGAGATATCATCAGACCGCTGCTGACGTTGCCGAAAAGCCTGTTGGAGGAATACTGCAGCGTAGAGGGAATTGCAGTATGTTACGACAGCACCAACGCTGATACGGCGTATACGCGTAATCGTGTACGTCTGGAGCTTGTGCCGTATCTGGAGCGTAGCTTCAACCACAATGTGGTGCCGACGTTGGCGCGTACTGCCGCCTTGCTGGCGCAGGATGCGGAATGCCTGGAGCAAATGGCTGACGATGCTTACAGGCAGTTGGTGCGCAGGCAGGAGGATGCTGTCAGTTTGCCGGTGACGCAGCTTACGGCGCTGCACAGTGCCGTAAGGCTGAGAGTATTGCGACGCGCGTATTTCGAACTGGGCGGCGAGGAGCTGTCCTTCGAGCGTAGTCAGGCGATTGACTCCCTGCTACTACGACGCAGCGGTGGCAAGCTTATCCAGCTGCCGCAGGGAATAAACGTAGTCTACAAAAATAAACAGCTTATTTTTGTTAAAATAATATAAAGTATAAGGAGAATGAAAAAATGCATGACGATATTAAGACAGTTTTGCTGACCAAAGAAGAAATTGATGCCCGCGTACAGGAAATGGGCAAGCAGATTGCTGCCGATTATGCAGACAAGGATTTGGTTGTCATTGTGCTGCTGAAGGGTGCTGCCTGGTTCGCTACCGACCTGACCCGCGCTATTGATATGCCGCTGCGCGTAGACTTCATGGTTGCTTCTTCCTATGGCAACGGAACCAGCACCAGCGGCAGTGTTAAGGTTAAGCTTGATGTCAGCGAGGATATCAAGGGCAAGGACGTGTTGGTAATCGATGATATCATTGACAGCGGCGTTACCTTCGCTTCTATCACCGACATGCTGCGTCACTACAAGCCCGCAACATTGAAAACCGCTGCTCTGTGCGACAAGGCTGAGCGCCGTGTAAACGGTCTGGAGGCTGATTATGTAGGTTTTAAAATTCCTGATGAATTCGTTGTCGGCTACGGTCTGGACTATGCAGGGGATTACCGCAATCTGCCGTTTATCGGTATCCTGAAGCCTTCCGTATACGCACGCAAATAAAAGCCTGTAATTTGCATAAAACAGTTGCTAGTTTTTCCTATCTATAATATAATAAAATATTATGAGCTAAGTGGAAGGAGGCTACGTGCTTGAATAAATTTTTTAAGAACGTACTTTTTTATCTGCTGATTATCATGGTAATTATCTGGATGTTTGACCTTTACGGTGAAAAGGATTCTAAGCCTGCCGATATAAGCTATACCAGCTTTATGCAGCATGTACAGCAGGACGAAATCAAACAGGTAACTATTGTTGATAATGTTATCAGCGGTAAATTAAAGGATGGCAAGGAATTTTCTACCGTTGCGCCTAATGACAGCAAGCTGGTAGAAAAGCTGGAAGCAAAGAAAGTAGACATTAAGGCAGAGCTGCCGCCGCAGCCACCTTGGTGGATGAGCATTCTCAGCTCTATTTTGCCGATGCTGATTATCGTAGGCCTGTGGTTCATGCTGATGAATCAGGGCGGTGCCGGTGGCGGCAAGGTGATGAACTTTGGCAAGAGCCGTGCGCGTCGCTACGATGAGGAAAAACTGAAGATAACCTTTAAGGATGTTGCCGGTGCTGAAGAAGCCAAGCAGGAGCTGGAAGAGGTTGTCGAATTCCTGAAGCATCCGCAGAAGTATAATGACTTGGGAGCTAAGATTCCTAAAGGTGTTTTGCTCTATGGCCCTCCGGGTACAGGCAAAACCTTGTTGGCGAAGGCAGTTGCCGGTGAAGCGGGAGTTCCGTTCTTCAGTATTTCCGGTTCTGACTTCGTAGAAATGTTTGTCGGTGTCGGCGCTTCGCGTGTACGCGACCTGTTCGACCAGGCAAAGAAAAGTGCACCTTGCATCGTATTCATCGATGAGATTGATGCTGTAGGCCGTCAGCGCGGCGCCGGTCTTGGCGGTGGCCATGACGAGCGCGAGCAGACTCTGAACCAATTATTGGTTGAGATGGACGGTTTCAGTGCTAACGAAGGCATCATTATGATTGCCGCAACTAACCGTCCGGATATTCTGGACCCGGCACTGCTGCGTCCCGGCCGTTTTGACCGCCAAATCGTAGTAGACCGTCCTGATATTAAGGGACGTACCGAAATCCTAAAGGTACATGTTAAGGGCAAACCGATTGGACAGGATGTAAATCTGGACGTAATCGCTCAGCGTACTCCCGGCTTTACCGGTGCCGATTTATCCAACCTGGTTAATGAAGCAGCGCTGCTGACTGCCCGTAAGGACAAGAAGGCTATCAATATGCCGGAAATGGAAGAGGCTGCCGAGCGTGTTATCATGGGACCGGAGCGCAAGAGCCGTGTCATCAGCGATAAGGAAAAACGCCTGACTGCTTACCATGAAGGCGGTCATACTATCGTCGGTATGCTGCTTGAGCACACTGACCCTGTACATAAGGTTACCATCATTCCGCGTGGCCGTGCAGGTGGTTATACCCTGAGCCTGCCTAAGGAAGATAAGTATTATGCAACCCGCAGCGAAATGCTCGATGAGCTGAAGGTGCTGCTGGGTGGCCGTGTTGCCGAAGCTCTGGTGCTGAAGGAAATTTCCAGCGGCGCCAGCAATGATCTGCAGCGTGCAACTCAACTGGCACGCCAGATGATTTGCGAATACGGCATGAGCGAAAACATCGGACCTGTAACCTTTGGTCATCGTCAGGATCAGGTATTCCTGGGCCGCGACATTGCCCGCGACAAGGATTACAGTGAAGAAGTGGCAGCCGAAATTGATAAAGAGGTACGCTCCTTTATGGAAGATGCCTATGCTGCTACTGAAAAGCTGCTGTCCGACAATATCGACAAGCTGCATGTGATTGCTAAGGCTCTGATGGAGAAGGAAACTCTGGAAGAGGAAGAAATCAACCAGCTGGTAAAATACGGTCATATTCTTACTGCAGAAGAAAAGCTGCAATTAGTACAGCAATCTGTTGTGGATGAGGAAATAGCTGCTGCTCCCGTTGCCGAAACTGACGCAAAAGCTGAAGCTCCTGCTGCTGAAGCAGGTGTATCTGAAGCTTCTGCAAATGCAGGCGAAGAAGCACCGAAAGAATAATAGCAAAAATTAACGCTCGCATTCTGAAGAACGCGGGCGTTTTTTGCGTTTAGTTAAAATTTCGGAAAAACTCCAGGAATCTCTCCGCTGCAGGCGATAATTTATGCTCCTTACTCCAATACAACGTCTGATCAAAATGCAGCTTGTCATCAACAAGCTGCCGCCGCACCATCCCCTGCGGCACAGCATCACTCTCCAACGCTGCGACAACAGCAACCCCAAGTCCGCTCGTCGCAAAGGTAAGCGCACTCTCCGCCGTAGTGGCAATAAAGGCGACATTAGGCTTAACAGCATAATCCTTAAACACATTGCGCAAAAGCGCATAGCTGCCATAATTACAGCACAAGGGCACACCTGCCAAATCCTCCGGCGAAAGCATACTTGTATTTGCCCACGGAACTGCAAATCCAGCATTATAGAAAGCATAAAAACTCTCCCGTTGCACCTTGATAGTAGCAAAATTGTGCGCCGCAGGCAGTGGCGCATTGGCAAAGGCAAAGTCAATACTGCCTGCCTCCAACTGCTGCTGCTGCTGCTCTACCGTAGCATCGTGAAACTGATAGCTGATGCCGGGATTTTCCTTGGCAAAGGGAATAAGATAGCTGCGCAGGAAATAGTCGGTACGCACGTGCGACACGCTGAAGCGCAGCGTACCTGCGGCACGCCTGGCGAAGGCCTGCATACGCAGGCTGATATCATCTTCCGTATTGCACAGCTGACGCGCCTGCTGCAAAAAGGTTTCGCCTGCCTCCGTCAGCTCGATGTGGCGCTTGCCGCGCTGCATTTTGAAAAGCTGCACGCCGTAGTTTCTTTCGATAGCCTTCATCTGCGCGCTGAGCGCCGGCTGTACGATGCCCAGACGTTTCGCTGCGGCGCTGAGATTACCTGTTTCGGCAACAGTGATAAAGTTACGGTAAAATGCGAAATCCATAGCAGCATCTCCTTAAATATCAAAAAATATGATTATAATAATCAAAATAAAGTCTTTTACTTAATTATAGAACGGGAGTAGAATTAAGTAAATGCAAAAATAGAAGGCAAACTTCTATTTAACTCGGAGAGGAAGCTGTTATTATGAAAAAACACCGTTCGTTGAATGTTTTGTCAGGACCGTTACTTTTTCTGCTTGTCTTGCTGATGCTGGTGCCTATAATTGAATTTAAGCAGGCAGCTGCCATTGCCACGATTTTCTGGATGGGCCTGTGGTGGGTACTGCGGCCGGTAAATATCGCCGTCACCTCGCTGCTGCCGATTCCACTGAACGCCATCTTCGGCATGGTGCCGATGGACGGAATCATCAGCAAATATTTTTCGGAAATCGTCGTGCTGCTGGTCGGCAGTGACCTTATCAGCCTGGTGTGGGAAAAAACACATCTTGATAAGCGTCTGGCGATTAAAAGCCTTTGCGGCCTGGGAACGTCGATGCGCGAGCAGATTTGCGTCTGGCTGGTGGCTTCAACGCTGCTGTCCATCTTTTTGCCAAACGTTGTTGTAGTTATGATTCTGCTGCCGGTGGCTGTAAGCATGCTGCGTTTTTTGGGACAGCAGCAGATTACCAATAATCCCGTAGCGACACCGATTTTATTGGCCATCGTCTGGGGCGCAGGCTTCGGCGGTTTTGGTTCACCCTTAGGAAGCAGCTCTAATCTGGTAGCAATCAGCTATCTGGAAAAGCTCACGGGACACGAATTCATGTATGTGGATTGGGTTATCCGCTTTCTGCCGCTTTTGTTCATCATCATGCTGCTCATTATGGCTTATCTGCTGCATCTGCCGCTGCCTGTTAAACGTCTTGACGGCGGCAAGGAATACTTCCGTGCTGCTTATGCCAAGCTCGGCCCGATGAGCCGCGGCGAAAAATTAGGCCTGTGGCTTTTTATTCTCGCAACAGGTTTGGCCTTCGTCCGTCCGCTTTACGTGCAGTATCTGCCGTTGATGAAGCCTGCTTACGTTTTCTTCACCTTTGGCATGCTCACCTTTATGCTGCGCAACGAAACAGGCCAACTGCTTTTGACCTGGCGTGAAGCTGAAAAGGGCATCATGTGGGGTATGATTTTTCTCTTTTCCGGTGGGCTGGCGTTGGGACAGCTGATTACGAAAACCGGTGCGGCAACGCAGATTGCTAAGGTAATTACGCTGCTGCCGTTAAGCGGAGGTTGGGAAACGATGTTCAGCCTGACGCTGTTTGCTACCTTCCTGACGGAAATCAGCAGTAATACCGCGGCGGCCTCCATCTCGATTCCTGTAGTACAAAGTATTTCGCAGCAGCTGGGGCTGAATCCTATTCCTTATATCCTGACCTCGATTGTTGCCGTTAACTGTGCCTTTATTCTGCCGGTGAGCACACGTGCCGTGGGTGTAACCTATGGTCTGAACCCTGATGATTTACTGAAAAACGGTATCAGGCTTTCGGTAATCTGCATGCTGCTCGTCAGTGCGCTTGGCTGTATCTGCATGCATTTCTGGAGTCTGTTCAGCCATCTTTAACAAAGCCTTCTTTGTTTACTCCCTTGTCATTGCTGGGATGGCGGGGGAGTATTTTTTGTAGAGAATTGCGAAGAAGTCTGCTTGAAAATGATGCAAAACAGCGGAAAAAAGAGGAAAATAGATTTTTTTTGTAAAATTGCTGATTTTAGTGCATTTTTTGCTATACAAACGCGGTTTTTTGTAGTAAAATCATATCACAAGAATTAAGGCGGAACGGAAGGTTCCACACATATGCTCAAGAAAGGTTGTGTTATTAAGGTAATGAACGAGCAATCCATGAATAGAAGTTTAAAGAACAGACACTTACAGATGATTTCTTTAGGTGGCATTATCGGCAGCTGTTATTTTTTAGGTGCCGGATATGCGATTGAGCAGGCCGGACCTGCTATTATTCTTTCTTATCTTTTTGGCGGTGCAATCGTCTTATGCGTTATGCTGTGCCTGGCGGAGCTGGCTGTAGCTAAGCCTATTTCCGGTTCCTTTGTTACCTATGCACGTGAGAATATATCCTCAACCTGGGCGTGCGGCGTTGGCTGGGCCTATTGGCTGAACTGGATGGCTTACGTGCCGTCTGAAATGATTGCTGCGGGTATCATTATGAATAATTTTGTACCTGCTGTCAGTCAGCTGTGGTGGGCAATTTTTTTTGGCCTGCTGGTGACTGTAATAAACCTGTTTCATGTTGATAATTTCGGTGAAAGCGAATTTTGGCTTTCTATTATCAAAATTGCTGCTCTTGTAGGCTTTTGCGGCGTTGCCGGTCTTATCGTTTGCGGTCTTGTCGGTGACCAGGGCTATTTAGGCGCTAAGGTGTTGCTTGGCCAGGGCGGTTTTGCTCCCCAGGGATATTGGCCGATTGTGCTGACCATGGTTATTATTCTGGTTAACTTCCAGGGTACCGAAATTATCGGTCTGGCTGCGGGCGAATGCAAGGATCCTGCTAAAAGCATTCCTATTGCGGTTCGCAATGTTTCCTGGCGTGTCATTGCTTTATATATCATTCCTATTACATTACTGCTGTCTATTATGCCATGGGATAATGCCAGCCTGAAGGAGAGCGTGTTCGCTGCTGCTTTGGCGGAATACGGCTTTGACGGCTTAGCCTCTGCGATTGCCTTTGTAGTGCTGGTTGCAGGTGTATCCTGCGCTAACTCCGGCCTGTACGGCGGTGCTCGTGCGTTGCATGCACTGGCTCGTATGGATATGGCACCGGCGTTTTTGGGCAAGCTCAATAAAAACGGTATGCCGCAGAATTCCATTATCGTTTCTGTGTGCGCCTGCTGGGCAGTTATCGTTTTCTACACCTTTAATCCTGATTCTACACTGTATACTTATTTGCTGGCAGTATCCGGCTTTACCGGAGCGATGGCTTGGATTTCCATTTGCTGGAGCCAATATAATTTCCGCCGTCGTCTGATTGCCGAAGGCAAGGAGGATACTCTGAAGTATAAAACACCGTTCTTCCCGTATGTTACGCATTTCGGTATCTGGTCGCAGGTTTTCTGTCTGGCAGTAATTGCTTTGACACCGGATTTACGCCAGACGCTGTACGCCGGCGTACCGATGCTGGTGGTGCCGATGCTTTGCTATCGTTGGCGCAAGCATCACAAGAGCTTGGTTCAGACCAAAACTCAGGTTGCTATGGCTCATAAATCTTAAAAGTATATGGAGGTTGCCGCAGATGCGGCAGCCTCTTTTTATGTAATGCACGAAAATATAAGAATATAGCAGAGCCTTTTGAGTATAATGCCGGAAGGTGTTATAATAGGTGTTAAAAGGAGAATGGTTATGCAATTAGTAGTAGATAAAATCGCCAAAGCATTTGGCATTCATGAAATATTTAAGGACGTCAGCTTCATGGTAGAGCAGGGCGAGCATGTCGGTCTTGTAGGCGTCAACGGCAGCGGCAAGACGACGCTGCTGCGTTGTTTGTTGCAGCCTGAATGGGTTGACAGCGGTGCGGTAAAATTCGAGCCCGGTATCAGTGTGGGCTATGTACAGCAGGGCTTTACCGATATCAGAGGTACTATCTGGCAGTTTATGCAGACAGCCTGCCCGGAAATCGGCAGCCTGCGCCAAAAGCTGGCACAGCTGGAGGCTGATTCCGGCAAGCTGCAGGGCGAAAAGCTCGACAGCTGCCTGGAGGAATACGGCCGCGTACTTAAACGTTACGAATTTATTGACGGTTATAATTACGAAAACCGCATTAAGCGTGTGCTTATCGGCCTTGGCTATACCGAGGACTGGTGGCAGCATGATGCGGCAACGCTGAGCGGCGGTCAAAAGACACGCCTGATGCTGGCGGCGGCACTGGTGCGTAATCCCGACTTCATGATTCTGGACGAACCGACAAACCATCTGGATATTGTAATGACGCAGTGGCTGGAAAAGTATCTGCAGGAATTTAAGGGCGGTCTGCTCGTTGTCAGCCATGACCGTGCCTTCCTCGATAATGTTGCTATGCGTATTCTGGAGATGGAAGGCGGCAAGCTGCAATCCTTTAAGGGCAATTACAGCCGCTATCTGGAGCAGAAGGCAATTCAGAGCAGCACGCTGACTGCTGCCTACAATGCACAGCAGGATTATATTGCGCGTACGGAGGCTTATATCCGTCGCTTCAAGGCTGGCATCAAGAGCAAAATGGCGCGTGGCCGTCAATCAAAGCTGGACCGTCTGGAGCGTATTGATGCGCCGGTGCAGCACGAGGAGTTTGAACTGCGTTTGCCGCCGGCTGCCGAATGTGCGGACAGAGTGCTGATTATGGAGGACCTGACCATCGGCTACGGCGAGAAGGTATTGGCCAAGGGTATTAATCTGACGCTGCGCCGCGGCGAAAAGGCTGCGCTTTTGGGTGCCAATGGTACCGGTAAGACGACGCTGCTGCGTACTATCTTGGGTGAAATTGCACCGCTGAAGGGCAAGGCAAAGATTGGCAGCAGAGTGCAGATCGGTTATTTTTCGCAGAGCTATGAGCGATTAAACCCGGAGCAGACGCTGTTGGAAAACTTTGTTGTTGAATACGGCTTTACGGAAGAGCATACACGATCGATGCTTGGCGGTATGCTGTTCCACGGTGATGATGTGTTCAAAAAAATCGGTGAGCTGAGCGGCGGTCAGAAGGCGCGTCTGGTGCTGCTGAAGCTGGTGCTGGACGGTGCCAACTGTTTGGTGCTTGACGAACCGACAAACCATCTGGATATTATGGCACGTGAAGCAGTAGAGGCTGCTTTGGAGGCCTTTGACGGCACCGTACTGGTAGTCAGCCATGACCGTTATTTCGTCAATGAGGTTGCGGACTGCATCTGGGAAATTGAGGATTTAGAGGTCAAGGATTACAAGGGCAACTACGATTTTTACCTTGAAGAGAAGCAGAAAAAGGCTGCTGCTCTGGCGCAGGCACAGGAGGAAGCGGAAAAGGCTGCGGCCTATGCGGAGGCACAGGCTAAAAAGCAGCAACAGCAGGTTGCTGCTGCGCCGGCGAAAGCGAAAAAGCAGGAGGATAAAAAGCGCCGTTACAGTCCTGATGAGGCTGCGCGACTGCTGCCCAAGGTAGAGCTGCAGATTCGTGAGCAGGAGGCTATGATGGGCCTTTTGGAAAAGCAGATGGCGGACCCGGCAAATCACACCAGTCCTGAGCATAGCGCAGCTATGGCAGCAGAGCATGAGGAATACGAGCAAACCATTGCCGAGCTGATGGAAAAATGGGAGCTGCTGATGGAAGCGGCGGAGGATGCCTGATGGACGATAAAAAGTATATGCAGCTGGCGCTGGCTGAAGCACGCAAGGCCGCAGAGCTTGGTGAAATTCCTATCGGCGCGGTGCTTGCGGACATGACAACGGGCGAGGTTATCGCCGCTGCGCACAATATGCGTGAAACGTGGCATGACGCAACGGCGCACGCTGAGGTCATCGTCATCCGTGAGGCCTGCGAGCGTCTGGGGCGCTGGCGTCTGAGCGGTTGTGCGCTTTACGTTACCGTTGAGCCCTGCCCGATGTGCAGCGGTGCCATTGTCAACGGCCGTGTCGACCGCGTTGTTTACGGCTGTCCTGATGTGAAGGCCGGCGGTGCGGAATCCATTTTCAATATCATTACGAATCCTAATCTTAATCACTGCGCGGAGGTTGTCAGCGGCATCTGCGAGGAGGAATGCGCGCAGGTGATGCGTGATTTTTTCCGCCGTCGCCGTCAGGAAAACAAGGCTAAGCGCAGGAGTGAAGCCGGCGCGCAGCAGGAATAATTTCGGCAGGCAGTTGCCAAGACGAGATTTTTCTTATATAATATTAATGTTAACCTAATGCGAATATATTCGCGCCAACAGAATAATGGAGACGTAGCGAAGTGGTCATAACGCGGCTGACTCGAAATCAGTTTGCCGTTTGCGCGGCACGTGGGTTCGAATCCCACCGTCTCCGCCAACGAAATTCAATCCCGCAGCTTATTTGGTTGCGGGATTTTTAGTGTGTAACATATTTATCATTTTGGTAGGTTTTATCGCCTATTAGTTAATTTCTTCTGCTTTTTGTTTGCCAAAGATGTCGCTAACTGTTAAAATGTCATACGAATGCTTTTGATTTTGGGGGATAATTATGACATCGGAAAAAATAATTGATATCTTAAAAAACGGTAAAATTCATCTGTCGTGTGAGCTGTTTCCGCCTAAGCAGGGCGCAGAACTGCAAAACAGTCTGGAGATTGTCAATAAAATTGCAGCTAGCAAGCCGTCCTATATGAGCGTCACCTATGGCGCAGGCGGCAGCACGGTAGGCTATTCGGCAGCACTGGCCCAAAAGGTACAGGATAACGGTATACCGGCTCTGGCACATCTTACCTGCGTAAAGGCTGACGAAGCAAAGCTGGCAGAGGTACTTGGACAGCTGCATGGCTTCGGCGTAAAAAATATTCTGGCACTGCGCGGCGATATACCGGCAGATATGCAGGGTGAGGAAATCGGCAGCTTTGCCCATGCCAGTGAGCTGATGCGTTTTGTGAAGCAGCAAGGCGATTTCTGCGTCGGCGGTGCTGCTTATCCCGAAGGCCATCCCGAATCCGGTTCCTTGGAACAGGATATAGAAAACACCAAGTACAAGGTGGATGCAGGCGTGGACTTTTTAGTGACGCAGATGTTTTTTGATAATACGATTTTGTACAACTATATGTTCCGCCTGTTGCGTGCGGGCATCAATGTGCCGGTAGTGCCAGGCATTATGCCGGTGACGAATGCCAAGCAGATTATCCGTATCTGCCAGCTGAGCGGTACTAAGCTGCCGCCGCAGTTCCGTGCGATGGTAGAAAAGTTTGCCGATAAGCCGGAGGCGCTGAAGCAGGCAGGTATCGCCTATGCTACCGGTCAGATTATTGATCTGATTGCCAACGGCTTTGATAATGTACATATCTATACGATGAACAAGCCGGAAATTTTTGCCGGTATTATGGATAATCTCGGAGAGATTGTAGATAAATAATCCTGCGCTGTGGCGCAAAAGTCAGGTTATTGTTATGGAATATAAGCAAAAGGAAGCGCTGCGCTATCTGCGGGCCAAGCCAGGAGATAAGGCAGCAGAAATTTTAGTGGATACGGTTTATCTGAAGCTGCGCAATGAGGTGCAGGCACGCTATGTGCTGCAAAAGCATGCGATAACGGCAGATGAGGCAGGCGTAACGCTGGACTGCGGCGTACGCTTTCATTCGCGTGCGTTGGCGCGTCATTTAAAGGGTTGCGACACTGTGCTGCTTATGGGTGCAACACTCGGCAGCAGGGTGGACGCAGCCATCCGCCGCCTTGCGCTCATCAGCGTTGCTGAAGGTGCGGCGGCTCAGGCTGTGGCAGCGGCGCTGATTGAAAGCTATTGCGATGAAGTGCAGGCGCAGGCTGAAACCGGCGGTCTGCTGCAGCGTCCGCGCTTTTCGCCGGGCTACGGTGACTGGCCGCTGGAGGAGCAGCGTCAGCTGTTCGCAGTGCTGAACTGCGCTAAACGCATCGGCCTGACGCTGACGGACGGACTGATGATGGCTCCGTCCAAGTCGGTGACGGCAATCATCGGCTTATCGGAAGATGCTGCCTGCGTGCAGAATAAATGTATGACCTGCAGTAATATAAACTGTCCTTACAGAGATACTGATATTAAGAAAGTTTGAGGAGAAGATTTAATTTATGAATTTTAAGGAATTGTTAGGCAAACAAATGCTGTTCTTTGATGGTGCCACCGGCACACAGCTGCAGGCACGCGGTCTGCAGCCGGGTGAGCTGCCCGAAAGCTGGAATTTTACACACCCCGATATTGTAGAGGCTGTGCATCGCAGTTATCTTGATGTAGGCTCCAATATCGTAAAATCCAATACATTCGGTGCTAATCCGTTGAAGCTGGCAGGCTCCGGCCTGGACTGCAAGGAAACCATCGAAGCGGCTGTGGCGATTGCCAAGAAGGCCTGCGGTGGCAGGGAAAATAAATTTGTTGCGCTGAATTTGGGACCGACAGGCAAGCTGTTGGCTCCTTATGGCGATTTGCCTTTTGGAAAGGCAGTAGAAGCCTACGGCGAAATGGTACGTTACGGCGCTGCTGCCGGTGCGGATTTGATTCTTATCGAAACGATGAGCGACACCTATGAAATTAAAGCTGCGGTTTTGGCGTCTAAGGAAAACTGTGATTTGCCGATTTGCGTGACCATGACCTTTGACGAGGATGGCAAGCTGTTGACCGGTGCTACGGTTGAGGCTGCCGCTCTGATGTGCGAAGGTCTGGGCGTAGATGCCATCGGCTTTAACTGCGGTCTGGGACCGGTGCAGGTGGGTAAATTATTTCCGCAGATGCTGGCAGCAACCAGCTTGCCGCTGATTATCAATCCGAATGCCGGACTGCCGGTACAGCGTGACGGCAAAACTTGCTTTGATGTCGGCCCGGAGGAATATGCGGAGCTGATGTACGAGCTTGCAGGCAAGGGAGCAAGCATCGTCGGCGGCTGCTGCGGTACAACGCCGGAGCATATTGCGCAGATGATTGCCAAATGCAAAACTCTGCAACCCGGAGGTACGCGTGACTGCCGTCTGACGGCGGTATCCTCCTACGGCAAGGCAGTGCATCTTGGCGAAGGTCCTATAATTATCGGCGAACGCATCAATCCTACAGGCAAAAAGCGTTTGAAGGAAGCATTGGTCAACAGTGACCTTGATTATGTGTGCCGCCTCGGTCTGGAGCAGATTGGCGTAGGCTCGCAGATTCTGGACGTTAACGTTGGAACGCCGGGTATTGACGAAGCGGCAATGGCTGCGAAGGCTGTGCCGGCGCTGCAGGCGATTACCGATACGCCGCTGCAGATTGATACATCTAATTACGAAGCAATGGAAAGAGCGCTGCGCCTATATAACGGCAAGCCGATGCTCAATTCCGTCAACGGCAAGGAGGACAGCCTGCAGCATGTGCTGCCGTTGGCAAAAAAATACGGCGCTGTGCTGGTTGCACTGTGTCTTGATGATAACGGTATTCCTGCAACTGCCGCAGGACGTATCGCTGTGGCTGAAAAAATTATTGCCCGTGCTGCAGAATACGGCATTGAAAGCCGCAATATAGTTGTAGACCCGCTGGCACTGACTATTTCCACAGGTGCTGATAACGCGGCGATTGCCTGTGAGGTTATCCGCACAATGAAGGCGCGTGGCATTAACACTGTTATGGGTGTTTCCAATATTTCGTTCGGTCTTCCCGGACGTGATGCTGTCAACAGCACCTTCTTCAGCATGGCGATGGCAGCAGGTCTTTCCTGCGGCATCATCAATCCGCAGAGCAAGCCGATGATGGATGCTTATTACGGCTATCGTGCGCTGGCAGGCTATGACGAGGGCTGCAAGGAATACGTGCAGCATTATGCTGATGCGCCGAAGGCTGCTGCGACAACAGTAAGCGAAATGGGACTTTACGATGCCATTGTCAAAGGACTGCAGGGACCTGCGCGTCAGGCAGCAGCCAAGGCCTTGGAAAGCGAAAAGCCTTTGGATATCATCAACAAGTATATGATTCCGGCGCTTGATTTTGTCGGTCATGGCTTTGAAAAGAAAACTCTCTTCCTGCCGCAGCTGCTGATGAGCGCGGATGCGGCGAAGGCTGCCTTTGAGGTTATCCGTGAGGCTGTCGGCGTGGGCGAAACGCAGGGAGAAACGGTAATTATCGCTACCGTCCACGGTGATATCCACGATATCGGCAAAAACATCGTTAAGGTACTGCTGGAAAACTATGGTTATCGCGTGCTTGACTTGGGCAAGGATGTGCCTGTGGAAGCAGTTGTGGAGGCAGCTAAGAAAACTGACGCCAAGGTTGTCGGTTTATCTGCATTGATGACAACGACAGTAGGCGCAATGGAAGAAACTATTGCTGCGTTGCATAATGAATGTGACTGTCAGGTTGTTGTCGGCGGTGCGGTGCTCACGCAGGAATACGCTGATACCATCGGTGCCGAGCATTATGCACCGAACGCTGTCAGTGCGGTAAACTACGTCAACGAAATCCTGGGCAAATAATTTATATACAGATAATTTGAGGACTATCATGCTTAGCGTGGTAGTCCTTTTTTACGTTGTTTCGACTTTGGGGTCTTTTAGCAGGAAAAACTGCTCACTCCCAAGAATTAAACAAATATGACCATGAACGGAGGGATACTGCATGAACATTTACGTTTGGCGACACAACAAAACATATCACAGCCACAGTATGATTGATGAGCCCTGCGTCAACAGCGAATTTTATCTTGATGCGATTGCTGTTGTGCTGGCACATGATTTGGAAGAAGCACTGACCAAGCTGGCGGAAGAAAACAAAGGCTGGCGCACGGAGGATCTGCGGCAGCTGCCGTGCAGCGTATATCCTGCAGATAAGGCGGCAGTAATTTTTTCCGAGCTGCGCGGGATTATTCCGCATCTCTAAAAACAAAAAAGCCCGAATTCCCACATGAAATGTATGTGAGAATTTGGGCTTTTGCTTTATCTGCTTACCAGATGCTTTTTAAAATCGGCAGTAAAATCGGTGCCAGGATAGAGGTGCTGATGCCGGTAAGGGCAATCGCTACACCGCCGATAGCCAGCTGAATGGGACTGACATTGGCGCAGACGCTGGTGCCGAGGCCGTGGCTGGAGGCGCCGATAGCAAGACCGGCAGCCAAATGGTTTTTGATTCCCAAAAGACGCAGCAGCTTGTGATTGAAGGTTGCTCCCAGCATGCCGGTGAAGATAACAGCAGCTGTAGTCAACGCCGGAATACCGCCGATGGTTTTGGAAACATCAATGGCGATTGGCGTCGTAATGGATTTGGGAATGAGCGAAAGCAGAACCTGCTCACTGGTACCCATGGCCTTGCCGCAGAAGTAAACGACGATGATAGCCGAAAGCGTTGCCAATGTAACGCCGCCGGCAATAGCACCGGCCTTGGCCATGATGATTTCACGGTTCTTGTACAGGGGCAGGGCCAGAGCGATGGTTGCCGGTCCTAAAAGAAAGTTAATGAATTCCGCACCTGCTTCGTACTGCTTGTACTCTACGCCTGGCGCCAGAACGATGACGGCGATGACCAGAGGGCAGGCGATAACGAAGGGCGGAATGATGTTCAGACTGAAGCGGTCGATGATGATTTCGCTGATAGCGTACAGAATAACCGTCAGACCGATGCCGAAGAGCGGTGAATTAAGTAAAGCGTCGGGAAAAAGCATCATTGACTCTCCTTTCCTTTGAGCATTGCTTCGATAAAGAAGGCTGTAACAGCCAGAACTACAATGCTGCAGACAACAATGGTAACAGTAATGGGCAGCAGCTCAGCTTTGATAACATCTACATATAATATAACGCTGACGCCTGCCGGTAAAAACAGCATACCCATTTTGGAAATCAGGATATCGCAGATACCTTCAATGGAGCTTGCCGGAATAACGTTGCCGCAGAGAAGTGCCGTTAAAATCAGCATTCCCAAAAGAGCGGGCGGAAAGGGTACGCCGAGGGCGTTGATGATGAGCGTGGATACCCATTGCAAAAGCAGCAAAAAGGCAATACCGCGCAATAAGCTGGTGGGTGACATTTTGTTTCCTCCTCATAAAACATGACAAATAATATAATTATAGACCTGTTGGTGGAAGTACGCATAAAGGTCAAAACGGCCGGGGTGAGCCGATGGTCTTTGGGGTAAAGAGTACTTGGCCGACAGAACGACATGTTATTAATATTGCCACAAACATAACAATATGTCAACAAAATGACGGTGATTTTTCACTGAATTAACACAGAAAACTATTTGATTTTTTGACTTTTACTGATATAATAGCAATTAGAAAGTGAATAGTGGTCCGGAAATGGAAAAGAGTCAACTCCATTCTGTTATTGACCGCTATTGAACCTGATAGAAGGAGGTGCAGCGTGATGAATGAACGCTACAGTGAAGAGGTAAAGGCTATATTGGAGGCTGCTCAGCAGCAGGCAGTTATGAACTATCACCAGGAGCTGACAACGGCACATGTTCTGGCAGCATTGTGCGGCAGCGACGGCTTCTTTAAATATTTGCTGCAGAGCCTGCACATTGATGAAAATGCTTTCAGCAAGGATGCTAAGGCTTTAGTACAGAAAATCCCCGGAGTCAAAGGTCAGGACCGTCAGCTGATGATGGGTACCGGCTTTGCCAGAGTAATGGCTATTCTGGGACAAGGCAAGGAAGAAATCGGTATCGGCCAGCTGGTTGCGGCTATGGCAAGTGACGGTGACAGCGATGTAGTATCGCTCTTCCGTAAATATGGTATAGACAAGAAAAAAGTTGAGGCGGCATTTATGCAGTATCAAAATAGCGAAGCAAATGATGAAACTAAAAAGACGCTGGAAAAATACGGCCAGGATTTGACGGCAAAAGCTAAAGAAGGCAAGCTAGATCCGGTAATCGGCCGTGATGAGGAAATCCGTCGTACGATTGAAATACTTTCGCGTCGTAAGAAAAATAATCCGGTGCTTATCGGTGAGCCTGGCGTTGGTAAAACTGCCATCGTCGAAGGTCTGGCAAGACGTATTATTGCCGGCGATGTACCGGAAAGCCTGAAGAATAAAACCCTGTATGCTCTGGACCTGGCGGCTTTGGTTGCCGGTGCCAAATACCGTGGTGAATTTGAAGAGCGTCTGAAAAAAGTATTGAAGGCTGTCAGCGAAAGCGCCGGTCAGATTATCATGTTTATTGATGAGCTGCATACCGTTGTCGGTGCCGGTGCTGCCGAAGGCGCTATGGATGCAGGCAACATCCTGAAGCCGATGCTGGCACGCGGCGAGCTGCGCTGCATTGGTGCAACTACGCTGAATGAATACCGTAAGTATATTGAAAAGGATAGTGCGCTGGAGCGTCGTTTCCAGCCGGTAATGGTTAAGGAGCCGAGCGTTGAAGATACAATTTCCATCCTGCGTGGCCTGCGTGAACGCTATGAGGTACATCATGGCGTGCGCATTAAAGACGCTGCTCTGGTGGCTGCTGCTGTGCTTTCTAACCGTTATATCAATGACCGTTTCTTACCTGATAAGGCTATTGACCTGGTAGATGAGGCTGCTGCCCGTCTGCGTACCGAAATTGATTCGCTGCCGACCGAGCTGGATGAAAGCAAACGTCGTATCCTGCAGCTGGAAATCGAAGCTCAGGCTTTGGGCAAAGAGGAGGATGCTCAGTCCAAGGATCGTTTGGCTAAGCTGAATGAGGAGCTGGCAAAGCTGCGTAAGGAAAATGACGAGCTTGTTAAACGTTGGGATGCAGAAAAGGCTTCTATTGCCCGCGTACGTGAGGTAAAGAAGGAAATTGATGCTGTGAAAAACCAGATGGAGCAGGCTGAGCGCGACTACGATCTGAACAAGATGGCTGAATTGAAATACGGCCGTCTGCCTGAGCTGCAGAAGGAATTGGCTGCTTTGTCCAAGAAGGATGAAAACGGCAATGATAATGTTATGCTCAAGGAAGAGGTTGACGAAGAGGACATCGCTAAGGTTGTCAGCACCTGGACCGGTATTCCTGTTGCCCGCTTAGGCACCGGTGAACGTGCTAAACTGGTTCATCTGGAGGAAATCTTGCACGAGCATGTTATCGGTCAGGACGAGGCAGTCAAGGCTGTCAGCGAGGCCGTTATTCGTGCGCGTGCCGGTATCAAGGATCCTAACCGTCCGATTGGTTCCTTTATCTTCCTTGGTCCTACCGGTGTCGGCAAGACCGAGCTGGCTAAGACCTTGGCCGAGGTGCTCTTTGATGATGAACGCAACATGGTTCGTATCGATATGAGCGAATACATGGAGAAGCATACCGTATCTCGTCTGATCGGTGCGCCTCCGGGATACGTCGGCTATGATGAAGGCGGTCAGCTGACTGAGGCTGTACGCCGTCATCCGTACAGCGTAATCCTGTTGGACGAAATCGAAAAGGCACATGCAGATGTCTTTAACGTATTGCTGCAGGTTCTGGATGATGGCCGTCTGACTGATGGTAAAGGCCGTATCGTTGACTTCAAGAATACCTTGATTATCATGACCAGTAACCTTGGCAGCAACGAGATTATGAAAGCGCAGGGCTCTATGGACAGAGAAAAGATTCAGCAGATGCTGATGAACTTCTTCCGTCCGGAATTCCTGAACCGTGTTGATGACATCGTTGTGTTCAAACCGCTGCAGGCAGAACAGATTAAGGAAATCGTTAAACTGGTACTGCGTGAGCTGGGTGACCGCCTGAACAAGCAGCTGGAGCTGACGCTGAATTATACTGACGAGGCTGTCGCTTTCCTGGCAAAGGCCGGCTTTGATCCTGCCTTCGGTGCTCGTCCGTTGAAACGTCTGATTGTCCACACTGTTGAAAACATCCTGGGCAAGAAGATTGTTGCAGGCGAAATTAAAAATGGCGACAAGGTTGAGGTTGTATTGGTAAATGATGCAATTGACGTTGTCGTAAAATAAAACAGCTTTGGGTTTAAGCGCCCTCTGCTGCCGTGAAAGCGGCGGCGGAGGGTGCTTTTTCTAATATATATAATAGGCTTATTATTGCGCAGCAGGTTGGGAAATGATACAATTAAAAGAGATGTTCAATTAATGAGTTACCAATGCATGATGTTTATAAAATGAGGTGAGCAAAATGAAATATACATATGTAGAATTCGCTGATGGAACACTTGTTACTTTTAATGATATACGCAAGGATAAGAACGGCGAGCATATTGATGTTTATTTTGAACGTCCTGTAGATACTGGCTTTGACTATTTGCAGATTTCCTTGCCTGACTTAGATACAGCTTCTTTTGAGGGATACAGCGAGGCTGAAATAGAAGATTTAAAAGATTTTGCTGCTGATAATGCAGCCTTGATTTGGGAGATGGCACGCGAAGGAGGAGATCATCTTGCCAATGCTGTATAAGCTTTTAGGTTATACAATATATTTTTGGTCAGGTGATGCCGGTGAGTCGGTTCACGTACACGTTTGTAAAGGCAGGCCGACTGAAAATGCAACTAAAATATGGGTTGGGGAACGTGTTATTTTAGAGCATAATAAAAGCAAAATTTCTGATGCCGATTTGCTGAAGATACTTCGCTTCGTATCTCAGAACAAAAAGAGAATTATTGAACAGTGGAATAAGCATTTTGGAGTATGAGTTTTTAGCATCTGTCTGATGTCTGACAGGTGCTTTTCCTTTGCTCTGAAGTTTCCCGAACAATTTTCTAAAAAACTGTTAAAAAGTTCACAGTTTATTTGACGTTTACGCGTTGGATTGGTATAATTAAAGTGAATTATTTAAGTGATTGAGAACCCGGGTTAGATTTTGCACAGGATTTCGAAACTGAACAGCTTTCTGCTTGGGTTTTATTTTTTCTACAAGTAATTTTTGGGAGGTAGATTTCAATGAAAGTTGCAATTATCATGGGTAGTAATTCTGACTGGCCTGTACTTGAGGCTGCAGAAAAAACTCTGAAGGAGTTTGGCGTTGAAACTGAAGTAGTAGTTGCTTCCGCTCACCGTACTCCGGATGTAGTACAAAACTTTGCTAAGGGTGCCCGTGACCGTGGCGTAGAGGTAATTATTGCCGCAGCCGGCGCAGCTGCTCATCTGGGTGGTTTCATCGCTGCCTTTACTACCGTTCCTGTCATCGGTATTCCTATTAATGCAACACCGTTGGCTGGTATGGATGCACTGCTGAGCTTTGTACAGATGCCTTCCGGTGTACCTGTTGCAACGATGGCCATCAATGGTTCTAAGAATGCTGCATTGTTCGCAATTCAGATTCTTTCCGTAAAATATCCGGAGCTGGTAGAAAAGCTGGCAGAGCATCGTGCAACAATGCGTGAAGAAGTAAGAGCTAAGGGTGAAAAGCTGGCTTCCATGCGTGGCGTTCCTGCGCAGGAGTTTAAGGATTTGCACCTGTAATAGTGAGTAGTAAATAGTGAATAGTGGATAAAAACTGATTGCTAAACATTAATAACTAATTACTGACCACTGATCACTTATAACTAACCACTAATAACTGACAATTGATAACTAAAAACTAAAATTAAGGAGAAAAATTGTGGAGCAGATTTTCGAGGAGCAAAATTTTAGCGAGGACAAGCTGCATGAGGAGTGCGGTGTCTTTGGTATCTTCAGTCATAATGAAGATGTAGCACTCAACACCTATTGGGGCCTGTATGCGCTACAGCATCGTGGCCAGGAAAGTACCGGTATTGTTGTTACTGATGGCGAGCGTATGAAAATTAAAAAGGGCATGGGCCTCGTTGCCGATGTTTTCAAGGACGGCGTTGCTGATTTGCAGGGCTATGCGGCTATCGGCCACGTACGTTATTCCACCACCGGTGCAAGCATGCCGTATAACATTCAGCCGCTGAAGGTTTATTTTGACGGCGGTAACCTGGCTCTGAGCCATAACGGTAACCTGACTAATGCCGGTCAGCTGCGTGCTAACCTGGCTAAGGAAGGCGCAGTATTTAATACTACTGTTGACAGTGAGGTTGTATTGAACTTGATTGCCTACAGTGCACGTCCGACTATTGAAGAGCGTGTAGCAGAGGCTGTTAACCAGATTAAGGGTGCTTTTGCTATTCTGCTGATGACTGATAACAAAATTATCGCAGTACGCGATCCCTACGGCTTCCGTCCGCTGGTACTCGGCAAGATGGAAAACGGCTGGTGCGTTGCTTCCGAATCCTGCGCCTTTGACTTGGTTGGTGCAGAGCTGGTACGCGATGTTAAGCCCGGCGAAATGATTATTATCGACAGCGATAACTCCGAGCCGCGCAGCATGATGTGGGCTGAAAACAAACCGGCAAAGCCTGCGCACTGCATTTTTGAATATGTTTACTTTGCTCGTAATGACAGTATCATCGACAACCAGTCTGTATATGATGCACGTATCCAGATGGGACGCGAGCTGGCTAAGGAAACGCCTGATATTCATCCGGATATCGTTATATCCGTTCCTGATAGCGGTACTCCGGCGGCAATCGGCTATGCTATGGAGGCCGGTGTTCCCTTCCTAGAAGGTCTTACCAAAAACCGTTATGTAGGCCGTACTTTTATTCAGCCGACGCAAAAGCAACGTGCTAATGCAGTACGTCTGAAGCTGAATCCGGTACGCAGCGTTGTAGAAGGAAAATCTGTTGTCATGGTCGATGACTCCATCGTTCGCGGCACTACCAGCGGCAAGATTGTTAAACTGCTGAAAGAGGCAGGAGCACGTGAAGTGCATGTATGCATTTCTTCTCCCCCAGTAACAGACAGCTGCTACTATGGTATTGATACCTCCGAGCGCAAGGAGCTGATTGCGGCACGTTGCACGGAAAATGAAATCTGCCGTTATATTGGGGCAGACAGTCTGCATTATATTTCTATGGATGGCATGAAACGTGCTATTGATAAAATTGATTCCGATGGTTTGTGCTGTGCCTGCTTCAGCGCTAAATATCCCGATAACGCAGATAGTGTAATCAAAGCAGAACCTGAAAGCATTATTGAATAACAGGAGGAAGGCTCATGAGCGAGGAAAAGAAACAACTTACTTATGCTGATGCCGGTGTAGATATTGATGCTGGTAATAAAGCAGTAGAATTAATGAAGGACAGCGTACGTGCTACCTACAGACCTGAGGTTATCGGTGATTTGGGCGGTTTTGGCGGCCTGTTTGCTTTAAACAGCGGCAAATACAAGGAGCCTGTGCTCGTCAGCGGTACTGACGGCGTAGGCACTAAGCTGAAGCTGGCTTTCATGGCTGATAAGCATGATACTATCGGTCAGGATGCTGTAGCAATGTGCGTTAACGATATCCTGGTACAAGGTGCAGAGCCTTTGTTCTTCCTGGATTATATTGCGGTAGATAAGGTTGATTCCCAAAAGGTTGCTAACATCGTTAAGGGTGTTGCCAATGCCTGCAAGGAAAGCGGCTGTGCTCTTATCGGCGGCGAAACTGCCGAAATGGCCGGCTTCTACTCCAAAGGCGAATACGATATCGCAGGCTTCTGTGTTGGCGTAGTTGAGAAGAGCAAAATGATTACCGGTGACAAGGTTAAGGCCGGCGACGTGCTTTTGGGCCTGCCCTCCAGCGGAGTGCATTCCAACGGCTTCTCCCTTGTACGTAAAATCTGCTTTGAGGCTATGGGTTATACCATGGAAACCGAAGTACCGGAATTTGGCTGCACCTTGGGCGAAAAGCTGCTGACTCCGACTCGTCTGTATCCGAAAACCTGCCTGCCGCTGATTGAAAAATTCGACCTGCACGGCATGGTGCACATCACCGGCGGCGGCTTCTATGATAATATCCCCCGCATTCTGCCCGAAGATTGCGATGCTGAGGTAAATGCCGAGGCTTGGGAAGTTCCTGTTGTCTTCAAAAAGCTGCAGGAATGGGGCAATGTACCTTGGGCTGAAATGTACCGCACCTTCAACATGGGCGTAGGCATGGTATTGGTTGTTGACCCGTCTGAGGCTGACGCTGTACGCGCTCACCTGAAGGCTGAAGGCGAAACCTTCTATGAGCTGGGTAAGGTTGTTCCCGGCCACAAAGAAACGATTATGAAAGGCGGCGTTTTCGGTGCATAAAATCGGCGTACTTGTAAGCGGTCGCGGCAGCAACCTGCAGGCAATTATGGACCGTATCGCTGATGGCTATCTGCCGCTGGAAATCGCGGTTGTAATCAGCGATAAGCCTGATGCTTTTGCTTTGGAGCGTGCGCAAAAGGCCGATATTAAAACCGTTGCCGTAGAGCGTAAGGCTTGCGCTTCCAAAGAAGAATTTGAAGCAAAAATCAACGCTGCTTTAGAAGCAGAGGGCTGCGAGCTAGTAGTTCTCGCAGGCTTTATGCGTATTCTGAGCGCTGATTTCGTAAATAAATGGCAGCATAAGATTATTAACATTCATCCGGCGCTGCTCCCGAGCTTCCCCGGTCTGCACGGCCAGAAGCAGGCTGTGGACTACGGTGTAAAATTCAGCGGCTGCACCGTTCATTTTGTCGATGCAGGCACTGACAGCGGCCCGATTATCCTGCAGAAGGTTGTTCCTGTTATGGATGACGACACCGAGGATACTCTGGCTGACCGTATTCTGGTACAGGAGCATATCGCAATGCCGGAGGCTTTAAAGCTTTGGGCAGAAGGAAAACTGACAATCGAAGGCAGAAAGGTAAAGGTTAAAGCATGAAAATTAAAAGAGCATTATTAAGCGTTAGTGATAAAACTGGCATTGTAGAGCTGGCAAAATTCCTTAGTGACAACGGCGTAGAAATTATTTCTACCGGTGGCACCATGAAGGCTATTAAGGAAGCAGGCATTCCTGTAACCTATGTAAGTGATGTAACCGGCTTCCCGGAAATCATGGATGGCCGTGTAAAAACTCTGAATCCGAAAATTCATGGCGCAATCCTGGCTGTACGCAGCAATCCGGAGCATATGAAGGCTTTGGCTGAGCATGACATCACCCCGATTGACCTGGTTGTAGTTAACCTCTATCCCTTCCGCGAAACTGTTGCCAAACCCGGTGTAACCGAGGCTGAGGCAATTGAAAACATTGATATCGGCGGTCCGGCAATGGTACGTGCCAGCGCTAAAAACTTCAAGGACGTTGTTATCGTAACCTATCCGAGCCGTTATGCCGGCTTAATGGAAATGCTCGCTAAAGAAGGCGACGTTGATGCACGCACCCGTAAGGAGCTGGCACTGGAAGCCTTCACTCATACTGCTGAATACGATGCAATGATCAGCGAATATCTGAAGAAGCAACTGGAGAAATAACCATGAATATTTTATTAATCGGTGGCGGCGGCCGCGAACACGCTTTAGCTTGGAAGCTGGCGCAAAGCCCTAAGGTTGAAAAAATTTATGCTGCTCCCGGCAATCCGGGCATGGCACTGCTGCCTAAATGCGAATGCATTGCCCTGGATGTTGAAAATTTGGAGGGTGTAGCAGATTACGCTGAGGAAAAGAGCATTGACCTGACCGTTGTAGGTCCTGAGGCACCGCTTGTTGCAGGTCTTGCAGACGTTTGCAAGCGCCGCGGTCTGCCGGTGTTCGGTCCTTCTAAGGCTGCAGCACAGTTGGAAGGCTCCAAGGCATTTTCCAAAGAGCTGATGGCAAAATACAATATTCCTACCGCATTCTTCAAAATTTGCGAGGATATTGAAACCGCTAAGGCTTACGTTGAAGAAAAGGGCGCACCTATCGTAGTTAAGGCTGACGGTCTTGCAGCTGGCAAGGGCGTTGTTGTTGCTATGACTAAGCAGGAAGCACTTGACGCTATTGACGAAATGATGGCTGACCATAAATTCGGCAATGCAGGCGCACGCCTCGTTCTGGAAGAATACATGGAAGGCGAGGAGGCTTCTCTCCTGGCATTTACCGACGGCAAAACAATTGTACCGATGATTGCTTCCCAGGACCACAAGCGTGTATTTGACGGTGACGAAGGTCCTAATACCGGCGGTATGGGCACCTATGCTCCCGCTCCGGTTATGACCGACGTGCTGCGTTTAAAAGCAACAGAGCTGATTCTGAAGCCCGTTATAGCTGCCATGGCAGCAGAAGGCATGCCGTATCAAGGTTGCCTCTATGCAGGCCTGATGATCAAGGGTGACAGCGTGAAGGTTGTAGAATTCAACTGCCGCTTCGGTGACCCCGAAACTCAGGTAGTGTTGCCTCTGCTTGACGGCGACCTGGCTGAAATTATGCTGGCCTGCGCTACCGGTACTTTGGATCAGGTAGGCTTCGGCTGGTACGACAAGGCTGCTGTATGCGTAGTAATGGCTTCCGGCGGTTATCCCGAAAGCTATGCTAAGGGCATGGAAATTACCGGCCTGGCTGACGCTGCTGCAGATAAAGACGTTGTTGTATTCCACGCAGGTACAAAGGCTGACGGTGCTAAGGTTCTTACCAACGGCGGACGTGTGCTTGGTGTAACTGCTGTAGACGCAAATATCAAGGCTGCACGTGACCGCGCATATACTGCTGTAGAAAAAATTAATTTTAATGGCGCTTTTTGCAGAAAAGATATTGCATGGAGAGCATTAAAGAGGTAAAATAGATAAAATACCTACTCGGACCTCAGAAAAGCAATTTTTTCAATTAATTATGTTATATGATTAACAATTGCTTTGGCTGTGGTAAACAAAAAATTATTAAGAAAAGGATGATGAAAGAATGGCTTTTTATTATGATGAACCTGCTCACACATTTAGTGAGTACCTGTTAGTTCCCGGTTATTCCTCCGAAAAATGTATCCCCGCCAATGTAGACCTGCGTACGCCGCTGGTTAAATTCAAAAAAGGTGAAGAACCGGCAATTACTATGAACATCCCGATGGTTTCTGCTATCATGCAGGCTGTTTCCGGCGAAAAGCTGGCTGTAGCTCTTTCCAAAGAGGGCGGCGTTTCTTTCATCTATGGTTCTCAATCCGTAGAGGACGAAGCTGCTATGGTTGCTCGTGTTAAAGGCTATCGCGCAGGCTTTGTAAGCAGCGACTCCAATATCCGTCCGGACAGCACTCTGGCTGACATCCTGGCACTGAAGGAACGCACCGGTCACTCCACTGTTGCTGTTACCAGCGATGGTACCGCTAACGGCAAGCTGGAAGGCATTGTTACCAGCCGTGACTATCGTCCGAGCCGTATGTCTATGGATACTAAGGTTCGTGACTTCATGACTCCGATTGACAAAATGGTTTATGCTCCGAAAGATACCACCCTGCAACAGGCTAACGATATCATCTGGGAGAAAAAACTCAACACTCTGCCTATCGTTGATGACGACGGCCGTATGCTGTACATGGTATTCCGTAAAGACTATGCAACTCATAAGGAATATCCGTTAGAGCTGCTGGACAGCAAAAAACGCCACATCGTTGGCGCAGGTATCAACACCCGCGACTATGCTGAGCGTGTTCCCGCATTGATTGATGCAGGCGTAGACGTACTCTGCATTGACTCCTCCGAAGGCTACAGCGCATGGCAGAAAATCACCCTGGACTGGATCCGTGAGCACTACGGTGACAGCGTTAAGGTTGGTGCAGGCAACGTAGTAGACGCTGAAGGTTTCCGCTTCCTGGCTGAGGCTGGCGCTGACTTCATTAAAGTTGGTATCGGCGGCGGTTCTATCTGCATTACCCGTGAACAAAAAGGTATCGGTCGTGGCCAGGCAACTGCTTTGATTGACGTTTGCAAGGCTCGTGACGAATACTTCGAAGAAACCGGCGTATACATTCCTGTATGCTCCGACGGTGGTATCGTTTATGATTACCACATGACTCTGGCTCTGGCTATGGGCGCTGACTTCATGATGCTGGGCCGTTACTTCGCTCGTTTCGACGAAAGCCCGACCAATAAGGTTAACATTAACGGCACCTACATGAAGGAATATTGGGGTGAAGGCTCCAGCCGTGCTCGCAACTGGCAACGTTATGACATGGGCGGCGCAGCTAAGCTGTCCTTTGAAGAAGGCGTTGACTCCTACGTTCCGTACGCAGGCAGCCTGAAGGATAACGTAAACCTGACTTTGGCTAAGGTTCGTTCCACCATGTGCAACTGTGGTGCTCTGAACATCCGCGAGCTGCAGGAGAAGGCTAAGCTGACTCTGGTTTCCGCAACCAGCTTGGTTGAAGGCGGCGCACATGACGTTATGCTGAAAGAAAACTCCAACAGCAACTATCCTAAATAATTAAATGAACGTAAATGGCAAGCTCTCGAAGAAATTCGAGGGCTTGTTTTTGTATACAAAAAGCTCCCCTGAACGATTCGTTCAGGGGAGCCTGTCTGTTTCTAAGCGGAGTTTCGCTGTTATATTACCTTGTAAAGCCGGAAGCCTTGCGTATCGCAGGAAACCAGCTTGTAGTTGATTCCTTCGCGCAATCCTTCAAAAACGGGAATGTGGTTTTCACCGTGAATGTGGCCGTAGACACAGTGCTGTACGCCGTACTGCAGCATCAGATTAGTAAAGCAGGTGTGCTCCGTGCGTGCAAAAAGCGGCGGATAGTGAAAGACCGTAATTATCTGCTGTGCCTGCATTTTATGCGCCTGCTGCAGGGAAAGCTCCAGGCGTATACCTTCGCGATTGTAAATTTTTCTGTCGGCGTCACTGAAGCTTTCGGCTGAGGGCAGGAGCCAGCCGCGGGTGCCGCAGACAGCAATATCCTCTACCATAATGCAGTCATTCTGCAGGAATTCAAAATGAGCGCCGTAACGCTGCTGCATTTTGCTCAGGCTGCTCCACCAGTAATCGTGGTTGCCGCGCAGCAGCAGCTTGCGTCCGGGAAGCTGCGCCAACCAGTCTAAATCCTGTGCTGCTTCTTCCAAAGTCATGGCCCAGGAAATATCACCGCAGACAATAACGGTGTCCTGTGCGGTTACGGTGTTTTGCCAATTAGCGGCAACCTTTTCTTTATGGTTGCGCCAATGCTCGCCGAAAACCTCCATGGGCTTGCTTGCCGGTTCGCCTGATAAATGCAGGTCACCTATTGCGTAAATATGCATAATCTTATCACCTGTAAGTGTTGAGTTAATTTTATTCTTTATTCAGCAGGAAGCGTGCTAATGCCGGAACATCGGCAACATAGTAATCGGCACCTGCTTCTGACAGTTCCTCGTAGCTGCCGAAGCCGAAGCCTGCGCCGATGCAGGCGATGCCGTTGGCGTGAGCGGCGAGAACGTCTTCGCGGCGGTCACCGATAAGTGCTACAGTATTTTTAGCTTCGGGTGTAGTAAGCTGCCATTTTTCCAGAGCGGCAGCAACTACTAAAGCTTTCTTGTCTGTTTTGCCGTCCAGGCTGCAGCCGGTGATATCTTCCAGATAGGGGTTGAAGCCAAAGCGTTCGGCAATTCGCAGTGCAAAAACCTCCGGCTTGGCGGTAGCCATGCCGAGGCGGCGGCCATCTTTCTGCAGGTCAGCCAATAATTCCATGATACCGGGATAAACTTTGTTTTCCCAGATGCCGATATCGGTATAGCGTTCACGATATTTTTCTACACCGGCCTCAGCCTCTTCTCTGGTCATGCCGTAGTATTTGATAAAGCTGTCGCGCAGGGGCGGGCCGATGAAAACCTCCAGCTTTTTTAAATCAGGCTCCTCAATATTTTGAGCGCGCAGGGCGTATTGTACGCATTTTGTTATGCCCTCGGCGGAATTTGTCAGGGTACCATCTAAATCAAAAAGTAAATTTTGAAACATTTATTGCTCCTTATTCGCTTCAATAGAATTTTTTTGGACTTGTATAACTGATTATAACACACTTTAGCAATTTAGTGATACAATAATGGTTATTAAAGACAGATAGATTTCATGAGGGGGAATAAAAAATGACAATTAAGCTTTTTGAAAATAATTCTTTGCTCAAACAGTGCGTGGCGAAGGTTACGGCCTGCACGCCCAAGGATGGCAAGTATCTGGTTGAGCTGGACCAGACTGTTTTCTTCCCGGAGGGCGGCGGTCAACTGAGCGACAGAGGCAAGCTGGCTGATGCGGTCGTAAGCCATGTAAGCGAAAAGGATGGTCATATTTACCATAAGTGCGACAAGCCGTTGGAGGTAGGCGCTGAGGTGGAGGCTGTGCTGGACTGGCCTGTGCGTTTGGACAGAATGCAGCAGCATTTGGGCGAGCATCTTTTGTCCTACGCCTGCTGGAAGCTGTTTAAGGCCAACAATATCGGATTCCACATGAATGAGGATGATGTTTTCATTGACCTTGATAAGGAGCTGACGGACGAGGAGCTGCTGCAGGCAGAATTATATACGAATGAAATCATCTGGGAGAATCGCCCGGTACATATCAGCTATATGGACAGCACAGAGGCTGTCAAGCTGAAGGATAAAATGCGTAAGTTCAACAGCAAGCTGACAGGCACGCTGCGTATCGTTTCCGTTGAGGATGCCGATATCTGTACCTGCTGCGGTACGCATCCACCATTTACAGGGATGCTGGGCAGTGTTAAGGTCATCCGTCATGAAAAGCATAAGGGTGGTTGCCGCGTAGAGTTTGTCTGCGGCCGCAGAGCACTGCTTGATGCGGACGCCAAGAACAGCACTTTACTAAACGTTGCTGCAAGTCTTTCCGTAAAGCCTGAGCAGGTGCCTGCTGCCGTAAATAAGCAGAAAAATGATTTGCTTGCACAGCTTGACATTGCCAAGAGCAAGCTGCTGAAGATTGAAGAAGAAAAGCTTCAGGAAACATATGCTGCTGCACCGGTGAATGCTGATGGAGTAAAGGTTTTGGCTTTGCCTATGGAAGGTCACGATGCCAAGGATATCAAAGCCTTTCTGCCGAAGGTTACTGCCTTGAAAAACACGCTGAGCCTTTTGGTAGCAGTGCAGCCTGAGCGCATCAGCTACGCAGTTGCTTTGGGGGCTGATACTGCAGGCGATTGCCGTAGTGTTATTAAGCTGCTCAACGAAGCCTTTGGCGGCCGTGGCGGCGGCAAGAGCAACTGCGCGCAGGGCGGTGCGGATTATTGCGCCGACTGGCAGGAAAAGCTGCAGAGCGTTGTAGAAACGTTGAAGTAAAAAGAGCAAAATAAAAAAGACGGTCAAACGACCGTCTTTTTATTTTCGTGAACATATTGTCAATAAATAGGATAGCTGTTATAATAACACTAGAGATTCTGACAGGTCGGTTCCTCCGTAAGGAGGTGGGAGCATGACAGTAGCCGAAGCGTTACAGATAATGTTAACATTTGGTTTGCTTATTGCGACCATTATGTCTACACGTAAGTAGTTTTGCTTACAAAATAACAAAAGACCGACATTAGAGGTCAATGTCAGCCTTTCATCGATAACAAAGAGCAAAGGGAGGACTGACACACCACTGTCAGAGTCTCTCTTTGTCTTTATTATAGCAAATTTACGTGTTCTGTCAAGCTTACAGCTCATTAATCATAGCAATAAGTCTGTCAACCTCTTCGTCCTTGGTTGCCCAGCTGGTGCAGATGCGTACACTGTAATTGCCGTCCTCCAGATAAGCAATGTGGCTGAGAGCAAATTCCTCGCTCAGCTTTTCAAATTGTGCCGGAGTCATAATCACGAATTGCTGGTTGGTAGGGGATTCAGTAACGAACTTGAAGCCCTTGGCTAACAGTGCATCACGGATTTTCAGCGCCTGCAGTGTGCCCTTACCGCAGATTTTGCTGTAAAGATTATCCTTCATAATTGCGCCAAACTGTACGCCGAGCAGACGTCCTTTGGCCATGATAGAACCGCATTGCTTAGCGATGGTGCGGAAGTCAGGCTTGAGTGCATCGTTCAAAATAACAACTGCTTCGCCGAAGAGCAGGCCGCATTTTGTGCCGCCGATATAGAAAACGTCGCAGTTTGCTGCTAAATCTGTTGCAGTCATATCGTTGTTGGGAGCACCGAGAACATAGCCTAAGCGTGCACCGTCAACAAAGAGGTAAAGACCGCAGTCCTTGCAGGCCTGATATAAATCCTGCAGCTCTTTTTTGCTGTACATGCTGCCGATTTCTGTCGGTTGGGAGATATAAACCATTTTCGGCTGAGCCCAATGCTCGCGGCTGGGATCGGTATCGTACATTTTCCATTCGTGGCGGATTTGCTCTGCGGTTAGCTTGCCGTCCTCGCTCGGAAGTGGCAGTACGCGGTGGCCTACATGTTCAATAGCACCGGCCTCATGCGTATTAATATGGCTGGGAACAGCGCCGTAAACAGCCTGATGCGGACGCAAGGCAGCGCAGATAACCGTCAGGTTGGTTTGGGTGCCGCCAACGAGAAAGTGCACGTCAGCGTTAGGGCAATCAAAGGCTTCTCTAATCAATTTGCGTGCTTCGTCGCAGTATGGATCAAGGCCGTAGCCGTCAGTCTGTTCCATGTTGGTTTGCACGAGTTTTTCAAGGACTGCAGGATGGCAGCCTTCGGTGTAATCACTGTTAAAACGATAAGTCATTTTAAATCACCCTCAATTTTTAAAATTTATATATGTACTTTGGAGTTTAACTGTGTAAAGGCTCTCCTTGGGGAGAGCCTGTTACCAAAATTCCAAGACCTTCTTATTTCTTGCCTAAAATTTTCTTGCCTACGAATTCATATAACACAGGCAGCAGGGAAAAAACGATGATGCCTAACGTTACCAAAGTGAAATTATGCTTGATGGCAGGGATGTTGCCGAAGAAGTAACCGCCGCCGACGAAGAGAAATACCCACACTACGGCACCGATGACATTGTAATGAGCAAAGGTCAGGTAGTGCATCTTGCCGATGCCCGCAACGAAGGGTGCAAAGGTGCGAACAATCGGCACAAAGCGGGCCAGAAAAATTGCCTTATGACCATGCTTGTCATAAAATGCGCTGGCCTTGTCGACATGCTCCTTCTTAATGATATTCTTCTTAATCATGTGTATACCGAGATGCTCGCCTATCATATAATTGCAGGCGTCGCCCAGCACAGCCGAAAGTAAAAAGATAGGCACGATAATTTTTATATCCATGCCTTCGGGTGCGGCAGCGGCAAGGGCGCCACAGGCGAAAAGCAGCGAATCGCCAGGTAAAAACGGGGTGACTACCAGACCGGTTTCGCAGAACACTACCATGAACAGGATGGCGTAAATCAGATGACCGTAGGCCATCATAATTTCCGGCAGATGCTTGTCCAGGTGCAGAATTAAATCGATAAAATACATTGCATATGCTTCCATAAAAATTTCCTTTCTTAACATTGAGTCATATAAAATAATTTTAACACAAAAAACCGAACGTTGTAAGAGAATTTTAAGCCAAAAATGTGATTTTTCCCTTAAATATGTGGTAAAATAGAAGCTATAAGGTTGTAATGTACAAGTTGTAACAATTATTTAGATAAGGAGTGTTTTCTTTGGACCAAGAATTATGTTGGTGTGGCAGCGGTAAAGCATATGCAGACTGCCACAAAATGAATGATGCCAAAATTGCGTTGCTGCAGGCTCAGGGCTGCGAGGTTCCTGACCGCGATATGATTAAAACCCCGGAGCAGATTGCAGGTATCCGTGCAGCCTGCAAAATCAATACCGGTGTATTGGATGAGGTTGCCAAATATATTAAGGCCGGTATGACTACTGCTGATATCGACAGAATCGTTTACGAATATACAGTAGCGCATAACGCTATCCCTGCACCGTTGGGTTATGAGGGTTTCCCGAAGAGCGTGTGTACCTCTATCAATGACCAGGTTTGCCATGGCATTCCCAGCGAGCATGACGTGCTGCGCAGCGGTGACATTGTGAACGTAGACGTTTCTACTATTTACAATGGTTATTATGCTGATGCATCCCGTATGTTTATGATTGGCAAGGTTGCTAAGCCGGCTGCAGATTTGGTTGCAATCACCAAGCAATGTCTGCTGCGCGGTATTGAAGCAGCTCAGCCTTGGGGTTTTCTGGGAGATATCGGAGCTGCTGTTTCCAAGCTGGCACATAAGCACGGCTATTCCGTTGTCGAAGAATTCGGCGGCCACGGCGTTGGTGTAGAATTCCATGAGGATCCGTTCGTCTGCCATGTAGGCAAACGCAAAACCGGTATGGTGCTTGTACCGGGAATGATTTTTACTATTGAGCCTATGATTAACATGGGACACAGAGATATCTTTGTTGACGAAACCAATAACTGGACTGTTTATACCTGTGACGGCAGTCTTTCCGCTCAATGGGAGCATCAGATTCTGATTACAGAAAACGGTCCGGAGATTTTAACATATTAATGGCTTGACGACTGTGCAGGCAGTCTTAATCTTTATTGTTGTGCCCGGGCCCTGCAGCTTGGGCAAATAGATAGCATAGGAGGCTATAATAATGACAGACTTTTTGGAAAAAACATTTCGCCTGAAGGAACATCAGACGGATGTCCGCACAGAAATTCTTGCCGGTATCACCACCTTTATGACGATGGCTTATATTTTAGCTGTTAACCCCGGCATTTTAAGTGCTGCCGGTATGGATGCGGGCGCTGTATTTACCGCTACTGCTTTGGGTGCTTGTCTTGGTACTCTGCTGATGGCGCTGTTCTCTAACTATCCCTTTGCCCTGGCTCCCGGTATGGGCCTGAACGCCTTTTTTGCTTATACTGTTGTAGGACAGATGGGTTACAGCTGGCAGGTTGCGTTGGCAGCAGTTTTTGTTGAAGGTGTTCTGTTCATTGTTCTGTCGTTGACTAAGGTGCGCGAGGCGTTGTTCAATTCCATTCCGCCTGCGCTTAAGTTCGGCGTTACCAGCGGTATCGGTCTGTTCATTACCTTTATCGGCCTGCAGAATTCCAAGCTGGTTGTTGCCGGACCGACTCTCGTTGGCCTGTATCCGTTTAAGGCTGCTTTGGCAGACGGCACCTTCTGGTCTACCGGTATCGGTGCTTTGCTGGCACTTATCGGTATTCTGCTTACTGCGGTAATGATGACAAAAAAGGTTCCCGGCGGTATCCTCGTTGGTATTCTGGTTACCTGGGGCTTAGGCATGATTTGTGAGCTGACCGGCATTTATGTACCGAATCCGAAACTCGGTGTGTTCTCCGTTATGCCCAGCTTTGCTAACGGCATTTATGTTCCCAACCTGGCACCGACATTCATGCAGTTGGACTTCAGTGCTATCTTCACCTTTAACTTCATTACAATCATGCTTTCCTTCATGTTTGTAGATTTGTTTGATACCCTCGGCACTTTGATTGGTGTTGCTTCCAAGGCTAAAATGTTGGACAAGGACGGCAAGCTGCCGAAGATTGAAGGCGCTCTGCTGGCTGACTCCATCGCTACTACCGGTGGTGCACTGCTGGGTACCTCCACCGTTACTACCTTCGTAGAAAGCAGCGCCGGCGTTGCTGTTGGCGGCCGTACCGGTCTGACTGCAGTTACCGCAGCTGTTCTCTTCTTCCTCAGCTTGTTCTTCGCACCGATTTTCCTGGCAATTCCTGCCTTCGCTACCGCTCCGGCACTGGTAATTGTAGGCTTTTTGATGGTAAGCAGCCTGCTGAATGTAGACTTTGACGATATGACCGAAGCTATTCCTGCTTTTATCGCAGCAGTAGCAATGCCTTTCATGTATTCTATCTCCGAAGGTATTTCCATGGGCGTTATCTCCTATGTGGCAATTAACCTGCTCAGCGGTGAATACAAAAACAAAAAAACCAGCTGGATTGTATATGTGCTGGCAGTAATCTTTATCCTGAAATATATTTACGTGTAAAAGGATTGAGGTAAAAATATGATGGACCGTGTAAGAGCGGTCGCACTCGGTAACAGCCCTGCTGATATTCTTTTGAAGAACGGCAGGGTTGTTGACGTGCTGACCGAAACAATTTACGAAGCTGATGTTGCTATCGCCGAGGGCGTGATTGCCGGCGTCGGCAGCTATGACAAGGCAGAAAAAATCATTGACCTGAAAGGCGCCTATGTTGCCCCCGGTCTGATTAATGCGCATTGCCATGTGGAAAGCTCTATGGCTGTACCGGAGCATTACTGCGCCGAGGAACTGCGCTGGGGCGTAACCACACTGATTACCGACCCGCACGAAATTGCCAACGTAGCGGGTGCGGCAGGCATTCACTATATGCTGGAGGCCGGCGGACAGATGCCGCTGAACTATTATGTGAATCTGCCTAGCTGCGTGCCTGCTACACGCTTCGAGCACAGCGGCTGCGTGATGGACGCGCGCGATATGATTAAGCTTGTCAATGAGCCGGGTGTACTCGGTATGGGCGAGATGATGAATGTGCCGGGAGTTATTTATAATTCCGCCGAGGTACAGAAAAAGCTGGACCTGTTTTTGAGTCTGGGCCGTGTAATCGACGGCCACGCACCCTGCGTGCGCGGCAAGGAGCTGGCTGCCTACGTTGCCAGCGGCATTGATACCGACCACGAGAGCATCAGCTGGGACGAGGCGAAGGAAAAGCTGCGCAACGGTCTGGCAGTGCTGGTGCGCGAGGGCAGTGCTTCGCGTAATCTGACGACAATTTTGCGCGGCGTTATTGAAGAAGGTATTGATGTAAGCAGTCTGGCCTTCTGCACAGATGACAAGCATCTTGCCGATATCCGCCGCGAGGGCACTATCCGTCACTGCGTACAAATGGCGATAGAATTGGGTATGGAGCCTGTGCATGCTCTACGTCTGGCAACTATCAACGCAGCACGTATTTACGGCCTGCATCGCGTGGGTGCCGTTGCTCCAGGCTGGCAGGCAGATTTGGTCGTCTTTGACGACCTGCAAAGCCTGAAGCCGCAGGCAGTTTTCCATAAGGGCGTGGATGCACTCAAGACCTGCGAAAAGATTACGCCTGTTGCGCCTAACGCCAGCCTGCAGGGCAGCGTGAAGCCTGCGGCATTTGATGCCGAAACCTTCTCTTTATCGCATTTTGCCGATGACAGGGAATATGCGGTTATCACTATGCTTCCCGGTGAAATTTTTACCGAGAAGAGCACTATTATGGGCAAGGATATTGCCTCTGCTTTGGAAAAAGGAGATGTGAACCTGATTGCCGTACTGGAAAGACACCACGGCACCGGTAATGTAGGCTTAGGCCTCTTGCGTGGTTACGGGCTGAAGGACGGCGCAGTAGCGACGACGGTGGCACACGATTCACACAATCTGATTGTTATCGGCACAAGTCCGGAAGCAATGAATGTTGCCGCTAAGGAGCTTGTACGCGTACAGGGCGGTTATACCTTGGTCAAGGGCATCGAGGTTGTCGATACGCTGCCGCTGAATATCTGCGGCCTGATGAGCAGCGCGCCTGCTGAAGAGCTTATCGGCAGTCTTTATGAGATTGCGGCGAAGGCACATGCGCAGGGTGTATCGGACGGCATCGACCCGTTCATCAGCCTGAGCTTTATGGCGCTGCCGGTTATTCCCAAGCTGCGCATCACAGACATGGGTATGTTCGACACGGAAAAATTTGAATTTATAAAATAGAGATATTTGAGGGGAAAGATATGCATAAGCTTGTATCACAATTAGTTGTTTACCGCAATCTGCCGGCAGATAATTTGCTGGAGCCGCTGGCGGATATCTGCGCGAGGTTTGCCGGCGGAAATTATAACCGCGAGGAGCTTACAGCGCAAATCTACGAGCAGGTACATAAGCTGCTTGATATTGGCACCGTTTATGGCTTTGACAAAAATCTTTGGCATAATTATCTGGCCTATTTGCTTGTCAGCTGTGAAAATCCCTTTGCCATTACCTGCGAAAAGGTTGGTGCCTGCGATGGCAGCGTGAATCAGTTTGCCAAGCATGACTTTAAAATCTTTCAGCAGCTGTTTACCTATGATTTCAGCGAGCTGGAGCGTGCGCTGGAGATTAACTGCTTTTCGTTAATCAGCAATTATCAGGCTGTGGTTAAGCAGGAGCGTCGCTATAACAAAAATATCAGCGAGAAGGTGCAGGCGCTCAGCACTGCTTTGGAAGGGGCTGCCGATGCTGATGAGTTTTTCGCCTGTGTTACCAAATTCTACCATGATTACGGCGTGGGCAAGCTGGGCCTGAACAAGGCCTTTCGCATAGCGGAGGCACAGCAGGGCGAGCCGGAGCTGGTGCCGATATCCAATACAGAGCAGATTACCTTTGATGACCTTATCGGTTATGAGAATCAGAAGCAGCGCTTGCTGGAAAATACGGAGGCTTTTGTAGCAGGCCGCCCGGCAAATAACGTGCTGCTTTTCGGCGACAGCGGTACAGGCAAATCCAGCAGCATTAAGGCGCTTATCAACAAATATTATGATCAGGGCCTGCGGATGATTGAAATCTACAAGCACCAGTTCCGCGACTTGTCGCAGGTGATTGCCAAGATTAAAAACCGCAACTACCGCTTCATTATCTATATGGATGATTTGTCATTCGAGGAATTTGAAATCGAATACAAATATCTGAAGGCTATCATCGAAGGCGGTCTGGAGGTGCGTCCGGATAATATTTTGATTTACGCTACCTCTAATCGCAGACATCTGATTAATGAAACGTGGAAGGACCGCAACGATGTAACGCAGGAGGACGGCATTTACAAGTCGGATACGATGCAGGAAAAGCTTTCTCTGGTTAATCGCTTCGGCTGCACGATTTATTATGGACAGCCTACGCAGAAGGAATACTACAAAATTGTCTGCGAGCTGGCTAAAAAACAGGGACTGGAGCTTGCGGACGACTTCCTTTGTGCCGAAGCGCGGAAGTGGGAGCTGCATCACGGTGGCATTTCCGGACGTACAGCGCAGCAGTTTATTAATTATCTGCAGGGTGTTGCCGATTTTAGTAAAAAATAGCTTGCGTTTACTTGTAGGATATGTTACACTAATCTAGTGTTAATGCAAGCCGCTTTGCCAAGCAAGGCAGCTTCTAAATTATGAATATAATGTTCTTAGCAAAGAGAGGTGTAAAGAATGAAAGAAAAGATTCATCCGAATTACGGTGAAGTTACTGCTACCTGCGCATGTGGTGCAAGCTTCGTAACTGGTAGCACTAAAAAAGAATTACGCGTGGATGTTTGCTCTAAATGCCATCCATTCTTCACTGGTCAACAACGTAACGTAGCTGCTCGTGGTCGTATCGAGAAGTTCAACAAACGTTACAACAAAGAACAATAATCTATACAATAAGGCAGAGCTTGCACATGCGGGTTCTGCTTTATTTAGTTTTACGGAGTATATCTATGAGCACGAAAAAATTATCTGTAGGCGGACAAGCCGTAATTGAGGGCGTTATGATGCGCGGACCGCATAAGGTGGCCGTTGCCGTGCGCCAACCTGACGGAGAAATTGCCGTGGATGTAAATCCTGTCAACAGTATCCGTGATAAATATCCTATTTTGAAAAAACCGCTGCTTCGCGGCGTTATTGCTTTATTTGAATCATTATATGACGGCATCAAGGCCTTGGCCTATTCGGCACAGGTTTCCGGCGAAGAGGACGAGCAGCTGACAGGCAAGGAGATGGCGATGACTATTGTTACTTCCGTATTGCTGGCTGTAGGTCTGTTTATTGTTATTCCGACCTGGTCTATGCGTTTTCTGCATGAGCTGACAGAGGATCCGATGATGCTTAACCTAGCTGAGGGCGTGCTGCGTATGGTTATTTTCCTGGCCTATATTGCAGCGATTTCCTCTATGGAGGACATTCAGCGCGTATTTCAGTATCACGGTGCGGAGCATAAAACTATTTACACCTATGAGGCAGGCTTGCCTCTGCGTGTAGAAAATGTGCGTCCGTTCAGCACGCTGCACCCGCGCTGCGGCACCAACTTTCTGATGATTGTCATGCTGATAAGCATGTTTATTTTTACCTTCCTGGGCTGGCCCAGCCTGCTGGAGCGTATTGCTTCCCGCGTAGTGCTGATGCCGGTGATTGCAGGCGTCAGCTACGAGATTATCCGTTTTGCCGGAGCGCATAACGACAATAAGCTGGTGCATATGGCTATTATGCCGGGACTTTTGCTGCAGAAGCTGACTACACGTCAGCCTGACGACAGCCAAATTGAGGTGGCAATTGCTTCGCTGAAGGCAGTGCTGCCGCCTGAAGAAATTATAGAGTAAAAGTGATTTTATAGGTTTGCAGGCTGATCTATGAGGCTCTCCTTGGGGAGAGCTGGCGCCCGTAGGGCGACTGAGAGGGGGCTGCACTATTCTGCCTTTAAAATAACGTTATATTGAACACTTCGTTTATAGGAGAGAATGTTTTCTTAACGAATCACTTTGAATTAAATTTATAAGACTAACATAACACTTGAGAGGAGAATTTCTAATGCTCGACAAATTGCAGGCACTAGAAGACAGATATTTAGACTTAGAGGCAAAAATCAGTGACCCCGAGGTTATTGCCGACCAGACCAACTGGCTGAAGGCTACCAAAGCGCATGCCAAGCTAGAACCGATTGTTACCGCTTACCGTGAATACCGCGATATGATTAAGGCTCGTGATGAGGCAGAGGAGCTGCTGGCAGCAGGCGATGACGAAGAGCTGGTTGAAATGGCTAAAGAGGAGCTGAAGGAGCTCAAACCGCAGATTGAAGAATATGAGGAGAAGCTCACGATTCTTTTGCTGCCTTCCGACCCGAACGATGACAAAAACGTTATCGTGGAAATCCGCGGCGGTGCCGGCGGTGATGAGGCTGCACTTTTTGCCGGTGTTCTCTTCCGTATGTATCTCCGCTATGCAGAAACCCGCGGCTGGCGCGTTGAGGTTATGGATTCCAACCCGACTGAGCTGGGTGGTTTCAAAGAAGTAGTATTCCAGATCAGCGGCGACAGCGTTTACAGCCGCATGAAATTCGAAAGCGGCGTACACCGTGTACAGCGTGTACCGGAAACCGAATCTCAGGGACGCGTACACACCTCTACCGTTACCGTGGCTGTACTGCCGGAGGCTGAAGAGGTTGATGTAGAGATTAACCCTGCAGACCTGCGTGTCGATACCTATCGTGCAGGCGGTGCCGGCGGCCAGTACGTAAACAAAACCGAATCCGCTGTACGTATTACACATATTCCGACAGGCATTGTGGCACAGTGCCAGGATGAAAAATCTCAGCTGAAGAACCGCGAAAAATGTATGCGCGTATTGCGTGCGCGTATTTTGGAGCAGGCGCAGGAGGAGCAGCGTGCCGCTACTGCCGAGGACCGCAAGAGCCAGGTAGGCACCGGCGACCGCAGCGAGCGTATCCGCACCTACAATTATCCGCAGGGACGCGTTACCGACCACCGCATCGGTCTGACACTGCATAAGCTGGACAGCATTGTCAACGGTGATCTGGACGAGCTGCTGAGTGCGCTGATTACTGCTAAGCAAAGCGAACAATTACGGCAGGTGAAATAAAATGGTTAAGCCGGTTTGGACAATTATGGAAATCTTAAACTGGACTAAGCAGCACTTTGAAGCAAAAGGCGTGGAAAATCCGCGCCTTGATGCCGAAGTGCTGCTTTGTGCTGTCTTGAAATGTGAACGCATCAAGCTGTATACCGAGTTTGACAAGCCACTCAGTGAGGAGGAGCGCGACAAGATGCGCTCTTATGTAGAGCGCCGCGCTAAGCATGAGCCGCTGGCCTACATTATCGGTGAGCGTGCTTTTATGCGCAATAACTTTAAGGTTACGCCTGCTACCCTGGTGCCGCGCCCGGAAACGGAGCTGTTGGTGGAAAGCCTGGTGAAGGCTGCGCCGATGCTGCGTGCAGACGGTGCTGTAAAGGCTTTGGATATCGGTACAGGCAGCGGTGCTATTATCGTTTCGCTGCTTGATTATCTGCCTGCTGCCGTTGGCGTGGGCGTGGATATCAGCAACGAGGCTTTGGCAGTAGCGAAAGAAAACGCTGCCGCTATCGGCGTGGATAAGCGTGTGGCCTTCCGCCAAAGCGATTTGTTCAGCAACGTACCTGTGGAGAAAAAGTTTGATATCATCGTTTCGAATCCGCCGTATATTCCTGCTGCCGATATTGCAACGCTGGCACAGGATGTACAGCAGGAGCCACGCACTGCACTTGACGGCGGTGTGGACGGACTTGATTTTTACCGCCGCATCTGTGCCGAGGCTGTGGAGCATCTGGCAGAGGATGGATTGCTGGCGTTTGAAATCGGCATCGACCAAAGCGAAGCGGTGCAAAAGCTGTGTTTGGAGCATGGCTTTGCCAAAACTGCCGTGCGTATGGACTATGCAGGCATACCGCGCATGGTTTTTGCTTTAAAAGAAAAAGAGGGTGAGGATAAATATGAAAACCTCCTACTGGAAATTACAAAAGAACTCTGATAATCAAGAGATTATGCAGGAGGCAGCGGCACTGATCCGTGCGGGTGAGGTTGTATCGTTTCCGACGGAAACAGTTTACGGCCTGGGTGCGGATGGTCTGAATCCTGAGGCTGTAGCCAAGATTTTTGCTGCCAAGGGCAGACCTAACGATAATCCGCTGATTCTACACATTGCTAAGAAGGAAGATATTGCGCAGCTGACTACCGGCCTGAACGCTAATGCCAAAAAGCTCATGGAGCATTTTTGGCCGGGACCGCTGACACTGATTGTCAATAAATCTGCTATTGTGCCTGACGCTGTAAGCGCAGGACTGGAAACTGTCGCTGTACGCTTCCCATCTAATAAATTCGCGCAGGACTTTATCCGTGCCTGCGGTTGCCCGATTGCGGCGCCGTCGGCTAATATTTCCGGTCGCCCGAGCCCGACGAATGCTCAGGACGTGCTGGAGGATATGCAGGGTAAAATTGCCGGTATGCTTGATGGCGGCAACTGCGGCATCGGGCTGGAATCCACCGTGGTGGATACAACGAGTGCTGTTCCCACTATCCTGCGACCGGGCGGCATTACCTATGAAATGCTGACGGAGGTTATGGGTGCGGTAGAAATCGACCCGGCGCTGCAGGGAGATAAAAACTTTAAGCCCAAGGCACCGGGGATGAAGTACCGTCATTATGCGCCGAAGGCACCTGTGTACCTGTTTGAAGGCGAAGCCTGCAAATGTTTGCCGCAGGTTATTGCCAAGGCTTTGGCTGAAGGCAAAACCGTCGGCGTGCTGTGCGGACGTGAGCTGGAAAGCGAGCTGGCAGAGCTTGTCGAAAAGCAGCATCTGCAGCTTTCCTGCTGGGGCGACAGCCGCGAGCAGCTGGCAGCAGATTTATTCTACCTGCTACGTGACTTTGACCGTACCTGTCCGGACGTCATCCTCGCCGAAGGCGTAGAGGAGGACGGCTTGGGACTGGCAATCATGAACCGCCTGCGTAAGGCTGCGGGCTATCAGATCATAACGCTGGAAAATGGTAGCTTGCATTTAAAAAATAATGTAAATTTACCGACATTTATGTTACAATAAAGGTTAAAGATAATCCCGGCATTTAAAAGCAGGAGAGGAGAAGATTATTTATGAAAATTGCAATGGCTTGTGATCATGGCGGCTTCCATCTGAAGGAGCATATCAAAAAATATTTAGAGGATAAAGGCATCGAGGTTGTTGACCATGGTACCTACAGCGAAGATTCCGTAGATTATCCCGACTATGCTGCTAAGCTGTGCGAGGATATTACCAGCGGTGCCAGCGGTGCGCAAAAGGGCATCCTGATTTGCGGTACCGGTATCGGTATTTCTATCGCTGCCAATAAATGCAAGGGCATTCGCGCTGCTCTGTGCGGTGATGTTTTCTCCGCTAAAATGAGCCGCGAGCATAACAATGCCAACGTGCTCTGCATGGGCGAGCGTGTTCTGGGCGTAGGTCTGGCAGAAATGATTACCGACACTTGGCTGGAAACTGAATTTGCCGGTGGTCGTCATGAACGCCGTGTAAATAAAATCATGGATCTGGAAGCAAAATAATCGTCTTTGCGTTGCAGCCTAAACGATTTTTGCGTTTCTGAAAAATAAACAGAAAAGAAGTAAAGCAACAATGGAAACAAATATGCAAATAGCTAAGGAGCTGGCAGCAGCTGCTGAAGAGCTCATTGGCATAGCGAAGCCTAAAAAGGGACAGATTTTCGTGCTTGGCTGCAGTACCAGCGAAGTGCTCGGCAACAAAATCGGCACCGGCGGCAGCAGTGAAACAGCTGTTGCTATGTTCAAGGCGCTGAAGGCAGTGTGCGATGCACACGAGCTTTATCTTGCCGTACAATGCTGCGAGCATCTCAACCGTTCCTTAGTAGTGGAGGCTGTAACAGCGGAACGCTACAATCTTGAGGAGGTTACCGTGCGTCCGGTGGCTCATGCCGGCGGCGCTATGGCAACTGCTGCCTACGAAAATTTTGCTGAACCCGTAGTGGTAGAAAAGATTTCTGCCCATCTTGGTATTGATATTGGCCAGACGCTTATCGGCATGCATCTCAAACGAGTTGCTGTACCTGTACGCCTGCAATATAAAAAAATTGGCGAAGCAGTACTGACTGCCGCTAAAACCCGTACGCCGTTGGTGGGGGGACCGCGTGCCCAATACCTGGAAAATCGTCCATAAGGCACCATCTGCATCTTTTAGTAGAGCAGAATTTCTGAGCGCTTATCCACAGCTTGTGGATAAAACTGGTTGATATTTAATGTTTTATTTTTAGGAGGGACTTAAAATGAATCTGGAAAAACTTAGCGTAGTTGATCCTGAGCTGAAAGGTTACATTGATGCGGAGCTGAACCGCCAACGTGACAAAATCGAACTGATTGCATCCGAAAACATCGTTACTCCCGCAGTAATGGAGGCTATGGGCAGCGTACTGACCAATAAGTATGCTGAAGGCTATCCCGGTCACCGTTATTATGGCGGCTGTGAATATGTTGATAAGGTTGAAACTTTGGCTATTGAACGTGCCAAAAAATTATTCCATGCTGAATATGCTAACGTACAGGCTCACTGCGGTGCCAGCACCAATCTGACCGTGTACTTTGCTTTCCTGAAACCCGGCGATACCATCATGGGTATGGACCTGTCCCAAGGTGGTCATCTGAGCCATGGATCCCCGGTAAATATTTCCGGTACTTATTTCAATGTTGTGCATTATGGCGTTAATCCGGAAACCGAGCTGATCGATTACGATGCTATGGACAAGCTGGCTAAAGAGCATCATCCGAAGCTGATTGTTGCCGGTGCCAGCGCTTATCCGCGCATTATCGATTTCAAACGCATCGCTGATATCGCGCATGCTAACGGCGCTCTGCTGCTGGTTGATATGGCACACATCGCCGGCTTGGTTGCAGCAGGTCTGCATCCGTCTCCGGTTCCGTATGCGGACATCGTAACTACTACCACCCACAAAACTCTGCGTGGTCCTCGCGGCGGTCTGATTTTGACCAATAACGAGGAATATGCCAAGAAAATCAACAAGGCTATTTTCCCTGGTATCCAGGGTGGCCCGCTGATGCACGTTATTGCTGCTAAGGCTGTTGCTTTTGGCGAAGCTCTGAAGCCTGAATTCAGAGAGTACGCAGAAAACATTGTCAAGAATGCCAAGGCTTTTGCCGAAGGCCTGAAGGCTGAAGGCTTCCGTCTGGTTTCCGGCGGTACTGACAACCATCTGATTTTGGTTGATGTACGCAACAAAAAACTGACCGGTAAGGAAGCAGAAAAGCTGCTGGATAATATTGGCATTACCTGCAATAAAAATACTATTCCGTTTGATCCTGCCAGCCCGTTTGTAACCAGCGGTATCCGCTTGGGTACTCCGGCTGCTACTACCCGCGGCTTCAAAGAAGAGGACTTCAAAGAGGTTGCTTCTATTATGGGCCTGGTGCTCAATAACCCTGAAGATACTGATAAGCATGCAGAGGCTGCAAAACGCGTTGCTGCACTGTGCGCTAAGTATCCGTTATATACTAATTTATAATTAAGACGACCGATAAAGCTTTATCCGCTTCGTCTTAATAAGAAAAGGAGCGATATATCCAATGCAAATCAATGTAGTAAACCATCCTTTGCTGCAAGCAAAAATGACTATCCTGCGTGACAAGGATACCAAGAGCGTAACCTTCCGCCACATCATCAGTGAGGTTGCAGCGCTGCTGACCTTTGAAACTACCAGAGATTTACCTGTGGAAGAAGTAAAGGTTACAACTCCGCTGTGCGAAACCACCGGCTGCCGTATTAAAGGCAGTGTCACTGTTGTGCCTATCCTGCGTGCAGGCCTGGGCTTTATGGAGGGCGTACTCAGTGTTATTCCCGAAGCCAATGTTGGTCATATCGGCATGAGCCGTAATGAAGAAACTCTGCTGCCGATGGAGTATTACTGCAAGCTGCCTGCGGATATGGACGCTTATACTATTGTTGTTGACCCGATGCTGGCAACCGGCGGCAGTGCTATTGCTGCTCTTGACCAGCTCAAAAAGCGCGGTATGAAGAATCTGCGCTTTATGTGTCTCGTTGCTGCTCCCGATGGTGTAGAAAAGCTGAATGCAGCACATCCTGATGTGCCTATCTACACTGTTGTGCTTGATGATCATCTCAATGAGCATGGCTACATCGTTCCGGGCTTGGGCGATGCAGGCGACAGAATTTTTGGTACGGTATAAAAAATTATGGAACGCAAAACAAGACCCGGCTGGGATGATTACTTTATGGAGATTGCCAAGGTAGTCAGCAGCCGTTCAACCTGTATGCGCCGCAGTGTCGGCGCGGTAATCGTCAAAAATAAACAGATTGTAGCGACAGGCTATAACGGTACGCCTAAGGATTTGCCTCACTGTGAGGTTACGGGCTGCCTGCGCGAGCAGCTGCATGTGCCTTCGGGGCAGATGCACGAGCTGTGCCGCGGTATTCATGCGGAGCAGAATGCTGTTGTTCAGGCTGCCTATCATGGTGTGTCTGTCAACGGCGGTACAATTTATTGTACGCATCAGCCCTGTGTGGTCTGCACCAAGATTTTAATTAACGCAGGCATTAAGCGCATTGTTTATGCTAATCCTTATCCGGATAAGCTGGCGGAGGATATGATGGCTGCATCGGGAATTGAAATCTGCGTACTGGATAAGAAGTAAATATGCTGTAAAAAAGCACTGCTCACATTTCCTTACGGGAGATACAGAGCAGTGCTTTGCTTTTTATGCTTATTATTTTACTTTGACATAGGTAACGCCTGCGGCATAGCAGTCAAGCTCGTAGGGCTGGTACATCAGATAAAGATGACCGTCCTCGGTTATGATATAATCCTTGCTTACTTTGAAGTTGTCGATGTTATCAATGAATGGCGCTTCGCTGACAGTTTTCAAATCTGCACCGTATACAGGCAGCTTTTTAGCCTTAATATCCTGCTTCAGCTGCTCGGCGTTCAGCTTTTCCATGAAGCGGGTGTAGGGAACACGCTTGCCGGTAGCCTTGTCGTAAACGATGCCGTGTGTATAGTACATACCATGAGCAGCCTTATCATAATAGTACCAGGTGTTGAAGGTGAGGCAGACAAACTGGTCGTTTTCGTAAATCACTTCATAATTGCTGCCGACAGCACGCATATCCGGCTGGCGTAAATCCTTGCGCGATTTTTTGACCATTTTTTGGATATCGCGATTCATGCGCTGTGCTGCCTGCGGATTTTCCTGCGTGAAAACAGGATATTTATAGTCATAGCGCTCACCCTTGTCGACTTCGGTTTGCTGCGCAGCCGACGCACCTGCTGCTACTGCCATCGCCAAAAATAACGTGAGAAGAGTTTTTTTCATTCGTATTAGCCTCCTTTGTAGGAATTGTATTTGGTACTATAATAGTATAAAATAAAAGAGTATCTGTAAAGATGCCTGAGCGGGGGAAGTGTAAAATCTTTGTAGCCTGCGCAGGAAGTATTTGTAAACTTGAGGGGATATTGAAAATGTTAGGAACAATCGTTAATGTAAGTGCAATTTTAACCGGCTCTGTAATCGGCAGTTTTCTCAGCAGAGGTGTTAACAAACGCTATAAAACAGCGCTTTTCGACGGCCTTGGTCTGGCAACCGTAGGCTTGGGAGCGAATGCCTTTGTCAGCAATATGCCGAAAACAACCTACCCGGTATTATTCATCGCCAGCATCGCCATTGGTACGGTGATAGGAACCTGGCTGGATATAGACGGCCGTTTTCACAAGCTTTTGGCAAGCGCCAAGGGTGGCAGCAAGCTGGCGGAAGGACTTTCAACCGCTATTTTGCTGTTCTGCATCGGCACACTTTCTATTTTAGGACCGATTGAAAGCAGGCTCAACGGCAACAATACCTATTTGTATACCAACGCGACGCTTGATTTTGTTTCGTCGATTATTCTTGGCTCGGCCTATGGTATTGGCATTGCCGCGGCAGCCTTGGTGCTGCTTTTGTGGCAGGGGAGCATTTTTCTTTTCGCTGGAGTGATTGCGCCTTATATGACGCCGGCGCTAATGGGTGAAATCTCTGTTTTGGGAGGCATTTTTCTAATGAGCAGCGGACTGGGAATTTTGCAGCTGCGTGACTGCAAAACGCTGAATATGCTGCCGGCGCTTATCGTACCGCCGATTTTTTACGCACTGATGGCAGCGATAAAATGATTTTTTTAGAGTTCATCAAAACGATGCAAAGTTCACAGATTATCCATTGACTAATCAGTCAGTTCGCCTTATAATAAGCTCATCAGTTAGAAATCCCACTGACTGATACATAATACCCCTTTTCTTTTTATACATCCTTTCACAACATCAACCCTCTGAAAGCAGCAGTGCCGAACGCATGGCACTGCTGCTTTTTTATGCAGGGAGCGGGTTTGCGGCTTTTGCTATTATTCTTAATAGGAATAAATATTATTCTGTTAAAAATTTTCTGAAAAAACCTCTTGACTAGGCAGTCACCCTGATATGTACCCCCAATACTGGACACCCAGTATTGGGGGTATTTTAATGAAATAC